>Ga0131853_10000027_pt1 | contig 204342 bp, 203 predicted proteins | sample TergutLab28metaG_FD_92764 | JGI IMG/M metagenome (GOLD analysis project Ga0131853, IMG submission 92764) | Labiotermes labralis P1 segment gut microbial communities from Petit-Saut dam, French Guiana - Lab288 P1 (version 2) (version 2) | ecosystem: Host-associated > Arthropoda: Insects >... | reverse complement strand
GCTGTAAGGATAAGGATTAAGATTTAGAGACTAAAGATTTAGAGAATTAAGATTTAGAGGCCGGAAAAGATAAAGTCATTTCAAGCCTTATCCTTTACTGTGTTGCTCTCTATCCCTTATTGTGTTGCTTTCTCTCTATCTTTTATTGTGTTACTCCTTATTCTTTATGCATACTGCCAAGCTAAACCAAGCCAACCAATATTTGATGGTTTGAGTTATGATATATGAAATGTATTATTATCTAAAGATTAGATTGCAGATATGGATTAAGTAAAGAGAAGTTTTTGCTTATAGGCTTTTTTGCTTAGAAGCTTTGCTTATAGGCATTTGCTTAGAAGCTTTTTAACTTCTGCTCTTTACTATCCGGCATCTGCACTTCCGGTCTTTAGTTATGATGTCATTTCTTGTATTTGGTTTTCAAGGTTCGGGGTGGAACAAACGTGCTTGACTATATTAGCACATAGGTAAACCCAAGTCAAGCACTTTTTTTAAAAAATTTAAAAAAATTTTTTTTGAGCTATGCGATACAGCAAATTCCAATATAATACATCACCGCTAAGGCTATGATTACAGCAAAGACAAGACAAAAGCCAATACTTTTCCCCATTGGTTGCAAGTAAATGTTTTGGGAATTTACATCCCGATATAGGCATATTGATGGATATAATTGTCAGCATAATTACAGCAGGCAATTAATATCTAGCTAAAAATTCTGCTATTTGGCATAATTTCTGCTTGTTCTCTCCAAATAATTAATTGATTCCGGAAAAATTCTCCGCGAAGTACACCTTCATGATGTTCTTTAAAATCTATTTCAAGCTGTTCGCGGTCAACAACATCTTCAATATGAACAACTTCAAATATAACAAAATTTCCGTTAGGTATCTCAATTACAACAGACGCCATTCCGGGCTCCATAGCGTAGGCTATAGCAATTTGGTCCATGTCCTGAACCAAGTTGGTGGTCAAAATATTTACATATTCTATGGTTTCTCCGTCTTCATCAACAAACAGACTCTCCGGGTCATATACTATAGAATACTCTCTCATAAGTTCACGAAAATCCTCACCCATTGTAAACCGATTCCATATAGTACCGGCAAGGTCCTCTTGTTCCACTTCAATTATGTGAACAAACACATTTTTTAAATCAAAGTAATTTTCCGCAACAAATTCTTCATAAGCTTCTTCCAATTCTTCTTCCGATACTTCTACAAGTGCCGCAAAGTGTTCAAACACTCTGTCGCTCAACACTCGCATCTCAACAAAGCGCATAAAAGACGAATTTGTAAAGCCCATTGCAGCTATACCGTCAAAATCGCTATGAGTATTGATAGCACGGTAAAACTCTGCTCTTTGGGCAACTTCTTCCATGTCTTCTTCGTTTAAAGTAATACCCAATGTTTCAGCTTGAAACATTGCCAAATTAAGTTCCACAAGACCTTCAAATCCTATTTCCATAGCCAATTCGTCAAATGCCTGCCCGCCTACGCCGCCAAATTCCCACGCAAGCATTTCATGGGCTTCATTCCAAAAAAAATGAAAATGCTCTATAGGCATTCTTTCGTCATTAACAGTGCCAGCAAAACTTAAACTGCGGTTATTCCATATAAGCAGCGCCCCTACAACCAATATAAACGCACAAAAAACTATTGCTACATTTCTTATGGTTGTATTTTGGCTATTTGCCTTTGGTTTTCTTGCCATTACTACTACACATCCATTCCTTTGTAAATTTTGTCATTACATATTATATCATTTTTAGAGCCAAAGCACAATAGTAAAGTTATTAAATTTCTATGAAGTTAATCGGTACGGCGCTATGCCTCACTAAAAAACTCCTTGTACCATAGCAAAAACATGTATATCGTCCAAATTTTGCGGCTGTTATCTGATTTTTCTGTTTTATGGACTTCTAGTAGTGTCACAAGTTTGTCTGTTTTAAAAAACTCCGCCGCCTCCGGGCTTGTAAAAGCATCTTTTACAATATGAAAATACTTCTCTTGCTTAAGCCAAAGTTTGACAGGCACAGGAAATCCAAGCTTTTTTTTATTGGCCCAAAGCGGTTTCAAATGCCTTCCTGCCGCCAGTCTAAATGCATATTTTGTAGCTTTTTTGTTAACTCTGTATTTTGTGGGTATGGTTCGTGCCAAATTCCACACCTCTTTGTCCAAGAACGGTACACGCCCTTCCAAAGAATGGGCCATAGTCATTTTGTCAGCTTTAAGCAAAATATCTCCCGAAAGCCATAGGTGAATATCCAAATACTGCATTTTTGTAATATCATCATAATGCTTTACTTTATCATAAAGCGGTTTGGTTATTTTTTTATTATCTGCTTTTACATCAGCATTTTTAAGTATTTCATTACGCTCGTTTTCAGTAAAAACTTTAGCATTTCCGATAAATCTTTCTTCCACATTCATACTTGCTCTGATAAAAAAGTTTCTTCCTTTAAGAGCAGGTAATTTTGCTGCAATAGCACCCATGAATTTTCTGATAAACTTTGGAATCCAAGTTATGGTACGCAGAGACATCGGTTCTTTATAGATATTGTAACCGCCGAACAGCTCGTCCGCCCCTTCACCGGACAGCACACCTTTAACATAATTTCTGGCGGTCTGACTTACAAAATACAGCGCAACCGCAGCAGGGTCTGCCAGCGGTTCATCCATATGATATTGGATATTCCGAAGTGAATCCCAATATTCTTCTGTAGTAATTAATTTTGCGTGATTTGTAATTCCTTTGTCTTTAGAGAGATTTTCCGCATAATCTATTTCACTGTATCCATCATAATCAAATCCAACAGTAAAGCTCTTTTTACCCCCAAACCTAGCGGCAATCAGGCTAGAATCTACCCCGCTTGACAAAAAAGTGCCAATTTCCACATCAGATACTTGATGTGCAGCTATAGAATCACCCATAACAGCATCTATTTTATCAACCAACCGCTCCAAGGACAGTCTGCGGCCGTCCGCTTCCGTATTAAATTCTGCCTGCCAATACCTAGCAATAACCACTTTGCCTTCTTTAAACAACAAATAATGAGCAGCCGGAAGCTTGTACACCCCTTTAAAAAACGTTTCATCTAAAACGGAGTATTGAAAAGACATATAAGCCTCAAGTGCATTATGATTAATTTCTTTGACAAAACCGGGATATTCCGGCATGGCCTTTATTTCCGAAGCAAAAATTAAATTATCATCAAAAACTGCATAATAAAACGGCTTTATGCCAAAATAATCTCGTGCAGCAAAAATTTCGTCCGTTTCATTATTGTAAATCACAAAAGCAAACATACCACGCAGCATATTAAGCATTTCGGGACCGTGCTCAATATAAAGCCGCAGCAAAACTTCCGTATCAGAGTCTGTTGAAAACTCATGCCCTTTTGTTTCAAGCTCAGCCCGAAGCAGGCGAAAGTTATAAATCTCTCCGTTAAATACAATCGTAAAACTTCCGGCCGACATCGGTTGTGCGCCATGTTCCAAATCCAAAAAGGACAGACGCCTAAAGCCCAGCGAAATTCTTTGTGTCACAAAATATCCTTCTCCGTCAGGCCCCCGATGTATAATTCTTTTTGACATATTTTGTATTATAGTATTATCTGCATCATTATATTTACTTCCTGTAAATCCGCAAAAACCACACATTATTTAATTCTCCTTCTTTATATCAAGCCCACAAAGCCTGTTTGCCGCAAGGCTTCATATAATATTATACCCACAGATACTGACAAATTTAACGACCTATCTTCGCCCATCATTGGAATACTGATAATTCTTTCAGGATAGTTGTCCAAAATATATGACGGAAGCCCTCTCGTTTCACTTCCAAAGATAATATAATCATTCTTTTTATATGCCGCATCTGCATAAGTCATATTGCCGCCTGTTTCCGCGAGAAAGAAGCTTGTACCTGGGGTTTTTTCCAAAAATTCGTCAAAATTATTATACTCCAACACGCCAAGTTTAGGCCAATAATCAAGCCCGGAACGCTTCAAAGACTTCTCGTCCAAATAAAACCCATAAGGCCGTATAAGATGCAATTTTGCCCCTGTCATAAGGCATGTGCGTCCAATTGCACCGGTATTATGAGGAATTTCAGGCTGATGAAGCACAATATTCATAATTTATTCTCCACTCTCCAGTCTCTGCTATCTGCTCTCTAGCATTATACAAAATTTGGTGTGGATTGTCAAAGGGTGGTCTGGATAAAATATATTCAAGAAATGAGAGGTTAATATAGAAGGAATTAGGAGGATATCATGAAAAATAGAATTAGGCAAATTGCAGTTATTTGCTTGGCTATGATGATTTTTATGCCGGGCACGGTTTATGCGCAGGAAAACAAAGGTCTTGCGCTTACTATTGATGCCAAAGCGGCTGTTATTATGGAAGCATCAAGCGGTGAAATAATCTTTTATCAAAACGCAGACGAACGGCGTGCGCCCGCCTCTGTCACAAAAGTAATGACCATGCTTCTTATTTACGAAGCCATAGCGCAAAACCGTATAAGCTGGGACGATATAGTGACTGTAAGCGACCATGCTGCTTCTATGGGCGGCAGTCAGATTTATTTAGAAGTAGGCGAACAGCAGACTGTCCGTGACCTTGTAAAATCCGTTGTAATAGCCAGCGCAAATGATGCCGCCGTTGCACTTGCAGAATTTATCAGCGGAAGCGAAGAGAGTTTTGTTGACCTTATGAACAAAAAGGCAGCGGCTTTGGGCATGGAAAATACCAGCTTCCGAAACGCCTGCGGACTGGATGCGCAAGGGCATTTTACATCTGCCAAAGATATTGCCATTATGTCCCGGGAAATCATTACAAGATATCCGGAAGTTAAAGAATATACAACAACATGGATGGATGCCATTACGCATAAAACAGCACGTGGTGAAGAAGAATTCGGTTTAACCAACACCAATAAATTGGTGAAATGGTATAACGGAACCACGGGCCTTAAAACAGGTTCCACCGGCGAAGCCCTTTACTGTCTTTCCGCAACAGCCAACAGGGGCGATATGGAGCTTATTGCTGTTGTGCTTGGTGCAGAAAACCCCACTGTGCGTTTTCAGGAAGCCATGAAGATGCTGGATTATGGATATGCCAATTACAAGGTAGTTAAGGGTGAGCTGCCCGGCACTGTTGTAGGCATGATTCCGGTAAGCAAAGGCAAAGAAGCCCAGGTGGCAGTTATGGTGGAAACTCTCATAAGCAATGTCACCGAAAAAGGCAGCAATGGAGAAATTTTGGGTGATGTAACTATATATGAAAATGTTACGGCACCGGTGGAAGCAGGTACTGTGGCAGGTGAAATTGTTTATACTTATGAAGGCGCAGAAGTGGGGAGAAGTTCTTTGATTACTGAGGAGGCAGTGGAAAAGGCAGGGTTTGTAGATATGATGGGCAGGGTTTTGACGATTTGGTTTAGGTAAGGAAATAACTTCATCTTTACTCGCAAAAAGCAAAGGCACAAAAATGCCTTTGCTTTTTGAATGCTGCTATTTGTTATGTTTTTATCGCCAATCAACAATGTCTCGGCCAAAATCAGCAGAACGCCGCATATTTGCATGCGGGTCTGCGGCAATTAATGAAGGATTTTCTTCTCTAATCCTTATTGCTTCTTCAATCTGGACAAGAAGCCATGCTTCATGCATCCTTACAAGAATACGTCTTGGATTGTGCGGAATGTCCTCCATAGGAATACTGTCATAATATCTTAATTCTGCTCTTGACGAATTCAAAAAGAAATAATCAAGGATTGTTCCATCATCAAATTCGCCATCTAATATGCCAAGATAATCACGTACAATTTCAAATTGTTCTTCGGTAATAAAATCTAACCAGCTAAAAAACAATATTTCCATATCAATATATTCAGGCGCAATTGTTATACCCAAAAGTTCTGACCATCTTTCTGCAGTGCGCTTAATCTCGTCAAAGTCGTGTTGCATGGAAAAAAGGGGAGCTGTATCTATGCTGTTCCATTCTTCAAATTGAGCCCAAGCTTGCGCCAGAACTTCTGCGTCTTTCTCTGCTTCTATATAAGATTCTTCCTCTACTTCAACATATTGGCTTGCATTTCCAATATAATTATAATCGTAAAATTCGTCGCATGATACCAAAAAAACAATTGCGAAAAGTGACGTTAATAAAATGAAAAATAAATTCTTTTGCTTAGAAATCATAATGTTAACCCCCTTCGGTCTCTTAAGGCAAATTATAATACTAATTATACCAGAAAAATAAAAAACACAATACTTTTTGTAGAAAATTTAATAGAAATTTAATTGTGGATAGACTGCAAATCAGCATATGCGTTATTTCTTAAACTTCTATAAGCCCGCCGCCGCTACACTTTGCCCAACACGCCTTGCCTTTTCATCAGGCGTATGCATATTAAATTCATAATCGCTGTATTCTTCAGCGATTACTTTTTTTGCCGTTTCCAAAATAAGATTGCCGCCTTCGCCGGACATTACGCGCCCCAAAAGCAATACATGCTTAAAACCGTAAAAATCCCAGTAATATGGCAATGTGTGTCCCAAATAAATGCCAATTGAACGGAAAATATTACGGATTGTCTCACCATTTTCGTTTTTGGCAAGCATATCCTGAACAGTCTTTAGCTTCGCCCCCGGAGACAGCCCTTCATCAAGAGCTATGCCCGCACTTGCTGCCAATTTTATCACGGCATCCTGAGAAAAGTACTTAACGCCGCATCCTATGTCGCCGGACCATTCATCCATCATAGCATTCGGCGAAGCATCCACAGGAGCAAATGCCAGCTCATTAAGCCAGCCTTTGATATGTCCGTTTTCGTCAATATATCCTGCGGCTTCACTTGTGCCCATTGCAATACCCAAAACATTGGTATCACCAAATTCTGTAGCCCCCGCTAAAGCAGTTACATCACCGTCATTAACCACCGCTAAAGGCACATCCCCAATCTCTTTCGCGGCACGTATATAAATATCCTTAACTTTTTTCTCAAAATCATCCGGAGATACCGCCAAAAACAGCGATGCCACCATAGTACGGTTATCTATGTAAACCCCTGCGGAGCTAACACCGATAGAATCCACTCTGGGCATTTTAGAAGCCGCCTTTTTAAAAGCATCCACAATACCGTTAAAATGATAGTCAGGGTCCGCAGTGATTTTTGGATGCCACACAACCTCTTCACTAAAAACAGCTTCTCCGTCTATTACTGCCGAAACTTTGCGGTCACTTCCGCCTGCATCAAAACCGATACGGCATCCGGTTGTTTTACCGCCCACCGGCTTTGGCCGCTCATTAGCAGACGGTTTTTCATGAAGAGGAATGCCGGTCAACTCAAAAGGCTGTTCATAAACCCCTGACATGAAATTACTGTCAAATGCATACTCTCCATCAGAGGAATATATTTCCTTAATATATGCCGCCATGTCATCATCGCCGCATATCCCCACACGATATCCGCCCCTTGCCCAAAGCAGAAACTTCACCATACGGGCTATGTAATATCGGTCAGCAAGGGTATTTACGCCGGTAATAAATGTGTCATACACTGTGCGAAGCCCACTGTTGCGCTCTATGCAGATAGAAATAGGTTTTTTTGCCTGCTTTAAGAATTCCCTGTTAAATCTGCCCATAGGGATAAACTCCGGGTCGTAAACCGGAATATTCTTTATGTTAATGTCTATGCCTAAGAAATGCATTCTGACCTCCTGATTTATGAAAATTTTGCAATACGTTCCATAACATCACTTTTAAATCTATCAATATATAAAGAGATAAACTGTGCCGGGTCCGTGTCGCTATTTATTAAATCCGTAATATCCATCCCAAGGCTTGCATATTCAAAGCTGTCCACAGAATGGCTGTCAAAGAAAGTGGCATTGGCCAGCCACCGCCCTTTAATTGCAAGGTCATAGCGTTTGCCGCCTGATATCTGGCTGTCAAAAACGCCGACCAAGGCGGCAGAAACATTTGGATACGCTCCCGTGTCAAGCATAACTTTGTCGCCATCGCAAAGCCAGTCCAGCGCACGCCACACTTCCATAGCAATAATCTTTTTTGGGCGTTTATCAGACGAAACTTCTTTTAGTGCCCTTATTACTTGAAGCACAACACCTATGTGGGTATCATGTTTATCCGCCAAATTATGGGTATACAGCACATCAGGAGAGCAGGCAAGTATGATATTCTTTAATTCTTCAACCAATATAGAATTATTAGGGTCTTTTACGCCGCCGCTGGGATAAGCAAGCAACACTTGCGCAGAATACCGCCCTATACTTGCAGCTTGTTTTTGTTCCCCCGCCCTGATTATCTTCATGTCTTCGTCGGTATAATCGGCAAAGACACCGCTTCTGGGAGAGCCGCCTCCATCCGTAACCACCACGCCGCTGAAATGCTTATCAGAGCTGCCGTAACATTCTGCAATGGGGCCATAGGCCATTATTTCCAAGTCGTCATGATGGGCAGCTATACATAAGTGGGTAGTTTGGGACAGGGCTTTTTGCTCGTCCGCTACGCTTGGTATAAAAATCTCCGCCGCCTTATTATGAAATTTCATTAGACCCCTCCTTTGCCTGTATATCCCCAGCTGTCTTTACACATATCTTCCACTGATTTTACCGCTTTAAATCCTAAAATTTCTTCAGCCTTTTTAGGGTCTGCATAAGAAGTCGGATTATCGCCCGGCCTTCTTTCGGTGACAATATAAGGCACATCAACTTTGTTCACTTTTTTAAAAGTCTCCACCATTTCCAATACAGACACACCTTGTCCCGTGCCTAAATTAAATATATGGCAACCGGTATTTTTATTGCAGAAATCTATAGATTTTATATGACCGACAGCCAAGTCTACAACATGTATATAATCCCTTACGCCGGTTCCGTCTGTTGTATCATAATCATCTCCAAAAACTTTCAGTTCTTTATGAATACCTTTTGCCGTTTGCACAATAAAAGGCATCAGATTATTGGGTACTCCCCTCGGACTTTCACCGATTATGCCGCTTTCATGCGCTCCAACGGGATTAAAATAGCGCAACAGCACAACAGACCAATCCTCAGCTTTGGCACAGTCTTGCAAAATCTGCTCGCACATAAACTTTGACCAGCCGTAAGGGTTTATACATCCCAGTTCGGAATCTTCTTTAAGCGGCATGGGGTTGTCACCTCTATATACTGTAGCGGAAGAGGAGAAAATCAACTTTTTAACGCCGTGCTTTTTCATGGCTGCGCATAAATTTAAAGTAGAATTAATATTATTGTCGTAATATTCCTTTGGCATGGCCACAGATTCACCAACAGCTTTAAGCCCCGCAAAATGTATTATGCAATCAATTTTATGTTTTTCAAAAATTTCATCCAGGGCCTTAGAATCCCGCAAATCAGCTTGATAAAAAGGAAAATCTTTGCCTGTTATTTTCTTAATGCCTTCAATGGCATCCATATCGCTGTTGCAAAAATTATCGACAACAACAATATCTGTCGCCACAAGGTCATGCCCCGCCATAAGCAGCTCTACACAGGTATGGCTGCCTATATATCCTGCACCTCCGGTTACTAAAATCGTCATAAAGCCATCTCCTTCCAGTTTTTCTCCATATCTTCAACCAATTTAAACTGAGTGCGGCATCTATCCAGATTATGTCCGTCCCTATGGGTTTTAAAATATACATCCCCTTCAAGATAGTCAGTCAAAAAGCGCAGGCCGCATTCTAAAGTCATCATTTTTGCGCCATGCGGCAAATGTTCAATTTCACATCCATTCAAAGTATCGCAAGCCTCCAAAAAGCCTTTTTTATAGGCTTGATAAAGAGGCAAAGAGAAATTGACTTTTCTTAAATCCTTTTCATCTTCGGCTGCCGTTGTAGCTCCAAAGCGCACACTGTCACCAAAATCTGTTACAGCAAGGCCCGGCATTACAGTATCCAAATCTATAACACAAAGGGCTTCCAGGCTGTCTTGACAAAATAGGACATTGTTAAGTTTAGAATCGTTATGCGTTACTCTTGTGGGCATATCTCCGCTTTTTTGCAAATTTATCAAAGCGGCGGCAAAACTCTCTCTTGCAAGAGCAAACTCAATCTCAGGCTGTACCAATTTTGCGCGCCCCAGCACATCCTTTTCCAAAGCATTATGAAATGTGCGGTAACGCATGGGTGTGTCGTGAAAACCCACAATAGTTTCCGACAGCTTTTCTGCATCAAAATCTGCCATAAGATTTATAAATCCGCCAAAAGCCAAGCCGCTTTGACGAAAAATTTCAGGTGAATCCACAGTTTCTTTGCAAACAGAGCCCTCTACAAAATCATACATACGCCAGTGTTCGCCGTTACTATCTATATGCCACATATTTCCATCTACACAAGGCACCACCGTAAGCACTTGCTCTTTAGAGGTCTTTTTTAAATGCCCTGTCACCATAACTATATTTTGCATAAGCGAAACAGGGTCTTTAAAGACAAATTTATTAATTTTTTGGAGAATATACCGGCTTTTTGTACTGCATTCAATCAGATATGTATTGTTAATATGACCGTTTCCATATGGAGCATGATGCACCGGGTCGCCGTTTATAAGAAATTTGCTGATGACATTTAACATTGTATATCCTCCAAAAAATTATTTATATAATCTTTGTTGTGATGCTATCCCTTCATTGCATTATACCTACTCGGATTAGACTTTTCAAGCTTTATTTTCAGAATTATTAACTTTTTCAAATGGTTTTCCGTAAACAACGCCGCCTGAACGTATGGCGGCGTTGTTGAATAATGAAGCAGTATAGCTTAATTTTGTGTTAATAATCAATTCCAAGCCTTTGTAAATTCAGTCTATGCTGTCTTGTCTGCTCTTCTAATACTTGTCCAAAGCCAATATTATACCTTCTTTCAATCCATTCTGCAAACATTCTGTCAAATTCTTCATCTGACGAAGCAAGCAAAAGCTGCGGAAGGGTTTCGCCCCAAGCAAGGTTGACATTTTGATTAATAAGAGCTATGTCGGGTGCTTCAGCCAAGCTAACCACATACGGAGATACATTTACACCCATAGGCAACGCAAAATCTCTGAAAGGTCTTAAAGCAACTTGAGGCACAGGGTCAAAGAAACGAGCTTGTGTAGGCATATGTCTAAGCATGAAATATTGCTGCATTCCTCCGACATGCTGCTGGAAATATGCGGCATTGTTTTCAAGAAGGTCCATTGCCCAATCTGTAGGTACAGCTTCGCCGTCTATCCAATTAAATCCTATACCTTCGGGTCCATAAGCCAGCATAACTTGAGTTTCAGGCATAAGCATATAGGTAATAAGGGACATTGCCCTTTCCGCATCTCTTACATTGCTTGTAATGGCTGTGCCAACCCAGCCGTTAAGATGACCGGCATCAAGACGGGGTGCGGCACCATTGCTGTTTCTTGGGCCATGTGTGGGAATAAGAGCCATTTCCGGGTGATGAACCAAAAGAGAATCCTGTGCATGCTGCAATGCAGTCCAAGCAGACATAAGAGCAAAATATCGGCCTTGCGCGATTCTTTCATTAATTTGTACAGATGTATCAACCATAGCATCAACGTCAAACATGCCTTCTTCTACAACCTGCCGTATAACCCTAAGCCAGTTCTGCCATTCTTCATCAAGATGCCTGTCCAGCATATTACCTTGTCCGTCGGCTCTCGGAACAGCAAGAAAGTCCATCAATTGCAGGTCTAAAGATTGATTGCCGTTGACACCAAAAGCTTGTACCCCAAGAGGAATAAGCGGGAAACCGTTTCTTTCCGGAAACATATCTCTTGCATCCCTTAAAGCTTGAAGAAAACCTTCGGGATATGTCATGTCGGGGCGGCCCAAAGCTTCATAAATATCCTCCGCTACCATAAAAACAGGATTAACTTGGGCAAATCCTTGCTCTACATCAGCAAAAGTAATAGAGTAGTTTGGATACCGGAAAATATTACCATCATCCATGGTATACCACATAACGGTATCCGGCTGGGCTACATTCCAAAAATAAGGGTCGTAACGGTTAGCAAGTTCATTAAGAGGCAGTACAAGACCGGCCTCTATCAACTCCGGCCACAACAGGTTTACATTTGAAATAGAAATGATATCCGGAAGAGTGCCTGCGGCCACCATTGTGTTTATAACCTCCGCTTCCATCCCTCCGGGATCAATAAGGTTTAAACGTATACCTGTTTCTTCAAAAATACGCTGGGCCACAAGACTTTCATTTACATCTGCAATCCAGCCTTGCACAACAAGCCAGTCAAGCGTAATAGGTTCATCGGCAAAACGGCGGAAGGCCGGTTCTATATTCTCTAAGTCAACATCTGCCGGCGGGCCGGGTGTGGGTGCGGTCGTTTCCTGTCCGGGAGTGCCGGGAGTCGGAGTTGCGGCAGTGCCGCCTCCCCCGCCGCAGGCCGCTAATACAAATATGCCTGTCAGCATCAATGCCAATAAACCGAAAAGCTTTTTCTTACTTGATATTTTCATTGTTTGTTCCTCCTTTTTATTTTGCTTTATTTTATTCCTTGACAGCGCCAAGGAGCATTCCCTTAATAAAATACTTCTGCAAAAATGGATATACAAGAATAATAGGTACGATTGTAACAAACATTGTAGCCATCCTTACAGATGTTGCCGTAATATTGCCTATCAGCACAGTAACATCACCTTGACCCATAACATCAGCGAAATTGGCCTGGTTAATTATGCGAAAAAGAAATGTCTGTACAGGCTCTAAGTCCACCCTTGTAACAAATATCAAGCCGGAGAAAAAGTCGTTCCAGTGGCCCACGGCGGAAAATAGGGCTATCGTAGCCAAAACAGGCTTTGATAGAGGTATGACAATACTTAAAAATATCCTAAAGTCATTTGCACCGTCTATCTTTGCAGATTCTTCCACAGAAGCCGGTATTGTTCTGAAAAAAGATGTAAATATCAGCAGGTTAAAAAACGAAAACATACCCGGGAAAATATAAACAAGGAAGTTATCCAGCAAACCTAAATCCCTGTATAAAAGAAATGTAGGTATCAATCCGCCGGAAAAAAACATGGTAATCAAGCCTAAGGCATAATAGTATTTACGTCCCAGCAAATTAGCTTTGGACATGCCATAACTTACCATAGCTGTAAAAAATACCGATACAAATGTGCCAAGCAAAGTTCTTGCTATGCTTATCTGAAAGGCCCTTACAATTCCGCCATCCCGAAATACATGCAGGATATTGTCAAAAGTCCAAACTCTCGGCCAAAAAAATATTCCGCCGCGAATGGCATCCTGGGCATCATTCATAGCAATTATAAATACATACCAAACAGGATAAAAGCACATTATGGTAATAACAAGCATCAGAACTATATTAAAGCCGTCAAAAATTTTCTCTCCCGGGCTTTTTCTAATAGAATTCCTACGCTTGGGCAATTTTTCTGTGTTTTGCATGTTCTCACCTCTTTTTTGTTAATAAAGACCTCTGCCCAATATTTTCTTTGACGCAAAGTTGGCTGTCACCAGCAGCAGTGCGGCAGTTACGGACCGGGCCAAGCCCACAGCAGTAGCATAGGAAAACCTGCCCAAAGTCAGGCCTATTTCATATACATGTACATCCAATACCAAAGACCTGGAGCGGTTTAATACATTGCCCATAATCATCAACTGGTCAAAATTGGTGGAAAGCAAATTTGCTATAGTTAAAATCAATAGTATACTTATAGTTCCTGTTATAGATGGAAGAGTGATATACCGCACTTTTTGGAATCTTGTGGCGCCGTCAATCGTGGCAGCTTCGTACATTTCCTGCTCTACGCTTGATATGGCAGCCAAATAAATGATTGCAGAAAAGCCTAAAGTTTTCCAGGAATTAGTAAACCATACCCACAGCCAAATCGTATTTGGATTGCCAAGTAAAGCAGAACGGTCTGCATCTGTAATAAGGCCGATATTAACCAGCACATTATTAAGCAAACCATGAGTACTAAGCCATGTAAGTATTAATCCTCCGAAAATAACCCAGGAAAGGAAATGCGGCAGATAAGAAAGAGTTTGCACTATCCTTTTGAATTTGCTGCCCGAAAGTTCATTTAAAAGCAGGGCAAATATTATGGGCAAAGGAAAGCCAAAAATCAAGTTTACCATGCTTATGCCCACTGTATTAGTCAAAATTTGATAAAATCTGTCATCTGTAAAGAAATCAATAAAGTGCCTGAATCCAATAAAATCCCCTGCCCAAATACCTCTGGTTATTCTAAAATCTCTAAAAGCTATTTGTATACCGGCCATAGGTATGTAGTTAAAAATAAACATCCATATAATGCCGGGCCAAACCATTAGCTGCAAGTATCTCTGCCTCCACAACAATCCAAGGAAGTTGCGAAATTTGGATGTCTGCTCCGGCTTTGCCGCTGCGGTTAATTTCATAAGCGTTCCCCTTTCTTACAAATCTATTTAACAGCCATCAGTTTTTGCTGTAAAATTTCATTTTTTCCATATATAAAGCTGCCAAAAATACCGGCACTTTCCAATAATGTACTTCTTACAACTTTAGGGCGAAAATAAAAAGTCTGGGATACAGCATCTTCAATGCCGTCAAATAAGGCTTGTCCCAATTTCAAATAATCTCCACCAATAACAATAGTTGGTATATCAAGCACCAAGCTTGAATTATATGCAACACGCCCTATTTCTCTGCCAACCTCATATATAACTTGGTTTACCCGAAAATCCCCGGTTTTAACTATATCAACCACTTGAGGAAAAGTAAGCTTTTGCCCGTCAAGATGCAGCACTTCTTCAATTCGTCTAAGCAGCCCATCAATATTTACTGTATCTTCAATTCTTTTTCCGCTGCTATCCAGCAAAGTACCCATTTCACCGGCCGCACGGTTGCATCCCCTATAAAGTTCTCCGCCGATAATTACTCCCGAGCCAAGCCCCGTTCCGCAGCTAACGTAAATAAGGTTTTCTAACTGTTCATCATGACCATGATGCATTTCACCAATTGCGGCCAAATTATTATCATTCTCAAGCAAAACAGGAATGTTGAAATGTTGTTCCAGATGGACCTTTATATCAATGCCCGTCCATGCACGATGACTTTCAACGACATATTTCGGTTCATTATCTTCTCCTATAATACCCGGATGAGATATAACTATTATGCCCATTTTTTCTTTAGGTATAGAAAGTTCTGCAAGCATTGATACAAAAGTGTCCAAAATACATCTGCGTTTTTCTTCGGCAGAAGCGTTTCTGTCCACATTAATTTTCTTTAAACTATGTATCCAATTACTTAAATCACCTATGGCGCATATAGGTTCTTGCAATGATAAATCCAGGGCGCCGATATAGCTTAGTAAGCTGTTAAATTGCAGCACAGTAGGGCGTCTGCCGCCGTTTTTACTTGCTTCTCCGCTTCCTTTTTCTTCCACAAGGCCCAAAGCTATCAAATCCGCAATATTATCGGAAACAGCAGGCTTGGAAAGCCCCAGTTCTTTAGCCAAAGCCGCCTTGGATATGCCGTTTGAGCGGTAGATGGTATCTATCAATGCCTTTTGATTTATAGCGCGGCTTGTAGAGCGGTCGGCAACATGTATGCGGTTGTTTTTACTTTCTGTTTGTTCTTTCCTGTAATAAATCTTATCCATACGCTTCACATCCATGTTTGTTAGTAGTACTTACTTGATTATATATGATAATAACCCCTTTGTCAACACCAAAATAAAAATATTTTTATTAGTTTGCATCGCAGGGGCGGCCAAAGGCCGCCCCTGCGATATTTGTGTAATTCTTTAAATCAGAATAATCCGAAAAGGCCGCATAAGCGGCCTTTTCGGATTGCCCTAACTTGCAGGCGGCGTATCTTCCTCTGTAAGCTTTTCGATACACTTTTTGCAGAAAAATTCTTTTTTAAGCATTTTAACATCTTCTTTGCTGCCGCAAAAACAGCAAGCATCGGAATATTTACGAAAGGAAACTTCTTTTCCAAACATAAAAATTGCCACACCGTCCCCTTCTTTTAGACGCAAAACCCTACGCATTTCCGATGGCACCGTAATTCTTCCCAAGCTGTCCAATTTTCTCACTATCATCTTGTTTCCTCCCTAAAATATTATTTTTTGACGGCGATTGAAATTTTTAATTATGTACTTCCTTAAATTTCCAAATCTTACATGAATACTACTATAATTCACATCTAATTTTTATAATATTTGGAAATTTAACCGTCTTTTGACATTGTACACTATCTAAAAGAAAAAAGCAAGAGCTTTTGTAAAATAATTTTCAGTCAGATTTTTACTTATGTTTACATATTTCGACAGGTCAAATGGTCTTTACAATAAAAAAGGCGGCCACAGGCCGCCCCTACGAAATTATGTTTTAATTATAAAGATTAACCCGGTGGTGAACTGTGGGCGCTTGCTTATTTGCCTTATTCCAATCATAGGCCATCGCTTCAAATTTTTCTTTCAATAAATCTAGTGAAATGGAAAATTATATACTATTCATTAAGTTCGCAACAAATAAAAGTAATGCTAAGAGGGCCAGGGCCTGGTATTTTGGGCAGCGGCCCAGTACCAACAGTTCCGTCAGCATAAACTGTAACAATAGAGCTAAGCATTAAAGATAAGCCCAGAATAATGATTCCGACTCTTTTCTTCATTTACGAACACCTCCAGATGTAATTATGCTATTTATTTCACCCTTTAAAGCCTTAATTTCTAAGTTTTTTATTTTGCTGTTTTTCTTGGTATATACATCTATAAGTATATTGCAGTAAAATATGGATTTAGTATATTCGTGTTTACTTCGTAAATAAGGAATAGTTATATTTTCTATAAATTCTAATGAAGCAGGTTTACTTAAGGTTAATGTATGGTCTAAAGATTCAAATAGTAACAAATAGTGCGGATTTCCTTCCGATAATTTTTTCGCTTCATCGAGCAGTTCCCTATATTCAGGTTTTTCCTTTAAAAGAATTAAGCAGCGTATTTTAGTATAAATATTTTCTAAATAAAGACTGTCACCCTTTTCAAATTTTTCAAGTGATTGGTCAAAATATTCTATTGCTTTTTCACATTCTCCTAAATGCAGGTAAGCAACACCATAGTTGTGCAAAGTTAAGCCAATAAAATATTTGTCACCAAGATTATTTGCTCGCCATAAGGCTTTGCTCAACAACTCTATTGCCGAATCAAGCTGTCTTGTTCTTACATAGTTAGAGGCAAGTGTATTATCCACATACAGTTCACGTATACCAGTTATTTCATGACTAAACATCTTATATGAATTTAATATGATAATGATGCAGCGAATAGCCATGCCTAGTCTTGAATAGCATAAAGCCAAGTTAAAATAAAGGGTAGGTTCTTTTTCAGATTTATCTACATCAATATCATAAGCCAATAAATAAAGCTCCAGAGCTTTTTCAGATTTTTCTTCATGTAAATACTGCAAACCCAAAGCAAAATAAAAATGATATTTCACTTTGTCGCTTGCACCCTCAATAAGCGGTTCTATAAATTCCAATATCTCTTTTGCCGATTCTCTCTTTCCTTCGCCCATCAACATTCTTGCTTCAATTATTTTATATAATATATTCAAATTGCTCTCAAATTTAAGTTCAGTTATAACAGCCAGTTCACCATACAGTTTTCTGGCTTCATCAATACGCATACTTCCTATATACTCCCTCCAAACATCAAACCGCTTAACAAATTTATCAAGCTCTTTATCCGTTATAGGAGCATTTTCAATATCAAGATACTTTTTTAACTTCATTACCTGTGCATATGTATACTCTTTCTTGCCGGTTTCAACTTCACTTATTCTGGAAACTCCCCAATCATCCAAGGCATCAGAAAAATGCTTCTGGGTATGTCCTTTAGATTCCCTAAGTTCTTTCAATTTTTCTGCTATGGTTAATTTCTTATCTTCCAACGGAACAGCACCTCAATTGTCGAAATAACTCGTCATTTGTTTAAAATTATACATCACATATAATATTAATGCAAGTACTTTCCAGAAAATTTTTTAACAGCATTATCCCCCAACGTACTGCCATGCAAACCAAGCCCAAAGATTGTAATTAAATACATGAGGTATATTTCAGTTTTCCAATATATCTTTCACGCTATATAAAAAACAAACCATTAGCAATGTTAAGCAGTATAACCGCAGACAAAGCCCCCTGAAACAACCGCTTTACTGTTTTTTCACTGAAAATTTTGCTGAGTTTGGCGCCAATAAGTCCGCCGGTGGCTGCCGCCACAACTACAAAGGGCAGTATGCTTAGGTCAAAATACATGTATCCTACCGTAACGCCCAAAGTTATCAGACGGGATAAATGCGAAAAGAAAATAATAACAATGGAATATGCGGTGGCTTCTTTGATGTTTAGGCCAAAGAATATCATAAGTAAAGGAACATTAATCGGGCCGCCGCCTATGCCCAAAAAAGCGGCCGTACTTCCTAAAAAAACGCCAAGTACTGCGCAATATACCTTGTTTTTTAACTCGTATCTCAAACCGGATTTAGCAGTGAGTATAATCGAAATTGTTAATACGGAAATTGTGGCAGCTATCTGTATATACTGCACGGTGGCTTGGGCGGGGAAAACCGCAAGCAGATGTTCCAGTAAAAGATTGCCCAACATACCGCCCACAACAGCGCCCAGTGATATAAGTACGGCAATTTTTGCATCTATTTTTGTGCCGTCTTTCATCTTTTTAACGGTGGACACAACAGCCATTGTAAGTATTGCAGAACTTGAGAAAAAACTGATATTCAGTACATTGTGATAGCCTATTGCATCAAATACAGGGCGTATAAACACACCCCCTCCAAGCCCTACAATAGCGCCCAGAATACAGGCAAAGAGTATTACAATAAAGTATATTACGCCGATAAGCAAAAATATCACTCACTTTTTGTTTTTTTCTCATAAACTTTTCGCAAAAATTCTATTGTGAAGCCATAATTTATATAAAAGTCAAGTGCAGGTTTGTTGTTTTGAGCTACATCCAGATACAGCATGTTTTCATTGGAATTGTCAGCCGTTGCATGGATTTTATTTACAGCATAATCCATCAACTGTCGTGCATATCCTTTTCTTTGATACATTTTATCAATACATATATACTCTATTTCTCCGTAATCACCGCCCCATTCCCACACTATTGCTCCTGCAATTACGCCATTGTCAAAAGCGGCAGCTATTACATTGCCTTCTTCAAGACACTCTTCTAAATCACTAATATCATGGTCTTCCCAAGGCTCAAGATATGCAGTAAAAATTTCATTTATACGGCTTAAATGCTCATTATCTCCCGAAGTAATCTCTATAATTTCCGCAGAAATAGCCTCGGGGGCGGATTTATTCAAATTATAACTCATAGAAATTCCTGAATAGTCATGCCTGAAATCCATAGATTCCAGTGCAGTTATTAGAGTTATATTGCTTTCTTTAGCGTCAACCCTTATGGTCTTTCCGGCCAGTTTCTTCATTTTTAGCATATCGGCAAAAAGGTCTGCGATATTTTGATGATTATAATAAACTGCATTAAATAACGGGCCGATTATATAAAGTCCCCAGGATGCGTCAAAAATGCCGGCGCAACCTATAGATATCCCGGAATCCTCAGCTATTATAAAGCTTTCTTCAATAATCTTTCCTATAGCATTTAACTCCTGCTCCACCTCATCTATAGTCCCTCCCGGATAGCCAATGCCCATTTCTGGTTTTTCACAGCTAATACTCAGCAGGCCGCTTATAAAATCCTTATCATGCGGTAATGCTTGTCTATATTTCATAATAAACTCCTTGTTATAGCATCATTACCAAGATGCAATTGAGCCGTCGCATCTTGACTCCGTTCCGCCGCAAAGTACACCACTGTCAGGATTTCTCCAGATAATCTGCCCTCTGCCAAAACTGCCGGAATCCAAAGGAATATGTATTTGATGACCTTTGCCCGCAAGTTCACCGGCTATATGCCTTGGGAAATGATGCTCTACCTGGAAATTTTTATCGGACATCCACTGCCATCGAGGTGCATCCAAAGCCATTTGAGGGTTAAGCCCCAAATCTATACTGTTTATCATTACTTGCAGATGCCCCTGGGGCTGCATATATCCGCCCATTACACCAAATGGGCCTACTGCTTTATTGTTTTTCGTAACAAAGCCCGGAATTATGGTATGGTATGTCTGCTTGCCGCCCGCTAAAGCATTTGCATGCTTTGGGTCAAGACTAAAATCCGCTCCCCGGTTTTGCAGTGCAACGCCTGTTCCGGGCACAACAATGCCGGAGCCGAAACCCATATAATTGCTTTGTATATATGACACCATATTTCCATAACCGTCGGCAGCAGCCAAATATACTGTGCCGCCGCTGTTCGGCGATACGGCAGCAGGCCGGGCGGCTGTTTTGCCTATTTTATTTTGCAATACTTTTGTATATGCATCGCCAAGCAATTCTTCAGGGTCTATTTTCATATGTTTTGGGTCTGTGATATATTCTTTTCCGGCGGCAAAAGCCAGTTTTATTGCTTCAAAGGCTCTGTGATATGAAGCCGGGTCGTTTTCGTTAAACTCATAATCTTTTAGAATATTAAGCGCAATCAGGGCAACCAATCCTTGTCCCGGCGGCGGCATTTCCCATATATCATAGCCTTTGTAATTAACGGAAAGCGGCATAACCCATCTGGGTTTATAGGCCCCTAAATCGGTTTCTGTAAGAAGTCCGCCGGTCTTTTTAGCAAAGCTTGCAATTTTCTCTGCAAGTTCTCCTCGGTAGAAACTTTCAGCATTTGTCTTGCCAATGTCTGCCAATGTATCTCCATGGCTGCTTGATGTCCAGATATCACCTGCTTGCGGCGATGTTCCGTTTTGCGCAAATGTGTTAAACCAAGGCAAAAATTCCTCTGCCGTCAGCCGCCCGCTGTAAGCTTCATAGCCCCTTTTCCAATATTTTGCAACAATCGGCGAAACAGGATGTCCTTCTTTTGCATAATCTACAGCAGGAGCAACGCAATCCGACAAAGAAAGGGCACCGAAGCGCTGCGAAAGTTCCGCCCATGCAGCCGGAATGCCCGGCACCATAACAGGAAGCCAGCCCATTACAGGCATTTTGTCGTTACCTGCTTTTTTTACAGCTTCGATAGATATTCCGTTTGGAGCATATCCGGAAGCATCAAGGCCATGAATTTCACCGTTCATATGTACAATCGCAAAAGCATCGCCGCCAATTCCGTTTGATGTCGGCTCTACTACCGTAAGGCAAGCGGCGGCGGCAACAGCGGCATCAACGGCATTTCCGCCTTTTTTAAGTATTTCAAGTCCGGCGGCGGCGGCAAGAGGATGGGATGTGGCCACCATGCCGTTTTTTGCGTAGTGAGTGGTGCGTGCCGAAGGATATGGGTTATAATTGGGGTTAAATTTCATAATGCCTCCTATTATATGATTGTATGATATATTAAAGGCTTTTTCGTCGGTTTTTCATCAGAAAATTCATAGGCCGAAAGTAAAACTTTCTCGGCAGAATCAAATCTGTCGTAATCTGGGCAGTATAATAATGCCAAACTATCGCCCTTATTAACATAACTGCCTGTTTTCTCTCTAAGTATCAAGCCGGATAATGTATTTCTTGAAGCTGACAGCATATGAGCAGCATTGCCGCATATTTCGCCGTTTATGGAAGAGATATAACCCGTATGCGGGGCAATCACTTCATAATGATTACTTTCAGAAATAAGATTGGGATTAAGTATATATCCTGCATCCCCGCCCTGATGCCTTATCATTTCCAAAAACTTGCGCAGAGCTTCTCCAGATTTAATGGCACTTTCAGCCAATTTTCGGCATTCTGCAACAGAGTCTTTTTTGCCCAAAGCCAGCATATGCGCAGCAAGTTCAGTGCTTAATGCTGTTAAATCACCTTTTTCTTGATTTTTAAGCACTTCTACCGCTTCAAACACTTCAATGGCATCACCAACGCATCTGCCCAAGGGTTCATCCATGGCGGTTACAACAGCCGCCATATCTTTTTTGCAGTCACGCCCAATCTCTACCATGATATCAGCCAGCTTCACAGCTTCTTCCGGGGTCTTCATAAAAGCGCCGGAGCCGGCTTTTACGTCCAACAAAATAGCCGATGCGCCTGCCGCTATCTTTTTGCTCATAATACTGGCAGCTATAAGAGGAATGCTGTCAACGGTGGCTGTTGTATCACGCAGGGCATATATTTTTTTGTCGGCGGGAGCCAGACTTTCGCTTTGTTCTGCAATGCAAATACCGATTTTATTTATTTGTTCAACAAAATCTTCATGTGTGATTTTAGCAGACAACCCGGGGAAGCTTTCCAATTTATCTATAGTTCCGCCGGTATGTCCAAGTGACCTGCCGGACATTTTAGGGACGGCTACACCCAAAGCAGCCACAATGGGCGCAACTATTAGTGTAAGTTTATCCCCTACTCCTCCTGTGGAATGTTTATCAACCGTAGGCATATTTATTTTCGATAAATCTGCAATATGTCCGGAAGCTGCCATTGCCATTGTAAGCAAAGATGTTTCCTCGCGGTTAAATCCCACAAGATTGATGGCCATAAGCAGTGCTGCCATTGGGCCTTCACCTATAATACCTTGCGTAAAGCCATTTACGGTAAAGTCAATTTCAGCTTTAGTAAGTGCGCCGCCCCGCTTCTTTTTGTTTATAATGTCAAATATACGCATAAATTCCCCCGCTATTTAAACCGATGCGGAAGCATATCGCAAAGAGTAAATTTTTGCCATTCACTATCACTTTCTGCCACAATAATAACAAATTCATCACCGCAAAACTCCGACATAACTTGGCGGCATACTCCGCATGGGAAACAATCATCCACAAGGCCGCCGTCCGGGCCGCCCACGATAGCTATTGCAGTAAAATCCGAAACTCCGGATGAAACAGCTTTAAAGAAAGCGGTGCGCTCTGCGCAGCAGGTTGCGCTATGACCCGCCACTTCTATATTGCAGCCCATGAAAACATCACCATTTGCAGCCAGAAGCGCCGCCCCTACTCTAAAACCCGAATAAGGAGAATGCGAGAAATCTCGCGCTTCTATTGCTTTTTTCACCAAATCATTATAATTCATATATTCCCAGCTCCTTTAGGAGATTATCCGCTATTTTTGCGGTTTCATAAGCGCCTTTTCTACTAAAATGGGAATTGTCCGGAAGATATAGTTCTTTTGAACCTTCTTCCCCCGCAGATATCACCATTGCATTTGTATGAGCTTCTATGTCTAATATACGTATATTTTTACTTTCCGCCAATTTCTTGACAGCTTCCGGATATTCACCGTGGCTTGGCACAAAATCTCCGTTAACCCAATGCCTTCTGGCTACCGGCGTGGCAAGCACGGGCACAGCCCCCATGCTTTGTATTTTAGAAACAAAGTCCGAAAGATTATCTTTGTATTCAGCAGGGGTAACATATCGTTCCGGTCTGTTTAACGCTGCATCATTATGTCCGAATTGAAAAACAACTATGTCCCCCGCCCTAACCTTTTCGGCAAGCGTCTGCAAATGGCCCAAAGTACGGAAAGTTTTTGTACTGCGGCCATTTTCTGCATGGTTAATTACCGCAAAATCTTTGGGAGCAATTGAATAAAACGCTTGCCCCCATCCGCGCTCCGGATAGAACAAATCCTCTTTATTGGCCATTGTAGAATCTCCGCAAAGATGTATGGTGCGCTTAGGGATTCTTGCTTCATATCTTGATAAAATACCGGCGGCATATTTTTCAAACACTTTAGAAAACCACGGTTCCACTAAAAATACGTTTCCCTGTACATCTTCATCAATGCCTAATTCCTTGGAAGCTTCAGCGGTAAATTTAGCTAAGTCTTCTAATTCAAGTTCATCAGCATTCTGTATATCTTGTATATCAAGTGCCATTTCATCTGCATTTGCTTCCAGAAATTCTCTGGTTTCCTGAGCATAGTATGTTCCAATGGCCACAACGCCCAAGCGCACAGCAAGACGCTTAACCAAAATTTTTTCAATGTTCTCAAAATCTAAGCTCCTAAACGAGTATTTCACAAAAACAACCGGCCCGGGCCCAATTGCATTGGGCCTAAGCATATCAAATCTATATCTGCAAAATTCACTCATCTCCTGTTTAAACGGAATATCTTGCCATATACGTGTGTGTGTAAGCTGTGTTTCTGACGGTATTTTAACAACAGGATACACTTTTCGCGCTTCTGTTAATACTTTGTCCATCCAAACCATAAGATAACCCTCCCTTGTTCAATTATATATTATCAATTATAAATTATCAATCATTAGTTTTAGTGTTTGTTCAAAACATTCCCCTTGACATTTTTTCAGTTTAGGGTGACAATAAATTTATGAATTATGAATGGATGGATGCTTATGAATTTAATTGTTAACGTAGACAAAAACTGGGCCATCGGACGTGATGGCGACCAGCTTTTTTATATATCCGAAGATTTAAAATATTTCAAAGAAAAGACATATAATAAAACCGTTGTTATGGGCAGAAAAACTCTTTTAGCCCTGCCCGGTGCCTCACCTTTGAAAAATCGTACAAATATTGTGTTAAGCAGGTCTGTAAAACACATTTCGGATGCACTATGTTTTCAAAATTATGATGATTTAAAGCGGCATTTAAGCCTTTTGAATCCTGACGATATTTTTATTATCGGCGGCGGGCAAGTTTATAAGGATTTATTGCCTTATTGCAAAAAAGCCTATATAACAAAAATTTTTGCAGCTGCCGATGCCGACCGCTTTTTCCCCAATTTGGATAATATGGATAATTGGGCTCTTAAAACTTCTTCCGAAGTTAAAAACCATGACGGTTTGGAATTTCAGTACTGCGTATATGTTAACAGCAATCCAAAGGGGCTTGTATGAGCCTTGCCTACATATCTTTCGGACAGATATTAACAATGCTTTTTTTAATGACTATAGGGCTTATCTGTGCTAAAACAGGCCTGATAGACGAAGCCGTAAACAAAAAATTATCCAACTTATTGTTATTGTTAATAAATCCACTTATAATATTTCTGTCTTATCAGCGGGATTATGAGAGTGAATTGCTGCACGGTCTGCTAATCTCCCTGCTGCTTGGGTTGTTGTCTTTTATAATAGCCGTTGTGTTAATACACATAATCTACAAAAAGCGAAGAAATAAGAATTTCGGCATAGAGAAATTTGCATCCATATATCCCAATGCAGGCTTTTTAGGCATACCGCTTATCGGAGGCATATTCGGTTCAGAAGGCGTGTTTTATCTTACAGGCTATCTTACGGCATTCTTTATCTTTTTTTGGACTCATGGACAAATTGTGATGGGCGGCAAAAAGAATTTTTCTTCAATAAGAAAGGCCTTTGTTTCGCCGCCTATGATAGCTGTTTATTTAGGTTTTGCATTGTTTATGCTAAGAATAGAATTGCCTGCGGTTGTTATGTCACCTTTAAATCATCTGGGTAATTTAAACACTCCGCTTGCTATGCTTGTGGCAGGCGGTTCTATATATGGCATGAAAACCGCGGACATTTTAAAGGACAAACGCATCTATGCTGTATGCGCCTTAAAACTTTTGATAGTTCCGGGTTTGGTCATACTAATTTTTTCGCCGTTTGACATACCGCAGGTGGTGCTTGGGACAGTTGTTGTAGCGGCAGCTTGTCCCACTGCCGCTAATCTTATATTGCTGGCCTATAAATATGAAAAAGACCATGTATATTCATCACAAATTTTTACCGCCTCAACCGTATTATCTATGGCAACCATACCTTTGCTCCTAATATTTCTATAAATCCGCTGCATGTTTTATTGAAAAGAGGTCTGCTATGAGTATAGAGAAAAAACGCTTATTCCTGCTGGACATGGACGGCACTATTTATCTTGGAAACCGGCTATTCGAGCATAGCTTGGACTTTTTGTCGAAAATTAAACAAATGGGCGCAAACTATTTGTTTTTTACAAATAATTCCTCCAAGTCTATAGAAGATTATATCAAAAAACTTTATAATATGGGTATTGATGCTGATTACAGCCAAATTATTTCATCAACCACCGTCACAATATCATATCTGCTTAACAAATACGGCAAACAGCCTATATACGCTATGGGTACAGCCGCTTTTTGCAGCGAACTGTCCAAAGGCGGCCTTAATATTGAAAGCCATACGGACACCAAAATAGCTTCCTTTGTTATGGGCTTTGATACGGAACTGAGTTTTAAAAAGCTGGAGGATGCTTGCATCCTGCTTGGGCGAGGCGTAGACTACATCGCCACCAATTGCGATTTACTATGCCCGACAGAATACGGCTATGTTCCTGATTGCGGTTCCATTGCCCAAATTCTCAAAAATGCAACGGGCCGAGAGCCTCTGTTTATGGGTAAGCCTTCACCGCATATGGTGGATTTAGCTTTAGAGCGGTTGGGATGCTCTAAGCAAGAAACTATTTTGATAGGAGACAGGCTCTATACCGACATAGCCTGCGGAATTGCCGCAGGCATTGATACCGGTCTTGTGTTAAGCGGCGAGAGCAAGCCTGAAGATTTAGATACAAGCTTGCATAAGCCAACATATGTTTTTGGGGATATTGGGGATATTTTAGCTTGAAATATGAGGCTTGATGAATTTTTTATTCTGTTTTCTTCTTAAAATCAATTGTCAGTTTTCCATCATGCCATGTAACAAAGGCATTTTGTTTAATGACTGACACAGCATTTTTATCATCTACAGCATCACCGGTTCGGAAAACCGATAGCATAAAGCCAATAAGCCCCATATTAATTACCATTGCAGAATTTCCGGGAGATATAAGGGGCAACGAGATATGTGTGAGAGTAAAGCCCATGTTAAAAATAACATACATGAATATTTGCACAAAAAGCGTTAGGGCAACGGCAATAGAAATAAAAAATCCCAAGCTGCTCTTTTGCTTAATGCAACGTGCAGTCACTTTACCTATAAATAACAGTAATGCACCCATAACTACCGCAAAGGCCAACCACCCAAAACGGTTTATTACTGTTAATAGAATAAAGTCCGAATACAACCAAGCCTGCGGAAAAAATTCAGGCATACTTCCTTCCCCAACCAGTGCCGCGCTGCTCAACAATTCCCTTGCTTGTATCGCAAGAAAGCCGCTGCCCAACGGGTCGCTATATGGATTTATAGCCCCCATTAATCGTGCAAAAACCCAACTGCCTCGTCCATAAATAAAAATCATTACCGCAAAGAAAATTATATAGGGAACAAGTGTCAGCACAATCCCCATTACCCTATTTACACCAAACCAATTTTTTATTACAGCGATTATTAAAAGTGCCATTCCGATTATCACAAAATGTACAAATCCAGATAAATGATTGGCACTAAATGTAACAAGACAAAGTAATCCATATGTTAATAAACATCCTAATAATCCCCAATAACTTTTATTCCTTGATATATAAATAATCGGTGCAAAAACTACAGGCAGCAACAAAGCAAGTGTCTGTAATTGAAACTCCATATTAAACACGACAATATGCGTCACGAAAACATTAATGTTATATGCCGCTGCCATCAGCAAGCCAACACCCAGGCAAATCCGGCGAGGGTATTTCCCCAATATAGTAAAATCCGCAAAGTAGGCACTCATCATTACCACAACGCTTATTGCCGTCAATAATAATCTGCGGGTCAATAACCTGCCGGTAACATTAACATCATCGAAAATAAAAAGGCTGATAAAAAGACCCAGCAATATAAATCCAATTACCCACGCAAACATAGTCCATTGAGGTTTTGGCCTGTGGATGCGGTCAAGCCGTGTGCCGATAGTCATTGAATCTCCTGTATCAGCTATGGCTTTATCGGTTGCCGTTTGCTCATCAAACCCCTGCGCTATATAAGAATCTCGTCCGTCAACAATATGATTTGTTATTTCTTCCGAAACTCTCAAACGTGCTTTTTCCCAACGAATTTGTTGGCTGACTAAAGCGGCATATTCGTTGATTTTATCAAACGAAGGCATAGTTTACACCCCCTCCCATTACACGACCTACCGCTTGTGTGTATTCGCTCCACTCCTGCTGTTTTTTTATAAGCAGCCCTTTTCCTTTGTTTGTTAATTGATAATACTTCCTTACCCTTTGATTATCAGCACTTTCATCATAAGAGCTTACCATGCCGTCATTTTCCAATCCATGTAATAACGGGTACAGCGTTCCTGTTTTCAAACAAAAGACGTTCTCCGATTTATCGGAAAGCTCTTCGATAATTTGATAACCATACATATCTTTGGCTTCAAGCAATTTTAAAACCAGCATTGCAGTATTGCCCGAAAGCATATTTTTTCCGGATGCCATATCCTTTCCTCCTTTATAAGTAGATTATCTATATATAAGTATATATAGATAATCTACTTATGTCAAGAGAAATTTTCATTAACTATATCTTGGATTTTTAAGTTAAAAAGTTTATCTTTGCAATAATCCTAATTAAAATATAACAATCCATATTGACGCACCATAAAAAATACACTAAAATAAACTAAAACATTAAGGTGTGATTATCGTGGAATTAAACGCTTGGCTTGCAGATACTCTAAACAAAACAGAAGCAAAAATTGCCGCCGTTTGCGAACGGCTGGGGGATAAAATTCCGTATATTCCTATTGACGGCCGCTATGTTGACCAAGGCGAGCAAAATATTTCCTGGTGGACCAATGGTTTTTGGGGCGGTATTATGTGGCAGTTGTATCATGTAACAGGAAAGGAAATATACCGCAAATCTGCCGAAAAACATGAAGACAGGCTGGACTTGGCGTTTTCTGATTTTATTGGGCTTCATCATGATGTAGGTTTTATGTATTTATATACAGCAGTGGCAAACTTTAAATTAACATCAAGCGAAATGTCACGCAAAAGGGGTCTGCACGCCGCCAATATCTTGGCCGGGCGGTATAATTCTGCTGCAAAGTATATTGTGGCTTGGGATTATGACGCCAAAGGATGGATGATTATTGACACAATGATGAATCTGCCTCTGTTATATTGGGCATCAAAAGAAGCAAAGAAGCCGCATTATGAATATATAGCACGCAGTCATGCAGATGCAGTTATAGATAAGCTGCTGCGCCCTGACGGTTCCAGCGGACATATTGCCATTTTGGACCACAGTACAGGACATGTGCTGGAAAATATGGGCGGTCAGGGTTACGGTCAGGGTTCATCTTGGTCCCGCGGTCAGGCTTGGGCTTTATACGGCTTTGCTCTAAGCTATGTCCATTCAAAAAATGAAATGTATTTGGACATTGCCAAGCGTACGGCTAATTATTTTATAGCCAACACTTCACACTCCGGATATATTCCTTTATGTGACTTCCGGGCTCCCAAAGGGTCTGCGCTTTATGATACCACAGCGGGCTGCATTGCCGCTTGTGGGCTATTAGAAATAGCAGATAATGTAAACGAACACGAAAAACATATATATAAAGATGCAGCAATTGACATAATTATGGCTATGACAAATAAATTTGCCGATTTTGACATAAAAACAGACGGAATTATGGGCGGGGGAACAACTTCCTATAACGATAAAAGCGGACATCATGTAAATATTATCTATGGGGATTATTTTTTTCTTGAGGCCGTTTTGCGCCTTTTGGAAAAGGATAATGCAATTTATAAAGAAATATAATGAAAATTTACAAAGCAAAAAAGTTATGATAAAATAAAATGACAAAAACCCGCCGCAGTAAATGAAGGAGCTATTAAATGAAAGATATCACCGTAAGGCTGATAAGGCCCGAAGAGATTGACAAAACAGCAGACTTAATATCTTTGGGATATTATAATGATATATTTTTTAAGTGGGTTGTGGAAAAAGATGAAGACCGCCGCAAAATAGTGGCAGATTACTATAAAACATATCTTAATGCCAAAGGCTGCATTGCTCATGTAGCCGAAACCCCTTCCAAAGAAATAATAGGTGCTTCTGTATGGCTTCCTCATGATGTGGACCAAAGCATTTATGATGAAATAGACATAGCAGCAGGTATTTATGCAGATAGATTTCGGGCCGTTGCCGATAAATCCCATTACAGCGAGCCGCCTATGGCGCCTTTTTATCAATTGGTGGGATTTGCAGTTGCCATTCAAGCACAAGGAAAAGGCGTAGGTGCATCATTACTTAAATATCATTTGGATAAACTTGATGAATCAGGCATACCTACATATCTTGAAGCAAGCACTCCTTACTATGGCAAGGGAGTATACGGAAAATTCGGCTACCAACCGGTAGGCGAATTAATGGTATTTACGGACAGTGCTGTTTTGTATCCGTTATGGAGACCGGCAAGGAAAAAACTGCAAGTAAATTTTGGAGGATATAATTGGCATGTTTTAGAGATGCGTGATGACAGTATGCTGTTACTGTCCGAAAAAGTTGTAGAGTTAAGAAAGTATCATGATGTATATGAAAATGTAACATGGAATGGCTCCGATATACGCCGGCATTTAAACGGCAGCTTTTATAATAAATTTAAGCCCTGTGAACAATCACAAATACTTGAAACAGAGATAATTAATAACGGCAATCCCTGGACCGGCACAGGCGGCACAGACTCTACGGCAGATAAAATTTTCTTGCTGTCAATTAAAGAAGCAGTAAAGTATTTGGGGGATAGCGGGCAGCTTGAAAATCCAACCGGCAAGTTTTTTATTGACGATAGCTTTAATAATATCCGCAAGGCGGTATTTACAGACAATTCTCCTGCCAGGTGGTTTTTGCGTACCCCCGGAAGCTCATATGATTTTGTTTCTGTCGTAACCGCAGAAGGTAAAATTTCTGTTACGGGAGATTTCGTTAACCGCTCCGGCTCAGAACTTTTTAATGTGGGCATAAGGCCCGCCATGTGGATAAAAAAGAAAGGGAAATAGTACTTATGAGAAAAAAAGGAAATACCGCCTTTGTATATGACGAAAGTTATTTTTGGCACAATGCAGGCGATGGAGCATTATTTGAGCCCGCAGACGGATATATTCAGGATAATGGCTCTGTAGAAAGTCCCGAAAGTAAACGAAGAGTCAAAAACTTACTGGAAAGAAGCGGATTAATTAACCACTTAGCAGAAATAAAGCCTGTGCCGGCAACAGAGGAGCAGCTGCAATATTATCATACAAAAAGGCATATAGAAGCCGTAAAGCAAATGAGCCAAACTGGCGGCATAGATTGCGGAGACTCCGCCATAGTGGGACGAGGTTCTTATGAAATAGCCAAACTTTCTGTCGGCGGCGCTATACAGGCGGTGAAAACCGTAGTGAAAAGCGGCACAATAAATACAGCATATGTACTTAACAGACCTCCGGGGCATCATGCAGAAACAGACCGGGGAATGGGGTTTTGTATATTTAATAATATTGTTATAGCCGCCAAGTATGCCCAAAAAGAACTGGGCATAAAAAAGATACTGATTCTGGATTGGGATGTACATCACGGCAATGGTACGTAAGATGCATTTTATGAAGATGATAGTGTTTTATTTATATCTATACATCAAGATGGTTTAGAGCCTATAAACAGAGGGTTTAAAGAGGACACAGGCATTGGCAGGGGTAAAGGCTTTACCGTTAATATACCTTTGTATGCAGGTTCCGGAGATGCCGTTTATAAATACGCCTTTGAACAAATTGTAATACCGGCTGCAGAAAATTTTAAGCCGGAATTGATACTGGTTTCGGCAGGCCAAGACGGAAGTATTTTTGACCCTTTGGGAAGGATGATGCTTTCTGCGGATGGGTATAGATATATGGCCAAGGCCGCCAAAGGGCTTGCGGATAAATACGCCGAAGGGCGCATGGTATGTCTGCATGAAGGAGGATATTGCCCAACTTATGTCCCTTTCTGCTCCCATGCTATTGTGGAAGAACTAAGCGGCATTGCAACGGATGTAGAAGACCCTTTTATATATGCTATGGCGGGAACAACATATAAAGAACTGCTGCCTCACCAAAAAGAAAGAGTGGATGAGATTAGAGAGTACCATGGATTGCCTGCAAACTGCAAGTAAATAGATATTAAATTTTAGTATCGTTAACTCTCATTTTAGTGCATAAAAAGAGAGGAATAACTGCTTAAAATCCTTTATCCTGTTAATATGGAGGTGAAACAAGTGGAATGGCTGGAACGAATGAACGATGCGCTCTCATATATGGAAGACAATCTTGACGGTGAAATTTCTGTAGAAAAGGCGGCACAGCTTGCCTGTTGCTCGCAGTATCATTTTCAAAGAATGTTTTCATATATAATTGGAGTAACACTTTCAGAATACCTGCGCCGCAGACGTCTGACAAAAGCCGCTTTCGATTTGCAGGGCGGCGATAAGGTTATAGATGTTGCTCTGCGATATGGCTATGATTCGCCAACAGCGTTTAACAGGGCTTTTCAAGCCGTGCATGGCGTATCGCCTTCCGCAGCCCAAAAGCCGGATGTAACGCTTAAAGCTTTTCCGCGCGTTAGCTTCCAAATAACAATTAAAGGAGTAACAGAAATGGATTATCGTATTGTTGAAAAAGAAGCGTTTAGAGTTGTTGGTATTCGTACTCATATTGGTGCGGATGTTGAAGAAAATGCAAAGGTAATAATTCCGTTTTGGAAGCAGGCAATGGATGACGGTTTATTAAAACCGATTTTAGAGCTGATGAATGGTGAACCCATGGGCTTGTTGGGCCTTTCCATCGCTGATGAATCCGGAGAAGGCGGATATTACCATATTTGTGTATCAACAGATAAAGCCGTTCCGGATGGCATGTATGAGGTTAATGTGCCCAAATACACTTGGGCAATTTTCTCCGGAAGGGGGAAGCCGGATACTATTGCAGACCTTTTTAAGCGCATTTATTCCGAGTGGCAGCCCGCATCAGGATATGAATGGGCCGACATGATTGATGTGGAGGTTTACCTGGATGACAACCCCACAGACATGAAATATGAAGTTTGGATGCCTGTTGTAAAAAAGGCGTAGAATAATATGAAAAGATGTGTTAAAGCCGTAAATTACACTAAACCCCGGTTAGTACTCAACCGGGGTTTTCTATGCATTAAAAATCATTCTATTGTATATTTACCCAATAACGATGACCAGCCAATTTTTGCGTACGTAATTTTGTGCAGTGTCCGCGTGTCGCAAGATTAGAGGGTTTTCTCAAAATATGATAAGAACGCAAATCGAAAAAGCATCATGGCTGCAATTATTCTTTTATTTGCGCACGATAAATCAGAAGAAAATTAAATACGGAAACTATTGCTCCCAGGGCTACAAGGGGTAGTACTAACAAGCCTAATTCCAACGGATTTTCCGCAAAACCAACAACCATATCTACAAATCCGTCTACATTAATTATTAGGCGGTTCAAGCCGAAAATAAATGAAAACACAGCCATTGCAATGATAAAGGTAATTAATACAATCTTCTGAGTTTTATTCATACGGTAAAATATCAAGCTTATAAGAGAACCCATCTGCCAAGCAATAAAAAAGCTAAGTGTATGCAGCATCCAGCCTTCAAAAAGCCCGCCATCCGTAAGGAACAAAGTACCGGCAGAAAGGACCGGCCAACGGATTGAAGCCAAATTCAGAACTTCGCAAATAAGCCCCAATGCAGCACCGGAAATCAGACTTCCCAAAATATTGCTAAGATAAGTGGTTTTACGCCCAATACCGTGCTGAAGCATAAATTTCAAATCCTCCCGTATGCCTCCCGCACCTATTACAAAAAATGTCACAGCTATAGTTCCGCCGACAAAGTAAGAACCAGTTGTGTAATCATTAGTGCCAAAGAAAAAGAAAGTTCCGGTCCCGGTAAGTATCATAATTGCGGCCACAATCCCCAAAACGCACAAAGAAGTCCAAGCTACATAGCTTAATTGGTAAATTAAAGCCGGTTTTAATCGTGAAATTTTCATAATCTCACCTCCGTTTCGTCGTTCATTAGCTGTATAAAATAATCCTGAAGATTTAGTTTGCTTAGTTCAAGGCCGACAGGTAAGTCATTCAAATTCGGAATAGGGCCGCTTATGCAAACCGTTTTTAATCCACCCAAGCTACTGACAGAAAGGATATTTTTTCCTTGAATATAGTTATCCAGCAGGGCCGCAGGGCCGGAAACGGTGTATCCATTATGGAGCAGTTCTTCGCATGGCGCATCCTTTATGATACGCCCGTCTTTAATAATGATACAGTGTTCTATCAGCCCTGCCACTTCTGCAATAATATGCGTTGAAATTACTATAGTACAGGGATTTTCATTGTAACGCTCCATCAAAATTCTGTAGAACATATCTCTATGTCCGGCATCCATGCCCAAAACAGGTTCATCCAACAGTAGTACAGGCGCATTAGTGGACAGCGCAACCACAACCTTAAAAATAGTATTGTATCCCGTAGAAAGCGCTGCGATTTTTTTATTTAGCGGCAGTTTAAAACGCTCTGCCAGTTTTGCGGCAATCATTGAATCAAAATTAGTATAGAACTTAGCCGCCCATCTCAATGCTTCATTTACGCGCATGGTTTCAGGATAATAATTTTTTTCACCCGCCATATAGATTTGGTTAAGCGCAGCATCATTATCGAACATAGGGTGTCCTTCCAGCATAATCTCTCCGCTGCTGGCTGTTAAACGGCTGGTTATGATGTTAAACATAGTGCTTTTGCCCGCACCATTGTTGCCCAAAAGGCCGTAAATTTTTTGCCCGCCGAAGCGCAGGTTTACTTTATCAAGCGCCTTAACATGCCCAAAACGCTTGCTTATGTTTTGTAATTCAATAGTCACTTCCCATACCCTCTTTCTATCATATTTTGTAATTCTGTGCTGCTGACATAAAGCCGCTTTGCCTCATGTATCAGCGGTTGTATATAGTCATCAAAAAACTGCCGCTGCCGTCTTTCCAAAAGCTTGCTGCGAGCGCCCGCAGCAACAAACATTCCCAGGCCGCGCTTTTTGTATAATAACCCGGATTCTACCAGCATATTTACACCCTTTAATGCAGTAGCAGGGTTTATTTTATATTGTACAGAAATATCGGTTATAGAAGGCACTTGTCCTTCTTCGTCATATATACCGTCTAAAACGGCATCTTCCAGCCATTCGGCAATGCTGAGAAAAAGCGGCTTTTGCGGGTCAAAGGCAGGCTGCATAAAATATACCTCCTTGCTTGTATATTAGTTAGTTGGTTTAGTAACTAACTAAATGTTATTATATCATGCTTAAAATTCAATGTCAACAGTTAAGTTTAGAAAAAGTCAGACAATTTTATTGTTAAAAAATCTAATAAATCCAAATCCCGCCCATATGCGCCCCTACAAAAATAACCCTTGCAGCTCACAAAAAGACGCAAGGGTTAAACTATTAATTGCATAGGTTGATAATTGGACATTTTAATCTATTTCAAAAAATTCCTCGTCTATATCATACAGTGTATAGGTTTCTTTTACACGAACACCTACATTATATTGCAGCATAAGGTCCGTTAGTTTTATGCCGTCTATCAGTACAATAGAAAAACCTTTTGCGGTTTCTTCGGCGGTTTTGGAGAAACCCGAAGTAGTTATGAATACACCTCGGTCGGCGTGGATACGTTTTAGGGCGCCGTAAAAGCCTTCTATATCCTGCCTTTGAATATTGCTGCCGGCTTGATAGCGTTTGGCTTGTATATAAACTGTACTGGTGCCTAATGGGTCTTGATTTATTATGCCGTCTATGCCGCCGTCTTTGGATGCCTGTGTTGCAATGGCTGTACCGTGTGTACCTTTGTATCCCATAGCAACAAGCAGCTTGACCACCAAATTTTCAAAAAAGACCGGGTCTGCGTTAAGGATTTTTTCCAGCAGCCGGATTGCAATTTCATGGTTATAGTTTTTTACATTGCTTAAGATGATTTCTTCGGGACTGCCATCTGCATCAGCTAAATCCGCACCGTTACCGTCACGCAATTTGCGGTCTTTTAGATTTTGCTGATGTTCTATAAACTTTGGCTGAGTTTTAATGATGGCCAAAGTTAAATTATTTCCATATTGTTCACGCAGCTTTCGCCCCAAATCCGTTATTTCACACATTCCGCGCTTTGGATAGTTAACAAGCCCCGCTACTTTTAAGTCACTTATAGCCCAATCTACCCTATTCTCAATGATATTTCCATTGCCGCTGTCGTACCACAAATTCCGCAAATTATTCGGCATGCCAATAGAATCTGCGACAGTCTTCCTTAATTCCTTACTCATCCAGACATTTTTCTCCAATATAACATCCATAACAACCGGTATCAAAGCTTCATAGGCAGGTATGCCATTTGCACTTCTTTTCTTTAAATCATCATATTTCAGCATATTGCACCCCTATATTTCCATTATGCGCTTAATTATAACACAGACCCCAAATGCACTCAAGACCCGGTGGATTTATACCGGCTTAACCCAAAGCGGAAGAAAACATATGCCGGTAATATAAACAAAGTGCCTAAGACAGGCGCAAACATATATAGCAGGCTGCTTTCTCTGCCCAGAAGATATAGCAAAGGGTAATATTGAAAAAGTGCCAAAGGGATAACAAAGGTTAGAAAGCGCAGTATGCCCCGGCCGTATATAGAATAAGGATAACGCCCAAATTCACGCCCGCCGTGGGTTAAGATATTCATAAACTCAAGCCCTTCTATCGTAAAAAATGAAAAGGCGGCGTATATCATAAAAAGGGCAAAAAAGACTATGCTTCCGCAGATTATCATTAGTATCAGCGTCAGAATTTTGTCCGGTGCCCAAATTATTCCGCTTGCAGGTATGGCATATACCAATATCAGGGCCGCCTGCAAAAGACGCCCTAAACGAGTGAAATCAATTTGTGACGCCAGTACAAGGTATATAATGCCTCTGGGGCGTACCAAAGCGCGGTCAAATTGACCATTACCCAAAAGCCTTGGAAACGCATCAAAACCCCGGCCAAGAATTTCTGCAATGCTCATTGCCATCGAAACAACGGCAAAACCTATTAGCACTTCTTCAAATATAAAGCCTTCCACTTCGTCAAACCGCAAAAACATAAAGTAAACTCCCACTACCGTAGAGAAAGTAAATAATAGCTGCCCAAAAGCACTCATAAAGAAGGATGTTTTATACTGCATCTGGCTTTTTATATGCATGGCAAAAAATTTAAGATATAATTGCATATTACCCTCCTTGAACAATCACTTTTTTTAGTGCCCTGTTTAACAGCAAAACCCCAAGCAGCACCAATGTAACCAGCCAAAACACTTGCAGTCCAATACTCCTTAGAGCTTCTTCTCCTGCAATATTTCCGCTGTATATTCTTAAAGGCACATTAAGCATAGAAGAAAAAGGAAGCAGCTCTGCAATGCTTCTGAATGGTTCGGGGAAAAAAGGCAGCGGGACTACTGCGCCGGAAAGAAAATCCCCCATGGCCGAAACCACAAGTCTGATGCCCAAAGGTGAAATTGTGTAGAATAAAGATGTGTAGACAATCATACTGAAAGCTACAACTACACCCAATGCCAAAATGCTTGACAGCAAAAACAGTCCGAATTGAAATATGCTCGGCGGAAAGCTTAGTCTAAAGGGATACGGCAGAAAGAAACCCACTAATAGAATGGGCATACATCTTAAGGTTGCCCTTGCAAGCCGTCTTGCCAAAGCCATACAGTACCAACGCATATAAAGATTTATAGGCCTTACCATCTCGTAGGATATACCGCCGTCCATAACAGAATCCGCAATATCATCATTCCACATCCACATTGCAAATAATGCTAAAAAAGCTTGTTGAATCCATATAAAAGAAACTGTCTGTGAAAATTCCATAGGAAAGGCGGCCGGATTTGTACGGTAAAAAGCGGAAAAGGAAAGAATAAGCATAAAGCCCCAGGCAAATTGAGTGGAAAGTCCGGCTAAGGCGGCGGCACGGTATTGCAAAGTGTCTATGAAGCGTATACGGAAAATTGACATATACTTTCTCATATATGATACTCCTTATAAAGTGCTGCAACCATTTCCTCTGCGGTTATGGATGCTACGGATAGGTCTGTAATTTCAGTATCTTTAGATAATTGAGAAATGGCGGCAGGTATGGAGATTACAGAAGGGTTTAATGCAATGACCAGCCGTCCGCTTTTTTGATTTACAATGCTCAAACCTTCGCAGATTTCGGGTGTTTTGCCGCTGTACTCAAGTGAAAGGGTTTTATGGTCCGATGAGTGTCTTTTTAATTCGTCCAAACTGCCGTCCAGCAATATTCTGCCTTTGCCTATAAGCAATATGCGTTCCGTTAAAGCTTCTATATCCTGCATGTCGTGAGTGGTAAGCAGTACAGTGGTGCCATTTTCTGCGTTAAGACGCTTGATAAATTGCCTTACAGCCAATTTAGATACCGCATCCAAACCAATGGTGGGTTCATCCAAAAAGAGAATCTTCGGGCTATGCAGCAAAGAAGCGGCAATTTCGCAGCGCATACGCTGGCCCAAACTTAGACTTCTGGCAGGAGTTTTTAGAATTTCAGCAAGCTCCAGCAGTTCCGTAAGTTCATCAAGGTTTTTCTTATATTTTGCGTGGTCCGCTTTATAAATATCGCGAATAAGCTCAAAACTGTCTATTACCGGCACATCCCACCAAAGCTGGCTGCGCTGACCAAAAACCACGCCAATGTCTTTAACATGGGCAATACGGTTCTTCCAAGGGGTAAGACCATTAATGTCGCAAATGCCGCTGTCCGGCGTAAGTACGCCGCACATTATTTTGATAGTAGTGCTTTTTCCTGCGCCGTTTGGCCCTATATAGCCTACCATTTCCCCTTCTTTTACGGTAAAGCCGACATCAGAAAGGGCGTTAATATGTTCATATTCACGCGAAAAAAGGGCTCGGACAGCACGCCCGAAACCCGCCTTACGCTTGGCTATGCGAAAGGTTTTGTTAATATTTTTTAAACTTATCATACTGCCCTCCGTCAAAATAAGATGAAGGGTGATTGTAGCATATTTTAGACGGCATTTCAACTTACATATTGGTTACTGTTTGGTTACATTTTATTGATTATCTATGCGGCTTAACAACCAATCCGACAATCTTTCACGGCTAAATACACGATGTTCAAAAGGGGCTGTGTAAACCTCAATTTGCACCGGGGGCGTTTGCTGTTCGAGTTCGCCGGTAGCATAAAATCCTTCGGGCATAGCAGGATGGTTCCATACAGTACGTTCTAATTGAAAAACCGTGTATGCTCCGGCAAGCTCACCGGATTCTACAATAGTTATAAATTCTGCTTGATTCATCCCTATAAAATGCGCAGCTTCCCATTCGGTTAAAAACTCACGCTCATTTGCAAAGTTATTCCCGCTCATCAAAGTTCCCGAAAAATGTCCGTGCATTGAATTTGTCATTCGGGCTGCAATATTATTTCCGGCCGCAAATATGCTTATAGATAACACGCAAAATCCTAAAAACAAAGCAAAATTAAAACTTTGGATATTTACTCTTTTTGGCGCTTCTTCATGCTTATTTGTTTGTTGTTCCATTTTAAATTACCTCCACATAATAATTTTATCTAGCGGTTAGCTTTAGTTCGGTATAACTTGCGGAATTCAAAGAATAAATGCGGTCCTTACGGCAAAGAAGACCAAAATCAACCATATATCTTCTGATTGCACAAAAGTCATCGTGATAATCCGCAATAATCATATTCACTTCTTTTTCCGTATATTGCCTTTCTGTCTCAAATGATTTGCAAATTTCTTCTAATATAATGTATTTCTTTTTTAATTGAGCGGGAATGGTTTTTAATTTTCCATGCTGCATAAATGTGGATAATACTTTTTGTTTATAGATTTTATCCCGTTCGTCTTGGTCACTATCGCTTTGCAAATCTGATAATATTGCGTCCAGTATATTGAAAGAAAGAGTGTCGCAGCGCAGCGAATAGACCACATAATACTGCTCTTTGCGTGATGAAACAGCGCCTATTTCCTCCAGTTTTTTTAGGTGAAATGAAACTGTGGGTGCCGAAAGATTCAAGCGCTCGGCCAGACGTTCTACATACATATCCTCTTTCGCAAGGGATTTTAATATTTGCAGTCGCGAATTGTCAGCCAAACACTTGAATATTTTTATTATGTCTGTTTTCATATGCTGTCCTCCAAGCGCATAAATTCTGTTTTTATTTGACTAACAGCACTTAACTTAGCCTGTTCTTGCGTTGCTTTAATATAGTCGTTATGCTTCTCCGCTTCCGTTAACGATTTTTGCCACTCCGCTGTCAGTTTCTCAATGTAATTACGTATAAAGTCGTTAGCATTATCAGCACATTGCTTTTTAGCTGCATTTGTAATGGATAAAAAAATATCAAAAATATTTGCCCATATTTTGGCAAGGTCAGCTTCATCTTGACGGTCTTCTCTCTTTAAGTCAATAGATTTGTTCAAATACGAAGCTTTCTGAAATTCCAGATAATCGGTAAACTTAAGCATATTTTTCATATTCTGCTCCTTTTTAAATAAATTTTTGGAACAGATTAATTATATATTCATCTAATCAAAATGTCAATACTATTTTTATAATATTCTATTTAAACTGATTTGGACTTTTACCCGTAACCTTTTTAAAAATTTTGCTGAAATATTCTGCATTAGCAAAACCCACGCTTTCCGCTATTTCATAAACCTTTAAATTTGTCCCTCGCAAAAGCACTTTGGCTTTTTCTATGCGCATCTCTGTCACATATTCAGTAAAGGTTTTACCCGTTTGCTTAGGAAAAATACTGCTCAAATGGTTTTCACTGACCCCTACATAAGAACTTACCATATTAAGCGATAATGTTTTGTCGTAATAATTTTTTGTAATAAAATCTTTGGCCATAGCCACAGGCCTGGTTAAATCTGCGTTATTTCTTTCTTTAAGATAATCATAAATCCAGCTTACAATATTGCGCATCCAATTGTTAAGTTCACTGCGGGTTTTAAATTTATGAATTTCTTCATAAAAGTTCACATTTCGGCGGAAAATGTCGCTTATATTTACGCCAAGCTCATCTAAATAAAGCATTATTGAAAACAGCAGTTCAATATAATACGGAAAGATTTTTTCAATTTTTTCGGGATTATACCGGCTTATAGCTTCAAAAGCAGCGTTAAGTTCTGCTTTAATCGCATTTTCATCCCCTTCTTTGAATGTAAGAATAATTTTGCGGGTAATGCTTGTCATACTGCCAATATCGTCGCTCGCTATACCTTTTACATCCCAAGGAAAAATAATCTTTCCCTGACCCAAAACAAATCGCATATCCGCATTTTTTCTTGCCGCTTTATATTCTTCTCCAATCCTTTCCAGGCTTCGCACTATATTACCTGCACAAATAGTTATATTAAGATTTGTATAGTTTTCTAAATGACTGCGGAATTTACGGAGAATAGCCTCCATATCCGTGCCTATTTCAGCCATGCTCTTGGTTTTAAAGGCAAAGAGCATGCCCGCTTCGCCTTGCGCTATCGGCGCAAGGCCTATATACAAGCCGGGCATCGTAATATCCTTAGCTATATTGTGCATAATGGAAATCTTGTTTTCAAATTCCGTCTGATTTTCCGCAAGTATGCTGGCGGTACAAAAATAGGAAAAAGAGCTGTCTATATCCAAAGTATCCGCATAATCAGTCTCAATTTCGCCGCTTATATTGGATAGCAAATCTGCAAGATATTTCTCTTTCAGCCTTAGTTTTTCCCTCTCTTTTAATGATGTGCCTGTCGTCTTAAAGCTTTCAAGTTTGGCGGCAGCATTTTTCAACTGCCTTAAAATCTCTTCTTCATTCATTTCAAATTTTACTATATAGTCTGAAATTCCCAGCCTGAAAGCCTGCCTGATGATGTCATACCTATCATGTGCGCTAAGTACAATGACCTGTATTGGCAGGTTCAGGCGCTTTACTTCCTCCAAAAACCTAAGTCCGTCCATCTTTGGCATTTGCATATCCACCATAACTATCTGAATGTCGCTGTTTTCTTTCAAAATTTCCAAAGCCGCAAGGCCGTTTGCGGCATCATAACATAGGGAAAAGCCGTGGCTCTCCCAGTCTGCAAGTGCATGCAGACCAAGGCGTACTATTTCTTCGTCGTCTACTATCATAACTTTTATCACTTGCTCACCGCCTTGTTTTTAATCATTGGAAGCTCAAAAGTAACCTGCGTAAACTCGCCCTGAACACTCTCTACATGCAAACCATAAGCCCGCCCATAATTAAGCTTTATACGGCGATTTACATTATAAACACCCATGCTCAAAAATCCTTTTCCATTTTTTTGGTTTTGCGCCAGCACTTTTTGGGCTTTTGTTTCAAGCATACCTTGCCCATTATCCCATACCTCAAAAAACAGCTTATCTTTTTTGCAATACCCCTTAATTTTTATCATGCAGCCGAAATCTTTTTCATTAAAACCATGAAGTATGCAGTTTTCCACTATAGGCTGCAAAAGGAAGCTAAGAATGGTAAAATTTAGAATTTCGTGGTCTATGCCATATTCCACACCAAATTTTTCGCCAAAACGCACTTTCATTATATGTATATAGTGCTTTATATTTTCTATTTCTTCCGCTACACTGGATTCTGTACCGGATTTGCCAAGCACGGCAGACAGAAGCCGCATAAAGGATTCCGTCATTTTTTCTATATTATTTTGACGGGATATCATGGCCATTATTTTTATGGAATTCATTGTGTTTATAATAAAATGCGGCGTTATTTGATATTGCATGGCTTTTACCTCCAGCATAATGGCGGGCCTTACAATTTTTCGGTAAAACAACAGGGAAAAGAGAAGGAAAAAGAGCAAATACAAGCTGCCCGCTATATAACCGTAGATAGTGATACTGCTTACCAGGTCAGTTATCTGGTTATAAGAGTCTATATGTATTATTTTCCAATTAGGTGTGCCAATAACGGCAGTTGTTATCAAAACCTGCTCGCCGTCTATTGCCGCAAGATTTGTAATATAGGCAGAAGAAGCTTCAATTTGCGGAAACTCACTTAAATGACTTCCCGGCGCAAAACCTCCTGTGCTGTAGATTATCCACCCTTCCCGGTCTGTTATTATCGTTTCGCCTTGATTTAGATTGTAACCCCGTAAAAAATCCACTGCAAATCTAAAATATATCACTTCTATGTTATTGTTGAAAATTATTGCACCAGGATGTATGGCAAAGCTTACAGCAGACCTTCCGCCGCCGCCTCTGATTTCAGAACTGATAACCATACGCCCGGGATTATCCAAAGCTTGTTCAAACCAGCGGGCATTTTCAGCATCATTTCTGCCAAGGACAGCACCGCCGCCAAAATTATAAACATTCTCGCTGTTTCTAAAATAAAAAGCAATGGCTTCATATTCATTTATCAATAATATAGGTTGATTAAGCCTTGCCCGCATATCAACATCAAGCATAAATCTATGCGTGCCCTCTTCAGCATTGTTCCAGCGGTTAGCCAGATGCAGGATTTCATGGTCTATAGCCACATTAATGGCCGCCAGCATGCGGTGCCTTATTTCGTTATCTATAGATGTACCTATATTACCCAAAAGCCGGGCCCTTTCTTCTGATGATATACTTATTAATGTGCCGGCGTACATATTGTTCAGCAAAAACAGAATAAACAGGATGGGTATAGCAATAAGCACAAGGAAGATAGTTATATAAGTACGCACTATGCGGTTTCCGGACATGATTTCACCTCGTTTCTGTATATATTTGCAATTAAGCTTTTTAAGCTTTGTATATTTGTTTTAATATTGTACAACATAAATAGGAAAATTTAAATAGGTATTGTAAAATTTACATGCCCCAATAATTTTTCAGTAAATCTTAAAAAATTTCATATACATTTTCATGTAATGAAATTATAATAATTGTCACATGATAGTAACTTAGTCTGTGACGAGTTTAGGAGGCTTACATATGCAAAGAGCGACAAAGCCCATATCCGCCAAGAAAAGTATATTTGAAAGAGAAGGATTTCTGGCATATTTATTCATTGCACCCGCCATCATTTTGATTGCAATTTTCTTATTTTATCCCGTTGCAAATGTGTTTGTTCAAGCCTTTCAACATCATAATATGTTAAGGCCGTGGGGTGACGGGCCTGCCGGTTTTGATAATTTCATCAATATTTTTACAAATGATACTGTTTTTAGGTCAAGTCTTGTGATATCATTGCAGTGGGTTGTGGCTCAGGTGTCATTGCAGTTAATTTTTGGCATGATTGTTGCTCTGATTTTAAACAGAGCTTTTAGATTCAGAGGGCTTGTACGTACCGTTATGTTCTATCCGTGGGCTATATCGGGCGTACTTACAGCCATGATGTGGAGCATGATGTATCATCAGCACACAGGCGTTTTAAACCAATTATTGATGGACTTGGGGATAATAGAATCACAGATTGCGTGGCTTTCCAACCTAAACACCGTTTTCCCATCCGTTGTGGCTGCCGGTGTTTGGCGCGGCATACCGTTTTTTGCAATAATGATTTTGGCAAGATTACAGACTATATCAGCCGATATTTACGAAGCCTGCGATGTGGACGGCGCAAATGCCATACAGAAATTTGTGTATATCACTTTGCCGCATCTTAAAGAATCTATCATACTTGCAACATTATTGCGCACTGTTTGGGAATTTAATGCAGTTGACCTTATTATGAACCTGACAGGCGGCGGTCCTGCGCGTATGACAACCACCCTTACCATGTATATAGTAAATACCGCTGTTACCGACCAAAATTTCGGCTATGGTTCTGCACTTGCTACGGTATCGTTTTTCATACTCTTCGCCTTCGCCGTTATATACCTTAAAGCAAGCCGCTTTGGAAGGGAGGAATAGGGCATGAAATCAAAGTTTCATATTCTTTATAAAATAGGGTTGTTTTATATACCTTTGATTCTGATTTTGACCTTTATACTTTTCCCGCTGTATTGGACGGTCAGAACATCACTTATGTTTGAAAGGGACATTGTTTCCCTTCCTATAAGATATTGGCCCAGCCCTCTTACATTTACAAATTTCATAAATGCTTGGGATGTTGTGGGTTTTAACATGTATTTTCAAAACAGCTTGTTTGTAGCGGCTATATCTGTCGTTCTTATAACATTCTTCTCCATATTTGTGGGATATTCTCTAAGCCGCTTTAAGTTCAAGGGCAAGAATATGTTTATGTTTATGATGCTGGCTACGCAGTTCTTGCCTGCCGCAATGCTTATACTGCCGCTGTTTATTATATTTAGAAATATGGGGCTGCTCAATAATCATTTCTCTTTGGTTATTATCAACACAACAATGCAATTGTCTTTTAACTCCATATTGATGCGGGGCTTTGTGTCCGGCATACCCGTGGAATTAGAAGAAGCTGCATCCATTGACGGTTGCAGCAGAATCGGGGCTATATTCCGCACGGTCATACCGCTGCTTTTACCCGGTCTTGTGGCAACCGCGGCATTCTCATTTGTCGGTGTGTGGAACGAATTCCTCTATGCTTTCATGTTTATGACCAGCCGCACAAACTTTACGCTTCCTATAGGCCTTAGAGCCGTTATAGGTGAATATACAGCAAATCACGGTATTTTAGCGGCAGGAAGTATGATTGCGCTTGTGCCCGCACTTCTTATGTTTGTATATTTACAGAAATATCTTGTGGCGGGGCTTGCGGCCGGGTCGGTTAAAGGATAATTATGAATTATTAATGATTAATTATTAATTTAGTGTTATAGTATTGTTTGTAATGAAATATCAAATAAAACATTTTCTTTTAGAAAGAAAGGAGCATCATTATGCACAGATTTAAAAAATTTGCATTTTTGCCGCTTTTGCTGGTTGCTATATTTGTGATATCAGCTTGCGGACAAGGACAGGGAGGTCCCGGAGCAACTCCTCAGCCGGGTACTGCCGCACAAGAAACTATTCACCTTACTTATTGGGTTATCAATTCCGACCCCATCCGCTTGCCGGTGCTTTCCAGCCACGTAGCCGCTTTTAATGCATCTCAGGACCGCATATATGTTGAATATGTGCCCATTCCTCAAGATGACGCGTTAAACAGAATCAATGTCGCTATCGCCGCAGATGAAACGCCTGATGTCACCGACCTTATGCATGGCTGGGTTGCAGGACTTGTTCTGCGCAATGCACTGCTGCAGCTCGATGACCATTATCAAGGCTGGAACGCATCACATGAAATGGTGCCTGCACTTATTTCAGAAATTCGCAACCTTGACGCTCACGGCGGTCTTTACATGCTTCCTGCCACATCTAACACCCACACTATTTGGGTTCGTGCAGACTGGCTTGCAGAGCAGGGTATCACCAATCAACAAGAATGGACTTGGGATGACTTTTTTAACGCTGTTGAGTCTATGACAGACCCATCCCAAACCCGCTTTGGCCACACTTTAAGAGGCGGCCCGGGTTCCGCTGCTACGCTCTTTGAAATGATTTTCAGCTATTCCGGCGAACAAGTGTTTGAAGATGGTGTAACCACACTAAACAGACCTCACAATGTAGCATTCATTGAAAGATATTTTGCACTGTACGGCACTCATACTCCTGAAGGCGACCTTACAGCCGGACATATGGAAATTACCGCTAACTTTGGCACCAATATCGCCGGTTCTATGATTCATAATTTAGGCTCTTATGCAAACCATGTGGAAGCTTTTGCAGATTATAACATGTTTGAAGCCATCCCTATGCCATACTCTCGTTTGGGCACACGCAATCTTTCCACATCCGTTCACGGCTATGCTGTTTTTGCCGACACCCCGCATCCCGAAGCGGCTTTTGAATTCTTAACTTGGATGGTTAACGCAGAAAACAATAGCGAATGGAACCAAACTTTGGGTCAGCTTCCAAGCAATACACAAGTTATGGATGCAGATTGGTTTAACGAAGCTCTTCATATCTCCACCATGATGGGCGCCATCAATTCACCTGTTACTACCGCAAACGGCCTTCCTCAATTCTTGCCGGAATTTGCTTCTATCAATAATAATGTGGCAGCTCCTGCAATACAAGAGGCTTTGCTTGGTCAAATCACGGTTCAAGAACTGCTTGATATGTGGGCTGATGCGCTTAACAATGCACTTGAAGACTATCTTACCAATGTTGTTGGTCAGCAATAATATTATTAAAAGTTAAAATATTAGAGGTTAGAGGTTAGAAAGCCTCTAACCTCTTTTTTATCAAACTAAAGCGGGGTATTTACATGATATTTCCTAAAGCACTTACAAAAGGTGATAAAGTCGCTCTTATCGCTCCTTCAAGCCCTGTTTTAAATGAAGAGCGTTTAGATTTTGCCATATCTTATATTAAGGGGCTTGGTCTTTTGCCGGTTGCGGGAAAAAGCTGCCGCAGTCATTACGGGCATTTGGCCGGGACAGACGAATTGCGTGCCGCTGATATTAACCGGGCTTTTAGGGATGCCGATATTGCAGGGATTTTTTGCATACGGGGCGGTAATGGGGCAGCAAAGACCTTGGATAAAATAAATTTTGATTTGGTTCGTAATAATCCCAAGTTTTTTTGCGGATACAGTGATATAACGGCATTGCACGCCGCTATAAACAAAACCGGTCTTGCCACATATCACACCCCCATGATATCAGAAGCTAGTTTTGCGGCTGCTGACGAATATACACTTGGACAATTAGAAAAATATGTCTTTAATCCGCTTGCAACCGGCATTGTAGAAACCCCTAAAGAGCATATTCCAAAGACCTTAACAGAAGGTATTGCGGAAGGTATAATCTGCGGAGGAAATCTTTCATGCTTATCGGCTTTAATGGGTACGCCCTTTGAAATTGATACCAAAGACAAAATCTTTTTTATTGAGGAAGTGGGCACCAATCCGCCGAGAATAGACAGAATGCTTAACGGCTTGCGGCTTGCAGGCAAGTTTGATGACTGCGCGGGCGTTATATTCGGTGACTTCACCAATTGCAATTATGACAACCCCGCTTTTAGCTTGGAAATACCGGAGATTTTACAGAACTTAAACCTAAAAGTACCTGCAATATACAATTTTCCGTGCGGACATATCTTGCCGACCGCGTCACTGCCATTCGGTCTTGCCGCTCGTTTAAATGCGCATCAAAATACATTAGAGATAGTGAGGTAGAAAACATATGGATGAAAAATATAAATCGGTTTTAGCTTTAGCAGACAATATATTTGATAATTCCACGCCGGAAAAACCTGCTTGGCATTCAAAACCCAAGCACCATAGATGGGATTATGTGGACGGATGCATGTTAAAGGCAGCTATGGATTTATACTTTGCCACAAAAAACAATAAGTATTTGGATTTTACTGTAAAATACACTGACCATTTTGTACAGGAAAGCGGTAATATCGAAGGCTATGACCTTAACGAATACAATATAGACCATATAAACGGCGGGAAAATGCTGTTTGACTTGTATCGTGCCACAGGAAATGACAAATATAAAAAAGCTATAGAACTGCTGTACAGCCAATTGCAGAACCATCCCAGAACGAAAGAAGGCAATTTTTGGCATAAGCAGATTTATCCTAACCAAATATGGCTGGATGGTTTGTTTATGGCGCAGCCCTTTTATATAGAATATGACATGATGTTTGGCGGTAAAAAAGTGGTTGCAGACAGTATAAGCCAATTTAAGAATGTTTTTAGGCTTATGAAAGATGATAAAACCGGGCTTTTTTATCATGGCTATGATGAATCCAAGGAGATGTTTTGGTGCGACAAAAAAACCGGCCTGTCTCCCGGTTTTTGGACGCGCGCAATGGGCTGGTATGCAATGGCTTTGGCCGATACCGCAGACAAGCTGGATGCTGAATTTAAGGCCGAAAAAGAAATGCTGGGCATGCATCTGAAAGAACTTATAGATGCGCTTTTAAAATTTCTAAGCCCGGAAAAGATGTTTTATCAAGTGACCGATAAAGGCCATTTGCCCGGCAATTATAATGAATCAAGCGGTACATTGGGTATCGCCTACTCTATGATGAAAGGTGCCGGATTAGGTCTTTTGCCTGTAGAATATCAAAACAAAGGCAAAGAAATTTTTGATGCTGTCGTTTCAGAGAAAATAGTCGATAAGGGCGGTATATTTGTGCTTGAGGATACATGTTTAGTATCCGGTCTGGGCGGCATGCCCGGTATGGGCAGCTATAAACTGAGGGACGGAAGTTATGAATATTACATCAGCGAACCCAGAGTTGACAATGACGGTAAAGGTGTTGGGCCTTTGCTTTATGCGCTGGCGGAAATAATGCATCAATAGGCAGGTATTGATTGCATTGACAGTTTGCTTTAAAAATGATATATTAAAATAAAAAGGATAGGTGATTTAATATGCGCCAACACGAATATCAGATTCAGTCTTTAAATAAAAATATCGAAACGAGAGTGGTTTCGATTATATAGTGTGCCGGATAAATTCACTTTGTTTAAAAACGTGGTATTATCACGGCACATTCTCTTCGCATCCACTCTCCAAAAATTAATTAATTTTACGGAGGAAGCCACGTGATTTGTGAAAATATTTTTAATGCAATAATTGAAAAAGCAAGAAGATATAAGTATTCATCAATGAACTATATAGAATTTGATGATTGCAAAAATGCCGAAGTTTTATACGACCATGACGATTTAATTTTAATGCAGGACAAAAATAAAACTCCGTCAATGCTTTATTTTGCTACTAATGATTTTGAATCCTTAATCAAAATAGTTGCCGATATACCGGGCAAACTGCGTCTGCATTTTGTTCCAAGAGAGTTTGCCGATAAGCTTTGCGAAATTGGTTTTAACGAATGGGGCGAATATGTTGATTTTTGGAATTCAGACTTATCCAAAACTGCAGCACAATTTGGCAATATAAATGAAACTGAGTATTTAAATATTGCTGGCTGCAAAAAAGTATCCGAAGTATCAAGAAGCGTCAGGCTTCAATCCAGAGGCTTTGAGGGCGAAACCGAGGAATGGTTTGAAGAATGGCTTAATGAAAATAAAGTCATAATACAGAGAAAAGATTCGGAAATAGTAGGGTTTTGCTGCATCTCCATTTATGACGAAGGCACAACGCTCTGGATAAGAGAGGTCGCTGTTGACCCCAAATATCAAGGTATGGGCCTTGGCAAAAAACTAATAGAGCAGTCAATAAAATATGGTGTCCAAAGCGGGGCCGTAAAAGGTTTTTTGTCGGCCGATGTATTAAACAAAAATGCAATCGGCCTGTATAATAGCTATGGGTTTTATGCAGAAGGCTTAGAAAGCGAGCTTCAAATGATAAAAGATTAGATTTTCGGCATATCCTATTTCTGCTCTTAACAAAACCGCTGTTAACCTTTAATTAGGCTGGCAGCGGTTTTTATTCACTCTTCCAAAGACCTTTCATAGAAATCTTTCAGTCTGCTGTATACAAGAGCATGTATAGTCTTGGGGGCATCTGTTTCACCCGCAGCATTTTCTTCGTCCGATTCTTTTTCATCAATATGCAAAGTATCACCCGCGGGGCATTGCATCAAAATTTCTATGCCTTCGTCAATATGCGTGATAGAATATATATGAAATTGTCCCTCTTTAACGGCATGTATAACATCATCATTAAGCACCAAATCAGGTAAATTTTGCTGCGGAATTATAACGCCTTGGCCTCCTGTCAATCCTCTATTTTTACATAAGTCAAAAAAACCTTCTATTTTTGGAGTAATTGCGCCGACAGCTTGAATTTCTCCGCGCTGATTAATAGAACCAGTTACAGCTATTTCTTGATTTATTGGTACTTGCGAAAGCGAAGAAAGTATACAGTACAGCTCTGTTGACGAAGCGGAATCACCGTCAATGCCGCTGTAGTTTTGCTCAAAACAAACCCTGCAAGACAAGCTTAAAGGGAATTTTTGGGCGTATTTTTGGCCCAGATACCCTATTATGATTTGCACACCTTTGTCGTGGATTTCTCCGCTCATTTGCGCTTCGTTTTCAATATTTACAATGCCGGCCTTGCCCACATAGGTCGTAGCGGTGATTTTTGTGGGTTTGGCAAAAACTATATCACCTGTGTCTATTGCCGCAAGGCCGTTGATTTCACCTATTTTTTTACCTGTGGTGGATATCATAATAACATCATTTTCTATCATTTCCGTAATTTTTTCTTCATACAGCCCAAGGCGGTAATCCCTTTGTTTTATAGCTTCTTTAACAAATTTTTCACTGATAGCATCGGCATTATCACGCTTTGCCCAAATATGCGCTTCTGTCAGAAGCTCCGCAATGCGGTCAAAACGGCTGGTCAGTTTTTTTTGACTTCCGGCAAGACGGCTGCCGTATTCTATAACAGCGGCAACAGCTGTCGCATCAAATTCCATTGTTTTTTCTTCTTCTGTAAAGCGTTTTATAAATCTTGAAATTTCTTGTATATTCTCGGTGCTGTAATTCATTTCATAGTCAAAAAAGGCCGTCACTTTAAATAGGTCTGCAAAGTCTTCATCATGACTTCGCAAAATTTCGTAATAATAACCGCCGCCCGCAAGTATAATCTTAATATCAAACGGCGCAGCCTCCGGCCTTATGCCGGATACCGCTATGCCCGTTGCATATTCCTTGGGGTTTTCAATGGTTATTTCGCCCGTTTTAATGGTGCGTTTAAGCCCTTCCCAAAGGTATGGAATAGCCAAGACATCTTTTGCTTGCAGTATAAGATAGCCTCCGCCCGCTTTATGCAGCAGACCGGGCTTAATTTTCATATAATCTGTGGTAAGATTGCCAAATTCACTGTCATATTCCACTTCGCCCATAATATTGGCATATGTGGGGTTTATGCCTTCTATAACCGGCGCGCCTGTCAAATTGCCGTTGTCTGTTATGATATTAACACGATATCGCCCAACAATATCCTCTTTTACATGTTTTGCAAGCCACGGCATAATATGTTGAAGACTTTCATCTTCTTCCTGCTCTGCTTCAGGACGAAAACTTGCTATATTCTCCAGAATATCTTCTTTCAATAACAGCAAATAGGCCAAAATGTCCTGTTCTTCTACGTATTTTTCCTGCAATTTCGCCATTAGGCGACCAACGGTAAAAAGCGAAAGGTTATATTCCAGCTCCTCAATCTGTTTGCGTGCTGCGTTATCATGCTCACGGATACGCCCCATTGCTTTATTTGCTCCAATTTGAACAGCAGCGGAATTTTCCGATATACGCTCCTGCTCCTCTTCGCCAAGGGCCTCAAATTCTTCCGGGCTTATAATTTCGCCGTTTACTATAGGAGAAAAGCTCATGCCTTTTTCAGAATAGCGTACATCAAATTCCTTTTCTTTGGCCTCTGCCGTAAAGCTTTTCAGCTCCTCATCACGCTTTTTTTCAAATTTCTTTATTATTTCGGCCCGTCCGTCTTCATAATCTTTGTGGTCAAATGCTTTTGGAATTTCAACCGACAGCATATCCAGCATTTCTTCCAAGTCTATCTTAAACCCGCAAGACTTGCCTGCCGTCATTGAAATAAGCTTGGGGCGCTTTATATCTTTGAAATTATAAACATAACATAAATCCGGAGGAATAGGGTCGTTTGCCGCCGCAATTTCCGCAAAATGACGGGCAAAAGATGTTTTTCCGCTTCCGGATACGCCTGCAACATATATATTATAACCGCTGCGCCTTGTGGCAAGGCCAAAGTTAAAGGCAGATACAGCCCTGTTTTGTCCTATTATACTCTTTTTTGCATCCGGTGCAGCCGTTGTATCAAAACCCAATTCATTTACATCACAAAATCTCTTTAATTCATGGTATTTAAGCTTTCTCATAATACCACCTCCGGCTCTATATTAGTGTCAAAACGCTTCCACATCACTATTGCATCTTCTTTTGTATCGGTGTAGTAATTCTTGCGGATACCTTCAAAAACAAAACCATGCTTTATATACAATTTTTGAGCCGGTTCGTTGCCCATTCGCACTTCCAGCGTTATGCCTATCATTTTATAGTCTTTTGCAATTTGTATCATGGCCGATACCAACGCATCGCCCACGCCAATGCCCCGATATTCAGGAGAAACGGCAATATTTGTTATATGTCCTTCATTCACCACATGCCACATGCCCGCAAAACCTATTATATCCCTATTCTTTGCTGCCGCTGCAATATATATTGCATGGGGGTTTTCAAGTTCTTTTACGAAGGAATCCCGGCTCCACGGCACTGCAAAACTGTCGCATTCAATCTTATGTATATGGTCTATATGATAACTTTGCATAGGCTCTAAGTAAAAATTACCTGCGCTCATTCCCTTCCCCTTTCTCCCTTTCGGCTTGAGAGGGTCTGATGTAAAATGGCGCAAAATCCCGCGGACAGACAGCATTATTAATATTTTCCAGAGCTATGACCCCAACAGAAGCCGCTCTTTGAAGGATATTGTGTATAGGAGCTATAGAAAACTCTGTGTATTTTTCAATTTTATCGTAATGAACCGGGGTGCCGTCACCCAGAAAAACGGCTTTTTTGCCTGCCGCCATCCGCAAAACTTCTTCTATGGAGCAGACCGTATAATCAGTAGTTCTGGTAATCTTACCATTTTCGCATGTGTATGCCGCAGTATAAACCTGTTCCCTTCTGGCATCCATTATGGGTATTACTGTAATGTTTTCATGAGATATATTATATGCCAGAGCATCAAGGGTCGAAACAGGTACAATTTTCGTGCCAAGAGCAAACGCAAGACCTTTTGCCGCCGCCGCACCTATGCGCAGGCCGGTAAAAGAGCCCGGGCCTGCGGAACATGCGATATGGGTAATTTCATGCTTGTTTATGTTTGCCATGTTTAGTATGTTGTCTATCATGGGCATTAAGGTTTGGGAGTGGGTAAGAATGTTATTTACGGTCAGCTCGGCAAGAATGTGATTCTTACGTGCAAGAGCTATACCTGCTGTTTTGCCTGTCGAATCTATCGCTAAAATTGTCATGCCTCATCCTCCGCTGTCATTAATTTCACGGTAATCCTGCGGAAGTCATCGCTCTGCACCGCATCTCTTTCAATACATATAATAACCGTATCCTTCGGCCATATCTCTTCAATCATATCAGCCCATTCCACTAGAGTAACACCCGAACCATAGAAATATTCTTCATAACCGGCATCTTCCATTTCCTGAACATTTTTGATTCTATACACATCAAAATGAAACAGACGCAGTCTGCCAATGTATTCATTTACTATGCTGAAAGTAGGGCTCGTTATATTTTCACTTATGCCCAGACCTTTTGCAAAACCTCTTGCAAAGGCAGTTTTACCTGCCCCAAGCTCGCCGATAAGACAGTAAACTTGTCCCGCTAAAGCTCCTTGCGATATTTTATATCCTATATTTTCCGTATCTTGCTGAGAAAAGCTTTCGTAAATCATATTTCATCCAATCTTATGTCTTTTGCTTAAGATTCTAACATAAGTCGCATCCATTTACAAATCTTTCTCATTCCTGATATGTTCTATCATTTGATAAAGTTTCTCCATAGCAGTATGCAAACCGCCAACTTCATCTATTATATTTTCAGAAACAGCCTCTTCACCTATTAAAACAGTACCAACGTCCAGCGCCAGCATCGTTGTATCCGTCATCAATTCCGTGAGGCGGTCTTTTTGTATCTTTGAGTTAGCCACAACAAATTCAAGCACCCTTTCCTGCATTTTGTTGAAATAGTCATATGTCTGCTGGGCGCCCACCATAGTCCCGCTCATACGCACAGGATGGATTGTCATGGCAGCAGATGCCGCTATAAAGGAATATTCGGCTGCCACGGCCAAAGGCACGCCTATGGAATGACCGCCGCCAAGAACAAGCGAAACCGTTGGTTTTGAAAAATGCGAAATAAGTTCAGCAATAGCCAGACCCGCTTCAACGTCTCCGCCTACTGTGTTAAGCACAACCAGCATTCCGTCCACTTCACTATTTTCCGCCGCATTAAGCAAAAGAGGTATAATATGTTCATATTTTGTTGTTTTATTTGTTGGCGGCATTACCGCATGACCTTCAATATGTCCGATTATCGGAAGATACCAAATGTTACCTCTCGGGTTTTTACTCTTGTTAGCCAACTCCTGCGGTAGAGCAACCTGTCCGTATTTCTCCACAACATCACCTGCAGATGATGTTTCTTCAGACCCGTTCTTTTCTTCCTCTGAATTTTTTATTTGTTTTTCTGAATCAAAATAAATATCCATTTTTACCTCCGATATAGAGTTATATATTTTGAGTATAGTATGGACATATAATAAAAAAAGATGCTGTTTTCTTTTGAAAACGGCATCTTCTTGAATCTCTTAATCCCTATAACGATAACGATATTTATGATTACTGTAAATTACAGAAGGCTTATATCCTTTATGCCCGCGATACTTCACAGGACGCTTGCGCCGGTCTGTGAACCGCAAGATGCGTATAAACAGAAATGTCAGCAAAAGCATAGCAAGAGCAGCAAGAGAGATATTGGCTATAAGCGCAAATAAAGGCAGCGGGTCATTTTCATATGCCAATAGATATCCGGCCGGGGATGATGCAGGGAAAAGGGCGGCCAATTCTTGCGGTGTAAGGGCATGTCCGGCGCTTGCGGTTTTCAGCTCTGTTTCTCCAAGTATATTTCCATTATATTCTAGTAAAATCCGGCCCACAACAAAATTTTCGTTTACGGGTGCAGCTATTCTGTCCGGAATTTGTATGTTTGTTGTAATATTGCCGGTATTGAGTCCCCTTGGCAAAGACAGTACTACATCATTTGACGGAACAATATCTATAGTGCCGATGGAAAGAACACCTTCCCCGCTTCGCTGCACCAAATCCAAAGAGCGCAAAAAGCCATCTGCGGAAAATACATTAAGAGTTTCAAATTGGTCAAATCCGTAATCCATCAAGGCTCTTGTATCTGCAAATATTATATCACGATGGTCTGCCGCCATAATAACAGTAATAAGCTCAATATCTCCTCTTGTCCCATAAGAAACTAATGTATGCCGGGACGGTGTGGTCCAGCCGGTTTTGCCGCCAACGATATAAGGGTTAAAATGGGTGTCGTTCGGGAACAGCATTCTGTTTGAATTATCACGTGTGCGATAATCTTCGTGATATGCATCAGGCGGTATTATCATACGCTGAGTCGCAATAATATCCACAAATAATTCGTGGCGTATAGCCCGGGCCATAATCAAGGCCATATCATATGGGGTTGTATAATGCTCCGGTTCCCAAAGGCCGTGGGCATTAGTAAAATTTGTATTAACGGCGCCCAATTCATGCGCCCTTTGCGTCATTAAAGCTGCAAATTCTTCCATAGACCCCGACACAAATTCAGCTATGGCATTGCTTACATCATTAGCAGAAGGCAGCATTATAGCGTACAAACTTTGTTCGGCAGTAATAGTTTGGCCAACTTCAAGTATGCCGCTGTGCCAGGGGATTACGCTGGAAATAGCATCGTGGCTGTGAAAAATTGGTGTTTCCAGGGGAAGGCCGCTTTCTTCAAGCATTTCTATCAGTAAAAGTGCCGTCATTACTTTTGTCATGCTGGCAGGATAGCCTCTCTCATGCATTCCGTTTTCATGCAGAACATGGCCGGTGCTAACATCAATCAGTATAGAAAGTTCCGATTCTAAAAATGGAATTAGGTCCGAAGCGTGCGGTTCTTCGTAATCATATTCAAAGGGATTTTCGGCAGTTAAAATTATAGGGCGGCCGCCAAATAAAAATAATAATATAACAAGCAATAATATTCTTTTTGATTTTTTTAGTGCTGTTTGAAACATTCGGTCTCCTTTCGATGAGCAAGTGTAGTTCTTACGGCCCCCGGCCCTGCAAGCATCTGTACAAAATAGTCTTCAATTTTTTTACCTAAGTTTACGGCATACAGGTCAACGCCAAACAGCGCATCATTTGATAGTATGGATTCAAGCTGACCGTTATAACTTTCAGGCTTACCGGGCACTATGCTTGAAAGTTTCGGCAATAAGACAGAGTGCATAGGGTCGGGACTAAGTTCTATGGGATTATGGTTATCATCAACAGCCAGAAGATATCGCATCCATGCGGCAATAGCAAGCGGTATGCCTTCTAAATTTTCAACCGCAAGAATATTGTCGGAGTGGTATGCTTTAATAGTTTGTCCAAATCTTATGCCCACTTTTTGGCTTGTATCAGTGGCTATCCGCTGCGGAGTATCAGGGATAAAAGGGTTGGGCAAGCGGCGTTCTATCACTTCATCTATAAAGTCACGGGGATTTATTATGCCGGGGTCCACAACCACTTTCATCCCCTCGTCATAACCTATTTTTTTGACAAGTGCAACCAAATCATCGTCTTTCATTTCTTCGGCAATGCTTTCATATCCTAACAGGCATCCAAACACAGCCAAAGCAGTATGCAAGGGATTAAGACAAGTAGTTACTTTCATTGTCTCCACTTTATTAACAGTCTCTCTGTCGGTAAAATAAACACCGGCATGCTCCAGGGGCGGACGCCCGTTTGGAAATGCATCTTCTATAACCAAATATTCCGCCGCTTCTGCATTAACAAACGGCGCAATAAAGGTATTTTTGCTTGTGACTATCGGCGGCATTCCTTCTATGCCCACCCCGGAAAGCAGCTTTTCAACAGCTTCTGCGGGGCGGGGCGTAATTTTATCTATCATAGACCAAGGAAAAGCTACTTTTGCAGCGTCCTCAATGTAAGTTACAAATTCCAAAGGAGCATAGCCGTTTTCTGTCCAAGCTTTAGATATAGTCAGCACCGCATTTTTTAAACGGTCTCCATTATGGCTGCAATTGTCCATTGACACTAAGGAGATAGGATATGCATCGGCTTTAAAACGTGTTAACATCAAGGCGGCAACTAAAGACATTGCATGTTTTGCTTCGCTTGGCCCGTTTTTTATGTCGGATGCTACTATAGAAAGTAAATCCCCATTTATATCATGCAGCGAATATCCTTTTTCAGTTATAGTAAAACTTACCATTTGTAATGAGGGATTAGAAAAAACATCTGAAAGTTCATTAATTCCGGTATCACTGCGATATGATGCAGCCATCGAAGCTATAATTTCCTTTTGTGTGGTTCCGTCATGGTTTAGTGTAACAAGCATCGCAAGGGAGTCATGAGGTGCATAAATTCTGTCAATAATATCAAAGTCAAAAGTTTCAGCCACAACTATCCCGGTATCAACGGCTGCCGTATTAAGAAGTTCCTGTTGAAGGCGGGCAATATAACCCCTAAAAATATTGCCTGCACCAAAATGCAGCCAAGCCGGGCGGTTTGCGGTATTTTGCATCATGGCTGCATGGTCAAACTGCGGCAGCGTAATTCCCATCTGTTCCCAAATTGATTTATTTTTCAAAGATTCTGCATTTAATTTCATATGTTTGCCCCCTGAAAACTTTTGTGATTTGCTTACAATAATAACATTTGAGAGCCATGCGGTCAATAGTTTTTGCGATATAATATACGATATAATGTTTACACTTGCACTTAGAATAATTTCTGTTATAATGGAAATATAATTAGACAAGTAATTCAAGCAAACATTAAGATGATTATAATCAAAATTTTGGGAAGTTATACCAACTTGCAATCTAAACAGTGCTAAATAACGCAGGATTTTTGCCGTAACCCCTTAACGCCCTGCCGGGCTTGGGGCAAAGGGCAAAGGGCGAAAAATCGCAGTGTGTACAAAGACACACAAGATTTTTTGACCGAAGCATTGCGGTAAAAATACAAGTTAGTTAGTGCAGGATAGATTGTAAGTTGGTATCAAACAAATAAGGAGGAAGTTTATGCACGAGGTTTCCGTTAACGGCCATGTTGGCCAAATTCAAATTGCTAATGAGGTGCTTGCTATAATATCCGGCACGGCGGCTTTAGAAGTTGAAGGCGTTAGGCCTAACCAGCTTATCGGCGAGGTTTCCGCCCGCTTTGTTAAGCGTAATTTTGCCAGAGGAGTTAAAATTACCGTAACAGACGATAAAGTCGTTGTGGATATTTCAATAATTGTAAAATTTGGTTATAAAATCCATGCAGTGTCCGAGGAAGTACAAAAGCGCATAAAAACGGCGCTTGAAACTATGGTGGGTATGAAAGTAAAAGAAGTTAATGTAAATGTTATTGGTGTGCAATTTGAAAAAATGCCAAAAGTTAAGCATAAACAAATTGTTGCAGCAAGAGCTTAGTTAAGCTTAATATTTAGCTTGAGCTTTAGCTTGATATTTGAAATGGAGAACATATGAGCCGGAAAAGCGACAGAAAACACGCATTTTGCATGGTTTTTCACCATGATTTCAATAAAGGCGAATCCGCCGAAGATGCTTTGGCATATTATTTAGAAAATTTTGCCGAAGAGGGTGTAAGTGAAATGGATTTTATTTTACGAGAGGTAGGCGGCGTCTTTGATAATTTGGATGAAATAGACAAAAAAATTGAAGAAACATCATCTACCTGGGGAATATCCCGCATGCCTAAAGCCGATTTAGCCATTATGAGGCTGGCCGTTTATGAAATTTTATATGCCAATGATATTGGTGACGGCATTTCCATAAATGAAGCGGTAGAGTTGGCCAAAACCTTTTCCGGTGAAGAATCCGGCAAGTTTGTCAACGGTATTCTAGGGCAGATTGCAAGAAAAATTAAGGAAGAGCGCAAAACAGAGCCGGAAGAGCTGCCTGTTGAAACATCTGCGATTGCCACAGAATTATGATAAAAGCCTATAGTGTATCAAAAATAGTAGAATATTTAAAAGAGCTTCTGGAAGAGGATATGTTTTTGTGCAGCATCTTAGTTGCAGGAGAAATATCCAATTTTAGACTTCATAGCTCCGGACATATGTATTTTAGTGTAGTTGATGAATATGCCGCGCTTAGATGCTGCATGTTTAAAAGCGATGCCGAAGGTATTAATTTTTCACCAAAAAACGGTGACTTTGTAAGGATATACGGACGCATTTCCGTATATAAAAAAATGGGTGATGTACAGTTTGTTGCAGAAATGATGGAAGCTGCCGGCGATGGTAAAATTGTGCAGAATTTGGATGCTTTAAAGGAAAAACTGCATGAAAAAGGGCTGTTTGACAACAACCGGGCAATCCCGGCTTTCCCCAAGAAAATAGCGGTGGTCACATCACCTACAGGCGCTGCCATTCACGATATAATCAAAACCATAAAACGCAGAAACCCGCTGGCAGAGCTTATTTTAGTTCCCGCATCGGTTCAAGGGGACAAAGCCCCGAATGAAATTGCAACCGGTATAGAGCTTGCTAATGCTCACAGTAATGCAGATGTACTGATTGTAGGCAGGGGCGGCGGCAGTTCCGAAGACCTTTCAGCTTTTAACACAGAATCCGTTGTGCGGGCTGTACATTCCTCAAAGATACCCGTAATTTCTGCCGTAGGGCATGAAATTGATATAAGTTTAAGCGATTTTGCCGCCGATTTGCGGGCATCTACACCAACAGCAGCGGCAGAGATTGTCACAGCTGTTACACTGCATGAAATATACGCTAAAATTTACTCATATGAAAATGCACTTACATCAGCCATAAAAGGACTTTTGCGTGATTATCAAACGCTTCTGCAGAACCTTTCTTTGCAGCTTTCCCCAAAGCGGGAAATATCCAAAATACATCTAAAGCAAAGTATTTTGGATAAGCACAAATCGGATATCAGGCGGCTGATGCTGTCTAAAATAAACGAAAGAAAGTCTGAACTTAAAGCAAAAATAGATATACTGGAGAAAATCTCACCGCGGGCCGTACTGGAGCGAGGTTTTATTCTGGCTTTTGACGAAGATGAAAAGATTATATCAAGCGGCAGAAGTCTTGTAAGCGGTCAAAAAATACACTTGCAGTTTCATGATATTGCAAAAGAGGCGAAAATACTATGAGCGAACAATTTGACTTTGAAAAGAGCATGATGCGCCTAAGCGAGATTATAGCAGAGATTGAATCCGAAGGTAACAGTCTGGATATTTCACTTGGCCTGTACAAAGAAGGCATGGCTTTGGCATCAGATTGTACCGAAAAACTTGCCGCCGTTGAAAAAGAAGTGATAATGCTTTCTATAAATACAGAAGGCACTGTGGAAAAGCGGGCTTTTCATCCGGAGGCTGATGATGAATTATAATGGATGGTATGCAAAAAAAATTGATTTGATAAATAAAGGGTTAACTGACTATCTTAACATTGCATATCCTAAAAGTATCTGCGAAGCCATGCGTTATAGTATTTTCCCGGGCGGAAAGCGCATAAGGCCTGTAATTTTACTGGCCGTATGCGAGGCTCTTGGCGGTTCTGACGAGTCCGCTCTGCCATTTGCATGCGCATTGGAAATGATACATACCTATTCCCTTATTCATGATGACCTGCCGGCTATGGATAACGATGACATGCGCCGCGGAAGACCCACAAATCACATTGTCTATGGTGAAGCAACGGCTATTTTGGCCGGAGATGCACTTTTAAACTTAGCATATGAAATTATGGCAGAGCATTGTATGCAAAATAATGTCAGTCACTTTTTAAAAGCTATGTCTAAAATAGCAAAAAATGCAGGCATCAAAGGGATGATAGGCGGGCAGGTTATGGACATAGCTCTTGAAAACACAGCCGCCACTGCCGCACAAATAGAATATGTTTATGAATACAAAACATCTAAGCTGTTTACGGCAGCTTTCGGGTCCGGTGCGCTTATAGCAAATGCGAACTGTACCGATGTTTTGCTTTTAGAAAATATTGGGCATGATTTGGGTATTGCCTTTCAGTTAAAAGACGATTTATTGGATTTATATGGGGATGATGAATTCGGTAAGCCCTTGGGAAGTGACGAGAAAAATAAAAAATCCACATATATAACAGTTTTTGGAGAGGAACAAACCATCGCTACATATAATCGGTTATGCAGCTCTTTTATATTAAAACTTAAGCAATTGCAAAATTCTGAATTTTTAGTGGTATTGGCAGAAAATTTAGTTGACAGGACAAGGTGAGAGCATGTTGTTTTTTGAGGAAATTATAAGTAACAATGCCCTTTGGATAGCTCTTTGCGCTTGGTTTGCAGCCCAGATAATAAAGATTTTTATTGAGTTTTTGCGTACCAAAAAAATTCGGTTAAATCTGATAATGTCATCCGGAGGCATGCCTTCATCTCATTCATCTTTTGTCGTTGCTGTAACAACTACAATAGGCCTGACAGAAGGTTTTGATTCTCCTCTATTTGCCCTTGGTGCAATCGTCAGTATGATTATTATGTATGATGCATCCGGTGTTCGCAGGGCCGCAGGAAATCAGGCTAAAGTTATAAACGACATGCTGGCAAGTATAGAAAACACAGGTATAAAGCTTGACAAAAAGCTTAAAGAAATGCTGGGGCACACGCCGGTAGAAGTGGCCTGCGGGGCCATTTTGGGTATAGTTATTGCTATTATTTTTGTATGATAAATATAATTATAGATAAACGAGGTATTTATGCGCTACCTGGATAAAATAAATTCACCAAGAGATTTAAAAGCACTAAATACAACTGAACTTAAAGTAGTAGCCAAAGAGATTAGGGAGTTTTTAGTAAGGTCAATCTCTCAGACCGGCGGACATTTAGCATCCAATCTTGGCGTAGTTGAATTAACTATAGCTCTACATTATTGCCTAAACTCTCCATTGGATAAAATACTTTGGGATGTGGGTCATCAATCTTATCCGCATAAAATATTAACAGGAAGAAAGGATAGTTTTGATACCCTTCGTCAGTTTAATGGTCTGAACGGCTATATAAAATCATCAGAAAGTCCGCACGATGCCTTTGATGTAGGCCATAGCTCCACTTCGCTGTCAGCCGCCCACGGCATGGCCGCAAGCCGCGATTTGCAAAACCAGAACCACAAGGTCTTTGCGGTTATCGGCGACGGTTCGCTTACCAGCGGTTTGGCGCTTGAAGGACTTAACAATATAGGGCGCTCCGGAACAAATCTGGTTATAATACTTAATGACAACCAAATGTCTATATCTGAAAATGTCGGTGCATTGTCGCGATATCTTAACGATTTACGCTCCGCACCCGGATATATAAATGTTAAACAGGATGTCAGAGATTTTTTACAAAACATCCCTGTTGCCGGTAAGTTAACCAAAAGTTTTATTGAAAAAACTAAGTCGCAGTTAAAATATCTTTTACTGCAAGGCGTATTGTTTGAAGAATTGGGATTTAATTATTACGGGCCGGTTGACGGTCATAATTTAAGGCAGCTTATAAGCGTAATTCAAAATGTCAGCAACATGCAAGGGCCGATTGTAGTGCATGTGCGCACTAAGAAAGGCAAGGGATACAGACCCGCAGAGCAAGAGCCGTTAAAATATCATGGTGCGGAACCTTTTTACATAAAATCCGGTATATCTAAAAGCAAATCCAAAAGTATTGGATATACTGATGTTTTTGCAAGTAAAATTGTAGAAATGGCTCGCATCAATTCTAAAATCGTTGCAATTTCGGCATCTATGCCTACAGGCACCGGTCTTGAAAGCTTTAAAAGACATTTTCCTTCCCGCTTTTTTGATGTGGGCATAGCAGAAAGTCATGCAGTCACTTTTGCGGCAGGTATGGCAAAAAGCGGCATGAAACCTATTGTAGCAATATATTCAACTTTTTTACAGCGTGCTTATGACCAAATTTTACATGATGTTTGCATACAAAATTTGCCTGTAGTTTTTGCTATAGATAGGGCAGGTCTTGTGCCGGGAGACGGCGAAACTCACCAAGGTGTATTTGATATCAGCTATCTTTCGCATATGCCGAATATGACGATACTTGCGCCCAAAAATGCTGAAGAACTCAAGGCTATGATGGACTTTGCCGTCAGCCATAACGGGCCTGTTGCTATACGTTACCCTAAAGATACGCCAAGTATTCTTTATGCAGAACCATCTTCTATTGCTGCCTGCAAAGGTGAAATGCTTGAGGAAGGCGAGCGAATTGCTATTTTTTCCGTTGGTGCCATGTTGGATACAGCGCATGATATTTGGCAGAAACTAAAAACCGCCGGATATTCACCGTGTTTGATAAATCCCAGGTTTGTTAAGCCTATCGACAGTGATATTTTGCATAACTTAAAAGATTTTACGCATATTTTTACGATTGAGGATAATGCGCATAAAGGCGGCTTTGGTCAAATGCTGCAACATACTCTAAAAGAATTAAATATTACGAAACCAAAACTTTATAATTATGCCATTCCTGACAAGTTTTTGCCTGTAGGAAAAAGAAACGAATTGTTTGCTCTGCTAAATTTGGATTCTGACAGCATATATAATGATATTATGGAGATATTGAGCAATGAAACGCCTTGATGTGCTTCTTTGTAAGAAATTAGGTATATCAAGGGAATATTCCAAGGAAATTATATTGGCGGGAAAATGTAGAGTATCAGGAAAAGTTATACTCAAACCCGGTTCAAAATTTGATGATACAGCAAGTATTCAAACAGATGCAGAACGTATGCCGTATGTATCCCGGGGCGGTTTTAAGCTGGCCGCAGCTTTAGATAGCTTTAGCATAAATCTAAGCGGCTTATGCTGCTTAGACATCGGGGCATCTACCGGCGGATTTACCGATTGTATGCTTCAAGGGGGCGCAAAGTCTGTGATTGCACTGGATAATGGGCATAACCAGCTTGCATCCGCTTTACACAAAGACAAAAGGGTCATATCAATAGAAGGCGTTGATATAAGAACTGTTCACATTTCGGATATGCCTTTTAAGCCGAATTTCATTGCTGCGGATTTATCCTTTATTTCATTGACCCACATTATACCAAAAGTATCAGAACTTTTAAATGGTGATGGCAGAGCAGTCTTGTTGATAAAGCCGCAATTTGAATGCGGAGCAAAAGAACTGGACAAGCGCGGAGTAGTACACAATCCCAGGGCGCATATCTCAGCCATTCATAATATATGCATGTTATTGGTTAATAATAGACTTATGATTAAAGGACTAATTTTTTCGCCTATAAAGGGGCAAAATGGTAACATTGAGTATTTAATTTCGGTTAAAGCGTGAGGATTATGAAAAAAATAGGGATATTTACAAATATTGATAAAGACCCGCAGCTGACAGTGGCACATCGCCTAATAAAATATATCAGCAGTTTGGGTCATGAACCATTCTTAATAAAAGAGCCCAGGGATGAACATTTAAAAGAAAATTTGGATTTTATTGTGGTTCTTGGCGGAGATGGTACAATGCTAAAAGCTGCCGGATACGCAGTATATCTTCCCTCGCCTCTTTTAGGTATAAATATGGGAAACATTGGATATCTAACGGACGTAGAAATTGGTCAGGCAGAATATGCAATCAGCGAAGTGCTTGCGGGCCGCTACGCAACAGAAAAACGAATGATGCTGGAAGCGCAGGCCGGTCACGCTGCACCGCAACTTGCCCTTAATGATATTACTATATACCGCGGCCAAAGCTCCCGATTAATACAATGTGTTGTCAGTATTAACGGAGAATATATGGACACATTTCGTGCAGATGGCCTTATAATTTCTACCCCTACAGGCTCTACTGCCTATAATCTGGCTGCGGGCGGCCCTATTCTTAAGCCGGATGCAAAGATGTCCGTCATAACGCCCATCTGCCCGCATTCCCTTAATGTGCGCCCAACTGTGATATCTTATGAAGATACCGTAAGTGTTCGATTTGTTAATGAACCGGGTATAGTAGTTTCTTTTGACGGCAATGGTATAAGTGCCGCTGATATAGGCGGCGAACATGAAGATGAATTAGAAATTACCGTTAGTGCGTCACAGTATATTACTAATATTATTAAGACTAAAGGTTTAGGATTTTATGAAATACTACGAATGAAAATCGGAAATATGTAATTTACAGGAGAGTATATGTTAGAGCATCTAAAAGTATTAAATGTGGCTCTGATAGAAGAAGCCGCCATAGAATTTGCACCCGGCCTAAATATATTAACAGGCGAGACGGGAGCCGGAAAATCTATACTGATAGATTCCATTAACTTTGTATTAGGAAGCCGAACGCCAAAGGATTTTATACGTATGGGCGCTGATACTGCACAAGTTGAAGCTTTTCTGACCGTTTCGCATGCAGAATTGACTGAGCAAATCGCCCGCATCGGCATTGAAATAGACGAGGATAATGCCTTGCTTATTTCTCGCTCTCAAAACATCAAAGGCAAATCGGTATGCAAAATAAACGGCCGCTCTATTACCATTGGTATGCTTCGAGAAGTTGCCGCTCTGCTTATTGACATACACGGACAGCATGAACATCAATCTCTTTTAAGCACCCCCAAGCACATACAGCTTTTAGACCGTTTTTGTGAAGATTCTTTGCATCCAAAGAAAATTCAGTTATCGGAACATATTGCCGCATACCGCAGCCTGCAAAAAAGTATTAACGCGTTGTCCGGAGAAGGCGAGGACAGGGCGTATAGAATAGAAATGTATGAATTTCAAATAAAAGAAATTGAAGAAGCTAATCTTTCCGCAGACAGAGAAGAGGAGCTGATTGCCCGAAAAAAACTTCTTGTTAATGCTGAAAAACTTACATATAATGCATCGGCAGCCGTATCGTTGTTAGGCTCGGAAGAAGGGGCTTTAGATAATATTGCCAGAGCATTGGAGCATGCAGAAAACCTCGGTCAAATAGATGAATCTACGCAGAATCTGGCACAGGAATTAAATTCAATTCATGCACAATTAGAAGAACTTGCCAGAGATTTTTCTAAATATTCTGAAGATTTGGAACATAACCCCGGCGAGCTTGAAGAAGTGGAATCAAGCCTTGATAAAATATATAAATTAAAGCAAAAATATGGGCCTACAGTTTCACATATTTTAGAATATTATGACGAAATTGTGGGTAAATTGAATGCAATAGAAAACAGCCGCGAAACGCTTTTGCGTCTTTCAGAAGAAAAAAAGGCTCTTGAAAAAGAAATCGGCAGAACATGTCTTGCCATGTCGAAAATCAGAAAAGAGGCAGCAGAAAAACTTTCGTCAGAAATAGAGGCAGCACTGTGGGATTTGGGCATGGAATCCGCCCGATTTGTAATAGATATTCAAAACCGCAGCGAATTTGGCCCAAACGGCTTTGACCGTGTAGAGTTTATGATTTCCGCCAATAAAGGCGAAGAGCTTAAACCTCTTGCCGCCATTGCCTCCGGAGGTGAAATGTCAAGAGTAATGCTGGCCTTAAAAACTGCTCTTGCAGGCTTTGACACCATAGAAACTTTTATTTTTGATGAGATAGACGCCGGAATAAGCGGCCGTACTGCACAGCAAGTAGCTGAAAAATTATCAATTATTAGCAAAGAACATCAAATCCTTTGCATAACGCATTTGCCGCAAATTGCTGCTATGGGAGATGCAAATTTCCTAATAGAAAAAAATCTTGCAGGCGAAAGAACCATTACAAATGTTGAAAAATTGACAAATGACGGTATCATTACAGAAATTGCCCGCTTGATAGGCGGCGCAGAAATAACAGGAATAACCACCAAGGCCGCCAAAGAAATGCGGAAATTGGCCAAAAAAACAAAGCAGCCATAAATTACTTTGGCGATTTTTTAGCAGTATACGCACGCTTAATCTAAGACAAACTAACACTACTTCTTTATGCATAATGAAATACGGAGGTAGTTAAATATATGAAAAACCCTGCAATTAACCCTAAAAGGTTCTTTTTTGCTGCACTTGTCATATTAATTGTTTCGGTGTTCTTATATATGTCCTTGCACATGCGGGACTTTATAAGTTTATCAGCATATCCTTATGATGAAATTTTCTATGAAGATTCCATCACAGCAAGCACAGATGCAGAAGATTTTGCCAAACGTTTTAGCTCAAATACCGGCAAGCAAGAGGTTAGCTTGGTTCCTGTAGGTATTACAGTTGGTGTGCGTTTTTACACCGAAGGCATAATGGTTTTAGGCACAGATGCAGTACCCATTGAAGGCGGCGCACAGGCAAGTCCAAGCGACGGAAAATTGCTGCCGGGAGATGTAGTGATGAAAATAGACGGCGATACAATGTTTAATTTATCACAGATGATTAATGCCATTGGCAGCTCCGGCGACAGCATCATATTGGAAGTGCAGAGAGACGGCATTACCCAAAACATAGAAATAAGCCCTGTAAAAGATGCAGCCGACCATGTTCGCAAAATAGGCTGTTGGGTTAGGGATTCTACGCAGGGCATAGGTACAATTACTTATTATGACCCTGTCACAGGACAATTTGGCGCTTTAGGCCACGGCATAATGGATGTTGACACAAAAAAGCTGATGACTGTGCGTCATGGTCAAATTGTAGAATCTCATATTGTGGATGTCCGCAAAGGCAAAAAAGGAGCACCCGGCGAACTTATAGGTGAAATTCATCCGGAAACCGTGATAGGTACTATTGATAAAAATACACCCAGAGGAATTTACGGCAGTATCAATACTGCATATCCGGAACTCCCGACAAACGCCCTTGTTGCCGCCAGACACGACCAAATCACCCAAGGCCCCGCCAAAATCTTTTCCAATATCGAAGGCGGCGAAATTAAGTCTTATGATGTTTATATTGAAAGTGTCAACAAAGACGCAACCGCCGATAAAGGCTTGGTGGTGCGCATCACCGACCAGGGTCTGATAACCCGCACAAATGGTATTGTGCAAGGCATGTCCGGCAGCCCCATAGTGCAGGACGGTAAAATTATAGGTGCCGTCACACATGTTACCGTCCAATGTTACAACCATTGCCCTACCCTTGCTTCATAAGGGATTGAAGCTCTTTGAAGGAAAAGTAAATGTCAAATTCATGACCTTGCTTCACTTCAACTCTATCAATCAACTGCGCCATTAAAGCTTGCGTAGGTGTTTCAAGAGCAAGAAATTCTTTTATAAAGTTTTCCTGCTCGTTTTTATTATGAGTTGTTTCTGCATTGGTTTTTAGGGTATTCATCTGCTCTTTTAGTCTGTCACTATCCGCATTAGCCTTTTGAGAAAGACTTTTAAAGTGGTCTATAGTTATAACCCCATTTAGCCTATCATCATACAGCATATCCAATTTTGCCTGAATTTTATTAACCTCAATCTCCAGCAGTTTTATTTTAGCTTCACGGTTAGTCTTTTCACTTTTGGCAGAAGCGGCAATGCTAGACATATATTCGGCATCAAGATATTTTAAGCATAATTCTCTTAACAAGCCAATTATTTGAACTTCTAATTTAGTATAATTAAAAGAGTGCGGTGTACAAAGCCCAAATTTGTGAAATTGAATATATCTGCCGCATCGTCCGTAAATTTGCCCACTTTTTGCATTCTTTTTGGTTAATGAGATATATGACCCGCAATCGTGACACTTTAGCAAGCCCGATAATAAATATCTGTGCTTTGATGGCTTCAAATGCGCCGTAGCATCAAGTAGCCTTTGGGCCCTGTTAAAAACATCCTTTGATATAATGGCCTCATGTGCGTTCACCGTTTTTATCCACAAATTTTCATCTACGCTAAGAAGTTTTTTTGATTTGTAATTTAACTTTTTGTATTTACTTTGTACCAAAGTGCCTACATATACTTCATTGCGTAAAATGCGCCTTATCCCTGTATGGCTCCAAAGACCGTAAGATTTACCGGCATTCCCAACCGAAATATTATTATGCACGGATGGAATTGGTGTTTGTCTTTCAGACAATAGACGTGCAATCTGATGGCAGCCATACCCGTTTAAGAATAATTCAAATATCTCTTCCACTACCAAGGCAGCAATAGAATCAACAACCAATTTATGCTTATTTTCTTCTGATTTTCGATAACCATATGGCGCAACTTTACCCAAAAATAAACCTTGCTCTTTTTTGCCTTTAAGGACGCTACGTATACTTTTCGACTTATCTCTGGAATACATTTCGTTTAAAATAGCCTTAAATGGCGCTATATCATTGTTGCTGCTATCCAAAAAAGTGTCGATATTATCAAGCAATGAAATGTAGCGTACATTTTTTGAGGGGAAATATTGCTCCATATAATGTCCCGCTTGAATATAATCCCTTCCAAGACGCGACATATCTTTTGTTATAACCATGTTAATTAATCCATGCTCTATATCTTCTATCATGGCATTAAATTGCGGCCTATCAAATGTTGTTCCGGATACACCATCATCCACATACTCCTTTGTAAGCAACAGGTTATTATCGTCAAGATATCTAAGAAGCAAATTGCGCTGATTGGTTATACTTTCACTTTCAACTACAGACCCCCTTACATCTTCTTTGGAAAGACGAATATAGCAAGCTACTTTCCAATCCCTGTTATAATTTTTGTTATAATCACTTACTGCACGATTCATAAATCACTTATCCTCCAATCGAAAATAAGCAATTACCCATCAAAATTATTTTACACTGGGATGGTTGCTTGTTCAACGGTTATTTTTTACATTCCTTGAAAGGGCCGCAACATTCCTTTCCATAATTTTTTGCAGGGTTTCACCTTTGGGATTGAAATAAATATTTATTTTTATATCTTTTTTACGCTTATCTTTCATTATGAATCGACCCCTTTCTTTATTATTAATCATAGTATTATCCTACATAATGTAAAATATTTACACAATAATTAAGACCTCTTCCTTCGCCTTTGGCCTATACGCCAGTGAGCCGAGTATGTACAGCAGCATTAGGGTAAAACTCATTACCAAGCAAAACAGCAAATTAAAAATCCCTATTACCGCATCAGGGTTAGTCAGCTATATATATGCCAACAGTGGGTTATCTTTACAGATTCCCTTCTTAAATTTTGCCCACGCACATTCCGCATATTCTTATAATTTAAATAAGCATATATATAAGTTTTTTCGCAGTTTTTTCCGCATGGTGCATTATCCCTGTATCGTCCTATCCATATTCAATTTTGAAAGCCTATGGGGAATCCTACCCCATCCAGAGCTTTAATGCTTTTAAAGTTTTGTTTTCACCGGGTAAATCTTTTAAAGGTTTTAGGATTTTAGCTTCCGCAGGAAGCGTCGCCACGCCCGAAGGGTGTGTTACAATCTTGTTACAGACAAGATTGTAGGGGCTTGGGGAGAATCCCCAACAAGCTGCATTTGTTAAATTTACCGATAGGTAAAATTTAACAAATGCGTTTGTGTGTACACACAAACATTGCTTGCCACTTTTTTAAACCGCCTAAACCTCCCCTACCCCCATCCCCATCCCGCCGACTCTTGCTCAACCAGTAATTTTATTTGACTTAATAAATCCTAAATATGACCAAAGCACAAGTATCAGTTAATAGCCAAAAGATGACCATTAACTATTTTATTAATACCCCCAAGCTTCTCTTGCCCATTTTGTTCCTCTTGCTCTTCCAGTTCCTCCGATTCCTCCGCATCATCAGAATCTCTGCCCATCAGTTCATCAATTGATATCCCAAAGATTGCGGCCATTTTTCTCCAATGAGGCGTACTAGGAAATCTTGTTCCACGCTCAAACTGTCCAATTGTCGGACGTCCTATACCAAGTAATCCCGCCAATTCATCCTGCGTCATCTTCGCTCTTGTCCTGTAAGCCTTGATGTTATTCGGCCTAAACAGCTTCATCACCGCCTTTGTAAAAAAATTCTTTGCATTTCATCACAAAGATATAAATGTTGACATAGTACCGCATACAGAATATAATATATTTGTTGAGGATATACCTATGCCCTGTAAGCGGAAATGTCTTTGTTCCCTTCTTCTTTTTTCATGGGAAGATATAAAAGATACCTTGTGAAAAAGAGAAGGGATTGCCGCATTATTTTGTTGCGGTCTTTTATAATATCCCTTATCCATTTTTTGGATATTAGGGGGCTATGGATACATTATAATGTCAAATTGGTAATATGTCAAGATAAATTTTTCAATTTGACAAAAATGTTTTGGAGGTGGTTTTTTGTATTCTGGTTTTGAGTTTGCAGAAAGAATAAAAGACTTATTAAAAAAAAAGGTATATCTCTTGCGACATTTTCAGATGATTTAAAAATTAGCCGAGGTGCTATACCGGATTGGAGAAAAGAAAGAATCAGGCCTAGCGTCGATACTCTTTTAAGTATTTCAAACTATTTTGATATATCTTTAGATTCTTTGCTGGGCAACGAATCATCTTCGCCCAATCTAAACGATATCCTGTCCCAAGAAGAGAAAAAACTAATTACAGACTACCGAAGCATGAACAGACAAGGCCAAGAGTTTATTATGCAATCAATGGACGTAGCTACACACAGATATAAAAAATTTGGCGGTGTTTCCGACATGGAAGCAGAGCAGGATATAATGTAAACTAATTAAAAAAGGAGGCTTGATATGCCATTTTTCAAGAGAAAAAAGCAAGATGTTGAATTAGCTAAAGATTTTACATATTTTGATAAATCGCTATTGCTTCTTCCTCATAACCAAGCATCAGACAGCTCGGCTATGCAAAAACTTTCCCAGCAGCTTCGTAGGATTGATGATTTAGGCGGCAGGGAATTTGAAGCACTGCTTGAAAAACTTTTTGAGCTTCTTGGTTATGACATCATCTCCGTTTCTAAAGCAGGGCGGGGCGATAGCGGAATTGACTTTATCGTAAAAATGAATGGCATCGAAACAGCCATACAGGCCAAAGCATGGCGGTTAGAGTACACGGAAACGATAGGTTCTAAATTCATTAGAGAATTAGCAGGTAGTATGGCGCTGTTAAACCGCCCTAATCTTAAAGGTTGTTTTATTACTACTAATTTTTTTACCCCAGATGCCGTAAAAACTGCCAAAGAATTTGATATGCCCATTGAATTGATTGATAGGCATGGAGTATTTCAATTATTTGGAATGTTAAATCCCAGCATACTTGCTAATATTGCATTTCATGAACTAAGCCAGCACATGGGATACTGCAAGAAATGCGGTCATGTTTTAGTAAAAAAATGGAGCCAAAAAGATGGCAGAGCCTTTAAGGGATGCCCCAAATTTCCCGATTGCCAATACATGGAACCGTGGCATGATATAAAGTGAAGTATGTTGCCTCTCATAAAAGACTGCAGGGCAGTTTTGAGAACATTCCCAATATACTAGTTTTATTTCCTGGCATAAGACCTTGTTTGCTTCAAATGTATCATCGCAGAAATAGGTGATATCAATTGTTTTGAAGGACAAATCTGCACATATGGAAAACCGTACAATGCTATGCAAAATCCTTCAATATAGCTTTAAACCGTTCAAAATCGCTGTCACTGTAGCAGACCATGTAAATCTGCGTTATGCTGTCGTTCGCCTTCAAAAACTCTTCAATAGTTCGCAGAGCGATAACGCAGGCTTCGCAGAACGGATAGCCGTAAACACCTGTGCTTATGCAGGGGAAAGCGATTGTTTTAATGCCGTTTTCAGCCGCAAGTTTTAACGATTCGCAGTAACAAGAAGCAAGCAGCTCCGATTCGCCTTGTTTGCCGCTATCGTAAATAGGACCAACGGTGTGGATAATAAACTTGGCGGGGAGGTTATAACCTTGTGTAATTTTAGCTTTGCCTGTTTCGCAGCCGCCTAATTTGCGGCACTCTTTCAATAACTTTCTGCCCGCTGCCTTGTGAATTGCTCCATCCACACCGCCACCACCAAGTAGGTAACTGTTCGCAGCGTTCACGATAGCATCAACCGTGATTTTTGCTATGTCACCTTTTAAGATTTTAATTCGGTTCATATTTGCTCCTCCGCTATTTGTTTTAATTAAAAGTCTGTATCGCCAATCATTGCTTTTAGAATAACAGTTATAAAAAATTTGTCGGTGTCTCCGACACGGAAGCATGGCAGGACATAGGATAATTATAAAAAAGTGTCCATAATCCAAATGCTAGTCATTATTGGCACCACAACGATTGCAACTACAATCATATAAATATGAATATTATTACGTATTGTACTTACAGTGTTATTTACAAAAAAGTAAATATTCAATACCGCAAGTACGAATAATACAAACCACAAAAATATACAAACATAAATGAGGACTAGTAACATATGACAACCCTCCTTTCCATAATTATTTTAATTATATTTTCCGTTTCTTTGTTAGTATTTTTTTATTTGCACCGATCTAAAAAACTTAACCAAAAGCAAAGAAATTACCTGCTTGGAAGCGGAATAATCCACTATACTAGTAAGGATTCAGCTAATAAAATTATTTCAGACAGAAAACTTCTTGCAAGCAAAGACCATAAAGCATACTTCTTTTTTAACGGCCTCGTTCCCTTCAACATATTCTTTTACAATGTAAGGAAAAAGAATCATAGAAGCATAGATTGTAAAATTATCATTACTAACTTAACAGAAAATCAGGTTTCATGCATGAAATGCCGCTATTACGATAGCGCTATTGTGCATCAAGGAGATTTCATGATATTGCCTGAAAATAATGCCGTTATTGAAGAAGCAGAAATCTTTAGCCATATTGACGGCTTTTCATCAAGAAAATTCAAGGCATATGCAGCATCAATATTTTTAATATTTATTTGTTCAATTTTTCCGTTAATATTAGCATTTTACTATTTTATTATTTAACAAGAGTTTCAACATAGCTTTCATTTTTGGTTTATGATATTTTGAAAGTGTAACAGTTTTTCAGGTAAAAGAAAAACGCCCGGGTGGGCGCTTTCTTGGTTTAGCTACTCTACTTTCACGATGTCCAGTTGATACCCCAAAGCATCCAGATACTTCATAAGAGTTTTTATGCTTGGGCTTATCTTTTCGTCCGTTTCCATTCGGCTTATCGCTCTCTGGTCCAATCCCGACAATTCTTGTAACTGCCTTTGTGTCAAACCGGCGTCTTCACGGGCCAACACGAGTTTCCGGCGGAATTCGTACTCCTTGTCAAAATCCTCAACCGCTTTTTTGGCTTCGGGGCTACTGTCAGTAAGTTTTTGCAACCTTTTTCTTTCTTCAACCATATTTGCCTCGACAAATGGCATATTCTCAACTCCTTTATATAACATGATAAACAAGGGGCTTTGCCCCTAATCTACCTTTAATCCAGCTTCTTTCGCTCGCTTGATAGCTTTTTCCAAGTCCATTTTTTCAGCCTTGTTTTTCTGTTTCTTGCAAGCGTGGAGGAAATAGATATTTTCGTTGTTCTGTGCTACATACATTATGCGGTTGTCTGAAAACTTTATCTCCCATAACTTGCCTCTTAGCTGTCTGAGTTTTAGAGATTTAAGGGCTGTCACTCCATGTTCTGTTATTTTATCCCTTATTCTGTATCCTACAGCTTTTTCGTAATCAGGCAAGTCATCTAAGTATTCCGTAATTACATTTTTGCCACCCGCTGTATGGTAGTCAATGATTTTCATTGCCTATTATTCCTCCTTTTTGAATTAATTATACTACAAATTTGTAGTCATATCAAGAAGTTTTTTGTGCCACCGTCGGCACTATTATGTAAGCCGTGTCAACCGCAACATCCCCCATTCAAGGCACCAACAGTTGATCAACCCAGACTTATATGCTTTGAATACCTTAAGAGGGCTACTCGCGAAACCCAAAGAGCAACCCTCTTAAATTGCTATTTCTTTACCAATACTATAATAATATTGATTTACCTGCTAATTTCTCTCATTTGCATTCCAAAGTAACCAATTAAGAAAGGGGACCTTACTCTGCTGTCACGATTAGGATCAAAAATGCTGTGCAATGCTTCTATATCGGTAGCTAAAAGAGAGTTCATAATGATAGTGTCATCAAAATTCATGCTCAATTTACCGTTCTCATTTATGACAAAATTCGGTGTCAGTACGGAAATATATAAGACATCCTCAGAACCGGAATCTCTACCTAGCATGCCTGTCCTTTGAACGCTTCCTTCAACACGAAAGACTATAGAAACACTTGTATTTTGCAGCGATTCGCCCCTTCCAGCAGCTCTAAAATTTCTTATCTGATTTTTCATATAAGCTCTAATAGGAATTGGGTTGGAATATTCAAAATAGAAAAATCTGTCGCTTTCAAGGGGAATATAAATAGTATTGTTCAAACCCTCCGATCCCGTTCCGGCAGCAAAAATCCTATTCCCTCTTTCTTCAAGCGCATTTAAAATATAAGCCGTAGATGCATCTAATACTTGCCCAAAAGCAGCATTATCTATCTGCTCAAAACTGTTTACATGAGAAGTGATATTTTCTGCCGGGATAATAAAGCTAAACTCCGACACTTGCGGCGCATATCCTAAATCCCATGCCAAATTATCAGAAAAACTTGCAATAATAGTCACTTCATCCCCAATCGCAAGATTTGATGTTCTATCAGCCCTAAAACTAACTTGGCTCAAAAATTCATGTCCTGAATCATTTGCCAAAGCAAGACTTAAAAACGGCGAAATGCCTTCCAATTCGATATTTAAATCCCTAAATAAGTCTATGTCATTATGGTTTTGTGGTATAGCCGCCGTATTTATTTGCGCCCCTTCTCTGCTATACACTCCAAACACCATTCCATTAGAGCTATACAAAGTCAAAATATTTCCAGAAATACTAAAATCCCATATTTCCGTTATCCGTGTACCAAATACCGATATATTTACGGTAAGGCGGTTTCCTTCAACGCTCCAAGTGGTTGTAAGTGGCAATCCTCCTTGCGCAATAGCTTGTGCAACGGTCTGATTTCTGCTGCGCTCTATAACCCTGCCAGAACCATTCTGCGAAAATTCAAATTCTATGTATACATTCCGCGGGTCGCTTGCATCTCCGACAATCTCCCATATGCCCGCTAAATTCCCTCCTCCAAGCATGCCGCAAGCCGTTAAAAATAATGATGCGGTTAATGCTATAGCGGTCAAACAATATGGTAAGATAAACAAAAGTTTTTTCTTTGTTGCAAGTTTTTTCTGCATATTCTGCTCCTTTATAATATTATTTTTACTAAATTATAACATGTAACCTTAGCAACTTCAACTATTCATTTGTAAAAACTTCATACATTAAGATATTTAGGATATTAGAAAAGATATATGTACGGTGGCAAACTTCACCAAATTATATAAATAAGGGTTTCCGCCACTATAGCCAACACACTGACTTACAATATAGTCGCAATAAATTACAATACACCTAATAGCATTTTACAATATCATCACATACAATTAAAATTTCAAATCGCCCAAATTAATTATTTTGGATATTTTAGTATAAATATAGAAATTATTGTATTTTATGCTTTTCATATTTCCGCTTTCATACATCCTAATTTGTAATGTTGATATTGTATTTTATTGCAACCGAAAAATAAAAATAAAAGAGGACATTAAAAAAATCAAGCCAATTTTACTCGTCTGCCCGATGACTTGATTCCCTTTTTATCTATATTCAAAGCCGCATTAATCCATCTAGCACAAAGGTATCCGCAAGACTTTATAGCTTCCATCACAATATTTTTAACCTTTAAAAACGATTTCACCTTATACTGCTTCAAAACAATAAGTGCATCGAAGAAATCTTCTTGGTTCGCTTCTACCTTTGTTTTATGAAGTACATAAGCTACAATATGCGCATTTCTTACATGGACTTCCTTTTCCTCTCTGCGATTGGGTAAACGGTGGCGGTGGTCTACTAAGATTTTGCCTATAGACACTGTGATTTTAAGGATTTTAGACAGTCTCTTAACAATCTTTTTTACAGAACGAAGTGATTTATCTGTCCACTTTATAAGTGCATCATAACTTATTGTCATAAAATCCTTTTTAATATGCAAATTCATAAGCCGTAATATCTGCAAAATAATGACCTTCTCACTTCTGCTCGAAGCCCTAAAATCTAAATCATGCAAAATCTCATAATTAAGATTTATATACCCTTTTTTATATTCATCACAGCAAGAAAAATCATTATTAAGTATACTTATAGTCCAGTACCTATGCTCATGCTCACCTTTTATATTTATAATGCCTTTAGTTTCAAGGCTGTATAGGCATTTATAGAATGCTGATTCCGATATTCCTATGTCTTTCATAACTTGACGATAATATATTCCGCCGACAATGCCAGATTCATCCTGATATTGCCCAAGGTATATTATGAGGTCAATTTCTTTGCCGGTGCAACATTCTAATATCTTATCTAAATTTGATAACGCAAGCTTCATAAAGCCCTCCCACACATTACTTTAATGCAACAAAAAAGACCCCGCATGGCGGAGCCTTAAATTACTAATATAGTCATTCATACGCCATAATATGGCTATGAAATAACTTTATTCTGCCCAACAAATAAATCCCCTCTCCTATTCCTTAAATACATCAAAACTAAGAAATTCAGTATTCCTATAGTCCATTGCCAAATAGTATCCACGGACTCAATTAATCCTGCTGCAATAAAAGCCAGCAAGAACGCAGACAAAGCGCAAGCTGCAATCCTAAAAGGATATATTTTAATTATTCTGATTTGTTGTAATAAAAACCAAGCAAAGCAAAAACCTAAGTGAATTAAGATGATAAAAACAGTATGTAACTCAAAATCCCTCAACAAAGCATAATCACCGACACCTTCAACATTTGTCCCAATTACAAGTATTGCAACCACTAAAATTAAAAAGATATAATCTAATCGTATCAATACTAAAGTTATCACAGGAAGTAATACTGCCGCTGCTAATATTGCTAGATTTATCAATATTATTATGAATACTATATGCATGTTCTCCCTCCATTTTTTTGCAAAATCTAAATTATGTAGCTACTGTTACATTTATATCACATTTTATCATAAGTTGCAAGTATCATTGATGATTATAGGCTAAAATCACTATCTTTAGCGGCAGTGATTTCATGACCTTTGTTTTTGTCCAGAGGGTCATTCTCAAGCTTATCATCATATCCCAGCATCTTTTCTAAATTATTCAAAGCATTATTAAGATTCTTTCTGTCATCCTTCATATTCCTGTTATTTTTACTAATTTTCTTTAGCTCTCCATATAATTCAGATTTTTGGGAAAACAGTTCCTTAGCTTCTGCATTAATATCTGTAAATTTAGGAAAAGGCTTGCTAATTTTACCCGCTTTACGTCCATAACCTTCTTTATCAAAATAATCTTTGGCAGCCTTATTAAGTTTTAATTCTCCCTCATGCTTTTCCTTATAATCCTGATTATAGCCGCTTCTTTTATAGGTATCAAACACGTCTTTTGTGCTGTAATAATCTTTTAGATATGCTCGCATCTCTTTTAAGTTATTAAGCTTGTCATCTATAACTTTTATTTTCTCCCTCACAGCACTTTGAGATTTAATATTATCATCATAGAATTTATTGACATTTTCAGCTTTACTTCTTAATTCACCATAGCTGCCAAATCCCATATCTTTAAGATAAACCAACACCTTGGCAGATTCTTGAAGATTAAAGCCTTTCGCCCAATTATTATATCCTCTGGACTGCTGCGCTTTTATATTGCTGTCAATATCAATTAAAAGGCTGATGTTTTGCTTTTTAATTGATTCATCGGCTATAATTTTGTTATCTGCACTAAAATCTAAATCCATTTTAAGCGAAGAAAGCTTAATGCCATTTTTAAAATCATTATGACGCAAAACTATACTTGTGCCACGTCTTTTGTAATTATAGGAGTAGTCTTTTTTCAATAATAACAGCAATTCATCAAGACTTTTAGGCTTATTTCTGCCACCTTCACCGTCTCTGCCTAATATCTCTTTTATTTTTTCTCTTATTTCGTTTCTATGTGATACCTTCCCTTTGCGCTTAAAATCCCAATGCTTTTTTGTAGTTTCTTTAGAAGCCGAAGAAAGCTTGGGTTCTTTAACTATAGAAAGGCCATTTTCTAAGCATAGATTATCTGATATTTCCCTAACTGGCTTATAAGAATTATAAACATTATTAAATTTACTTGAGCAATCAAGCTTTATAGAATTAAAATAAATATGACAATGAATATGTTCTCTATCCGTATGCACGCCCACCGTAAAAGCATGATTTCCCTCGGTAAATTTCATAGCTAATTCTCGCCCAACTTCTAAGGCTTTTTCAGGTGCTATTTCGCCCGGCTTAAATGATTGCCACATATGATACAGCAACACACCTCTATCATCCTTGTGCTTCACACCTCCACCAGCTTCATAAACTTCCTTTGAGAGTAAAAATTGATTAGCGGCGGTTCTTGAATCGCAGCAATATGTGTATGTCAATCTTCCTCCATCAGTCTTTTCGGGATTGATGCCGTAATTAACACAATCTCTAACTGTTGCAGAAGCTGATTTGTTGCCTGTACGCTTTATCGGCACTATATTAGTAATTGCCATATTTTACCTCCAAAGTGATTTAATTTATATCCCCTCCGCCCCAAGCAAAAAATAATGGATTCAAATGCCGCCCATTGACCACAACCTCAAAATGAAGATGATATTCCTCATATTCTTCTGCCCAGCCAACGGTTCCTATTTCATCGCCAATTTCAACTATATTTCCTACAGAAACGAACATAGCATTCAGGTGAGCATAGCGGGTCTGTATATGTTGATAGATACTCCCATACCAACTGGTATATACAAGGCGTAATTCCTCAATAACAATAAAATTTCCATATTCATCTGCGTATTCCGCCACGATAACTTCACCATTTTGTGCAGACAAAACCGGAGTTCCTAAAGGCTGCGCAATGTCTACTCCTAAATGCATTTCCAGCTCGCCGGTTACAGGATGTATTCTCCATCCGTAAGGACTGGATATATAAGGATGCCAATTAAAAGGAAACGGGCTATTTACATACCATCTATTGCCTTGGGACATCATCAATACCTCAAAATGCGCCCGCTGCTCTTCATCCATTCTGCTACGCAGCAATTCAATAAAATCCATTGCAGTTAGGTTTACTATCAATATATGCCATTCATACTCTACCTCAACTTCATATTGATATTCCACCTCAACCGTATATTCATATGAATTACCATCTTCGTCAGTCCCCGTGCGTGTCTCCGTCGTTGTGCCTGTTCTTGTTTCTGTTCTTGTACGTAATTCCATTTTTTCCTCAATAAAATAGCTGTAATGAGCCTCAAAGATTGCATCCAAAACAGACCTTATGTAATTATTAAAAACAAAATCTTCATACACCGCTGTAAGAAAAGCAATCAAGGCAAATGGGTTATGTCCTACGCTACCGTTAATAATGATGATATATTCATCAAATCCCGGAAAATTACCTTCGATATTGTTAAAATACTCCAAAAATTCTAATTCTAATAATTGGTAATAAAGAGCAGCATCGTCAATATCTGCGCTATTTGCTTGATAAGTAGAAGCAGCTAATGTTGTGATGATGACCGTGCCTACATTCATGCCAACCGATAAACAAGAAGTTATTGGCGCCATCATAAAAATTACAATTAAAGCTGTTATAAAGACCTTAGTATTTAAAAGTATTCCAGCTACTCTTTTAACTATCATTGCTGCACTTCTTTTAATTTTTCTCCCTGCCGACTTTGCATTTCCTTTTATACCTTTGCCACTTTTATTGGCATTTCTCTTATTTCTGCGCATATTTCTTTTTCTTGTTTCATTCTGTATTCTTTGGGTTTTTTTCGATTTCTCATTCGCTCGGATTTTTTCCGTTCTTTTTATATCATAAGCTTTGTGTGAAACATTTATACTACCGGAATAAGACATATAAGCATCTTTTAAAGCTAACTTATTTACATCTACCCCTATATCGCCCATAGCCTTGAACGATCCCATTATTGGATACAGACCGCTTCTGCCGACAGTTGCAGTTATCCTATAGCCATCCCGAATACCCGCTACTGTCTTTGCCCCTTTAGAAGCAGCATCTATAACTAAATTTTGGTCTTGATTGTACTTTTCGTTAAATTTCCCTATTCGCTCTGCATTAAATCTTACATCAACCATTTTAGTTGTAACACCAAAATTTCCTGTCTTAATTGCTTCACTATATAGGTTTTTATCAATTTTTCCAACTTTCCTATTAATATATTTTTCGCCACGTTTTTTGGCTCTTTCAAGCTTAGTAAGTTGCAAGGAATGCTTTCTTGCAGCCTTAGTGGCAACAAAATCCCCGGCCCTAACTGCTTCTGCACCAACTTTAGCACCAGAATCAACCAATTTCTTTGAAGTACGATATGCATGTATGCTATATCCAATACTCCTTGATGCATCAGAGACTACAGAAGCCATACTCACATCTTCTCTTTTTTCATTCCCAGCCCCAGCAATATTGGGATTAAGTATATTCGTCCCTGCACTTCCCATAAGCCCCGCCGCCGAAATAGAAAGCTTCCTTCTCTTATCCATTTTCCTTTTCAACGAGGTATATTTTGTTTCATAATGTTTTTTAATATATTTTTTATTTGATTTATATTGTATTTTCGAAGTATTTTTATCTTTAATATGATTAGAATTAATAATTAACTTCATTTTTCACCGCCTTGTGTTGTTAATTTCACAAACAAATCAATCCACTATCATTTCCACAGCATAACCATAATCAAGCAGCTTATGATTTAGATTAACCAGAAAACCGCTGCTTTCATCTTCAAACCATATAATCCTGCGTAGCCTGCCCCAATTGTCCCTATCCCTTCCTCTTGCTTCAAGATATACTGTAGAACCTATGGGTATTAAGTCAGAAACGAAGTCTGTCGCTTCTATGAATCCTTCTTCTCCTCTTTCCGGGGTATCAATGCCAATGAATCTAATTCTTTCTATGATTCTGTCATGTAGGATAACTTCTATTGTATCGCCGTCAATAATCCTGTGTACTTTTGCTTGTTCAAAATTTATGTTGTCTGTAGCATTGTCTATAGCATAGGTGTTTGTTTCCGGTAGAGCGGTTCCGGGTCTATTTCTTCCGTAATGAAGTATCGCTGTAATTGCCGCAAACAAAAAAGCAATAAGGAAAATAACCCCAAAAAATTTGAAAAGTTTCTTTTTCTGCTCAGAATCAAGCTCATCCCTCAAATATATTCTAAAGACTGCATATACGGATAAACAAACTAGCATAAAAACTATACTTACCCCAAAAACACGGTTATCAATTAATATTTGTAGCATACTCAACAACATCCTTTCATAATTTGTATAGTCTTTTCACCTTCCGGCGGGATTTTTGTTATCTCAAACATAATTACACCCTTCACATTTATAATTCATATTCCATTCTTGAAATCCATCATTTTAATTAAAATCTCATTCAGCATATTCCATATTCGGTCATAATCTTGCCTTAAATAATCTATGTCTGCACCAAGCAAGTTCCCACCACTATTAACCTTTCTTGATATTTGATTTAAGTTACTTGTGGTATTAGACATGAGCATCAGCAAACGATTTATTTCAGGTAATTGTAATTGCAAAATATAACCCGATAATGCCATCTTGCGCAAGAAATGAGAACGATTTGAAATACCCGATATTTTCATGCGCAGCTCTATGCATTTTAGTTCTTCATCATTTACAAAAAACTTTACTTGTATTTCCCTTTCCCTGTTCAATGCCAAATCACCCCAGTTTTTCTACGCTAATTTATGTACCAAAATACTCCCTCACCTATAAAGGCAGGGAGTATTAAAATAGGAGTAATCACGTTTTTAACTCTGCTTCAACATCGTCGTCCTCATTTTCGTAATTTTCAAATTCTGCTTCAAACTCTTCATCAAAAACCACTGCATTCTCGTCATCATCAAAATCTTCTTCATTTCCACCATAATAATCTTCATCATCAAAATCGGAATCATCTGCGATTTTTGTCTTTGCCTTTTTCCTCTGATTAACTTTAAAGAATAAAAACATCCCAAACCCCGCTATGCCAATCAAAACCATTATCAGCATAGGGTTAATGCCTCCCGATGCCTGAGCCGGTTGCTGCGGCTCAGGAGCAACGAGATGTTCAGGTACTGGCTGGACTGCTATAGCAGGGGCTTGGCCTAAATCCGCAGGAATACCTCTTGTTCTTGATGTTTGAACTATATCATCTTCTGCAAGCGCTATCAAATGACTTTCCGTAACAGGAGCAAGAAAATATACATTATTTTCTTCTCTGCTGTGATCCAGTATCAAGAAAAACACATTGCCCATCTGCGTTCTTATCGTTATAAAGTCAATGTTGCCCGCTGAAATATTGTCAACTATTTCTCCAGAGCCATCAGGAGTAAAATTACCATGTATTTCACCAGAAATTAATGCTTGACCATTTGTTTCAATTAATTGAGAAGGTTCCGCTTGCTCCGAAATTTGCGTTGCAGAGGTCATAACGGCTCCTGTCGTTCCTGCCGGGCCCGGAGGCCCTTGTGGTCCGGCAGGGCCGGTTGCACCAGATGCTCCGGCAGCTCCCGGTTGACCCGGCATGCCCTGCAAGCCTTGAGGCCCGGGTATACCTTGCGGCCCTTCTTGTCCCGGAATTATTATAGGCATTATTATAGGCCATTGCGTTGCCGAATCCTCACTATCCGCATACTCTTCATATTCTCCATTCAATAATCCATTGCCATTTTCACCAATGCCCATAAATTCTACATCTATGTAAAATTCAGCATCCATAAATTCTTGTATTGCTTCCTCTATAACCTCTATTAACTGAATTAAATCTATATCATAATCAAAATCTTCAATATACATGGCGTTTAGATTAATACGTCCAAAGATTATAGAGCAAAGTACTATAGTTGCAAAAAGAATAATCGCTAAAAACATGTTTCTTAAATATTTATATCTATTTTTTACCATTCATCCCTTTCTCCCTTCACGATGTTATTTTATCGTCAACAGTGCTTATATAAGCACTTTCTACTAAAGCCGGTGTGCTTTCTTTAGAATTTTCTTCAAATAGATTTTTTTGTATAAAATCCATTCCCGAATTACCTTTAATGAGCTTTTCGAGTTCTAAAAGGCTTACATCATACTTTCGCACTACAGCAACAACTTCCTTTTCCTCTAAGCTTTTAATTTGTTCTTTTATGGCGTTTAGCTTATTTTTTTCATTAGCAAGAGAGTCGTTATGTTTCTCTATCTTTTTTTCAATAGATCGCATCGCCCTTTCTGCTGCTGATAAAGTAGCATATTTTGTCATTTAATTTACCTCTCCTTCTAAAATACTTACCATATAGGAATTTAGGGTTAATCTCCCTTACTCATAAAAATTAACAATATAATGAAATCATGAAATAAAAAGCCACTGCAAAAGTGCAGCGGCTCACACGTATAAAGTTGTTTCATTCGCTAATACTCATACTTTATCACCGTTAAATATATCCCAATAATTATATCTACAATCGTATGAAACACAAGAAGATTAAGTTTATTATTTATGTTTATGCTCTTAGATAAGTTCCTTTTATGCAACCTCACTTATCTTTGTAGTCATTAATCTGTACAGTTCTGTATCTTTAGGGAATTTATCAACGCTAGGTATAATAGTATCCCCATAGAATATTAAAGCATCTCCCGGCGGAGCATTGGTTATATGTTTTAACATTCCATCAGAAAATTTTAATTCCTTTTGCAATATTTTCCCATCTTCTGCCCCTTGGTTAAGCATAACTATAAATTGACAATTAGCCAATATAGTAGCCACTTCTTTACTTTGCAAAAATTCTTGCACGTTTTGGGTTATGGCGGTAGGGATAGCCCCCCATTTTCTAAAGCGTTTATACATGGCAGAAGAATATTGAGCTGTTTGTTTGCTCCTTATTAGCAAGTGAAACTCATCAAAATAAGCCCAGGTACCTTTTTTAACAGCTCGATTTTGAGAAACTTTACCCCATATTTGGTCTTGCATTATAAGCATAGCTAAAGGACGTAAATTCTCCCCCAAAGCTTTTGTATCAAAACAAACAATACGATTATTTATATCAATATTTGTATGGTGATTGAACATATGAAGCTGCCCTGTAGTATATAGAGATAATGCCGTTGCTAACTTTCTGGCTTCTTCTGCAACACCGGCCGATTGCTCATTTTCAGCATCTTCTCTAATAGCCTTTTCTAAATCTGATAATATAGGCATATTTTCCGGAATTGGATTAGATAAATATTCATTATATACCCTTGGAACACATCTGTCTATAATAGCTTTTTCAGTATCTCCCAGCCCATTCGTTCTAGTGGTTATAGTCTCAAAAAGGGATAGGACAAACTCACTCTTTAAAGCAATTGGGTCGATAGGTTCTTCTTCAGTACCGTAATCCAGTACAATGTCCATAGGGTTTATAAATTTCGTAGGAGAAGCAGATATTTTAATAACCACTCCCTTCAAAGCCTTAACAAGAGGGGAGTACTCGGCTTCCGGGTCGGATATCAAAATATCGTCATTTGTTGCTAAAAATACATTAATCATCTCACGCTTAACCGCAAAGGACTTTCCGGAACCCGGAATGCCCAATATCAGTCCGTTTGGGTTAGTCAAGTTTTTTCTATTGCCAAAAATGATATTCCCACTAACGGCGTTTATCCCATAGTAAACAGACTCATTATCTTTTTGGAATAGCTCTGATGTATTAAATGGCAGAAATGCAGCCAAGGATGATGTCGGAAGCTTTCTTCTTATTTGCTTTGGCATTTTGTTAAAGCCCAGTGGCAAGCTTGAAATAAAACTCTGCTCTTGCAGATAATCAAGCTTTTTTATATCACATCCGTATTTTTGTGCAATGCTCTTGGTTGTAGCAATATGTCCATCTAATTCTTCTTGGTTTTTCCCAAAGTTAGTTATCAAAAAATTGACATCGAATAGTTTGTTATTTGTACTGCGCAACACTTCCAGCATATGATGTGCAGATTTTGAAAAAAGCTCTATATCAGGCGGCATTATCTCCATGGAGTAATCCTCTGCCATTGCTTTTTTATTTTCATCTACTTTCATTTTATCAATATCTGACAACTTATTTTTAACCCATTTAATGCCCTTAGACGATTCTATAGCTTGTATTTGCATTGTAAATATCATAGGATAACTTTTTTCTAAAAACTCTAATAAAATATTATCCGGTAATTCGGGCGCATCAATTGAAAGATGATATATGGAGCTGAAAATCTTACCCTTTTCCGCTTCCGCTTTATCAGTTGGTTTTTTATAATAACCTGTAGAAAGTTGTGATTTATCTGTAAAATCAAAAGATATAGGGGCGATATAATCTTTAGAGTGCTTTAAATCTATATCATTTATTTTACTTGGTGAAAAAGAAGTTTTGGGGCTTATGTTCATAAATTTATGGAGTAGCTTCAATCGCTCATAGCCGTCTAAAGGGTAAGCTGATGCTCCAAATACATTAAAATTGGCTATCAACTCTCTTTCAATGCGCTTTATTTTTGTATATGCTGTTTTGTAACCCTTGGCATTTACTCCAAAGGTAATAAATTTACGGCGAATTATTCCCTGATTATTCTCTATCAGCTTGCCTTTAAGCATATTGTAAAATTCCTTGCGCACATGATTAAAGCCGTCATTTGACGGCCTTAATCTTATGGCTTTTGCCATATCTCTAACATTGTTTAAATCAACCTTGTGAAGCAATAAGCTCAGTTGCAGCGTTACCGATTCATCAAAAGAATTAAGCAGATGACAGTAATCACCAAATATCCACTTGCGCATCTCTTCACTTTCCAAGGTATAATTGATATCGAAAAACTCAACCGTTTTAGTATAGTAGTTGCTTTTCACTTGACATATGCCATTATTAAACATTTTAATATATGGTATGGTATCCTGGCTTGTTATGGGTAATGCAGAAGTTTGAAATATTAGGTTATTCGCCAACCCTTTCAGTTTTGACAATACTATATTCTGATGGTTGATCCGGCCCGGTTGACTTTTCCACTCCCGTTTTAATGCTTGCAATTGCTCTCCTCCTTTTAGCCGCTATATAAACAGCATCTTTTATGTCTCTTTTAAATTTCCTTATTTTCAAAAATACTTTATACCTAAACTTAATTAATGCCATAAGTTCAAAGCTAATACCATTCTTTTCATAAACAACCAACACAAACATAGGGGAAGCCGCAAACATTGTTGCAAATGCAGCTCCTACAGTTCCCATAGCGTCTACCAAGGCATTAAATACCAAGTAACCTACAATAACAGCAATAACAATATATACAAGCTGCCTTTTAGTGAATTTCCCCATCGTCTTTGACTTTACCTGATTTAAGTCCTTTGGCATTGAAATATATATTCTGCGTTCCGGCTCCATGTCATTCTCCTTTATTCATCTTATTTATATATCAAGATGCACCAAATATTTGCTTAGATATAGATTCTGTTCTTAAAAGTACCAGAACCAGTAATACCCCATATCCCAACATCAGCCATATTGCAGATACAATCTCATCTATGGATGAAACAGCCCCTAAATCCGTCATTAATGCACCATATATAGCTATACACACCATCATGAAAAAAGCTTGGAAAGCCACCGCAAAAAGAGTCTTTAGGTAATTGTTGCCCATGCTTCCCCATTCTCTGTTCACCATAGTAGCGAAAGGAATATGGGCAACCGATATTTTGAGGTATATTATTATAAATCTGTGCATCAATATGATAGTAATAGCAAGATTTACTATCTCCATGAAAAAGCCTATGAAAAAACTAATACCGTATAGATGCATAAGTTGAGGAACATCGCTAACGGTAGTTTCATTCAACAAATTCTCCAAAGAAGTTAGGGCAGCTTCAAAGTCCAAGTTATTATCAAGTGTGTCGATTGTGTCAGTTACCAGAAAAGCCCCTATGTCAAATATTGTGTTAACAATACTAAATACATTGCTGATTATTATAGTAGCTATAGTGGCCTTTACAAGCCATTTAAAAAATAGAAAAACATCCATATCATGCATGTTATTATGACTCGCTAACATAGAAAATAGCTCATAGCACAGCACCAAACCTAATATAATAATTCCTATAGGCCGTGCCACATTTTCTGACAATTCCCTCACTATATTAAAAACTGCTTCATTATATTGTGAAGGAGATTGCGCAAGCAATCCGGAAACTTCATTTGCATTATCCATAAATGCATCAAATGAACCGCCTATATTAGCTAATATTCCATCAACTAGCCATTCCCTAATTCGGTCTACAATCCACCAAAATAAAATATCGAAGGCTTTTCCCCCTCCCTTATAATATTTAACATCTGCATCATTTTGGTGGTTTCAAAATAATGCAGATGTTAAAACATGAGCTACTTAATTTAACCGTCCGTTTTGTGGCTAGATTTCTATAAAACCAAATATTATAGGCACCAAAGTAAACGCCATAACCAATATACCAATGCCACCCGCTGCCATCTTCCACCCTTTAGACTTTTGAGGGGCAGAATCTTCCGAGAATCCCTCAAATAACGACCATGCACCCATTAATAAAATAGCTCCCCCTGCAAAAGCAACAGCACCTTGGACTAGATTCTCGGCATTATCCACAAAACCAGCCGCTCCGGCAGCCGCCAGAAACAAAAATGAATTAAACAAAAACATGATTTTTTCCTCCTAAATTTTTATTTATAAATTAAAAAACACCCCGCAATGCGAAGTGTTTAATTGTCTTACTATCCGGTTATTTATCAATAATATCTGTATTTATTTGCGGTTTAAATTTTGAGGTTTTTTGTATTTCAGCATTAGCTTCACTTTCCAATTCCTTTAACCTTTCATCACTAATATTGATATCCGGAAATGTCTCTCTAATAAATTTAATAGAATGACCTGATTTTAAGATTGATAAAAGCATTTGTTCTCTGCCTTCTTCTCTGCCCTCCATCCTTAAATCTTCATCCTTGCTAAACACAGCCGAATAGGTCAACATAAAATCCCTCCAAAGTTTTAGACATTTTTACATGCATCTACTCATAATGAGTCCACATTCGGATAATCTTTACAATTCCTTGGAATGGAACACCATTATCATCTAAAAGATTTAGAGAGTTGGGCAGTATATCATAAACTATTCGGTGCTGCTTATTTATTCTGCGAGAATACAAACCTTTCAAATCGCCTTGCAATTTTTCGTAAGGCGGAGGGTTTTTGAATGGGTTATCCTTTAACACAGAAAGTAACTTCATGGCATTTTCACTCAAACCCGCTCTCTCAAGATGACGTGCATCCTTTTCGGCCCTATTAGTATATTTTAATTTATATCCCATCCTACACTATCAAGGCACTCTTCAATGTGTTCTGCCCTGCCTTCCAATATTGATTTTTTCATACCGGGAATAGAAGTCAAATAGTCAGTGTCGTTATACAAACCTAGTAAGTTTTTCTGCTGTACTACAATATAGGCCATCTTGCGCAACATGCTGTCGGCTGTTTCAATGCTGATTTCCTTCTCATTTAAAATGTCCTCCATCTGCCTTTTCAGAACATCATCAAGAGGAATATTTATAAGTTCAGTAGCCATTTTATCAACCCCTTTGTCATTATATTTTAATATAAATGAATCAACAAGTCAATAACTTCGCATCTGTCAGATTCAAATAGGTGCAAAACTACCCTCTGCCCTTCCATTGAAAAAACCTAAACAGCCGCCCGCTTTCTTCGCACCCTCCTTTGCTTTTCTAAATACCTGTCAATATCAAAAGTATTTTTAGCATTATATTCTGCCAAATACTTATAATTAGGATGCTTTTTTATATCGTACTTTTTAGATAAGAAGGGCGGCAGACCTCTTATGGACAAGATGCATTTGCCGCCATCCATTCTTGATATTTCGTCCGGAGTCATAAGCTCTCTGCCCAAAACTTGATAATTCTTGTTAGTAGAGCTGCTTTGATGCCCCCTTGTTTCAGAATCAAGCTTTAAATCAATGGTTTCTCTTCCCAGCATTTTTGATATCTTTTCAACCGTGTCTTTACCCCTGCCGCCTAAAAATAGTGTGGTATCGCAGTTGTCTTCTATGATTTCGAGAGTGTCTTTATACCATTTCTTTAATTGACTCATGGACTGTATTAGAATATTTGCAGAAATATTTCTGCTTCTTATTACGGAGATGATTTCATCAAATTTCGGTATCTCCCCGCAATTGGCAAATTCATCCAAGATACAGCGCACATGTATGGGTAGGCTGCCATTGTATTTTGTCATAGCTCTTCTTGCTAAAATAGGGAAAATTTGACTATAAAGCATAGCTGCTATAAAATTATAAGTGGAGTCCATATCATCCAAAATAATAAAAAGAGCGGTCTTTCTATCGCCCAACAAGTCTAATTCCATTTCATCATGTGACATCAGCTTTTGTAAATCAGGCATATAAAAAGGGGCCAGCCTTGCTTCACATGATATTAATATTGACTTTAAGGTTTTTCCGACACCTTTTTTAAAAGCTTTATAAAGTCTTACGCTAAAATGGTTAGGGTGAGTCTTTTCTATTTCACCAAAAGCATAATCTACCTCATGTTCAAAATCAGGGTCATCTTCTCTTACTTCCATAGAATTTATCATATCTAGCAATACATTCATATTGTGTTGACTATTATGCAGAAAGGTTATTATATAGCTAATTAATGCAGAATATAAAAGCCTTTCGGCCTTGGGCCAGAAATCATCACCCCCTTTTTTGTTTGAATCATCGGTATTTTTCATAAGAACATTAACAAAACTGATTATATCTTTATTTGTTCTTATGTACTTAAATGGATTATAGCCCATCGAAGCTAAAAAATCTATTAAATTCAATACTTTGATTATAAAATTGTTTTTCTTCAGAAGCTTTCCTGCGGATTTTAAAATATCGCCCTTCGGGTCAACTATGCAAAAACTGGAATGTAATTGCATAATATTGGGAAGGGCATAAAATCTTGTTTTCCCACTTCCTGATCCGCCTATTACCAATACATTTTTATTTCGTCCGTGGGCAGGGTTTTTTGGTCGATTATCCATTGTAAGGCTTTCGGTAGCAGTTAATATAATATTATCTGCACTCTCCTTGTTAGTTGCCTTATATTTTACCTTTCCTGTTTTTTTATGAATAATCTCCCTTTTATCTTTATCTACAAATGGGACTATATCCGATTTCGTTCCCCAACGTGCCGAGCCATGCTCAAGACCCCTGCGATATTTACGTTTGTCTTTACTTGCAATTCTAAAGAAAACCCCCAAGATGCCTACAGCAAGCCCTGCTAAAACATCAGAAATTGGAAATATACCTATAAAATTAGCAAAAAAGTACCCAGCAACCGCAAATACCATAAACATAATAATCATAGGTATTAGCTTTTTCACAGTATCCCTCCCGGCATTTTAGGTATTGCGGGCGATAGGGACTTAGGTTTTAAAGCCGACTTATCAAGAGAAGACATTCTATTTTTTGCATCAGTACTCAACTTAACCCTCATTTGATCTCTAACATTTGCCCATGTCGGCCTGTTATCTTTATCCTTGTTTACAGTAGTAGTTGCCTTTGCCGAATTGTATTTTGTTTGTTGCAATGTTTGGGAGGGTTGGTTGTGGTGCTGTGGTTTGCTTGATTGCGTTTTACTGACTTGGTCGGTTGATTCTTTGCTTTTAGGCTCTTGCAAGTCTGCTGCTGTTTGTTGGTCTTTTATTTTATCTTTTGAGTCTTGCACTTGTGAAGCTGCGCCTTGTTGACCTTCTTCACCTCTATGATTTTGATTTTGTCTAGTAATTTCCTTATCTTTATTTTCTATTTTTTGAATTTTTTCTGGCTTTTCCTGAATATCTTGTTTTTTCTCCCTAACATTAGTTTGATATTGAGCATATTCATTTACAACATCTTGCATTATGGCTTTATCTTTAGAAAAGAAGTATATATTTCTTTTATCGCCATTATCAGAAAGCAGCGAAGTCTTAGGCGTAGAATACTGTATATCATATTTTCTTGCTATTCTATCAAACACCTTAGCTTCTTTTGCATCCATAGGAAGCCTTACAGATTCCAATTCCTTTCCGCTTCTATGCATAGCCTTGTAATCAACTTTTCCCGGCCGATAATCTTCTTGTACCACATACTTACCGTTATTTCCATCTTGCCAAGCCCCTTTATCAGTATCTCTAAAATAATCAACTATCTTCTTTGGTAGCCATAAAGCTACTGAAACAGCAGCAGTAAGTAGTGTTTTCGCTAATTTTGCAATCAAATTAGTTTCTTGTTGGGTAATTTCATCTTCATGATTACTCATAAATAATACCATTCCTTTCTACATATAGTATCAATAATCACCTCGCTATAACACATGCGCATATGAAGGCCTTGAGATAGCTACAGCCTTATCATTAACACCCAAGCCAGATATCTTCTCAATATCCACTTCCCCATACTTTCCCCACTTCATCTTTGCCATCACTACTTCATTCCAATCCTTAACCCCTCCTTCCGGAATCCTAATATTAACATCATATTTGCCGGGAAATTGTTTTTCAATCATATCCTTAATTCTCTCCGCTGCCTTTTGACCTGCCAAATCATTGTCAAGATTAAGATTTATAGTTCTTATGTTGGGATTATCCGCTAAATATCTATTCAGAGCTTTGTCAGATGTACCGCCCAAAGACAGCCTATGTACACAATCCCAATAATGCCCTTTTTCCGGGTGCTGCTTATCTAAAGAAGCCTTTGACATGGCATCAATAGGGCTTTCAAAAACAAAGAGAGTTTTAGCCTTGTCTCTACGTTCTTCCCTTACGGGGATGCTAAAACCAAAACTTTTGTCACTGTTTTCAATATCTTGAACAAATTTATTATCACCTGTACCCCTCATGGTCATATATCTAGGCGTTCCTTTATTATCCTTGCCCACAAAAACACAATTATGGCTGTCTTTGGCTTGATACAGCACACCTTCACCAATGCAGTGTTGAATAATATCAGGGTCTACTCCACGCTTATCCGAAAGATATTGACTTACCAGCACATTACTAAAGTGGGCTTCCGGCATTTGAGGCATAGGCTTGGGTAAGGTTAACGATTCTTTAATATTTTTTCTTTCACTAGGTAAAGTCTTGTGTTCAATATTGCTGTCATAAGACGCAAGCTGCTTAACGGCATCCACAAAGCCTATGCCCCTCACCCTTGTCATAAAATCTAATGCAGTTTTCCCGCTTATATCTCTGCTATGCCAATGCCAGCGCCATTCTCCATCTCTACTCTTAAATATTTTAAGGCTGTCGTGGTCGACAAGTTTATAGCTGTCTACACTGTGCTTTTTAATATTGTTAGGTTCATAGGTTTTAAGATAGTCTAAGATGCAGTATTGACGTGCTTGGGATATTTGAGATTTAGATACATTGGGCTTAGGTGGTTTGACTAAATTAGATTCATCTGTAGCTTTCATTATCTAAACCCCGTTGCCGCATGTTCAGATTCTCCATATTTTGAAATTTCAAAAGCCGTACCATCCTTTGCAATTTGAATCCCTGCATTTACTAATGTCATACTCCGATTAATTCTCTGTTGGAGCCAATCCGGAAAATATACAAAACAAGGCCATGTATTCATATCATCCATGCTGAAATGCCAATTTTGAGTAATATTATCTATCTCAACACCCTTCATCAGTTTGGATATAGATTCAATATCGTTATATACATTGCCTCCCCTCTCCTTTTTGGATATGGAGAGCATACACGGCGCACCGATAAGATTTACAATGTCAAAATCATTTAATTCTTCCTCTGTAAAATCCCTGCCACGCCATGCAATTAAATCCCTTCTAAGATTAGATTTTTCATGTATGCTTTTGGTATAGACTAACCACAGCCGCCTTGGCATAATTTCTTCATCAATTTCTATCAATTCATCCGGTATTTCAAACATAAGCATTATTTGATCCTTTTCCTGCTCTTGACCATTATAGCTGGATTTTTGCAGCCCTAAATCAATTACAGCAAAGCATCGTGCAGGGTAACTTCCTGCTTCCAAGGTTAAAAAACCTTTTTGATTCATTGAATTAATATTAGTTCCCATAGATTTGCCTCCTTGTGAATGGACTAAAAAAGAGCCGTTTTCAGGCTCTTTGAATGAGTAATTGCTATGTAAATCTATTGGTAACATTGTTCTGTAACACATGTATTTGTACAAAACCCTCTTAGAGGATATGGTGTATTTATTGAGAAAATGATGGCGGAAGAAAAGGCTGCATAGTGCGGCAATTCCGCTTTAAAGGCCAAAGAACCAAAAGTCAAAAACACTTTTGGTTCTTTGGCCTTTTTTGTGTTAAAATGTGTAAGTGAATTTCCCTGTATTTTTCTTTAAAAAAATTTTAAATTAGGTATTCCCTTTTCTTAAATTTTATGATATAGTTAATTTTGAAATCAATTCCTACTATTCTTATTGGAAATAATATAAGCAGGAATTATAATAATTTTTTGGAGGTTGCTTACGAATGGCAAAACCGGTTTTAAATATCAACAATCTGCGGGCGAAGATAGATAATAAAGAAATTCTTCGCGGAGTAAACTTAAATGTTAAAGGCGGGGAATTCCACGCCGTTATGGGGCCCAACGGAACAGGAAAATCAACCCTTTCCCAAGTTATTATGGGCCATCCTGCGTATGAAGTTTTAAGCGGAGAAATTAGTTTAAACGGCGCAGATGTTTTAGAAATGGAAGTTGACGAAAGAGCAAGGGCAGGCTTATTTTTAGCCATGCAATATCCGCAGGAAATATCAGGGGTTACAAATTCTGACTTTTTAAGGATGGCAAAACAAGCTCGTTCCCAAAGCGAAGACGGACTTTCTATAATGGATTTTATAATAGAGCTGGAAGAAAAAGTATTACAGCTTAAAATGCAGGAAGGCATGTCTTCAAGATACTTAAACGAAGGATTTTCCGGCGGAGAGAGAAAACGCAACGAAATACTGCAAATGCTTATGTTAAAGCCTGAAATTGCAATTTTAGATGAAGTAGATTCGGGGCTGGATGTAGACGCTTTAAAGATAGTCGGTGACGCTGTTAATTCTATGCGTTCAGACAATTTTGGCTGTCTTATTATAACCCATTACCAACGGATTTTGGATTATATTAAGCCGGATTTTGTCCATATCATGCTGTCCGGAAAAATTGTTAAAAGCGGCGATATAACTTTAATGCAAAAAATTGATGCCGAGGGCTATGATTGGATTAAAAAAGAACTCGGAATTGAAGACGAAAGTGTTTAGGGGGGATTAATGATGAATCAGACAATCAAACTCCCTTTGGCTGAAAAAACTTCAATCAAAAATTGGAATTTTGAGCTTCAGTTGGAAAAAGCACAAACATCCGAAGAAGATTTTATGCATTTACTGCCGGAGGGTGCCAAAAATGCTATTATCATTGTGGATGGAGAACTTGTACATCAGTCCGTTGAAGATAGCATTTCAATAGGAAATGCAGAAATATCTGAATTGCGCACACAAAACGGGCTTATTGACTTAAACATCAAGCATAAAAACAGCTCTTTGTCGGTTAGTTTAGGTAAAAACAGCCGCCCCAAAGAAGCATTATATATATTTTATGTTGCCGGCTCAAGGTCCCTTGTACACCAAACAGAAATTATATTAGGGCCGGGTTCGGAGCTTGAAGTTGTTGAAACATTTTTAGGGGATGCTAAATATAATTCAAATATTTTGCGCAATATCAGACTTGATGCAAATTCAAAACTAAATACTTCTGTTATAAACCGCTTAAACGGCAGCACTGCTTTATATTATCATAGTTTTGCAGAGGCTCAAAGTGATGCCGTTTTATCTTCTTATAATTTTATTTTAAACGACAGCTCTATGGTCTTTGAAGATTTTAATTATATGCTTGGAAATGGCGCAAATGCTGAAGTTTCTACTGTTTCTATCGCAACGGGAGAGCAGAAGCATAACATAACAGTGCGTATAGAAAACTTAGCCTCACATAGTATTGGAAATATAGTTAATTACGGAATAACATCCGACACTGCCCATTTGGCTTTTAACGGCATCGGCAAAATCCATCAGGGGATGAAGGGTGTGGATAATCAGCAAGAGACCAGAATTTTAAGTTTGTCCAAACATTCAGAGGCTGTGGCAAACCCCTTTCTGTTGATAGATGAAGGCGATATAACGGCAGGTCACGCCGCTTCTATCGGACAAGTAAATGAAGAGCAAATTTATTATCTTATGAGCCGCGGGATGAGCAGGCAGGAATCTGAAAAACTAATTGCTTCAGGCTTTCTGACGCCTTTTGCGGACAATATTCAAAATAACGAGCTTAAAAATGAGCTTTTGAAAGTAATTGCCGAAAAGTTAGGATAGATGATATGTTGAATATTAAAGAGATAAGGCAAGATTTTCCGATTTTAAACGAAAAAATGAATGGTAAATCCTTAATTTACTTAGATTCTGCGGCTACTTCTTTAAAGCCAATTTCTGTTTTAAATGCTTTGGAAAATTATAATGCAAGAAAGTCATCTAATGTGCATAGGGGCGTCTACCGCCTTAGCCAAGAAGCGACAGAACTTTATGAAGGTGCAAGAGAAACCGTTGCCCGCTTTATAAATGCCAAAACAGAGGAAATCGTTTTTACAAGCGGAGCAACCGCCGCTTTAAATTTGGTTGCCTCCGGCTATGGCCTAAGCAATTTAAAGCAGGGTGACGAGATTATTACATGCGAACTGGAGCATCACAGCAGCTTTTTGCCGTGGCAAAATATAGCAGAGTTAACAGGTGCAAAATTAATATTCATTCCGCTTGATAAGGACGGGAAAATAACTACGGATAATTTTAAATCTGTTCTGTCCGAAAAAACAAAAGTTGTTGCCATTAACTATGTATCAAACACAATGGGATGCATTGCCCCCATTAAAGAAATTTGCGCAATTGCTCATTCCGTAGACGCTGTAGTTTCTATAGATGCTTCCCAGGCAGCTCCGCACATACCTATAGATGTAATTGATTTAGATTGTGATTTTTTATCTTTTACAGGGCATAAAATGCTTTCTGCAACAGGAATAGGTGTTTTGTACGGAAAATATGAAATATTAAACAAAATGAAACCTGTTTCATTCGGCGGAGAAATGATTGACATTGTGGATTTATCCGGCTCCAGCTTTAAAGATGCTCCATATAAATTTGAAGCGGGAACGCCGCCGATTGCCGCCGCAATTTCTTTAAAATCGGCTATAGAATATCTAAACCGCATAGGCTTTAACGCTATTAACGAACATGAAATAAAACTTAGAAACTATGCCGTGACCGGACTAAAGAAATTAAACGGCATAACAATCTATAACGAAAAAAGCGATATTGGCATTATCAATTTTAATGTAGATGGCGTGCATCCCCACGATATAGCCACATTTTATGATGCTCACGGAATATGCATCAGAGCAGGGCATCATTGTGCGCAATTGCTTATGAGTTGGCTGAACCAAGTTTCAACACTTAGAGCAAGTATTTATCTATACAGCACCGAAGAAGAAATTGATAGATTTATTGAGGTTACAAATATCGCCAAGGAGGCCTTTGAAAATGGTTTCTTCTAATCTGTCGAATTTATACCGCCAAATTATTATGGAACATTATAAAAATCCTCGTAATAAAGGCGATATTGATAAAGAGGGCTATCATAAGGTACATTTGAAAAACCCTACTTGCGGGGATGATATTACAATTTCTGTTAAAATTATTGATGATATAATTGCAGATATAAGGCACGAAGGGGTCGGTTGCTCCATATGCTGCTCTTCTGCTTCTGTTATGTCCGAAACCCTTAAAAATAAAACTATAACGGAAGCAGATAAAATAACTAAAAATTTTTATGAAATAGTTAAAGGCGAAGAAGTTGACAAAACCATAAAGATGGGTGATGCTGTGGCATATGCAGGTGTATCAAATTTTCCTGCACGTATAAAATGCGCCACAATTCCCTGGAAAGCTTTAGAGCAGGCAATATCAGAAAACTACAATAACTAAAAGGAGGTTAATTTTGTGAGAGATGAAATGAATGCTGTTTCTGTTGACTACAAATACGGTTTTATAACAGAACACGAAAATATAAAAACTACAGGCAAAGGACTTTCCGAAAGCGTTATACGAGAGATTTCGGCAGAAAAAAACGAGCCTGATTGGATGCTGGATTTTAGGCTTAAATCTTTTGCGCAATTCTCAAAAATGCCCATGCCCGGGTTTGGGCCGGATTTAAAAGAAGAAGTTGATTTCGATGCTTATACTTACTATATAAAGCCGTCAGAGCGCACAGAAATAAGCTGGGATAATGTCCCTGAAAATATCAAAGAAACATTTGAAAAACTGGGCATACCGGAAGCGGAGGCAAAATATCTTTCGGGGGTTTCAACCCAATATGAATCAGAGGTTGTATACCACAACAACCAAAAAGAATTGGAAGAAGCGGGTGTAATCTTTTTAGATACCGATACTGCATTAAAAGAACATCCTGATATTTTCCGTGAGTATTTTTCAAAAGTAGTTTCTTATTCAGATAACAAATTTGCGGCACTTAATTCTGCTGTATGGTCAGGCGGTTCTTTTATATACTGCCCTCCCGGTGTTAAACTGGAAAAACCCTTGCAATCATATTTCAGAATAAATTCCGAAAGTATGGGGCAATTCGAGCGTACTTTAATAATTGTTGATGAAGGTGCAGATGTACATTATATAGAAGGATGTACGGCCCCTATTTATACAACAAATTCCTTGCATTCCGCCGTTGTTGAAATTTTTATTAAAAAAGGCGGCAAATGCAGATATACTACCATCCAAAATTGGTCAACCAATATTTTAAATTTGGTTACAAAGCGTGCCATATGTGATGATGACGCCCATATGGAATGGATTGACGGAAATATAGGCTCTAAAATAACAATGAAGTATCCTGCATGTATTTTAAAAGGCGACCGCTCCAGAGGAACAACAATTTCTATAGCTTTTGCGGGCAAAGGCCAAATTCAAAATGCAGGTGCAAAAATGATTCATTTGGGCAAAGATACATCTTCAAGTATTGTTTCAAAATCTTTGTCCAGACATGGCGGCAATGTCACTTATTTAGGCCTGGTAGACCACGGCAAGGCATCTACGGGCGCAAAAACAAATATCGAATGTGACACAATTATTTTGGATGATATTTCAAAATCGGATACAATTCCCTATAATATCACCAAAAACGGAGATGTGACTGTACAGCATGAAGCAAAAGTTTCAAAAGTTTCCGAAGAGCAGCTTTTTTATCTTATGAGCCGCGGCCTTTCCGAAGAACAGGCAACAGAGATGATAATAATGGGCTTTATAGAGCCGTTTGCAAGGGAATTACCAATGGAATATGCAGTGGAATTAAATCAACTGTTAAAATTGGAAATGGAAGGTTCTATCGGTTAAACACTAATAATTATTTATTAAAAAATAATCATTTTAGGAGGATATTATGGAAAAAATTACTTTAAATGTAATAGGTTTAAATTGCGGCCGGTGCGAAACAAAAATTGTAAACGCCCTAAAAGAATTAGGAGCAAATGATGTATCTGCAAACAGAACAAACGGGGAAGTTTCCGTGGAATATAACCCCAATGCAGTTTCTCTGGAAGATATTAAAAAAGGGATTGTTGATGTTGGGTATGACATTGCATAGTTTTAGATTTTAAAAACAAAGCCGATTAGAGCATTTCTCTAATCGGCTTTGTTTTATGGAAGTAGATTTCCTGCTGACATATACAATTTATACCATTCAGTTCTTGTTAAGTTAATATCCGAAGCTTTAGCAATATTTTTAATACGCTCCGGATTCATAGACCCCGTAATAACCTGTATACCCGCAGGATGCCGCAGTATCCAAGCGGTGGCAACGGAATCTTTGGTTACTCCATATTGTTCCGCAAGCTCACCCAAAACAGTATTAAGTTCTGCATACTCCGGGTTATCCATAAACACTCCGGCAGCACCGCTTAAACGATATGGTGACCATGCCTGTATTGTAATATCCTTTGCACGGCAGAAATTCAGCAGCTCTCCGTCATGGTCCACACTGGCGGGGTTTTTCATATTAACATTAAGTCCAAAATCAATCATGCCTGTATGTACCAGTCCAAATTGAAGCTGATTAACAATAAGTTTATGCGGAGTATGTTTTTGCAGCAGCTTTATTTGACCCTTGCTTTGATTGGACACACCGAAATATTTCACAAGCCCTCTTTTATGCAGGTTATCAAAAGCTTCCGCCACTTCAAGAGGCTCCATAAGCGCATCAGGCCGATGCAGGGCCAGCACATCCACATAATCAGTCTGCAAGCGCCGCAAGCTGCCCTCTACAGCAGAAATAATATGCTCTTTAGAAAAATCAAAAGATATATTTGCCGTCCATTCTTCATTGCGCACAAGACCGCATTTGGTCTGGATGATAAGGTCCTCTCTGGCAAGCCCAAGCTCCTTAACAGCCCCTGCAAAAACCTCTTCTGCGCTGCCGTTTAAACCATATATATCTGCATGGTCAAAAAAATTAATGCCACTCGTTATTGCCGCATCAAGAACTTTTGCCCCTTCTGTTACAGTTAAATCTCTTATGCGCATACATCCCAAAGATATTTCGGACGCCATTAAACCGGCGGCTCCTAAATTGATACTTTTCATAAGCTTGCCTCCCTTTTATTGATGTTTATTGATGGATGGAATTGCTTCTATATACCAATTTACCACAAATATCATCAAAGGTCAATCTTAATCGCTGCATAGCAGTGGACATTTGTGCAACTTATAAAATTATGCGCATCTATAACGCCTTTGCAGGCTTGACCCACAATGACGGTATAATAGAATAAATCTTTTATAAGGATGTGTGTTGTCCACTTCCTGCTGCATTAGACCTGTCCATTAATCTGTTTAACACAATACATAAAAATTACGTTCGGAAATATTGGTTCAGCATGTGTTATTGGACAAGTCTATTGCTCAACTCCTTCGCAATATATTAAAAGTCTGCATTAAATTCAGCCGCCCATAACCCCACTGGTTATTGGGATATTTCATATTCGCTTCTCTTTCGCAGCCTTGCACAAGAAAAGATTTTATACGCAAGTTATTTAAATTGGGGTAATTGCCGTCCACTAATCCCCATTGCAGCATAAGAGCCGAGGCTCCGGCTGTCATGGCAGCGGCCACGGATGTACCGCTCATGTTGCTGTAACCCGTAGGCAAAACCCCAAGTACATCCACACCGGGAGCAACCAAGTCCGGAAGAGTTTCCGGCAAACGGGACGGCCCCCAGGACGAAGCAGGGAAAAGACTGTTGTTTCTTTGGTCGTAAGCTCCACAAGTAGTTACACCTGTAGCTGTACTCGGGGTTATTATGGTGTAATTGGGAGTAGGAGTGACAAATTCCATCATCTGATTGTTTATGAATATTGGCAGCCACAAATGAATATCTCCGTTTATAATCAAGGTTCCATTCATGGTTATTGTCCATATTCCGGGGGTGGGTTGGTCTATGTACAGCACAACTAAGTTGTTGCCTCTGCCTTCATAAGGAAAATAGTAGTGAAGATTAACTATAGATTTTTCCAAAATAAGCCTTTGAGAAAAAGCTTCATCTTTTAAACCGGGGCGGCGTGAAACAATTTCCCCCGTGGGTGATTTAACCGTAAGATACATAATATCTTGGGGCACGCTCCATGCATAAACGGCCGCAGAGGGAGCATTTTCTGCAATTCTCATCTCAAAATTAACATGACCTCCCGTACTTTCTATAATTCCTTGTGTATGTCTTCGGGTGTTGCTTTCATTTCCGGCAGCCACCGAGATAGCTACACCCCGTATTTTAGCCAAATTGGAAATATAATCTTCCGTAACAGAGGAGCCGTCATGTGCGCCAAAGCTTGTGCCCAAAGATATGCATATCGACACGGGGCGGTTAAGTTCCTGCGCTTTATCAATAATATACTGTATTCCAAGCATAAGGTCTGTCGAACTATATACATCATCCTCTTCTTCCGGCACCCGCAGCCTTTTTTTATAATAGTCGTTTAAACGACGAATCTTAACCATAATTATTTCAGAATCCGGTGCTGCTCCCAAATATTCATTATCCTCTCTGCTTCCCGCCACAGATGCCACAAATGTACCGTGCCCTATTTCATCTTTATGGGGCAGAATTTCTAAAGGATTTTCGCCGGTAAGGGCCTTATTTATATCTTCTTGTGTATATTCCGTACCTATAAACAATCTATCTTTTTGCTCTGTTTTGATAGTTTGGTCCCAAATGTATTTTATTTTTGAGCTTCCGTCTTCATAACGAAAAGCATTCTTAGTATAATCTATGCCCGTGTCTATAAAACCCAGCAGCACACCCCTTCCCTTTAAATCCATAAAAGGCCGCTGTTGAACTTGAAGAATCCCGGAAGATATTAGGCTGGCTCTGCCCATAAGACTTAAAGTTCTGGGCAGTGCAGGCACATGACTTTCATTAAGGTCACTTATTACAGTTTCCAGCATATTTGAAGGAATATAAGCAACAGCCCATCCTTCGGCAAATACTTTCCCCACTTTTATAAAATGGTGAGTCCTGACATATTCTCTAAACCTTCTGTCGTATCTCATTGTGATGTCAATGACATCAGGCCTTTGGGCGAAGTCGTACAGCGGAATATCGTCGTAATTCAATTCTTCACTAAGTAGGTTTTGTTCCATATTTCCCTCCTTACCATTACAGTTGATATGATTTAGATTATTATAATTAATATATTAATAAATGTAAGGGATTACGATATAAATATTATTGGTATATAAAAGCTTGCTTCAGCTGATTTTAAATCGTGACTACTATATCATTTTTTACACATCTATGCTATACTGATAAAAAATTCAGAAACCATTTTCTAATTTCCGGTTTCTGCATGAACGGAGGATTAATATGTCAGCACGAGCAGAAGGCATGGATTATGCCCCAAAAGGAAAACCCAATCCCGTGGTAGCGCCCAATGAATTTGTTTTTGCCGCCATAGGCCTTGACCACGGCCATATAGGCGGACAATGCAACGGTTTGATAGAAGCAGGGGCCACATTAAAATACATATATGACCCCGATGAAGCAAAGCTTGAAAACTATCTTAAAATGTACCCGCAGGCTAAGAGAGCCGCAAGCGAAGAAGAGATTTTTAATGACCCCGAAGTGAAGCTGGTTACATCTGCCAATATAGCCAGCGAACGCTGCCCATTAGGTCTTAGGGTTTTAGCCGCAGGCAAAGATTATTTTACAGACAAAGCGCCGCTAACCACCTTAGAGCAGTTAGAGGCCGCCAAAGCGGCAGTTGCAAAAACCGGAAAAAAATATATGGTATATTATTCAGAGCGTCTTCATGTAGAATCTGCCGTTTTTGCAGGCCAATTGATAGAAGAAGGCGCAATTGGAAGAGTCATTCAAACAATAGGCCTTGGCCCTCACCGCCTAAGCGCAGACCGCCGTCCCGACTGGTTTTTTAACCGAGAGCAATACGGTGGCATACTCTGCGATATTGGCAGTCATCAAATTGAGCAATTCCTTTTCTACACCGGTGCAAAGGATGCAAAAATCGTTTCTGCCAATATAGAAAACTTTAATAATCCCAAATATCCCGGACTGGATGACTTTGGGGACTGCACGCTTGTTGGCGATAACGGTGCTATGGGGTATTTCCGGGTAGATTGGTTTACTCCCGACGGCCTTTCAACTTGGGGCGACGGACGTACTATTATCTTGGGTACTGATGGTTATATCGAGCTTAGAAAATATGTTAATATAGGGCATAATCAAGGCGGCGGCCATGTTTATCTGGTCAATCAAAAAGGGGAGCAGCATTTTGACGTAAGCGGAAATGTAGGACATCCTTTCTTTGGGCAGCTTGTTCTGGACTGCATCAACCGCACAGAAAACGCCATGACCCAAGAACATGCCTTTAAGGCGGCAGAGCTTTGTGTTAAAGCACAAATGGCTGCCGAAAATGCAAAAGGTATTGTGCGCAAATGAGTATAGCAGACAATCTTAAACGAATTAACGAAAATATATCGGCTGCCGCAGGCAAATCAAAGCGGCAGCCGTCAGATATAATGCTGATAGCAGTAACCAAGACCATTACTGCTGCACTGCTTCAAGCAGAAATGCAAGTCCTGAAAAATGGAGGCGTATGGGGTTTTGGTGAAAACCGTGTGCAGGAGATGCAAGAAAAACAGATGTTATTGAGCAGCGATATCGAATGGCATATGATAGGCCATTTACAGCGCAACAAAGTAAAGTATGTAGTTGGAAGAGCAGCAATGATACATTCCGTAGACAGCTTAAAACTAGCCGAAGAAATCAGCCGTATAGCCGTTATAAAGCAATTAGCAGTAGATATTCTGATTGAAATAAATATTGCCGAGGAAACCTCAAAACATGGCATAAACCCGGAAGCCGCAAAAGAATTTGTTAAGCAAATTGCTTCTCTGCAAAACTTAGCCGTAAAAGGCTTGATGACAGTAGCTCCTTTCGTGGAAAATCCTGAAGAAAACCGTTCTCACTTTAAAAAAATGGCAGAATTATTTGAAGAAATTAATGCAGATGTCTGCTGTCCTAATTTGCAATATTTGTCAATGGGCATGACAAATGATTATGAAATAGCTATAGAAGAAGGTGCAAATATAGTACGTATCGGCACCGGGATATTTGGGGAGAGGTAAATATAATTCCCCCAAATAATTATTTTCAGGAGGTTAAGTAATGAAAACAAATAAACCCTTCCAAAAAATACTATCTATTTTATTGCTGTCTCTTCTATTTATGACACAAAGTATATCAGCAGCAAGCACTTCCGGCCGCCATGATGCATATGTACCTTTGCGGCATAAAGCCTATAGCTTTGGAGCGAGTGTAGAATGGCACAGCCCCGGACGTTCTGTCCATATTACTGACATAAACGGCAATACCCATATTGTAGTGGTGGATGAAGTTGGAGGTTTTGTTGAACATGGCACTACATGGGTGCCTTTAGAATTTGCCGAAGAGTTTTTTGCGTCCTTCCCTGCAATTCCTGCACTTACAAGACAAGATTTTATTTATGACTTTGACTATATGTTTAATGTACTGACAGAAGAATTTCTATATTTCGGCATAGTATACCGCCGCTTGGGCATAGACATGCACCAATTAGCGTCAGATACCCGCGCAATTATTGAGGACGAAGATGTTTATATAGATGCCGATATATTCTGGGATATAATGCATGAAAATTTCTTTGAGCCTATAAATTTAATTGGCCATCTAAGAATATTATCAAATGACCAGTTTCATGCACGAGCCCCCGGCATAAGGGCGGATACTTATAATCCCAATAATTATGCTTTAAAATCTCCCGCAACCATAGCATTTTACGCAGAATCCTCTTCAACCCCTTATGAACTGCTGGCAGCATACAGGGGCGGCGGCCAGAACATAGTCTTTGAAACTATAGAGGAAAACCGTATAGCTCATATGACGATACATTCTATGCTGTTTTATGATATAGAGCAGTTTACTGCAGACCAAATGTATGCTTTTGAAAATTATGGAGCTTTAGCGGGTTACGAACATCTTATTGTAGATTTAAGAGGAAACCCCGGCGGCGCAGGCGGCTATTTTAATCTGGTATTTCTCGGAGCCTTTTTTGAAGAAATTTTTGAAGTTCCTATGTATGCACTGTTTAGCATGGGCGGCCATTACAGCCATAGTCAACTGGAATTTATCAGAGGTCTTGACTTTACTCTCGGCGGCCCGGAAGTGGACTTGGATGCAGTGCCTCATCTTCAAGAAGACAATACAGAACTCTTTGTTTTTGCTCAAGACCGCATACAAAGAACATTGGGTCCGGTGCAGCCTCTTCCTGTATTATTTGGCGAAGCAGATTTGCCCGAAGAAAGATTTGAAGGAAAAATTTGGCTTTTGATAGACGGATATACCTTTTCGGCAGGAGAAATGGCAGCTATCATGGCAGATGCAACAGGCAGTATAAGCATTGTGGGAGAGCAAGCAAGGGGCGGAATGGGCACCGGATTTTATTCATGGGTATCTTTACCGAACAGCGGTATTATAATGATGTTTGACGTGGGCGTTATGATAGACCAATACGGTCGTGCTTTCGAGGAATTTCCCTTTACTCCCCATTATACAAATAAACATGGGCTGGATGCTCTTGAAACGGTTTTAAGGATGATAACAGAGGGTATTTACGAATGACAGATAGGCTTCACCATCAGCTATAAATTCTGCTCTGCCTGAACAGTTCTTTCCGGAGTTTCCTGCCCAAGACTGCATGTCATATACGAAAGATAAGGACAGCCGGCACAGGCAGAAAGCGGACGAGGTGCATAAGACGTGTCACTTGCATGCGAAAGCTTGGGGCATGGTATAGGTTTTTTTGCGGGAAATTGTTCGTAAATATTCATGTTGCCGCCCTTCATAATCAATAGTTGTTATACATGGGCGTCAGATTGACGCCCATGTTCCGGTTGTTGTATTGATTATCCCCATAAGCATTGGTTAATATACTATAATCAATTGTTATGCTGCTAAGGGGCGTGAGAAACAAGTGTATAAAACATCGTGACTGTTGGAAATCTATCAATCTACTCCAGTATTTGAATTTACTAAGCGTTTGTTTTTCAAGTTGCGCAATTATGCACCACCAGAGTCGGTGCAGTGCGTCCTGCCGGAGGCTTGCATACCTATCGGTACGAATATGCCACCGCACAAAATATTTGTAGGTGAAGTCAGCCATCAAGATGCTTTGCTATTATATGAAACTCAATGCAACTATCTGCGCAAATAAAATCTACTTCATTACTTGATTTACTGCCTTTTAACTTATAATCCCCACCACATCTGGCTATCTCACAAAGAGTATGCAAAGTAGACATTGTTTTGGGGCAAAATCCGGGCGGACATTCGTATTTGCAATAAAATTTATCGCCAATTTCAAATCCCATCCTACAAGGATAATGTGTTTTCGTAACCACAATTTCAAATTCCCAATCTTCAATAATTATTTTTTTCACGGTTATCCTCCGGTATAAAATGTAAATTATGTCCGCATGGTCTGCTTGTATTATAGTCAATTCTAGCAATAGAGTGACAACAATCAACTAACTATAGCAATACTACCCGAAAACAGTAACAACAAATTTTTTTACGAACAACGTTTCTGGGTTCGTAAAAAAATGCAGGTGTTACTTGTTTGAAGTTGTATTGCTATACTTTCCCAAACCACTTGACGAACCTCTAACCAAATATAATAAAAAGAACATAATCCAGAAGCTCTGCCTGAATTTATGTTCTAAATTTTCCTCAATCTAAAAACATCTGCACTTTGCCGATAGCGTATTTGGCAAGCTCATTGTCAGCATCTTGACTATATGCTTTTTCAAAAGACCTCTCGGCCTTATAATACTTTCCGCTATTAAATCTCATAACACCGATAGCATAATTTATAGCGGACTGCGTTCTCTTTCTGAACAACTGTGCAATTATATGGATAAGCCCCAAAATCATAAGGCTTACTCCCCCCAGCGTCACATAAAAATTATTGAAGAAAAAGCTAAAGACAAGCCATATGGTGCCCAGCATAGCCAATTGAACATGCAAAAATATTGGGCCGTAAGGCAGTGTAGGTTTGCCGATTTTACGAATGCCCTCCCCGCTTTCTTGAGCCCTTACAGCCATAAGCTCCGTAATCTCTGCACGCCGCATAGATTCGGGCTTTTTACGAGGCTTGGGAACGGCCGTGGTGTCTTTAAGCATACGAAATTCAGATATGCGGTCGCCTGCAATTTTAAACATAATGTGTACAGGCCTTGTAAGCGGCCTGCCTTTGTCAGAACGCACTTTCTTTGATATATTAAGCAGATAGTATTCATTTTGCCTATATAAATCCATAGGGTTAAGCACAATAAGATTGCGGGTGGAATCATAAGTTATAATAACATTAATAATATAGCCGCTCATATCTGTTACATTCATAGTGTATTTGGTTACAGAGTCCGCATCCAACGGCGTGTTGAAACGAATATACCAATATACCGTTCCATTAGGCTCGGTAATATTGGTGGCGATTTTTCCTTTAAGAGAAGGGTCGCTCACCATCATTTTGATATTTTCGCCTTCAATTTTGGCTTTTTCCAAAGCCGCCTGCTGTTTTGGATTCATAATTAGCTCCTGCTTTGCTTGCTTGTTATTCGGACATGCTTTACCGCACACTTCCTATGTGTGGTAGTGGTATTCGTTATATTTCTCCTCAAGCTGTTCAGATGTTACAGAATTAAACATACCTACACTGCAAATAGATGCCCTGCGAAAATACTCCTTTGCAGCACTTTTGTCCCCATCAGCTTCCGCAATAATCCCCAAATAAAAATTAGAATCCGCTAAATTTTCTTTTTTAGACAAGGCCGCTAAGAAATTCTCTTTGGCCGCAAGCATATCCCCCATACGAAAATATATCTGCCCCATATTATCCCATGCGGCTCCATATCCGGGGCCTGTTTCCATAGCAAGGCGGGTTATTTCTATAGCCTTATCAAAATCCTTTATTGTAAGATACATGTAGCCAAGGGTGGTCAACACTCCCTCGTTGACATATTCCTGCGCGTCCCTCATATTTTCAAACACTTCTATAGCCTTATCTCTATTCCCGTCCGTCCAGTGGCATGTAGCTCTGGTGGTTAAAATATTGCGCTTATCAACAACAGATGTGCTGATTGCTTCCGCCTTTTCAAGCATAATTAATGCATCAGCAGTATTTTTATCCTCAGTTAACAGCAGCAGGGCATAATGTATATACGCCGCAGGGCTTTTTGTGCCTGACATCACAGCTTTTTTTAAAATTGGCCTTGACCTTTTATAATGGCCCGTAAGATAAAAATAATTACCCCGCAAAGCCCATATACTGCGCCTGTTAAGAAAATAAAACAAAGCAATTATGGCAGCATATACAAGCAAAAGTACATACAACGGTTGGTTTAAAACAGGCATAATTACAATATATATGCCGTACAGCACAAGAGCAGAAAGGATTATAAGTACATGTCTTAGGTATTTTTTCATTTTTTCTCCCCATTTTTTTGTGAAATCATTATAACATCATGCACAAACTTAAACAAGCCCAATTATCCCAATAACAATCAAAATTAATCCGGAAGCCAGACCCATAGCCTTTCCTCCGTCTTTTTTAAGCGGCAGAAGTTCCGTTACATATACCCCCAAAGCCAAAAACCCCACTTGAAATGCCGCTACCAAAAATGGCAGGAAAGAGATATTTATCCCCAGTGCAGCAGCCGCCAGACCGGCTCCCATAGAATCTATAGAAAGCATTATTGCCAGAGAAAAAGCGTGAATCAGCGCATGCTTTGCAGAAGTTTCTCTTGCTTCCGTTTTATTTCTAAGGGCTTTAATTCCTATCCAAATTCCAAGAAGCATTATCCATAAAGCTCCAATGATGCCTGCAATGTCAGGAGATAAAAATGTTACAATTGCATGGCCAAAAAAGACGGAAATTCCCATAACCAGCATGGAAATCATAAATATCACCGCATAAGAAAGAAAACCAAGCCGCCGTTTGCGCAATCCGCAAGATATGCCCACACCAAGAGCATCTATGCTTAGTGTAACCGCAAAAAATACCGCCACTCCACATCACCCCAAAAACCTTCTTAAAGGTAGTTTATGGAAAAGCGATAGTTTTTGTTAATTATAGTGATTCTGTATTCTTCAAAATCTTCACCAAACTATCATAATTATTCAATTCAGGTTCTTCAATAACTCTATCCATCAGCCGCCCCAAATGCTCGCCAACCGCAGCCGAAGACGCAATGCCCAAAACCTCCATGACATCCTTTCCTCCGACAGCCAATTTACTTATATGAACAGGTTCTCCCGAAGCAGCTATCTCATCAAGCATTCCCTTTGCCGCAAACACTTCTTTAAGTTTAACATCCTTTGCCAACTGTGTTTTTGCCATATTGTCAGCAACCTGAAAATCCAATATATCCCGCAGCAAACTCTCTCCAAGGCGGTTTAAAGTCCTTTTCACAGCCATACGGTCTGTTCCCGCGTTTATGTCATGATATTTAATGATATTAAGCGCCCTGTTAATAGTTGCATTATCGAAACGCCATTTTTTAAAAGCACCTTCGGCAATTTCAAAAGAAACTTTAGCATGTCCGTAAAAATGGTCTATGCCATTTGTGTCAGTGGTTTTTGTAAAGTATTTGCCCGCATCATGGTACAGCGCCGCCAGGCGCATAGCAGCATCCTGCGCTGTGTGAGCGAATACAGCAAATGTATGGTCGTAAACATCATAACAATGATAGGAATTATTTTGTGCAACACCGGAAAGCCGCGAAATCTCAGGGAAAATAGCAGGGCCGCAATCGTTGAAAAACATATTTATGCAGTCAAAATTATCTGTTGTAATCATCTTAACAAGCTCTGCCTGTACACGTTCTACGGCTATATTATGAAGGTTGTCCCGCATTTGCACCGCCGCAAGGCGCACATCATTTGTTAAATCAAAGCCCAATACAGCCGCAAAACGGTATGCACGCATAATCCTCAAATAATCTTCGGAAAAGCGCAAGGCCGCATCTCCTACACATCGTATGACGCTCTGTTTTATGTCACTTACCCCGCCAAAGTAGTCCACCAGACCCGCCGTATCATTATAAGCCATAGCATTTATCGTAAAATCCCTGCGCCGCAAATCCTCCTGAAGCACATTTGTAAAGCTGACGCTGTCGGGCCGCCTTCCATCACCGTAACTTCCGTCTATGCGGTATGTGGTTACTTCAAAATACTTTCCAAAGGCATTAACAGCAATAGTGCCGTGCCTCTCCCCAATATCAATCATCTTACATCCTACAAATATGTCCTTTATATCCTTTGGGGAAGCTTGAGTAGTAATATCCCAATCTGTAGGCACGCGCCCCATAAGACAATCTCTTACACACCCTCCAACCGCATAGGCATCAAAGCCGGCGTCACAAAGCGCATCAATTATATATTTGGCCCCTTTGGGCATCTTAATATCCATAAAATCACCGTTTCATTATGAAAAAACAACCGCCATTTTAGGCGGTTACTTTATAGTTTTGTAAATTTAGTATAACATCATATCCATTACATGTCAATATTTTCTGTCAGCTTTCCACTTCTGCTCTTGCCCAAATTCATCAAATACTTCTCAACCTCCACAATAGCTATAGGAAGTAAGGACAGCAGCGCAACGGCCATCCAAGCTTCTACCTGTAAAGGTGCAACTCTAAAGATATCTGAAATATTAGGTATGGATATAACACTAACAGTAAGGAGTATACCTGCAAATAATGCTCCAACAAGATATCTGTTTTCAAAGATATGTATGCGGAATATTGACGATTCACTGCGCATATTAAATGCATGAACCAGCTGCGAAATACTTAATGTAGCAAAAGCCATTGTTCTGCCGATTGCCACGCTATCCCCAATATCAAAATAGTAAACGCCAATGCCAAAGGCAATCAAAGACAGCATACCTATCATAGCCCCTTCCAAGAAGATGCGCTGCCAAAGCCTTCTGCTGAACAGTCCCGTGCGTGCGCCCGCTCGCCGTCCATTCATTATACCTTCCTCCGCAGGGTCCAAACCAAGAGCTATGGCGGGCAAAGAATCCGTCACAAGATTAACCCACAGCAAATGTATCGCCAAAAGCGGTACTTGCCATCCCAAAATGATGGCCATAAATATTGTAATAATCTCACCCACATTAGAAGATAGCAGAAAATGCACTGCCTTGCGTATATTGGTAAGTATTCCCCTGCCCTCTTCTACAGCATGAACAATTGTGGCAAAATTATCATCCGTAAGCACAATATCGGCGGCTCCTTTGGCAACTTCCGTGCCGTTTATACCCATTGCACATCCGATATCCGCAGCTTTAAGCGCAGGCGCATCATTAACCCCGTCACCGGTCATGGCAACAACATGCCCTTTTTTTTGAAAGGCTCTTACAATACGCATTTTATGTTCCGGTGAAACTCTTGCAAATATGACGGTATTCTCAATGGCATCTTCCAATTCTTCCGGTGAATATGCCGCAATATCCTCACCTGTCACTGCCTGCGAATCCCTCTCGCCTATTCCTATAGAGCGCCCGACAGCCAGTGCAGTTGCGGGATGGTCCCCGGTTATCATAACAGGCCGTATGCCCGCCTGCTTGCAAATAGCCACGGCTTCCCGCACTTCCGGCCTTGGCGGGTCCATCATTCCCGCAAGGCCCGCAAACACAAGACCCGGCGCCTTTTCTATTTCATTTAAACGGACTTCTTCAGGAATCTTGTCCAATTGCCTAAATGACACCGCCAGCACCCTTAAAGCTCTATCGGCCATTTTGGCCACATATTTTAAGATGTCTTTGCGGCGTGTTTCGGTCATTTTAAATATATGTCCATCTTCAAAATAATGCGTACATCGGTTTAAAAGCACATCTGGCGCACCTTTGGTTATAGCCAGATAGCCTTCCTTATCTCTATGTACAGTAGTCATTAGTTTACGCTTGGAATCAAAGGGAATCTCCGCCACACGTTCTTTTTCGTTTTCCAACTCCCGCTTGTCCATACCCAAGGCATACAAGGCCTCCACAAATGCGGCTTCCGTTGGGTCTCCCATAACAGCATCTCCGCTGATATAACTGTCATTGCAAAGTGACCCCAGTTTAATAATATCAATTGCTGCTTTACAGTCCTTTTTTAATTGGCTTTTGCCGTCTGCAATTTCCACAATACGCATTTTATTCTGTGTCAAAGTTCCGGTTTTATCGCTGCAAATAACAGTTGCACTACCCAAAGTCTCCACGGCTGGCAATTTTCGTATAATTGCATTTCGGCGTGCCATTCTTGTAACGCCAATAGCCAGCATAATAGTAACAATAGCAACAAGCCCCTCCGGAATGGCAGCAACGGCCAGCGAAACAGAAGTCATAAACATCTCAAGCATAGGAATTTGCCGCCAAATGCCTATAACAAAGATGATAGTGCAAATTATAAGCGCAGAAATACCAAGCACCTTGCCCGTTTCTGTCAATTTGCGCTGCAGCGGTGTTTCCGGCGCTTTTTCTTCCATAATTAAGCTGGCTATTTTCCCCATTTCTGTCGCCATGCCGGTTGAAACCGCCAGCCCCATGCCTCTGCCGTATGTAATATATGAGCCTGAAAAAGCCATATTTATTCTATCGCCCAGCGGCGCATTTTCAGAAGCAATCACAGCCGCATCTTTTTCCACAGGCACAGACTCTCCGGTTAGCGCACTCTCTTCAGCCTTTAAGTTGGCACCCCAAATAAGGCGTAAATCCGCAGGCACAATATCTCCGGTTTCCAAATATACAATATCCCCGGGTACAATGTCCTCGGCCTTTATAATAACAGTCTCGCCATCCCGCAAAACCTTAGCTTCCGGGCGGGACATATCCTTTAAAGCCGCAAGCGCCTTTTGCGCGCGGCTTTCCTGCACAAGACCAAGAATGGCATTAATGACCACAATAGCAAGTATTATTATGGGGTCCGCTATCCTGTCTTCACCTTGAAAGCGGCCCGCAAAATAACTAAGTCCTGCCGCAACCAACAGCACTATAACCATAAAGTCCTTAAACTGCATAAAAAAGCGGACAATAAGCGGTGCCTCCCGCTTGCCTAAAATAGCATTAGGCCCATATTCCTGCCGCCTTTGTTCAGCTTCATCCCTGCGCAGCCCTACATCCTTCTTAACCTCATTGTGATAAAGCGCAAAGTCTGCGTCCTTGCTGTGCCAATCCATAAATACCCCTCTTTTCTGATGTTATTGTATGTTTCTTATCTCTTGTCCCATTTTTTTGTTCTCTTAACTATATGCGGGACAAGCGGGGATATGACTGTTTGGAAATAGTTGTTTGATGTGTTTTTATGTGGTATATAAGTGTAATGTCTGACACTTTTCCTTGGATAATCGTGTGTCATAATGAGGTTGAAAAACATGTAAGACCATAATTTTATTTTGGTCCAGGTATAATTTGGCTCTCACATAATACAAAAGAAATGCAAAACCTTTTTCTCAATGTTATATGTGGTTATTTTTTAATATCTAGTGGTAACAGTATTATTTTAGCAAATGAGATAAACGAAAGACTTCAACGCTTGCACTTACCAACTGCCGTTGTAACATTTCAATTCAATAATGCATATGAAGTGATTGATGTATCACAATTGCCAGCAAAGAATTATTCCTATTGAATTGACAGTTGAGCAGTGCGATGCTTTGAAACTAAGTATAGATACGCCCCTACTGTAGAATCCAGAGTAGTTGTTTCTGTTCCTTTTAATATCTCTCTCGTTCTACAACCAAATTATTCCAAACAACTACTCCTATTCCAGTTGGTTTGCCTTTTACCACTGCAAATGTTAACTTTAGAGTAGACTTTAATAAAAATGCTTCTGTGCTAATACAAGTGGTTTTTTCCTTAATAAGATTTACTCTTGCACTTAATATGGGAAACCAAATGAGTCATCCATCAGTTGTTAATGGAAGAATTTCTTCAATCGTATGAGCAATCATCATTTATTGATTGAAGCTCTTGTAAGAATACATTCTGGCCCAGTAATAATAAATCATATATGGTAATTACAACTACATCAAATAGAGGGGTATATTGACAGCTTAAATTCTTAATCTTACAATAGTTGAAGGTTTTGTAAGAGTCTTTGCTTTTATTTAGGTTTAATAACCGCATTGGAACGGCATATCTCAAACTTGACAATACATATAAATTATGATACTATGGTAAATAAGAAAAGATACTTTTCTTATTTATTTTAACTATACTACATATAAAAACGGAGGCATCCAATGAAACGCAAGACAGCTATTTTTTTATCAACTTTTATTTTCGGCATAACCTTATTATCCGCCTGCGGCAATTCAAACCCCAATTCATCTTCTTTTGTAGGCCGCTGGGAATTTCTTGACATTGTATTAGAATTTTATGATAACAGCACAGGTATTGAAATATTTGAAGGCCAAGAATTTGCATTTACATGGAATATCAATAATGACCTATTGGACATTAATTTCGTTGCAGATACCGATGGTTCGATAATATACGAAATACTTTCTCTTATCATTCACGGTGTTCCTGTAGGGTCATTTGGGTTTGAAATGTTAAACAATGACCAAACTCTTCTGCTTTTTGATGACCATGGACATAGGCATTTTATGCTTGAATTTGAAAGGGCGGATTGATTCAGTCTATTTTAAGTTGATTGTAATATAAAAGGCGGCCTGTAGCCGCCTTTTATATTTTAGATAAAAATATATTCCAAAAACCAAGAAAAACCCCATTAAGTTTGTCTGTAGCCCGAAAACGGCCCGCGGCTGTCTTTTTATAGCTGCTATTCCGCCCACATTTGCGTCTTAGTATCTACCGCAATTCCGCTTCTCGCCGCTTCTTCAATCATAAGCGACAAGTATAAATCCTGCGACGCCTCCTCCAAACTGTAAAAAGACGCCCCTCCTTGCACATATTTATCCATAGAAGCCAAACAATAAGCCACGGCAATTTCATCATCCACAAGCCGGGAATCTCTGTAAGGATTGTTATAATACCAGCCGCCATCAGCAAAAATTCCTTTTAAATCATATCCTTCAAAGTTTTCATCTCCCAGGTCTTTGCGGATAAATTCAGATTCAATCGGTGTTTTATAATCTTTAAGATATTTTATCTTATTGTCAAATATTTCTCCCCGCTCGCCCTTTACTTGAATTATCGGCGACCGCACCCAAGAGCGATGCTGGTTCATTTCAAAGTTATATAAGCCTGTTTTGCCGTCAAAATCCAAAACAGCCACGGTCTGCATATTTTCAACTATTCTCTCTGTTTTCGGTTCTCCTTCTCTGCTGAATCCCTCCAAAACAGATACAGGAAAAGACTTTGCTGTTATCTGCGCATTTTCATAGCCAATGCCCAAATATTTGCGCATAAGAGCTATACCATGATAGCCATGTGTATAAGAAATATGTGCATGCTGCAATGTACCCAACTTACCTTGCGCAATATAAGCAAGCCTTGCACTGTGCATAGGCTGGAAAGAGTATTGTTCTGCAACTTGAATAAGCGCATTTTTCGGCAGAGATTCATGGAAACGGCAAAGTGTTTCATAATCACGCGCAGGCGGCGTTTCAAGCAGTACGGGCATATCTTTGCGCAACAAATCCAGCGTTATATCAACGCTTGCAGAACCGCCTACACAAACCACCACAAAACTCGGTTTTGAACCTACAAACAATTCATCAGCAGTTGTATAGCATCTTACACCAAATTCACCGGAAAAGCGTTTGGCTTTTTCTTTGCTGCGTGTAACAACGCCCGTTATCTCAAACTGTTCCGGCAGAGCCTTCGCTATACGCATAAAAAACTCTGCCCGCCATCCGCTGCCATATAGTCCAAATGTAATTTTCTTCATAAACACCCGCAATTCATTAAATAGCTAATCTGCCGGATACTTTATCCAATCCCATAGTTAAAACACCGTCAGACATACGGAAAACAATATCAGAAGCTTCGGCAATTTCTAAATTATGTGTAACCACTATTACACAATAGCCCTCTTTATGTGCCAAATGTTTTAAAATACCAATTACCGCTTCGCCATTGGCCACATCCAGATTGCCCGTGGGTTCATCCGCCAAAATAACCCTGGCGCCCGAAGAAAGAGAACGTGCAATGGCTACCCTTTGCTGCTCTCCGCCTGAAAGATTTGCCGGATACCGCTTATGCTTGCTGTCATCTATGCCCACGCTATTAAGCAGCTCTGCGGCACGTTTTTCCGCATCTTTGCGTGAAATTCCATTGGCCTCCATAGGATAGCAGGTATTTTCCAAAGCGGTCAACAAAGGAAAAAGGTGGAATGATTGAAAAATCATTGATATAAGCTGCCTGCGGTACATATCCAAATCCAGTTTCGCAAGGTCCCCGCCGTCAATAAAAACCTTGCCCCCGGCAGGCTTATCAAGACCCGCCAATATAGATAACAATGTAGTTTTACCGCTGCCGGAAGGCCCTACAATGGCATGGAATTTTCCGCTTTCAAATATGGCCGACACACCTTTAAGCACATGTCTGTCCCCATTTTTGTATTGATAGCTGATGTTTTCAATACTAAGCATAGGTATCCTCCTTTCTATATCTTGCCCGCAAGCGCAGTAACCACCTTTATAGAAGTCTTAGCCGCCTCATCCACAAATTTCCCAAAATCTACATCAGCACTGCCATCTGCCTTGTCTGATATAGACCTGATAACCACAAACGGCACATGGTTAAGATAACACACCTGCGCAATTGCGGCACCCTCCATTTCCACGGCATAAGCTCCAAAAAGCTTTTGTATGCGCCCTTTTTCAGCAGCAGAAGATATAAATTGGTCGCCCGAAGCTATTCTGCCGATATATGCTGTTTTTGCACTATTCGCAAATATACTGTCGCAAGCATCCTTAGTTTGCTTAATAAGCTCACGGTCAGCAGCAAAAAAGCCCTTTTTAAGACCGGGGATAATTCCCGCTTCATAGCCGAATTCTGCGCCGTCTACATCATGCTGCACTAAATCATCTGAAATCACAATATCACCAATGTTTAAGCTTTCATGCATGCCGCCCGCTACACCGGAGTTGATTATAACTTTCGGAGAAAACATGCAAATCATAGCCTGAGTACACATTGCAGCATTAACTTTGCCTATGCCGCATATGGCTGCAACAACCTGCGCATCATCTAAACGTCCGCTATGAAAAACAGTGCCTGCAACGGTTTTAGATTTTATATCCTGCATCATGTCCAGAATACCTTTAACTTCTATATCCATTGCACCTATTATCCCTATCATAAGTACACCTCTCATCTCCGCAATTACATTGTCACTTTCTCCGCAACTTTTTCCATCATGTCAGCAAGCCTCTGTGCATGGGCTGTAATCTCCTCTACATCCTCGCCTTCAATCATTACCCTTACCAAAGCTTCCGTGCCGGACGGCCTTATAAGAACACGCCCCCTGCCTTCAAAATGCTTTGTAAGTATCTTAATCTCGTTTATTATATCTTTATCGTCCAGCACCGCTTGTTTTGCAGAATTAGCCACAGCCGCATTTGCCAGCACTTGCGGTAATGCAGCCATAGTGTTAAGTTCATTAATCTTCTTGCCGCTTTCGGCCACTATAACAGACAATATAAGGGCCGTCAGCACCCCATCTCCGGTGGTATGGTGGTCTAAGCAGATAATATGCCCGCTTTGCTCGCCGCCCAAATTATAGCCGCCTTCTATCATTCTTCCAAGTACATACCGGTCGCCTACCTGCACCTGCTCGGTCTTTATGCCGCATTTTTCAGCAGCCAGGAAAAAACCTAAATTGCTCATAACCGTAGCAACCACGGTATCTTTAGCAAGCAGACCTTTTGACTTCCAGTATGTAGCAATAACATTCATAATCATATCGCCGTCCAGCACATTGCCATTGCTGTCTACAGCAAAACATCTGTCGGCATCACCGTCAAAAGCAAAAGCCAAATCGTAATCCCCGTTTTTTACAAAATCCACAAGTGTTTCTATATGCGTAGAGCCGCAGTTTGCGTTAATATTAACGCCGTCAGGCTTATCTCCAATAACGCTTATTTTTGCGCCTATCTCCGAAAAAACTCTGGGAGCAGCTTTGTATGCCGCTCCATTGGCACAGTCCAGCGCAATTTTCATGCCTTCAAGGCTGACATTGCCCACACAGGATTTTAAAAATTCCACATAATCTCCAAGGCCGTCCGTATCAGACATTATACGTCCTACATTATCACCTTGAGCCTGCGGAATTTCATTCAAATGCGGCAGCATTTCCTCAATCTTATCTTCTATATCGTCAGTAAGCTTATATCCGTTACCATTGTAAAACTTTATGCCATTGTCTTCAAAAGTATTATGTGATGCAGAAACCATTATTCCGGCCGAAAGACCGTATTTGCGCACCAAATGAGCTACTGCCGACGTAGGGACAACCCCAACATTGTGCACATCCCCGCCAACAGAACAAATGCCGGCCGAAAGGGCCGCCGCCAGCATGTCCGAAGAAATTCTCGTATCCATGCCTATTACCATGCTGGGTTTTTCACCGGATTTTGTAAGAATTTCAGCGCCTGCCAACCCCAGCTTAAATGCCATTTCCGCCGTAAGTTCGGCTCCTACAAGGCGTCTTATTCCATCTGTCCCAAAAAGTCTTGCCATATATGCAGCTCCCCTTCAATAAACTATTCGTCATCATCGCTTTCATAATCGTCTTCCAAAAATGCTTCTTCACTTTCTTCGTCATATTCATCTATGCTTTCACTTATATATATAGTCAGCATCGGCATTTCCCCAACTATGCTTGCACCGGGCACAAGGTTAATATTAAGCGGGATTTGATGCTCTCCCGGCGGCAAATCAAGGTTGGACAGAAAAGCCACGGGCGTTATGTTAATAATCTGGTTCATAATACTGTAAAGCGCTCTTACGGTTATTACAATTTCTTCTGCAAGTACTTGCGTATTGGGCGGCGGCCCAATAATATTGAATCGTTCGTTAGGTATAACAAAATCTCTCTCAATAATAGGTTCTATATTAACCGTCGCAGTAATCATATGGTGCATTCCTTCAGTCAAAAAGATGCCGGGAGGCAGATAGCCTTGAACATTATACGAGTGTTCAAAAGGCTCTGTGCTGCTTTCAATAAGTTCTGCCGGGATAGGGTCAAGCAGTATGGGCGCAAGGCTCGCTATATCTTCAGGCTCTCCCGCCACCTCAAAAGTTCTTGTGTCCAAAAGTATGTTAAGCACATCAAAACCATCAGGCGGCATTCCCATAAAATACGGCGTTAAAAATTGAATGGTTCCTCTGCGTAAAACAGGAATTTCGATATTCACAGTGTCTGATATAATAACGGAGGGCGGCATAAGCAATACTGCGCCTGCGCTGTTACGAGGAATAACGTCTTGATTGTTCAACACAAAGCTTGCCGTGTGGCCTGTTAAAGTAACGAGAACCGAAAGATGGTCAATATTATTTACAATAGCTGACGGTCCCGTTACATTAATAACAGCGGGCGTTATTATATTTGACTCTCTTATGTTGATAAAGTCAGGATGTACCTCATTTTCCTCTATTATTCGCACAGGTATAGCTCTTGTAATAATAGTATCCAAACTAAGAGTGACATTATGTGGGCGAATCCCTTGAAGTTCAAGACCCTCTCCAAAATCCTCCTGATTTACATGGATATTAACATTTAGTCCTTCTGTATAACTTTCAGTAAATAGGGCGGCATTCATAATATCTGATGTGGATAGGTCAATATATGCCGTAAGGTTTGTTTCAAGTTCCGCAATGATGCTGGAATTGCCTCTTACCGACACCGTTACTTGCTGTGACCTTAACTCTTCGATATTGTCAATATGGATTTGTGAATTTCCATCAGTAAGCGCATTTTCGTTCCTCAAAGTAAGTGTTACAGGTATATTAACTGTGCGTATTGGGTCTGTAATATTAAGTATAAAAAACCAAAGAACAAGAGCCATGAAAAATGCAGCAATTTTCCAAGGCCAGTTATTTAACAGCATATGCTTCAATTTCATAGAAGGTTTTTGTTTTTGCATAGATTTACCTCCCTAGCAAGCAGCTATAAAAAACGCATTAAATACGTTTTTTCTTCTTGCGGCTGCGCCATCTGTCTTTAGGCTTGCTGGGTCTTATATTTTCTAACAGCATCGCTTTTATTTCATTTTCCGATAGATTTCTGTACAGCTTTCCGCCTTTAGCAATAGAAATACCGCCTGTTTCTTCAGAAACCACCAGCGCATAAGCATCACTTGCTTCTGATACGCCTACAGCCGCCCTGTGCCTCGTGCCCAAGTCTTTGGCAAGGTCTTCACCGGTCAGCGGCAATATGCATGTAGCCGCTTTTACGCGGTTTTCTCTCACAAGTACTGCGCCGTCATGAAGCGGGGTGTTATGTTCAAATATATTAATAAGCAGTTGGCTTGTAACAACGGCATCAACAGCAACGCCTGTAGATTCCAAATCTCCAAGCGGCACCTGCTGCTCTATAACAATAAGGGCACCCGTTTTTACTTTAGACATCGCCATAGCCGCAGTGGCTATTTCTTCAACGCTTTGTACAGAATTTCCGGCACGCGTTTCCTCTAAAACATTTAAAAATGGAATATTACGATTTTTTCCAAGATTTTCTAATGCTTTGCGAAGCTCAGGCTGAAAGATAACAATTGCACCAAAAGCCGCAACCGTAAAAGTAGATTCTATTATCCATAATGTTGTATCCATAGCAAAAAGCATGGCACCCAAATAGACCATAATAATGGTTACAGCACCTTTAAACAAAGTCCATGCCCTGGTTTGCTTTATCCAACTTAGCAGCCGGTAAGATACAAAAGTTATAAACGCTATGTCCAATATAGAATTCCAGCCGAATCTGGGCATAGAAAAAGAAGGCAGATTGTTGAATAAATTAGTGATTAAAAAACCTGTCATCACCGGCAATCACCTACTCCTTTTAAACTTAATCGTCATCGTCAGCCAAAATATCAGGATTAAACAGCTTTGCTCTATATCCTTCGGTTTTAGGTTTTGGGGCCGGTTTTATGCCGGACGCAGCAGGTCTTTTAGATGTAACAGCAGATGCGGACGTCTTTGCCTTATTCGGATTTGACTTTAAACTTGGAGACTTGCTCAAAACAGTTCCTTGGGTCAATACATCACTTTCCGCTTTAACTTTAGGTACGATTTTTACATAATAATAATTGTCCTCATCATCAAAAGAAACCCTCTCCACCCGCTTGTAGTCCAGTACATTGTCAAAAAACTTAACAACCCATATAAGAAGAGCCGAAAAAATAGAGCTGATAAAAATTCCGCCTACAGACATGTCAATATCAATAACCAAAACTACCATAATCATACAAATTATACTAATTATGGCACCAACGGCAATGGCAATATCTTTGGCATGATTAATGGCAATATGTGAAATTAAATGTACCGCCAAAACTACCATAGCAAATACAAATCCAATAACAATCCACGCAAAATCCGTGGTAAGATGCGCATATATCTGCGAAAAAACGTCCATAAAAGCCATAGGAAGCTCAAAAAGGTCGAATTCCTCTATAGCAATAGTAGTATGCGCCAAATTCGTAAAGAAAGGCAGAAAATACCAAACAGCCGTACCAAGAATTATAGGTATCATGCTGGTTATGCCGAAATAAAGTCCTGCAAATAATACAACGGCATAAGGCATATTAAAATGAAAACCAAAAACCATAGCCAATATTAACATGGACTGACGCGGAGCCAGCCTTGCATAAAAAATTATAAGCAATACCAAAAATAAAAATACAAAAAATGCAACTTCCATCACCGCAGACAGTTGTATTGTCACGGCAACCACTACCAGAAACAAAGCGATAGAAGGAGGTGAAATGGTAAAAATTAAAGAAGCTAATGCTAAATATGATATACGGGCCGCCGAGCCGAACAATATTTCAAATTCTTCCCTATACATACCCAAAGTGTTTATTCTGGAAAAAATAAATAGTCCCACCAAAAATTTTAGAATATAGTTAATGGCGACTTCAAATTTTTTGTAAAGACCTATGATATTTTGTCTTATATGGATTAGCTGCTCCATAATTCCTCCTAAAAACATTGGTGTGGTATGGCCGTTACGTTTAAAAAAAGCTTGCTTCGGCTGATTTTAAATCGGAACGGCGGCACTATCACTTCAAATCTTTTTTATCATCATCTTCCCAAAACTCCGGGTCTCCGGTGGTTCGATAACGATATTCCGCTCCATCCCGCCCACGCGGACGGTAAGGTTCATATCTTTCAAAATCCTCTTCATCATTTTCAAAATCATCATATATGCTTGAACTATGTGCATTTTGCTTTTCTTTTGCTATATTCCGCTCTTCAAGCTGTTTCATTAATGAAAAATATTCAGCAATGCGCTTTTGTGAGCGCAAAAATTCTCTGGTAAAAACAATTGTGCCAATAAAACTGTAAGCAACCATAACAGCTAAAGCAAAAATCAAAACAGTAAGAGCTTCGCTTCCAAAATCCAAAGTAAAAATGTCAACATCTTCTATAGCCAGCAAATGAAGAGCATAAAAAAATATGAGAATAAGGCAGCCAAAGCCAAGGAAAAAGCGCATTGACATATTTCTTTTGTAAATATAGTCATGGCGGAAATATTGATTTGCCTTGGCATCTTTGTCAAAACCACGCTTATCATAAACTGCCATTTTTGACATTATTCTTATTTTTTCTTTGTCATGCACGGCACACCTCATCTTGTTCTATAAAGGACGCATAGTCGGGAAAAGCAATACATCTCTTATGGATGCTGAATCTGTAAGCAGCATAACCAGTCTGTCTATGCCAATTCCAAGACCGCCTGTAGGCGGAAGGCCATATTCCAGAGCATTTAAGAAATCTTCGTCAATTTGGCTGGCTTCTTCATCACCGGCGGCACGCTGCGCTTCTTGCGCTAAAAAGCGGTTGCGCTGGTCGATAGGGTCATTTAATTCTGAATAAGCATTGCCAAGTTCCCTTCCCATCGCAAACGGTTCAAAACGCTGTGCATACTCAGGTTTATCGTAATGACGCTTACAAAGATACGATATTTCTATAGGATGGTCTATTAAGAAAGTTGGTTGAATTAAGTGTTTTTCAGCAAATTCCTCAAAGAACAGATTCAAAATATCGCCCTTTTTATGATAATTTTCAAATTTCACATTAAACTGTTTTGCAATATTTCTGGCTTCTTCAAGCGATTTAATTTGGTCAAAATCCACATTGCCGTATCTTTTAACAGCATCAACCATTGTGATACGCTCAAAGGGCTTGCCGAAATCAAGCTTCACACCTTGATATTCTACAATTGCAGAGCCCGTCACATCAATAGCCAACTGCCTGAACAAATCTTCCACAAGCTGCATCATACCATAATAATCTGTATATGCTTGATACAATTCTATCATAGTAAATTCAGGATTATGGCGTATGCTCATCCCCTCGTTTCGGAAACATCTTCCAATTTCATAAACACGCTCAAAACCGCCTACAATCAAGCGTTTAAGCGGTAATTCAAGAGCAATGCGCAAATACATATCCAAATCCAAAGTATTATGATGGGTCGCAAATGGCCTGGCATTTGTACCGCCGGGGATAGTTTGCAAAATTGGGGTTTCAACTTCAATATATCCTCTATCATCTAAAAATTTCCTAATGCCTTTTATAATTGCAGAGCGTTTAAGAAAAGTTTCCCTAACATTAGGATTTACAATTAAATCAACATATCGCTGACGGTAGCGGGTTTCTTGGTCAGTAAGCCCATGATATTTTTCAGGCAAAATTTGCAGTGATTTAGACAACAAAGTAATCTCCGAAACCCTTACTGAAATTTCACCTTTCTGAGTTTTAAAAACCTCGCCAACAGCACCGAAAATATCGCCTAAATCCCATTTATTAAAGGCTGCATATACATCTTCGCCCACTTCTTCACGCTTTACATAAATCTGTATGCGCCCCTTTTCATCCTGCATATCACAAAAAGCCGCCTTGCCCATAATGCGTCTGGTCATCATTCTGCCTGCAATTTTTACAGTTTTACCTTCCATGCCGTCAAAATTATCATGTATATGGGCCGAATTGCAGTCAACATCATAACGGACAATCTCAAAAGGGTCATTTCCGCCTTTTTGTAATTCATCCAGTTTTTCCCTGCGAATTCTTAACAAATCACTGGTTTCTTCAACTTGTATATTATCTTTTTCTTCAGACATATTTCCTCCTATTGCAAAGCAAAGCCAAAATCTACGAAATAGCCAAAATCTTATATTTGATTATGCCCGCAGGAGCATCAATTTCTACAGCTTCCCCTGCTTTTTGTCCCAAAAGTCCCGCACCAAGAGGGGATTCATTAGAAATCTTATTCTTTTCGGGATTGGCCTCTGCCGAACCTACTATATGATAAGTAATTTCCTCTTCAAATTCAACATCGTAAAGCGTCACCTTGCTTCCCAAGGCAATTATATCTTTATCCATGTCCTCATCATCAATAACTTCAGCATTGCGAAGCATTTTTTCTATGCCCGCAATACGGGCTTCAATTTTAGCCTGTTCATCCTTAGCGGCGTCATATTCGGCATTTTCAGATAAGTCACCCTGGCTGCGGGCCTCTTTTATTTTTTGGGCAATTTCTTTACGTTTACTGACTTTAAGAATCTTTAACTCCTCTTCCAGTTCTTTGATTCCTTCATATGTTAAAACAACCTTTTTTTCTGTCATTTAATCATCTCCTCTTTCAATCGAATTATTATATCTAAAACACAGCCCATTTGTCAATCACATATCAAGCAGTTCTGTAAGAATTTTTTTTATATCCTCAAAACTGTCAGACTTATTTATTTTCACTCTGGCTTCGGTTGCTCCCTTTATGCCTTTTATATACCAAGCAAGATGCTTGCGCATTTCCAAAAGAGCAACAAAACCGCCTTTTAGTTCAGCTAAATCTCCGGCATGTTTTAATGCCAAATTAATTCTTTCGGCAGCATCCGGCTCAGGCAGAAGTTCACCCGTGCTTAAATAATGGTGGCAGCGCTTAAATATCCAAGGATTGCCGCAAGCTTCACGCCCAACCATTACAGCATCAACACCACTTTCCACAAGTCTTTTTGCAGCATTTTCCGGGCCGTTTATATCTCCATTTCCAATAACAGGAATATCAAGCGCAGCCTTTACCTGCGCTATAGCCTCCCAATCAGCAAGCCCGCTGTACATCTGCGGCCTTGTACGCCCATGAACAGTCACAGCGGCCGCTCCGTTTTCCTGTGCAGTCTTGGCTATTTCCAAATAATTTTTATTTTCAGCATCATATCCCAAACGAATTTTCACAGTAACAGGCTTGTAACCAGAAGATGATACAGATTTAACTATTCTGCCAACTAGCTCAGGGTCCCTCATAAGTGCAGAACCGTCGCCGTTCTTTACTATTTTTGGCGCGGGGCAGCCCATATTTATATCAATGATGTCAAAATCACTTTCACTCAATCTTGCAGAAATTTCCCCCATAATCTTAGGGTCACTGCCGAAAATTTGCACAGCACAAGGCTTTTCTTCTTTATCGGTAGCAAGTAATTCATTAGTTTTTTGATTTCCAAAGTAAATAGCTTTTGTGCTCACCATTTCGCTGGTTACAAGCGCTGCCCCAAATGCACTGCAAATCTTGCGGAAAGGGAGGTCTGTAATACCGGCCATTGGTGCCAAAATCACTTTGCCTTTTAGTTCTACATTTCCTATTTTCATGCTAATCTCCAATGTTCATTTCATATAAAAGTCTTAATCCTTCCAAAGTCAGACCCGGAACGATATGGTCAAAAATTTCGCTGCCTTTTGCAATGGTTTGTGCCAATCCACCTGTGGCAACAACAATGGTATTCGGGCAGTTTAGTTCTTTTTTCAAACGATTTACAATATATTCTGTCTCTCCTATGCGTCCGTATAAAACCCCGGCTTGTACGCTTTCTACTGTAGATTTAACCATAAGCGATGAAGGCAGTTCCAGCTCAACATTGCGTAACAATGCTGCCCGAGAAAATAGCGCATCAGCAGAAATTTTAATACCCGGAGCAGTAATTCCTGTCAAAAACCGACCGTCCCCCGATACAGCATCATAAGTAGTTGCAGTGCCGTAATCAATAATGATAATAGGGCCGCCAAACAGCTTATATCCCGCTACACAATTGACAATGCGGTCAGACCCCAGTTCCCGTTCACCCACTTGGTCTAATGTAATATTCATCTTCATTTTTTTGCTAACAACCATTGGTGTCAAATTAAAATACTTTCTGATTCCATTAGTTAAAGAATACATAATATTGGGAACAACCGATGAAATTATGATATTTTCTAATTTTTCCGGTTCATTTTGTGAATGGTTAAGCAAAGAATAGATAAACATACCCATTTCATCAGAAGTGCGGTTTTCTCCCGTTGACATACGCCAAGACCTTATAAGTTTTGACTCCATATACAGTCCCAGCACAATATTTGTATTTCCTACATCTATAACAAGCAGCATTTTTCCTCCACAATATTATAAATTCACATCTTTTGTGCGTTCATATGCAAACCAAATCCCAAGGGATTGCAGCAGCCCTTCCTCTTCCATACCTTTAAACAAAAAATTCAAATATTCCTTTGCGGCAATTTCGTCATATTCAAAATCTTCATCTTCCCTTTGCCCTTCCAAATAAACCTCGCCATCATTATAGAATCCCAAAATTACAATACCTCCGGTGGCAATACTTGCTCCGCTGATAACATGACGCAATTCTGTCTTAATTTTTTCAGGCAAGCCTGAAAACTCCTCATTATTAAAAAAATATTGCTGTTTATAATGACTGGCCGCTATAAGCACATGCTTTTCCATATTTTACTCCCTGCCAAAATAATTTAAAGAAACTTCGCCTGAGCTAAATTTTTCGTAATCGCCGCTCTTAGTTTTTACAATCAAGCATCCCTCTTCATCAATATCTACAGCCACTCCCTGTATTTGTTCATCCCTCTTAAATGCAGTAACTTCACGTCCCAAATTTATGCAGTTAGAGCTAAACTCCTTCAAAATTTTAGGAAATCCGCCGTTAAGGGCCATCTCATAATATTCAAAAACACTCTCCAGAATTTCATGCATAAGGACATTGACATCCCGGTCCTGCTCGGTTTCCATCTTCAAAGATGTGGCGGTTTGGCTTAAATCGCCAGGGAAATTGGTATTGTTTACATTAACACCTATTCCCAAAATTATATGCGCTTCATTCTCTACAAATATACATTCGCATGATATGCCGCAAAGTTTGCGAAAACCTGCCAATATGTCATTCGGCCATTTAATACGGGTGTCTGTTATTTTAAAAATAACATTGTGTACAGCAACTCCCGATACAATAGACATTGGCGGCAAGCTGCAGGTTGACGGCGACCGCAAAAGCACTGACACGGCAAGGTTTTTATCTTTCTCTGAATGCCAATATTTACCATATCTTCCATATCCGGATAGCTGATTGGCAGTATACACAACGGTTCCATGCGCCGCTCCACTTTTGCACATTTCTTTTAGATATGTGTTAGTAGAGTCCGTCTCTTCTAAAAAAATTAATTCCATATGCATATCTCATTCATTATGCCAAAGCTTCCACATAAAGTCTTCCGTGTTAATTATAACCCTTTCATGTGTCCCCTTGCCTATTATACCATTTTCGTCCGATGCTTCAACATCAAAAACCAGCCTTCTGCCGTTTATTTCCTTTAAAGTGGCAGTGGACGTTACCATTTTCCCTGCCAAAGTGGCAGACAAATGCTGTATATTAACAGTAACTCCAACAGTGGTACTCTCCTCTGGCAAAGCTGCTTGAACTGCATGTAAAGCCGCTTCTTCCATAAGCAAAATCATAGCCGGCGTAGCAAAAACTCCCACTTGCCCGCTCCCTAAAGCAATAGCTGTATCTTCATATTTTACCATTTTTTCGGCGGTATAGCTGGCCCCAATTTCTAATTTATATTCCATTTTATCTCCTTATATAAAGCACAAATGTCAAGCCACAATGCACATGCTTTGTGGCTTGATAATGACTTTTATAGTTATAATTATTATATCAACTTACACCACCGGTTAAATCCATAAGAGGTGAGCCGGTAATGAAATCGTCTTGAACATCCCAAGTTTCGCCTTTTTTTGGCAACGGCGGGTCAAATAGCTTGCGGAAGTCATCATTGGTCAATTTTTCTTTTTGAATAAGAACATCGGCCGTTTTATGCAGAGTATTCATATAACGCTGCAAAATCTCCAAAGCATGTGTATATCCGGCATTTACAAAGCGTTCTATTTCTTTGTCAATGGTGGAGGCAACCTCTTCACCGTAATTGCGGCTTTGCGCCAAGTCACGCCCTAAAAATACCTCATCGTTTTCGCTACCGAATAAAATCGGACCAAGCACATCACTCATGCCGTATTTTGTAACCATTCCCCGGGCAATTGCAGTAGCCCTTTCTATGTCATTGGAAGCTCCCGTAGTTATGTCGTTCAATACAAGAGCTTCGGCGGCACGTCCGCCCATAAGGCCCACAATTTCCTGCTGCATACGCTTTTTGCTGAGATACATTTTATCTTCTGTAGGCTGCGGCATAGTATAGCCGCCCGCCATGCCTGTCGGTATAATAGATATCAAATGAACAGGATCCAATTGGTCCAGCACTTCCATAATAATTGCATGACCGGCTTCGTGATAAGCCGTGACCTTTTTCTCTTTTTCAGAAACAACACGGCTCTTTTTCTCTGTACCAACGGCCACTTTTACAAAAGCACGTCTTACATCGGCCATAGAAATTTCTTTTTTATTATCTCTGGCCGCCAAAAGAGCTGATTCGTTAAGCAAATTTTCTAAATCTGCCCCTGTAAAGCCTGATGTAAGGCCGGCTAAAGCTTGCAAATCTACATCAGGGCCTAATTTTTTGCCCCTTGCATGCACACCTAAAATCTCCTCACGGCCCTTAACATCAGGACGTCCAACTACTACACGCCTGTCAAAGCGTCCCGGGCGAAGCAAAGCAGGGTCAAGAATATCAGGACGGTTTGTAGCTGCAAGGATGATTATACCTTCATTAACTCCAAAACCATCCATCTCTACTAACAATTGGTTAAGAGTCTGCTCTCTTTCATCATGGCCGCCGCCAAGTCCTGCACCGCGCTTTCTGCCCACCGCGTCAATTTCATCAATAAATACTATACAAGGAGCAGCTTTTTTAGCTTGCTCAAATAAGTCACGTACACGTGATGCGCCCACACCTACAAACATTTCTACAAAGTCAGAACCTGATATGGAAAAAAACGGAACACCGGCTTCACCCGCAACAGCCCTTGCAAGCAAAGTCTTGCCTGTACCCGGAGGGCCTACAAGTAATACGCCCTTGGGGATTCTTGCGCCGATATCCACAAATTTCTTAGGCTGTTTTAAAAACTCTACAATCTCTTGAAGGTCCATTTTTTCTTCTTCAAGACCTGCTACATTATTAAATGTAACCTTGCGTTTATCATCAACAACAGCCTTGGCACGAGATTTACCAAAAGACATAACTTTGTTTCCGCTTCCTCCGCCCCCGCCGCCTTGCATTTGATGTATAAAGAAAAACATAAGCATAAGGGGGATTAGCAGTATCAAAAACGGTGTAAGCAGCGAAAGAAAGAAGTTGGATTGCGGATTGGCTGTATTTACATTAATATCATCAGCGGCCATAAAATAATAAAGCTGACCCATAAAACTGTTAACATCCACAATAGGAACCGTATGCTGCGTAGATGAAGCACCTTCTTGCAGCGGGCGCAATGTAACTTGGGCATTTGCAGCACCGCCGACTTCCGAATGACGTGTAATATCCATAGACTGCACGCGCCCTTCTTCCAAAGCAACCAAAAGGTCGCTGAAATTAAAAGCCTGACCGGCGGGCGTGCCTGTGTTCATGTTTAAAGCAATAAAAATAAACAGCACGAACACAATGACTATAAGATATATCCCAAAGTTTTTTCTTTGACTACTCATTAATTTACCTCCATGTTTAATGTTGCTATAAAGGGAAGATTTCTATATAATTGATTATAGTCCAAACCATAACCGATTACAAATTTGTCAGGTATAATAAAGCCTACAAAATCCGCCGAAACATTTTCGTGTACCCTTCTGGCGGGATTATCAAGAAGTACGCAAAGTTTTAGTTTATTGGGTTTTTTTGCGTCCAAGTGATTGTAAATATATTGAATGGTAGTTCCCGTATCCACTATATCTTCAATAACCAGCACATTTTTTCCTGCCAAGTCTGTGCTCATGTCGCGTACAAGGTCAACTTTGCCTGTAGACTCGGTAAGGTGATAGCTCTGCAATATCATATATTCCGTTATCACCGGAAAGTCTAAGCAGCGCACCAGGTCGGCCGCAAAAGGGGCTGCGCCTTTTAGTACAGTAATCACTACCACTTCTTGCCCTGAAAATTCGTTGTTAATTTCTTCAGCTAATTCTTCCACACGCTTACGTATTGCTTTTTCTGATATAAGCTCCGAAAATGCTTCAGTATCTTTAATCTTTGACATCAGTGTGTGTATCCTCCCAAATTTGCAAATATATAGTATCGTCATCAGCATCGGGCCGAAATTTATCGGATTCTATGAAGCTTGAATTTATAATCATTAAGATTATATCCTTTTCATGAGCGATAAAAACGGCTTTTTCCCGAATATAGCGAGGGATTTTTTTGTCGATAAAAAAATCCTTTATCTTTTTTGTACCTACAGAGTTAAAATATATTTTGTCCCCCGGTAATCTTGTTCTTATCTTAACGCACTCTATTTTACCACAACCAAGCGCCATTGTAAAAGCATTTTCTTTCAGAAGGTTTTTACCTAAGTATAAATGCATTCCTATTTCAGAAATAAATAGCATAGTATCTTTAGGCAAAATGACGGAAAAGTCCGGCTTGGGTATGAGCTTTTGAAAATAAATCTTATCGTAAGTCTTTTGTGCGGTAAAACCCTTTGGCAGAGTTATTTGCTTGCCGTTTCCGGCCTTTGCCAAAGCCAAAATGCTGTCTACATGCAAAAAATTTATATTAACCAAAGTGCCGTAAATATAGCGAAAGTATAGTCGTATAACGCGTCGTTTTATAGCTTCGGGATAGTTTTCAAGTTCTTTTATATAAATTTCATAATTATTCACACATTTTTTATATGCTTTATTGGATAAATTGTCCAATAAAGCATCTTCATCTTCTGATACGTGAGCAAGGCGTAAAAGCGCATCAGAAACCCCATGCCATCTTTGCTCAATAACAGGTATCAATGTATTGCGCAGCCAATTTCTATTATAATTATTCTCAAAATTTGTAGAGTCACTGCAATACTGTAAACCATTTTCCTTGCAATATTCTAAAATATCTGACCTTGGTGTATTTATAAGCGGGCGGATTATATTATTTTTTACTGCCGATATGCCTTTAGGGCTTCCGGTGCCTCTAAAAACTTGCATTAATACAGTTTCCGCCACATCATTTTTATTATGAGCTGTAGCAATTTTCCCGGCAATACTTTGGCATTTTACTTCGTGATTTTCCAAAACTTCTTTAAAGCGCATATAACGAAGACTGCGCCCGGCTTCTTCTGTATTCATGCCCATTTCAGACGCATATCCGGCAGCATCTTCTTGAAAAACCGCAATTTCCACGCCAAGTTGTTTACAAAAATCAATGCAAAAATCCATGTCATAATCAGCTTCTTTGCCCCGCAAGCCGTGGTTTATATGCACGCAGACAATTTTTAGGTCTAAATCTTTAAGATTATGCAGAAAATGCAGCAAAGCCACAGAATCGGCACCTCCGGAAAGACCCAAAACCAAAGGAAGTCCCTTGGACAGCATATTGTATTGGCTTATAGCATTAAGTACTTGATTTTTCATTCCGATTTTTTCATTCCATCATACAGTAATTTTCGTTTTAAATTACTGTACCCAAAAATTTTCTAATCATATTTTACTGGGTATTTATGAATAATAAATGTACAAAAAACTTTAAGGAATGAGAAAATTATGCGAAAGAAAAGAGTTTTTTTAACATTAATGGCTATACTTATATTGCTTTGCAGCCAAAACGCGGCAGCATCGCCTTTGGAGACTTTAATGGGGCTGGCCGCAGGAGAAAAAGCATCGGTGCCTATTATTATGTATCATGCTTTAGAGGATAGCCCTGATAATAAATGGGAAATAACCGTGCAGGAATTTGAATCAGACTTGCAGTATCTATCAAAAAATGGCTATACGGCAGTTTTTGTGCAGGATTTGATAGATTTTGTACACAAAGGCAAAGACCTGCCGGAAAAGCCTATTGTTCTAAGCTTTGACGATGGCCGCTCTCCCACAATTGATATAATCCTGCCCTTATTGGAAAAATATAATTCATGCATAAGCATGGCCATAATAGGCACAGAAACCGACCATTACACACGCATTGATATGGAGGGCAAAATAAAGCGCCACCCGCATATGACATGGAATGATGTAAAAAATGCTGCGGATAGCGGACTTGTCGAGATTTCAAGCCATACCTATGACCTTCATGGGAAAAACGGTGTTCGCAAATTAAAGAGAGAAAGTACAGAGGATTATCGTAAACGTCTTTTGGGGGACTTGGATAAATTTGCCGAAACATTGAAGGATAATATTGGAATTTCTTCCAATGCATTGGTATATCCTCTTGGAATTTTTTCATCCTCTTCTGATGAAATTATAAGAGAAGCAGGATATTTAGCCAGCCTGTCTTGCCAAGAAGGTGTTAACACGCTTGTAGTGGGAGATGAAGACTGTCTGTTTGGATTAAAAAGATATTTGCGTCCCCCTAACAGGTCAAGTGAAGAAATTTTTGCTAAATTTGAGGAAAACAGGATGATGAATGATGAATAACAGATAGGTTGAAGCGATACAAATTCGGATGCAGTACCCCTTTTAAAGAGTTACTGCATCCGAATTTGTAAATTTATTTATACATCAAAACCCGCTTTTCTAAATCTTCAAATCCCTTGTCATAAGGCGCATGACCGGGCGCTCCAAACGGAATCTGCCCTACCATCTTCCAGGAAGCGTCTATCCCAAGCTCTTTGCGCACATCTTCTTCTATAAGCTCTGTATAATGCTGCAAGCTCGCTCCATATCCTTCGGCAGACAGGCTGGCCCAAATTATGTATTTAAGCATACCGCTTGCTTGATGCGCCCAAATCGGAAAATTATCCGCATAAATGGCATATTGCTCTTGAAGCCCTTTTATAATGGCCGTATCCTGATATACCAAAACCGTGCCTACACCGCCCGCAAAGCCGTCAATACGCTTTTCGGTTTCGGCAAAGTCCGATTCAGGAACAATCGCACGAAGCTTTTCTTTTAAGGCAGCCCAAAACCATTTGTTTTTTTCACCCATAAGCACAACCGCCCTTTGCTCTTGAGCATTAAATGCGGTAGGGCAATATTTCATGCTGTCATCAATAAGCTCTTTCAGCTTTTCGCCGGAAATAACTTCTTCGTTTTTAACCACATGAATAGTCCTTCTGTTTACCATTGCTTCTTTAAATGTTTTCATGCATGTTACCTCCATGATTTATAATATGGGGTAATCATATCATACAATTCCTAGTAAGTCAATAAGAATTATAAAAAATTTATGCAGTGCCAACTATAGTTATATGCAAAGATTCTATGTCATACGCCATGTCAATATATTCATATCCCCTGGGATAATCGGGGTCAAACGCCCGCACATAGGGCCGCATCATAAAGCTTGGATGATTACGTATAACGATGGCAAGCCTGCCGTCCGAAAGGCGCACGGTAAGCCCGACAGGGAAAGGCGCAATGGTTCTTTTAAAAACATCCACAATTTCAGGGTCAAAATGCCTGCCGGAATTTGCCAGTATATATTCATATCCTTCGGTTGCCAGCTGGGCTTTTTTATAGATGCGGGGAGCGCCTATGGCATCAAAAACATCGGCAACAGAAATTATTCTGGAAAGCAAAGGAATGGTTTTGCCCTTTCTTTGATGCGGATATCCCGTACCGTCAAAGCGTTCATGGTGGTAAAGAATAGTCCTGCTTATAATATCCGGCTGTTTTAATACTTCTCTTGCAAAATCGTAACCATAATCAGAATGTCTTTTCATTACTTCAAACTCTTCTCTGGTTAGCTTGCCGGGTTTGTTTAAAATAGATTTAGGCACAAACATCTTGCCCATATCGTGCAGAAACGCAGCGGTACCCAAATCCATAATTATACTTTTCGCAAGACCCATGCCCTTACCTATCATTATGCAAAGTATGCTTACATCTACAGAGTGCTGGTATGTATAGTCATCAAAATTTTTCATAAGAGGGATGTTAAGAACAGCCAGATTGCTGTCAAAAATATGGTCCACAATTTCTGATATAACAGCATTGGCCGTCAAATACATCTGCTCATTTTTAAAGGCCTTTGCCTGAGGGCCTTTTTCAAACATCTCTTTAACAATTGCCACGGCACTTCTGCGTATGCCTTCATCCACCGCTTCTTCCAATTCAATATTTTTGGAATGTATGTCTTCTATGTAGACGCCGGGATATCCTAATTGCTTTAAACCGAGTATCTGCCGTGGATTAATCGGATTTCCTTCACCAAGCAGCAAAACGCCATATGCGCCATATATAGGACGCGCCACCACCATGCCGGGCTCGGTATGGTCTATACGCACAAAACGCATTCAATCAGTCCTTCTGGTTTTTTCTTTATCTGTAATCGTAAGGCTTGTAAGATTAGATTCCATAATAATTTTAACAGTAAGAGCAATAAGCGGCCCCGCAAAAAAGCCTATAGGCCCCATTGTAATGATGCCTACATATACACTCATAAGAAGCAGTATGGGATGCATGCCTATTTGATTGCCTACCACACGCGGTTCCAAAATTTGCCTTGCCAAAAATATCACGCCGTAAATAACAAACAGCCCTATTGCAAAAGGCAGATTTCCGCCAAGTATGTTGTATACGGCCCAAGGTATAAGTATACCGCCTGCACCGAAAATAGGAATAAGGTCAAAAACGCCTATACCTATGCCAACAAAAAGTGAATAAGGAGAACCTATTATAGTAAGACCTACAACGCTTATGGTTGATACATAAGACATAACAATAAGTTGTCCTTTTGCATATCCAACAAGCGCCCGTATAACACCTTTTCTTACAATATTTGCGCGGAAAATCAAACGCTTGGGAAAGAGTGCCAAAACGGACCGTTTTATAAGCTCTTTGTCTTTTATGAAAAAGAATGCAGAGATTATAGCCAGCAAAACTCTTAAAATGGCAAAAGGTATGGCTGTAAAGAAAGCGCCGCCCTCCAGAAGCCCTTGCAGCAGCCCCGTAGCCAAAGAGAGAAGCTGGGCCAGAAGCAGGTCAAAATCTATATTAAAATCAGCGGCTCCCAAAAAGTTTTCCAAACTTGCAGAAATATTTCCAAACAGAACCTGTGCATTGGCAATATAAATAGGTATATCATGAGCAAAAGCACCCACTTCTTCAATTAAGCGCCCAATAAGAAAATATCCCAAAAACCCAATAGACCCAATAAGGGCCAAAATCAAGACAGACGCCGCAACGCCCCTGTGTATGCCCCATTTTTTGTGAACAAGGCTAACCAGCGGCGAAAGTATAAGACTGATAATATATCCGGCCACAAAGGGAGCAATGTATCCCATCAAGTAAACCGCCAAAGCCATGAAGGCGGCCGCGGCCGCAAGCAGCATCAGTTTATTGATAAAAACCTTATTATTACGATATATATCCCGCATAATCCTCCGTTCTTTCACTAAGCTTAAAATCAAGTCTTGAATATTATATCATTATGAGTTATGATAATCAATATTGCAAATTTTGTTTTCAGCCGAAAACTATAGAAATCGAAAGAAGGATTTACATATGTCAACAAGAAATGCCCCGAAAAATGAGAAAAACAGCAAAAACAATATAGGCAAAAACGGGAAAGGCAAAAGTGCAAAAGGTAAAGGCAAACAGCCTGAAAAACAGCCGACAAGAGGTGCGCTTAGACGGGAGATTGTCGCAATTATAGTAATTGCCGCCGCTGTCATGGTGCTTATAAGCCTTTTTATGGAAGATGCAGGCTTGATAGGACGGCTGGTAAACTCGCTCTTATTAGGACTTTTTGGCACCGGCGCTTATTTTTTGCCGTTTGCAGCTTTGATTTATGGCGGAATTTTGTTAATTAATAAAAAGGAAATGCTTAGACCCTCAAAAATCGTCATGGGTTCGGCGGTATTTTTATTATCTATAAGCATATTGCATATGATAGGTTCTGACCGGCCTGAAGATATTAGCATTTGGGCCTATATAGGATATATATATCTTAATGGCGGTGTCGGCAACGGCGGTCTTTTAGGGGCCGCAACAAGCCGCTTGTTTATTGCGGCCATTTCCGAAATTGGCACATATATATTATTTATTACGGCCGCAGCAGTATTATTGATACAGATTACCGGACGTTCTTTGTTTGATTTACTGCAAGGAATGTATTTGTCCGCCAGACAAGGCATTGCGGAAAAAAGAGAAGAGAGAAGAGAAAGTATTGAAGAGTATGCAGAAGCGGAGTATTATGAGGAAGAATATGCTTATGATGCAGACCAGGATAATTATAAATATGTGTCTCCGCCTAAAAAAGCACATAATGTAATTTTAAATGACAATGGGTATGATGATGTAAAAATCAAAGACGGCGGCAATATATCATTAATTAAAGATGAATTAATAGGTAAAAGCAGGGAGCAAAAACTTGCGCCAAGGCCAAAGTCTCCAAAAAATCTTTTATTGGAAGATACTGCGGGCGAACCTCCTTGGGAAGCGGAAGAACAAGAGCAGAATGAAGATAATTTTGATGATGTTACTATAAATGTTAAGGGTATTGTTGAAGGTTATCGTCCATCCGCGGTATCGCTTGAAAATATTGAGCCGGATAGTTTTGTAAGTACATCCGTTGATACCTTGCAGCCTCAATCCAAAATTGCACAAGCGGCACCCGCAGAAGATAAAAACGATTGGGATGGTATAGTTTGCAAAGACAGCAAAGAAGATGCCGAATATATCTTCCCGCCCGTAGAGCTGCTGCGCGAAAATACATATCAGCCTTCACTAAGTTCCCGTGCCCAAATTTTGGAAAATTCAAAAAAATTGGAAGAAACTTTGCAATCTTTTGGGGTGGCGGCAAAAGTAGTGGAGGTAAGCAAAGGCCCCACTGTTACCAGATACGAACTAAGTCCGGGCAGCGGTGTGAAAGTAAGCAAAATATCGGGCCTGGCCGATGATTTGGCCCTTAATTTAGCAGCATCGGGTATACGTATAGAAGCGCCCATACCGGGCAAGTCTGTTGTAGGTATAGAAATTCCCAATAAAGATGTGCAGGCGGTTTATTTGCGTGAAGTAATAGATGATGAAGTTTTTTGGGACTATCCAAGCAAGCTGTCTTTCGCTATGGGCAAGGATATTGCCGGAAATACCGTAATAGCCGATATTTCCAAAATGCCCCACTTGCTTATAGCAGGGGCAACAGGAGCAGGCAAGTCTGTGTGCATCAACACATTGATTGCCAGTATAATCTATAAAGCTTCCCCAAGCGAGGTAAAGCTTTTGATGATTGACCCAAAAGTGGTAGAACTTAGTGTATACAACGGCATACCCCACTTGCTGATACCTGTAGTTACAGACCCAAAAAAAGCCAGCGGTGCTTTGGCATGGGGCGTGCGTGAAATGGATAATAGATACAATATGTTTGCAGAAACGCGTGTGAGGGATTTGGCAGGTTATAACAGTCATTTGTCGGAGCAGGGAGCGGACAAGCTGCCGCAGATTGTAATTATTATTGACGAACTTGCCGACCTTATGATGACATGCGGCAAGGAAGTTGAGGAAAGCATTTGCCGCCTGGCCCAAAAAGCACGTGCGGCGGGCATTCATCTAATTATTGCCACACAGCGTCCGTCTGTTGATGTAATCACCGGTTTAATAAAAGCCAATGTGCCCAGCCGCCTGGCCTTTGCGGTATCCAGCGGCACAGATTCCAGAACCATTTTGGATATGACAGGTGCAGAAAAACTGCTTGGCAAAGGAGATATGCTGTTTTCTCCCGTAGGTCTTTCTAAGCCGCAAAGGATACAGGGTTCGTTTATATCAGATAAAGAAGTAGAAAATATTGTTAATTTTATTAAGCAGGATGTGGAAATAGAATACAGCGAAGAAATGATTGACCAAATTACCAGCATGCCGGAAAGCAGTGAATTTTCTGAGGATTCTGACCCGCTTATAGAAGAGGCCGTAGCATTTATTGTAGAGCGTGAAAAAGCCAGCACATCCATGCTGCAAAGGCGTTTTCGCATAGGCTACAACCGTGCGGCAAGAATGATGGAAGAACTGGTTGCAAAGGGACTTGTCGGGCCGGAAGATGGTGCCAAGCCCCGCAAGGTTTTAATGACGCAATATCAGTACAGAGAGCATTTAGAAGCACGCAAGCAGCGTGCAGAACAAATATAAATGCATACAAATTAGGAGGAAAATGAACACAAATATTTTAAAAGACATAAAAGTTTCGCTTATTTCCCTGGGATGTGACAAAAACCGTGTTGACAGCGAAATTATGCTCGGCCTTCTGGCGGGCGAATCCTGCGTTTTTACACCTGATATGTCACAAGCACAAGCGATAATTATTAATACGTGCGGATTTTTACAATCGGCAGTAGAAGAGAGCCGCGAAGCCATTTTGGAAGCCGCAGAGTATAAAAAATCAGGCGTATGCCGTGCTGTAATTGTAACAGGATGTGCCGCCGAAAGATACAAAAAAGAGTTTTTTGACGAGAGCGATGTTGTTGACGGCATATTGGGCGTTAAAGAATATGGCCGCATCGTGGATGTTATGCTTCGTGCATTCGGTGACAATTTCAGTCGTTATGTGGACTATTCTGCCTTTGACACATACAGAATGGAAGAGCGTCTGCATTTAACACGCATAGTTTCTACGCCGGGCCATTATGCTTATCTTAAAATCGCCGAAGGATGCGACAAAAAATGTACTTACTGTACTATACCCAAAATCCGCGGGCCGTTCCAAAGCAGGACTATGGATTCTCTGATAGATGAAGCTGAAATGCTTGCCGGTCTTGGTGTAAAAGAACTTATTTTGGTGGCGCAGGACACATCATTATACGGTACGGATATATACGGCAAGCAGGTTCTTCATAAGCTGCTGTCTGAGTTATCAAAAATTGAAGGCATACATTGGCTGCGGCTGTTATACTGCTATCCCGAACATATTTATGATGATTTAATTGCCGAAATTGCAAATAATCCTAAAGTAGCGGAATATATGGAGATGCCTATACAGCACGCTTCTGACAAAGTTTTGCGCTTAATGAACCGCAGAAATAATAAATCACAGCTTTTAGAAATTATAGACAAACTCCGTAAAGGAGTACCCGGCATAACCTTGCGCACTACACTGATTTCCGGCTTCCCCGGGGAAGAAAAGTCAGATTTTATAGAGCTTTGCGAATTTATAAAAACCGTCCAATTTGATAGATTAGGTGTTTTTGCATATTCCAGAGAAGAAGGCACTCCTGCAGACAAACTGCCGTATCATCTTCCGGAAAAAACCAAAGAAGTGCGCAGGGATAGATTAATGAAAATACAGCAAGAAGTTTCCGTTAAAAAGCTGTCCAAAGAAGTAGGAAGCATTAAAGAAGTGTTAATAGAGGGATTTAAAGACGGAATGTATCACGGACGCAGCCGAAGTGATGCACCGGAAATGGATGGCTTAGTTTATGTTGCAAGTGATAAAGACTTGGAAATCGGCAGTTTTATTCAGGTACGCATAACCGAATCTTCCGAATATGATTTGATAGGAGCCGCAATATGAATTTGCCGAATAAACTAACAATAGCAAGAGTTTGCATGATTCCCGCCTTTGTTGTTGTTCTTCAAATAGGAATTTCAGCCGATTTGCAAGTTTCTATGTATATCTACCGTCTTGTTGCCACAGGCATTTTTATCCTTGCTGCCGCCACAGACTGGCTGGACGGCTTTTTGGCCCGCAAGCTGAATCTTATTACTGACTTCGGCAAGTTTATGGATCCGCTGGCTGATAAAATTTTGGTAATGGCAGCTATGGTTTATTTGGTGGTTTTGGGAGATATAGAACCTTGGGTTTTAATAATAATAGAAGGAAGGGAGTTTATTATTGCCGGTGTGCGCATGGTTGCTGCAAGTAATAATGTCGTAATTGCTGCGGGTATTTGGGGCAAGCTTAAAACTATAGTGCAAATGATTATGATTCCTGTAGTTTTGCTTGATACACAGCACTTCTTGCCCGAAACACTGCATGCTGTCTTTAATATAACAGGACAAGTCTTGATTTATGCCGCAGTTGCTCTTACTGTAATTTCGGCTGCCAGCTACATTTGGCATAATAAATCGGTTTTTAAAAAGGAGGTAGCTTAAAATGAATGTAGAAATTATAGCTGTTGGTACAGAACTGCTTCTTGGGGATGTTGTAAATACAAATGCCTCTTATTTATCTAAAGAGATGGCAAGTTTGGGAATTAATGTATATCGCCACAGTGTCGTAGGTGATAATATGGAGCGTTTGAAAGGTGCATTTGCAGAGGCCTTTTCTCGTTGCAGGCTTGTTATAGTAACGGGAGGTTTAGGCCCTACTGCGGATGACATAACCAAAGAGGCCCTTGCTGCTTGCTTCGGATTAGAAATGCAGTTGGATGAACAATCTCTTAAATATATTTCTGATTTTTTTGATAGTGTAGGACAAAAAATGTCAGATAACAATATAAAGCAAGCTATGTTCCCTGTAGGCGCTGTCATTTTGGACAACCCTTCCGGCACTGCTCCCGGCTGCATTGTAGAACATTGGGGAGGGGTATGTATACTTATACCCGGCCCTCCTCGTGAAGTTAAGGCTATGTTTGAAAAGCATATCAGAAAATTTCTGCTGCATTTTTCAGACGGAATCTTATTGTCCCGCACCCTTCGTTTGGTGGGCATTGGTGAATCTTCTATGGAAGCCAAAGTGCAGGATATATTGGAAAACCAAACCAATCCCACTGTAGCCCCCTATGCCGCAGACAGGCCGGGAGAGGTTATTTTGCGCATAAGTGCCAAGGCGCATGATGAGTCGGAAGCAAGAACCATGATGACACCTGTTGCAGATATTTTATACGAACGCCTGGGCGAATATATTTACGGCGAAGACGATACAAGTTTAGCGCAGGTAGTGGTTGAAAAAATGAAATCTCTTAATCTTACTTTAGCTTGCGCCGAATCCATCACAGGTGGCTCTTTTGCAAATGCAGTTATCAATGTGCCCGGAGCCAGCAAAGTACTGCAAGAATCAATAGTTTGCTATTCCAATGATTCAAAAATGTCCCGCCTTGGAGTTTCTATAGAAAGCTTGAAAAAATTTGGTGCTGTTAGTAGGGAAGTAGCGCATGAAATGGCAGAAGGGGCTGCCAAATCAACAGGCGCAGACATATCTATCAGTTTTACAGGCATTGCAGGGCCTGATGGCGGCACAGATGAAAAGCCTGTTGGATTAACATATATAGGCTTGTACTTCAAAGGTATCTGTGAAGTACAAGAGTTTCGCTTATTCGGTGACCGCAGACGTATCCGGGATAGGGCCGTTGCTTGCGGAATGGACATGCTGCGCAGGAGGCTTAATGAATTTCGGATTAATTACATATAGATTTATGGAGGAAAATTATGAATGAAGACAAGCAAAAGGCATTAGGCGTTGCACTTGCTGCAATTGAAAAGAATTTTGGCAAAGGCAGCGTTATGAAAATGGGAGAGAAAGTCAAAGACCTTAAAATCGACTTTATACCATCAGGCAGCTTAAGTCTGGATGTGGCGTTAGGTTTGGGAGGTTTTCCGAAAGGCCGTATAGTCGAAATTTTCGGGCCGGAATCTTCCGGAAAAACAACCGTTACCCTGCATTTGATTGCAGAAGCCCAAAAATTGGGCGGCATTGTGGCTTTTATAGACGCCGAACATGCTTTGGACCCTGTATATGCACGCAATTTAGGCGTGAATATTGATGAATTATATATCTCTCAGCCTGATGACGGCGAGCAAGCCTTGGAAATTGCCGATGAAATGGTGCGTTCAGGTGCAATTGACGTTATTGTAATAGACTCTGTGGCCGCTTTGGTGCCGCGTGCAGAAATTGAAGGAGACATGGGTGACAGCCATATGGGGCTGCATGCCCGCCTTATGTCACAAGCTCTTCGTAAGTTGACGGCAGTATGTTCAAAGAATAACTGTACGATTATATTCACCAATCAATTGCGCGAAAAAATTGGTGTAATGTTTGGAAACCCCGAAACTACTACAGGCGGACGGGCGCTTAAATTTTATTCTTCCGTAAGGTTGGATATACGAAAAGGCGAAGCCATAAAACAAGGCGACAGAATATTGGGTAACCGCACTAAAGTAAAAGTTGTAAAAAATAAGGTTGCGCCGCCGTTTAAGACTTGCGAATTTGACATTATCTTTGGCGAAGGCATTTCCAAAGTGGGCGATATGCTGGATTTAGCAACAGAAATTGATGTCGTGAACAAATCCGGCTCTTGGTTTTCATATAAAGAAGAGCGGCTTGGACAGGGCCGCGAGAATGTAAAAAATGGCTTGGCCGGCCGGCCGGACCTTTTGGCGGAGATTGAAACTGCTGTACGAAATCATTTTGGTTTGACGACGAAACCGCTTGATGTGCAGATTTCTGCTGAATCAGAGGCAGAAGAACCTAAGAAAAAGCCCGCAAAAAGGGCGTCCAAAAAGGCCAAGGAAGAGGAAGCTGTGGCTAAAATTGAATTGGACGAAGCAGAGATTGACAGTATTATACAAGAATTAGGCTTGACGGAAGAAGATAACGATGATGAGAGTAATGAATAACATTTTATTCAACTTGAGGTAAGCATGCTTATAACAGACATAGCACGCCAAGTAAAAAATCAGAACCGTTACAGCGTCTTTATAGACAACAAATTTGCCTTTGGCGTAAGCGGCGCGGATTTACTGTATTATAAGTTGGAAATAGGCAAAGAAATATCATCTGAACTCTACGAAAAACTGCTTAATGATATTGAATTTACAAAAGCAAGGGACTGTGCCGTGCGTTATCTCGGCTATGCACCGCACAGCCGAAAAGAAGTATTGAATAAGCTTGAATCCAAAGAATTTTCCCAAGCAAGCATACAGCAGGTTATAGAATTACTTACAAAAAACGGTTATATTGATGATATAGCCTTTGCAGTAATGTTTATTTCACACAAATCAAAGATAAACAATTTCGGCAAAAGAAAGATTGTGGCCCATTTGATACAAAAAGGTGTCTCAAAAGAAGATATATTGGCCGCATATGCACAACAAAGTGAGCAGGAAAACGAAAACGAACAGGCTGCCGCCGTAAGGGCCTTGGAAAAGAAATTGCGAGGTAAAGACCTTAAGTTAATGGCACAAGACCCAAAAATCATGAATCGCTTTATGTCTTTTTTGGCACGCCGAGGATTTTCTTATGATGTAATTAAGCAGGCAATGACTGAATGCGGAATAAATGTCATAATAGAGTAAACGCACATCTAAGAGCCTGTTCAAAATCGTATGAAGATAGATTTTGAACAGGCTCTAAAAAAGAAATTTTCCTTGACATGATGAATCTTATATGATAGAATGACGATTGCATGGATATTTCATGCAATTAGGGCAATTAGCTCAGCTGGTAGAGCACATCCTTGACGTGGATGGGGCCAGGGGTTCGAGTCCCTTATTGCCCAGTTAATGGATATTACAGAAACACTTTTTTATCTTGTCGGCAGTTTTTGCCGTTACTAAATGGCTGTGATATCCAAAATTAAAATTTTGCAAAAAGCCTTGACATTGTAAATAAACTCTATTATAATGAGTGATGTTGGCTTTGCGTCAATATCTTGGCGGGATAGCTCAGTTGGCTAGAGCATGCGGTTCATACCCGCAGTGTCGGGGGTTCAAGTCCCTTTCCCGCTACTAGGAAAATCCTCGGAGAGTAAATTTTCATGTTGAAAATTTTCCTTCGGGGATTTTTGGTTAGTTACACTATGCGGAGATTATAAATATGCGAAGGAGCAATATGTGAGCTTATATGACGGTTTAAAAGATGCCATTAAATTCGCGAAAAATGCTGGATATATTGAAATTATGCAAAAATTGATTGACGTTCAACAACAAGTTCATAATGTGCAGAGTGAAAATCAGAAATTACGTGAAGAAAATGAAGCGTTGAAAAACCGCATTGATTCTGAAAAAGAGTTGAGAATTTTTGAAGGATTCCTATATAATATCAAAGCCGATTTGCACAATCGTGGGCCATTTTGTCAATCTTGCTGGGAAGAACCATCAAAAGCTCATTAAAATCATTCTTGAAGGGGCTACAGTGCCTCGCAATAAGCGATATAAATGTCCTTCTTGCTCTCAATATCATAACAAGCCACCTATCAATGAAGAAGTAAATCTATATTTAGAATCTTTAAAAACAATTTGAACGAGCAAGTAAGGTATTTATTTTGCCTAATCTGAATTTATTAGTTGTGGATACCTAGGGGCCTAGTTTCCCACTACTAGAAAAAGACCTGGCCAAGGAAGATTTTCATATTGAAAACCTCCCTTCCAGGACTTTTGATTTAAGCATTCCTATGCGATATAATAAACACTAAACTAACACTTAGTAATATAGTTGTCACTCTTGCGGCGGATTGGTGATATCAATTATCCGGCCGCCAAAATAAACCGCTTCGCTTTTATCGTGCGTTACAAGAATCACAGTTTTATAGGCACTGTGCTTTTGTACCACATCCATTATTTTAGGCTTTAGTGCTTCATCCAGCCCTTTAAAAGGCTCATCAAGAATCAACACATCAAAATCTGAAATTAGTGCCCTGCATAATGACAGCCGCCTTTTCATGCCGCCGCTGTAATCCCGGGTTTTTTTGTATGCATCTTCGGACAGCTCACAATCCATCATAAGCTCCCATGCACGGGCTTCATGAACTTTGGGATTTCGTACTGCAAACAGTATATTGTTAATGCCGTTTTTATGTTCCAAAAGCCTGTCTTCTTGGAATACAACAGAAAACCTTTTGTCTTTAAACCCCTTCAGCTCACCATAATCCGGCCTGTAAATACCCAGCATCAGATTTATTAAAGTTGACTTCCCCGAACCCGACGGCCCCATTACAGCGGTAACTTTCTTCTCCGAAAAACTTAAATTTAAGTTTGTGAAGACATTTTTGTCACCGAAATTTTTATAAACATGTATTAATTCTAATGCCATTTTTCAACCTTCTTTAAGCCCAAAAGGAAAATTTTTTCCATAATATAACTCAAAATAACTATGGCTATGGTCCAAGCCAGAACATCCGCAGTTTGCAAAAAGATTCTGGCAGTATGCAAATTAAAACCAATGGTGTTTCTGGCAAGTCCGATAAGCTCTGCTGCAACGCCTGCTTTGAAAGCAAAGCCCAGGCCGCTGGCAGCAGCAGATATTACATATGGCAGTATAAGCGGCAAATAAATATGCAGTATTGTCTTATAAACAGGCACCTCAAAGACCTTGGCCATTTGCAGCAGCTTTTCATCGGTATTTTTAATACCCTCATATGTGTTGAAATAAACAATAGGCAATACAGTTACAAAAGAAATAAAAACCGATAGATTATGTGAAACAATCCACATTAAGGCCAAAATAGTAAAAGAAGCCACCGGTATAGATTTTATTATATTCAAGGCCGGCAAAAACAGAATATACAGAGCTTTGCTCTTTGAAGTTATTGACGCAAGCAAAACCCCAAGTATTAAAGCTAAGATGAAACCAAAAATAATCCGTATCACAGAAAAAGATATAGACCGCCAAAAAGCCGTATCTGCCGCAAGCTCAAAAAGACGGGCAAAGGCCGCAACCGGCGATACCAATATTATGGGCGATGCTATAATTAAGCTGGCAATATGCCAAACTGCCAGCCAAAAAATTATAGCCAAAGGATATTTAACGGACGAAATAAAATTCTTCATCGGGCAGCATTCCCCCTATAGAAGCGGGCAATTCTGCATACAGCACGCCCAAATAGCCTGACAGATACCTCTGCATCTGCTCTCCCACAATAAACACTTGGTTAGAACGCGGTATGGCCTGCACAGCTATTGCCGTATTAGGAATAATTTCAAAACCTACTGCAAGTTCTGCCGTATCTTCTACAAAATTATTAGCAAAGTTTATTGAAGCTTCAAATTCTTGCAGGAAAATTTCAACGGCATCGGGATAATTCTCTAAAAACTCGGTGCGTACGATTATTGCCGTCATCACAAGGCCGTAATCAGGCTGCACACGATTCCATTCTTCCGTTAAATCTAAAGCATGATGTATGTTCTCGTTCTGCATTGTTACAACGGTAGCAAAAGGCTCCGGTAAAAGTGCTATTTCTGCTGTTCCCTGCGCCAGCAATGCTGCAATTTGCGGCTGCTCCGCATGGAACTGCAAGTCAATGTCTATGCCGGGCTCTATGCCGTTCATCCGCAATACATAGTTAAACACAAATTCCGGTGCAGCTCCCAAGCCGGAAAGATGGACTGTGCGCCCTCTAAGGTCTTCAATGTATTCAATTTCTCCTGTTGAATCCACTAAATGCAGCACACCCATAGTACTTAATGCCAAAACTCTAATACCGCCGTTTGTTGCGTTATATAATACAGATGCCAAATTCGTCGGTACAGCAGCAATATCCACGGTTCCCTGCGCTATCATAGGAGGAATTTCATCAGGGGCACCTAAAATTTGAATATTATAATTATTTATGGTAGCGCCGATTTGGGCATGTCCCATAAGCCATAATGAACCAATAGCCGATGGGCCAGGCAAAACAGCCATGTTAATTTCATAAGGTTCGACAGATTCCGTCACTAATTCCGGAGTTGGTTCGGGGGTTGGTTCAGGTGTTGGAGTTGGCGTAGGGGTTGCAGCCGGTGTTGGAGTTGCAGCCGGAGATGTGCCTTCAGTTGCACCGCAAGCAGCCAAAACTCCAAAAATTGCCATTACAAAAATAATTTTTATTGCTTTTTTCATGTTGTACCTCACTTTTTTATATTTAGTTGCAGGTATCAATATTAGCATGAGTAGGTTTTTTTGTCAATAAATATTTCCGATAAATTTTGTAGGGATTTATGATAGTATAGTAGGAAATATGCCTTTGTGTTATATTGCAGTAATGTGCCCAGAGGATGAATCCATAATATATTAACATCATACAGTATCTAATCAAACAGAACGTCCCAATTTTCACTGTCTTTAGCTCGGAAACACATCTCAATCTGCTCTTTCGTATTTTTTTCTGCCGCCAGCTCCGGCAATTCATTTAAAGCAAAAAAGCAGCATTCGCTGGTTTCCGCATTATTTGCAAATTCCCCGCCCAACAGCTTGCATAAAACAAAAATCTTACATATTCCATAGGCATAGGGAGGATGATTGTGTTTATTTCTGTCCTGCACCGCAATAAGCCTTAAAGGCACAACATCAAAACCGGATTCTTCTTTAACTTCTTTTACCGTATTTGAATATACAGATTCATTGACATCTACCCAGCCTCCGGGAAGTGACCATTTGCCATGCTCACACTCTTTAACCAAAAACATCCGATTATCTTTAAAAATGGCTGCCCTGGTGTCTAATTTTGGAGTTTGATAGCCCGTCTCATTACAAAACAAAACTTCTACCGTTTCTGTTGAAAGATTTGTTTTAATGGCAAGTATTTCAGCCGATATTTTTCTTATTCTCTCAAATCTTTCTTTGTCGTAGACATCTTTTGTATAAGCTAAACCGTTCTGAGATATTGCTTGCAGTTCAACAGCCCAATTCAGCCAAGGTTCATATGTATGCTCTGTCTTTTTGTTCATAAAGCACCTTTCATTCATCTTATTATACACTATTTTTTGCAACAAAAAATATACGGCTGCTGTCCGGCCTTGGCATATCGCATGTAAGTTCGTCATACTGCACCAAAAGCTTTAAATCAGCCGCCGCAAGAGATGCTTCAATATCCTTTGGACTATGAGCTTTTTGTATATGCGTTTCGTCAAAACGCATATACCCCTGCCCGCTTTTCACAAAAAATGTCATGGCATATTCATTAATTTTCTCATCTTTATCGTAGTAATTTTCCCAGATATATGCAGCGTCAGACCCTGCTGCCGCAAAGGTGTTTTCTGAAAGAATTTGATTAAATTTATATTCGGTATTGATATCGAAAATAAAAAGACCGCCGGGATTCAGGTAGTTTCGTACAAGGGAAAAGACCTTGGTTAAGTCTTCATTTTCGGTAATATAATTAATGCCGTCACAAATACATATAATGGCATCTACGGTGCCGTATAGCTCAAATTCCCTCATATCTTGCTGCAAAAACAGCACATGCGGGCTTTTCCTGCGTGCAACATCCAACATATCTTCCGATATATCAATACCTATCATGTCATAGCCTTTTTGTGATAAAATATGTGTAACAGTACCTGTTCCGCATGCTAAGTCCAGCACAAGTTTGGGAGATAAATCAAATTTTTTCCATATTTTTTCTATATAATCCACCCATTCGTCATAAGGGGCATCTTCCATAAACATATCATAAATCTGCGCAAAGCCGCCGTAAATATCCATTATTCTCCTTTAAAATTTAATCAAGCTTAATTTCCTCAATCCCCATTTCATCCACATCATATCCATGCGCCAAAAAATTCTTGCGCCTTTTTGCAAGTATGCCGCCAATTCTTCCGCTTTCTCTTGCTGTAAGGGACTTCCATCCGGCCGCATTAATCTTGTCCATCAAGCCAAGTTCGCTTGCTATCTCATATTTCAAAACATCATTGGCCGTAAGGGGTTTGGGCTTTTTCATTGTCTTATTCATAATACACCTCTCGCTATACATTGTCAATGTCAGTATCTTACCCAAATTTTACATAAATATATCGAAATTATATCGAAATGTGAACTATAATTAATTTGAAAAAAAGGCGTCTGTGTGGTAAAATGAGGTTAGGAGGTGGCTTGGCGCATGAAAAAGATAAACTTAGCCGTTGTGGGTGCAACAGGCATGGTCGGCAGAAATATAATAAAAATTTTAGAAGAGCGTAATTTCCCTTGCAGCAATGTCTTTTTTTATGGTTCAAAGCGTTCTGCAGGTACTTTAGTAAATTTTAAAGGCGAAGAGCATTATGTAAAGGAATTAACCGAAGAAAATTTTGATATTCCCATTGACATTGCATTATTTTCTGCCGGCGGCGCAATTTCAGGGCATTATGCGCCTATTTTAGCAGCCAAAGGCGGACTGGCTATAGATAATTCGTCGCGTTTTCGTATGGATGAAGATGTGCCTTTGGTTGTACCGGAGGTAAATCCCGGCGATGTCAGCTTTCATAAAGGCATTATTGCAAATCCCAACTGCTCTACCATCCAAGCTGTAGTTGCATTAAAGCCGTTGCACGACCGTTTTTGCATAAAACGCATTGTCTACAGCACATATCAATCTGTATCCGGAGCAGGAATGGACGGCTGGCGGGATTTATCAAACGGTCTTGCGGGCGAAGCACCGACAAAATTTCCGCATCCAATTGCACATAATGTCATACCGCAAGTAGATATTATCACCGAAAACGGCTATACCGGCGAAGAATTAAAAATGATTAACGAAACCCGCAAAATCCTGCATGCACCCAATATCAAAATCACCGCAACATGCGTACGCGTACCTGTTTTTAATGCCCATTCCGAGAGCATAAATGTTGAATTTGAAAATATATTTGAAATAGAAGAAATTATGAAAATACTGGGAAATGCACCGGGCATAAAACTATATAATAATATGGAATATCCCACTGCAATTACGGCAGACGGCAGCGACGATGTTTATGTCGGCCGCATACGTAGAGATTTATCTTCAAATGGGATAGATATGTGGGTTGTTGCGGATAATTTGCGCAAAGGCGCCGCAACCAATGCCGTACAGATTGCCGAATTGGCAATAAAAAATTTTTAGGGGGATATTATTATGCCTATTTTTACAGGAGTCGGAACTGCCATTGTCACACCTTTCGGAGCAGACGGCAAAATTGATTTTGAAGTGTTTGAACGCCTTATTGAATTTCAGATAGCAAATGATGCGGATGCCATAATTGTATGCGGCACAACCGGGGAAGCCGCCACACTGACTTATGACGAAAGGGCCGCTTCCATTAAATTTGTTGCAGATACAGTAAAAGGCCGCATTCCTGTTGTTGCAGGCGGCGGCAGTAATTCTACGGAAAATACCGTCCGTTTGTGCCTTGACGGCCAAAAAGCAGGTGCAGATGCACTTTTATGCGTCACCCCATATTACAACAAAACGACACAAAAAGGACTTGTTGCGCATTATTCCAAAGTGGCATCTTCCGTTGATTTACCTATACTTATATACAATGTACCCAGCCGTACCGGCTTAAACATAGAGGCCGAAACCGTTTTGGCATTGTCTGGAATAGAAAATATAGTCGGCATAAAAGAAGCGTCGAATGATTTGGCGCAAGCCGCAAGAATGTCCAGTTTGTGCGGAGACCGCTTTGACCTATATGCAGGCAATGACAATGAAATACTGCCTATGCTGTCGCTGGGCGGCATTGGATGCATTTCGGTATTGGGCAATGTAGCCCCAAAAAATACTCATGATATAGTTAATAAATTTTTATCGGGAGATACAGAAGGCGCAAGAGTAATGCAATTAGAAGCAATTCCCCTGATAGACGCACTGTTTTGTGAACTCAGCCCAATGCCCGTAAAATATATGCTTAATTTAATGGGCTATGCCGTAGGCTCATGCCGCCTGCCGCTTATAGATTTAGAGCCGGAAAGCATAGAAGTAATTAAAAAAGCTATGGCAAAATACGGCCTTATTTAAAAGCAAGTTCACAAAAGCTTAATCTACCCTACACGCTTTGTTCACAGTAGCGATATATTATTATATTGCCGTTTAAAAACAAAGGAGGAATATTTTATGAAAAGATATATCGGAGGATTGCTTCTTGTGACAATAATGTTATCCGGGCCATCGCTTTTAAATGATTCTGTTTATGATGATATACGCTATGAAAATGTACAGTTCATTATAAAAAGGGACGAGATAACGGCGGAAGATATAGACGAATTAATTCAAATAATTAACAAAAACAGAAAGACCGTTGCAGACTTTCTTAAAGCGAAAAACAGAGGGGCACAAAATTTACAAAAAGTACTGCGCAAAAAAGCGGAAACCGGAGCAGCACTGTCGTCCGAACAAATATTACTGTATCAAGAATTTTCGGATTTTTATGAAGAAGCTACGGCAGAGCTGTCTTCATCAATGATGTCACTTAAAGAAAAAATGGGCGTTACGCCGCTTACACAAGAGATTTTAAAACCCAACACCAATCTAAATACACTTTACAATGCTTTGGACTCGATTGTTTCTTTGCAAGAACGCATAATCGTTCTTTTACAAAACATCGTCGCAGGAACCCACCGGGTTTTTGCCGGTTTGACGCCGGTTGCGGTGTAAAATTATATCCTGTTCAAAATATCCCTCACACGATTTAACCGGGCCGCCGGGCATATTCCCCTCGTAGGGGCGTGCCTGTGGCCGCCCGGAGTTTGCGTATAGACCAAGTATATATTATTGCGTACAGCGGGCGGCCACAGGCACGCCCCTACGAGGGGTAGTTTAATCTCCGAAATTAGAATGGTGTTATCTTTAAATGACAAATAAAAAATCCCCGGCTTGCTTTTGACCGGGGATGTGATAAAAAATAAAAACCCTTACAATTAAATGCAAAATTTTCCCTGTAAATATTTGCATTTCAGTATGGCATATCATCATTTTATCATTTTAAGTGACAAATGCTGACTTTATGCCGATTTTAGTAGGATAGTACATCACTCCTCTTAGGTTTATTTGTCTTATCAAGGGATGGAAGTTCTGCTTGACAAGAAGACCTAAGAAAGTGTATAATATTCTTAGGTCCGAAGGGACTTTGTTTGGTTGTGCTTGTCCGGGGTTTTCTGTCCAAAGGTACTAACCGGACAAGCACGTTTTTAACAAATGCCCTTCTTACTGTGTGGGAATAGGTTAGAAAACCATCCCCTGATACTACATAATTTTATTTTATATCAGCTTTTTACAATTGTCAAGAATTTTTTTCTAATTTTTATTTTCTTTTCGGGCAATTATATTTCGTTTGGGCGGCTTGCAGCCGCCCAAACTTTGCGTACAGACCAAGTATGCATATTGCGAACACTTACACCGTCATTGCGGCTTTTGGTCACCGGTTTCCGGCCTTTCTTAAAATTCTTCTTTGCACGTTTGAATTTTTTCTGATATAATATACGCAATGGTGAAAGTATATAAGATAGTTATATCGACTAAGGAGGTTAAGACACGTGATTAAAAGAGGTAATATTTTGCTTGAATCCGGTTCCAATGAGCTTGAAATTCTTGAATTTACAGTTGACGGGCAGCATTATGGCATTAATGTGGCCAAAATTGTAGAGCTTATGAAATATCACGAAGTTACGCCCATGCCCAATTCCAATCCATATGTGGAAGGGATTTTTAAACCCAGAGATATTGTAATGACTCTGATAAATCTTCCGGCCTATCTTGGCCACCCGGAATCAGGCAATACAGCCACAGACATCTTTATTATAACAAATTTTAACAGAACCTACTCTGCTTTTCATGTCCATACCGTGGTGGAAATACACCGCCTTTCATGGACATCCATAGAAAAGCCCGATGCGGCTATATACGGCGGTCAGGAAGGCTTGGCAACGGGCATTGCGCGTATTGGTAACAGACTTATTACAATTATTGATTTTGAGAAAATTCTTCAGGATATTTCTCCGGAATCCGGCATACAGCTTTCTGATTTGGATAAATTAGGCGAGCGTACCCGCTCTAACAAGCCTTTGCTGCTTGCGGAAGATTCACCTGTGCTTAATAAACTTTTGGTGGATGCTCTTACAAAAGCTGAATACACCAACCTTACCATGTGTTCCAACGGCCAGGAAGCTTGGGATATATTGCGGCAATATAAAGCTACAGGGCAGCCTATTACAAATTTTGTTAATATGGTTATAACAGATATTGAAATGCCGCAAATGGATGGGCACAGGCTTTTAAAACTTATACGCGACGACGAAGCTATGCAGGATATTCCTGTTATTATCTTTTCATCTTTAATAGACCCCGCCATGCGTGTAAAAGGAGAGCGCCTGGGAGCTACCGCTCAATTATCAAAACCTGAAATTTACAATTTAGTTAGCCTTATTGATGAACATGTATTGTAAAATAACTGAGGGGTTTTGCAATATTTTGGATATTACACTAAACAAGACAAGGGATGACAGTAAATGGATTGGGATAGCATACTGCTTCCATACAAACAAGCTGCCGATGAGCTTAAATCAAAATTCGACAACATGTCTTTGCAATTAAGCAAATTGGAGCGGACATCACCCATTTTTGATGTGGAGGCCAGGGTAAAAACCGTGCCGTCTATTTTGGCTAAGGTGCAGCGGAAAAAGATTCCTATGAATGAAATTGAAAGACATATGGGGGATATTGCGGGCATACGCATAATATGCCGTTTTGTTGATGATATCAGATATATGGTTAAGGCCATTAAAGCCAGGGATGATATGGAAGTGATAGAAGACAGGGATTATGTTACTGTCATGAAGCCTTCAGGATACAGGGGGCATCATCTTATTATCAATTATCCCGTTTTAACGGCACTTGGCAAAAAAGATGTGATGTGTGAAATTCAAATCCGTACATTGGCCATGAATATGTGGGCGGTGACGGAACACTCCCTTCGGTATAAATATAATGGTGTCATACCGCAAGAACTTCACCGGCGCCTTATACGCACTGCCGATGCCGCATATATTTTGGATACAGATACAAATATCATCAAAGACGACATAATAGAAGCCGAAAAAAGCATTACAAGCAGGGAAGAAATTGTCTTTTTTATCACCAATTCCATAGAAGACCTGTATAGAGTGGCCAATGAAGATGAGGTTGCTGCGCTTTACAGAAAATTTGTGGTTATATTGGATAATAAAGATGACGAGAGTTTAACGGATTTTTATAACGAAATTAGTTTGATTGCGCAAGCTTATAAGATAAGATAGTGCTTAGAAACAAGGAGAGCATATGAAAAAAATTACAGTAATTGGTTTTGGAAGCTGGGGCATTGCTCTGGCTCGTTTGCTTGCAAAAAACGGGAATAGCGTAGTGCTATGGGAAGACAACCCCATGCTGGCCCAAAAATTAGAAAGTGACAGAGAAAATAAAGATTTTCTGCCGGGGATAATTATACCGGACGCTGTGGAAATTACAAGCAGTTTAGAAATTGCTGTAAGGGATTCGGAAATATTTGTTTTTGCCGTTACTTCAAAGGCTATATATGATGCGGCAAGCATATTGCGGCCCCATTTTAAAGAAGGACATATTCTGGTTAATGCTTCCAAAGGCTTGATAGAAAACCGCCAAATGCGTATTTGTGAGCTTTTGGAAGAAATGGCCCCTGTGTGCAAAATTGCCTGCCTTACAGGCCCAAGTCATGCGGAAGAAGTGGGGCGGCATATGCCCACGGCGGTTGTGGCGGCGTCACGCTGCGAACATACGGCAGAAGCCGTACAGGATGCCTTTTCCGGCAATAACTTTCGTGTATATACAAGCCCTGATATTGTGGGCGCAGAGCTTGGCGGAGTTATTAAAAATGTAATAGCCCTGGCGGCGGGCATAGTGGATGGCCTTAAATTCGGCGATAATACCAAGGCCGCTCTCATGACAAGAGGCATGGCAGAAATAGCCCGCTTGGGCATGGCTATGGGCGCAGACGAACATACTTTTGCGGGCCTTTCCGGCATTGGGGATTTAATAGTGACTTGCACCAGCAAACATTCCAGAAATTGGCGGGCCGGAAGCTTGCTTGCCGAAGGAAAATCTGCGGAGGAAGTGCTTAAAGAAGTAAATATGGCGGTGGAAGGTATTTTTACTGCAAAAACGGCTCTTGTGCTTGCCAAAAGATATTCTGTGGATATGCCTATTGTGGAAGAGATTAACAAGATACTTTTTGAAGGGAAAAGCCCTGAAGATGCCGTTGTGTCGCTTATGTTAAGGGATAAGAAGGATGAGCATTAGGGTGATGCAGGCAAGGTATGTACTTTTCCTCCGGCGAAGATAAATACATATTGTTTCAGGCTCTCTCGCTGTATGCAATTAGATGTACTTGGTCTATGCGCAAACTCCGGGCGGCCGCAAGCCGCCCATACGATGGTGTGAGTTAATAAGCATGCTATGTTAAGCTCCGCCCGCAGCTAAGAGGACGCGCTTTTCTGTTTCTCCCAGCATGTTCTCAATAGCATCCGCAACAGCAGACCCGTTTAAATTCCCAAAGTCCACACTATTTATAACCTCTACAGGCAAATTGCCCAAACCATCAGGATTTCCAAGCAAAAAACGAAGATGGGGAGAAAGAAGCAGTATATCAAATTTATGAAGCAGTTCCATACTCTCTTTTTCGGGCATCAGCGTAATTTCAACAGGCAGATTGCGCTTTTTGACTGCTTGAGCTGTCCTATTTGCCAAAACTTCTGAAGCTATGCTCATGGTAGATATAATCAAGACTTTTTTCATTGGGCACCTCATTTAAAAAGTTAAAGATAAAACCTGGATATACTATAACATACAATTAAGGGAAGTGCAATATGAAGATAAATAATGTCAATTTGGAAGCTGTAGCGGTAGAGCCCGTCGGCTTTCCTGAAAAAATGCTGCCAGAGGTTGCTTTTGTGGGACGCTCCAATGTTGGAAAGTCCTCTCTTATAAATGCTCTTATGGGCCGCAAATCTTTGGCCCGTGTAAGCGGGTCTCCCGGAAAAACCCGCACCATAAATTTTTATAATATAGAAGAATTGCTGTATTTTGTAGACCTGCCGGGATATGGGTATGCCAAGGCGCCGAAAACAGAGATTAAAAAATGGGGGATTATGATAGAGGGCTATCTGCAAAAGAGAGAGCAGTTAAAGAGTATTATACTGCTTTTGGACATACGTCACCCTCCGTCTGCACTGGATTTGCAAATGTATGAATGGCTGGCGTATTATCAGTTTAAAATTATTTTAGTACTTACAAAAATGGACAAAATTAAGCGGTCCCAAGTGCCCAAGCATGTTAAAATTATTAGAGAAAGTTTGAATCTTGGGAGCGACAGCCTGCTTTTACCTTTTTCTTCGGAAACTAAACAAGGCAGGGATGAACTTTTGAGTGTTATTGAAGATTTAATTAAATAACTTGAGGTGCGTCAAATTTTGTCAAGATAGTTTGCGCCTTTATTGCCTTTCTATGCCAAAATGACCGCCGCCAACCTCTCGCAAACCAAAGCCCTCATTCAAAGTAAGCACCCAATTTGGCCCGGTAATAACGTTACCGTCAACTTCTATTTCATAAGCGGGTATGCTGTGCCGCCACATAAGATGCCAAAGCATAAGGAAACCTCCCGTAACTTCCAGTTCTCCTATATAGCTGAAATAAATAAAATCACCGTAAAAAACCGTCCCAAGATTTTCAATCATATGTACATCATCTTGCCCATAATCAAGCTCACTATAATTGTGAAAACCAAGCCCCCCAAGATGTAATACTCGCACATCCGCTTCCCAGTCATTAAATTCGCCCATAGCATAAAGTAATAATACGGGTCCGTAAAGAGCTTCTTTGGCCTTTTGTGTCAAAATTTCCGTCTCCGCCATCCACGCCTCCTCTGTCAGGCGTATGGACGAATAATTGTATCGTTCCAAGTTAATTTCATCAAACGGAATTACCTCAAACCCCATAGCGTCCTTTAATATAGCCGCTAAGTCCGCTTCCCAATTTAACCCTATTCTCCAGCTTATATCAAATTCATCAAGCAGCAATGCATAGAAAGCACCTGTATGATAGCCAAACATACGCACCTCCGGTTCTTCGTGAAGCAACCTTTCAATATAGGATATTCTATCTTCCAAATTGTCGAACAATAGCATAACTTCAGTATAAACTGTTGTCCCTTCCAATATTTCAAAGTCGGATTCGCCATCAGCAAAGCCGGGGTGATTTTTATGGCGTTCAGCACGAATTGACAGAGCATTAAGAGCAGATTTTAGCCGCTCTTCTTCTGTTGCCGCTCTTAAAGCGGAAATCAACGCATTTATCTCTAATCTTACGCTCATGCGCGCATCCAGTTCTTCCATATGGTCAGTAGAAAACCAACCTCTGTCACCCCCAAAAACATAAGGCTGCTGCGTATGGAAATTTTTGTGCAATATATTGCCCGTAAGCTGCTCCGGTTCATTAATATTGTGCATAATCCAATCCCAGCTGACCATGCTCCAAAATCGTCCGCCAAATTCTAAATTCCAACTGCCAATGCGAATATCGTCCGGTATTCTTCCGATATATAAATTGCCGTATCTTGTAAAAATCTCGCCTTCAACATCCGGCATATTAGCAATGGCATATCTCGACCCGGCATCTGCAAAAACCATTGGCCCATGCAAATTCATTCCCCAAAGATAGCCGCCGTCAGCGTCTAAAATAGCTTCAAGCTGTTCAAATAAATACGAAGCCTTTTCAAAGCTAATGGGTGACAGGTTTGATGCCGCACTTGTATCAGCAACATATTCGTCTGTGTCATGGATATAATTACCGCAAGCCGCCAATATAAAAACAGCAAGCCCAAGCGGCAGCAATTTTAAAAATCCCGCTCGTTTTAGACCTCTTCTTGTTTTTGTTTCCATTTTTATCATCTCCCTATGTTTTATTGTGATGATAATTCTACATTAAGAAGTCAAAGTTGCAACTTGGAAAAAGTAAAGATTTTTCAAAGGTTTTAATATACAGTAAGACGAAAATACATTATCAATGCCTTGCTATTATCTATAAAATCCTTAAAACACAAAAAAGTTGGCAAATTTTTGCGCCAACTTTTTAAATGCAAAAGTTATTGTAAATTGATTTTACTTCTTAAAATTTATTCCAATGGCTCCGCCAATACCGCCGCCAACCAGCGACAGCAAAAGCAGCATAACCTTGCGCATTTCCATCACAAAACCGCCGGAAACCCACACAATAATCAATATCAAAATCACCGCATAAATGCCGCCTGCCAAAATGCCCCATACCCAGCCGTTTTTGGATGATTTTCTTGCAGCATCAAAGCCTGCCACAAGAACCGACATAACGCATGTAATCATTACAATAACCGGAACGGCACTTTCCTGCAGCCCGGTGTATGTAATTAACGTGGCAGTTGCGATAAAGGATATAGCCGTTATGGCATAGGCTATAACAACTCCCATAACAAGGCCTACAATACGGTCTTTTCCGAATGTCATATGCTCTCTGTTCATTTGATGTACCTCGCATCAGTTTTTACTATAGTCTACTATAGCAAATCCAATTTTATGACAAGCAGATGATGCATAGGGACAAAGGCCGGAAATTAGAGTGTAGATAATTAGAAAAATAGCTCTAATCAGAGTATTTATCGCCTGCACTATTGCGGGTCAGTAAGTTTGCTATAGCACGCTAAAATTGTAATTAAAGTGCATGAAGGGATAATTCCGATAATTATTGCATCTGTATTATAAGCAATATCCGAATTATCTTGATTTTATGAGCTTTGCTGCTTGAAATAATTTTTATCCTTCGATTGAATTGAAGCAGATAATGTACATCCTTACAAAAGATTTACCGCCACCATACCGTCATTGCGGGCTTGAGCCGCAATGACGGTATGGGCATCCATAATTTTTGTAAAGTACGCAAATGTCCACATCTGATTGAAAATAGAGCTTGAATTTTGACAAAGCCTGTGATAAACTACTTTGATGTGAAGCTATTTTTAAATTACATTTAATTTAATTGAATAAAATTCCATTTAGTTTCACAGTAATTTTCAAAAAATTAGAAGGTGGTTGAAAAAATGTTATCAGCCGAAAAATTGAATTACTATTGTAATTGAACAAGCACAATAAGAAGCCGTGCGCTTCTACGTTCACCACTACGCATTTAGCTATCCCGAAACCTCCTTTACATATTTTGCATGTAAGATGCTTTGGACTGATAGTTATTTGCGTTAGTGTTTATGCCGCAAATAACTATTGCCGGTCAATAGGCATCTTTTTTATGCTTAAAATAAAGGAGGAAAAAAATGAAAAAAGAAATCAGTATCAAGAAAATAAGGTCTGATGCTGAAGAAGCCTTTAAGGCAGGGGAGTATTTGTGTGCCGAATCGGTCATACATTCCATTCGGCAGAATATTGCCCCTGATATGCCAAAAGAGTATTTATCTGCGGCATCAGGTTTTTCTATCGGCGTTGGCGGCTCACAATGCATGTGCAGCACGGTGTCGGCTGCCGTTATGTGCTTGGGGTACTTCTTTGGGCGAGATTTTCCCACAACCATTACAGACCCGCAAAGCCTAAAAACTATAGCGCTTGCCTATGAACTTCAAGATAGTTTTAAAAACAGGAACAAGGTTTTATGCTGTCATATCCACAACAAAGGTAAGGATATGGACAATGGTGAACATATTGAGCAATGCTCTGCCTTTGTTGGAGATGCGGCAGTTATAGCCTCAGAAATTATAGCGAGAGAACTCGGTCTTGTAATTGCTGATGGGAGGGCGTAAAGATGAAAAAGGAAGTTAGCATTAAACAAGTGAGATATGATGCAGAAGAAGTCTTTCGCATAGGCGGTTACTATTGTTCCGAGGCTATTGTATCTGCTATCAGAAAAAACTTCGACCCAAATATGCCAACCGAACTTATCAAAGCCGCATCAGGTTTTCCTATCGGCGTTGGGCGTTCAAAATGTATGTGCGGTGCAATATCCGGCGCAATTATTTCTTTGGGGTATTTTTTTGGCAGCAGCGACTCAAGCTCCGCTAAAGACGGCAAAAACCAAAAATGTATGGAATTAGCTTACGAAGTGCAAGAGAGTTTCCGCAAAAATCACCAAGGCACTTTATGTTGTCATATCCATGTAAAAGGCATGGACTTGTTGAGCGGCGAACACAAAAAGCAATGCGTAGCCTTTACAGGCGAGATGGCCGCCAAAACAGCCGAAGTAATTGCAAGGGAACTTGGATTAAAACTTACTTATAATGATGTGGAGGTGCGGTAGATGAAAAAATTTATCAAAAGTATTCCTATGGCAACCTGCGGGCTGTCGCTTGCTCTTGCCGCACTTGGAAATCCGCTGCTTCCATTGCCGCATGGACAGACCATACGATACATATGCGGCGTTTTGTCGTTTGCGGTATTGATTATCTTTGCAATGAAAGTCTTTTTTGACAGACCCCATGCAAAAGAGGAGCTCAAAACCCCTGTGCCATTAAGTGTATTGCCAACTGCGACAATGGCAGTTATGCTGTTGAGTGTCTATATAAGGCCGTATGCAGAAAACTTGGCCTTGGGCATTTGGTATGCTGCTTTGGCGGCACATGTCTGCATTATGCTTGTATTTGTTAGGAGATTTGTATTTGGTTTTAAATTAGGAACAGTTTTTCCAAGTTGGTTTATTGCAGGTGTTGGCATAGCAGCGGCAAGTGTTACTGCCCCTGCCATGGGTGCAGTCTTTATTGGGCAGATTGCTTTTTGGGTTGGCTTTGTGCTTTACTTCGCAATACTTCCCCTTGTTATTTTGCGAATGAACAAAGTTAGAGTTTTTCCGGAGCCTGCACGAAAAACTGTTGCGATTTTTACAGCCCCCATGAGCCTGTTGGTTGCAGGGTATTTCAGTTTGTTTGTATCGCAGGGGCATGTAAGCCCAACGCTTGTTTACGTCATGCTTGCGATAGCCGCCATAAGCTACATTTATGTTTCCTGCATGATGTTCTCGCTGTTAAAAATTAAGTTTTATCCGACTTATTCGGGCTTTACTTTCCCTTATGTTATAAGTGCAGTTGCTTTCAGATTGGGGGCCAACTTCCTTGCAACACGGCATGGACTTGACTTTTTAATTATTATTGCTGATATTACCATGTGGATAGCAGTTGCGGTGGTTCTCTTTGTTATACAACATTACATCAGATATTTCCGTTTTTGGCTTAAATATTGATACTATGGAGGGATTATCGCATTATGGAATCAAAATCTTTGCATATACTATGGTCGAACGACAATCTGCACACTTCTCAATTCTTGGTTATGTTTTATGCTACTCAAAGCATGGTGCATAAGCATTGGGATGATGTAACGATTATTCTTTGGGGTGCGCCTGTAAAGTTCATCACGGAAAGCGACATAATCCAAGGTGAACTGGAGATTGCCCAACACGCAGGGGTGAAATTTTCTGCTTGCGTTAGCTGTGCCCGTAAATTCGGTGTTGTTGATAAGTTAGAGGAGCTTGGAATAGAGGTTACTCCATGGACTGAGCCTTTTACTAACTTGGTGAAGAATGGTGAGCCTGTTATTTATGCGTAATATATCCAACATAGCTTAAAAACCGCCGCCGCAGTGTAACCGATTTTGCCGTAAGGTGAAGCAGCAGCAAGGGGGAGCAGGATTTCTTTTTATCTTGTTCCCCTTTTTAGCGTTGTAATGCAAGGGAAATGGACAAATAGCATTGATAATAAAATGCAATTGGCCGCCCTCTCATGCTCCAAACCCCTTGCAAATCTTAAAAAATTATGATAATCTATTTCGTAGGGGCGGCTAAACGGCCCTGCCAAGAACGTTTACAGGAGGATAACCATGCTTGATATAAAAACTTTACGGGGTGACTTTAATAAAGCTCAAGCCGCTTTAAACCGCAGAGGCAAAGACCTTGATTTAACACCTTTTCTTACTATGGATGAAGAGCGCAGAACTCTTATAGGACAGGTAGAAGACCTTAAAGCAAAACAAAACGCAACTTCAAAACAAGTGCCTGTGCTTAAAAAACAAGGTGAAGATGTAAGCGGCATATTGGCAGAGATGAAAGAACTGTCCGATAAAATTAAAGCGCTGGATGATGAACTGCATGCCATAGAAAATCGTTTGGAAGCATTTTTGCTGGTATTTCCCAATTTACCGTCCGAAAACACCCCGGACGGTAAGGACTCTGAAGATAATGCAGAGATACGCTGTTATCTTGAACCAAAGATTTTTGATTACACCCCCCTAGCCCACTGGGATATAGGCAAAAACTTAGGCATAATGGATGCCGAAACAGCAGGCAAAGTCACGGGTACAAGATTTATGTTCTATTTGGGTCTGGGCGCTCGTTTAGAGCGTGCATTAATAAACTTTATGATGGATACACATGCCGATAATCACGGTTATACCGAAGTTTTTCCTCCTTTTATAGCCCACCGCCATTCCATGCAGGGCACGGGGCAGCTGCCCAAATTTGAAGAAGATATGTTTAAGCTTGAAGGACATGATTACTTTCTTGTGCCTACGGCAGAAGTGCCTGTTACCAATATGTACCGCGAAAGTATTTTGGACGGCAGCCTTCTGCCAATCAGCCACACCGCCTATTCTGCTTGCTTCCGTGCCGAAGCGGGAAGCGCCGGAAGGGATACAAGGGGTCTTATACGCCAGCATCAATTCAATAAAGTAGAGCTGGTAAAATTCACTAAACCCGAAGAGAGTTATAGCGAACTTGAAAAACTTACTTCTCATGCGGAAGAGATTCTAAAACGGCTGAATATTCCATATCGTGTTGTAAAGCTTTGTGCGGGGGATTTGGGCTTTTCTGCGGCCATGACATATGACATAGAAGTTTGGATGCCCAGTTATGAACGCTATGTGGAAATTTCCTCCTGCTCTAACTTTGGAGATTTTCAGGCACGCAGGGCAGGCATAAGATATAAAGAAAATACCGGAGAAAAGGCCGCATTTGTGCATACTTTAAACGGCAGCGGCCTTGCCGTGGGGCGCACAGTTGCCGCAATACTGGAAAATTATCAAAATCAGGACGGTTCTGTTACTATTCCGGCCGCCCTTGTTCCTTATATGAACGGAGTTGATGTCATTGGGCCTAAATGATTTCCATAAATCCATCGGTCTTGCAAGCATAGTGGAAAGCAAGCGCAAAATGAACAGATTACTGCGACTTGCTTCTTTCTCGCCTGATTTTTTATTTGAAGCCGAAAAGGACAAAAAGGGACGTATATACTTTGATAGATACAAGCTTTTAGGCAGCGGTTTTGGCATATGCGTACATGGATACCGTAAAATGCGCATCAATAAAGAAGGTAAGCCTGTAGAAAAACATATGGTTACAGATTGGGGAGTCTTTGCACAGGGGCATGAGGACAACCAAGTGTCATATGTATTTGTGGACAATGACGCCGACCAAGTTGCCTATTGCTTTGCAGAGGATAAAACATCAGGCAATGCCTTTGAATTTCGCATAGCCAACTCGCTTGAAGTGCTTAATACCTATAAAAAATTGGATAATTCCGACCATGTTACACTTTTTGAAGGCAATATTTCAAAAGTTAATGTGGCTATGCTTATGATTTTCGGTACTGTGCTTTTGCCTGTTGCTAAAAACGAGGAAGCAAAAAAGTTTAGGGATAAAGAAGAAGCCATCCAAAAAGAGCTTATGGCAAGAGCCCGCTTAGGAGATGCGGAAGCGGAGCAGTCCCTTCACAACATGGCAAAAGAGCAGGAAATAGACCTTAGAGAGCGGCTGGCGCATGAGGATTTGCTTTCTGTTTTTGAAGGATATTTCCTTAATTTGGTGGAGCAAAGCGGCATCTTTTCTATTTTAGCTGATATTGTTAATGTAGAGCAGTTAACCAACGAAGCTTCTGGGGAGAAACTTTACCGCCTTACGGTTATGATAACAGGTACAAAAATTACGCTGTATATAAATGAAGATGACCTTATAGGCATGCCTTCATCAGGTATGCGCATTATGGGTTTGGGCTTGCTGCAGGGGTCGGTGTTATTTTAAATTACCGGCTTCTTTTAAACTTCACATAAAAATCGCTTGACTAGAAAATATTATTATGATATCATTTCAATATCATATTTTTTAAGGAGGAAGTATTTTAATGCAAAGATTTTTCAAAAAATTGACAGCGTTATTTTTAGTTGCTGCAATGGTTTTATCCGGCGCTGTGGCGGTGGCTGCCAATGTGCAGGATAACCCGGTTTTTCTCCCGCTGAGGATGATATTTGAATCCAGGGGCGCAGATGTAGCGTGGATTGCAGAAAGCCGTCAAATAGTTGTAAATCATGGAGATGATGAATTTGTCTTCACTATGGGTTCTGAACTTGCAGAAATAAACGGTGAAGAATGGGTATTATCACATCCTATTTATGGAGGCAGAAGAGCTTATATATCCTTTGCCGATGCAGAATTTATTTTCCGGCACGAATCGGAGCAATTTGCCGAAACTATAAATACCGCCGTACTTACAGCCTTTAACTTAATGGAATCACTTTCCATAACAGGTATAACAATGGCAATTGTAGATGCAGAAACAGGTTTTACATGGACAAGCGGTTTTGGTTATGCAGATACACAAAATAGTGTATTTGTAAATGATTCTCATGTTTTCAGCCTTGCGTCTATATCAAAGACCTTTACAGCTTTAGCCGTTATGCAGCTTGTCTACGAGGGTCTTATTGACTTAGATGCTCCGCTTGTTACATATCTTCCTGAATTCAGCTTGAACCCGTCACCTGTTTTTGAAGGATATTACGGCGACATAACCGTGCGCATGCTGTTAAGCCAAACTTCCGGGGTCTTTCCGGATTTCTGGGGTCATGGGCATATTACATCAGGGGCATATAATCCAGATTATCTTAATAACCTTTTAGAGCTGTTAGCCGGCGAGTACATAATTTCTCCTCCGGGTTCAACTTTCACTTATGCAAACCACAACTTCAATCTTTTGGGCATACTTGTCGCAAGAATGGCAGGATATACAGACTATTTTTATGGCTATAACAGCTATATCCTCAACAATATATTTGGCCCGATTGGAATGGATTCATCCACTTTTATTGTAGATGATGCAACCCGTTCACGCTTGGCCGGTTCGTATGTAAATGCACATACACCCGCAGAATTTGTGCAATTAAATTCTCTGCCAACAGGCGGCCTTCATTCAAATGCAGTTGACATGGCCCGCTTTATGCATATGATGCTTGACGGCGGCAGCATTGACGGCATTTCTGTTTTATCTCCAAATTATATAGACCAAATGCTTACCCAGCATGATTTTGACTTTAGCTTGGGAATTATGGGCATGGCCTATGGCCTGGGTACTATGCACCGCTTGGAAATGAATGGCTTTTCGCATGTAGGGCACGGCGGAAATGCTGTACATTTCCATTCCGAAATGCTTTTTGATTTGGACAGCCAAATTGGTGTTTTTGTATCTTCAAACAGCGCAACAGGCATGTTGGGTATGCCTTCTCTTGCGGCAGCTGTGTTGCAAACAGCAGTAATGGAAAAAACCGGCGTGCTTGATTTAGCTGCTCCTTTAACTGACCCGCAAGCAATCCCCATCGAAATGTCTTACGAGGAATTGCAGCAATTTACCGGATTGTATGTAATTCCACAGTCACTGATAATGATATTGCATGATGATGACCTTGGGCTGTTCATTCCCGGCGTTGGTCCCATAACGCCGCTGTCCGACGGTAGTTTTGATTTACTTGGCGACAGAGGGTGGTTTGAAACAAGAGAGATTTTAGGAGAAGAAACAGTAATATTATTCTTAGGCCCCTTTGCAAGGCATACTTTTGGCACCAGAATAGCCGGAACAGAGCCGGGCATACTGGATGAAAGTATTTTGCCATGGGTTGGCACCTATCGCGCGATGGACGCAGATAACCACGTAACCATAGCATACGAACTTACAATAATTGCTGATGAAAGTACAGGCATGGCTCTGATGCTTTTTTCAACTTTACACGGTCTGAATCCCATAGCCCCAATTGCGCGTTTGGATGACAGATGGTTCTTTGGCGGCTCAGTTATGGAATTTAGCATGGACGGAGATACTGCTGTGCTGGAGTTGTCAGGTTCTCGTTTTGAAAGAGTGGAATAATTACAGAATTAATCTTTTAATAACCGCCGCCCTTATCGGCAGCGGTTATTTTTTTATAAAATTATATGTATCCATCGCATACAGCGGGCGGCCACAGGCCGCCCCTACGAAGTTTTGATTTTTGTTAAACCGTTGGCACAACATTATTAAAAATCTCTTTACCTGCATTCTTTTCCAGTTTCTTCTCAACAACATCTTCTTCGGCAGACTCTCTCTCATCTTCGTGAAGCCTATCAAAAATATCCGGTGCTGTAGTAACAGCCACATGGCGAACATGCGCATTTTGCAACTTTATATCCGCAATAATTTTATACTTTAACCCAATAAGAAATGCATCATCACGCCCATAATTTTCTGCTAAATTTATAGACACAACCGCAGTATCTCCATCAATGCGCACATTACATTCTTCTATTTCATCCATAGAAAGCAAATAATCCTTAATCTCTTCAGCAGCAGTATCAGCTTCACTTTGTTTCTGCTGATAATCAACCACTTCATCCGACTTAACCCCGCAAGAAGCAAGCAGTATAATAAGGCTTATCGCAAAGGCATATAAGGCTTTTTTCATAATACTTTTCATCTCCTTAAAAAAATCTTTGAAATTATTATGGGACATGTGTTATATTATATGTAGTATGTTTATCAAGGAGGAAAAGAAATGGAAAGATATTCACGCAGAAACCATGCACAAAGGCATTACCGCGTGGCAAAAAGAGAGGCATCAGTCAGCCCGGGTACGCAAATGGTTAAACTCAAAAAGAAAGCACCGAAAATTGCAGCTATTGGTATTGCTGTATTTTTGCTTATATGTTTAAAGTGGTTTTTCCTTGGCTATTTAGTGGGGAAGAAGGCATGATTAACAGCCATCCTCGGGCAGAGGTGAAACTATGAGGCTTGGAATGGTTGGTTTGCCAAATTCCGGCAAATCTACATTATTTAATGCACTTACAGGCAGCGAAGCCGCCTCTGCCAACTATCCCTTTTCAACCACCGACAAAAATGTAGGCATTGTTCCCGTTGCCGATTCCCGCCTTTCTGTTTTAAGAGATATTTATGATGCCAAAAAAATTATCAATGCAATAATAGAATTTGTGGACATTGCAGGTTTGGTTAAAGGCGCAAGCATAGGCAGCGGACTTGGCAATAAATTTTTGTCACATATAAGAGAGATGGACGGACTTGTGCATGTAGTGCGCTGTTTTGATGATGAAAACACCCTTCATGTGGACGGAAGCATCGACCCCGTGCGGGATATTGAAACCATTAATTTAGAGCTTATTTTTGCCGACATGGAAACAGCGGCAAAGAGGATTGAAAAGGTTAAAAGAGAAAATAAGAGCGGAAAAGGCGGACGCGAAGAGCTTATATTATTAGAAAAACTTATGTCTCTTTTGGAAGAGGAAAAGCCCGCAACAGAACTTGAAACTGCGCCGGAGGAAGCCCAGTTGCTGCGGCATTTAGGTCTTTTGACATATAAACCAATGATGTATGTAGCCAATGTCTCAGAAGATGAGATTTCCGGCAACAGCTATACAGAAGCAATGTCAAATTTCTTAAATTCTTCAGGCGGCGAAATGTTTATTGTGGCCGCCAAAATGGAGGAAGATTTGGTGGGCTTGGATGATGATGCCAAAGCCGAATTTCTTGCAGATTTAGGTGTCGCTTCTTCAAGCCTTGACCAAGTGACTTCCGCAGGCTACAAGACGCTTAACCTCATGTCTTTTTTAACCGCAGGGCCTAAAGAAGTACGCGCCTGGACCATACCCATTGATACAACCGCAGTAACAGCCGCAGGCAAAATACACAGCGATATAGAACGCGGCTTTATACGTGCAGAAATAGTAAGATATGATGATTTATCCGCCAAAGGCAGCTATAATGCCTGCAAAGAAGCAGGTCTTGTACGTTTAGAGGGAAAAGAATATATCATTAAAGAAGGGGATATCATACTGTTTAGGTTTAATGTGTAAGAATCTGTCTAAAATTAAAGAAACCAGAAGCCAAGCAAAATAGCCGGTTTCTGGTTTCTTTTCTGGTTTTTATACCAACTTGCAATCTAAGCTGCGCTAAATAACGCAGGATTTTTGTCGCAAGGCAAAAATACAAGTTAGTTATTGCTGGATGGGTTGCAAGTTGGTATTACTCGTTCTCTATCAACTTAGCCAATTCAATGATAGATTTTTTAGAAACTTTTTTGCCCTTGTATTCCACAAGGTCTTCCATTTCCCCCGTAAAGATGTCGGCCGGTTCGTATTTTTTCAAAACAACCTTATCTTCATCCACAAAAATCTCCATAGAATCACGCACATTGATATGGAGTGTTTTTCTTAGCTCGATAGGCAATACAACTCTGCCCAGTTCATCAACTCTTCTTACAATACCTGTAGATTTCATTTTTTCTCCTTCTTGGACTTTTCATCCTTTTTAATGATTTCAAGTTTTTTCTTGAACTGGTATAAGTATATTATATTTTGCAATTTATGTAAAGCCTTGTAACATAAATGTTAGAAATGAGTTTTACTGACATATAATGTAAATTATAAGAAATTTTGGTTATTATATAATCATAAATACATCAGCCAAGCATAAGCTTATACAAGAAATTGTATGGAGGATGTTATGCTTAATTATTTATGGGCAGCAATGATACTTTTGGGAATTATAGTAGGAGCTGTAACCGGGAATTTAGCAGGAATAACAAATGCCGCCTTGGATTCCGCAACAGAGGCGGTTACGGTTGCAATAACCATGCTGGGTATAATGGCCATGTGGACAGGACTTATGCGCATTGCAGAAAACTCGGGCATGATTATAGCCGCATCAAAAAAAATGGCTCCTATCTTGCGCTTTTTGTTCCCCGGTCTGCAAGAAGGCTGCAAAGCCTTAGAATACATAGCCACAAACTTAATTGCCAATGTTTTAGGCCTTGGCTGGGCCGCAACACCCGCCGGCCTTAAAGCAATGGAAGAACTGCAAAAACTCAATCCGGATAAAAAAACGGCCTCCAGAGAAATGTGCATGTTTTTGATTGTTAATATGTCCAGCCTGCAAATAGTAACAATTTCCGTAATTGCATACAGAGCCCAATATAATTCAATAAGTCCTTCGGAAATCATAGGCCCGGGACTTTTGGCTACATTGGTATCTACTGTAGCAGCAGTGGCCTATACCAAATTTATGGAACGGAGAGTGTTTGGGTCATGAGTATACTGCTGTTTATCTCGGACTTGATGATTCCTTTAACCATTACAGCTATTGTGGTGTACGGCCTTCTAAAAAAGAGCAATGTGTATGATAGTTTTATAGACGGGGCAATGGACGGCATGAAAATTACGGTAAATATATTGCCCACATTGGTCGGGCTTATGGTTGCCGTTGGAGTTTTGCGGGCTTCGGGGACACTAGAGTTTATCGCAAACTTTCTGGCTCCCCTCACCCGCCGTATGGGCTTCCCGGAAGAAGCTCTGCCGCTTACGCTGATGCGTTTGGTTTCTTCATCAGCCGCCACCGGGCTTCAATTGGATATATATGCCAGCCACGGCCCGGATTCATTTATCGGGCGATTTGTGTCGGTTATGATGTCGTCAACAGAAACGGTTTTTTATACTTTCAGCGTATACTTTCTGCACATAGGCATCACCAAAACACGCTATACTCTTTCGGGGGCGATATTTGCTAACATCGTAAGCATAGCCGCTTCATTGATTATTACGGTGCTGGTCTTTGGATAGTATAACAAACGCCTGTTATAGAAAACCAAATGCTATTCAGCATTAACCCCCAGCAGTCCACAAATATTCTTAACACTTATCTTTAGGCGAATCGCAGCATTTTCAATGCGCTTTAAGTTCGCACGCAAAAGTTTGCAATCACGTTCAATAGAAATTATGTCTTTTAATTCATTGGAGTTGGAGTTGGAGCCATCATAAAAGAAGTCTCCAATTACCCCTCCGTCTAATGCGGACATAAAAAATCCCACCCTTGTTTTTTAAATTGGCTTGACTATTAAGCCCGGGTGAGTTATAATTCACTCAGGCTTCTAATAAGGAGCCGGGGGGACACATTGCTTGGGGCGTCTAAACCGTAAGGCAGCGTGTCCCTTTTTTCCTTATATTTTGTTGATAATTAGCATTATATATGTATCTGCATTTTTTGTCAAGCACTTTCTAAGATTTTCTATAATTTTCAGCCCTTTCCGATGAGTTTTCAGCGTTAATAAAAGCTTGTTTAGTTTACAAATATATGCTAATATTAACATAAATGAAAACTTGTGTCCTGATAGGAGGAAAAAAATTGAAAAACATTAAGAAAAAGATTGCTGCTGTTCTGGCTTTTGTCATGGCCTTCTCCACCATAAGCCTTTTTACGGCATATGCTGCCCAAGAGCCTGCGGTACCTATTTATCCTGTAGAAGAATTCTTTGCTCTGCCGCAGGAATTCGGCTTTATAGTTACGCCTGACGGAGAAAACCTGTATTTTCGCGCACCCGTAAATAATATTATCAATCTGTTTCGCAGGGAAATAGCCACAGGCGAGGACACCCGGCTTACCTTTGAAGAAAATCAGCATATTCAGGCTTTCTTCCTCAAAGGTGATACTGTGTTTTTTACAAGGGATTATCTGGGCAATGAAAATACTCATATTTTCAGAGTTGAGGAAGACGGAAGCGCAACTAATATTACGCCATATCCAAATGCTATGTTTATAGTAATAAGCACTTTGGAAGACACCGATGCCGATGAAGAAATTATGATTTTCTCCAATAAAGAAAATCCTACGGTATTCAACACATACCGGCTTAATGTTTTTACCGGAGAATTTACTTTGATTATGCCCGCCGTAGATGGGATTATAATGGACAATGACGGTACTATCCGCTGGATTGTACAATCCGACGGGGCAAATTCAATAATACTTCATCGCCATACAGATGATGATGAATTTGAGCTGGCAGGCGTTGTTGGTCATAGAGATGTACTTTTCCCCGCTGCTTTTGACACAAATAATGAATATGTATATGTATTCACCAATATAGATAGAGAGTTTATAACACTTGTGCGGATGAATCCCGCAAATCTTGAAATTGCGGAAGTTATTTTCGAGCATGACCGAGTGGACCTAGCGGGCGCTTTGGGCAGCTTTACACCCGGCGTATTGGGCGGTGTAATTTATTTTGATGATTTTGTAAACTTTGTGTTTTTTGATGAAGAATCCGAAGCCTTTTATAATCAAGTATCTGCCCATTTCCCGGAAAATGTTGTTGCCGGCATTACCAGCATTTCCGAAGACCATAATATTGCCGTGGTTACGGTCAGCTCTGATGTAAACCAAGGTCAGTCTTATTTATTTAACAGAGCAGAAAACACTTTAACACGTTTGGCTGATTTTAATAATGTAAACCCGGACCATATGGCACCAATGATACCAATTTCTTATACAGCCCGTGACGGCAAAACCATTCCCGGATATCTTATACTTCCTGTTGGTGTAGAGCCTTATAATCTGCCTGTTGTAATGTATGTGCACGGCGGGCCTTGGGCGCGTGTTACTTGGGGCTTTAATGCCCAATATCAATTTTTAGCCAACCGCGGCTATGCCGTGTTTATTCCCAATTTTAGAGGCGGAACGGGATACGGCAGAACTTTTCTTGAATCCGGCTACGGCGAATGGGGCCTTTCTATGCAGGATGACTTGACGGATGGTATTGCATGGCTTATTGAGGAAGGCATAGCAGACCCGAGCCGCATAGCCATATTCGGCGCATCTTACGGCGGTTATGCCGCTCTTGCGGGCGCAGCTTTTACGCCGGATTTATTTGCTGCCGTTATTAGCTATATAGGAATATCCAGCTTATTTACTCTGCTTGACAGCCTGCCGCCGCAATGGGAAGCCCAGCGGGAAATGTTCTATGACCGCGTTGGCCATCCGGAGCGTGATTTTGAAAGGCTTCGCGCTACATCCCCTCTGTACCATGCCGAAAACATTACAGCTCCCCTTCTTATCGGACATGGCGCAAATGACGTTCGTACAACCTTGATAGAATCCACGCAGATAGTAGATGCCTTAGAAGCCAGGGATGTCGATGTTGAATTTGTGATATTCTGGGACGAAGGACACAGCCTGATGCATCAGCACAATGTCATAACGCTTTTTACTATGATGGAAGCATTTTTGGCTGAACACTTAGGGGGCCGCACCCTTACCACCCTTGCAGATTTGGCAGAATTATCTTCTCCATACGTATCCCCGGCATCCGACGAGCTTTTTGTAGAAGTGGCAGAAGGCATATTTGTTTTCTTGGGAGCCCTGCCGCTGAATATTGACGGCTATCAAGGCCAAATTATGCAGCAAAGCCCAATAGCCCAGGAGCATGTCGGAGAATTTGCCGTCGTTTTTGACACTTTTTCAGGCGGAATGACGGTGGTTAATGCCGCCGTTGTAATAAATGGAAACGATGTTGCATTGGGTATGAATTTGCAGCCAGGGGATTACTTGGTATTCTCTATAAATCCCGAGGATGTAGGGCAGTCTGTTTCTATCAGGATGTCCACCAACGGCCCTAATGTGGGTACGGTCAGAATTAGCATTTTAGAATATTAGAATATTCTCGTATTAAATCCCTTTAAGCACCGCAGGGGCATTGATTTAGCTAATACAAGGCCGGGGGTAAGCACCTCCGGCCTATTTTTACCATATAAGCAGTTCCATAAGTACCAGTATGTTAATTAATGCTCGTATACACCAACTTTCGCTGCCTTCCCGCCGCCCATAATGCGGCAGCCCTCCCCTACTTTGAATACGTCTATATACTCTATCCACAATCCCGGCCAGGCTCTCTCTGTCAACTTCGCCCCTAAATATAGGATTTCCCCTGTGATGTTCCGACAGAACTTCAGATATAAAAGGCAGCAAGGCCTTAACTTCATTGTGCATCAAATGTTTAAAAAACATTTGGTTATAGGATTCCTTTTCTTCAAGCATGCCAAAATATGCCTGCACACTATACTTTAAAGACATTTCTGCGTTTTCATTATCATTGTCAAGTACTTTAATAACTTCCTGAACTGCTTCTTCAAAATTAAGCGGTTCAGGAAAAATTTTCATTGTACTCACATTCAAATTATTTAAACTGCGCATACTGTAAACCCCTCTCAAACTCTTTTCCTATGTAATTATCTTATGAAATAGGCCCAAAAGAGTGATTTGTCAAGAAAATCCAAAACATATTTTCCAATTATACTAACTATAAAATCTTTATGAATTTTTTAAAGGGATTTTGACGAAAAGAGCGTATATTATTATTGGAGAATATTTTCTGCCTGCTATATTAAAAATATGAATATATATAAGGGGTGATAATCCATGCCTTTATACTCCCAAGATGTGCTGGAGGACTTGCGGCAAGGCAATGATATAATTGATGTTATATCGCAGTATATCCCTTTAAAGCAGCGCGGCACAAATTATGTGGGTCTTTGCCCGTTTCACAATGAAAAATCTCCCTCTTTTTCCGTTTCTCCGCAAAATCAGTTGTATCACTGTTTTGGCTGCGGTGCTTCGGGCAATGTGTTTTCTTTTATCAAAAATATTGAAAACTACAGCTTTATAGACGCAGTTAAGTTTTTGGCCGACAGAATACACTACATACTTCCGGAACCAAAAGGCGGTTCTTCCGCTTTGGCGGCAGAAAAAAATATCATTTATGATATTTTGAAAAAATCGGCCAGATTTTACTATGATGTTTTGCAAAGCCCAAACGGCAGCCGTGCCGCAGGATATTTAGACCATCGCCGCATGTCGCCCGGCGCGCGAAGGAAGTTTGGATTGGGATATTCGCAGCCGGGTTCTTTACTTAGGAATCACCTTATTAAAGAAGGCTATGAAGAAACGGTTATACAAAAGGCAGGGATGATTTTGCAAGGCAAAAACGGTTATTATGACCGTTTTAGAGAGCGGCTTATGTTTCCAATTTTTGATGTATCAGATAAGGTGGTGGGATTTGGCGGTAGAATTATTGGAGAAGGAAACCCAAAATATCTTAATTCTCCCGAAACTCCCGTCTTTGACAAATCGCGCATTCTTTACGGGCTAAATTATGTGCGCAAGGCCAAAACATCCACAATCATTTTGGTGGAAGGCTATATGGATGTCATATCACTGTATCAGCACGGAATTAAAAACTCCGTAGCTGCATTGGGCACATCTTTTACGGCAAATCACGCCAATGAACTAAAAAAATACTGCAAAGAGGTTATTATACTTTTCGACGGCGACAACGCCGGAGCTGCCGCCGTTAACCGTGCAATCCCCCATCTTTATGCTAAAGGACTTAGCATAAGAGTGGCATCCTTGCCCGGCGCAAAAGACCCGGATGAATATTTAAGCAATTTCGGCCCGGAGAATTTTTTAAGAGAGCTTAATTCGGCCGTAGATTTTGTTGAATATCAAATAGAAGCCGTCAGCCGAAAATATGATATTAATATAGCGGCGGAAAGGGTAAGTTTTCTGCGTGAAGCCGCAGAGATAATCAGCCGGCTTAATTCAGGCATTGAAAAAGACACTTATATGCGGGAGCTGTCTGCAAAGTATTCTATAGACCAACAGACCATAAAGCAAGAAATAGATAAGCGTTCGGATGATACCGTATTTACAGTAAATATAAAAACGCCGCCGGTGGCTGCGCCGGGTAAAGACTATATAGATGCCGTATCTCATATTTTATATTCAATGGTTCTGGATACCGTGCTGTATGATAAAATTTCATCCAAGATAGAAAGTCATGAAATGGGGGATGAGCTTTATTCAAGCCTGTATAATGCTATAGCAAGTGCAAGGGCAAGAGAGCGAAGCATAACCGCCGCTGACATAATTTCCGCTATAGACGAGCCTGAAAACCAACAGAAAGCAGCATCAATCTTTGCCCATATGACCGAATACGGCACGCAGGAAGAACAATATAAAGCTTTGGCCCAGCAAATAAAGCTTGTTAAGACCGCATATTACCGTAATTTAATTCAAAAAATCGATAAAAATAAAGACTTCGAAGGATTCAATTCCGCTTCGATAGAACTAAAAAAGTTGGAAAACCAGATAATAATGCTTTAAAAAGCCGTTTGTTAAGCTTGGTAAAGTATATTTATACACAAGATGGTTAAAATAACTAAAAGTGTCAGACGTTGTCAAATGGTACATCTGGCACAGAAAGGATGATGTACGCTGGAATCTATTAAAGATACAGATATCAAAGATAAAATTGAGGCTCTTGTTTCTATTGCACGTAAAAAGGAAAATCTTTTGTCGTATGACGAGTTGTTGACACATATGACCGCATTCTCTATGGAGGCTGACAAAGCAGAAAATATTTCAAAGCAGTTAAAAGCTTATGGTATTGATGTTTATACCGAAATAGAACCCGAGCAAAGCGAAATTGACATAGAGCCGGATATAGAATCCATGATTGAAGTCAGCATCGTCCCCGACTTGCCAGAAGATATTGATTTGGATGCAGATTTAGACCCCGATGTGGATTTGGAAATCGAAAAAGACATTGAAAAAGACATTGAAATTTCTGTGGCAGAAGCTAATGTAAATATTGATGACCATGTACGTATGTATCTTAAAGAAATAGGCAAAGTTCCTTTGCTTTCCTGGGAAGAAGAAAACAGTTTGGCCGTAAAAATGAAAAAGGGTGACGAAGGGGCAAAGAAGCGTTTGGCTGAAGCCAATTTGCGCCTGGTTGTCAGTATAGCGAAACGCTATGTGGGCCGTGGTATGCACTTTTTGGACCTTATTCAAGAAGGCAATCTGGGCCTTATAAAAGCCGTCGAAAAATTTGACCACAAAAAAGGTTTTAAATTTTCTACTTATGCTACTTGGTGGATACGTCAGGCAATCACAAGAGCCATCGCAGACCAGGCCCGTACTATCCGCATACCTGTTCATATGGTAGAAACTATAAATAAACTGCTTCGCGTATCAAAGCAGCTGCTTCAAGAATATGGCAGAGAGCCTTCCGCAGAAGAAATTGCAAAAGAAATGCAGATTTCTGTTGATAAAGTGAGGGAAATTATGAAACTCTCCCAGGACCCGGTATCTTTGGAAACGCCTATAGGCGAAGAAGAAGACAGCCATATAGGAGATTTTATAGCAGACCATGATGTCCCCGCCCCTGCTGACGCCGCCGCTTTCACCCTTTTAAAAGAACAGCTTATGAATGTTTTAGACACTTTGACCGAAAGGGAGAGAAGGGTCTTAATTCTGCGCTTTGGATTGGGAGACGGCAAAGCCCGCACCCTGGAAGAAGTAGGCAGAGAGTTTAATGTTACGAGGGAGCGTATACGTCAGATAGAAGCAAAAGCTCTTCGTAAGCTGCGCCATCCGGGGCGCAGCAAGAAGCTTAAGGATTATTTGGAGTAAGAGGGAATATTTTTGTTAACCCTCAAGTTTGCATGGACTTAAATTACATAAAAACAATCTCTTTAAAGTAGGAAGAATCTACATGAAAATTTCATCACGTTTGCTTTCTGTTGCCGAAAAGGTGAAATATAAAAGCGTAGCAGACATAGGCACTGACCACGGATATCTCCCCATATATTTACTGACTGCCAAAAAAGCAACGCATATACTGGCTACAGATATAAATGCCGGACCCCTGCAGCGTGCCGAAAGTAATATTTTAAACAGCCGTTTATCGGACCGAATACAGACCATGCTTACAGACGGCCTTTCAAATATACCGCCGGGATATGACACCTGCATCATTACCGGCATGGGCGGAGGTTTGATAATTAACATAATTGGTCAAAATCTTGAAACGGCAAAAAGTTTTAAGCAGCTGCTTTTGTCCCCTCAGCGTGATGTACCCGATGTACGCAAATATCTTCATGCAAGCGGTTTTCGCATTGATGATGAAGAAATAGTTAAAGATGCAGGTAAATTCTACAATATTTTGGATTGCTCTACGGGACAAGAGCCGCCTTATGACAAAAAAGGTTATGTTTTCGGTAAGATTTTGATAGAAAAAAGGTCATCTTTTTTAAAAGAATTAATAGATGATGGCGAAAAAAAAGCTAAAAGAATTATTTGCAAATTAGATGCATATAGCATGCGCAGACAAGAACTTGAAGAATACTTGGAATATTGCAGGGAGGTAAAAGAGTGTCTGTAAAAATGAGCCGTATAATAGAAGTTATGGAAGAGCTGGCACCGCTTCATCTAGTCGAAGATTGGGATAATGCAGGATTTCTTGCCGGGCGTCACGACGCAAATATTGATAAAGCTTTAATTGCTTTGGACGCTTTGGATGCAGTTATTGACGAGGCCTTGGAGCTTAATGCAAAAGCAATTATCACTCATCACCCCATTATTTTTTATCCCGTAAGCCGCATAAACAACTCAAGTGCCGAGGGCAAAAGGCTTTTACGCATAATAGAAAATGGCATAAATGTTTATTGTGCCCATTCAAATCTGGATAATGCCATAGGCGGCATTAACGACATGCTCTTTGATATTTTTGAATTAAAAGATAAAGAGCTTGTATGCGAAGGCAGACCGGGAGTATTTGCCGGACGCGCAGGAACACCAAAGGAGCAGATAGCGCTAAAAGACTTCGCTAAATTTATTCAGGGCAAATTAAATTTACTTTCCGCTGTATATTGCGGCCCCGAAAACTCAATTGTAAGAAAAGTAGGCGTAATTTCAGGCGGAACTGCCAAAATGACTTTCTTCAAGGGCATGCTGGCCGCCGGATGCGATACTTTTATTACCTCAGAAATTAAGCTTGATAAAGCGCAGGCCGCTATGGATATGAATTTAAATTTAGTGGACGCCACCCACTATGGCGGCGAAGTTATTTTTGCACCTAAACTAAAAGAATATTTAGAGCCAAAACTCCCCGGATTAGAATTAATTGTATCACAAATAGATGGGCAATTTATTAAAACCACATAAACTCGGAGGTTACTATGCTTGATATAACAGTTAACGGAAAAAAAGTACAAGTAAAAAATGGAGCCAAACTTTCTGACATTGCAAAAATGACAGAAGGCCCTTATCCTTTTTTAATTGCCAAAATCGGTCAAAAAATACTGGAATTACATAGAAAAATCCATCAAGACTGCGAAATTGAGTTTTTGGATTTAACCAGCGACAGCGGGTATAGAGTATATCAGCGCTCTATAGTTTTTATGATGATTCTTGCCGCAAGAGAGATTTTGGGGCGTCATGTACAGGTATTTGTAGAGCATAGCCTTAACAAAAACTATTACTGCGAAATTGACGAAGAAGGTCTTATTTTGACCGATGATATATTGCAGCAAATCAAAGAAAAAATGGTTGAAATATCAAAAAAGGATATGCCTATTATAAAAGAATCTTTTGCTTTAGATGACGGCATACGCCTTGCCGAAGAAATGCATCTGCCGGACAAAGTGCAGCTTTTGGCATATCGCTCCACATCTTCCGTTAATTTCTATCGCCTGGATTGGTTCTATGACTATTTTTACGGCCCAATGGCTCCCGGCACAGGCTCCTTGTCAATATTTGACTTAAAAATGCAAGGCGAAGGCTTTATGTTAATTTTCCCAAATCAAAGCAGCCCCGAACATCTGTCAGAATTAAAATCCTTAACAAAAATTGCTCAAGTTTTCAAAGAATCAAATGCTTGGGCGCGTATTTTGAAAATTGATACCGTTGGTGCTTTAAATGACAAGATATGTCAAGGCGAATCCGGCGATGTAATACGCATAACCGAAGCTCTTCACGAAAAATCTATCGCCAAAATGGCTGATGACATACATCAGATGAACAGAAATGTGGTGCTGATTGCAGGGCCGTCCTCTTCAGGCAAAACCACTTTCGCACAGCGTCTTTGCGTGCAACTGCGGGTTAATGGGCTAAAACCTCATGTCATTTCTCTGGACGATTATTATGTTAATAGGGATGTGACGCCCTTGGACCGCTTTGGTAAGCCTGATTTTGAGTCTTTGTATGCTATAGACGTGTCTAAATTCAGGGAAGACTCCCAGGAATTACTGGCCGGAAACACCGTAAGCATGCCGAAATATAATTTTATGACCGGAAAAAGAGAGTATAAAGGGCATTTCTTAAAGCTTGACAAGGATGATGTGCTTGTTATAGAGGGCATACATGGCCTTAACCCCGAGTTGTCCCGAAATATCCCGGACAGTAATAAATATAAAATTTTCATCAGCGCCCTAACCCAGCTTAATTTGGACCATCATAACCGCATACCTGCCGCCGACACAAGAAAAATCCGCCGCATAGTGCGAGACAGCCAGTTTAGAGGTTTTGATGCCAAGCGAACTATAGAACTTTGGCCTTCTGTTATCCGCGGCGAATCTGAAAATATCTTTCCTTTCCAGGATGAAGCTGATGCAATTTTTAATTCTGCATTGATATACGAAATGTGCGTGCTAAAAACTTATGTAATGCCCCTGCTTTTTGCCATAGGACGCAGCGACCCCGAATATTTGGAAGCTTCCCGCCTGCTTAAATTTGTAGATTGTTTTATGTCCATTGTTGAAAAGGAAGTGCCTAACAATTCATTAATAAGGGAATTTATAGGAGGGAGCTGCTTTAGGACTTGAGAAAAATGCTGATAGTTTTAATTCTTACCGCCATTACCTTTTTTTCGATTTATTGGGGCTCTATGCGCTGGCTTAAAGTTTATACACATATACTCTATTTTGACAATCTTCCGGAACATCTGGAGGGTCTTCGCATTTTGCAAATCTCTGACCTGCACAGCAATAATACAGAACAAATGCATTTTGATATTTGGCGTTATGTAAATGAATTGGATTTTGATATCGCTGCTATTACAGGCGATATTGTATTGGGGTCTGTTTGGAATCACAGCGGCCCTATTCCCGAACTTGAACCGCATAGGGAACAACTTGCAAACCTTGCCGAAAGAGTGCCTACTTTTTTTGTGGAAGGCAACCACGAGGCCCATCATTTTAACCGTGTCGTTCAATTTATGGATGAAGCCGGCATACGTTTTTTGCATAATGAAAAAATTGATTTGGAAGTAAACGGCGGTTCTTTTGAAATAATAGGCACTGCGGATTATTCCACCCTGCGCCGTTCAGATTTTGCAAGTTTTGATGAACTTTTTGCTAAGCCGACCGAAAACTTTCAACTGGCACTAACGCACCAGCCCCAGCTCTTTGACCGTTTTAAAGACAGCGGCGTAAATCTTACCCTATCAGGCCACACCCACGGCGGCCAGCTTCGTTTGCCCTTTGTGCCCACCATATATGCGCCGAATCAAGGCTTATGGCCAAAATACGGTGCGGGTTTTTATCATCATAATGATGCTGTTTTGTATGTTTCAAGGGGCATTGCTACTACGTATTTCCCCATTCGTTTTTGGAACCGTCCGGAGATTGCAATTTTTGAATTAAGGAGAAAGTAAATCATGAATAACAATTTAAGGTCATATATAAAAGACATATGTCAAATCGGTATATTTACAGCAGTTATAGTAATTTGTGCACAAATAGCCATACCATTGCCGGGCGGAGTGCCGATGACCTTGCAGGTTTGGGGCATATTGCTTGCCGGTATTCTTTTAGGGCCAAAAAACGGCAGTTTAGCAGTTTTGATATATGTTCTTCTGGGGGCTGTAGGAGCGCCTGTATTTGCGGGTCTTAGCGGCGGCCTGGGCATCATCCTTGGCCCAAGCGGCGGCTTTATCCTTTCTTTTCCTATAATGGCCTTGGCGGCCGGTCTAGGCGCAAATAGGGGCGGAAAATTTTTGTCCATCGGTATTGCTTCGGCAATTATTGTAAACTTTGCAAACGGCATGCTGTATTTCGCCTTTGTTACAGGAAGTAATTTAACTGTATCTTTTTCCGCTGCCGTAGCTCCGTTTTTACCTGCTGCACTTTTGCAAATTATTGTACTTTCTGCCGTTGGGGTTAGGTTAAGAAGAACGATAATTCAAGCTCTTAAAAATATTTCTTAAAATATTCCCTTAAATTATTATCACAAACATAAATATAGGTTCCCATAATCCCTCGGGTAAACAAAACAGCATATAAATTTAGTATATATGGCCTTAACTTCTCTTCTTCTATGCCTTTTTTTGCATTTTTATCAAAATAATTTTTCTTATTGACTTTTATTTTATCATCGTACACATCATAATAAATATCCGGCCCAATCACAACCCCTGCATAGTTTAAATCCATGCCCGCAAGGGTGTATATGCTTCCCATTTCCCTTTTGTTTTCTTCATTACTAAGCCATCTTTTTGCCGGGGTGTTCCATTTAATATCCACCTCGTCAATACTAATATCAATCTTTTCCCTATCTTCTTTAGCCTTCCATTCCCAGGCATACCCGGAACACATTCTGCAAAGCCCTTCTTCTTTCTCTTTTCCTTCTACAAGTTTTGTCATTTCAGCAAAATTATCAAAAAATCTAAGGTCATAATCTTTGAATTTTATCTTATTTTCCGCCCTTTGATATAAAACATCATAAATATAACTTATATACTCAGGGCCGGCTTTTATACGCATTTGTTCACTTAAAACAACAGGTCTTACACCCCTTGTTTCAATATATAACCTTTCTTTAAAGCTTTCATATGTAATGCCGGAAGTTTCGGTAATTTGCTTTTCGTCATAAAATAACACCAAGCAGTCCGATTGTAATAAAAACCAGTCCAGTTCATCGCAATTTTCATCTATTTTCATCTCATTATTTTTCTTTTTCATATAGCTGATATAGAATGGGCTGAGATTTTTATTATTGCATCTTAATTTATGGGCCTCGTCACAAATAACAATTTTATAACGCTTTTTTGTGATATCCGCAGGAGCAACTACATTTTTTGGGTCCAAGCCCTCTGTATGCTTAAACACTTCCCTTATTTCATTCCTCATAGACTTAAGCGGATAAACCAATGCTATATCTTCTTTTTTATACTTGCCGCTATTAATAAGAAAGTTAAACAACGATACGGCAACCACAGTTTTGCCCGTACCCGCATCCCCCTTTATTAAAATCGGTCTTGCTTCAAATCCTTCTTTGTGAGATTCTGTTTCTCCGGAATTTATTGAATTAACAATGTAATTCAAAGTTTTGACTTGCTTCTCGGTTAAGTCTGTATGCGGAGAATACTTATACACGCTTGAATTAAATACAGCACTAAAATCCTTAGTTTCCACAAGTCCTATTTCTGCAAGCCCGGACCACAAATCATCAAAATATCCCTCAAATTTATTTTTGTCATCATAATATGGAATTCTTTCATTTTTTATATTTAGAATAATGAACTTTTTGTCTGCTTGCATAAGCCTTATAAGCAGCTGTTCAAAATGTTTTGCCGCCGATTCTTGCGATGCAGTTGAGGTGATTATATGAATTTTCTTAAATTTGTATTTCTTCTGTTTAGTCTTTCTTGCATTGTCTGCATGCCATTTTGCCCTAATATCAATATCTTTCGTTTCTCCAATGTAAGCATACTTTCCATTTTCCAATATATAGATGCAATGATAGGGAAACATAGTCCCCCACGATTTAAAATCCTTTTCAAGGAAATCTTTAGATACAATTTCAAACATACAATTCTCCTCTTATGGCGTTTTAACTTTAGTTCTGTTCATAAACCGCTTCATGCAGCTTATTCATACAATTTATACAGCGCCTTCGTTAAATATAGCCGAAGGCGCTGCGTAGTTATTCGTAATAATCAAAAGCTACACGATTATCAAGTACATCTTTTGTAATCGCTCCCGCCTTTTTGTGGTCATCATTGTCTCTATAGACCAAAAACGCCGCCTCGTCAGCAAATACACTGTCCAGCATTATGTCCTTAGTGCTTGAATCAAAATCATTGATATACACTTTTATATCTACAATTTCCGGAATAACCCCTTTTAAGCCTTCAAGCGAATCCTTAACTTTCAAGGCATTGGCCTTATTTTCTTCGGCCGTAAAGCCCTCTTTATAATTCCACATAACAACATGCCTAAACATAGTTATCCTCCTAATTATTTACTTTTCATAGGCGGCGTTCTTTCAAATACGGTGGTCATTTCATAAGTGTTTCCGCCTAAACAAGCTGTATGAACGGCCTCCATAATTTCCAATACATGGTTAGCAAGCTGCCCGTTGGCTCTATTGTCTTTGCGGCCATGCATTATGCACTCAGCCATGTCGGCAACTCCCAACCCACGGCTGTTTTCGGGGTAATCGTGAGTCAAATCAACTTCTTTATACTCACGATTATCTAAAGAAGCCAAGTAAACAGGCCCGCCGAAAGTGTTTGGGTCAGGCACTAAAACAGACCCTTTTTCGCCGTAAATTTCTATATATGGTAAGCTGGACTTTGCTACATCAAAAGTAGTTATTATATTGCCAATGGCCCCATTTTCAAATCGCAGTGTACCGGAAACATATGTAGGCACTTCCACGTCTACAATTGTGCCGTTTAAAGGCTGACTGGTTATTGTTCGGGTTGGAAAAGAAGTTGATGTCATGCCGGAAACATCACTTACAGCTCCCATAAGATTGACCAAGGCAGTAAGATAATACGGCCCCATATCAAACATCGGCCCGCCGCCCTTTTTATAATAGAAAGCGGGGTCGGGGTGCCAGGATTCGTGACCTCGGTTCATCATAAAAGCCACCGCCCCAACCACCTTGCCTATTGTTCCGTCATCAATAAGCTTGCGGCAAGTTTGTATGCCCGCCCCCATAAAAGTATCAGGCGCACCGCCCAAAAGTACGTTTTTAGATTCTGCCAGTTGCGTAAGCTCCATCCCCTGCGCAAACGTAAGCGAAAGCGGCTTTTCTACATATGTGTGTTTGCCCGCCAATATGGCTTCTTTGCAAACGCTGTAATGGCTGTCGGGCGTGGTTAAATTCAACACAATGTCAATATCAGGATGATTTATCAATTCTTCATTTGTCATTTTAGCAAGACCCCATTTATCGTGGGCAGCTTGCACTCTTTCAGGTTTTAAGTCGGAGCAGGCAATAACATTAGTATGCTCAAATTTATTTACAAGATTTTCTAAATATATCCCGCTTATATAGCCAACACCAACTATGCCAATGTTAATTTTTCGCATTTCCTTCCTCCTAATTTATACGCCTTTAAAACATCTTTTTATCAGACTTGAGATGCTCTATGCTAAGTCCTTTCGCTTTAGCAATCGCCTTTCCTTCCGCAGCCCACAAAAGCCCCCTTTTCATAAGCTCTGCTGCTTCCGGAACGTCAAAAACATTGGCTTGATGCCCAAGGGAGTTGTAATATACCCTGCCTAATCCCCATCTTTTAGTCCAAACCACAGGCATAACCACTTTTTTATGCGTAGAATGATACCAATTGACCACAGGAAAATCCGTAGTTGCAAGTACCTCATTGCCCGGGTCTGTAAGCAGATAATAATGCTCTGTTTTCACTGTAAAATCAGAAATACCTTCCACCAGCGGACTGGAAGAATCACAGATATTAATAGTATGTTCTACGCCATCGCCGCCGGGATGCGACACCCAATTTCCGCCGGTAATAAACTGCCACAATACCGAACCCCTAAAAGCGTCACACATACCTCCATGACAACCGGCCATGCCAACGCCGCTTGCTATAGCTTCCGATACATTTTCGCATTGTTCTTTGCTAATTTCTCCCATAGTCCATATGGGAACAATAAGGTCATAAGTTTTCAATTTCTCCAAATCATTAAAAGAATCTAAAGTATCACTGATATCAGATTCCACATCGCCGCTCTTTAAATAACCGGCAAAAATATTAGCAACTATCTCCGGCTGGTGTCCGTCCCATCCGCCCCAAACAATCAATGCACGCTTGCTCATAATTACCTCCTTAATATAATCTCTAAATTATTCCTGTAGTAGAAATTTGTGTCAAAACAGGCACTATTTGCTGCTTGCGTGACACAACTCCCGGTAAAAAGATGTGGTTTTCATCCAATTTCATGCCAAAGGCCGTTTGCAGCAGGTCTTTGGCCCGCCCAACAGCAATTATCTCACTGCCGCCCGCAACAATATCCGTAATCATCAGCATAACCAAACTGCATTGGTTCTTTTGATAAAAAACTTCCATTTTGTAAAACATTTCTTTCATACGGGTAGACAGGCTGGCAAAATCTAAAGTATTAACCTGGCTTATATATGCAGTATCTTTTCCAAATGTAAACTTTTTGCGGTCCATAGCAAGTATTTGTTCGATAGAATATTCTTCAATAGAAGTGCCCGCCTTAAACATTTCCCGCCCATATTCCATAATATCCACGCCGGCTATCGAAGCAAGCTGGCCGGCAGCGGCTTTATCGGCTTCAGTGCATGTGGGCGAAGAAAACATCAGCGTATCAGACAGTATAGCAGAAAGCATCATTCCGGCAATATCTTTTGGTATAGCTACCCCGTTTTCCCTATACATTTTGGATATAATAGTGGCAGTGCATCCCACCGGTTCGCTTCGGATATAAAGCGGCGAATCTGTTTGTATATCCGCCACACGATGATGGTCAATAATTTCCATAATTTCGGCTTGTTCAAGCCCTTCAACACTTTGGCTTCTTTCATTATGGTCCACCAAAATAACCTTTTTTCCTGTATATGACATCAAATGCCTGCGGGACACAATGCCATACAAAACGCCGTTTTTATCTATAACAGGGAAGTTGCGGTGCTTTGACACGCGCATTACATCAGAAACATCATCCAGATAATTTTCTTCCGAAAATGTAACAACATTGCCGCTGTTCATTAAAGAGCCGACAGAAATAGCTTGAGATACCAGGGATACAGCCTTAAACATGGAATGGTCAACGCAAACAATGGCGCATTTTGCACCTTGCAGCCCCTTTGGCTGCACACCGTTTGTAAGAATAATTGCTCCAAAGTCATATTCATAGGCCAATCGCCAAGCATTGTCAATCTTCCCGGTTATCACCACATCTTTGTCGTTTATTACTGAATTGTCCGGGAAATTTGTGCCTATGTAAAGAGAGCCGTCCAGTTTTTCATACTTATATTCGCCGCCGATAGTAACGCCGCCAAGAATATTTATCAAATTTTGATACAAAATTTCATGACGTTTAACCACATCTTCATCAGACACCTCCATAAAGATGCCCGTCAAATCTCCCATGCCTATGATACCCCTTACAGCCTTTGTGTCAGAGACAATGGGTATTATGCGGCTGCCGTCAGAATTAACCAGCATATCCCAAGCAGTCTTAACCGGTTCTTTTTCGCAAAGTGTGTCCGGTTCATAAAGTTCTAAATCCCCTAGCCTAACCCGAACATCCTGAAGCACCGTCGGTCTTTTTACACCAAAATATTTCAGCACAAAGGCCGTTTCTTTATTAATTTCTCCCAAGCGATATGCCTTTGCACCCTTTTCGCCCAGTTCCTGCTTTAAATGTGCGTAAGCAAGAGCAGAGCAGATAGAATCCGTATCAGGATTTTTGTGACCAAAGATGTATATACGCTCTTTGTTAGTAGGCATATTTTACCTCCTTTTAGAGAGTGTGTTGTTTTTATTTTCTAATTATAACATCAGTTTTACCAAATGAAAATATACTTTGTAATTTTTCTTTTGAAAACTTGCCATATATATAGTATAATGTCAATTATCAATTATAAAACTTATCAGGAGGGGAAAATGGACAACAATAATATCACAATCGAGATATGCTGCGGCTCATATGAAGATGTAATCGCATCAAAGGAGGCGGGGGCGCATAGGGCAGAGTTAAATTCGGCTCTGTTTTTGGGCGGTTTGACGCCGTCTTTGGGAAATTTTTTGTTGGCAAAGAAAATTTCCGGCATTGAAGTGCTGCCAATGATTCGTCCTCGTCCGGCAGGGTTTTACTACAGCCAGGTCGAATATGAAACTATGGTTTGCGATGCCGAAGTTTTTATTGAACACGGTGCAGACGGCATTGTATTTGGATTTTTAAATGAGGACGGAACAATAGACGAAAAGCGTACGAAAGAGTTTGTAAACATCGCAAAAGGGAAAGCGGCTGTGTTTCATAGAGCCTTTGATTTAACGCCCGACCCTTTTTCTGCAATGGAAAGCCTTATAAATTGCGGTGTTACAAGAATTTTAACAAGCGGTCAAGCCCCGTCCGTACCCGAAGGAATTGAACTGATTAAAGAATTGGTTGAAAAGTCTAAAGGACGCATAGAAATTCTTCCGGGTGCCGGAATAAGGCCGGCAAATGTGGCAAATATAATCAATCACACAAAGGTTACACAAGTCCACTTTTCTGCAATGGTGCAAAAGCATGAACCGTCTGTTCAACATAATCCCACTATACATTTCGGCGGCGCATTGCGGCCTAGAGAAGATTTGATTGATATTGTTTCTGTTGATAAAATCACAAAAGTAACGGCAGCGGTAATAGATTCTAAATAAAGTATGCCCCTGCTATAAGCTTGTGCCGATTGACGCAAACTTATAGCAGGGGCATATCCTATACAAAAAAATGTATAAGCGAACCCACAACCATTGTAACAGCCAGAAAAACAGCAATAACAATAGACATAATCTTTGTCATGCGCTTTTTACGAGACTGAGACATGGGCCTAAGCGCTTTTTTCATCACCGCACACCTCCCCGTGTTTCTTTTTCTCTGCTTTCAATATGTTTCAATATATCTTCTATCACATTGCGCAAAACAGTTGCAATGGGTATGGCCATAATCATACCCAAGATGCCATAAACGGCATTACCTACAGCTATGCCGATAATTACCAGAAGCGGCGGTATTTTCATAGAGCCGCCCAGAAGCCTTGGGAAAATATAATTTGCATCTATTTGCTGCAAAACTAACAGGACTACAGTTGCAATCAGTCCCATTTGCATACCGTCAGTTATCATAATAACCACAATGGCTACTATAGAGCCGACTATGGAGCCAAAATACGGCACCAAATTGGCAAATCCCAGCATCGGCCCTAAGGCAAAGGCATGTCCTATGCCCATAATGGACATGGCTATGGTCATTATGGTTCCTAAAATAACCGCATCCAGTACTTGACAAAAGATATATCTTTTAAAGTAAGTATTAATCTCTCTGCCGTATTTCATAAAACCGTCATAAAACTTTTTAGGAGAAGCCGCCTTTACAACCCGCACCGCAAAGCTCTTTATGCGCTCGCCTTCCGCCAAAAAGTAAATAGAGCTTATAACAGCAAGCGCTCCTCTGAACACAAAATTTGTAAAGGACATTATGGTACTGAAAGCCGTTGCGACATTGTCCATATTAAAGGCGCCAAGCATCTCATCTAAGCTGAAATTATCCACAAAGGCTGTAAAGTCAAAAAACGGTATGGCCTCGTTTTCACTTAGTTCTATCAGGAATTCCTCAATAACAGATACCAAAGTTGGCAAGAATGCAGCAAAATCCATGATACCTTGATGAATTTGAGGAAAAACCAAATTGACCAGTAAAATAATGACTATAATAAAAGCAATATATGTCAGCAATACGGAGATGCCCCGCTTGCGCCGCTTAATCAAAGGCTGCTTAATTCTTTCCAGCAGGGATTCCATCTTCTCCCGGGGTATGTCAAGCACATAGGCAAGCATAAAGCCCCATACAAAAGGTGCAATAACATGAAAAATGGTGCTTAAAAACCCAAAAATCATGGATGCTTCAGACAACAAATCAGAAACAACATGAAAAACCACAATTATAGCCGCCGCCAACAGCAAAAAAGACAGCCATGTTTTAAATTGATGTGGGTCCATTATTCTTCTCAAGACCGCACCTCCTTTAAATAATATATATCACTTTTAAAGCACTATATGGGTATCCGCTTCAAAAAAATAGATAATTCTTTCTTTTACTTTTTGACCAAAAATCTTTTCCAGTGCATATTGATACAAATCCATTTGCGGCCGGTATTCTTCGGCCATTTTTGCAAGGCTTCCCTTGATGCGCTCCGTTTTATAATCTACAATCACCAGGCCGCCGTCTTCTTCAAATGCACAGTCCACTACGCCATGAAGAACCATTTCTCCATCAATACCTTCAAGGTCAGGCTCTATAATCTCGGATGGTATCACCGTCGCAAATGGAATTTCCCTGCGTAAAAAACCGGATACTCTCATGCGGTCAGCTATATCAGAATTTAAGAAACGCAAAAGGCTGTCTATAGGGATAATTTTGGTTTCATCTGCTGTTAAAAGTTTTTTCTCAGCCAAGCGGTCAATCAGTTCAAAAAGGTCTTTTTTGTCTGTTTTATTGATATCTGCATGTTCCAGAACCGTATGCACGGCAATGCCTTTGGCGGCACCGCCGTAAGCCCCCTCCCCGCTTATGAAGCTTGGGGCCCTAAAGTTATTCTGCCGTCTGTCTTCAAGATGAACAGAATCCGCTAACAACTCTCGGTAATATAATCTTTTCACTTCGGACACAGACATCTTGGCGGGAGCCCGCAAAGCATTTTGATTCCCATATATATATGATAAACGATGTTTAATTTTCTCTCTTTGACCGCTGTAGTCTATGCCGGCATCATAATCTTTAAATCCATCAAGTATATTCCCAAGTTCTTTTTGCTTGCGGTTTTCATCTTCTTGATATCCCGTACTGCCCGATGTATGAATATTCCATATCGAATTGCCCTCAATGTTGCCCTTAAGCGCCATCAACACCCATTCTAAATAGGACCTGGCTTTCATAACATTATAAGTCCTGACGGGCATATCAAATTTCTCGCAGCTCTTTTTAAGATTTTTTGCCGTTCCCACAAGGTAAAGCTTTTCTCTGGCCCTCGTCATAGAAACATACAGTATTCTCATTTCTTCGGAAATTTGCTCTCGGTTAATTTTCTTGCCAATCACATAACGCCCGAATGTGTCACTAATCACTTTGCTGTCCAAATCCACATGACGCATGCCCATCCCTAAATCATAATCCATCACAAGGTCTTTGGCAGAATCCCGCAAATTAAACTTTTTACCAAGATTACATAAAAAAACCACGGGAAATTCCAAACCCTTGCTTTTATGGATAGTCATTATGCGCACCAAATTTTCATTTTCATTGGCAACAGAGGCTTGTTCAAAACCAAAATTATTCTTTTGCAATTTTTCAATATACTTAATAAAGCTAAAAAGTCCTTCATAATTTGTGCGTTCATATTTTGCCGCTTTTTCAAACAAAAGCATCAAATTGGCCCGCCTAACTTTGCCGCCGGGCAATATTCCGACATAATTATAAAAATCGGTTTCACTATATATATGAAAAATCAACTCACTTATAGTCATTTCTGCGGCATCATCCCGCCACTTTTCAAGCTTTGCAAGAAAATCATTGACCTTTTGCAGCAACGCATCATTTAACCCTTCACGGCCATAAGCTGTCAATGCACTGTAAAAATCGCCGCCGGAAATACTTTTACGAATTTCCAAAAGTTCATCCGGGCTAAATCTAAATATAGCAGAATACAGCACAGTTATCAAGGGAATATCTTGGCGCGGGTTATCAATTATTCGTAAAATAGACAGTGCAGTCATCACTTCCGTCGCCAAAAAATAATCTTCAACAGAGCCGGAAAATGCCGGAATATTACTGTTTTTAAGCTCTTCGGCAAAAACTTGCGCCGCCAGCGTTGAACGCATTAATATTACAATATCGCTATAGATAATGGGCCGCTTGCCGCCGCCTTTGACTTGCACTTGATAACCGGATTTTATTAAGTCGTTTATATAACCGGCAACCACTTTTCCTTCCACTTCCGCCGATGTTAATTCATTTAAAGCATCATCATCCGCAGTATTATCAGATTCTTCATCATGTTCATCCACTATATGCAGTACCGTTCTAAGGTCATGCCCCGAAACATCATTATAATCAGCCGCATATCGCAAGGCGCTGTTTAAATCATAATCAACACCGCCTGCCTTTATACTCATTATGCCGGAAAATAAATAATTAACAGTTTCTATAACCTCTTTGCGGCTGCGAAAATTCTCCGAAAGGGCAATGAGCTTGCCGGTCTTAGGATTATCTGCAAATCTTTTATACTTTTCTGCAAAAATACCGGGCCTGGCATTTCTAAACTGATAGATGCACTGCTTGATATCGCCCACCATAAATCTGTTTTGCGCAGAACGTCCCAATCCTGACACCGACGCAAGTATAGTTTCTTGAATGATGCTTAGGTCTTGGTATTCATCAATAAAAATTTCATCAAATTCTGATTGTATCATATGCGCTTCCGGTGTAAGCTCAAAAGAGTCTTGCTCAAAAAGAATCTTCAATACAAAATGTTCAAAATCAGTAAAATCTGCCAGGTTTTTTTCCTTTTTGGCCTCACTATATCTATCAGAAAATTCCGAAACTATATGACAAAGTGCAGAAATAATATCTGCATTGGCTTTTAAGTCTTTTTCCATTTCATCCGGCGGTTTTACAAACACATTGTTCATATCCTCCGCCCATTTTTTAAATTCACTGCGAAGTCCTTGAATTTTGGTTTTAAGTAATTTTATTTCTTCTTCACTCATTGTATCGTCCGCAACTTTACTTTTCCCGCCGGGCAAACTGTCGAAACCAAAATCCAAAGAACCGCAGAAATCAAAAAAACTTTTATTTATGCTGCTTATAATTTTTTCTGCATTGTTAATATCATTTGCTAAAACTTCTTGATACTTATGGTTTATATTCGGATTTCCGGCCAAATTATGCGCTTCTTTTAAACTGTCTAAAATATTATCCAAAATATACGCTGCTTCTGCTTTAAAATCCGCATACCATCCACTGCCTTCTATACCATTTAGCAATTTGTAATCTTCGGTCTTATCACTCAGCCATCCTTCAGGATTCGGACAAGAGCGGGAAAATTCGTAAACCTCAAGCACAAGCTTTCTAAGGTTTTCATCACTGACACGCCTGTTAAAAATCTCAACAAGACGAATAAATTCTGAATTTTCTCCATTCTCATAATAGCTTTGATAATAATACTCAAACATATCTTCCAAAACTTCCGCCCGCAGCAGTTCAATTTCTGCGGTATCGCCCACCCTAAAACCGGGGTCCATATCAATCTTATGAAAAAATCTGCGTGCTATACTTAAGCAAAATGAGTGTATTGTGGTAATATTAGATTTATTCATAAGCGCAAGCTGCTTTTTTAAATTTGAGTTATTGGGATTTTGCTTAATCTGTTTATTTAATTCCGCCGATATTCTGTGCCGCATTTCGGCGGCGGCTGCATCGGTAAATGTTACGACCAACAGCCTGTCAATACGGGTGGCGTTGTCGCCTGATATCATGCACATAATACGCTCTACCAGCACCGCAGTTTTGCCCGACCCGGCACCGGCAGAAACCAGCACATCAGAATCTCTGACATCTATTGCCTGTTGTTGAGCTTCGGTAAATATCACGACAATCCCTCCAAATAGGCTGTAATCATGTCATGGCCGGCTTTAACGGCTCCGGAAGCCGCCAAATTCTTAACACCGCCCTTTCCTTCAAGCGAAGAATTAAACTTTTGAACAAAACTATATAAATCTGCTTTGCTATCTTCGGTACAAACAGCATATTTATATATCCCACCCTGCTTTGACAAAACAATGGAGATTTGTGCTTTTTCTGCGCAGATACCTGCAAAATGTCGCAGGTCATTATCATCCAGATTATCTTCAAAAAAATAAGCAATAAGAGTATCGGGAGCAATCGTATCGGCACGCATATGAAAAATCAGGTTTTTATAATTATCAATTTCTTTCTTTTGCGCTTTATTTGAGGACAGAAGCTTGTCCAAATCATAGGAAATATTATCTATATCCGCAGAAAGCATTCCGGACATTTCTTTAACCATAGCATTTTTGCGGCTATAATCCCACATGGCATCATTTCCGCAATATACATTAAGGCGAACACCGCCTTTGTATTTTTGATGTGACACAATTTTAATTATATTTACTTCACCGGTTTTAGCAACATGCAGTCCGGCGCATGCGCATAAATCATATCCCGCAATATCTACAAGCCGAACATTTTCAAAATCATCAAATTCTTTTTTGCTGCGCGCATTCATTTCACGCAAATTATGGGCTTCCACTGATGTAGTCTGCACATCAATATTCTTTCTTACAGCTTCATTAGCAAGAATTTCTAAATTTTCCAGCATATCTTTTGTTAAAACAATGTCAAAATCCATTGTAATGCCACGGTTAGACATATGGAACCCAACATTATTGGCATTGCAGCAGCTTTTGGCCAAGCCGGACAAAATATGTTCGCCGGTATGGTTTTGCATAAATGCATAGCGGCGTTCAAAATCCACTCTGCCTAAAACTACGCTTCCCGCTTCAAAAGTGCAAGTATTATCTTCCATCACATGATAAATCACACCGTCTTTAATATAGCAATCTGCAATCGCCGTGTCACCCAAAAATCCTGTATCGGGCGGCTGTCCGCCGCCGCCGGGATAAAAATAACTGCCGTCCAAAACAACTTCGCATTTTCCGTTGTTTGTAATGCATTTTACCACTTTAGCAGAAAAATTCTTTTGATATGGCGAATCATAATATAGCTTTATAGTTTTGTTCATTTGTAAACATCTCCAATAGTTTCTAATGCCTTATAAATTGAGGTTTATACTATTTTTATCTTATTAAAACCAAATGAGATTGTCAAGTGCAAGATTATATGTTATACTCGGATAAACACCATGCAAAGGAGCATTTTATGCGCATTGGAATGGGCTATGATGCCCACAGGCTTGCCCCAAACCGTAAATTGATACTTGGGGGTATAGAAATCCCCTACGATATGGGCCTTCTTGGCCACTCCGACGCCGATGTTCTTACCCACGCTATTATTGACGCCCTTTTGGGTGCTGCAAAATTGGGAGATATTGGCAGACTTTTCCCCGATACTGATAATAGCTTTTTTAATATAAATAGCTTAGAGCTTTTAAAACAAGCCAATTTATTATTGGCTGAAGCAGGTTATGCTGTAGTAAATATTGATTCTGCAATTATAGCCCAAGAGCCTAAGTTAGCGCCCTTTTTGCATGATATGGAGGCCGCAATCGCAAATACTCTGGGCATTAACGAAAATTGCGTCAGCGTAAAAGCCACCACCGAAGAAAAAATGGGTTTTACAGGAAGCAAGGAAGGCATGTCCGCTCATGCTGTTTGTTTAGTTAATTCTATAAATTAATGAATCAGGTGATATATTGAAACTTTATAATACTATGACACGCAAAAAAGAAAATTTTGTACCTATTTCTCCCGGTAAAGCCGGTATTTACATATGCGGCCCAACCGTCTATAATTTTATCCACATAGGCAATGCACGCCCCTATGTGGTCTTTGACGTGCTTCGCCGCTTTTTGGAATATAACGGCTACGATGTTAATTTTGTGCAAAATTTTACAGATATTGATGATAAAATTATCGCCGCCGCTAATGAAAATAGCGTCAACTACTTAGAGATTTCTAATAAATATATACGTGAATTCTTTACGGACATGGATGGTTTAAATGTCAAGCGGGCTAATCATTATCCTCGCGTTACAGAAGAAATACCTGATATTATCAAGCTTGTAGAGGGACTGGCAGACAAAGGATTTGCCTATGAAGCGCATGGCACGGTGTATTTCATTGCGCCCAAAGCTGATAATTACGGCAAATTGTCCAAAAAAAACATTGAAGATTTGGAAGCGGGCGCTCGTGTTGCCGTTGATACCAATAAGCGCAATTCTTCCGATTTTGTTCTTTGGAAAGCAGCCAAGCCGGGCGAACCAAGCTGGGACAGCCCTTGGGGTCCCGGGCGTCCCGGATGGCACATAGAATGCTCTGTGATGTCACGCAAATATATCGGAAATATCGTGGATATACACGCAGGCGGACAAGATTTAATTTTTCCCCATCATGAAAATGAAATTGCGCAGAGCGAAGCCGAAATGCCCGGGCCATTTGTTAACTATTGGATGCATAACGGCATGATACTTGTTGATAATCAAAAAATGTCTAAGTCTGAAAATAATTTCTTTTTGGTTCGGGATATTGCAGAGTCTTTTCCATATTCTGTTTTGCGGTTTTTTATATTGTCTGTTCAATATCGCAGTCCGCTTAATTTTAGCGAAGAGCTTCTGAAATCCGCAGCAGCGGGTTTAGAACGGATTAAAAATTGCAGACGTAATTTACAGGACGCTTTTCAAAAATCCACTACAAGCAAAACGCCCATTCCACCAGATATTAATAAGCTCCATACAGCTTTTCTGGATGCTCTTTCCGATGATTTAAACACCGCAAATGCAATCTCCGCTATTTTTCAATTAGTAAATTTTGCAAATAGCCATATGAATGCAGAGCAGTCGGTTTTACAGAAATTGCTTGAAGAAATAGATTTTATGTGTTCCATGCTTGGCATTGTGCTGGACACAGAAGATGCCGGCAAAATAGGCCCCGAAGAAATTGAAGAACTAATTGCGCAGCGTAATGCAGCAAAGGCCGACAAAGACTTTGAGAAAGCAGATGCATTGCGTAGTACACTTGCTGAAAAGGGAGTTGTAATTAAAGATACAAGAGAGGGAACCAAGTGGCACTATGAGTAATGAAACAACAACCAACACAAGCGCATCACTTCTTGATGCCATACCCAAGGGAGACATGCCCGCCCACCACTATTCACCCTTAAACTTAGCCTATGTGGGAGATGCCGTTTATTCGCTTCTTGTGCGTACAAGGCTTGTTGCTGAGGCCAATAGGCCAACTAACGATTTAAACAAAATTGCAAACAGCAAAGTAAAAGCCGCCAGCCAGTCTGCAAATTATTATAAACTACAAGAACACACTACAGATGAAGAAACCGCAATACTAAAACGAGGCCGCAATGCCAATCCGCACCAAAAGGCCAAAAACGCCACTTTTGCCGACTATCGCAATGCAACCGGCCTGGAAACCCTTTTTGGCTATCTTTATCTTAGCGGCCAAAATAACAGAATTTTAGAGCTTTTTGATATATGTTGGGGAGAAGATGATGAAAAAGAACAGAAGAGATAATAAGAGGGTTGAGAAGAAAAGAGAAGAAAAGAGATATGTAAAGCGAAATGAAAATCATCAGGTCGAGGACCGGACAGAGGAAGAAGAAGGGCCGGAGGATTTTATTCTTGAGGGCCGCAATGCTGTTACGGAAGCCTTAAATGCCGAAAAGACAATACATCGTCTTTTTATTAAATCGGGTGAAATCGAGGGCAGTCTTAGGGTTATTGTGGCTCGCGCAAAGGAAATAGGAATACCTATAGTCCCTGTTTCAAGAGAAAAATTAGACAATATGTCAGAAACAGGCAGACATCAAGGCGTAGTTGCTTTATGCCCTGCCTATGAATATGCCGACCTTGGCGATGTTTTGCGGAATGTTTATAATAATGGCCGCAAGCCTTTTTTAATTATATTAGATAAAATTTATGACCCGCATAATCTTGGCGCAATAATCCGTACCGCCTGTGCATGCGGCGCGGATGCCGTCATCATACCGCGCAGACGCAGTGTGGGCATAACTGCCGCAGCTGTCCGCGCTTCTGCCGGTGCGGTTGAGCATGTACCCGTCTGCCGTGTTGCTAATATTGCCCAGACTATTGATGCATTAAAAAAGCAAAATATATGGATAGCGGGTGCAGACGCAAAGGGCCAGAGCCTTTATGAGGCTCCTCTTACAGGCTCAATTGCCCTTGTTATAGGCAACGAAAGTGAAGGCATTTCTCGTCTTGTAAGCGAAAAATGTGATTTTTTGGTTAGCATTCCTATGGTGGGCCGGGTAGAATCCCTTAACGCTTCCGTGGCTGCCGCGGTTATGATGTATGAAGTCTTACGGCGCAAACATTAAGGATTTCGATTTTCTTTTGGTGGATGGCTATAATATCATCCATGATTGGGATAATCTATCAGAGCTTGCAAAAACTTCGCTGGAACTTGCAAGGGACAAACTTATAAATATGATGGCTAACTATCAAGGTTACAAAGAATTGGAAATAATTATTGTTTTTGATGCGCACAAAATACGTTTAGGTTCCGGCCATATTGAAAAAATTGGAAATATCACTCTTGTATATACTGCCGAGGCAGTAACAGCCGATGCTTACATAGAGCGGGTATTGGAAGAAGTGGTCGGCGATTCTAAGAAATACCGAGTGGCTGTTGCTACTTCTGATTCTCTTGAACAAGTAGTGGTTATGGCCAAGGGCGCATACCGCCTTTCTGCAAAGGATTTGCTTGAGGAGGTGGAGGCCGCCGAAGCTGAAATCCGCAGTAAAATCAAATCTGCCCGCCCAATAAAGAATAATCAACTTTTGGACAATTTGGACCCAAAAATGGCGCAGTGGATTGAGGAAATGCGTTTGAAGAAAGAGTTGTGAGCATGAATTATGAAACCCTTAAAGATGAAGAGTTGGCAATGTTGTCAAGCAACGGACATAGCGAAGCCGGGGATATCTTGCTTGTGCGCTATAAAAATTATGTAAAAAAAGTGGTGCGTCCTTATTTTATTGCCGGGGCAGACCGTGAAGATTTGGTGCAGGAAGGTATGATAGGGCTTTATAAAGCAGTAAGGGAATATCGCCCTGATAAAGCAGCCGCATTTGCTTCTTTTGCGGCAGTATGCATAAAGAACCAAGTTCTTACGGCTGTAAAAAATGCATCCCGCAAGAAACATGGCCCTTTAAACACATATATTTCTATTAATTCCGAAGATTTTGAAGCACCATATATTATAGATAATATAAATAACCCCGAAAAAATCCTTATGAACAGAGAGCTTAAAAATAATATTGAAAATCTTGTAATAGATAGTTTATCTTCTTTAGAATCTTCTATTTTAACTCATTATCTTGACGGTCTATCTTATGCGCAAATCGGGGAAAAATTAGGTAAATCTCCCAAAGCAGTAGACAATGCTTTGTTTAGGATAAGGCGCAAGGCGGCTAAAGTGTTAAAGTAAGCCTTAGAAGAAATATAGAGTGCCTATCCCTAAAGCAAAGGCCAATAGAGCCAAAACAACAAAATGCAAGGGATAGAAAACATAGAACATATATTTCATATTTCTGCCCCTTTGTCCGTTATAGTTAAGAAGCACCGCAATAGAAGCAAAAGAGCCTAAGGGGAACATCAGCCCCGCCAAACCGACGATGGCATCATCAACACTTTGTAAAGTATCTGCTCCAAAAGCATCTGCAAATATTGGGTCACCCGAAACTATCATCATTACGGCTACAACCGCAGCAACAATTATACCAAAAACAAAAGTAAAGCTTCCTGCAACTATAGGTGTTGCTATTTTTCTTGCTTTATCACTTTTAATTATATGATACATCAGTATCATAACAATTCCCACAATGCCCCAGTCTGCAAATATTGTAGCAATAGATACAATTACAAAGATGACCCAAAACAGCCATCTTATTTTCATTTTATCATACAAAACCAACATCAATAATCCTATGAAGATGGTAAACATGATGTTAAATGTAATCCCAAAAAGAAATAATGATTCAAAAGCTATCATGTAAGGAATTTGAGAAATAAGGGCAAATATCAATATGCGTCCCATATATTTCTTAAGATTGGATGTATGTTTATATCCTTCTACCACAAAAAATGCCATTATAGGGAATGTAAAACCTCCCCCAAACTGCAAGGGAAAGTGCAGCCAAGCGGGGATTACCTCTCCCAAAACAAGGGCAGTATGCTGCATAGCCATGCCGATAATGGCAATCATTTTCAGCGTATAGGCGCTAATGCCTTTTTTCTCTATCATATCTATATCCACCTCAATATGATTCTTCATGCTTTATTGTATAACTAATTCGTATGGGCGGCCTGTGGCCGCCCATACGATTGTTCATCCCAACTTTCAGTAGCAATTCTTTTCTGCCATGCCAAATAGCATTTAGAAAGAACACTCTGTTCTAAGCATTTTACACTCTCTTATTTGCTGTAATCCACCGTATAATTAGGCGCTTCTTTAGTAATTTGTATACCATGAGGATGGCTTTCCCGCAAACCTGCCGCCGTAATTTTAACAAATTGGCTATTTTCTTGCAATTTTGTTATATCAGCCGCACCGCAATATCCCATACCGCTGCGCAACCCGCCCAAAAGTTGGAAAATCATTTCGCCAACAGGCCCTTTATAAGGCACTCGTCCTTCTACACCTTCCGGTACGAATTTCGAAGACTCATTTTGGAAATATCTATCTTTACTGCCTTTTTCCATAGCAGAAATGCTGCCCATACCCCTATATGTCTTATATTTACGGCCTTGGTAAAGAAGATTTTCGCCCGGACTTTCTTCACATCCGGCAAAAAGCGACCCCAACATTACAGCATTTGCACCGGCAGCAAGAGCCTTTGTGATATCACCCGAGAATTTAATGCCGCCATCACCAATAACAGGTACACCGTGCTTTGCAGCTTCATTAGCACAATCCATAATGGCGGTAATCTGCGGCACGCCAATGCCCGCAACAACACGAGTGGTACAGATTGAACCCGGCCCTATACCAACTTTAATGCCGTCAGCACCCGCTTCTATAAGAGCTTTAGCCGCAAATGCAGTGGCTATATTCCCTGCAATAATCTGCAATTCAGGATAAGCAGACTTAATTTCACGCACTTTTTCTACGACATTTATGTGATGGCCATGCGCCGTATCAATACAAATAACATCCACTTTTGCGCCGACAAGTGCCGCAACCCTTGCCATAGCTTCGTCATTTGCGCCGACCGCCGCGCCCGCTATAAGACGCCCTGCTGAATCTTTAGCGCTGTCGGGATATTTAATAGATTTTTCTATATCTTTAATAGTAATAAGCCCTTTAAGCTCAAATTTTTCATCTACTATCGGAAGCTTTTCTATCTTGCGCCCTGTCATAATTTCTTTTGCTTCTTTCATGGTAGTGCCTTCTTTGCCGGTAATTAAGTTTTCTTTAGTCATCACTTCATAAATCTTTTTGTTATGGTTTGTTTCAAAGCGAATATCTCTGTTAGTGATTATACCAACCAACTTTCCATGTTCTGTAATGGGCACACCGCTGATATGATATTTGCCCATAAGTTCATCCGCTTCATACACATAATGGTTTGGGGACAGCGAAAAAGGGTCGGAAATAACGCCATGTTCGCTTCTTTTTACTTTATCCACTTCCGATGCCTGCTGTTCTATTGTCATATTCTTGTGTATTATACCAAGCCCGCCATGCCTGGCAACAGCAATGGCCATGCGGGATTCTGTCACTGTATCCATAGATGCACTTACAATTGGAGCATTAAGCATGATTTTACGTGTTACATATGTGGCAAGCTTAACCTTATTCGGCAATACGGCAGATTCTGCCGGAATAAGCAGCACATCATCAAAAGACAGCCCCTCACGAATTAATTTATCCATTATATCAACCTCCATTAAATTAAATGACTATCCATGCGCACCTCCGGATATTTACCCATGGATTTTGCGCCGCAATAGTTCAGCCGGAAAAGTTCCTCGTTTAAGGTATGGAATTATTGAAGCTAATAACTCCTCATTAGGTTCAATAATAATGCGCATTTTTTTGCCGCCTTGAACAGCCAAAAATTCATATACACCTTCACCCTTGCCGGAGGTATAGTCCGCCCGTCCCTGCGCAGAAGAAAAAGTGTGTTCCATTTCAGCCGAACCCACCTGCCTAAATGCTTCAAAATCACGCACATTTCCTGAAAAAATCCTCTTTCTGCGGGATTTTCCGTAAATGATATCTATATCCATCTCATTATTGGTCAATACATATTCATATTCTATATTTAAGCGCTTCATAAGAATGTATGCGCCAAAAATAATTGCCGTCAGCAGAATAGGAAAAAAGAAACTTATAGCCTCAATTCCCAGCGACAATACTATTAAAACCAGCGATGCCAAGACAATTCCAACTCTAATCAAAGTCGTTTTTGCATTAGGCAAGCGTTTAATCAATTGTTCTTTAAATACATCCCTCACATTTTGCCTCCTTGATTTTTTAATCTTGGGGCATTATCATAACATCCCCTAAAACCATTATACCACAACCATTTTATTTTTCAAACACATTCTGCTTTAGCAAAAGAAAAAATTCCTTGGATTTTACATGTTTTTATGTTACAATTTATGCTATAATCAATAAAAATCTTTATAAGGGTGGGATTTCATGCTACGAGAATATTTAAAACAAGAAGACGCAGTCGAAATTCTAAAAAAAGACCATACCGGTGATACTTATTCATATAATAGCAAAGTCTTCTTCTTAAAGGGCGATGATACAATCGTTTTAACCTCTCCTACTTCTACCGGGCCCGTTCTTATCGAATCTTCTATATATCAGATTCGCTTTGTGGCAGAAGGCAAAATTTTTAAATGCGATGTAAAATTGATAACCATTGGTATTATAGGCAGGGATAGTGTTTTTACTTTCGAGCTGGCTAACAAACCCGAAATTGCTCATAACAGAGAAATGCAACGCCTTCATTGTGAAATACCGGTAACCCCCATGACTGCAGAAGGAGATTTTTCCATTATTGCGCTTAATGACTCAAAAGACAGCGTAATTCGTGATTTAAGCGGCGGCGGCATAAAATTAATTTCTAATTTAAGATTACGTCTTCGTGATATAGTTGAAATACCAATATCTTTAGATGGGGCTTTAAGTGCTTCATTAAGTGTTGAGGTTGTCAACGCATCTCTTTCAAGAGAATCTGTATATGAATTTTCTTATGGCATGATATTTGTGGATATACAGAAAAAACACAGAGAGGCCATTATTCAATATGTTAACCGTAAGTTATATGAAGAATCGGAAGCAAAATAAAATGTTAAAAGTCAAAATTATAATGGCAGCGGGATATCGTTCCCGCTGCCATTAATATTGTATTGAAATTTTTACAGGCCATTGGGGTATTTCTAAAAATCTTGCAGATATAACCGCAACTTTTTATATGATTAATTCACCCTGAGTCTTAAAAACAAAGCACCTGCAAATCTTGAGTTAGGTGAGATAAGACTACACAAAGAAATCCAGTCATATCAACACTTTTAAGGCAATGGACAACGGGGTAGTACAACGAAAATAAGCAAGGTGCAGTTATCATAACCGTACCTTGCTATTTTTTTGTCCAAACGCATAAATGTGAAGCAGGGTTAAAACCATAATCAAAAACCAAATAACCAACCAAATCGGACAAGGCCGAGAGTGATAAAAAACTCACGGCCTTTTTTCATTTGCCCCGACACCCCGAAAGGAGCGGCTATTTATGAGCAGACCCCAACCATACGAGCCATACGGCTATTATCACGGCAACGAAGCCGACCAATACACATTTTATCGTTTACCAAAAGCGTTGTTTGTTAATCCGCGTT
>Ga0131853_10000025_pt1 | contig 216279 bp, 227 predicted proteins | sample TergutLab28metaG_FD_92764 | JGI IMG/M metagenome (GOLD analysis project Ga0131853, IMG submission 92764) | Labiotermes labralis P1 segment gut microbial communities from Petit-Saut dam, French Guiana - Lab288 P1 (version 2) (version 2) | ecosystem: Host-associated > Arthropoda: Insects >... | reverse complement strand
ATATCATAGCTAGGTCATCCCAATTGGTGGTGGTATCATCACTGTTGCAACCTTTGATAAATATCAACAGGAGTGCTATGATTATAAATATCGGTTTCTTCATTGACATTGACCTTTCTAATTAGCAGTGGTAGCCGGCCGAGCATGATTTCTAGCAGCCCAATGTATTGTATTTCGCTCATTAAGCGTAAACGCTCTCCATAAAGCATTAACCTTCTCCCAATTATCGACTAAATCTGCGATTGTTATTGGATATGTTAGGCCAAAGTCTTCTAGGGTGAAGGGCTCTCTAATTGGAGCCCCTTGAAACATCAGTCCATACTCATCTTCATTCACTGCCCAATGTATCCCATCAATCAACCCTTGTGTCCAAGCATTATCTCTGGGCCAGGCTAGTATTATGTTATCTGGGAAGCCTTCGGCTTCTTCTGCATTGTGTACTAGGATTAGGTCTGTGTAGAAGGGGTTGAAGGTGGGTCTCCATGGTTCAATGCTGTTTGCTATGTGTTGGTTTGCTGGAGATATCACTTCGCCTTCATAAACCATTCTTGTTTTAAATCCCATCTGTTCAATGTATCTAAATTTTTCCTCTGATATCATAGCTAGTTCCTCCCAATTGGTGATGTTGTTGTTATCGCTGTTGCAACTTGAAAGAAATATTAGTGGAAGCAATATGATTATCAATATCTTCTTCACTACTCATCCTCCTTTTTTACTCAAGGCTGATACTCGCGCAAAGTAGTTTGCTGTGCTATAGACAAGCGGTTAAACGCCTCATACGCAGCCGCCACAGGATTATATACAAAATCTTCCCAGGTAATAAATGAATTATTTGTAATTTGGTTTCCTGTGTTGTTACCTGCTATAAAGCTGTTGAGCATATTTAAGCTATCCTGTGAGCTGAGCGAAGCTCTGTTGGTAATAAATGGGTCTTCTCCCGGCTGCCAAATGATTACGCTTTCTATATTTAAACCCATAGTAAAATCTGATAAACTCCAATAGCCTAATATTAATGAAAACTCATTTTGAATTGCTGCAGCTTGCTCCATACCTCGGTTAAATGCTGCAACTGTTCCCCACACTGTTCTTCCCATATCAATTAGGGTAATGGATTCGCTTATAATTGGTGGGGCAGCAGCTGAGGCTGCACCAAAAGCCAAATCGGACACCCCTGAAGTAAAATCTCTGGCGGGATTGTAAAGATGGCGCGTTGTAACCTCATCCCCTACTACACTGCGTAGTTTTGGGCCTACCTCTCCGCCGCTAAGCACTCGGCTTATATGTATCTCTTCATTAACAGGGTTAAATGTGCGCAGCGGGGTACCGCCGGTGGTAAATGGTGTTGTAGAGGTTGAAAGCGTTAGCCATCCTCCATCTATATCCCAGGGGCTAAGCGTGAAGGGGCTACTGTTATCATTAGCCAAAAACAGATGGTGCATCATTAAATGCTCGTTTGATACCTGCCCGGTTGCAGGTGGCGGCATAAGGCTGGCTACAGCTGATAGCACAGCAGAGTTTTGCATTTTGTTGTAGCGGACGGCATCCATATGTCTATATGGGCGATTCTCCGAGCGTAAATGTGTTTGCTCCGCCAATGTCATTGCAATATCAAGCTCCAAAAACAGCTGTATGCCTGCTACTTTTAGCGGGCAAACCGTGTATGCTTGGCTAAAGCCACGCAGATGTAATGTTGATGATAGCCCGGGCAAATCTATTGGGTCTGCCAGTAAATGCAAAAATCTTTCTTTATCATCTATCCGGTGCATTCTCCCGAAAGTAAATGCTAAGGCACTATATTCTGTCATGCGGATATTATTTGCTGGTCTGCTTAAAAATTCTGCAATATCATCCCATACATCCGGAGGTATAGTGAACGGGAAAGGGCCCAGACCAAAGGGCGAGGAGCCGCCAACGCTAATTGAGCCGGTAGGAAGCATAAACAATCCATTAGGCGGCTCCCATCTTCCGGTTACTGTACTGGGATTTACCAGATTAAGCGATGCCGAATGTGCTCCGCCGAAACTAGCCAGCTGTTCCGCCTCGGACATAAACGATGCAATAAAGCTATCCCGTATTTGCGTCATTCTGTGGGTATAGGCGTTGATTCTATCTTGTATTTCTCGTATTCGCGCTGCATATCTTGCATCTGTTCTTCGGGAGTACTCGAACATGCGTTGGAACAGAGCATTGGTTCTATCTATTTCCTGACTTAGGATGTTGGCTGCTTCGTTTAGCATATCGGCTGCTGTGTGTAGGTCTTTTATGCGGTCTTCTAATGCTTCTATTTCGGCTTCTCTTGCTAGTGTAGCGGCGGTATCTTCAACTATTTTTGAGGTGTAATAGGCTTCTTCTTTTCCTTCGCTGTTTTGTCTAGTGTTTCGTACTTGTATTGCTTTCATTATTGGCAAAGTGGCTCGCAGAGCTTCTGCTTCTGCTTGCAGGGCATCCGCTTCTTTCATAAACTGCTCTGCTTGCGCTTGCATATCTTCAACCTGCCCTTGCATGGCGGCTGCGGTTTGGGCGCGTATATCCTCTGCTTGTACTTCATTCCATACAAATTCCATAGGCTGTGCATCTCCTGTCGTTTTGGTTTATGGCGGAAAGGATTGAGGTCGTAATCCACCAATTTACTCCTTCGCAAACACATTCGCCCCACTAAAAATCTCTATCATCTCTTGCCGCAAGCTATTGGTAATATTAAGCCGCGTCTTTGGTTTAATCTCATACACATCGCTGTTAAACAGATAATTCTGCAAATCTACATCCTTTATCAGCATCTTTGTATGAAAAATATTGCTCTGGTATATGTTCACATCCACAGCATCGTATTTCTCCAGCGTTTTTTCGTCTATATAATTTTGGATGGATGTTAACCCTTCATCCATAAATATCTTGTTGCCGTCAATATCCCGCGTAAAGCCGCGCACGCGGTAGTCCATTGTAATGATATCAGAATCAAAGCTGCCAATTAGATAATCCAGCGTAGAAAGGGGTGTAATCTCGCCGCATGTTGAAACATCAATATCAACACGAAAAGTGGCAATAGATGTTTCCGGATGAAATTCTGGATAAGTATGCACGGTCACATGGCTTTTATCCAAATGCGCCACAACCGTCTCCGGCGAAACCGTTTTGGCTTTAAAACCATTGCGCATTTCCTGCTCGGCTATCAGCAGCGTCACAGATGCGCCCTGCGGGTCATAATCCTGCTTGGATACCGAAAGCACCGTAGCGCCTATCATGCTGGTGAGCTGCTCCAATATGCCCGTCAAGCGGTCGGAGCTATAATGCTTGTCGATGTAAGCAATATAGTCTCGCTGCTCTCTCTCGCCCTTGGCATAGCAAATATCGTAGATATTAAAGCTAAGGGACTTTGTGAGATTGTTAAATCCGTAGAGTTTCAGCTTATTTTGCATGGCTGCCAACCCCCTTTTAATTATTGAAAAACCCCCAAGTAAATTGCAAACACTTGGGGGTCTTGGCCAGTCTATCTGCGATTATATTATAGGATATCGCAGCCATTTTGTCAAGGATTTTTAAGGATTTTTGCTCCTTAGTTACGCAGAATTATCTCAAATATCTTCATGGCATCACCCATGGTCAAATATCCATGTGGATTGGCATATTCGCCATCCAAGAAGCCGAGGAATTCTGCTTTTAGCATAGCTTGCTGCCTGCTGGCCGTAACGGTGCTCATATCATCAAAGGACGATGCCGCCAATGTTGGATATCCCACAACCCTGCTTCTGCCACGCACCTCAAACAGTCTCACCAGCGATGATATTGCCGCCTCGCGCGTTACAGTATCCGCACCAGGAACCAACATACCTGAATTTGTAAGCGACGATAGCTGCTGTGCCGTCAAATCTACATTTATAGCAACATTGTCCGCATTTCTGGCAATGGCCGATATTATGCGGTTTATTTGCCACGCGTTGATTGGGTTATCCTCTGCAAACCAGTCCATATCCTCAAACGCCATCTGGCTATTAACGAAATACAGCGCATCGCGCACAGCCGGATTCATATTGCCAACCAACTGTGGTACGCCTGTGGCAATAGCCGCAAAGTCCGCTGGGCGGTTGGTCGCAGATGTTAGTATGCCCGCCACATCATTAAAGCTCGCAGGCATCCTGCGCCAGTTCACATCATCAGGTGTATGCACAAAACTGCCGATGTTATTATCCAACATAGCCGACTGGTTCACGCTATGGGCCACAGACAGCGGTGCAGCCAGTGTGGTCAGCTCCACGCGATTATTAGCAAAGTTATTGGCTGTGGTTACATTAATTTCAACATTCTGTGGTCTAACCACATAATTTTGCCCATCAGGCAGCTCCGGTGCATCATCCTCGATAATATCAGTGATATACAGCCGCACGCGCGAATTTACATTAAAACCGATATTTTGCGGTGTGGCTGCAAAGCCCGGTGCCAGGCTATATCTTGTATCGCCTGCCGTAACGCTAAAGCTTATCTGCCGCTCCTCAAATGCCGTGATAATGGAATATGGAAGCTCCACAATGCGGTTGCGCACTGGAAGCTCATTATAATACGACATGTCTATCGCATAGTCAAACACACGCTGCTGTATCAGGCGCGATATAAACCGCTGGTCAACCAGGTTATCCCGGTTGCCGTCCTGGTCCACACCTGTAGACCTAAATCTAAAGAATAGTGTCTGTGTGGACGCGGTATATATAATCTCAAAGTCGTGCATTGGCAGCGGGAACAGTTCCGGGATCACATCGCCATCATATTCGCCATCATCACGCATGGTGTGGAATATGAAGGTATCTGTCCATTCCGACATCGCCATACGTGTGTTTGGCCCATGCTGTATCTGATATGAATCCGGCAGCACAAATACGCGCGTAGCATCCATAAACTGCGGGTTCGTCGCAAATTCTACGATGTAATTGAAGCGTATGTCCGTTACCGGTTGACCTATGCCTTCACGATGTATGCTATAGATGGTTCTGGCGCGCACATAATGCGGCCTATTGGCTTGCAGACCCGGGAAGCGCACAAGATACGAGTGCAAGATGCTCGGGCTACCCAAAATCTCGGTACCCATTGCTCCGGCCTGCATGTCTATAGGATGATTATTATCGCCCGGATGTGGCAGCCATGTTATTATCATAGCATCAGGCTCTACCGGCGCAAGCTCCAGGTCATTATCCAGGTTAATGATATGCACATCATGTTGGCTGGCAATACCCAAGCCGCGTGGCGGGTCAGGAATATTTATAGGTGTGGTTTGCATAGCTATTGGGTTTGACCATAACGAAGGAAGGTCGCTACCATCTAGTGCAGTACCAATGGCCCTTGCCCAGATATAATATGTGGTCTCCGGGAAGAGCTGTGTGGCCGCAAATCTGCGCCACTCAAAGCCAGCTCTGTTGAAAGTATCTTCACGTGTTGCCTCAAATACCCAAGAAGTACTAAAATCTGGGAATTCGCTGATTCTAAATTCATATGTCAGCGGCGGATTGGTGTATGGTCGCAAGCCAAAGCGCAGCCAGGTATCTCCTGCCACATCCGGCGTCAAAATAGGCACCGTAGGCACAACTTCTATTTCGCCGCGCTCATCTGTTGTGGTGCCCATTAGCAGCGTGGGCCACCAGGAATTTCTTTGAGATGCAGGCGCGTTAGGGTTAAACGGCCTGAAGAATATGGCATATGTCGTATTAGCCAGCAGATTTTCTATCAAATGCGTCATGGTATTGCTGCCATATTCCCGCTGCGGGTCAATTTCTACCCATACATCTGAATTGTGCAAGTTTTCGACAAAGGCTTCAAAGTCATCAGACATTGCCTCGGAAATCGCAGCAAATGGACGCACATGTATTTCGTAGCCCAGATGGTCTTCCAGACGCTGTATGCGCGTTGGCGGCGTCATTGCAACGCCGTGGGTTGCCAGCTCGTCAGCCAGACCTTCCGGTGTCATATCCCACACATCTATTATAGCGGTAACGCCCGAATCGAACATATCATCACCAAAGACAATATCGCCGCCGGATACGCCAATGCGTGTATGCCAGTTAAATTCGCCTGATGCAATGCTATCAGCATCAAACACTTCCAACCAACTTTGCTCCCATGCTATCTCTATGCTGTTGATATTTTCCTCAGTTACACGCAGGGGCGGCGCAGGCACTATCAATGGCCGCAGCTCTATATCTCCCGGCACAAAGTGTGCATAATACGCCGGCCAAGATGCTTGCCATGTGGTGTCATGTGTGCGGCGCGTGGTTATACGCACATAATATACCTTATTGGCTTCTACTGGCCTAAAATCGCCTGCAGCAGCATTCCAATATTCTTCAAAATCATACGTGTGGTACCATGTAGGGCCATGAATATCACAGGAGTGCAATGCCCTTGGCAAATCTTCCGGAAGCAACACAGCTACATGGTTTTCGCCTGCAACACTAAGTGTGCTCAACGTGTCCAAATCGTCCGTGATAAATACCTCAAAACGGATATTTGGGTCGAAATATCGCGGCATGCCGTCTATCGTCACATTATTTGCAATATCTGCAAAGTCCATGTCGGTATATGGCGTGCGGTGGAAGGCTTCCCACATGATATTAAGCGTAATAGGCTGCACGGCCGGTTTGGGGTCGTGGTCCATATGCAGTATATTCGGCCGTGTGGGCGAAAACTGCGTTATGCTCGGGTCGTACAGAAGGTCCAGCCATTCTTCTGTGCCATCTGCCCAGGTAATATTAAGATAAAAATATGTTATTATATCCGGTCGCTGTGTTAGCCAATAGTTTATCAGCTGCGTAGCGCTGCCAGCTATTTGACCAAGGAAAATGGGCGCATCCACATTATGCGGGCGCATATACAGGCGTACCATCTGCGCCGTCATTGGCGTATCCCAGCTTAGCTGCAAAAGATTGAGGCCAACCGGCGTATACCAGAAACGCGGCTCAATGAAAGCATTGTTTGTACGATATTCGTTCATGGTGTAATGCAGGTCGCCGCGTGGTGCAAAAGCATCCGCCAGCGAGGGGGTGCTGCGGCGGGTTGCATTGCCTATCATCGGCTCTACAGCTACGGCAAACATGGCACCGGGTATCAGCGTGCCGGGTGCCGTTGAAAATGTGGCGCGGTATGTGTCGCCATCTCTAATCAGTCTGGGGTCATCAACAGAGATTGTCATAGAGTTTTGCGCAAAAATATTGGTTACGGCCGCACCGCCTGGCGCAAAAAATATGCGGTATCCGGTAAAAGGGTCTGCATCGGACAAAAAGCGTGGACGGTTCCATTCCACTGTTAAATAGTTGCCACTGCCCCATGCGCGTACGTCAAAATCCGTCATAAAGAAGACTTCGTGTATGCCCGCAGCAGATACAGCCACATCTCTGGTGCCTATAAGCGGCGGGTCATTTGGCAGGCGATGATAATGACGTGCATCTATGCGAAAACCATATATGCGGCCGTTAAGCATCCTTTGTGTGGACGGCAAGTTGTTGTTCACATATTGGAATGACGGCTCATTTATGATGGAATGAACATCACCAACATGCTGCCAGATAGTCGGCGCAAACGAAGCATCCCTACGCATAACATTGTAATGCGTAGCCCTGTGATTAAGCCAGTTGTCTATGGCACCTGCACCACCTGCAACGCCACCGGGATTATTAGGGCTTCCCAAAAAACCGGGTGGTGGATTGTCCGGCACATTAGCAGCCGCAGGCCTCGTCCACCGCAGGTCAAATGTGTAGTTTTGGCTGTTTAGTGGTGTTTGATGCACCAGCCACAGGTTATTCACCGGCAGCTGGTTGTTTGCAAACAGCGTAGCCGGAAATATGCTCCAAGCCATTAGTATGGCTAGGGTCAGGGTCACAATTCTCTTTAGTTTGGTTTTCATAATACCCCCTGCTTTAATTCAGTTGAGAGTTAAAAGTTGAAAATTTAGAGTTTTCGGAGCGGTATCGTACCTACAGTGTCACCCGCTGATTAATAGCCAATATCATCCGCAGCACATCCTCAATCGTAATTGGTGCGGTTGGGTTCATGTTTGCATTGGTGTATAAATTAAGCTCGAAGGCCGCTTGTATTGCAGGTCTAAAGCGCACGTCCACACCATTTAGGCCACTGGCTGAATTGAAATTGCTTATACGCAGCGTACGCATATTTGTATTGGAGCGTATTTCGTACATAGCCATCAGGGTATATATGGCTTCTTGCGTGGTTGCATTAGAATTTGCACCGCGCACAGGCACAATATAGCCCTGCCCACGCAACCAGTTCTGCGGATTAGCCGCATGTGGTGCCCCGGCCAACCTTGCGGCTACGCCCTGCACCTGTTGCAGCGTTATATTGTTTTGTAGGTTAAATGCCGCATCTGTGCCCAGGAAGTCATGCAGGCCGTAGCGCACAAATAGCTCTGTTAGGGTTTGGTTGCCCTGCATTTGGCTTACACCCGGCAAATTAAGATTTTGGATGTTGAAGGCAAAAGCTCCCGGGCCACTTGTACGCATTGCGCGCATTCTGCCTTGGATATTCACCTCTTGCTGCACCCAGTTTGTGCCAGCAAATCTAAAGCCATTGACAACAGCAGTGGTTGCTTGGTTTATCAATCGTATTGTTATAGGTCTTTGCACATAATTAACTTCGTACACACGGTCAAGCGTCGGCAGCAGCTGGCTGTTCACATACGCAGCCATTTGGTTCATTATAATATCCGCTATCTGGCGCAACCTGCGCACCATGTCCTCGTAGCTTTCTTCACGGTCCAGCATTTGGTTTATTTCTTCAACAAATGGGGCGGTGTAGTAGTCGGTATTAAGGCGATGGGTAAGCACATCCAATATATCTCTATCCAGCTGCGCGGCCGTTACATTGGCCTCTACCACCTCGAAACTGAGAATTACTTCATATCCCACAGGGTCACGGCCGTGTATTTGTGTATTTTCCGCATGGTCACGCATAACAGCTGTAATACGCACATACCAATCCAGCACCCCCGGCACATCGCGCACGCGCTGCTGTGCTTGAAGTATTGCTTCGCTGTCGATATTATTAAAGGCATGGGAAGGTATTGCAATTTCCACATCTCCCTTTGCAATTATAAAACCCTGTTCGCTACGCCACGTTTGCAAGAAAAGCGACTGCGGCAGATAGTATACATTCATATCCTGCCCTGTCATGGCCAGCCTTATCATGCTGTCATTTGTTTCCAGCAAATTATTGACCATAGACGGTCGATATACCGCCGTAAACATATTATGCGAATCCTGTGCCGTCCAGTAGTGCCTGCGTATGAATTCCGCAAGCAAATCGCGCAGATATTGATGCAAATTGCCCAAATCGCGGTCGCGGTTGATGGTGTCTTGGTCTGTATCCGTGCGGGTTGTGGCGATGTTGGAATACATTGAATAATCGCCATTAACCAAATCCATCGTACGTACGCGTATGCTATATTGCGTGCCCGGCTGCAAGTCGCTTATCAAATACGTAAATTGATAAAAGCCTTCTTGCCCTGGCGTTGGTATTCGTTCCAGGAGCATGGCGGTGGTTAGTCTAATATGCGGCTCCCACAGCGCGCCGCCCGTCATCAGGGCATATTGGAAGTCATATAATTCGCCGTGGCCATCCAAGCTGCCCACAGGCGCATCAAAGCGTATCACAAATTGATGGCGTGGGTCAAAGTCTGTCCATAATGCGCCGCCAATCCATGGGGCCAGCTCTATGCGTAGGTTTATAGGCGGGTCTACCAGGCTTGTGGTAACAGAAACGCCAACCCAAGCAGAATATGTCATGCCCTCAGGCGTATGCCACACAGTACGCACATAGTAGAAATACAGCGTATTTGGTGAAAGGTTGTTGTCTTGCAATATCACGCGCTCTTCGGTATCTGCCGGGTCATCCGTCAGCGTGCCGTGGCGCAGGTTAAAGCCGTGGGCCGCATTACCCGTGGCATAGTCATGTACTTCATCGTCGCCATATGTTATCAGCACCGCTTCCGGTGCAGATAGACCTAGACTAGCAATCTCCGATAGCACAGCAGCCATATGATTGTCGCGGCTGTCCAATAACTCGTTTGGCAGCTGGTCGGCACGCATACGCAGTATTTGATAACGTATTTGTCCACCTTCCGGCGTAAGTGGTGCCACAGGCAACCATGAAAGGTCTGCGCTGGATACGGTATAGTCATCCACGCGTAGGTCTCTTGGGGCCGATGGCCTCATTCCGCCTGGGTCCGGTGGTACCAGATCTCCCATGGTGGTTACACCAGCGATATTTGTTGTAGTAGAATAGCTGGTATGAACAGGCACGGTGGCCCAGTCTACAAAAGCATCCACGGTCACATAATATCTCGTATTTCTATCCAAACCATGCAGTTTGAAGATTTGCTCCATGGTCTGTTGGTCGCTATGCAGCAGCGCTGAACTAAGCGGCACATCAAAATATACCACTCCCGCGCGCAAAGCATCAAGATTGCCGCCATCCGAAAATGGTCCCAACAATTGATGCGCGCCATTACCAATAGCTCCTAGGTCTATATTTGTGGCAGCAGCCGACCTAGCCGCACCAGCAAGACCGGTGATATTTTGTATGGCCTGCTGGCTCTCGCTCATAAACACGCGGATGGTTATGCTGGTATCTGCACCCCTGCGCGGCGATGTTTCCAGATAGTGGCGCATACGCGCAAGCGGCACATCAAAGCCTATATCAAAGAAGCCGCCGTATATATCGTCATCATGTTCATCAGACTCCGTTACCCAGGCCCGCAGGTTTTGCGGCGGCGGGAAATCAGGATCTTCAGGATGGTCAAGCGTCATTGGCTGCGAATTAGATTCCGGCAGCGGCGGCATAATTGGCTCATTGCCGCTTTGGTTGGCGTTGATATTGATAAGTTGCGATGTTATATGATAAATCTCAGGAAATCTGAAGAAATGTGGCAATGGCGGGGTTGTTTCACCTTGGCGCGATGCAACCATGTTCAAGCGTATACCGCCGCCAGGCTGGCCGCTTGGGCCAACACCAATGCGCATCATATCACTCATGGTCACGGTAGTTATAGCTTGGCTGCGCTGGGATGCCGCGACGGTCACAATACGGTCGTATGGTGGTGTTGTAGTGCCCAGACTTGTTGATACTGCACGCACGCGAAGCTGCGTGCCCGGCTCTACATCAAAGCTAACGAAAAGCACGCCGTTTTGGGTGATAGCAGCACCCGGAACTGAATTTCCAGTCAGGTCTGTAACTTCCCAGCGGATATTTTGCAAAGCTCCGGCAGGTACAACACTTGCCGGGAAGCCAACAGTATTAAATTCGCGCGTGGCACCTTGGAAAGCTATATTGTACGGCGCGGTAACATTAACAGCGGTAGGCGCAACCAATGTATGCGCATTTTCAACAGTAAGCGACCTGTGTAGCGTTAACGCACCATAGGTGAACGTGGCCGCTACCGCATATGTCGAGAGATTGCCCGGCGTAACGGTGCCTGTGGCCGCATCTATATCAGATGTTCCGCTTACAACATTACTAAGAGACCATTCCACATTACTGCCCGTAGGCATTGGCATTTGCTGGCCAAATTGGTCAAGAAGTATCACAGAATGTCCTGCACTAGCGGCTGAGGCACTTGATACGGTCACATACAGGGCCGTCGGAACAGGCACAGCGGTAGTAGGCGGGGTTGGTGCCAACACCTGGAATATAGGCGGCGTTACAATTTCGCGCAGAGTATAATCCCATTCAAAGAACCAGCCATTATCATATATGCGCCTTATGGCAACATCAATATACACAAATGGCTCACCCTGGGCATCCCACGGAGACAGCCGCGAGTGCAGCAGATATGTGAATATAAGCTCATTATAAGGAAGGAACCATTCGCCGGATACACCGCCATCAGCGATGAAGTCCAAATAGTCTGGATGGGATGGGTCAATATGAATTGCTCCGCGCGGCGGTGTCCATGGTGCAGGCTGTGTCGGGAACGAATTCCATGGGCCACGAATTTGATTTACTTCATCAAAATATTCGTCCATCTGACCCACGGTTGCCAAATCCCAGCCAACATCCACGCTGAACACAGCCTCGTTCGTATTGCTCGGCTCCAGGAATGTAAGCGGCGGATTATCCGGATGCAGTACAAAGTTGGCAGGCTCTGTGAATATGTGGCGGTCGGAAACCGGCACAAATACCATAACCTGCGAATACAGCGCATCCATAGCTGGCATTGATGGCTCAAAACGTACCTGTATATGCGATGTGGCGTCCGGTTCCAGCGGAATAAACAGTACATCTCTGCCGCCGCTTCTGTGCGGTGCCATCACATTGCTGTTGGAAATAACGGTGTAGTCGCCATGTGCATCTCTAAACGGGAATATGCGCACATGAAATCTGCCGCCAATAAACACAACGTCAAATTCCAGGAAAGTATGCACATTTCGCACAGGGAAGCGGCTGCCACCGCCAAATGTATCACCTTTTACAACATCTGCCATACCAGGGCGCAAAAGTGACATAGCCCCAGGCAGCAGCTGTAAATCAAAATTAGGGAACACACGGCTAGGCTCTAGCCCCATGATGTATATATCTGTACCAATGCGGTCGCCTGTTGCTTCATCAAAATACGGCAGCCAGTTGGTTCTATCCGTTGCAATAAACGGTGCGTTGCCGGTATCTGTTCTAACAGGCGAGCCAAAAATATTGTTCATTGAGAAGCTGTTAGGAATATTAGGCGGTATCAACAGGTCTATGTTCACAGTGAAAGATAGCGCCGGATTGGTAAAATCTGTGTGGCTGGCCGTTGGGTCTATGCGGCGCCATTCTTGAACTGTAACGCCAGCCACAACATCGGAGAAAAATTCGTATGGCAGCTCTATACGCAAGCGAAGCATATTGCTTGGCGCGTCATATTGCGGGTCTTCTATCAATTCCAGCGCACGCGTGCTGGCAAAGCCCGGCAAAAAGTCGTTATCATCGCTATGAACGGGATGGGTTTGGTCAAGTAGATTCCATGGATTCCACAGCACATCCATTACAGTAGGCATGGTTGGCCTTGGTGCAGCCGGCAAATCCCAGTTAGTAAACCCTTCCAGGAAATCGCGGCTTATACCATCCGTCGGACCCCATGGCGCAATTGGCTGCCACCACAGCTGGTCAAAATGATTAGTTCTTCCAACTGTCCATGGCTGTACGGTTCGTTCTTCGTCTCTGTGATGTGCCAGCGGCACGGTAGACAAATGAAAACCCGTGAAGGCGCGGCGTCTTTCCACCTCAGTGGTATTAACGCGATAAAGCACCAGCGGATTTGTTGGGCTGGCTTCTGGGAATGGTGGTGTTACCATTGATGGCGGGTCATGCCACACAACATCGTTGGGGTCTTCAAAATCAATGGTTCCGGCAGGGCTTCTGGATAGCACAAAATCATAAAAAGCACCTTCGCGCAAGCCGCCGGTGGTTACTATAAATGTATTGCCTGCGGGGTCTTGCTCCGTATCCCACGCAAAATGCACATTATGCGCTGCAGAAGGATCAACCGCTGTGCCGGGCTGCAAGCTGAAAGAAAAGCCGCCACCGCGTTGAACGCGGAAAAATGGTGGCTGTGCCGGGCCCATATCAACAGGCGGAACAGCCGGCGGAGATATAATTTCGTGTATTGGACCGCCAAAGGGGCGGTTATATGATGGGTCATTTGTAACAAGAGGCCGCATGGTAGATGCTATACGGTTTGGGTTAAATACCGCAGGCGGCGTCACAATAGGGTCTATTAGATTCATGTGGTTTATCCAATATTGATGGTTGTGAAGCAGATATCTGGGGTCAGGCTCCGGACCCGGTGTACCGTAATTTATGCGGAAGTTGGTCCAAAGAGCTGTGCGCTCATCGGCAAAATCTCCTGTCAAATCTGCGTTAGATTCGCCAAACACACGGTATTCTACCCACATTTCATTTTCATCCATGCGCAGAAAATGCATCACACCAATATCATGGAAATAGCCGCCGGCAGGGTTTGGCCTACGCAGCGGAAATACCAATCTGTCCATTTCGTCCACATTGGGTATGGTCCATGATAATGTGGCCTGGCCATCAACTGCTGCGCCCGCTCTATATCTTGGGGTAATTTCACCTTCGGCCACCAGCGCACCACTGAGGCTAATTTCCATGCCTGCGCTGGCCTGCAAGCCTGTAGTAAGCTGCGGTGCCACGCCCAAAATCATGATAATGGCGAGAAATGCCGCCATAGCCTTCCTGGCCAATCTTTTTACGTCCCTCATATCTACCTCCGCTTTCGTAATCTACCATAATCTATATGTTATCATCCGTAAGAGCTAATTCTCATACGTATTACAATGTTATTTTCATCAAATTCAAATTCTACAACCGTGAAGTGCTGCGAATACCAGAAGCCTGCATTTTCCAGACTGGACGGCTCCGACCACCGACGGATACGGCTGCAAGAACAGTCTTGGAAAGGATTTGCTCGCCGCTGCCAATAATCCGCTTCGACTTCGGCCCTGGTAGAGCCAACGCCGATCCTGTTGCGGCCGCCAAGGGTAAATTGCTCACCGGTAATGTCAAAGTGGCGGATAATACCCCAATGGTCAGTCACATAGAATGTTACGCCATCATAGTAAAGCACACGCATATCGTCTTGCATACTGCGATCGTTGGGTTGGCCCATGCTCTGTATTAGCCTTTCATAGCCCCAAGCAGGTGCCACATCAATGCCTCGTATGTCACCAAAGAAGACCGTTTCCGCCCCATGCTCCCAAAGATGCACAGCAAGCACTGCTACGCTAACCACAAGCAAAGCTGCAATGGACGTGAACATCATAAGCTTTCGTCTTTTTGAGGTCACAAATAATCGCCCCTTTAAAAAGCGTGTACCATATATTCTACCACATTTTCGTTTTTTTTCTTGTTTTTTCCCTTACAATTATATTACAGTTTTCCTACAATTTTCGCCAAAAAATTTATAGTTGAAAATTGTGGCAGTTTGTTGTATGATATTTGTGAGAGGCTAATAGCCTCTAAAAACTATCATTGAAGGAGGGACTGCATATGGCGTACATTATCAACGATACATGCATTTCTTGCGGCGCATGCCCGCCAGAATGTCCTGTTGACTGCATATCTGAAGGCGATGGCAAATTCGTCATCGACCCGGATGTTTGCATCTCTTGCGGCGCGTGTGCACCTGTTTGCCCCGTGGACTGCATAGAGGCAGGGTAAAGACTTTTAGCAAAATATCTGCTTACAAAAGCCCTTGCCAGCAAGGGCTTTTGTTTGTATCAATAATAAGGAGAGCATCAATGAAAATTAATCGTTTTTATATATATTTCATAATGGCAGCGGCGTTGCTTGTGCGGCTTTGGTTCACCTTTGGGCTCAACCATTTGTCCCACCACATAGATATATCAACATTTGGTGCTTGGGCCAACATGCTTACAAGAAACGGTTTTGCAGCGTTTTACGGTACGCCATATTTCACAGACTACCCACCGGGGTATATGTATGTTTTGTGGCTTATCGGCAATATTGCCGGATGGCTTGAAGTTGTATTTGGCAGCCCTGCCCACGGAACACTTTTAAAGCTACCTGCTATTATTTTCGACCTCGCAACCGTGCTTTTCATCTATAAAATAGCCAAAAAATTTAATGCCAGCCGCAATTTTGCTGCCGTGGCTGCACTGATATATGCTTTTAACCCTGCAATAATTCTCAATTCGGCTGTTTGGGGCCAGGTAGATGCCATCCACACATTTTTGCTGGCGGTTTCAATATATCTTATTGCCAGCCGCAAGATGCTTCCCGCAGTGCTTTTACTTGCCATCAGCATCGTGGTAAAACCACAATCTTTCATTTTTGCCCCAATATACCTATTTATGTTCATCAAATATATATTCGGCGAAAATCTTCCAGAATTTAACCCTGAATTTCGCTGGCGCAGGTTTGGTAAGCTAGTATTGTTTGGGCTTGCATCATTTATATTAATTACCCTGCTCACTTTGCCCTTCATAGATTTTGCTGCATTGCCTACCAATTTCTTCGATATTCCCGTTGTTGCGCAATATATTAGCACATTTACCACATACAATTTTGTCACGCACAATGCATATAATTTCTGGGCTATGCTGGGCTTTAATGTAGCGGAGCTAACTCCGAGCTTCAATATAATCGGCTTTTCGCTGCTGGGTGCCATCGCTGCCTTTGCCATCGTGCTGCTTGCCCATTCATCTTGGAAAAAAATTGATGTAGGCAGCATCTTTATTGTAGGTGCATTTCTTGTAATAGGCACATTCCTATTTTCCATACGAATGCACGAAAGATACAATTTCCCTGCAATGGCTATGTTGCTTCTGGCATATGTTACATTGCGTGACAGGCGGCTACTATGGCTGTATGTGGGATATTCGGCAGTGCATTTCCTTAATAATATGGATGTGCTGATGATGTCTCTTAACAATTTTAACTGGGCACAAATTGCGTTTAGTGCGCGGGTATTTGCCATACCAGTTGTTGCCATGTCAATATATGCTATATATGTTGCAGTGTCGATATGTGTGACGAAGAAAAAGCACTCGTTGACCAACTGGCTAGACAAACGTGTTGGCAGGCGCAAAGATATACTCATTTGCTTATTAATCACGCTGTTTTACGCCATATTTGCCTTCACAAATCTAGGCAATACACAGTCGCCGCAAAGTCGCTTTGATGGTGCGCCCGGCGAGCAAGTTGTGATAGATTTTGGCTCTGCACAGGAGCTTTCTGTGGTGCAATATATGCTTGGAGCGCGACATGGCCAGTCATTTATGCTAGAATTTTCCATGGATAACATAAGTTGGACACCGCCTGCACATTTGGCGGTAGATACCACATTCGCCTGGACTTTTAACGAAACGCCCGGCATATCCGCACGTTTTATACGCATCACGCCTGTTACACACAATTTTATCATGCAAGAAATGGGCTTTCGGGATACGAACTTCGACCTGCTGCCTGTGGCTGTTATTTCACCCACAGGCCATGAGCTGTTTGATGAGCAATATACGGTGCCCACGCAGCTAATTGACTACATGCACAGCGCGTATTTTGACGAGATATATCATCCGCGCACGGCATACGAATATATCCATCAAATGCAGGTACTGGAATGGACACATCCGCCGCTGGGTAAGGTTATAATTTCATGGGGCATACAACTGCTGGGCATGACGCCGTTTGGTTGGCGTTTTGCAGGTACGCTCTTTGGTGTGCTTATGCTGCCTCTAATATATGCCTTTGCAAAAGCCTTGTTTTCCAAAAGCCAGAATTCCACGCTGTGGGCGGCATTTGTTACATTTGTTTTTGCTTTCGATTTTATGCATTATGCCCAAACACGCCTGGCTACAATCGACACATATGTCGTTATTTTCATAATAGGCATGTATTATTGCATGTACCGATACAGCCAAATGAATTTCTACCATGATAAACTTTCCAAGACCATGTGGCCCCTGCTATTTAGCGGCATTTTCCTAGGGCTTGCAGCGGCAAGCAAGTGGCAAGGGCTATACGGTGCCTTTGGCATTGCTATCATCTTCTTCTGGGTACTTGGACAGAGATTTGTGGAATACCTAAGGAAGAGGAAGGAAAGTGAAGAAGCCGTACAAGAGTGCGAAGATAACAAGAACGGTCTTTGGGATAAAGGTATTGGCGTATATAATGACTTTTGGGCTAATGCTGGAATTACATGCATAGCTTGTGTGGGTTTCTTCATTATAATACCCGCCGCCATTTATTTGCTCAGCTATATTCCATATTGGAACACGGGTTATCTGTATCCAGAAATGGGCTTTTTCCGAGCTGTTTGGCAAAACCAGCTGGATATGTATGGGTATCATTCGCATCTACTGGAAGGTCATCCATATTCTTCCACATGGTGGCAATGGATTATCAACTGGCGACCCATCTTCTATTTCTCTAATGACCTAGGACACGGGCTAGCGCAGGGTATATCCAGCTTTGGCAATCCATTGATATGGTGGGGTGGCATTGCCGCGCTTATATATTGCGTATACGCCGCCATACGCCGCCGTGACAAGGTTGCTATTTTCCTAATTATAGCGTGGCTTTCACAAATTGTGCCGTGGATACCTATATACCGCGTAGCATTTATATACCACTATTTCCCAAATGTGCCGTTTCTTGTGATGATGATAGCATATGCCTTGATGGCCAGCCGCATATTTGAAAATAAATTTTTCAAAAGTATCTTTGGTAGCCGCAAAAATGTCGCTATAACTTTTGCCGTGGCCTGCTTCGCACTATTTATGATGTTTTATCCGGTTTTAACAGGTACGCCCATATCACGAGACTTTGTGGATATTTATTTGCGCTGGCTGCCATCTTGGGTATTGTTGATATAAGAATGTTAACCAATCTCGGACAATCAACATAGTATGTATTAATCCACAAGTTGAAGGAGGTATATGCTATGTTTGGACCAATGTGGGGTCGCGGTATGGGCTCTTGGGGAAGAGGGCCATGGGGACCATGGGGACCTGGTGGCTTCCATCGTTTCCATCGTTTCCATCGTTTTCCGTATAGACGCTGGTGGTGGTAATACTAATTAGGAATTAGAAATTAGGAATTGAGGGTCGGTTAATACAATCGGCTCTTTATTCTTTTTGTGTGTTATGGTATAATACTAATCTTACGTTAAAAACGTTGAATTGAAATTCGGAAAAGCATCGTGCTTCTTGGTGTTTTCCGAATGAAGATGAAACGATTTTTAACTTAGATTAGTATAATTATTGGATTGACAAGCGTGGGGGATTTTGATATGGAGACACCGGAGACAAGTAAGGAATTGACACCGCAGGAAAAGAGACTGGCTACCAGCGGCATACCAAAGCTGGTGCTACAATATTCTATACCCACCATCATCGGCATGCTGGTTAATGCTCTGTATGTTGTGGTGGACCGTTTTTTTGTGGGTCAAATTCCCGGCGTGGGGTCGGATGCTCTAACGGGAGTTGGTCTTTCCGCTCCAATTTTGAACACCGTGGGTGCTTTTGCCCTACTTGTTGGCATTGGCACGGCGGCAAATATATCCATACGCCTGGGCAACCGTGACAGAGAGGGCGCGGAACGTGTGCTGGGAAATGCGCTGGTTCTAAACCTTATCTTCCCAATTGTGCTGAGTATTGTTGGCATGATATTTTTGGAACCCCTACTCATAGCCGCCGGTGCAGATGAATACACCCTACCCTTCGCTCTTACATATACCCGTATAGTCCTGGCCGGTTGTATTGTAATGTTTTTATCGTTTGCAATGAACCATCCAATACGCGCCATGGGCAATCCAAAGCGGTTTGCATCGGCGCAGCTGCTGGGTGCAATATCAAATATCATCCTTAGCCCTATTTTCATATTGTGGCTGGGCCTTGGCATTGCCGGGGCCGCCATATCAACCCTCATAGCGCAAACCATCTCAGCCATCTGGGTATTTGCATATTATTTCACGAATATATCCGGCAAGCCGGTTATCACGATAAAATTGAAAAATATGCGACTATCGCCAAAAATCATTCTTTCGATATTTGCCATAGGCATATCGCCGTTTTTTATGCAGTTCCTTGGCTCTGTAATCAATTTTATTGCCAACCGCACTCTAAGGTACTATGGTGCCATCGCCCTTGAAAATGCAAACCATGCCGTGGGCGCATTTACGGTTATTATCAGCATTTCTATGCTCTTTTTAATGCCTGTGTTTGGCATTAACCAAGGCGCACAGCCTATATTGGGCTTTAATTTCGGTGCGGGTAATATCTCACGGGTAAAACAGACATATAAATATTCAGCTATGTATGCTGTTATCATCTGTTTTGTGGGTTTTGTTGTTGTGCAACTGTTCTCAGAGCCTTTGATGCGGCTTTTTAGCGATGACCCGGCATTAATTGAAATTGGCACAGTAGGCATGCGCATTATGCTCTTTACGATGCCGTTAATGGGCTTCCAAATGAACACGGCCAATTTTTTCCAATCCATTGGCCGTGCAAAGATATCGGTATTTTTGGCAGTACTGCGTCAAGGCTTGATATTGATTCCTGCATATCTTATATTACCTATATTCTTCGGCTTTGACGGCATTTGGTTTGCAATGCCTGTAGCAGATACCCTGGCACTAATTATTACGGTTGGCATGATAATACGCGAATTCAAACGCCTAAATAATTTGCCGGAAAAAACTCTTGACACGGCCACGGAAAGCTGATAATATGTAAATTAGCAATTCCTATTAATATAGTTGGATTTGTATTTCCCTAAGAGGGGTGTTATTTATGAAAATTTCCACCAAGGGCCGTTATGGCCTCAAGGCAATAGTTGATATTGCATATTCCATGCAAAAGCTGGATGAAAAATGCGTTAGCGTAAAAAATATCGCAGAGCGTCAGGGCATTTCCGAAAATTATTTGGAACAGATTATGGCACCTTTGAAAAAGGCCAGAATTGTCCATTCTATACGAGGTGCAAATGGGGGATACTATCTGGCAAAGCCCGCAGAGGAGCTAACGGCAGGAGAGGTGCTTCGCATTTTGGAAGGGCCGCTGGTTCCTGTGGACTGCGTGGTGGATGGCACAAATGTGTGTGGCCAGGTAGATTGCGACCTATGCGTGATGAAAGGTACCTGGCGCGTTATTGCGGATAAAATTAATGAAGTAATTGATGTTATCACAATTTCAGAGCTGGCACAAAATTATGATAAGCTTACGAAAGAGAAAATTGCGAAAGGAACGATACAATGAACCAAAAGCAAATCTATTTAGATAACGCAGGCACAACACAGGTACGGCCTGAGGTGCTTGAAGCCATGATACAATATCTCTCGGATAGCTACGCAAATCCGTCTAGCATATATTCTGCGGCATCTTCTACGAAGGTGGCTATGGATGAAGCTCGTGAGAAAATCGCGGCGGCTATAGGTGCCACACATCGTCAGGAAATATATTTTACTGGAAGCGGGTCGGAATCCGTTAACTGGGCAATAAAAGGCATTACCGAGGCTAATCGTGGGCGCGGCAATCACATTATCACCACAACCGTGGAGCACCATGCCGTACTGTATACTTGCCAATATTTGGAGAAAAACGGATATGATGTGACCTATCTTCCTGTAGATAAATATGGTATGATTAGTTTGGATGATCTTGCTACTGCTATCCGCCCAGAAACCACGCTGGTTACTATAATGGCCGCCAACAACGAGGTTGGAACACTGATGCCTATACAGGAAATAGGCGAATATCTGAAGAAAATAAATGCCGAACGTGGTCGCGAAAACAAAATCTTTTTCCATACCGATGCAATACAGGCCGTGGGACATATTCCTGTAGATGTTAATGCGCTGGGTGTTGACCTGCTTTCCATGTCCGCTCACAAGCTGCACGGGCCAAAGGGCGTTGGTGCCCTATATGTGCGCCGCGGCGTAAAACTACCACCTCTTATACATGGTGGCGGACAAGAACGCGGCAGACGCGGCGGCACAGAAAATGTGGCTGGCATTGTTGCCATGGGTGTGGCGGCACAGCTTGCCCTAGCGGAAATGAAAGATTTGGCCGCCAAACATACTGCCATGCGAGACAATTTGATTGAGAAAATAACCGGCACCATCCAATATAGCCACCTAAACGGCCATCCGGTCAAACGGCTGCCTGGCAATGTGAATATTACTTTTGAATTTATTGAAGGCGAAAGCATGTTGCTCTTACTGGATGCCCGGGGTATTGCAGCATCCAGCGGCTCGGCCTGCACCAGCGGGTCATTAGACCCATCCCATGTGTTGATGGCAATGGGCTTGCCTCATGAGCTTGCACACGGTTCTTTGCGCCTAACATTTGGCAAGGACACAAAGCAGGAAGATTTGGATAAGCTAATAGAGGTGCTACCGCCTATAGTGGAGCGGCTACGGTCTATGTCGCCATTATGGGAAGAATATCAAAAGACAGGAAATATTGATAAATTATTGGGGTATACAAAGCAAATATGAGAAGAACAGACAGAGAAATAAAAAACCATGAAGATATAGTAGATGTATTGCAACGTGCAAATACGATAAGATTAGGCATACACGACAATCCATTTCCGTATGTTGTTCCATTGTCTTTTGGATTTGAAAATTGCAACGGACAAGTTTCAATATATATTCATGGCGCAAAAGAAGGTTTAAAACATACACTGTTAGATAAAAATAATCATGTTTGTGTGGAAGCAAGCATTTTTCACCGCTATACAGAAACGGAAACCGGTCTAACAACCGAATATGAAAGTGTAATAGGATTTGGTACAGCTGTGGTAGTTCATGATGATGAAGCCGTTAAAGGTCTTGATTTAATATGCTCTCATTGCGGTTATCACGGCTTTGAATATGATGTCGCCGCGTTGTCATACATGCGGATATACAAAATTACGCTATCATCGCTTGCAGGCAAAAGACGATTTATTTGAGATAGTGAATTTATGGAAGAATATCAAAAGACAGGGAGTATTGATAAATTGCTAGGGTATGCGAAGTGTTCATTTCGCGGACACGGGCGAGCACAGCTCGCCCCTACTATAGCAATGCAGACGGTGATAAGATGAAATATGAAGATGTTGACAGCTTACTACTAAAAACATTTCCTGATTTTACCATTGATATAATTGATGAAGGCTTACCGTATTGCGTTGCTGGTAACTTTGCTCGCTACCTTTTGGAAAAATATGAAAGTGGCAGTCACGATACGCTTGTATTGGCTGGTGATTTTATTGAAAAGCTGTTTTCATACAAGAATGAAAAGATAGACAACCTAGCAGTGGTAGGATATTTAGAAGGAATACAAAATGTTTGGAGCCATAGTTCAACCGACGCAGGAGAAGTGATAAAATTTTTAGGAATCACATCTCGAAAATGGTGGAGCAGACTTAATGATTTTTGGAGCGGCAATATATACGCTTTAAAAGATAACGACTGTTAAAATATGTATCACACGTAGGGGCGGCACCCTGCCGCCCGCTGTATAAAGGAGGTTAACATCATGCAATACAGCGAAAAAGTTATGGACTATTTCATGAATCCGCGCAATATGGGCGAAATTGAGAATGCCGCCGGCGTGGGCACTGTGGGCAATGCCAAATGCGGTGATATTATGAAAATTTATTTGGATATTGATGATAGCGGAATCGTGCAGGACGCCAAGTTCAAAACATTTGGCTGCGGGGCCGCTGTGGCCACATCTTCCATCGCCACGGAGCTGGTGAGAGGCAAGACGGTACAAGAAGCCATGAATATATCTAATCAGGCAGTAACCGAGGCCCTGGACGGCCTTCCTGCCGTAAAGGTACATTGCTCGCTGCTGGCAGAAGAGGCCATACACGCCGCATTATGGGATTATAGCCAGAAGAAAGGTGTAACAATACAGGGGCTGGAACCTCCGACAGAGGATGACCACGACCATCATCACGACCATGATGATTTTGATGATTTTGATGAATAATAATCCTGACAGGTCTAATCATGAACCGTATGTGTGTATGTGCGCATACGGTTCTTTATTTATGCAGTTTCCTTTGCAGCATACGATACCTTGTCAAGAGAGTTTGCTATCGTATGTTTAATTCTCTTACAATTTGCACAAAATGTCTATATTTTAATAATTATATATTGTGCGATATTACCATAAGCAGCCCTATATCCCTATGGTAATTTTCAACAAAGTTGTGCATTTGGTCTAATTTCCCCTTGCTTTTGTGTTTTAAATTATGCTATACTACAAATTCGTTGCAAAACTTATCCATAGGAGGTATGTATGTCACGACCTATAATTCAAGTCAAGAATTTTGTCAAAAAATATGGAAACTTTGAAGCCGTAAAAAACATAAGCTTTGATGTGGCCGAAGGCAGTATTTTCGCCTTTCTAGGACCAAATGGTGCCGGCAAAAGCACTACAATAAATACACTGTGTACCATATTTGAAAAGACATCCGGCGAGCTGACCATCGACGGTAAAGATGTTAGCCGTGAGAAAAACGCTGTGCGTCAAGCCATTGGGGTGGTTTTTCAAGATAATACACTGGACAAAAAGATGACAGTGGAAGAAAATCTGAAAATGCACTGCGTATTCTATAAGGTGCCGAAGTCTGAAGTAAACGAGCGCATAGACTTTGTTCTAAAATTGGTAGAGCTTTCCGAATGGCGCAAAAAGCCTGTAAGTACCCTATCCGGCGGCATGATGCGCCGCGTGGAGATTGCACGCGGGCTAATGCACTATCCAAAGGTGCTGTTTTTGGATGAGCCGACAACAGGGCTAGACCCACAAACCCGCGCGCATGTATGGGAATATGTGCTGAAATTGCAAAAAGAAAAGAATATCACAATATTCCTTACCACGCACTATATGGATGAAGCCGAGCACGCCGACGATGTTGCAATAATGGACCATGGGCAGATTATAGCACATGACACACCATTTGGCCTGAAAAAGCAATACACCAAGGACAGAGCATATATCACAACAAAGGATGCTGCAAAGTTTGAAGATATGCTAACGCGACAGGGCATACATTTTGAGGCGCGTGAGAAATATCACCGCGTAGATGTGGAAGATAATGCAAAATTCCTATATGTACTATCGGAGTGTCGCGAAGATATCACAGATATGGAGCTGCGCAAGGGCACATTGAATGATGTTTTTCTTGATATTACAGGCAGAGAAATAAGACAAGGGGGTGGAGCGCAATGAATGTAGTTATAGCATTGTGGATACGTAACTTGCGCGCATTTTTACGCAACAAGCCATCGCTGTTTTTCAATTTAGCTTTTCCGTTTTTCTTTGTATTTGTGTTTTCCAGCATATTTGACGGCGCAATAGCAATGATGCTGGCAGGTATTATCATTGCCACGGTTTTTGACCTAAGCCTGCGCATATCAGCCAATACGATAGATGACATGACATCAGGCTTTATGAAAGAGGTGCTGGTTTCGCCTATTTCGCGCTTTACCATCGCTGTGGGCCAGTTTGTTTCATCGGCCACGGTGGGTACCGTGCTTGGCCTGCTAATTTATGTAATTGGTATGATATTTTTCCCTGATGTTCGGCCAACATCGCCGCTTACGGTTATTTTAGTCGTAGTATCCATGATATTTGTGGGGCTTGTGTTTTCCGGTTTTGGCCTGATGATTGCCTCAAAGTCCAGAAACATGCAAACTTTCCAAGCCGTGTCCATGGCCATTACAATGCCGATGACATTTATATCAGGCGCATATATTCCGCTTTCGGCACTTCCAACGGCATTGCAATGGGTTGGCCGTTTTAATCCCATGTCCTATGCGGTGCATTTTTTCCGCAGCATAGCAATAGACAGCACAGACCCAGGCATGGAAGCTATATTGGCCATGGAGCAAGAAATAATCTTTACATTTTGGGGCATTACGATAACACCCATGATGTCAATATTCTTTCTGCTGGCCTTTGGTGTGGTGTTTCTGATATTATCTACTATCACCTTTACCCGTGTGGACTTCTCCAAGATGGCGCGGAATAAGGCGGATGCGGTGGATATGTGGAATTAAAACAAATATGGGGATTGCGAGCCGAGTCCGCAATCCCCATATTTTACGCTATTCAAGATATTTGCTGATGTGTTGAAACCACCATCCGTAACCCTGATAAATCGCCATCACTCCATCGTGGAAAAGCATTATCCTATCATATATGCCAAAGGGTACTATTTCGTTCCGGTCGGCAATGTTGATTATGCCATGCTCTCCGTAATTTGTTGTTACAACAATCATGCCATCACTATAGCCAAAAAACCCACCATACTCCCCAAAAGGTATCAACATTCTTCCGCTTGATAGCTCCACGAGACCCCAAAACCGCCCACGCCAATCACTTGCAACAGCTGCCAAATTGTATGACAAGATGTTAATGCGCCCATACTCGCCAAGAGGAATCAATTCTCTTCCGGTTATAACATCCACCGCACCAACATCGCCAGTTATTTGAATATTATCGGTTTGAAATTTCTCGCCACGATACTCTACATATGCTATACCATGAGAAAAAGACCAGATTGCGTCATATATGCCAAAAGGTATTATTTCTTCCCTTGTTTCAATATCTATGATAGCTGGGTATGTGCTCCATCTAAATCCTTCTCTTTCTATATTTACAAGAACCATTCCGTTATAAGCAGGGCCAATATTACGAAATTCTCCGAAAGGGATGATATGGTGTCCACTTGCAATGTCGATAAGAGCCCAATGTCGATCAAGACTCACGGCAACCATGCCATCGTAAACCCTACTGAACCCATCGAATATTCCAAAAGGTATTATCTCATCACCGCTTACAACGTCGATAAGTGCTAAATCGTAGCCAATCTCTGCTACAATCATACCATCACCAGCACTCCGAACGTGGCCATACTTCCCAAAAGGTATTATCTCATCACCACTTACAATATCTATAACTCCCCAATGCTCACCATTGTGCACAACAGCCATTCCATCAAAAACGCTCGAAATTGATTGGAAGGTAGACGGAGTATGAATTTCATTACATGAGCACAAAAGCAAAGGTATTGCAAATACCGCAATAATTCGCATAGCAACCAGCAATATACTTCTTTTTTTGTGCTTCGCCTTGTCCATAGAAAAATTATACACCAAACTATCAGTAAGTTCAAGTGAAACTGTTGACTATTATGTCAATTACATTTATACTGGCATTAGAAGGTAATGAACGACAAGCATAGGAGGGATTAACATTATGGCAGTTTTGGCAAATTGCAAGCCAACAGATGTGTTCCATTATTTCGAGCAGATATGCAAGATACCGCATGGCTCGCGCAATGAGAAGGCTCTTAGCGACTATATCCGCGATTGGGCAAAGGGGCTGGGATATCAGGTGGTGCAGGATGAGCTGCATAACCTAATTATCAAAAAGCCTGCCACGCCGGGGTATGAGGCGGCGGGTGCCGTGATATTGCAGGGGCATACAGATATGGTATGCGAGAAAAACGGCGATGTGAAATTCAATTTTATGAAAGACCCGCTAGATATTTATGTGGACGGCGACTTTGTTAAGGCGCGCGGCACCACGCTGGGCGCGGACAATGGCATTGCGGTAGCTATGGCTATGGCTATATTGGCGGATAAAACACTGGAGCATCCCCCGCTGGAGATTGTGCTGACCAGTGTGGAGGAAGCGGGCATGGATGGCGCAAAGGCTGTAGATGCCTCACATTTAACAGCCAAGCGTCTTATTAACATCGACCTTGGCGAAGAAGGCATATTCCTGTCATCCTGTGCGGGCGGCTGCTATGTTTATGTTAGGTTGGATTTGGCATATCAGCCATTGCCATCTGGCGACTTTGCGGCATATAAGCTGTTTGTGGGCGGTTTGCAAGGCGGCCACAGCGGCATAGATATTGATAAAGAGCTAGGAAACTCCAATAAGCTCCTGGCGCGTATGCTGGATACTATCAAAACACCGTATCACCTTGCGGAAGTTGATGGCGGTTCCAAAACCAACGCAATACCGCGCGAGGCTTTTGCCATAATTCATGTTGACAAGGGCACAGTTGAGGGATTGAAAAAGGAAGCCGAAGAGCTTGGCAAAGTTTTTGCGGCAGAATTGCAGCATAGCGATGCTGGGGTATTTGTAAGCCTTGAGCCTACAACATCTAATGGCCAAATCTTCACTTGCGACACAAAAAAGAGTGTGGTTTCACTGCTATTGGCCCTTCCGCACGGCGTTGAACATATGAGCGCGGCGCTGCCCGGCCTGGTTGAAACTTCTAACAACCTTGGTGTTGTAAAGGTAATTGATGGTGTTCTTGATATTCCTTGCGCCGTGCGAAGCTCTTCAGAGAGCCGCAAATGGGCATTTGCACGCCGCATTACCGTTATAGGCGAGTCCTTTGGCGCAAAATGTGAAACATCCGGCGGCTATGCCGGTTGGCAATACAGCCCGCAAAGCGAGCTGCGCGATATTTTCACGAAGATATATGCAGAAAAATTTGGCAAGCCAGCAAATGTTGTAGCAATGCACGCCGGTGTAGAGTGTGGTATATTTGCGGACAAGATGCCCGGGCTGGATATGATTGCACTAGGGCCGGAGATGCACGGCATACACACGCCGGAAGAAAAGCTTTCCATAAGCAGCACACAAAGAACATACGAATTTTTGCTGGATGTATTGAAAAGCTTGAAGTGATGTGATATAGTAATATTACCTGAAAACAGCAACAACAAATTTTTGAATGAACAATGCTTCAAGTTCATTCAAAAATGCAGGTGTTACTTGTTTGAAGTTATATTACTGCAGAATACAATTGATAACCGACACATTTATGAGGAGGGAAACCATGATAGTAAAGGTAAGATTTAAAAATAAGATTGCAGAGCCCCTGATGAATGCAACGGATTTTTGTGTGAAAACCAAAGAAAAAAAGGGCAAAACCTACCATTGCCTGGAGTTTAAAGTAGACTACTCTATGGGCATAAAGAAAACCTACAGCTTTGACAGCCACGACGAAAAACTAATTAATGACCTGTATGACAGAATTTGCAACAAAGGCGAGTTTCTCTTCGATACCCTTTGCACGGCCTGCGAAGAGACCATCAGCTGCACAGAGCTGGATTATGATAAATATGTAGAAATGTCCAAATGCGGCGAGCTATCCGGCGAGCTGAAGTTTGGTGGCGAAGATTATGTAGTGACGGTGTAGATAGAATCCCCGGGCTTTTGATAAGCTCGGGGATTTTTGCTTCTACAGATTTTTAGGTAAACCTCTCCATACCTTCAATAGCAATCTCTATAAACCTATCCTTTGTAATAAATTTTTTAAGAAATCTTCTAAACTGCCCTCATTTGATATTTCTCTAAAAAATACTTCATGGTCGGTACCAAAAACTGTGGGATTATTTGGATTAGGGTCCGATAAACATATATAATAATGGTTAGGAAATCCGTAGCTCTCAAGCAAAAGAACAAATTCAGGTTCTGAATCACCTATTGCTGCTTTGCGAATTTCTGTTAAATTCACTCCAAAATATTCGTCGCCCTCATCTGTAAAAATGCCGTTCCATTCCTCAAAGTCTTTTGTACCTTTTTTGAATGGGGTAAATAATTTTGCTCTCCAGAATTTTTGACATAACCCTTCTTCCGTGAGACAAAAATACCTACTAAGTAATTTAGAGAAAAAAGTATCTTTGTCGGTCAAAAAGAGTTCTTTATTGCTGTTGTATAGCAATTCTACTTAAAAACAACGAGGCCGCGCGCGATACAACCAGCGCACCAAGGGTGTATTCGCGCGCGAGGTGAGGCGATTTTCAAGTTTAATGACTATAGGTTTTAATCTCTACCAATCCCTATTCCTAATAGCCTCTTCAACATCATAATCGCCAATCCCAAAGTGCTCTAAAATACATCCAACGGTCTCTCCAATGCTATCCCGCGCGACTGTTTCAATTTCGCTTTCATTATCCCAAAATTCGTCTTGAAGGTCATTGATTTTGTCTGTCATGCTATCGAATTTTTCTTGAATTTTATCAATATCACGTTCGCCGGTTTCTAAAAAATTCACAATGTCAGCTAGCAAGTCTTTAATTTTATCAACCAAAAAGTTAGGAAAGTAGCCATCACTATACATTTCTTTTAAATACAGTTCCTCATTAAATTTTTTCATAATACCTCCTTAAAATAATTTCATCTAAAACCTCGAATCCCTCAAAAGTTCCTCATGCACTTTCGCTGTATTCAGCTGCTTAGAGGATTCTTTCACAATGCCGTTCACCCTATCATCATCCGTCATATAAAGAAAATATGCGACCTCTTCGGGGTCAAGCTCAAAAGCATTTGCTTGTATCAAGTTCTGGAAGGCTGTTGTTACAGTTTCTATAAACAGTTTGTAAAATTCATCATATATTTCGTCCGTCATCGGGTTCTCTGCTTCATCATTAAGTGATTGCTCTTTTGCATATAGCAGCCTGCTTATATCAACTGTTCCACCTGCTTTGGTGCTGTCATATTTCCATTCATCGGGCATCCATTTTGTTGTTTCGGGCGCGCGGAAACCGTAATGGATATCTTTTTTCTCCATTTGCTCAATGGTATTTATCCATAACCCAAGCGTAATACAATCTCCATCTGTAACCAACACGGCGGCATATATTTTTTCATCCTCAACCTGCTGTTTAATATCCTTAAAGTCCTCTATTACCGCTACCTCAATTTTGGACACCAGACCATCAAAAAAATCTTTCATCATATTCCCCCTTCAAAGCCAATTGTACAAGATATGTCAATTTTATCAAACTTTCACATGAAATTCAATCATAGCATTTGTAATTTTTTTGTCGCTTTTTTTTAATGCATATTCCTGTGAAATCTACAAAATATATATTGGTAATTATGTATAATGTTACCAAGCCATGAGATTCCAGGGCAATACCAATTCTACTTAAAAACAACGAGGCCGCGCGCGAGGTGAGGTGAGGCGATTTTTAAGCAGAATTACTATAGTATAAGCCCGGAATGACAAAAAGGGGCCCAGCATGATAGTTGAAATATATGCAGATATTATTTTCCTAATAAACTTCTTCGTCAATGGCGCGATATTGTATATTGCGGGCGTGCTATGCCGCAAAAATGTTAGACTTTGGCGCATTGTGGTTGGCGCGGCGGCTACGGCATTGCTGTATACCATGCTGGTTTTTACACCTCTGGCGGCATATCTCAATATTTTTACGTCCTTCTTGATACTTGCGCCCGGCATATTGATATTGCAAAAACCAGCTGGTATCAAAGACTTTGCCATCACGTTGCTGGCGGCATATGTTACAGCCTTTGCAATGGGCGGGCTGGCTATGGTTGGTATGCATGTATTTGATGGGGGCAGGCATATTTGGTCCACATATGCATTTGGTTCCACGCGCAGTTTCACACCGCAAAACCTGATTGTGGCTGTGGTTTCCAGCTTTATTGTGCTTAAATTCGCACAGAAGCATATTTTCAAAAAGCATCTTACAAAACAGGCCTTCTGTCGCTTTAAAATACATTTACTGGACAAAGTAGCGGAGCTTAATGCACTGGTGGACACAGGCAATAGCCTTATAGACCCCATAAGTCAAAATCCCGTTATCATCGCAGAATTTGACAAGATAAAACACCTATTGCCAGCCCCCGTTGCCGAGCTTTTTCACACACAAAACCAAGATAACCTTGCCGCTATAGCCGCAAGCTTTGCCGAAGGTGGCTTTAGCAACCGCATACGCATGATACCATATTCTGGCATAGGAAAGAGTGGGGTTATCGTTGGCTTTAGGCCGGACAAGGTAGAGCTAATCGAACCCCGTAGGGGCGGCACCCTGCCGCCCGCAACCCAAGATGTAATTATCGGCATATGCGACTTCACACTGTCCAATGACGGCGAATACCACGCCCTAATAAACCCGCTGTTATGCGATTAGACCGGAGGTAAAACTATGATAAAAAAAATCGTCGAAAAAATCAAAGGTTTGATTGCGCATTACAGAAAAATCGAAACCATATATTATATCGGCGGCAGCGATGTACTGCCCGCACCGCTAGGTCCGGAAGAAGAGGCCAAAATGCTGGCGCGGCTGGGAACCGCCCAGCATGGCGAAAAAGCCAGAGCTACACTAATAGAGCACAACCTGCGTCTGGTTGTATACATAGCCCGCAAATTTGAAAATACCGGTGTTAATGTGGAAGACCTGATATCCATCGGCACCATTGGCCTAATCAAAGCCATCAATACCTTCAAGGCCGATAAAAAAATAAAACTGGCCACATATGCTTCGCGCTGCATAGAAAACGAAATCCTAATGTATCTGCGCCGCAACAGCCGCATAAAGGCCGAAGTATCTATAGACGAGCCACTAAATGTGGACTGGGATGGTAACGAGCTGCTGCTATCCGACATACTGGGCACCGATGTGGATATAATATACCGCGATATAGAAGACGAGGTAGACCGCGACCTGCTGCGCATGGCCCTAACCAAGCTAAGCGGCCGTGAAAAGCGCATAGTGGAGCTGCGCTTTGGCCTTATAGGCGATGGAGAAGAAATGACGCAAAAAGAGGTGGCCGACCTGCTTGGTATCTCCCAATCCTACATATCGCGTCTGGAAAAGAAGATAATTTGCCGACTGCGTAAAGAGATTAGCCGGATGACGTAGACATATTTTGACTATACATTACGTAACAATTAGCGTATAATCTCATTAGGAGAACCCCCTGCAACAATACATATGGGAGGTATTTTTATGAGAGTGTTTAAAAATGCAACTGTCATGTTGCTTGCGGTGATGTTGTTATCCGGCATTGGCCTATCGTCAATAGCTTATGCTCAAGAACAGGATGTGCAACAACAATATCAATTGTTGAGAGAATTTCTTGACACAGCAATGAATCCTGCGGCGAGAATGGATTCCAATAATGCTCTTGATAATGTTTTTAAGGGTATTATGGGAACACCAATGCAACCCCTTCGCTTGTTCGACGGAGAATTTACCGATTGGTTTATAATCGCTATTGAAAATGAAGATGACTTGTTTAATGAAGAGTTGAAGGACACAATTTCTTTGGCTACCGGCATACCTTCAGACAGAATCGGTTTCTTTTGGTTAGATACAGAAAATGCAAGACGACGGGAACCACAGCAAGTAAGAATCACTTTTGAGCATATGCTTATTCATAACACCGGCGCAATGCTGGAAATTATGAAAAATAGACCAGAATCCCTTCTTCATTGGTATGCACATGAAGAAATATCGCAGGCGTTAGAATCCGAACTTGTTCAAAACGAGCTTGCAAAGCGCGGCGTAACCGTTACAATTGATGAAACTATTTCCGTTGAGCGTACAGTGAACGATGTTCAAAGCAGGGCATTACCTTACGATGCATCACTTGTTCGACAAGCAGGTGTCTCGCTGAGGGCAGGCGATACGATTTTAATTCATAGAGTTCCCTTTGCGCATGGTGAGGTCTATACGGTAGGGCATCCCGCAAATGCCTCTAATGCATTTAGATTTTTCACTGCGTCACATGGGCGCTGGCCTGCGGGTTCGGATGTGTGGCATTTTGACAGTCGTACCCACCAGGTAGGTGCGCATAGGTTGTCTTCACCTTTCCTCACACCTGCTGGTTGGAATATCACAAACTTTAGGGGTTCCGTGCTGCCGGGCGCAAGAACTTCTGTACACTCTTTCGGCCCCATTTCAGGCGGTTTGTTTCAGGGTGAAATCGTGTGCTTTGCAGGAACAGCGGCTCAAGTTGATGGCTTTAGGTTGGCAAACATGAACATTGCCGACTTCGGCTCACCACATTTCCACATGGTGGGCAGCGATAGTGGTACAGGTCTTTTTGATAGAGGCACCGCTCTTGGAGTACATACCTTTGCCGTGCCTGGAACTAACAACGGAAGGCCCACTTGGTTCCATGCATACACACGTCCGCATTTATATAATTAGCAATACATAAGTCAAACCAGCACATAAAAACCGCCGCAGACATAAGCTCTGCGGCGGTTTTGTGTTTCTTCCATTATATCTCCAAATCATCAAAATTAATATCCATTTTTATGACAGTATGTGCAATTTGATGTATTATGCCTAAAACAGCGATGACTAACAGTATTTTCATTAGGGTTTTCATAGCTTGATTCTCCTTTCTATAAGCTGCGGCTGCCCGGCTTTACCAGCGGAAGGTCGCCAGCCGCGCAGATAGGGCACTCCTCGGGCGCATAGGATGATATGTTGGCGGTGTATGCGGCCACGGTTTTTGCACCAAAATCTATAGTGCCGCCGCTACGGTCTACCAGCACACCAACGCCCACAAGCACACCACCTGATTTTTTTACAATATCAATAACCTCTTGCACACTGCCGCCGGTGGTTATAACATCTTCCGCAACAACCACGCGGGCACCGGCAGGAATTTCAAAATCACGGCGAAGTGTCATTGTGCCATTTTCGCGCTCAGCAAAGAGGCCGGTAACATTAAGTTGGCGCGCCAGCTCATAACCAATGATAATGCCGCCCACAGCAGGCGAAATTACAATATCCACGTCATCATCCGCAAAAGCGGCGGCCAGGTGGCTAACCAGCTCCACGGCATATGCTGGTTCTTTCAGTATCTTGGCACATTGCATGTATTTGTCGCCATGACGGCCGCTGGTGTATAGAAAATGGCCGGTAAGCAGTGCGCCGCTGTTTTTCAAAATCTCTTCTACTCTTTTGTTTGTAAGCATATATAATACCTCCCATATTGTTTACGCCAATCAAAGGTCAAGGCACTTGTGCATTACGGGCGGCTACGAGCCGCCCCTACAGTTACCCCATAAGTATTTCGTAAGAGAAGTACCTTTTTATCAGCCGTTGTGGGGGCGGCACTCTGCCGCCCGTGACCAAAGGCCGATACGCTCCGACTCTTGATTTACGTGTTAATTAATCTCCAGCTAAATCATTTGTTATCAAGCGCTTATCCTGATTGCTTTATATCTTCGTTTGATTCATTAACTTTATCTAAAAATAACGCGAACCGTTGTTCCATCAGGAAACATTTCCCCCTACAACTATTATAACCGAAATTATATTGACCTGCAACCACTTTACCGCTATAATAGAACCTGCACCAAAAAACTAGAAAGATGTGTGAAGAATATGGCGAGAAAAAAGATTGAAAAAAAGATTACATACAAGGAAAGCCCACCGATATTGCAGGGTATTGTGGAGACGCTGGAAACCAACTACATGCCCTATGCCATGAGCGTTATTGTATCGCGGGCCATACCGGAGATTGATGGCTTTAAGCCCGCGCACCGCAAGCTGCTGTACACAATGTACAAAATGGGCCTGCTAACCGGCAACCGCAGCAAGAGCGCAGATGTGGTGGGCACCACCATGCGCCTTAACCCCCATGGCGAAATGGCAATTTACGAGACGCTGGTGCGTCTAACGCGCGGCAATGAGGCTCTACTACATCCATTTGTGGATAGCAAGGGAAATTTTGGCAAAGTATATAGTCGCGATATGGCCCATGCCGCCAGCAGATATACAGAAGTAAAGCTGGACAACCTTTGCAGCGAAATTTTTAAGGATATTGACAAAGGTACCGTAAAGTTTGTAGACAACTACAACGGCACCATGGTAGAGCCCACGCTATTGCCCACCACATTCCCAAATCTGCTGGTCACACCCAACACAGGCATTGCCGTGGGCATGGCAAGCTCTATTTGCTCGTTTAATCTCACAGAAATTTGTAATGCGGTGGTTTCGCTGATAAAAAACAAAAATTTTGACCCGGTGGAAGAAATTTCTGCACCGGATCTCTCCACCGGCGGCGAGATTATATATAACCGTGAGGATATGGCGAAGATATATGCCACGGGACGCGGTGGCTTTAAGGTTCAATCCCGCTGGCGGTTTGATGCGGCCAATAGCTGCATAGAGGTGTATGAAATCCCGTACACCACCACCATCGAGGCCATTATAGACAAGATACATGCCCTGGTAAAAGGCGGAAAGATGAAAGAAATCACCGATGTGCGCGACGAAACCGACCTAAAGGGCCTAAAAATTGCTATAGACATCAAAAAATCTGCTAATGCTGACCATGTAATGCAGCGGCTGTTTGCCGCCACGCCGCTAATGGATAGCTTTTCTTGCAATTTTAATTTGCTGGTGGATGGCAAGCCGCAAACCATGGGCATTACACAGATATTAACCCATTGGATTGACTTTCGCAAGGGCTGTATAGCAGGGCGGTTGGCGTACGATTTGGAGAAGAACCGCGAGAAGCTGCATTTGCTGAATGGCTTGGCGGCGGTGCTGTTAGATATTGATAAGGCCATCAAGATTATCCGCGAGACCGAAGAGGAGAAGCAGGTAATCCCCAATCTTTGTGCCGGATTTAGCATTGACGAGGTACAGGCAGAGTTTATTGCGGAGATTCGACTGCGTAATCTTAATAAAGAATATCTGCTGCGCCGTGTGCAAGAGCGCGAGGGGCTAGAAAATGAGATTGCTGATATTATCGAGACTCTGGGCGATGAGAAAAGAATTTTGGACATTATCGTAGCGGAGCAGAAGCAAATTGCTAAAAAATATGGCAAGGAGCGCAAAACAGGCATTGTGGCTCAAAGTGACGAAGCAGTAAAGCCGCAGGAGTTTATCGAAAATTACCCCATCACGCTATATCTAACCCGCGGTAACTATTTCAAGAAGATTGCCAATATATCTCTGCGCAATAATCCCGATATTGCCGTGAAAGAAAACGATGCCATCATACAGCAGATTTCCGCGCAAAATACGGATGATATACTATTTTTCTCCGACAAATTTAATGTATACAAGCTGCGTGCGCATGAGGTTGAAGATGTGCGCCCCAGCCAAATGGGGCAATACCTTAATAATGTGCTGCCATGTGACAGCGATGAAAAAATTGTCTTTATAGCAGCGACAGGCGACTACAGCGGCCATTTGCTATTTGCCTTTGAAAACGGCAAAGCCGCTCTGGTAACGGTGGAGAGCTACGCCACCAAGCTAAACCGCAAAAAACAGGTAAATGCATATTCAGACAAATCGCCGCTTATTTTTGCCGAGCATATTGCCGAACACAAGGACTATCTAGCCATACGCGCCGACAACAAGGCCCTGCTGTTCAACACATCTTTGCTACCCATATACTCTGCCAAAAATGCTGGTGGCGTGCAGGTGGTGCGCCTGGGCAAGCGTGGCGTACTGGAAAGAATAGTGCCGCCAGCAGATATGGAAGGCAACTGGGAATGGCTGCGTTGCGACAAGCTGCCGTTTGCAGGGCAGAATATGGATATGCCGCCGGATGCGCAAATGGCGTTTCATACCAACTTGCAATCTTAGATTGCAAGTTGGTATCAGGATAAGGAGTTGATATTATGATTTGCTCAGTTCGTGATATTCCGATACATTATGAAGAACACGGCAAAGGAAAGCCTATACTTTTCATTTCGGGCTACCGCCTAGACCATCGTATGATGGCTGACCCATTTGAGCCTATTTTTAGCGAAATGCAAGGTTATCGCAGAATTTATATAGACTTGCCCGGTACCGGTAAAACACCATCGGCTAACTGGATAAGAAACGCTGATAATTATCTTGAAATTGTGATTGACTTTGTGAACACAGTAATTGGCGAAGAAAATTTTTTACTTGCCGGCCAATCTCATGGCGGATATATTTCACAGGGGCTTGTTCATAAAATGAGAGATAGAATAGATGGTGTGCTGTTGCTATGTACTCAAACTGACCCACGAGAAGAAAAAGAAGAAAACTTGCCCATCAGACAAATTCTATATAAATCGGAGCAAATGGATTCGGTAGATATGGATTCTGACGCAGATAAATACTACATGGACATAGCCGTTATCGCCACACCACAAATATATAGAAAATGGCAAAATGTAATAAGTTCCGCATTTCAAATTGCCGATATGGACTTCTTTGCAAGCCGCAGTGTGTGGTATAGCGATGACCTGCACGATGCGGTTAGTAAGACAAGTTTTGATAAGCCCTCTTGTATTATAACAGGGCGACAAGACCATGTTACCGGATATAAGGTAGCCTATGAGCTTGTAGAAAGATTTACCAGAGCAACATTTGCCGTTGCGGATTGCGCAGGACATATCATGCACGCCGAAAGAGAGCCGCTTTTTACGCGGTTAGTTAAGGATTGGATTGAGAGGGTCGAGCAGTATTCGTAAATAAGCAAGCCGCTAACTCGGCGCACACCTGTTATAATAACGCCAATCAAGAACCCGACAGCTGGATTGCTTCGGGGCAAGCCCGGGGTGACATGGCTTGAGAATGTGTCCTGCTCGACAACAATGTCATTCCGGGCAAAGACCCGGAATCCCCTATCATTGCATCTGTGGTCGTAGGGGTGAGCTGTGCTCGCCCGTTGTTCGAGCGCGACAACTTCAACCTTTGATTCGCGTTAATAATTCTCTTCCAGCCAGGCAACCCCTGCCTTATGCACCCGCTGCACATGCGCAACGGATAAAAAGGCGGCATCGGCCGTCTCTTCCCAGGTCATCTTATAAATATATCGCGCAGCAAATATGCGTTGCATATCATCTTTCGGCAGGGTGCGTATCATTTGGCGCAGGGTTTTGGATGTTTGCTCTATATGAGTTAGGTCTTGGGCGTATTCTTCCATTAGCGTGCCGGTGTTTCCACGAGAAGCCAAGGTTTCCAGGGCATCTGCGGCGGCATCGGCTTCCTTTTGTATGTTAAGGCTGTTTTTCAGGAACTGTTCGATATTCATCAAATTCCCCCTTGTCATATTAGTTAATCTTATGATATAATAATACTATCTCGGGCGAATAGTGTCAAGTATTGGGGGGTGCTTGCTATGACTTTAAAATTTGAATCCAAGCTTGTCGAAAATATTACAAACTTCCGCCGCCTGGAAAGCGAGACCTTGCCACATACCCATGATAAGGCAAGTCTTTTGTTTTATCTGCGACAAAGGGCAGAAACAAACGCAAAGATTATGGCAGAAAACAATATCATAATAGACCAAGAGCTGCGGCCTGTACTTGCAAATATCGGCGATGCCAAAACCGCTGATAGCCTTTTTACACTGGCGCAAAGGTTGTATACTTATAACACAAACCTGGATGATGGCCTAGCACTGGAGATTCATAAGGGCATTATAACCTGGGCCAGGACAAATGGAGATATAGACCGGCTTGTGCGCAACCTATATTGTGCCGGATATATTTATCAGCAGATATTGAGCCTGATGGTTGCCCGAAAGAATTATGGTTTCTTCTACGAGGAAGCTTTAGACGCATTTAAAGAAGCAGCTTCATACAAATCGCAATATGCTGACATTGACAGCAGAGAAACCCGCATGTATATCAACCGCTGTTTGGGTAATGTATATGTGGTTTTAACCTCTTTGCGCGGCAGGGATGCTGAAAATACAATGCATTTGTTTTTCGATGCGGTTGATTCTGCCATCGGTTTTTGGAGCGATGAGGCTATCACATCTTTCGATTCGGACTTTCCCTGGGCGGCATTTATAAGCAATGCTCATCAAAATGTATGCGGTTGGGAGCAGATTTTGCGAGGGCAGCCAAGGCATGAGCAAAATCCCGAGATTGTACGGCGTGTTTGCGAAAGCTTTGCATTTCTTGATGCAAACAGAAATGCCGTTAATATAAATAAATTTTGGAGCACATCCCGCACCGAAAATTCGCGTAGATTCAACAAATACTTTCAAGGAAAAATTAGCCATCAGGAGCTTATTGAAGAGCTGCGCGCGGCGGCTTCTGCCGCAAAAGATGATGACTATTCCAGCAAAGGCATTTATGAGTCATTTTTTGTATCATTCCTTCTCATAAACCAACTTGAATTATCGGATAAGGCTGATGAAAAAAGCACCAGAGATGAAATTGGCACCATTCTTGCTAGCGTTATTCGATACTTTAGGAATGTTCCAAGTGGTGTAAGCAGAAATGACATCACATTTAATTCGGCCTTGGCATCGTGCGCAAAATATACCGGCAAGCTTTTAGATGTCAATGAATATATTGACCTACTTTTAAAATTCACATCTTACAGCCATTTGCCAACATATGTCCACACTATCAAAGTGCGAGATTTGACCGAAATTTTGACAAAATACTTTTTGTCAAACAGTCCGCAGCTTTTTATCGGCATATGCGGCGCGGTAGATGCAGAAGATGTGATAAAACATCAGGATGAAATTTTGAAAATGACTTGTACCGCCGCACTTTGCCACGATATCGGCAAAGTGGTTTATCTGGATACAATTTCGCTGCATTCCCGCAAGCTGTATGATTTTGAATTCGACATAATAAAAAAACATGCCCGCATGGATATTTTGATGCAAGCAAACAACGAGACCATGGCATGTATTGCAGATGTTATAACCGGTCATCACAAATGGTTTGATGGCTCCCATGGCTACGAAGCCGGCTTTAATAATATCAAATCCAATTATAGGTTCATAATAGACATGGTGGCTGTTAGCGATTCTATAGATGCCGCCACGGATACAATAGGGCGCAGCTACGCCCAGAGCATTTCTTTGGAGCAGGTTATCAAAGAAATACAAGATGGCGCTAACACACGGTATTCGCCCATCATAGCAAAAGCGCTGTCTAATGAGCATCTTGCATCGCAAATACGACAATGCATTGGGCAGGGGCGCGAAGATGCGTATTACGAAGCCTATTTGGATATTATTAGACAGAAAGAGCAGGACAAAGAGGAAACCGTATGAACAGAGTAAAAGAATTGCGCGAAGAAAAAGGCATGAAGCAGGTAGAGCTGGCCCAGATGCTTGAAGTATCTCAGGGCACACTATCTAACTGGGAGCGCGGTGTACACGACCCGGACAACGAGGCCCTAGGGCAACTGGCCCAGATTTTTGATTGCTCCGTAGACTATCTGCTGGCACGATCCGATGTGCAACAGCCATTGGACGGCCTCTTTATGCGTGTAATGCAAAATGCGCAAGATTCAGGCATGACTCCTAATGACTTGCAAACACTCGTAGACTTCTGGAAACAGGCCCGAGAGAGGAACGATGGTGTCAAGTGAATATCCTCTCCAAGGCTGGTTTGTACGAGATTGTAACGGAAAAGGCAGTTCAACTGGGCTTTAATATGTATGCCCAGAAATATAAAATAGACGCTATAGCACTGGCCATGCAGGTTTGCCATAACCCAGAGATAAAAATGCTAGAATTTGACAGCATCAAGGTTTGCGGCCTCATGTACAAAGGCAAGCTTGGCACTACAATTGGCCTTAACACGCGACGCAGTGCGGGTGGCAGAAATTTTGACTGTATGCACGAGCTAATGCATTATTGGCTGCATGACCAATCTGCGTTCTATTGCCTAGATGACATGGATGGTCACATGGAATGGCAGGCAAATGAAGGGGCAGCGCAGTTTTTGATGCCGTATCAAAGCTTTATTCCCAATTATTGTTATTTGCATGACAGGTTGTATGCGAAATATGCGCCGCAGCAAGCATATGATATGCAGATTGCCGCACTGGCAGGAAATTATATGGTTGGCGAAATGGCAGTGAAATTTCGCATGGAGAGCTTGAAGGGTGAGATTGCGCAGTATATAGATGGTGTTGGCATTGACAAAATAAAAATTGTTGCTAATAGAAGTAGAGGTGCCGTATGACCTGCTATTTAATAAGACACGGGCAAGACGATAGGGCCGTGCGCGGCGGCTGGTCTAGCTCAGGTCTAACTGATGAAGGAAAGTCGCAAGTAGAAAACTTAGTCAATCATATAGTCGAAAATAGAAATAAGCCAAAAATTGAAAGGCTATTCTCCAGCGCCACTATACTTGCAGGGATGCCCAGCGATGTTGCAGATAAAAAGCATCCGCAATTGTTTTGAAACACTTTGGAATGGTATGGGCCATATTCGCATGGCGAAAGCCCCCGTGTTTTCTATGAGCGCATAAAGACTGCGTGGGGAAAATTTTCTGAAATGATTTTAGAAGAAAACAAAAATGTAATCCTTGTTACTCATAGCGGCGTAATAAATGTTATCCATTCACTTATTGATAATCGTCCTTTTTCAAATAAAATTGAAATGGAAAGGGTGACTCACGCTGCAATAATATCGCTCAAGCATGACAATACATGGATGATTGCAAAAGCAATAAATGGCTATAAGAGCGAAAAATGACATGAATAGACATGATATTTGTCGCAGATAATATCCTTAAATATGATTTGGGGGTATTTTTTATGAAGAGATTTATATTGACCATAGCGGCGGCAATATTTATATTTGCCAGTTGCGGCACGGCAGGCGGTGTTGTAGAAAGCCCGCTGGCGGCCACATTGATTGACGCAGTTGCACAAAAATCTGTGCCGATTAAAGGTGCAACATTAACCACGGATTATAACGCGCAAATTAAAAACCGCACTATCAATCTAGAGATTGCCACACGCACCATCAACGGCGTGGTATTACAGCCCGGCGAGACATTTTCTTTTAACGAGACCATAGGTAAGACCACCTGGGCCAAAGGATACCGTCCCGCAAAGATATTTGTAAAGGGCAAGGAAGAACAGGGCATGGGTGGCGGTATTTGTCAAGTTAGCTCTACGCTGTATAATGCAGCGGACTTTGGCGGCATGGAGATTGTGGAAAGGCACCCACATTCCAAGGATGTGGGCTATGTGAAAGAGGGGCGCGATGCTGCCACATCATACGGCGGCGTGGACTTGAAATTTAAAAATGTGCTGCCGCATCCTGTGAAAATTGTCGCAACAGCTACCGGTGGTAAGCTGACGATATCGTTGGAAGCAGTTATTTAGCGCATAAAGGCGGGCGGCCTGTGGCCGCCCCTACATATTTTACAAAGTGCCTGCCGCATAATTTTCAAAGTCATCTGCAAATTGTATTGTGTAGCGTTCTGTTGTAAAGCGGATAATCAACAGTTGCGGGTCATCCACGCCACTCCAATGCGGCATATCATCCATAAACGGAAGCCAGTTTTCTTTTTTACTTTTAAGGTCTGTTAATGCTTCCGCTTTGCCAACAAGGTTGATTGTATATTCACTTGAGTTGATACATACGCAGGCTTTATTATTTTTGCGTATTCGTTCAGCATACGGCCTATCAACAGCCGTGTTAAACGTAAGCCACTTTATGCCGTCAGCTCTTGTGATGTTAAATGTAGTGGCAGAAGGGTGGCCATTTTCATCAATAAGAGAAAGTGCGGCATATCCTGTCATTGGGCCAGCTTTATATTCAGCCATCGAGTTAATGAGTTCGCTTGCTCTTGCAATAACCTCTTTATTCATTTTCGTACTCCTCGTATTATCATTTTTTACGCTCTTTAATGGGAAATAACAAATCAAGCTGCGTATCTTCCATTTTTGCGCCGTTCTGCATTAGGTAGAAATAATTTAACACTTCCTCAAAATGCGGTACCCCTTCGGCTTCCTCGTATCTCTCGCTTGCTTTCACCCACTCTTCAAGCAAATTCCAGTCCTCAAAACTCCAATCTCTTAGCACATGGGCTGCAAACATCCCGCCGGCAAAGGTCTTTTTTGTTAGCGGTGCTTTAACTTCCATATCATCCGGAATAGAAACCCACGCCTCATATTCTGTCGGAGGCACTTCACTTGAAAAAGCAAAACCCATTCCTCTGGCATCGGGTTTAATTTTCAGCAGGTCTGTTTCGTATACAAATTTTTCTATCCTGCTGGTGGCTTCCGGCCCCACGCCCCATTCATATTGTCCTGAAACATAAGCCGATGCTACCGTCATTGGCGGCACATAAACAATCCGCACATCGCTATCCTTTAGCTTGCCCAGGCTTTCGCTTGCTTTGTTAAGGTCGTCCATTGATTTTTCCTCCTCGGATGCATAGTCGAGCAGTTCGCTTTGCGAACGACCAGACTGCAATGTATTTTTAGGGAAGGAAATGCTATCCACAATAGCAAACACAGAACTATCGCTCAGATAATCTAGTTGCAAGCGCATATTTGCTTTTTCGTGCAGCTCACTAACGAGGCGACTGAGTATGGACTTGACAGTTGACATGGCTGTAATCTGCTCATCCAGCTCGCTTATATTGCGCTCGAATATTTCGATTATGCTGGCAGCATTATTGTTGTCAAATATCTCGCGTATTTGCCTGACAGGAACGCGTAGCTTTCGCAATATGATAATTTGACGAAGCCGTCGTATGGCCGCCTCATCATACACTCTATAGGCATAATCTTCCACGCGGCTGCTCTCAATTAGGCCAACTTGCTCGTAATAGCGCAACATACGGCTTGATATACCAAGGTTTTTCGATACTGCACTGATAGTTTGCGTTTTTTGGCTCATTGGGTTTGCACCTCCCATTAATACCAAGAATAGAGTACGACACGGTGTTCGTGTCAAGAGGAAAATTATTAAAACCTATTCCACCCTACGAAAAATCCACCTAAACCACGGCTCATCCGGCACAGATAATATCATCCTGGTACCCATCATACTGAAATCGTATACTGTCTCTTCCGGGATGCCATCATATATGTACACAAATGTTATTTGGTCATCATCAATAGTCCAGGTGAAGGCACCGGTATCCCCGCCCCATCTTGAAATACCTGTGCCGTCCGGGTGGTATATATCTATCCAGCTTCCGACGAGCCAGTAAGTGTCAATTGTCGGCGATTCATCTGCCATAAATTCCCATGTACCTACAATGGGGTGTGACCTAGAAGGCCAATGTGCTGTGATGATGCTGCTCAAAACAACAAAAACTATAATTGCTACGCCAATAACTTTTAGTATATTGCGGGATTTACGCGTCTTGCCGGGCATTGCAAAATCTTGCAGGGCAGGTTCTGCGCCTGCGGATTCTTCGACTATTTTTGTTGTTTCCTGCCCACACATTGGACAATAGATAGCCATCTGGTCTTCCATATTTTTACGGCAATTGTTGCAAAAGCGCATAAAATATCACATCCTTGTAAGTATATGTCAGTAGCATAACACAAAATTCGGGTTTTTGCAAGGGAACAAATCGCTGTATTTGCGCCCTTTTTGTTGGCTTTGGAAAGAATTTTGAGAAAATTTGCAAAAAAGGCTTGACAAATTGTTACGCAGTTGTTACAATATATTTAATAAAACGCGAAGCAATTGTAATAACTTTCAAGAATTACATTTTTTTACGGAAGAGGGATTTCATGTCACACAGGATGTACATAAGAAGAATTTTAGCGGCCCTTCTAGCGGTCGTTTTTCTAACAGGTCTTGCGCAACCGCTAAATATCGCAGCCCAGGATGGCCAAGGCTATATGGAATTTGTTACCACAGCAAATCTTAATCTACGCTCCGGGCCGGGCACCAGCTATCCGCGTATCACGCTGATACCAGAAGGCACTGTTGTGTTCATCGTAGAATATGTACCAGATAATCCTGATGAATACTATGCTTTCTCGTCCGTTATGTTCGGCGAGATATCCGGCTATGTCGCTACTAGGTTCATTGAGCCAAGGGCATTGGCCACGGTGGAAGAGCGTGTTGAAGAAATAGAACAAATGCCAATGATGCCGCTGGAACCTTGGGTAGAATATGCTCACGCACAGGCCGCTGCCGCTACACCGGTGCCAACACAGCCGGAAGCGCCAGCTCCACCACCGGCTGCTACAGAGCCACCTCCACCACCACCGGCTGCTAGAAACGGAAACGTGGAAAACATCTCCTGGTCAACGATGCGGCACAATGTCTTGACAACAGGCACCACAATACAGATTTTTGATATACGCAGCGGACTTACATATAATGTTAGGGCTTTCTCGCTTGGAAACCACGCTGATGTGGAAACCGTAACAGTGCACGACACCGAAATTATGCGCCAAACCAGCGGTGGCTTTTCGTGGGATGCGCGCCCTGTGCTTGCTACCTTCAACGGCAGAACATTCGCTGCTGCCATACATACCATGCCACATGCAGGCTCTACAATACACGATAACGGCAAAAACGGTCATATATGTCTGCATTTTCTTGGCTCCACGCCTCATAATGGCAACCGAAGCTGGGAAGCAGAGATGCAAGCAGCTATTAGAATAGCTTTTAACCATGGTGGTAGCAGATAAAGATTCTTCGCTACACTCGGAATAACAAATTAGCAAACAGAGAGTCCATTGGATTCTCTGTTTTTTAATTGAGGCTTTACATTTGTAGCAAATGGTTGTAAAATGGAATATGTATAGTCATTTTAGTTGAAAAGGGTCTTGTGTCGAGCACGAAACGCGCGGTCTTTGTGGTTTGCCTTTGGCAAACTGGCCGTAGGCCACTTTCGCACAGCGAAAGCACTGGAGGCGCGTTTTGGGCGAAGACAGAAGCCTATTTTCAAGTTAAATTACTGTATAGCTTTTTTACGAAAGGATTGACTATATGAGAACAAGATTTGCGCCGTCGCCGACGGGATATATGCATTTGGGCAATTTGCGCTCTGCGCTGTTTGGATATTTGCTGGCTCGCAAGATGGGCGGCACATTTGTACTGCGCATCGAGGATACAGACCAGGAGCGTTTTGTAGCTGATGCAATGGACAAGATATATGAAAATTTGCGCACCGCGGGCATTAGCCATGACGAAGGGCCGGATGTTGGTGGTGATTACGGACCGTATATTCAAAGCGAGCGCAAGAGCAATTACATGGATTACGCTAAGAAGCTGATTGATAACGGCGCGGCGTATTATTGCTTCTGCGATAAGGCGCGATTGGACGGGTTGGAAGATGGATATGACCGCCATTGCTGTGGTTTGCTACCGGAAGCGGTTGCCAAGAACCTGGCCGATGGTATGCCATTTGTCATGCGCCAATTGATTCCACAGGGTCGCACCACATTTGTTGATGAGGTTTTCGGCGAAATAACTGTGGAAAATGCGGAGCTCGAAGACCAGGTACTGATAAAATCCGATGGCATGCCCACATATAATTTTGCCAATGTGGTGGATGACCATATGATGGCTATTACGCATGTAATGCGCGGCAGCGAATATCTAACCAGCACTCCAAAATATAATTTGCTGTACGAGGCACTGGGCTGGGATATCCCCACATATGTGCATTTGCCGCTCATTTTAAGCGCATCAGGCGGCAAGCTGTCCAAGCGCCATGGAGATGCTTTCTTTGAAGACTTTCTTGCAAAGGGATTTTTACCGGAAGCTATTGTAAACTATGTGGTATTGCTTGGTTGGAGCCCGCCGGATAACCGCGAGATATATTCTCTTGCCGAACTTGAGCAGATATTTAGTGCAGAAGGCATTAGCAAGTCGCCATCTACATTTGATTTGGCAAAATTGCGCTGGGTTAATGGCGAATATTTGAAAGCAATGGATTTTGATAGATTTTACACACTGGCCGAAAGTTATTTGGCAGATGCCGTTAAAAAAACCAGCATTGATAGAACCGCACTGGCAAAGATGGTACAAGGCCGTGTATCGGTGCTGGATGATATTCCGGATATGTTGGATTTTATTGACCAACTGCCGGAATACGATACCGCAATGTATATACACAAAAAATCAAAATGTGATGAGGTCATCGCGTGTGATGTGTTAGCTAAAATTGCACCAAGGCTGGCAGAAATTGATGAATCTGGATGGAATGGGCCTGATATGTATAAATTTTTGACAGAATTTGCAGCGGAGCTAGAGCTTAAAAGTTCGCAAGTGCTGTGGCCTGTACGCACCGCTCTTTCCGGCAAGGCGGCTACACCTGGTGGCTCCTCAGATTTGTTGGTAATATTAGGTAAGGATGAAAGTCTGGCCCGTATACAGCGCGGCTTAGAGCTGCTACGATAAGGAGATATCATGGGCGAACAAATTATCATTTGGCTGATTATGCTGGCTTCGCTGTATTTTGTTATCAAATGGGCGGTGCGCACTGCGATTTTGGAAGCAGATGATATACGAGCAAATACCTTGATTAATAACACAAAGGCCAGTAAGACCAAGTGTCCTACTTGCGAAAAATTGCATTATGTGGGTCATTCTAAATGTCCGCATTGTTTGCATCGATATTGAGAGGAGAACAAAAATGGCAGACCATATTAACACAATGCTGCATAATGTAATTGACAATGTAGAAAAGGTAATTATCGGCAAGCGCGAGGCCATCGAGCTAGCGTTGTGCTCATTTTTGTGCGCGGGACATGTGTTGATTGAGGACATGCCCGGCGTTGGCAAAACCAGCCTGGTTTCTGCCATGGCAAAGTCTTTTGATTGTAGCTTTAGGCGCATACAATTTACGCCGGATATTTTGCCATCTGATATCACAGGTTTTTCGATGTATAATCAAAAAACCGGCGAATTTGATTATCACCAAGGCGCGATAATGTCGCAGATTATCCTGGCGGATGAAATCAACCGCACATCGCCCAAAACACAATCTAGCCTGCTAGAAGTGATGGAAGAAAACCAGGTAACGGTAGATGGCGAAACATACAAGGTGCCGCAGCCATTTATCGTGTTTGCTACACAAAATCCAATAGAATATCTGGGCACATATCCTCTGCCGGAGGCACAGCTGGATAGATTCTTTATGCGTATATCCCTTGGATATCCAACTGCCGAAGAGGAGAGCAGTATGCTTTCGCGTTTTAAAGAGCATAATCCCATAAGAAACCTGCAAGCTGTGGCAGATTCTGCCGGGTTAATAGAAGCGCAAGAGCTTGTAACAAAAATACATGTGGACGAAAAGATTAACAAATACATAGTTGGCATTGTGCGAGCCACCAGAGCCAGCGAAGATGTTGCGCTGGGCGGCAGCCCGCGGGCTTCGCTTTGCCTATACCGCGCGGCGCAGGCCTGGGCACTTTACAACAAGCGCGATTTTGTAATGCCGGATGATGTTATCAAAATGGCAGTGCCGGTAATGGAGCATAGGCTGGTGTTGAAGCAGGAAGCCAGACTGAAGCGGCTTACGTCCAAGGATGTGGTAGAATCGGCTGTGAAGTCTGTGCGCGCACCACTGTAAAAAGGGCAAGGTGTTTTATGAAGAGGTGCAGGTCTTTGACGGTTGTGACTTTGGGTTGTTTGATGATATTCACTTTCATTGCGTTGGCAGGATGCGATTTGGAATATGAGCATGAATCGGATAAGCATAGTGATGTGGCTACATTTGCCACGGCATCTGAAAATTCCGGCTTAACTTCTGCAAATATTAGATTTTTTCTTGTAGATAGCGAAGAACTTCCGGATGGTATCACTGATTATTGGAGATTGGATTTAAGCCAAATTGACCACTACCATGAGTTTTATAACTACGAATTTTCCGAGTTTTGGCAAGCCCATCCCGATTTGGCAAGATGGGAAGTGCCTCGTATTGTATTTACAACGGAAGATGTAGTTCGCGACTTCCGATTCCTTGAAATTGTGCCAAACCATGATGGATATTGGGTGGCAGAAGAATATATTTATGAAGGCGCAAGAGCTTATATTGTACAGAGGGTTTTATATTACATAGATGAACTGGTTCCGGGAACTCCCTTTATAGTTACAGGAGCCAATATGGGTGCTTTGTTTGCTTTAAATGGGTTTTCATTTGTTGATTATGAAGGTGTAACCAGGTATTTTGCCTTTTCATTTAGCTATTATATAGACCCACCCCCTATAATTTTGCATGAGTTTTAAAGTGGGTTGCTTTCTTGCTTCTAAGGCACTAACTAAGAACCTATCTTCAGTAAGCTGCCATACGTCTTTCCGGCCGATTTTCAGCCACTCTGCGTCAGTTGAATCCTCGCGTGCCTTTGGGCACGCCACAGATTCAACTTCCTTGATTGACTAAAAATCAGGCTCGAAAATCCGTATGTCCCATTACTGAAGATAGATTTTAAAATCCTGGAGGATGGCGCATGATGGGGATGACGTTAAAATCTGCCACTTGGGTAAAATCAAGGGTAATGATATTGCTAATCCTTATTTTGCTTTCTTTGGCAGCCTGTAACGGAAGCCCACAGGATACATCCGAGATGCAAGAATCATCTAATATACAGTCATCACCGCCTGTATTTGAACCTTCATACGATACTGTAAACATTGAAGAATTGACAAATGAAGAAGATTCCGCCAATGGCGGCGAAATTCTTCTTAACCTTCCAAGCTCCACCGCAACAAATTTATTTGGAAACCGCTTTAACGGCGCTAATATCGTTTTTAATACATCAACAGGCTATTACTATGTTTCGCAATTAAACCATATTTCTCATTGGTATTCAGATTTTGGAATAAACGATTTGGCTTTTAAAACACGAATGGATGCCGGACTTACTACAAGAACAGTGCTGTCCGATGGCAGCTTTGAGCAGCTGCAGTTTGTAGACGGATATATGTATTATATATCAAACGGTTTGTTGATGCGCTATCATAACGGGACAGAAGAAACCCTTGTTGATATTATCATTGATGATTACGCTATTGACGGCAGCTTGGTTTATTTCGTTCCATATGGTACCCTAGAAATTTGGGTTAAAGATATGGACAATAATCTGCCGGCAGTGATGCTGCCAATAATGCGTACCGGCATGTTTCAAGCCGCGGAAGGCAAAGTGTTTTTTGTTAATGAAAATGCAATACATATGTACAGCAATGGCACCACAGAAATAATTTATCAATCAAAACTGGAAATAGCTATACAGGACTTTTTAATTGACGGTGTTCTTGTATATAGACATTCTCGTCGGTTTTTGGCAGGGCTCAATGCCGGCCTAAGAATTGCTGGAAGAGAAGATGCAATTGGTCCATATCCTGATGCTTATACTATTTTAGGCGATAGGGTGTATTACGTGGACTTTGAGCATGTATACTTTTATGATATGACGCAAAGCAAAACGGAACAGCTGCCTATATCCGGCGGTCGTCTTTTCAGAATAGCCAGCCATAACAATAATCTCTTTTTTTCACAGGATTACTTTCTGGGTGGCGTGTCTTCTCTGTTTGTTAGCAATATGGATGGCACTAATTTTAGGCCGGTTGTTAGCGTACAGCAACCTGAGTTTCAGACATTCACTTTTGTTAACCAGTGTCATCAGGACCAGGGTCAAGGTCAGAACTTTTCCTTTTCATATCCCATTGGATACATAATCGGTGATAATGCCGGAAGTTGGCGTGGTTGCTGCCTATGGCTGGTGGAACCGGAAAACAATCTTACCATTTGGTTAAGAAGCACAGAGATTCATGAAAATGAGTGGTCGTCGCAATATTGGGATGAATTTGATGTACATGCAGAAGGATACACTGCAATGAAAACTGACCAAGGAGTGCCTGGGCGATATATAGTATACGATGCACCCGGCAGATTCCATTTTGTATTTGAGGCAACAGATGGTGTGCATGGCTTGTCAATGACTGCAAGGAGCTATGCTGGATATTTTGAGGATTTTCAGTCAATCCTGTTTGAAATTGCCAAGAGTCTAACGATTATTCGAGGGGATTAACATATGCTAAAAAACCGCTTAACATACGGGGTCGTACTTGCTGTACTAATCCTACTGATAATGCTTTACGAGGATGGCATCACATACCTTGCACTGTATGTGGTTTTGGTGCTGCCGCTTTTGTCGTTTTTACTTACATTGGTATCGCGGCGACAGTTTAGTGTGCAGGAGAGCATTAGCCAGGATAATATTATCAAAGGCGAGGTTGTAAAATATATTTTCAATGTCACAAACAACAGCTTTTTGCCGTATACATCTGTGCGTGTGCGCTTTAAGGCCAATTCCAGCGCAGTTACAGCAGATTTTACAGACAAATTCTTTTCTATAGGCCCATACAAAAACCACGAAATAACATTTAACGTATCTGCCAAATATCGCGGCAACTATGAAATTGGTGTATTAAATATCGTTGTATATGACTTTTTGGGACTCTTCCGCTTTGAGCAAAAGCATGACCACGCATTTATATTGATGGTGCGCCCCAGGGTAATGGATATTACGCCGCTGCCCCTTTCCAAAGCAGATAGCGGCACAGAAAATGTGAAAAACTTCACGGCGCAAGAGGATTATGCCGTTATTTCTGACCTGCGCAAATATCAACCTACAGATGGTTACAAGAAAATACATTGGAAAGCATCCGCTAAGAAAAACGAGCTGGTAAGCAAAAACTATCAAAACACAAAGCGTAATTCTGTGGTGTTGCTGCTGGATAATTCATTGATAGGTGGGGGCGAAAGAAGAGATGAGGACACAGCCGCAGCCATGGAAGACCTGATGATGGAGGCCTATGTTTCTACATTATCATATTGCTCGCGTCATATGTTTACATGCTCGCTATATTATATGGGCGATGAGCAAAACGAAGGTGCCAACGGCAATTTTGATTATCTGTACACCATTGCATCCAAAATAGAATTTGCTGGCAAGGACACATTTGATGCATATTTGCTATCGTATTCCAAGATGCAGTCGGATGCAGATAATATACTAATTTTTGCACAAGAAATAACCGATACATTATTTGCCACGGCGCAAACATTAAGCGTATTTGGCAACAATGTTATTGTATTTCATTTTAGAGATTTGCAGCAATATGAATTTAGAAGAATCGCCCGCTTGAGAGAGATGGGCATTGATGTTATAGATTTTAGACGGTTGTTTCAAGGGTGACGCACATGAAAAAGTTTATGCTGTTCCTGCTTATGCCCATTTTATTGATGCTGGTGGGATGCGGTGCCGAGACAAAAGGGTGCATAGCAGATAACTATATAACAGAAGACTATGCGCACGATGAAACAGATTCTGTTGTAATTAGAGATGTTAATTACATACTAACAGTCAGTAAGGGGGCATCACTATCACCACCTGTCCGAGAGCTTAGGGTAGGCGAAAGGGCATTTTTGAGCAATCTATCTATCAGGGAAATCATCCATTCGCGCATTATCCTGGAAGATGGCGAATTTGTGGGGCACGAATCTGTATTAGTCACATTTGACAGTTACGCCCATGTGCAGGGAAATCTGCAAGTTACAACAGATGAACAAACGGGAGAAGTCTCTGTTATCATGACAGATATGGTAGATTATTTTCACAACTTGCGCCTGCCTGTGCTTATAGATGATTTTAGAGAACCATCTATTGTCATTTCAAACCCTGATGGCATAGCGAGGATTCTCGAAGCCGACAACGAAAATTATATTCTGTTTATACATAATTTTGTGCTGGTCTTTGATGCCAATGATGATACAGTGCGCAATAGCGCAGAAGTTTCGGCTATATTCCGCACAAGCGGCAATTATATATACGCAATCAACACTAGCCAAGCCCTTGCACCCCAAAAGATTAGCGAGGGTGATGAATTTTTAGGTATGACCTTGGAATCTCTGGGAAGAGTTTGGCTTGTATATAACGCTGACGGCGAATTTTCTCATACTGATTTTGCAGAAGTTGATTTTGCAGGTGAAATGACATTAAGCGGCACTTTGTGGATTTTTTATTATCCATCCCACGGCGGATTGATTAGCCTGTTTTATGGCGATGATGATTATTACCATGTTTTTCCTGATATTGCGGGCAGCCATAACCGCATTGAGCTTGTGCTAGATATAGATAAGGTGCTGGGTTCTTTAGGGATGAACGCAGATGAGGTACTTGAGCAGCTCCAAAGCTCCGGGCAGGAATTTTGGCTTTCTGACATGAAATTCGATGTTACAATTACAATAGACAGAATTTCACTTTCGCGCTTCCAAAGAAGCCTTTGGGATTACGCAAATTTAGTTGAATTAAGCATAAATCCGTAACTGAATTAGGGGAGGTGTTGTTTTTGTTTGATTTTTCGAGTGAAAGAAGCGGCCTGTTTTCCCGCTTCACATGGATAGACACGGTATTTTTGCTGGTTGTGGGTACTTTGCTTTCGTGGTCACTTTCTATGGCCGTTGTTGCCGGCACATTTTTAGAATTTGCTCCGCTTGTTTCGCTTGTGCGCATTTTCTTTATCATGCTGGTGCTGCGCTTTATTTTCTGGAACAAAGGCACATTAATATTTGCCGGGGCAGTTGTTGGTGTTACTCTGCTTCTGCTGCTTTTTGAAGCACTTTTATTTACGCCGCCTATTGTACAGATGTCAAGTGCTGATGTATATGCAGATATATATTCCTATTACCCATACATTGCAGAAGCCGCATCCAGGCAGCGAATGTATCCTATGTTCACCGAAATTTCAAACTTTATCTCCGGCACCATAGGTTTTGTAACCGGCTTTGAGCTCTACACCGCAGCATATGACGCGGCTATACAATGGGCACTGGCCATTGGCCTATCTATATTTGTATTTGTTTTCGGTTTCTTTTGGTTTAATTTCTTTGCGATACTCGCTACTACGCTACTATTTGGCCTTGTGTTAAACACGGGTTTCTTTTTCTATACACTTTCGTTTTATGTTTTCATTTTCAGCCTGGTTTCATATTTGATACGCTATCTAAACCTGCGTAGCATGGGCAAAGACCGTAAAAATTCGCCATTTGCTCTATACGCCCTACCTTTCACGGCGGTGTGCTTGGCCGTGGCCTTTGCATTGCCTTCGCCGCAAGCCGGCGCCGCAGAGCAGTTTACAGAAAACTTCATCCGGCGCCCATTTAATTCTGTCAACGAAGGTCTGCAATCCGCCTTTGCCCCGCGCCATTTTTCGCTGGCACAGACGGGTTTTGGAATGGGCAGTACGAGGCGGCTAGGAGGCAATGTTACTGCAAACTACGACCACTTTATGCGCATAAATCATCCCGGGCCGATATATCTTACGGGCAATATATTTGATAGATACACCGGCTTTTCGTGGATTAACAGCTTTGACGATGAATATTACATTCTGGACTTCAACGAGCTGGAATCAAATATAGAAGCATTTGAGCGGCTAACAAGCCAATTTACAATGCATGTTGCCAATGATTTTCTTGATGAGCTAATGGATGCCGCCATATATGGCGATGAGCGTATGCGCCAATGGAATCTGGGTCATGCTTTCTTTGGCAATCCATGGTTGCAGACTGTGCCGCGACCTATGTCTGCCCGCGAAATCCTTCTACAATCTACTGCCGCGCATCTTGAAGAAGGCAGGCTACTTATAGAGCATGATATACGCAAATTCACTGTGTTTACTACAGGTTTAGTGTCCAATATTTTACTTCCGGATAGCAACCCCACCTTTTTGCGCGATATCAATGGTTCTGTGCAGTCGGATGTGCTGCTGGAGCGCGGCGCACGTTACGAGATATTTTATGCCTCGCTGCCAGCCGATGTAGATTGGATGAGCCTGTTGGCGCAAAGCAGACATGGACTGCTGCACGATGTATATAACGATTTGACACAAACACAGGTCACATTTGGCCTAGATATTTATGATATCCCCTTTGCGCGCTCTTCCATGAGCTTTATGCACAACGGAATCCTAATAGATTATGAATATCTGCTTCGCGAGTATCTGATACCTCGCGCCGACCGTATTAACGAAGTATATACTACGCTGCCGAGCCATTTTCCTGATAGAATATCAGAGCTGGCCCAATACGTCGTAACACAGTCCGGTGCCGTTACAAACCTTGAAAAAGCCATTGTGCTTGAAGAGTTTTTGCGCAATGCTGGCGGTTTCAGCTACAGCCTTACGCCCGGTCCTACACCTATCGACCGCGATTTTGTAGACCATTTCCTATTTGACTTGCAAGAGGGCTATTGTACACATTTTGCTACAGCCTTTGTGACCATGGCACGCTCGGTTGGTCTTCCAACGCGATATGTAGAAGGTTTTATTGTATCCGGCGATGCTGACATAAATGGCTATCTGGCCGTTATCAACCGTCAAGGCCACGCCTGGGCCGAGGTATATTTCGAGGGCTTCGGCTGGCACCGCTTTGACCCAACACCTCCCGCGGCTATATTTACCTGGCCGGAAGCACATAATATCGCACCATTTTACGACGACTGGTACGAGATGACACAGTTAATGGGCACACCTCTTCCATGGAGCGGACTTTTCCCTGAATATTGGGATGAAATGGATATGGATATGGATGCCATAGCGGCTCTGATAGCGGCGCAAGAAGCAGAAGAAGCTGCAGGTCTTAACCTAAGTGTTAGCCAGCTAATTACGCTATCCATATTAATAACAACCATACTGGCCATATTCCTAATGGGCAGCCGGGTGGCATATTTCGAGGCCAAAAAAATGTCTGTCAACAAAAAATCCAACAACGACGCTGCTATTGCACATTTTCACCAAATGCTGCGCTATATGCGTCTGTTCCGCTTTGAAATAGAGCCCCACGAAACCGCAATGGCCTTCGGCGGCCGCGTGGGCAAGCGCATCGGCTTTGAAAATGAGCGCACGCTGATGATAGACCTCTCCAACATCTTCTCCCGCGCGCGCTATGGCCACGAAGAAATATCCGATGAAGACCGACAGCGCATGGCAGAGGCCGTGAAGTCCCTAGACAAGCGCCTATGGGGCTATATGGGCCCGCGCAAGTATGTGCTGTACAAGTATATTATGTGTATGGTTTATTAGGCTAAGGTATCGTAGAGACGAGTAGTCCGTATCCAAGGAGCATAACCTCATGAGAAGCCGAATAGCCCAAATCATAATCATCCTGGTCGCCCTATTTATACTCACCCCTGCCAACATTCGCGCCGAAGAAATCAACGTAACTATTGATGGTGTGCATATTAACTTTGCCGACCAACACCCCATAATTACGAGTGGCCGTACTTTGGTGCCTGTGCGTGGTGTATTTGAACAGCTGGGATTTGAAATTGACTGGAACCAAGATGCACAAACTGTTACGCTTGCCAATGCAAGCCACATCGTAATCATAGAGGTGAACAGCTCTCACTTTATCGTTAATGGCGAAAGCTACAACCTTGATGTAGCCGCACAAATTATCGGCGGTAGGGTAATGGTGCCTATACGCGCAGTGGTGGAGGGCGTGGGATATCATGCGGCTTGGGATAGCATAGCAAATTTGGTGATTATCAGCTCTACGCCTTTCGTAGTGGATGCCACATCTGGATACATTATCGTAGGTGGTGAGCGTTTTTGTATATCCCTTACAGAGTTGGATTTAAGTGGGCGCAGGCTGTTTAATGAGGATATTGTACCGCTACAATATATGGTAAATTTGACCAGTCTTAATTTGGCGGCCACCTATGTCAGTGACTTAACGCCACTAGCAGGGCTTACAAACTTAACGCATCTGGACTTTCTTGGGGAGTATATCACAGCAAATGGCTTGCGCGGCAGCTGGCGTGCGGGTTTTGGTGCAAGCTTTAGATTTACTCCAATTGTTGAACTGTCGCCGCTTGCCGGGCTTGTAAATTTGGAAATGCTGCATATAAACAGCTCACATGTTCGCGATTTAGGGTCTCTTGCCGAGCTCACGAATTTACAGGATTTGCACTTAGCTCATGGTCACTTTTATGACCTAACACCCCTGGCAGAGCTTGTGAATTTGAGAAGTCTGCGCTTGTTCGGCGCACAAATCACTGATATTTCGCCGCTTGCCGGGCTTGTAAATTTAGAAATCTTAGAGTTGGCTCGCAACAATATCGGCGATTTCACACCGCTTTCCGAGCTAGTAAGCCTGGAAGAATTGCGAATTTGGAGCAACCCTATTGAGGATATTACGCCCTTTGAGCAGCTCACAAATTTGAGGGTATTGGTTTTTGATGGCTTTCGTATAAACGACATAGCCGCTCTTTCCGAACTTGTGAATTTAGAGCATCTGTCTATGGTAGGTGTCCAGGTTAGCGACATCACGCTCTTGGCCAACCTTACAAATCTGGAGCATCTATCTTTAGGGTTTAACAGCATTTCCACTGTAGCGTTTGGCCAAATCAGTGATATTTCGGCATTGGCCGGACTTACAAATCTTGCATATCTGAACTTGTCGCATAATCAAATCAGTGATATTTCGGCATTGAAAGAGCTTGAAAACCTGCGCAATCTGTCTCTCAGCGTCAATCAAATCTACGATATAACGCCGCTGGCAGGACTTGCAGAATTAAGGCAGCTTGGTTTGAGACATAATCGCATTAGCGATATCACGCCATTATCTGAAATGACATATTTGATTCATTTATCCTTGGATGGCAACGATATCATTGATATAACACCACTTGCAGTACATACAAACCTGATAACGCTGAACTTACAGCACAACCCAATCACATACTGGTCGGCTGTAGAACACATTGCTAATGTTCAGGGCAGACCGTAGGGGTGGCACCATGCCGTCCGTGCCCAATACCACCCACCCAAAGGAGGAACCCATCATGACCAAAAACCACATCAAGGGCTTGGCCCACATCGGCGTATTCGTCAAAGACCTTGACAAATCCATAGACTATTACAAACGTCTGGGCTTTACCCTGGACAGAATTGAAGAAATACACATTCGTCTGGCGTTTTTGAACGCGGGCACATGCCTGGTGGAGTTGGTAGAGCAAAAAGACCTGCCGCCGCGCACCCACGGCCCCGTTGACCATTTTGCTATGGTGGTGGATGATATTGATGCCGCTATCGCAAGTGCTAAGGAGAATGATATTCATATTGATGCATCCACAATAAATTCTGTGGATATTTTAGGTGGTATACGTAATGTGTTTTTTGAAGGACCGGATGGTGAGAGGTTAGAGTTTGTAGAGTATGCGAAATAGGAGAAGCCAGTTATGAATATAATTACAAAAGATAAGACCATATACGCCATGAGTGCATCCAATGCACCTGTTTTGACGGTGCCTTCCGGCAGCCGTGTGGTGTTTGAGACACGCGACTGCTTTAGCGATCAGATTACATGCGAAACAGATGCCTTTGATGGGCTGGACTGGGGCCGCATTAATCCTGCGACGGGACCACTGTATATTGAAGGAGCCGAGATTGACGATGTGCTTGCCGTTACTATTGAAAAAATAGAGATTGCAGGCAGGGGGGTTGTAGCTTGCGGTAAAGGCATGGGCACCCTTGGCCATCTGTTTGATTACAATCATATCAAGGTTCTGGATATTGTGGATGACTGCGTTATTTTTTCGGATGCAATCAGTTTTCCCGTCAATAAGATGGTCGGGGTTATTGGTACCTCACCTGCTCCAAGCGAAGGTGCGATATCCTGCGGCACACCCTGTGCCCACGGCGGCAATCTGGACTGCAAGAAGATTACAGAAGGTGCCACGATATATCTTCCTGTCAACGTACCCGGCGCACTGCTGGCTATGGGTGATTTACATGCAGCGATGGGCGATGGCGAGATTGGGGTTAGCGGGCTAGAGGTATCCGGAAAAGTTACAGTTACAGTTGATGTGGTGAAAAACAATGATATGCCAACGCCCATGATACGCAATTCCAGCCACATTATGACGCTGGCCAGCCACGAAGATTTGGACATTGCCGTTGATATGGCAGTGGAGAATATGGCAAAACACCTAGTGGCCGAGCGCGGTATGACGCTGGCCGATGCCACCATGCTGATATCTTTGACAGGCAATGTACGTATCTGTCAGGTGGTGGATCCGAAGAAAACTATACGTGTGGAGATGACAATATGAGCGCAGTAAAAAAACCGCAGACCTATACATTTGGCGAAGAAATAGGCAATTCTGTTAGCCATGGTGCCATGGCTGCCATTGCGCTAGGCGGCATTGCGCCCACGGCAATCAATGCCTTTGTGCGCCATGGTACGCTGGCTGCTGTCAGCGTGTCCATTTTCATGTGCTCGCTATTTCTTATGCTTTTGTCATCGTGCCTGTATCACAGCATGAATGTAGAAACACGCCAGCGGCAGGTGCTGCAAATTTTGGACCACATCTTCATATATGTAGCCATCGCAGGCACATATACGCCCATTGCACTGGTTGTTATCGGCGGATGGCAGGGCATTGTAGTTGCATCACTTCAATGGGCTATGGTAATTTTTGGCATACTATACAAATCTCTCTCCAAGCGCAGAATACCAAAGGTATCGCTTACAATCTACCTAATCATGGGCTGGTCTGTCGTATTTGTACTGCCTATGTTTATCCGCAATGCCAATTTGGGATTGCAATTGCTAATTTTGGGTGGTGGCATATTCTATTCTGCCGGCACGTATTTCTACGCGAAAAAAGACAAGAGATTTTTCCATATGGTGTGGCATTTTTTTGTTAACCTTGGTGCTGTGTGCCATTTTCTGGGTATTCTGTTATTTTTGTAATATCTTGCCTCATAAAGTGGCTATGACAAACGAAATCATGTCAGCCCATGTCGATGCGAAGCTACTTTCGGAATAATTTTGTGCTTGCAAAAAAAAAGGAATTATGTTATAATTTGGTTGTGTATGTGTGTGTGAACATAGAAATGGATGGAGTGCTGCGCAATTTTTGCGGAGCACTTCCAACCATAAAATCGTATAAGGAGGTAAGTTCACATGAAAAAAACCAGACGAGGACGTATTTTTGCTTGTTGTATGGCGGCTATGATGGCCGTTACAGCGTTAGTTGCAAAGCCGGCAACGGTTTTTGCAGCACCGGACGATGTGGTCGTGTCAAGTAGTGATAGCCAACAGAGCATGGATGCTCCTGTCTCTTCTTATGTTCACTCACCGTTTGATGAAAATAGCAACATAAATGAAACAGCAGGAGAAATCACTGCATTTGGTGGCGAGGTAGGAACGCAATACGGCGCTCAAGCCACCAGCGCAGCACTTTTTGCACCAACAGGCTTATGGATAAGCAATACTGGTGTTTTGAGCTGGAACCGTAGTAGCGTTAGTATTGGTACAGGATTTGAGATATTCGTAAATGGCTCATCAGTAGGCACCACAGGTGCTTGGACCACAAGCTTTAACCTAGCCAATGTTTCTGGTTGGGGTTGGAGCGGCAATGTACAGGTTCGCGAATTGGGCGATGGCCTAAATACTTTCACCAGTGCTCTCAGCCATCCTGTAAGCGGCAATTGGGGTGGTGGCGGTGGTACTTCCGTCCATCTTCCGGCACCAAGCTTATGGATTAGCGGCTCTACACTTAGCTGGAGTCCCGTGACCGGCGCTGTAGGATACAGAGTATACATAAACGGCATCGTTCGTAGCAATCTTATCTCCGGTACCAGTTTTGATTTGGCCAATGCCACACTTAGCTGGGGTTGGAGCAGCAGCGATATCCGCGTACGCGCGATAAGCGGCGTTTCAACAACACTTGACAGCGGCCTTAGCAATGCTGTCTCATTCAACGTAGCTTCCACCGGACATCTACCTGCACCGACGGGTCTGTGGATTTCCGGTAACACATTGCATTGGAATCCGGTAAGCAACGCTTCTGGATATAGAGTGTATGTTGACGGTTCGCCGGTTAGCGGCGTATTGTCCGGTACAAGTTGGAATTTGGGCAATATCGGCTGGAATTGGAACTGGGGCAGTCATAATGTGCGGGTTCGCGCATTGGGCAATAGCTCCACTACTCTTGACAGCGCGCTTAGCCATGCTGTAAGCCACAATTGGGGCGGCATTACCGGCACACTGCCTGCACCAACGGGTCTGTGGATTTCCGGTAACACATTGCATTGGAGCCATGTTGGCGGTGCATCCGGATACAGAGTTTATGTAGACGGCGTTGCCGTTAGCGGAACTTTATCCGGTACCAGCTTTAACCTTGGCAATATCAATTGGGGTTGGAACTGGAATAGCCATAATGTGCGTGTTCGCGCACTAGGAAATGGCTCTACCACATTTAACAGCGCTCTTAGCCACGCAGTGAGCTCTCACGGGCATTGGTATGGCTGGCATGGTCAGCTTTCTGCACCAACCAGTCTTTGGATAAGCAGCTCTGGTGTTTTACACTGGAATTCTGTTTCGGGTGCATGGGGCTATCGCGTATATGTTGGCGGCATGGCCGTTAGCAATACCATATCTGGCACCAGCTTTAATCTGACTAACCTTTCCTTGTGGAACTGGGAGCATGGTTGGAACTGGGGTTGGGCAGGCCACAATGTGCAGGTACGCGCAATAGGCAATGGAACTACCGTGTTTAGTTCTGGGCTTAGCAGCAGCGTTTCCAGCTGGAACTGGGGCACAAGCTATTGGGCACCGTCAAGTGCACCTGCAGCTACACCAAGACCAACCGCAACACCTGCGCCGACACCCGCGGCACCTGTAGCAACACCAGCTAACGCGCCGACAAATCTGCGCTTGGAAGGTAATGTGCTGCATTGGACACCTGTGCCAAATGCTGCGAGCTATGTCATATATGTAGGCGGTGCGGTTCATTCTGCACCTACAGTAGCTACGCATTTCTCGCTTAGCGCACTGGGCCTTCCTGTAGGGCATTATACTGTGCAGGTACGCGCATTGGGCGATGGCGGCCGTGTGTTAAATTCTGGACTTAGCAATGGCTTGGCCTTTGCTTCAACTGGAACAGGAGTAACGCCGGTTGCAACACCTGCAACAACACCACAACCGGTTGGTATTTTCGATGTAAACCAACCTTCAGAATGGGCGGCCAATTCTGTGAATATAGCCATTGCAGAAGGACTTGTACCTGAGAATTTACAGTCACGATACACATACGCAACAACAAGATTGGATTTTGCAACCTTGGCTGTTACGTTGTATGAGGCTGTAATGGGCTATGAAATTTGGCCTCGCATGTATTTTAATGACACAGATGATATCTATGTGCGAAAGCTTGGCACGATTGGCGTAATCCAAGGCAACGGCGACGGTTACTTTGGGCCGGATGAGCTGGTTACACGCGAAGAGGTTGCATTAATGCTTGCACGCCTTTCGGATGCGATGAACAGACCATTCCCAAGAGTTAACCCAGAATTTGCTGACAACAGCATCATTTCTCCGTGGGCTTTAGGGGCCGTGGGGCAGATGCAAGCAGCAGGGATAATTGACGGCGTTGGCGATAATTTTGTTCCTGACGGTTCATTCTCCAGAGAGCAAAGCATTGTCTCTATGCTTAGGCTATTCGACATAGTAGGTAGATAAATACGTTAAAAAACATAGAAAAATCGGCTTCTGGCACATTTGGATAATTTTTAGTGTATGGATTTTATCTTCTTTAGTGCCAGTGGTCATATTGATAACAGGGTTTATGTGGGCAATCCACATAAACCCTGTTTGTTTGTTTTCAGCGCCAACTAAGGGCTGAAATTCGGCATAATTATAGCGTGTACACGAGAATAGGCGGGAATTAAAAAGTTGGCATTCCGGGCTTGACCCGGAATCCCCTGTGGTACAAGCCTGCTACCCATAGGATCATATTATGCAGGGCCTCGGGCGAGCACAGCTCGCCCCTACGATTACACCAAACAACCCCTAAAGCCGGATGTTATTTCGGAATGGATAAATGCGTTCCGCAATCTAAAAGGCGCAAGTCCGATAGGATTGCGCCTTTTTGTTATTTTGTATTATGATTTCACAATTCCAACCGCCTTTGCCACCACATTATCCACAGTAAATCCAAATGCCGTAAACAACTCTGCTGCCGGGCCGGATTTGCCAAAGCCATCTATGGCTATTATGCTGCCATCTAGGCCGGTGTAGCGCTCCCATCCAAACGGCGAAGCGGCTTCTACAGCCAACCGTTTGGTCACATATTTCGGCAATATGGATTGCTTGTAGTCTTCATCCTGCTCTTCAAAAATTTCCCAGCTTGGCATGGAAACCACGCGGGCATCTACACCCTGCTCTTTAAGCTTAGCGTGGGCATTGTATATCAGCTCCACCTCGGAGCCTGTGGCCATCAATATAATATCCGGCGTGGGCTTTGCGCTGTCTTTCAGGATATATGCACCCTTTAGCGCACCTTTGCCGGTTTCGGCCAGTAATTGCGTATTTTGGCGTGTTAGCACTATTGCCGTGGGGCTGGTTTTGCGTGTCATTGCCGCCGTCCAAGCCGCCGCCGTCTCGTTGGTGTCGCACGGGCGTATTACCGTGAAATTAGGTATGCTGCGCAGAGCCGCCAGATGCTCTATCGGCTGATGCGTGGGGCCATCTTCACCCACACCAATAGAATCGTGGGTGAAGATGCTGATAACAGGCAGGCCCATCAACGCCGCAAGGCGCAGGGCAGGCTTTGCATAATCACTAAACACGAAAAAGCCCGCAACATATGGGCGCAGGCCGCCGTGAACGGCCATGCCATTGGCTATCGCACTCATTGCGTGTTCACGCACGCCAAAATGCAGGTTTGCACCGGTAGGATTGGAGGCAGAATAGCTGCCACGACCCGCCATAATGGTCTTTGTGGATGGCGCAAGATCGGCGGAGCCACCAAAGAGATTTGGCACCATGGCCGCCACTTTGTTAAGCACTTTTTCGGATGATATGCGGGTCGCAATATTCCCCTCATATGCCCAAAAGTCGTCATTTCCAAGGAAATCGGGCATTTCGCCGTTGTACCATGCTTCCATTTTCGCAAAATCTTTCGGAAATGCTTTTTGATATTCCACGACCAATTTGTTCCAGGCATCTTCCTTCTTCGCGCCTTCTTTTTGCACTTCTTCCATATTCGCCTTTACTTCGCTTGGCACATGGAAGGATTGCTCAGGGTCAAAGCCCAGATTTTTCTTTGTGGCGGCCAGTTCGTCCGCTCCCAGGGGTTCGCCATGAGCAGATGCCTTGCCCTGCTTGCCCGGCGAGCCAAAGCCAATTTGCGTTTTAATTTCGATTATGGATGGGGCATCCGTTACTTTTTTGGCAGCCTCGATGGCAGCAGATATAGCATCCACATCATTGCCATCGTTTACTTTTTGCACATGCCAGCCATATGCCTCATGGCGTTTCAGCACATCTTCCGTAAAGGAAATAGCCGTGTCACCCTCTATTGTGATATTATTGGAATCGTATAGCAAAATCAACTTGCCCAGCTTTAGCGTTCCCGCCAATGATGCGGCCTCGGAAGCCACACCCTCTTGCAAGCAACCATCGCCGCACAGCACATATGTGTGATGGTCAACCACCGGAAAATTAGGCTTGTTAAAATTGGCAGCCAGATAATTTTCGGCCCAAGCCATGCCCACGGCATTTGCGATACCCTGACCCAGCGGGCCGGTGGTAATTTCTACGCCATCTGTATGGCCGTATTCCGGATGGCCTGCAGTGGCAGAATCTGTTTTGCGAAACTGTTTTAAATCATCTAACGATAGCTTATAGCCAAAAACATGCAACAGGGAATATAGCAACGTAGAGCCATGCCCTGCAGAAAGCACAAAGCGGTCGCGGTTACGCCACTTGCTATTTTTGGGATTATGGGCCATATGTCGCGCCCAAACCGTGTATGCCATAGGTGCTGCGCCCAGCGGCAAGCCCGGATGACCGGAATTTGCCGTCTGCACTGCATCTGCGGAGAGCAGGCGGATGGTGTTGATGGTTAAGTTATCAATGTTTGCCATAGATTCTACCTCCTGAGATAGTTATCATTCTTTATTTTTCTTCTGGATAACAAAGTTGTAAAGTGCTATCAATATAACAGCATAGCCCATTGCATACGCAACAAAAGCCAGGAAATTCAAATCAATCAGAAAAGCCCCTTCGCCTAGGTTGTGCAGCCTGTCTGCCAGGAAGTTTGTTGGGGGCAGCAGGTGGTTGGCATATACAACAATAGGATTATCAGCAAAAATCACATCAAAAGGTATTGCAACAACAAGTATGGTTACAATATGCGCCAACGCTGCTAATTCGGCCGAAAACAGGGTATCGTTAAAGAAAATTCCGACTGATATGCCTAGCAAGCTTACCAAAAAATATACTGCCATATAAATAAGGATTTCACTAAAGAGAATATCTCTTGCGAAATAACCAAATACTGTTGGTATCAAAACGGTAAGCAGGTAAAAAGGTATCAAAAAAATTATGATGGATGCTATCTTTGATAGATGGTAGGTAGTTTCGTTTTTTACGTGAAGCCTTGTGATATACTGCTGTGTTTTGTCTTCACTGTTGATAAAACTGGCGGCCACACAACTGGACAGGATGTATACGGCAATGGATGTAAGATGTAGATTGCTCCAGATGTCTATTGGCATGGTTTGATAGTTAATGGACAAAAAAGCGGCAAATATAAGTACTGGTGGCAAATATCTTGCCGACTTTATGTAATAACTTATGTTGTATTTCATCAATGATAGCATCATGCGTCTGTTTTCCTTTGGGATATGGGATTAACTGAATGGATTTCATGGCCGGCGCTTAAAAGCGAAAGCAAGGTTTCTTTCAGCCTGTCTTTTTCCACAAAAACTTCGCTCAGTTCTTCGCTTGCGTCTTCGATAAATTTGATGCATAGGCTGTCCTGCGCATCAGAGCTTTTTACAATACTTTGGCCACTAAATACAAATAAATTGCCCGCAACTCTCTGAGCTAGAGCCTTTTCGTGGCATGATATTATGATTGCCGTTTCGCTTTTAGATATTTTTGCCAGCAGCGCTATCAATCCTTCGATAGAGCTTTCGTCTAGGCCGGAAAAGGGCTCATCCATAACCAGCAAATCCGACTTTGTCAAAAATGCTTGCATAATGTTGATTTTTTGAATTGTACCCTTTGAGCATTTGTATATCTTTTGCTCTTTTATGCTCTCCGGTATGCCCAGATACTCAAACTGCTCATCAATATAGTCTTTTATATATGCATCATCCAGACCCTGGATTTTTCCCATATGTGTTATATATTCCGAAACTTTAAACGGTAGCTTAGGAAAACGGTCCGGCACAAAAGAGATTTTGATTTTTGGCGGACGTATTACCTCGCCTTGAGTATGTGTTAAAACACCGGCTATAATTTTTAACAAGGTGCTTTTACCGCAGCCGTTTTTGCCCATTATTACCGTTGGTTTGGCAGTTTCTATAGACATATTAGCATTATCAAAAACCAATTTATTTCCATATGATTTTCCAACATCTTTTAGTAAAATCAATTGCTTTCCTCCTAAGATTATATCACGAAAATATCAAATTGAAAATAGCCGGGAAAAATCCCATTATAAAACCCAGCAAGCCGCCTAACCGCACAATCCATTTAAGCTGGCTTCCGGCCACATCTTTTACCAGGCGTTCCATTTCGCGCGTTTCAAAGGCATTTACGCGTTCCTCGGCTATTTTAGCGATATCTAAGGCCCCCACAATATGTTCGCTAGCCTTTTGTACCAGCATGGATGTGGCATTGCGCATCAGCTTGTCCACGGCTGCTTTGTGGTCTGCATTGATTGGGATAATTTGCGCAGGTGACATGGAAAGCATCCGCAATACAACCTTTTCAGGCGCAAACGAACGCGATATGCCATCAAAGATTTTGCTTACATGTTCCTGATTCAAATTCTTTTGCAAAGCAGCAATTGCTGCCGCCAGCCAGTTTTCGGTATTTTCGTGCTTTAGGTGCCCAACCAGCCATGCCAGTTCTTTATCTAGCATATTATCTATGAAAATTTCAAGTTTTTCGTATATTAGCACGTGGTTTTGCTTGTCATCCAGATATTTTAGCAGATTTTGTGTAATGCTATCATATATTTTATCGCCGTTAACAAATAGACCCAGCAGGCCACTGGCGTTTTCTTTGGCAATTTTATTTACTAGCTGGCGCAGGCGGGTGTCCACTCTATCATCGGACAAAAACTTGCGAACCATTGGTTCCAACCTGTGCGCATTATCCTTTGCGGCGGCTTTGATGGCATCAACTGCTCCCTTGGGCATGATGTCATACAGCTTTTTGCCGCTGTTTTCGGCTTTCGCCAGCGAAGTATTCGCAAAGTCTGTTAACAGCCGTGCAAAATCTTCGCTGTGCAGGTATGGCAATGCCTTGTCTTCGGCATATTCCCGCGCTAAAACAATCAGCTTGTCCGATATCTTTTCGCTGTGTTGCAAAATATCTTGCACAAGCTCTTGCTCGTCGCGCTTTAGCATATCTGCCAGGATTTTTGATGCAGCTTGGTCGCTGGTTGCTATGTTGCCCACAAAGCCCTGCACCATGTTCACGATATTATCCACAATACCGCTGTTTGTTACCGCATCAATCAGGGTCTCGCTTGTTAGTATATTATCCGCCAAGCTTTGACCCATTTTTTGAGCCAATTGCTGCTGGTGGCGCGGTATCATGCCCGGTGTGAAAGGCAGGCGACGGCCAAACACACGTATTTCGCGGTGTGGGCGAAACAACATAGTTATGGCCAACAAATTGGTCGAATAGGCTGTAATGGCGGTTGCCACGGGTATTATGAACATTGATAAAAATTCCATTTTATTCTAATCTCCTCACCAATGTCTACATTGGCATCGCTCTCTGTAAAATATCATCCTCATTAATCATATACGAAAGCGTCATCAAACTGTCTGTTAGGCGCACATTTTCCACGATAATTCCTCCACGTAAATGCAGGTCGCGGCCAGAAAAGTTCCAAATGCCTTTTATGTTCGAATTTTCAAGAGCTCCGGCTATTTGGCCTGCTATATGTCCGGGCACGGTTAATACCGCAATGTCCGCGTGATTTTCTTGTAAGTATACTGGCAGCTGTGCCACATCCATCACCATAACACCGCCCACGGTTTTTCCGATAATTTCAGGGTCGTTATCAAAAAGTGCGACGAAATTGTATCCACGCTTAGCAAAGTATGGATATCCTGCCAGGGCCTGTCCAAAATTGCCAGCACCAATGAGAATGAGGGCATATGACCTATCCAATCCTAATATGCGGCCAATTTCTTCGTACAGTGTTGCAACATTATAGCCATATCCTTGCTGGCCAAAAGAGCCAAAATTATTTAAATCCTGCCGTATTTGGCTGGCTGTAATGCCCATGCGCACAGAAAGCTCCTTGGAAGAAATGCGCGCGATATCGTTATCCAGCAAGTCCCCCAAATATCTGTAATACCGCGGCAAACGCTGTATTACAGCCGCCGATACCTTTTTATCAATTTTCATCTTCTCACCCCTTTGTTAAATATTATACTAATTTGCAATACTATTTGTCAATGTATAAATTATTGGCTGGTCCATCTGCTCCATTGCTATATTATGTTCTCTAATAGTCTGCATCTCAGACATTTCTGCCCGCTCTGCTATATCCTTCCATTTCAGACGGCATATGTAACGCCAGGTTATAACAGCGCGAGCCATTGGGCAGAGCAGATTGCTGGCTATTGAGCGTATTTCTGTTTCTAGGTTCAGCAGGGCCAGCTTTTCCTTTGCTAGCTGCGTTTCCAGTTCCATGATAGCTATGCTTATGTCTTCGCTACGCCTGTAGTTTCGGCTTCTTTGCACTCCAAGGCCGTCGCCGTCGCCGGGTGATATTTGCTTTGCCCGCAGAGTCTCAATCTTCTCCAATAACTTGCCTATGCACCCTTCCATAACAAATACCTGAGAAAAATACTTTTTTGTGTCCATTGCAATCCCCCTCTTTTTCATCAGTAAATCTAATATAACATAATTCTTAACTCCATGTCAAGTATTTTTTGCATATAATTAGTAAATGTATAATTTAATTATCGTTCGTTGTTTGCCCCAAAATCTTTTCCCTTGACTAAACCCACGCCGAGCTGTATAATTATTACAGTTTGGAGGATTAAATATGACAAAGATTATTATACACGGCCTGGGCCGTCTGGGCCGCTCTGTGTGCGAACTGGCGGCCAATATGAATACAAATGAATATAGCGTCATGGCAGGCATTGATATTGCGCCCGCCACCGAGCTTGCCTTTCCTGTTTATGCAGATTTGGTGGACTGTGATGTGGATGCTGATGTGGTAGTGGACTGCTCCATCGCCCCTGCTGTTGGTGGACTGATTTCTCGTGCCGTGGCTCGTAAGATGCCTGTGGTCATATGCACTACGGCTCTGGATGATGCCACAATACAAGCCATACATACCGCCGCACAACAAATTCCTATATTTCTATCAGCGAATATGTCGCTGGGCATACATGTGATGTCGCGGCTGGCACAGATGGCGGCAAAGGCTTTGTCTGGTGCGGGTTTTGATATTGAGATTATCGAAAAGCACCATAATAATAAAGTCGATGCGCCCAGCGGCACAGCGAATGTACTGGTTTCCGGCATTACCGAGGTTCTTGGCGGCAGGGATTTAATTTATGATCGCACCGGCCAAAGGCAAAAGCGCAGCAATACCGAAATAGGCATACATACTATACGCGGCGGTTCCATTGTGGGCGAACACACCGTGCTATTTGCGGGCAACGGCGAGACGCTGGAGATTACGCACAATGCCAGCTCCCGCGAGATATATGCGCAGGGGATTTTGCGGGCGGCCGCACTGGTGGCCGCAAAGCCTGCGGGGTTGTATGGCATGGATGATTTGTTGGCGATATAAGCTCGGGAGGAGTGGCTCCAATGAACATCAGAGAAAATATCGTTGCCGCTTACTTTTACCTCATATGCTTGCTTGCTTTTGCCTTTTTGTCAGCCTGTACGCCGCACCGTCCTTTTGCGGATGACTTTGAAAATGGGCTATTTATGTTCGATTCATCACGACATGAAGTTCGTTTGATTTGGACTACAGCGCATTGGAATGGCCCGGATACTTTTGCAGAATTTGATACAAATGTACGAGCGAGGCCGAACAATGCTATCTTTGTGGGCGAAGTCGCCGGGCCAAGCATCAACAGAATCATGGTAGGTGCTGACAGCCATGTTATCACACCTATTTTGGTTCATCACATCATACATTTGGGCGATGAGATATCCGGCGTTCAAGTAGGAGAGATAATCAATGTAGGAGAAGGCATCTCATATGTAACCGAAGATTCGGAAGAATATACAATGTGGGGCATTCCTTTAGGGAGCATAGTATCCAATAGAGGTTCTTGGCCCATGGAAGTTGGCAATCGATATCTTATTTACACCCATCTTGTAACCGGAGAGATTTTTCGCTTTAACGATGAGCCGATTTTATCGGCATCCGGCTGGCAGTCTGTGTACTTGCTTGACCCAAAAAATCCAGAAAGAGCTCGTTTAACCGAAAGGGCCGAATCAAATTTGCAAGGAGCGGTGTTTTTCCCGCAATGGTGGCATGATGCCATGGAAAAATACGGCCATTTGGCGGAGTAATGTATGAATAATAATTCACATATAAACGCAAGAAAAATACTGGCCGAACACGGCCTACATCCAAAAAAGAACCTGGGACAAAATTTTCTGACAGACAGGCATGTGCTGGATAAAATCGTAGCAGCGGCAGAGCTGACCTCGGATGATTTGGTCATAGAAGTGGGGCCCGGGCTTGGCGTGCTCACGGCAGAACTGGCCAAGGTTGCGGGCAAGGTTATTGCCATTGAAATTGATACAAATCTGGCGGGCATATTGCGCGAAACCGTGCAGCCGAATGTGGAAATTATCAATCAGGATATTTTGAAGACAGATTTGGGCGAAATAATAGCGCAATCGGGTTACCTCCGCGCTAAGCTGGTCGCAAATCTGCCATATTATATCACCACGCCCATCATCTTCAATGTGCTGGAAAATAGTCTGCCGGTAGACACCATGGTAGTGATGGTGCAAAAGGAAGTGGCAGACCGCATGTTGGCTGCGCCATCCACCAAGGCATATGGACTGCTTACGCTGTCTATCGCATATTATGGTAAGGCATCGCTGGTTGCCAATGTGCCGCCCAACTGCTTTTTCCCAAGGCCTGATGTTCATTCGGCGGTGGTGAAGATAGATATCCCAGAAGGGTATTGCCCGAATCAAGCCCGCAATAACAGCTTCTTTCACATCATCAAGGCGGCCTTTGGAAACCGACGAAAAACCTTGCAAAACTGCCTGGCAGCCTCTGCCGAGCTGGTATTAACCAAAGATGTTGCCGCAGAGATTATAGCCGCTGCAGAGCTACCGGAAAGTGTGCGCGGCGAGGCCCTCACATTCGATAATTTCATGCGGCTGGCAGCCGAATACGAAAATACATGTAGTAAAAATCAAAATCCCCAATAAAAGGGGATTTTTTTAATGAAAATACTTGCCAGAACCTTGATTTTATGGTAGAATTAATAGGTTGCGGCCCTTGTGTGCCCGCGGCAAAAAGCAGCACAAAGGAGAGATTTGTCGAATATGGATAACGAAAATCAAAATCTGCCGATAAATGACTACACGGCAGAAAATATTGAGGTTCTGGAAGGGTTGGAGCCGGTACGGCTGCGCCCCGGTATGTATATTAGCACGGTGGATTCGCGCGGGTTGCATCATTTGGTTTACGAAATTGTGGACAATGCCGTGGACGAAGCACTGGCAGGGCAATGCGACACCATTGAGGTTACAATACTGCCCGACAACGTAATGCGCGTGAAGGATAACGGCCGCGGCATACCTGTGGGCATACATCCTGGCAAAGGCATTCCGGCGGTTGAGGTAGTTTTCACCATTTTGCATGCCGGCGGCAAATTTGGCGGCGAAAACAGCGGATACAAAGTATCCGGCGGTCTGCATGGCGTTGGCGCTTCCGTTGTTAATGCACTTTCGGAGCATTTGTCTGTAGAAATTCACACATCCGGCCTGGTGCATGAAATGGGCTTTGAGCGTGGCGAAACCGTGAAAAAGCTGGCGCAAACCGGCACCACAACAGACCACGGTACAATTGTAACCTTCAAGCCCGATGACACGATATTTGAAGAAACCGTATTTGACTTTGACGTGCTTAAAACACGCCTACGTGAGATTGCATTTCTTACAAAAGGTTTGAAAATTATATTGCGCGATGAGCGCGACGAATACAGCGTGCAAGAGCGTATTTTCTTCTACGAAGGCGGCTTAAAGCAGTTTGTAGAATTTATCAACAAAGAAAAAGAGCCTGTTTTTGAGCAAATTTTCTACGTGGAAAAACCTTATAATGACATAGCCGTAGAAATTGCGCTGCAATATAACGACGGCTTTGCAGATAACACCTATGCCTTTGCCAACAACATCCGCACCATAGAAGGCGGCACGCATATGGTGGGTTTTCGCTCGGCTTTAACTAAGACCATCAATGATTATGGCCGCAAGCAAAATCTGTTGAAAGACAACGAGGCAAACCTAACGGGCGAGGATGTGCGCGAGGGCTTAACAGCCGTAATATCCGTAAAGCTAACCAATCCACAGTTTGAAAGCCAAACAAAGATAAAACTTACAAACACCGAAGTACGCACCGCCACAGAAACCATAATGAACGAATACTTCGCATATTTCTTGGATGAAAACCCATCCGTGGCAAAGACCATCATAGAAAAATCCCTGATGGCTCAGCGCGCAAGAGATGCAGCCAAAAAAGCCCGCGAGCTTGTGCGTCGCAAAAATGTACTGGATGGTGGCAGACTGCCCGGCAAACTGGCGGATTGCAGCGAAAAAGACCCGGCAAAAAGTGAAATATATATCGTGGAAGGTAATTCTGCCGGCGGCTCTGCTAAAGGTGCACGAAGCCCAAAAACACAGGCCATTTTGCCCCTGCGCGGCAAGATTCTTAATGTAGAAAAATCGCGGTTGGACAAGATATTGGTCAACGAAGAGATAAAATCCATGATAACTGCCTTTGGCACAGGCATACATGAAGATTTTGACCTGGACAAGCTGCGTTATCATAAAATTATATTGATGACAGATGCCGATGTGGATGGCAGCCATATCCGTACGCTGCTGCTCACTTTCTTATACCGTTTTATGCCAGAGCTTATCAAGGGCGGCTATGTGTATATTGCCCAGCCGCCGCTGTTTAAGGTAGAAAAGGGCAAGGAGCAATACTATGTATTCCGCAACGAAGAGCTGGAAGAGCTTTTTGAGCGCATAGGCCGCGATGGCGTGAAATCTATGCAGCGTTACAAGGGCCTGGGCGAAATGAACGCCGACCAGCTGTGGGATACCACCATGGACCCAGAGCGCCGCATATTAAAGCAAGTAGACCTCTCTGATGCCTACGAAGCCGACCTAATCTTCACGCAGCTAATGGGCGATAAGGTAGAACCTCGCAAAGAATTCATTTATGCTAACTACGCCAATGTCCTAAACTTGGACGTGTAGGGGCGAGCTGCGCTTGCCCGTGTTGGACAAATGATATCGTCCAAAAAGGAGCCGCTATGTACAGTCCCATGCCACCCTTAAACACCACGCCAGGCAGCTCACTGCTAAAAGGCGCAGGCATAGGTATCATCATAATGTCGCTGCCCATAATGTTCGTTTCAACTGCAAGCTCACTAAATCCGAATTGGCCAGCTACTTCCGAAAGCACAGGCGCAGTATTAGTATCAATTGCATTGTCAATACTTACACTTGCTATAGGCATTGCGGTCATAACAAGCAGTGATATCGCAAGAAAAGCGCGCAAAATATTCATACTGGGCATAGTCAATATAATAGCGCTGCCCGCTGCGGTAATAACCGGAACTGTAGCCCTGCTCATGTCCATGCCTGAAAGCGGCGCAGGTTACGCGGCAATTCTCCTTCTGCCCTTTGTAACCTTGCCTGCACTTTTCGTAAGCATCGCTGTCAGTGTGCTTTTGATAGTAGGCGCAAGAATGAATATAAATGCCTCACGGCCAGCTGCATTATTTAGACATCACCTGTAGGGGCGGCACCCTGCCGCCTGCATCCTACAGACGCTGCCACAAAAAAGGAGACGCCATGAACAACCCAATACCACCTACAAACACCGCCCCCGGCAGTTCAATACTAAGAGTTGCGGGAATAGTCATCATCATATCGTTGGTCACAATATTTGTCTCAACGGCAAGTAGGCTAACCCCCGTATTGGCAAGACGCCTCCGAGTGGTTGACCACAGCCGGAAGTGCAGGCGCGGCTTTAATTTTAATTGCACTTGCCATTTTGTCGATAATCACAGGCATTGCGGCTGTTGTGACTGTTGCAAATAACAGTACTGCAAATAGGGCGCGCGCAATATTTGCACTGGGCATAGTCCCTGCACCTTTCGTAAGCATCACTGTCAATGTACTCTTAATAGCAGGTAGCATGATGAACATAAACGCCGCGCGCCCGGTCGTATTATTTAGACATACCCGTAGGGGCGAGCTGCGCTCGCCCGGGCCTGGCAAACGATTTCTGAAAGGATAACCCAACCATGCACAAATACCACATCAACGTATTTTACAGCAAAGCCGACGATGGCTTCATAGCCGATGTACCCGACCTGCTGGACTGCTCTGCCATTGGCAAAACCCCCGGCGAAGCCATGCAAAAAGTGATGGCTGCCATGGAACGTTGGCTGGAAAATGCTCGGGATAATGGCGAAGAAATTCCTGCGCCGCAATATAGGCCCGCAATCTACAGATAAAGAGGTTTTGTAATGAACAAAAGAAAGCTCTTCATGGCCATTTCTAATAGCCAAAAGAATGTCAAGTACAATGATTTTGTGGCATTGATTGAAGCCTTTGGGTTTGAGCACGAAAGAACAAATGGTAGCCACAATTTCTATGCCCACGATGGCATTATGTGCACTTTAAATATCCAAAACAGCAAGGGTGAGGCAAAACCTTACCAAATTAGGGATTTCTTAAAAATTGTTAAAGAATGTGGGTTGGAATTGGAGGATTAGGATGCTAAAATACTGTATCAATATATTTTATAGCGAAGATGATGAAGGCTACATTGCCACAATTCCTGATTTAAAAGGTTGCTCTGCTTTTGGCGACACCCCGGAAGAGGCTCTCAAAGAGGTGCTGATAGCGCAGGAATTATGGCTGGAAGTCGTAACGGATAAGGGGTGGGAAATACCGGAGCCCAAATACAAGCCTATGGCTTATAATTATTAGATTTTGCAACGTAATAATGTGACGAAAAGGAAAGATTAAAAAATGGATGAAAACAACGAAAGAATCACAGACAAGATAGTCTCTGTCAAAATCGAAGAGGAAATGAGACAATCGTTTATCGACTATGCAATGAGCGTGGTTACATCACGCGCTTTGCCGGATGTGCGCGATGGCCTAAAGCCCGTGCATCGCCGCATACTGCATTCCATGAACGAGCTGAATCTGGACTACGGCAAGCCCTACAAAAAATCGGCGCGTATTACCGGCGATGTTATGGGTAAATACCATCCTCACGGCGATGCCGCCATTTATGATGCGCTGGTGCGCCTGGCGCAGGATTTTTCTATGCGCTATGTTTTGGTGGATGGCCACGGCAACTTTGGCTCCATGGACGGCGACGAGGCCGCAGCCCCCAGATATACCGAGGCGCGTATGTCTCGCATGGCAATGGAAATGCTCACAGATATTGACAAAAACACAGTAGATTTTGTGCCAAACTACACAGAAGAGCTGGTAGAACCTTCTGTAATGCCCGCCAGATACCCAAATCTGCTTGTTAACGGCTCCAGCGGCATTGCCGTAGGTATGGCAACCAATATCCCGCCGCATAATCTAACAGAATGTATTGATGCCGTAATAAAAATTATTGATGACCAGGTAAACGATGGTCAAGAAACAGGCTTAGAAGACCTAATGCGCATCGTAACCGGCCCGGATTTCCCCACAGGTGCCACGATACTGGGCACATCTGGTATAAAATCTGCATATACCACCGGTCGCGGCAAAATTACATTGCGAGCCACCTGCGAAATAGAGCCTATGGAAGGTTCCAGTGGCCGCGAGCGCATTGTGGTTACAGAGCTGCCATACCAGGTTAATAAAGGCAAAATGCAGGAAAAAATGGCCGATTTGGTCAAAGATAAAAAAATTGAGGGAATATCGGATATTCGTGATGAAAGCGATAGAAACGGTATGCGTGTGGTTATAGAGCTTAAAAAAGATGCCAATGCACATGTGGTGTTAAATTTGCTGTACAAATACACGCAACTGCAAGAGACTTTTGGCGTAAACATGCTGGCACTGGTAAAAGGCGAGCCGCGCGTGCTTAATCTCAAAGACATACTTTTCCATTATCTGGCACACCAAAAAGAGGTTGTAACCCGCCGCACGCAATTTGAGCTGGCCAGGGCCGAAAAACGCCAGCACCTGGTGGAAGGCTTCCTAAAAGCCCTTGACCATATTGACGAAATAATCAGCATAATCCGCGAAAACCGCGAAATATCCCGCTCCAAAGAAATTATTATAGAGCGTTTTGGTTTTAGCACAGAGCAGGCCGATGCCATTGTAGAAATGCGCCTGCGTGCCCTTTCTGGCCTGGAGCGCGAGCGTTTGGAAAAAGAATATGACCAGCTGCGCGAAACCATCGCATACCTCAAATCCATTTTGGGCGATGAAAATATCCTGCTGGGCGTAATACGCGAAGAAATCCTTGTAATTCGCGATAAATACGGCGACAACCGCCGCACACAAATCGTGGCATATGAGGGCGAAATAGACCTTGAAGACCTGATAGATGAAGAAAATTGCGTAATAACATTAACCCATATGGACTATGTAAAACGCCTGCCGCTGGATACTTACAAGAGCCAACGGCGCGGCGGCAAGGGCGTTTTGGGCCTTACAACCCGCGATGAGGATATTATCAAGCAGCTATACATCGCCAGCACCCACAGCGATATCGTCTTCATTACCACCACCGGCCGTGCATACCGTCTGCGGGCATATCAAATACCAGAAGCCGGCCGCGCCGCAAAAGGCAGCGCAATTGTGAACCTACTTAAACTTGCCGCAGGCGAAAATATCGCCAGCGTAATTGTGGTTGAAAACTACGAAAATGGATATCTTACCATGGTTACGAAAAACGGTGTCGTGAAAAAAACGCCTCTTTCGGCCTATCAAAATATCAACAAGGCCGGTCTTATAGCCATGACATTAAAAGACGGCGACCAGCTAGTTAAAATTATGATGACCAATGACGATGACGACATATTCGTAGCTAGTCACGAGGGCAAGGGCCTAAGATTTAGCGCGCAAAGCATACGTTCCACAGGCCGCCAGGCCGCAGGCGTGCGCACAATAAACCTGGCTGATGGCGACTATGTTGTAGGTGCAGAAATTGTAGCAGATGATACAAAGCTGCTGCTGGTATCTGAAAAAGGCTTTGGCAAATGCACATCCTTTGACGAATTTGGTACCAAAGGCCGCCGCGGCAAAGGCGTAACAGCCTACAAATGCACGGAAAAAACCGGCAAGCTTGTAGGCATAACCAGCGTAAACGATAAAGAGGAATTAATGCTAATCAATTCCGATGGCGTAATAATACGCACGCCTATAAGTGGCATTAGCACCGTTGGCCGTGCCACATCTGGTGTAAAACTAATAGACCTGGAAGACGGCGCAATGGTAGTTGGCCTGGCAAAAGTGCCGGAAGAAGATAGCACAGAAACAGAAAGTGACGAGCCAAACAACGAGTCATCGTCATAATGTGACCGTAGGGGCGAGCTATGCCATTCCAAAGTTGACTTTGGCGAGTCGCCCGTGTCCGAGGACATATCATGAAACGGATAACCCCTCTGCTAATAACCCTATTACTACTCCTAACTTCATGCGGCGATTCCACGGATGACCACAACCTCATCGAAATCGCCGCACGTTCGGTCGCCAGCGCATTTGTAGGGGCGGCACCCTGCCGCCCGCTGCCTGCCGCCGAAATAACGCGGGAAATCACCTGGCAAGAAGCCTATATAAACTTTCTAAGCAATCCAGAAAACCTCTCCATATTTCAAGGCGAGGTATACATAACAATATCCGAATCACCGCAAAGTTCAGAACTTTCTTTCGCCCTGCGTGATTTAACGCGCAGCGGAATCCCGGAGCTATTGATATTCGCCATAGGCCCCGACATGGCTTCCGGCTCCGCCTTTGACATCTACACTTTTTATGACGGTCTCGTCAAACCACTTGATACCGTTTTCACATCCCGCGCACGCGGACAACTATCAGTCTCATACAATCCACATTTTCCCGGCATTTTCTTTTCATACGCGCATATGGGCTGGGTTTACGTGCGCTACGCCGAATTGTGTGACGAAAAGGCAGTTGTTACAGATGTTTGGATTTACGACTCTTTAACCGAAACAACTCATGCGCAATCCGAAGAGCTTTACGATATACACCGTCAGTCTTCTTCATCATTTCCAACCCACGAAATCAACGAACCCAATATACATAATGTAATTTACGGTTGGCGGCCTTTCGCCACTTGGCAGGCGGCTTACACCACCCTGCTCCACGACTATGCGCAGCAAAGTGACAACCTGCGTTTTCTTTTGTTTGATATCGACCAAAACGGCACACCGGAGCTGCTTGTAGCAGGCAACAACTATCCCGATAAGGGCGAAATATACGATGCCGTTTACACCTTCTGCAACGGTGAGCTAATATCTCTGGAATTTGACTACGGCGTATCTATTGCGGACTTCGCTCTGTTTGCAAGGTCCGGCGTTACCGCTACACCCAATGGCTCTCCGGGGCTTATAACCTATATCGAAGGCCCCACAAGCGGCTTTGGGCCAAGGAGCCTGCACGCCAGTCACATAATTATCGATGGTGACCGACTGGTTATCCGCGCCCATGGCGAAAGGCGCTTAAATTACACCACGCAGCAAGTTCACTGGCTGATAAACGACCAGCACATCTCCGAATTTGAGTTCTATGCCGCCTTCGGCCCCGGCTCGCGGGTTCGCCGCTCCCTTCATCCAATCAACCAAGAAAGTATCCACACTATAATTGACAGCTGGCTGCCAATAGCCAATTGGCGTCCTCCGATGGCAGCATGGCAGCAAGCATACATCGCCCTTTTACAAGATTACACAAGGCGAAGTGGTGACCTGCACGACCTTGCATTTCTCCTATTCGACTTCGACCAAGACGGCACGCCGGAGCTGCTAATAGCAGGAAATTATCCCGACTTGGGCGGAATTTACGATGCCGTTTACACCTTCCGCAACGGTGAGCTAATATCGCTGGAATTTGACGATGGTGTATATATAGCAGGCTTTGCCTTAGCCGCCAGAGCAGGCCTTGCTGCCCCGCCTGATGGCTCTCCGGGGCTTCAAACCTATATTTTCGGGCCAGCCAGCGTTTTCGGGCCAAGGAGCCTGCACACGCATATCATCATTGACGGCAATCGGCTGGTTACTCATGCACGCGGCGAATATGTAAATTTTAACACAGAACAAGACCACTGGCTGATAAATGGCCAATACGTTACCGAAGAAGAGTTCTTGACCACTTTCGAGCGCACCTACCAAGCTCGTTGGCCTCGCCCAATCAACGAAGAAAACATCCAAGCCTTAGTAGATAGCTGGTTGCCCCCAGATGCATTATGGCAGCAAGCCTTCGCCGACTTTCTACGAAATCAAGATTATCTCACCATATTCCATCGCGGTGTCCACGAAATCATTACAAATTCCCTGCCATATGGTGCCACCTTATCCTTTGCCCTGCGCGATTTAACATACGATGGCCAGCCAGAACTGCTGATATTTGCCCAGGGTGCAGATATGGCAGCAGGTTCTGCTTTTGATGTATACACATTTTGCAATACCTATCGCTTTGTGCGCCCCTTGGATTCTGCACACACTTCCCGTGCCTTCGGCCAATACACCGTATCCGATAACCCTATCTATCCTGGCATATTCTTTGGATTCTCGCATATGGGTGAAGATTTTGACTATTATGCAGAGATACTAGGCGAACAGATTGTTGTAACCGATGTGCATAATGCATACGGGGGACTATACAATGCCTGGGCTTGGCGGCAATCCACTTTCTTTCCAACCCACGAAATTAACGAACACAATATACGCAGCATAATTTTTGGCCAGCAACCCTTTGATGGCTGGCAAGAGGCTTATGCTGCATTTATGCGCTACTATTCAACCCACACAATATACGACAGCAGACATTTTCTTCATGATATCGACGGTTATGGCATACCCGAGCTTGTCATTGGGCGTGATGCAGTTTTCCAGGGCCGCGGCGGCATGTGGATTCAGTCCATATATACTTTTGCAGATGGCCACGCAATGCCAATACATATCGGCGGCGACTTTTTCATCGACTTTTCTGTCATGCACGTGCCGAATGACCAGTCTGGCATGATAATCCAATCCGGCGGCAATTTCTACCTCAAGACAATCGAAAATGGCATATTGATAGCCCACGAAACCATAGAGCCAGAAAACAAAGCAAGAATCCCGGCTACTAGCGCAGGCATAGAAGTCAGAATAGAGGAGAGTGTAACCGAATGGCGGCCCATCGGTTGGACATCCTCTTGGTTTGAGGCATACAAGGCCCTGCTACACCACTACGCCCACATCTTCAACAATCCCGCCGCCGACTTCGCGATATTCGCCCTGCATGATATAGACGCAGATGGCACACCCGAGCTGCTGATAGGCTATTCCGCTACATACGATGGCGGCCCTCGCGCTCGCATCTGGTTCACCACCATATACACCTTCGCGGATAATATGATTTCACGGGTAGATATCGGCAGCGAATTCTTTGCAAATTGGCACAATCGCATATTCGCCCCGCGCGGTGGCGCACCGGGTATCATCGTGCGGTCATACGACCACATTTTCCTAAAAACAATCGAAAACGGCATATTAACAAGCCGCGAAACCACAGTGGCGGGTGGCGAAGCACCCATCCGCGCATATGGAATCAACCAACCCAACATCGATAGGTGGTTCAACTGGCGACCCACCACCTGGGCGTCATCCTGGCAGGAAGCCTATATAGACCGCCTGGATAACTTTGCTATTCCCTGCATATGCGACCTTAATCCCTGCCCTCACCGCAGCTTCTTCCTGCATGATATAAACGGCAACGGCATACCAGAGCTTTTCCTTGTGGACGAATGGTTTGTAACACATTATTTTTCCGCATATACCTTTAGCCAAGGTGAGCTGGTACCATTGATGCCCCTGGGCCGCGATTTTCTGCTGGATTTTTTCATCCCGCCGGATGGTGCTCCCGGCATAGGCATATATCACAGTCGCTTCAGGCATATCAGCGAATTACTGACCTTGGATAACTACTGGCTTCATGCAGAAGATACAAATATGGATGGTTGGCAGCAAATTATGCCGCAGGCCCTCACAGAAGCCAGCATCCAAAATGCACTTCAAAATTGGCCGCAGTCATCACGCATCCCGGTGTCATATGAGGCCATCAATGCTTACCAATCCCTGCTAATAGCCTATTCCCAGCTGGAGCAAAGCGGGTTTATGGAATTTGATGAAAATATGCTGGGGCATTCTATTTTAGCGGCGCAAGAAGGGGTTTTGTGCCTCTTTATGGCCAGGCATCCCTTGTCATTTGCCTTTCATGACATAAACGGCGATGGCCTGCCGGAGCTATTTATCGGCATGCGCAATGGAATTATCGCTATATATACGCTACAGGATGGAAGGCCGGTTCCAGTTATTCAGCAGGAAGGCAGACCAACGCTTCATTTGATGGTCGATGCCAGCGGCCGTTACATAATCCAACATTTCCATATGCGTATGGACCATGGCTTTGAATATTTCTACGAACTGGATGCAAATGGCACATTGATTTCTCTGGCCAGGTTGTACACAAACGGCCTAGACTGGGACAACAGCGAAGACGATGAAAATCCCCCATATTTCCTTGCTAAATACGTGAATGGCAGAGAAATCTCAATCACCCAGCAGGAATACGATGCAATAATAAACCGCTACAGCGCACGTGGCAGCGCCACAATGGTTCCGCTACCCTGGCAGCCAATTCTATCGTATGGTTCGGAATGACAGGGGCGGTGATATCATGAAACGATTAATTATTATGCTGACAGCCATATTCCTGCTGGCCTCATGCGACGGCTCTCCAGATAATTACACCCTCTCCGAAATCACTATACGCTCGGTTGCAAATGCGCTTGTAGGGGTGGCACCCTGCCGCCCACTGCTTAACGCCGAAACACCCCGACAAACCACATGGCAAGAAGCATACACAAATATCCTACAAAACCACTTGACACTAAGTGATGATTCGCACTTCCTTAACTTCCTTTTGCATGATATAGACAAAGACGGCATCCCCGAGCTAATCACCATAATTGCCTATGCCCCGGAAGGATTTGTTATAGATTACAAGGAAGCCGTCTTTACTTTTAAGAACGACGAAGCAATGTCTCTTGAATACGGAGATGGTGTTCACATTGCTGTTTTTTCTCTGCCGCAAGATTTTATGTTAATGCAATGCCAGATAACAGGCCAGGGCTTAGCACTCACCTTGTAGGCCCATCGGCAGACGCTTTTGGCACAAGTATCTCGTTTTGGCAAATAGTTATTGACGGCAATAAGCTAGTTATTGGGGCCTACGGCGAAAGATATGTAGATGTATAGCAATTTTACTTGAAAACAACGAGCCCGCGCGCGACACAACCAACGCACCAAGGGGGTGTTCGCGCGCGAGGTGAGGCGATTTTAAAGTTAAATTGCGATAGTTGCTCTCCACGGTATGTTTACAGGTTTTGGCCGTGGCAATTATGACCCCCATGTGCTTAATGCCGCCATACGAGAACACACCCATTGGCGTATAAACGGCAATGATGTCTCTGAAGATGAACTTTACAGCAAGTTTGTAGGCGGTGAAGAGCAGTTGCGACTTATCCCCATTACAGAAGCAAATATCAGAGATACAATACAAGGATGGTGATATCTATGAAGCGATTAGTCCTGATATTAACAGCCCTATTCCTGCTAGCCTCATGTGGCAACTCCCCTATTAGTCACACTTCCACGCTCGCCAAAGTTGTAGCGCGAACGGCAATCCGTGCTGCGGAAATCCATGCCGACGTAGGGGCGAGCTATGCTCTCCCGCTGTTTGACGACACTTTTGAAATACAACATGACTCATGGCAGGATGCCTATGCCTACCGTCTGCGCTATTATATGCAACAGTTCACAGATGAATGGGGCATCATATACGCCCATTTCGCCCTGCATGAATTAGGGGACGGTTGGCCTCCCGAGCTGGTAATTTTTGAGGGTAGCAGAGATTCAAATGAGATTATAGTCAGCTCTATTGCCGCATATAACTTCCTTGCTAATGGCAATCTACGGGGCATGTTAATATCCGATATCAGCCCAGATGGCCTAACAACACATATAGTCACCGAGGCCAACATACGCAACATAATCCTTAACGAAGAACCCAAGGTAGCACAGGCCGCATCATGGCAGGAAGCATATGCCGCCCTGCTGCGGCATTACGAACCCATATTACGACATAACACACACGGCCATCCCAGGAATGTGTATTTTATGGTTCATGATATGGATGGAGACGGCGTACCGGAGCTGCTAATTTTCACATCAGGTGCAGGGCAATGGTTGGCTGCGGCCTATACCTTCGCAGATGGTCAATCAATGCGCCTAGGGGCTCCTGATTTCTTTTTCTACCACACCATCGGCACAGCAAGTGATGGCAGGATGGGTATTTTTGCGTCATATATAGCAGTCCGCAGCTATGACCACATAATGCTGGTTGATGGCGAGCTAATTGTTGTTGACAGTATTTGGGCAGACCCAGGATATGTAGACAACCCACAATGGTTTGTGAATGGCATCGAGGTCACAGAGGAAGAATATGACAATGCATACAACAGGATATTTGCCAATGTAAACTGGACTTTCCCGCTTATAGCAAACGAGGCCAATATCCGCGATGAAATAATGCTTAGTTTGCTGTCCGACATCATAGCAGAAACCTGGCAAGAGGCATATGAGGCCATGCTATGGCATTATGATAACCAGCCGCTTTTTGGGCATGAATATGGCTGGAGTTTTGCTCTGCATGATATTAACAGAAACGGCACACCGGAGCTGTTTCTCATAAAACAATATGATACCGGCCATTTCAGATTCCAAAGTGCCTACACTTTCACAAGCGGCGGCATCGTGCCATTGGATTTGGGCGATATGCGCGGAACATCGGATGGCGGCTCCTTTGTGCCGCTAGATGGCGCATGGATTGCAAAGGTCTTTCTCGCGGGCTCCAGCGAATTCTTTTTCCGATTGGAGCTGGATGGCAATAGGCTGGTCACAACCCATACAGGCTCGGCCATGTTAACCGAAGAGGGGCACGAAAGAAGCTGGTATAGTGGCTTTGATTTCCAAAGCTACAATTATCATAATTTGACTGTAAACGAAGATGCCGTCACCAGAGACCAATTCCTGCGTACATTTGGCAGCCGGGATGAAAGAAGACCGCTGCAAATACATGAAATCAACAAAGAAACTATCCAAGATGTAATTTTTGGGCCTGATGCGCAGTTAGCCCACACGCTGGTCGAATTTCTCTCAACCGAATATGCCTTTGCTTTCTTGGATTACGCAATACAAACCACCATGCTCTGGGCAATAGGGCATGGGTATAGAGAAAACGTATTGCCACCTGGCATGCAATACACCCCCGATGGCCGCTTACGCTTGATGCCCTTTGACTTTGTAGCTACGCATATTGATGAGCTGGACACAACATTCCTACTTGTAAATTTCGGTTGGCCGGAAGTTGGCGGCGGTATGTCCCGGTTGTATGCATATGATGCCAGAAGTGGCAGTTTTAATCTGTTTATGGACTCCAACGCGCATATTGTGCTGCGCAGAGATACTAGCCAAGGCAGAATCATCGCCGAAGAAAATATGAAAGGCTTTATTGTTGGGCTGCATAATTTAAATATGACAAGAGCAGGTCTAATATCATCGCCCATCCCCGAAGCGCAATGGGGTAATTACCTCGAAAACGAGCATCACATGACAGAAAACTTCCGTCATTTGGTTGATTGCTGCTGCTATTGGCCCGAAGCCACCCTAATCAGGCCCCACATATATCAAGCCGCCGAGAGGCTAGCCATGCCGATAATACGGCAATATGTTACATGGCGGGATATATATGCAACCTACCTTTACTCAGCCTTTTACGGCAGAACCCAGCTGGCAGACCGCGAATATTTTGCGCTATACAACCCACCCGGCGCACATATACCATATCTGGTGGTCGATGGCATGACGCACACTGTTAACGACACAGTAATGATACTTTCGCGCCTAAACCCCTTCCGCGGCGACCCTGATTTGCTTGAAAGACACTACCAACGCCCATGGGATTTGCAAATATTTCAGATTTTGTACAGCTTTGACAGCAATGCACAGTCCTCTGCAACCACATGGCAGGAAGCCTATTCGGCCAGGCTGCAAGAGTATATGCAAAGGCCGCCGCTAATAGCAGGCAGTATTGGCTGGCATTTTCTGCTGCATGATATTGATGAGGATGGCATACCGGAGTTGCTTGTTACAGATAGCTGGAACACAAAAAGTGTCAATCATCTGTTCGCCTACACCTTTGTAGATGGCGAGCTTGAAACCCTTAACATAGATTATTTTGGCTGGCAGTTTTTTGAACGCGCCGATGGCAGGCCGGGCATTGTAACAGATAGCGGAACAGGCGTTGGGGCATCTATGGCCATATTAGTGATGGAAGGTCGCAGGCTGGTTGTTGAAGATAGACTGGCCTGGGATGATGAAGATTTTGATGACAGGTTCAATGATATATTTCGTGGCTGGTCCGGGTTGCACATCCCAAGCCACGTAGTTAATGAGGCTAATATCCACAATGTAATCCTAGGGAGCGTTTACACTAATGGACCACACGCCCTAAACTAACAGGTTATACCAATTCCCAAATTTTTTTCATTTTGCTATTGACACGAACGTAAAAATAATATATAATCGTCATTGTTGCAAAACGCGATGCCCGGATAGCTCAGATGGTAGAGCAGTGGACTGAAAATCCACGTGTCGGCGGTTCAATTCCGTCTCCGGGCAGTTTTAAAAGCAATTACTAATTACGAGTTATGAATTACAAGTTGCTGATGGCTGGTAATTTGTAACTCGTAATTCGTAATTACTGGCAAAGCCAGTTTTTGCGGGTGTGGTTCAATGGCTAGAACATCAGCCTTCCAAGCTGAATGCGTGGGTTCGATTCCCATCACCCGCTTGCAATATTAAGCTCCCACCCGGCATGTCGGATGGGAGCTTTTGCTATTCCACAAGGGGGCAGATATACATGGATATCATCAGATGCACAATGTGCGAAGGCAGTGTGAAGATAGATACTGCAAGAGGCACGGCCACATGTGAATATTGCGATAGCGTGTTTGTGCTGCCCGAAAGTATGGCGGCATCTGCAAAACCCAAGGAACCATCGGCTGCGCAAATTGTATTTGCGCGGTGGAAGTCCGGAAAATATTTTTATCCCGGCGTAGTCAAGGGCCTGCATGAAGGCAATGCTACGGTACTCTTTTTTGATGGAGAAATGGGCGTTGCGGCCATGGATGATATCTTGGAGCTAGAAGATGCCCTGGCCAGCTTGAATCTTGAAGGCAACTGGAATAATTTTGGATTTTACTACAAGGGTACCATTGCCGGGCGCGAGCCGCTGGTTATGCATTATAATGATGGGGATGTGGAGCTGGTGGAGCTTGGCCAATTGCGGGGTAGGCGGCCGAAATAACAAAATAAGCCTGGTAGTTTTCCATATCAGCGTATATATGAGCATCATTCTTCTAACCTGAATGTGTGTGCTCAATTCCATCCAATCCGATCGTATATTGAGCCATTGAAAACAGGGTTTATTTTTTGCTATTTCTATGCTAAAATAAACGAGGTTAATTTATAAATTTTGGGAGGTTAACACTTTGGTTGCTAATAAAGATAAAACGATAAGTGTGAGGTGTCCTATTTTCGGATTTATTAAGCTAGATAATCAAGAAAGAGAAGTCATAAATAGTCCACACTTCCAAAGGTTGCGTCGAATAAAGCAACTTTCACTTACGGACATGGTGTACCCTTCCGCTGCACATACAAGGTTTGAACACTCTCTTGGGGTTATGCAAATGGCCTCTGATATGTTTGACAGCATTACAGAAAAAGAAGGAAACTTAAAGAAATTAGGATTGGAGCCCGGCAACAAGGAAAGAGTTCGCAAAACTGTTAGGCTGGCTGCACTGTTGCATGATGTTGGCCATTCCCCATTTTCTCACGCAGGTGAAGATATAATGCCTTTACTCCCAGAAAGCCATCTCGATTTCGACATCGAATCTACAAAGGTTCAAAAATATGAGCATGAGCATTACAGTAAAATGGCTATTAGAGTATTTTTTAAAGATTTAATTGATAACTACGATAATGGATACGGGATCAAAGTTGATGAAGTTCTGTTTCTATTGGGAGACACGGGTGCAAAGCCGCTTAAATCATTAACATCATTCAAGGATTTGATATCGGGAAATATTGATGCTGACAGGGCTGATTATCTACTACGAGACTCCTATCATCTTGGCGTTCGTTATGGTCATTATGACAAGGATAGACTTGTGAGGTGCATGACAGTCGGAAATGAAAATGACTCTCCAGTTCTAGCCATTGAATACGGAGGATGGCAAGTAGCTGAAAGCCTTGTTCTAGCAAGATATAGCATGTTCACCTCTGTGTATTTTCATAAAACAAGAAGAGCATACGACCATCATATAGGCAAAGCCTTAAAAGAGGTGCTAACATCATATGGTTTTAAAGATGGCACCTTTCCGCCACCAGCCGAAAATGCGGAAGAACTTGAAAAATATTTTAATTTTGACGACTGGAAGGTCTACGGCGCCTTGAAGGAAGGTATGGGTGGAGAGCATGGGGCATATATATTGAACCGGACGCACTATAAGCAAAAAGGGAGCTGGGAAGGACAATTGACTGATAAAAACGAACAAGAACTGAAAACCCTTATATCAGAGCATAAAGACCACTATCTTGATAACAGTGCCACAACGAGCTGGTACAAGCTGGATAAAGATATTAAAATATATAAAAAAGATACAGAAGAAACATTGTATTTGAGTGAAGTGTCGCAAATAGTAAAACAAATTATACCACCTAAGAAAACAAGATTCTACGCCAAATAATTATTTTTCGGAGGTCACTTTATGAAACTAGACAATAATAGAAATATAATGCTTAATATGATTATGAAAAAGCCCGATATAGGAAAAACAGCCGTTATGAAATATACCTTTTTTCTCCAAAAAGCTTTTGGTCTAAAGCTAGGTTATCCTTTTGGTATTTATACTTATGGCCCTTATTCTTCAGATGTATCTGAAGATTTAGACTCATTAATGTCCCATAACCTTATTGGTCTAGCAGAATACCCCTATGGTAATTCTTCAGGGTATAAAATTAGAGCTCTCGCAAAAAGGGAAGATATACAAAAATATGCGAAACTCACGGCGGATGAAGAACAAAAAATAGATAAAGTGATAGAATTATTTGGAGATAGAACAGCAAGGGATCTGGAGCTAATTTCCACAATACTATATTTTGTGGACCTTCGTGAAAGAATTGGAAATGAACATTCAGAAGAATTCAATATTATAGAAAACGTTAAGGCAATAAAACCTCATTTTGACGACAGTGAGATTGAGGATGAATTGGAGAGCTTGAAAGAACTCAATAGGAAAAGCTTGTTTAAATGTTATTTTACCGCTCTTTCATAGTTCTCTTAAAAATCAAAGCCCCGACATCTGTCAGGGCTTTTTTACATTAATCATACTAAGCATACTTTATCTTAACTCCAACTTATTGATAAACCCCGGCAACGCCCTCTCAAACGCCACACCATACCGCCGCTCCTGGTCAAGCTCAATGGTTATACGTATAGACTCGCACACATAATCACAAGCAATCTGTGCTGCTTTGGATAGTGTGAAGTTGTTTAACAGAGCACCTAGTAAAGCCGAGCCAAATACATCACCCGTGCCATGGAAATGACCTTCTATGCGGTCTGCAAATACATATTCGATGGTGCCTGTGGTGGTATCGTATATGGCGGCACCCAGCTTGTCATTATCAAAGTGTACACCTGTTAGCACTATCTGCTTTGGTCCCAAAGTAGATAGTTTTTTTAGCAGGTTTTCGATATATGGCTTATCATATGGGCCGGGTTTGTAAGTTTCATCTATCATAAAGCAGGCTTCGGTTATATTGGGTATTATTATATCAGCCGAGCCACAGAGCTTAGCCATGCCTTTGGCCATCTCTGGAGAATATATGGTGTATAGCTGGCCTTCGTCTGCCATTACGGGGTCTACCAGCACAATATTATCGGCTGTCTTGTATGTTTTAAACAGCTGAGCCACCAGGTCTATTTGCTCAAAGCTGCCCAAAAAGCCGCTGTACATAGCATCAAATCTCATACCCAGTTCTTTCCAGTGTGCGCTGATTGGGTTGATATCTGCCGTTAGGTCGCGGTAGGTAAAGTTCTCAAAGCCACCTGTGTGTGTAGATAGCACAGCTGTGGGTAATACGCCGCAGTCGTGCCCTGCGGCAGATAATATTGGTAGGGCTACTGTTAATGAGCAGCGGCCTATGCATGAGATATCATGTATAGCTATTACGCGTTTTTGTTTGGTCAAGGTGGTGTCCTCCTTAGTGCGTTCGTTTTATTTGGAAGTGAGCACATACCATATGTCCTCACCAATAAAGCCACATTTACGATAAAGTATTTCGGGCTTGGTAACATTGTCCGCTTTGCCGCTAACTGTTATAAAGTCAGCTTTCGTGGCCAGGCGCAGTATTAGTTCGGTTACAAGCGTCTGCCCCAACCCTTTGCCGCGCTTTTCTGGCAAGGTTTGTATCCATTCCAGGCTGCCTTCGCCAATGGTGGCATCAAAATCCGCAATACCTAGCGCAACAGGGTATGATGAAGACATCTCGTAGATAAATATCCATAGGTCGTTATCAAATACCTTGTACTTCGTCCATTTTTCCACCTGCTCGGCTGTAACGCATATATCCTCGTAGCATTGGTTTATAAGATGCGCCACGGTACCCAGCTGGGTTTGGACATTTACAGTTTGGAAATAGCAATTTTGTGGCAGGTTGCTGGGTTTAATCGCTTTTATATTGTGCAGCAAACGAAAATACCGTTCTATACGGAAATTGTCCGACGCACTTGGCGGCAGGTCTCTTTCATGGACTATTTGCGTACTATCTGGCTTTTTGAAATAGCTGTTTTTCCAAAAGGCCGTAGCGCAGGTGCCACAGGGGTCGCGCAAGTATTGGTCTCTTGTAATATTATGTGTCAATTTTTGGCAACCTCCAGGACAATATTCCAGATATATTTTATCACAGTGCGAATATACTTTCAAGGGGTGATAATGTCCATGGAAAATGAAAAAAGCGCGAAGCTGGCGGCACTATCGGCGGCTATACCGCATATAAATTTTGAATATCAAAAGAAACTGGCCGTAATGGTGAAAATGATGGAGATAAAGGAAATCATGAAATATTATGACACAGCAACAAACAACAAAAACGCCTCAATGGCACAAAACCCGGCATGGCGTCAAAATTTGATAAATGCCGTGCTGCCGCATTTAAATGAGGGTAAGCAAAAAAGCTTGAAGAGCATGGTGCAGATGATGGAAATGCAAGATATGATGTTAACTATGGATAATTTTAAGGAGAGCTGATTATGGACAAAAACAGTGTAAAATTGGACCCGGAAATGACTGCATTGTTAGACGAATTTTTGGAAAAGATAAAAGGTAAAAGTATGACAGAAATGATGCCCGTTTTGGCAGAATTTAAAGGTAGGCTACCAAAGGACAAGGTTTTTTCGGACGAAGAGCGGGATATGATAATAGAAGAAGCGCTGTGCAATATGACAGAAGATGACAGAAACAGATGCAAGGCTTTTTTAAAGATGGTGAAAATAATTTGAGAAATCTGCCACACATATAAACTTTCCTTCTAGCCACAATAAAATGTGAAACATTGAAACATGTTTTATTAGCGGATTGCAACCTAAACGGCGATAAGGCTGCATATCCGTATAAGGAGGGGAAGATGTGGACAATAGATTTTTGGGATGGACTTGTCTTACGCTGGTCATTATAGGCGCAATAAACTGGGGGCTGGTTGGATTTTTTCAATTCGACCTTATTTCCGCCATCTTTGGCGGGATGAGCGCATGGGTAAGCAGGGTTATTTATGCTCTCATCGGCCTTGCCGGCCTGTATTCTATAGTTTTCTACGAGCGCCTGCGCTCGGACAACGACCGCTTGACAGCCCGCGATTTGTAACAAGTGCAACCTTTTAGCCCAGACTTGGCGACCCCGAGTCTGGGCTATTCTTTTGCATCACTTATTTCAAAATCCAGACAATGAAAACAAAAACAGAAGCCGAAGCACATATCAATATGTCATGACATCTATGATATGCGTAAGCATTTACAAAATCTTATAGGTCATTCAAGCTAATTACTTTACCACCTTTACTTTCATAATAATCCAACATTTCATCAATTTTCCTTTTATCGTAGCTAGTAATGCAGTCTGATAGGATATTAACTTTATAATTTGCCTTGAGCAAATTATAGCATGTTGATTTAACGCAAGCACTAGCATCTGCTCCTGTTAGGTAGAGCTCACATATTTCATTTTTATTGATAAAGCCTGCAAACTCCTCACTACTTAGTGCATTTCCTTTGTATTTTGTAAAAATATTTTCTGATACTATTTTTAAGTCTGAAGCTAACTCAGACCCACGCGTATTGGGTTTAAAAGTCCTCGTTCCGGCCGACAAGTTCTCATGCCTTATATAAACAACATGAATATCATTATCAACTGCCCAATCTATTGATTGATTTATGTTATCAATTATCTCTTTGTAATTCTTTGTTATATCATTTTGAATATCTATCACCACTAAAGCCTTTTTTATCATAAGATTTCCTCCTACAACTAAATAACAAAATTAACAATTTCGTTTTTATAGTATCTTATCACAAAGAACATGACAACTATATGTCACTTTCGATATTTACAAAAAATATTTTTTGCTACCTCTGCAAATTCTTCACGAATGTTTAAAGGATGCAGAATCTCTGCTTTATCTCCGAAACCCAAGACCCAACTGAAAACATAATCCTTATTTGCGTAATTTAGTGACAGCAATAGTCCGCTTTCATTTTCCTCATAACAATTAAGCCCATATTCCTCTATAAGCCTATGCCGGACACTTTTATCAAAACGTACTTGTATATTATTCTTCTTGTTCTGTTCATTGAAAGCATTACTGGCGTTAAGTATATCGTCAGGAACAGCGCACCTGCTAAAATGCTCATTTGTAATAACTAATTCCCACAGCCTGCTTAACTTAAAGCGTCGAAAACCTTTGCTCTTTCGACACCATCCAAATAAATACCATGCTTTCCAACGAAACTCAATACAATAAGGCTCTACTTCTCGTCTTGTATTTCCTTTTTCATAATAGTAATCAAATGAAATAGCTCGGCTCTCTGAAATAGCTTGTTTTATTAAGACAATTTTCTCTGATAGAGCGTCTTTGCAATAGCCGGAAAGATTAATAACTATACTATCAGAAAGAGAAACAGCCACATTTTCATGTGTGAGCTTTCCCATCAAATTTTTAAGATTTGATTGCTTTGATACAGAGTCCAAGCCTTTTAATGCAGCTATAAGACTTTGCAATTCGTCAGTAGTCAAAACTCCATGATTGATTTTATAGCCGTCCATAATGGCAATGCCGCCATCGCCGCCTCTTGTAGTAACAATGGGTATTCCAGCCATATTCAATGTGTCTATATCTCGCAATATTGTTCGGCGGGATACTTCAAAATGCTTTGCCAGCTCTGGCGCAGTTGTCTTTTTATTTTGGAGTAGTATAGTTAAAATACCAATTAAACGGTCAAGCTTCATTTACATCACCACAGCTATTATAACATATGAATATGACAACTGCATGTCATATTCATATGTTTGGTTGTACAGCCATTTTAGTTGAAAAAGGTCTTGTGTCGAGCCCTTGTGGTTTGTCTTTGGCAAACTGGCCGTAAGCCACTTTCGCACAACGAAAGCACTAGAGGCACACTTTGGACGATGTCAGAAACCTATTTTAAAGTTAAGCAATGATACTGATACCTATTCTGTAACGCTAGATGTCATATGTTTTTCCGGCAGATGCACGGTCATAACACATGCCTTGCCGCCACAAATTATACTTTCTACAAACTCCATTTTGATGTCATCACCAAACGCAACTTGAAACGGCCTACCTGTATGCCCTATAGTGCAGCAGTAACAAAATATATCCGAAACAATTTTGTCTGTGTGCATAGCAAGCCAGCAATGACACCCCTTGCCGCAACTCCCTTGCTCGTTATTATAACTTAACGGCTTGGTTAAATATAGCAGATTGCCATGAAGCTCAACGTCATCTCCTTCATCGTCATACTTTTGCATAAACCAATTTTTTAATGATTTACCAAACTCTTCGAGCGTTTTACTGTTGTCATATAGCTCTCTAATCACTTTGCCGTCTTCTTCATAGTCACCGCCGCAAGGACTATGATTTGCCATCATTTGTTGCAAAAATATTTTATCATCAAGTTTATCCATCTCAAATACAAAATTTTCAAACCAATCTGACAAACATTCTGGAGCATGCACCATTATATCTATATTATCAAAAATACGATTGCGCACTTCTTTGCCATGCCTTTCCCCGATGTCGTTTGCGAGTAGTAAGAGCCATTTTTTGTCCATTGTTATATTCTCCATTTCTATTTCTTGATTAAAGGCTCAACCATAAAGCAGGGCGGACACCACCATCGCCTCTATGCACATCATCACCACAAATAAATAGTTCGCCTTTGTAGCCAACGCTGGCGGCAGTATGCCTCAAATTTATGCCTGGCGAACGCAGCCACCACCATCTTGAATCCCAACCTTTATTATAAGGGGCTTTTCGCACATCATTGTACTGGTCGTTTATGCACTCGCCATACTCTATGCAGTGCTCGCCATTGCTTAATACAAGCCTATCATCCTCTTTCCAATACCATGCTTTACGTTTCTTATAATCGCCGCTGTCACCGAAATATTGCAACACTTCGGTAATGCTTAGCAAAAAAATTCTATCAGCTGTAGGGTTGCCCCATTTGGTGCCATACCATGAATTATCACAATCGGTTATCCTTGTTTCAAGTATCCTCGCTCTGTCCGATGGCTCAAAAGTGTCGTAAAATTGCTTGTTCAGGTATTTGCGCAAATCACAATGTTCCCATGTTATTTCGGCAAATTCTTCGTGAAAGGCACGTTGCTCGATTACGCTTTCCGTTACAATTAATGCGCTGTTTCCGTCTGTTCTTAACACTCGCCATTGATATTTTCCAAAAGGAATAATGCCACCTTCTTTTACAGCAATCGGCATTAATATTGAATCAATCGAAGTGTTTAAAAGTTTCGCAAGCAATGGTAATATCGCCGTTTCCGGCAAGGCATGTCCATTTTCCCATTTGCTGATGGCTTGTGCACTGATGTCTAATTTTTCCGACAACTCCTCTTGCGTAAAACCGTTTCGTTTACGCAACAGTAAAATTTGGTTGCCTATGCCAATATTATCTAACATGATTACCTCCTGTTATCGAAAGATGAGCTAATAATAGCATATCCTCGGCTACGCGCCCATATATAGAAAGTTGAATTTTCTGTTGAAAACTCAACTTGAAGTTAAGGCGAATATACACCCCAAAATATAAATTCGTCATGCGGACTGAAGCACATGAGAACTGTTAAAGGTTTCCGAACAGGCCTACGGATAACACGCAAAATAAAAGCACCTCATGGCCAATTGTATCATGCCTTATACCGAAATTCTACCCAAAAATTCTGTTCTGCCGCCAGGCACTATATCTAATCATTGCTGCGTTGTTTATTGACGTTGCATTTGGCAACTATCCAATTCAAATGTGATTAAAAAATGTTAAATATATCTAATTTTTGCATTGACAACCCCGGCATAAAAGGTTAGAATAAAGGAAAACGAAACAGGAGGTATACCAATATGAAATCTGTAACAATTTTGCTGGATACTATCGAAAAGGTGCGGAAATTTGTTAACCAAATCTCTATGTATGAGGGCGAGTTTGACATAATCTCCGACAGATACATAATTGATGCAAAATCTATTATGGGCATCTTTAGCCTGGATCTCTCCAAGCCGCTGAAGCTGCAAATCCATTCGGAAGAGGCCGCTGCAAAGGTTAGCGAAGAATTTAAAGAATTTATTGTTGGATAGTTTAAAAACAAAAAATACCGCGAAGGGCAATTTCATCCTTCGCGGTATTTTTTCGTGCTTATTTTTTCCTTACCGGCCTAATATATTTCCAAAATTGCGCTGGGTCGTGGTAGAAGTACGCCACCCTATCGGACGAGCCATCAAAACAATATCCGGTATCCGAAAAATCAAAATTTGCTATTGCCGTATCAACCTTTTCTTCTACGCTGCAATTTTCCTGCTCAAAATCAAATGGCCCATGCTCAAAAACAATGTATTCGGCTTCGGGAACATCAGACATATGCATTTGCGGCGGTATTTCGCCATTATAACCAGGTGCAAGGCGAACACCATAACATTCGGCGCGAGCAACAGGATAGTGGTCAAATTTCTGGCCGTCTGGGTCGTTGATATACGCCATTATCTGGCCACTACCGCTGTTTGGCTCGCTGCTTCCGCTGTCGTCCAGCTTGTTTGTAATGCTGTCCAGCAAGCCGCAAATGGTATCGCAGTCCTGTCCCGGCACCCCTTCTTGCCTCTTCCAAAAATCCCAATATCCGTTGCTTTCGTAATTTTTGATATACAAAAACTTGTGTGCAGGTATGGTTACAAAATAAATCTTTACATCCCCTGTAGATTTTACCATCCCAATCTCTCCAATTCCTAAAAAGTAGCGGTCAACGATGTTTATTTTTGTGCGAAGAACCACGGGCACAGGATTTTTACGATATTCGCTTGGAGCAATGCCGTATGTGGCTTTAAAAGCCCGCGTAAATGCCTCATGCGATGAAAAGCCATAATCAAAAGCAATATCCAGGATACTTCTTTTGCCATCCCGCACCTCTTTCAGCGCAAAGGCCAGCTTTCTAAGCCGCAAATAGTCTCTAAACTGCATACCCGATATTTCTTTGAATTTTCTGGTGGTATGAAATTCAGAATATCCCAGCTTACTGGAAAGAAAGCGCAACGTAAGAATCTCGCCGCTATGATGCTTGATACATTCGTCAATTTCATTAACGATTATTTGTATTTGCCTGTGCCATTCATGCATGGTTTATCACTCCGTTTCGACCACTCTGTTAACTATTTTAAATCAATAAAGGCTGGCTGGCTTGACTTCACTTGCGGAAATTAAGGCCCGGAAAAATTTATTTTATTATATCACAAATTCACTATTGACAGAACACAGGATGCATGATATTATATGGTTAATGAGTTAAGTCACTAACTATATGACACAATAGAAAGGTGGCGACAAAATTTGAACGACGGCAAGCCAATTTTTCAGCAAATAATAGAAAGGATTGAAAGCGACATCATCACTGGCGTGTATCAGGTGGATGAACTTATTATCTCTACCACGCAAATTGCCAAGGTATATGCCGTTAACCACACAACGGCCGTTAAAGCCATAAGCAAGTTGACGGATGCCGGCATACTCTACAAAAAACGCGGCATTGGCATGTGCGTTGCGCAGGGCGCCAAAGAAAATATTGCCGCACGGCGCAGAGATTTGTTTTTAAACCACAGCATTGGCGCAATGCTTGCAGAGGCAAAGACGCTGGGTATTGGCCTGGAAGAATTGTTGGAAGAAATAAGGAAAAGGAAGGAGAAACAAAGTGATTGAGATTAAGAATGTTGTGAAAAGATACGGAAAAGTGGCCGCCATTGACGGCATTACGATGAGCCTGCCTGATAGCGGTATATATTGCCTGCTGGGGCGCAATGGCGCGGGCAAAACCACCCTGCTAAAGATGATGGTGGGGCATATTGCCGCCACAGATGGGCACATCGCAATTAATGGCACAGAAATATCGCCGCGCAATATGCCTCAAGCTATGAATTACATCGAAAGCGGCTCAGAGCAATTTGATATGCGCGTGGGTGAGCTTATAGATATCGCGGCGCAGCTGCAAGAGGACTTTGATATGAACTTTGCGCGAAAAATGGCGGAAAGATTTGACCTGGATATGAAAAAGCGGTTTAGAAAGCTTTCGTTTGGTATGAAAACCATGCTAACATCCATCATGACGCTTTCCAACAATTCCAAGGCCATATTACTGGATGAACCAACAACAGGCTTTGACGCCATTATGCGCGACCAGTTTAATACCCTGCTGCTAGAGAGCTATCACGCCAATCCGCGTCTTATCATAGTATCTACGCATCTGATTGATGAGGTGGCAAAGGTAACGGAGCGGTTGATTGTAATCGAAAAAGGCAAATTGCTGATAGAGGCCGGCATGGATGATATTGATGAAAAGGCATACACATTGTCCGGTTCTGTACAGGATATTATGCCGCTGCTTAGCAATCTCAACTGCATTGGCCAGCAGGTGGCAGGCAATGTTATGGCGGCGCATATCTATGATGATAGGATACAGCCGCCGCAGGGCGTAGCCATCAGCGGCTTAAGTCTGCAAGACTTCTTTATCAACATTGTAGGAGGTAGAAAAAATGCCTAAGGGAATAGGAGTAATTGCAAAACTGAATCTAAAGAACATACATGGCGCATATTGGGCGGCAATTATATCGGCTCTTGTGTCGTTTGTGAATTTGACTATATTTTACATCATTGCGATATCTGCGGAAAATCCAGGTAACAGCTCTACCATTGCCCCAGGCGCGTTTGTATACTTGCTTGTTCTGGTTGGAGCCATCACAATACCTGCTTCATGTTTCCGCAGAGTAATCAATCTTGGCGGCAGGCGCGATAATTTCTTTTGGGGTGCCCTTACAGAATATGCTATTATGGCCGTGGCTGGCTCATTGGTAAACACAACGTTATTTTATACCTTTGACACATTCATACAGCAATCTGGCTATTTCGGCTATATGGGCGGCGTTTTAAATCCCATGCAGGCATTTGGCTGGACACAAAACGGCTTCGCATTAGCCTTTCTACAGCAGGTGGCATTTTTGTTCTTGTTTGCGGTGTTCTTACATACATGGACATCTGTGCAAGGTAGATGGTATGGCTGGGTTACAAATGTCGTAATAGCCGCAATTTTGGCGGTGTTTATACCCATCGCCCCACTGCGGGCAACACTGGTATGGTTTTTTAACATGATTATTTTTCATGATGTTGCAATAGTACAAATAGCCGCTTGCATCGTATTGGCCGCTGTGATTTACGTGTTGAATAGACCTATATATGAGAAGAAGGCTATATAGCGCACCATACATACAACCCATGGTTGGATATACCAACTCGCCCTCTATTGCATACAACCCTCATTTGATTTATAATATACGTATCAACCAATAGGGCGGTGGTATATGCGGTGATAGAGCAAATTGGCGCAAATATAGCAGAATTACGAAAAGCCAAAGGCGTAAAGCAAGAAGATGTGGCAAAAGCCGTTGGTGTATCTTCCCAGGCGGTGTCCAAATGGGAAAATGGTGGCACGCCGGATATTGAGCTGATGCCACGTATTGCGGACTATTTTGGCGTGTCCATTGATAGGCTATTTGGCCGAGAGACCATGAATCATGATAGCAACATTGGAACCCAGGTAACAAAATATGTGGCACAGCCCTTTGACGCTTGCGATGGCAATACAGCAGATATACCGGATGAAACACATGCAGCCGCCATGGATAGGGCCATGAAAATATGCTGGTCTGTTATGCTAGGGTTTTTTGGCTTCAAAGAGTTTACAGAAAGCGGTTTTGAGCTTAGGCAGATTTTTGATGACATCCAAAAAAATGCGAGCGATGATGCGACTATATTTGCCAAGGCTGTGAACAATGCCGGCATATCCTTTATATCGCTAACAAAAAATATGCCGCTTTTCGCGCTTTTTCCTGAGCCCAAGCAGGGCTGGAGCGCGGTACTGCCAAAGGCAGAAGAGTACCGCAAAGCCTTTGAAGCCCTGGCAAACCAGGATATTCTTAACTGCCTGTTTTTGATACATACAAAGGAACCCGAAAAGAAATTTTCGCTAGGGCATTTTGCAAAAATAGCAGGCTTGAGCGAAGATAAGGCACAGGCCGCCCTTGATGGCTTGGCAAATATAGGATATGTAGAAAAGTTTGAAATACAGCTGGATGACGCTCAGCAAACTTTCTATACCATCAAGCCAAGCCACATCTTTATAGCCATTTTGATATTAATGAAAACATATATCCATCCGCCCCTTGCAAACGCAGAGGCAGATGTGCGTACCAAGCCATATTTAACGCAAGAGGGGGACAATAAAAATGAGAAATAAGAAAATTATGCTGTTAATAGCGCTAGCGGCGGTTTCGCTGGTTATCTTATCCGGTTGTGTGCCGGGCGATGTGCGCTATACTGCCGAAAATCCCGCGGGCTTTTTCTGGGGGCTTTGGCATGGCCTAATTGTATGGATTTCCTTTTTCATAGGCATCTTCACAGGCGGAGACCGCACCATTTATGAGACGGCCAACACCGGCTGGACCTATAATCTTGGTTTCTTGCTCGGCGTGGGTTCGCATATAGGCGGAATTTCTGGCGGATTGGTGCGTATTAATATCAATTCAAAGCATGTCAAAGTCAAAAAAATTGAGCTGTAACAGTTTTTTCTCCTGTACATAGTATGGATTAGGGTGTAGTACAGCCCCAATTCATGAAAAGGAGGAAGAAATTATGGAACCTTGGGGAAATTTTCTTCTCGAAAGCCTGTGTGACAACATAGGCAAAACTATCACTATTTTCACCACATCGGGCGGGCTTTCCGGCTCTGGCTTTACGGGCGTATTGCTCTCTGCCGACCGCGACGTAGTGCGCCTTCTGTGCGACGTGGGCGCAGCCCCGGCCTGCCCGGTAGGCTCTAGCTGCACAAACATGTTCGGCCCTTGGGGCAACATGAATGATGGCTTTGGCTTCGTAGGCAACCCGCTGGGTGCCGTGGCCGTAATCCCAGTATGTGCCATCGCTTGCTTCACGCACAATGCAATCTAAAGAATCTAACTAGCATACGACCAGAAAAACACCACCGCAGGCACATATCGCCTGCGGTGGTGTTTTTGTTGTGTTTGGCAGACACGGGCGAGCACAGCTCGCCCGTACGAAGCCCGTTGCATGAATATTACTACTGTATCATGGCATCTGTAAAGGCAATCCATGCGCCAGCTCTTGCAGCCCACGGCCCCATATCTCCCGGTTGGTCAAATTGTATCCTCAATACCAAAACACCCCTAACATCTACTGAAATGTCTGTGGGGTGAGTATTTTCGTCCACGGTAAATGTCGCCAATGTTCTCCCATCCCCAATAAAGCTGATGGTTGAAGCAGCAACCCCTGAGCCATCTATCCGACCTATTGTGCCCGTGAGAGAATTGAATTGGCCGTTTAGATTGTATTCGTTCCAAAAATTACGATTGGATGATTGTGGTGCAGTGTTGGAGCGCAATGTATTCGGAAATGAGTTTCCTAACATACTTGCGGTACCAAGACCTCTTGCTGAACCGCTTCCCTGAAAGGCAGGTACAGTTTGGAAAAATGGCATTCCATGCGGTATCGTACCTATGTAAACAGTCTGTGTAGGCCCATGCCAATCCACAGGCACGTCAAACACTTCCGCAATACCCCGTACAGGCAAAAATGTTCTACCACCGGTGATAAACGGTGTCATATCATCCGAGAAGTCTTGCGGCACGCCATTTACCACAATATTTACGCCATAAAACACTTCTCGCATCACACCACCGGCATTTGCCCATACCAGCGTTGCTGTGGCCATTACGGTCATTAGTACTCCGGCCACAAAGCCCTTAACTGTCTTTTTCATGAGACTTTCCTCCTCCTTATGTGCTATGGCGTTCCGCCTGCCGCCCTTATTATCTCTTCAAAATTCTTGCAGCATCTTTCGAGCAGTTCGATAAAAGTGTCTAAATCATGGCTCCGAGCCGTAGCATTTGCAGATCTAAATTTACGAATAACCTCTCTTTGTTCGTGTAAAAGATTTCTGTAGGGTCTAATGAAGCCATCCCTCTCCGATTCGGGAAAAGTATGAACGATTGTTTTGAGGTGGGCAATTTTATCATAATCCATGGTTATCCCATTTTGACCCCAGGAGATTATAGTTGCTTTAAGCGAGTTCAAAATATCATTATCCTCAGTGCGCCTTATCAGACTCGTTGTGTCTGCCATTAGTTTTTGCATGTCCATAAAATCCCCCATTCCTAACGGTCGCGGTCGCGTCTTTTTTCAATGTGTTCATAAAAATCCTTTGCAGATTCATAGCGTATTACACCCCCGATGAATCCATCTGCATCAGGGCCTTCAGCCAGGGCCTTGCCCATATAATACAATGCCTTGTAGTAATCCCAGCCTTCAAATTCTTCTTTCTTAGTGTAAATTTCTCCAAGATAAAACATAGCCACTCGCCAGCCGTCATCTGCAGCTTTTTTGAGCCAAAAAGCTGCCTCTTTGAAATCTTGATCCAGAAACATACCAGCAAACAGCTCTCTGCCATATTGCGCCATCGCAAATGTATCGCCGCCTTTGGCTTTTTGTTCCATTTCTTTGATGCTGGCTATCCTGCCGGCAACTGCACCTTCCGGCAGGCCCATCGCTTCTTCAATAGCACGTTGAGCATCCCTGTTGCCTTGAAAAGCTAGTCTGTATAATTCTTTTTCACTCATTAACCCACCTCTTCTTTGACTCGTCCAGACTTAATCGCAGCTCTCCCCTTAATGCTGCCACAATTCTACAAAATTCATCCGCGCATACATTGAGCACCTTGAGCAAAGCATCCTCATTTTTATCACCACTTATCTCTCTGGCAACCAAGGTGTGATTAATGAGATTTCGAAATTGATAGTAAAGATTCTTGTGAACTTCCATCATGTTGTCGATAGATTCTTCAGAAAATTTATGCCTGCTGTGGTCCATTGCACTAGCAAGCGAACCCGGTGCCGGAATCATCCCCTTCCTATCCATTTCCGCTACATTCTGTAATGCTTTACGAGTTTCAGGATTGCTCGCAAAATCGATAACTTCGTAGATTTTGTCAGCTAGGTACGTCATGACACATCCTCCATTTCTGTTTTGGACTAATATCAGTCCTATTATAACACATGCTTCCTGTAGAATCAAGATAAAAATGGACTGATATTGGTTCTACAGGGAGCGGCATGATGGAGCAGAAAATAAAACAAGACAGCAAAATACATATCGGCGCAAATATCCGCGCGGTGCGCAAAGCAAGACGCATGGGTCAAACACAACTGGTGGTACAGTTGCAACTTTTGGGCATAGATATGACGCGGGAGACGCTGGTAAAGATAGAGCGCGGCATACAGCATGTGCAGGCATCACAGCTGCGCGGCATCCGCGATATTTTGCGCACCACATATGATGAGCTATTGAAAGAAAAAGAACATCCTTCGTAGGGGCGAGCTGTTCTCGCCCGCGTCCAAAAGGGATTGCTTAGCGGGAAAAGATAGGGTATAATAGTCTCAGGTGATAATTATGACAATCAACGACATAAAACGCACATTAGAAAGCACCCCACCCACCCAACTACCCAACGTTTGGCCACAATTTGAGGCCGACAGCCGCACCGGCGTAAAAAATCTGGTTGAATATTACAAAAAGTGGTATAATAAATGGGTCGAGGAAGAAGCCAGGTGCCGTGGCATGCTGGCCTTTGAGGAACGATACGCCGCACGCGGCTTTGCGCACATATGCGGTGTGGATGAGGCAGGGGCCGGGCCACTGGCAGGGCCTGTTGCGGCGGCGGCTGTGATTTTGCCGCCGGGTTGCATAATCCACGGCCTGGATGATTCCAAGAAGCTAACCGCCAAAACGCGCGAACGTCTATATCACAAGATTTTGGACGTAGCGGTGGCGTGGCATGTAGCCTATGTTGATAATAACGAAATTGACCGCATAAATATACTACAGGCCCGCATGAGGGCCATGGAATTGGCAGTTAAGGGCCTTTTGCCCATCGCAGACTTCGCGCTGGTAGATGGCACCCGCAGCCCCGCTTTTGGAGACTTAGCGTCGGCTGCCATACAAGGCGGCGATGCACGTTCGTCATCCATAGCGGCGGCCAGTGTGCTGGCAAAGGTGTCGCGGGATAGGATTATGATGGAATATCACGAGCAATATCCGAAATATGGCTTTGATAGCCATAAAGGATATGGCACAGCGCAGCATTTGGCAGCGATTGCAGAGCATGGGGCATGTCCGATACATAGGCGGACGTTTTTGTAAGGAAAGGTGCTTTACATGAATAAATTGGATTTGAGAAAAACAGAGATAAAACACTTTGCTAGTAGTCTTAAATGGTATCAAAAGTCCCTACTATCACTGCCTTTGGTGTTTCTTGTATGGGTGCTGATATTTTCCATTGTAGAAAGCATTGGTTTCACTGGTGATGCTCGATATGAACATACACATATTGGCCGATTTGCTATTTTCCAACACGATGCTGGAAGGAATCATGAATTCCATTCGAAACTTTCAAGAGATTGTACGATTTGAAGAAGATAGCTATCAATTCATGTTTTTGCCTGGCTACGTGTTGATGCCAACTATTTTTAGGCCCCAAAGTCCAACTATTATGTAGTTTCTATTCATTGAAAGAGAAAATGACGGAATCCCAATACTCTACGGCGCAGGTGTAGGTCATCCTCCCACATACATATCTATATTAGGATTGCAGCCGGATAATATAATCCCCTTTGAATTCAGGGGAAGCCAATATTTCTTCTGGTATTATCTATCAACACCACACTTTGGAGAGATATTGGCAGAGAATATTGATATTTCACAGTCGTTTACATTGGCAGAGGTTATTGAGTTGTTTGATATTAGAGTTAGCAGGGACGCGAGGTGATACCATGATAATTAACACCGCCGGAATGGAGAACACAGCAGCCAAGCCCGATTTGGCAGTAATGGCTGCCAATATTGAAAAAGCCCAGGCCGCCTTGCAGATGCAAGCCGCACAGGCTAAAGCAACGGCTGTACAGATACTGATTAGCCCAGGGATTGTGCCAGGCGGGGAAGCAATGGCTCAAGGCGGTCAGTACATAGGTGGAAATATTTGGGGTGATGTCATGATAAATATCGTTGGAATAGAAAACGCAGGTGGTATACCCGATGTAGCCGCAGCAGGCGGCGCAAGCTACGAGGGCGCAGGCAGCAATGTAGAAGGTTCGCAACAGGCCGCACAGGCCAAGGCCCCGCAAGTGGCCAAAAGCATTGTAGACCTTGTACCCGGCCAGGTATTTTCTGCCGAGATTTTGGATATACAACCCGGTGTGATAAATTTGCGTATGGGCTCAGATGGCGTGCTGGCGGCCCGCACGCTGGCATCACCCGATGCCCGCATCGGCGATAATGCTACATTTGTGGTGCGCGAGAATGTGCCGGGACTGGGCAACACACCGGCGCAGATTGTACTGGAGTTTTTGCGGGGCGGTGTAGTGGGCCAAGATGGCCAAAATGCGCAGGTTCCGGCCAGCATAGTTAAAGAGGCATTGCAGGCGGCAAATATGCAGCATACAGGGCAAAATACCGCTTTGATAGGAGATTTGGTGGCGCACAATCTTCCAATAGACCAAAGCACAGTGCAGCGCGCAGCGTTTTTCAGATATTCCATGCCCGATGTTCCATTTCCGCGCATTGCATTTTTGCTGGAAAACAATTTTGCGCCCACAGAGCGTACAGTGGAAGTCTTTCAGAAAATGGCCAGCGGCGAAATGAATTTGAAAAGCGAAACGGCGAATTTGCAACAACTTGTTAGCGAAACTGCTTTTCAAAATCCGGCCACAAAAGAGGCTTTGCAATCTATGATTTCCGGCAAATTGGCCTTCGAACCACAGGCACAACAACCACAAATTCAGCCGCAGGCACAAGCACAGGTAGTTGAGATGCCAAATGACCAGACTACAGAGCTTGGCAAGTTTCTTACAGAGCTGCGCGCATTAACAGAAGAAGCAACCGCACTTTTGCAACGTAGCGGTGAGGAACACGCCCCCATACGCCAAAGCCTGGAAAATATCAGCGACATATTGGATTTTGCCCGCAATATCGGTGATACAAAGATGTACTATCAATTCCCTTTCGTGGCTTCAGGCGAAGAGCATCTGGCCGAGCTGCATATTTTCAAGAAAAAAGCCGCCAGAAAAACCAGCGGCAAAAACGCCACGGCCCTGATAGGGCTGGATATGGCACATCTTGGCCGCGTGGAGATACTAGTAAACAAGGCCGGGCGCGATGTGGCCTTACAATTTCGCACTGATAGCGGCCGCACCATTTCACTGGTGGGCGAGCACAAAGCTAAGCTGGCGGATATGCTGGGCGATAAGGGCTATCTGCTAACCGCGCTAGGCATGAAAATGATTGATGAGAAGTTTGATATAGGAAGCAGCGATAAGAAGGAAGTTAAAGAAGTGAAAAGCGATAATATCGTCGCGGATAGCACCGGAGCAAAGCGATATTCCTTTGATATGAGGGTGTAAGGATGGATGACAAGAAATTGCAGCTTGACGAGCTATTGGTCAAGCACAAAGTTCAGCCCTTTGGGATGGGATATATCGATTGCATCGTCATGAAAGAGAATTTATCGGCTTTCTTAGCCGACCTTGATGATATTGGCATAGATGTCACCGGGGTTAGCATGTGGTGCCATTGTACGGATGAAAATATCACAGCACATGGATGTCCGCACGGTGGTGCTTATTCTCCCAGTAGATATCATGATGGCTATTTCAGCGAAATGTATCATATGGAGTTTAAAAACGAAATTGATAGCAGCGCAGATGTGCTGGCATATGTATTTTCGGAATGTGAAAGCGATGAATTTTACGTCCCCTGCGTACAGCCGGGTTTGTGGCTTGATGTGCCGGATGATTGGCGAAATACCGAATATATTGTGCCGGCGGAAGAAGAGAAAGACGAAACCATGAAAGTAGTGAAAAAAGCGAAATCAAATGAAAAAGAAATTAACAATATGGTTTTGCTAGTGAGCATTTGCTCCTTTATCGTTAATGCCTTTTTAATTACTGTATTTCCGTTGCCATCCTTTGCTCATCCGGGGTTTTGGGCGTGTGGTATAATTTGCGGGGTCCTAGGGCTGCGTATGAAGGTTCGTCATGCAGATGAAGAGCTTGCACGCGGAAAGAAGATTCGTGAATTTGTAAAAATGTTTTTCCTGGGACTTGCGGTATACTTCGGGGTTGCGGCGTTACTCGCTTTTACTCTTATACCAATCATTTACATAATCAGCTGTTAGCAGAGGAAGTGACAAGGCATGGAAACCAAAAAACAAGAAACAACCAGAAAAAAAGCTGTGGCATTGCAATACAAGGCGGACTATGTTGCGCCCAAGGTTGTGGCACGCGGCAGCGGGCATATGGCCCAGCGCATCATTGAAGCAGCACAGGAAGGCAATGTTACATTGTACGAAAATCCCGGCTTGGTAGAAGAGCTAACCAAGGTAGATTTGGGTGCAGAGATTCCGCCGGAGCTTTATGAAATTGTGGCGCAAATTTTGGTATTTGTGGATGATATGGACAAATTGGAGGCATTGCGCAGTGGCGGAACTAGATAGACGAAAAAAAGCGGGAGATTATGGAGAAAATGTGGCAAAAGGCTATCTTGAGGCTAAAGGCTATGCCATTTTAACACAAAATTTTAGAGCCTTTGGCGGCGAGGTTGATATCGTGGCCAAAGATGGTGATTACATAGTATTCATAGAGGTGAAGTATCGCAAGCAGCTGGCATATGGTCGGCCCGTGGCAGCAGTTACAGAAAGCAAGCGTCGCAAGATAGTTGCTGCGGCATATGGATATTTGGCGCAGAATGGACGGGGCGATGAATATTGCCGTTTTGATATAATAGAGGTATTTGGACGGGAGCAACTGGCTATAAATCATATTGAGAACGCATTTGGAGAAAATTAATGAAAAAAATTGAGAAAAACGGTGTGGTATATTTTGAATTTGAAAATATTGCGGCTACAGGCATTGTGCGTCACGGCTTTTCCAGCCGCATCGGCGGTGTGTCTCACGGGCATTTTGCATCTATGAACTTGGGTCACAAAAGAGGTGATAATGAGGAAAATGTGAAGGAGAATTATCGCCTGTTTTGTGATGCATTAGGTGTTGATGCAGAAAATATCGTAAACGGCAACCAGCAACATACTACAAACATCCAAACCATAAACCATGCTCCCGGGCTTTTTGATAATACCGATGGGTTTGTCACAAATAAACCGGATGTTGTGCTGGTCACATTTTACGCAGACTGCGTACCTCTATTGCTGTGCGACCCGGTGAGGCGCGTGATTGCAAACTGCCATGCAGGCTGGCGTGGCACTGCTAGCAATATGGCGGGCACTGCCGTACAAAAGATGATGGATAATTATGGCTGCAACCCGAATAACATATTGGTTGGCATTGGACCATCAATATCCTGCAAAAATTTTGAAGTTGGTGTAGAGGTAGTACAAGTTTTCAAAGATTCTCTTCCATTTTGCAGTGATTTTGTGTATAATAGCAAGTACGCGGATGATAAATACCACATAGACCTGTGGGCTGTAAACCACACCTGTTTTGTAAAGGCCGGTGTGCCCAATGAAAACATAGAAACAGCGGGGCTATGCACATTTGATGACGAAACACATTTTTATTCGCACAGGCGCAATGGTAAAAACAGAGGAAGTTTGGCAGCCTTTATTGAGTTGAAATAGCCCAGGAGGAGTCATGATGAAGCGACTTATATCGGCAGTTAGCAAAAATAGCATAGCGGCAGAACTTGGTATCAAGCCAAAGGACATATTGGTAAGCATCAATGGCACCACATCCTTTGATTTTCTTGATTATCTCGAAGCCATGGCTGGTTCTTCAATGGAAATCTTAATAGAAAAAACAAAAGACAGCGAACAATTACTTTTTGACGTGGAAAAAGATGAATTTGAAGACCTAGGGCTAACATTTGCCGATGGCTTGATGGATAATATGATGTCCTGCCGCAATAATTGCGTATTTTGCTTTATACATCAAAATCCTAAAGGTGTACTGCGCGACAGCATATATTTCTGTGATGACGACTACAGGCTATCATATATGCATGGCAACTACATCACAATGACCAACCTTGATGACCGCATTATAGAGCGTATTATCAAACATCGCATATCCCCCATCAATGTGTCTGTACATACCACCGACAAAAACCGCCGCTCATATATGATGGGTAATCGCCGTGCAGGGCGCAACCTGAAATATCTGGAGCAAATGGCCAGGGGCGGCATTGCGATGGGTATGCAAATTGTGCTGTGCAAGGGGTTGAATGACGAAGAAACTTTGGACAAGACTATATATGACCTAAGTAGGCTGTTGTTGCCCCATGGCGTAGATGGTTTCAGCCTATCCGTGGTACCCGTGGGTCTCACAAAATACCGCGAAGAAAACCGACTGCACCACTTAAGGTCGCTTAATGACTTCGACTGCGCAAATGTAATAGCGCAGGTAGAGGCCTGGCAAGATAAATTTCTAAAGGAGCTGGGCACACGCTTTGTATTTGCCGCAGATGAATTTTACCTAACATCCGGCATGAATATCCCACCATATGAATCATACGAGAACTTTCCGCAGATAGAAAACGGTGTAGGTATGATTGCATCATTCAAACACGATTTCGAGGCTGCTCGTGGGGGCGGCACCCTGCCGCCCGGACTTAGCGCACCACGCGCCCTATGGTCGCCCGGCACAAAAGTAACTATGATAACCGGCGTAGCAGCTCAAAACCTAATGCGCGAGCTAACACCGCCGGAAATAGATATAAAAGTAATACGCAACGAATTTTTCGGCGAAAATGTAACCGTAGCAGGACTTTTAACCGGCCGGGACATAATCACGCAGCTAAAGGACAAGCCATTAGGCGATGTGCTGCTTATGCCCGCAAGCTGTCTGCGGCGAGGTGAAGAGGTGTTGCTGGATGATATATCAATATCAGACATCTCAAGGGAGCTTGGCGTAAGGGTTCTGGCTATAAATCCCACTGGTACAGATTTTGCGGAAGCATTAAAAGGAGGTACAGTATATGAATAGGTTGATAACAAAGGTAGACAAGTACAGTATTGCAGCAGAATTCGGAATAGAGGTCGGGGACAAACTGGTTGCCAAAAACGGAACTGCAGACTTTGATATCTTTGACTACTACATGGCTATTGCGGGATCCCATATGAACCTGCTAATAGAAAAACCCGATGGCACCCAATTTCTTTTTGACTTTGAAAAGAATGAGGATGAAGATATAGGCCTTGGTTTTGATACCAAACTTATGGATGTGGAACGCGTATGCGAAAACAGATGTGTTTTTTGCCACGTTGAGCAAAAGCCTAAAGATGTGTTGCGTGATTGCGAATATCGTAAGGTTGACGACTATCGCATGTCTTTTGTAGATGGCGGTTACACCACCATGACCAACATGAGCAAGCACGATGTGGCGCGCATTATAGAGCATCGTATATCCCCTGCCAATATATCTGTACACACTACAGACCCGGATTTACGTGTTAAAATGCTTGACAATCGCAATGCCGGAAAAAGCCTGAAACATCTGAAAAAACTGGCCGATGGCGGCATTGTACTGGGAATGAGAGTTGTGCTGTGTAAAGGTGTTAATGATGGTGAGCAGCTGGATAAAACCATTTCCGATTTGGGTAAACTGGTACCCAAGGGCGTAAGCGGCGGCGGCTTTTCTCTTGGCATAGTGCCTGGGCGTATAACACAGTTTCGCAAAAAAAATCATATGCCGTTTTTGGAGCAATTTAACAAAGAAGACTGTAAACAGATTGTGAAACAGATAGAGAAATGGCAGGAGTATTTTCTTGAAGAGCTGGGCACACATTTTGTATACCCTTCTGATGAGTTTTACGCCATATCCGGCGAAGAAATACCGCCAATTGAAGTCTATGAAGAATTTTTGCAGTTTAGAAACGGCGTGGGCAGCATGGCATTATTTGCAGATGAATTTGCATATGCCACAAGAGATGGTTTGGTTGCGCCCAAAATGAAGATAACCGTAGTTGCGGGTATGGCCACGGCAGATTTTATGAGCAAGATAACCAAGCCTTATGAAAATGTAACTATAGCAGCCATAGAGAATAACTTTTTCGGTAAAAATGTTCTTCACACAAGCCATCTTGCAGGACGGGACATTATAGACCAGTTAAAAGGCAAGCCGCTGGGCGATGTATTGCTATTATCTGCGCGCTGTCTGCGCTACGGCGAAAATGTGTTGGTAGATGGCGTTTCGGTGCTTGATATTTCTCAAGAGTTGGGCGTAGAAGTTATGACCATAATACCAACCGGCGGAAGCTTTGCTAAGGCACTTAGGGATTTGTGATGAATTTAGAGACCGTAATAAACCAATCCAAAAACAGAAATATCCTGCGCCAAAAGCTAGGTGTAGGATATTTCACACTCAAGCGGCGCATGTATTGGATATTTGGTGGCATAAAATTTGCCCGTAGGGGCGGCACTCTGCCGCCCACCATGCTTGAACACGCGCACTTCACCCACCAAACACCTATATACCGCGCCTGGCAGAATGTTGACCCACAACTGGAGCGCAACAAGCGCGTAAACTTCGGCATAGCCCTAGCAAAAATAGATATGGTAACGCTGCAACCCGGCGAAACATTCTCCTTTTGGCGGTTGCTGGGCAAGCCTACAAGGCGCAAGGGCTACATCGAAGGCGTAGTTTTGCGCAACGGTGTGCTTGGCGGCGGTATTGGCGGCGGCCTGTGCCATCTCACAGGCTTTACATATTGGATGACATTACATACACCACTAACAGTAACAGAGCGGCACCGCCATAGCCACGATACATCACCCGCGGGCTGGCCGCAGCCTTTTGGCAGCGATGCTACATGCTTTTACAATTACAAAGATTTAATGATAACCAATAATACCGACCATGCGTTTCAATTGCGATTAGAAGCTACAGAGGAGCATTTGCGGGGTGCGTGGATTTCTGATGCGCCGCCTGTGAGCAAATATGAAGTTTATCAAAAACATCATTCAATAGAAATAGAAAAACATGGCAAATATATACGTCATGGCGTGCTTCATAGGAGAGTTTATGATTTAGATGGCGTACTAAAAAATGATGAATTCATATCAGAAAACTACGCCGTACAGCTATATCCGTCCACGGAGGCCATATGAATGTACTAGGAATATCCGGCACACCCCGAAAAGGCGGAAACTCCGAGCATCTGCTTGATGCAGCATTGGAACCCTTTGCAGAGGCAGGCTGGGATGTGACAAAAATTCTACTATCCGAAAAGAAAATCAAGCCATGTGTGGGCTGCGAAACATGTGAGACCAGCGGATTTTGTCATATCAATGATGATATGGGCAAGGTTTTTGATGCTTACAAAGAATGTGATGCCATTATCATATCTGCGCCCGCATATTGGAGAAATGTGCCCGCACAACTAAAGGCCTTATTTGACCGCACATTTGCCACAAAGGCACAAAAACCCTTACAAGGCAAGTTCGGCGGCGCCATTTCTGTTGGCAGAGGTTCCTGCGGTGGACAGTCTATTGTTTTGAGTATTATCTACAACTTTTATCTGTCATGCGGTACATTATGCGTGGCAGGCGAGCTTAACGGCGTTAGTGCTGTGGCCGATAAACCTGGTGATATTTTGAACCAGCCGCACAGGTTGGAGCAAGCAAGGGTTTTAGGAGATAATATATTGAAAATCGCACAAGAAATGAGGATAACAACATGAAAATCACCACCAATTTCAATCGCAATTTTGATTTGCTATGCTTTTTGAATGTTGCAACAGACGATGAGTTTTACATTAAATACCACGAAAAAGAATATAAGCAATTTTATCCTTTGTTAAGCAATGAAATAAAGACGAAAATTGAGGAGATGGCAAAAAAGCGAGAAAGAACAATGCTGTGGCCCGTTGTTACCCTGCTGCTTTCTTCTCTGAATAATTATGAAAACAGAGATTTAATTGAGATGCTGCAAAGTCATGATGAAATTATCACAAGCATCAATAAATCGCCATATAAATTTACAGATGAAGAGATGTCCATGCACTTTGGGTTCTTTGATAATGTAATTATCCCGTTTATTAAAGAGCTAGAATCCATCGGCTTTGCTAAGTATTGGGAAGAGGTTAAAAAACCATTGCTAATAGAACGTTGCGCACATCTTAATGCTTACCTGGATAAATTTAATATTTTGGATGAAATAAATAATCTAATGCCGTTTAACAATGCAGATATTAGGATGTGGGTATGCGCTTTTGCCAGGCCTCACGGCGCAAAGCTTTGTGGCTATGATATGATTTCTGATTATGAGTGGAAAGACGAAACAATATTGCTCACCGTTACCCATGAGATGTTTCATCCGCCCTATGATGCTGAAAAAGAGGCTGTGGTAGAGGCCATAAGCGAACTTGGCGAGAAGCCTTGGGTTATCAAAGCGTACGAAAACCAGCATCCAAATTGCACATACAAGCCAATGGATGGATTCATTGAAGAAAATATCGTTGAAGCTTTGGGGATATTTTTACTAAAGAAAATGATTAAAGACTTTGATGCCCATAAGTATTTCAAAGAGCATGATTACGGCTCTCACGTAATATCACCTCGTTTCTATGATTATTTACATAGCAATCCAAAGAATAAAGAACAGGGCTTTGAGGAATATTTTATTGGCTTTACGAAGGAGATAATATGCAACCAATAGTAGCAGTAGTGGGTCGCCCCAATGTAGGCAAGTCCACATTATTCAACCGTATTGTAGGCTCACGCCTGTCCATTGTAGAGGACACACCTGGCGTTACACGGGATAGACTATATGCCGAAACATCCTGGCTTAACCACAAATTTACTGTAATAGATACCGGCGGGTTGGATGCTTCAAGCGAAGAATATATCCCGCAGCAAATATTGCGCCAGGCCAATCTGGCAATAGACACCGCCGATGTGGTGGTTTTTGTGGTGGATGGCAAGGCGGGCATAGTAGAAGGCGACCTGGATGCCGCCGACATATTGCGGCGCAGCGGCAAGCCCATTGTGCTGGTGGTTAATAAGCTGGATGACATAAAGCAAGAGGATTTGCTATACGAATTTTATTCGCTGGGGTTGGGTACGCCTGTGCCTGTTTCTGCCGCAAATATGCTGGGCCTTGGCGATATGTTGGACATCATATGCGGGCATTTTCCTGATGCCGAGATTGAAGAAGATGACGAAGAAATCATCAAAGTAGCTATCGTAGGCAAGCCCAATGTTGGCAAATCTTCCATCATCAACCGCATATTGGGCGAGGAGCGGCTTATTGTCTCTAATATCCCCGGCACCACCCGCGATGCCGTAAATACCTTCTACGAGAAGGACGGCCAAAAATATATGTTCATTGACACGGCAGGCATACGCCGCAAAAGCAAAATTACAGAAAATATAGAAAAATACAGCCTGGTGCGGGCCGTTTCTGCGATAGACCGCTGTGATGTGGCCGTGCTTGTAATATCCGCCGAAGATAATATCACAGACCAGGACACAAAAATTGCAGGTATTGCGCATGAAAAGGGCAAGGCCGGTATAGTTGTCGTAAATAAGTGGGATGCGGTGGAAAAAGACCACAAAACCATGAAAAAATACGAAGAAAAAATCAGTTTTGAGCTGAAATATATGCCATATGCATCAAAGCTCTTCACATCTGCAATGACGGGTCAGCGCATTAACAATCTGTTTGACGAGATACAGGTGGCCGCGCAAAATGCTAACTTGCGCATACAAACAGGCATATTAAACGAGGTGCTGATAGAAGCCATGGCAATGAACCAGCCGCCGGCCGTGAAGGGCGTTTCGCTAAAGATATATTATATCACGCAGGTGTCTGTAAAGCCGCCTACATTCATACTTTTTGTTAATAATTCGGAGTTGCTGCATTTTTCGTATCGCAGATATATTGAAAATCAGATACGGCAGAATTTTGGGTTTAAGGGTACGCCTATACATTTTATTGTGCGTAACAAAACATAAGGAAGGTAATATTATGAAAACTTTGATATTATATGCCACAAAATACGGCGCAACCGCCGAGGCTGCGCAGCGTATGGCAGATAAGTTGGGCGGGGCCACAGTTTGCGATTTAAAATCGGACAACATCCCTTCACTGGTGAATTTTGACTGCGTTATCCTAGGCAGCTCTGTGTATGCCGGTAAGCTGCGCAAAGAGGCCAGGGCATATGCCGCCGCCAATTCTGCTGCACTGTGTCAAAAAACGCTGGGGCTGTTTGTATGCGGTCTGCATGTAGATATCAGCTTTTTCTATAAAAATTATCCGCCGGGGCTGCCGGATAGAGCGAAAACTAAGGGCTTTTTGGGCGGCATATTTGACCCGAAAAAGGGCAATGCGGCGGAGCGATTGATAATGCGAGCCATTACGAAGCAAAGTGGATATGTAACCACACTTGATGATGAGGCGATTGACCAGTTCGTGGATGCAATCAAGAAGTAATGCCAAATGCAACTAATCACCCAAATATTCTGTCATATGGGATGAAACAAGTTTTTATCACGGAGGCATAAGATATGATTGAAATACCAATTGCAATAATTTTGATTATAGCGGGATATTTAATAGGCTGCTTTCAAACGGCATATTTCGTGGGCCGCATTTACGGCAAAATGGATATCCGCGAACACGGCAGCGGCAATGCAGGCATGACCAATGTTGCACGAGTGATGGGTGCAAAGGCCGGAATTGCGGTGCTGCTTGCGGATGTGGTGAAGGCCGTGGCAGCTATAATGGTGGTTAATTTCATTTTCCATGGACGTGTATTTGGCATGAACGGCATAGAATATCTGCCAGGGATGCTTACGGGACTTGGCGTTATATTAGGTCATAATTTCCCGTTTTGGCTGAAATTTCGCGGCGGCAAGGGCATTGCCAGCACGCTGGGCCTTGCCATTATGTTTGATTGGCGCCCAATGGTAGTTGCTCTGGCCATAGGTATTGTTTTGCTGGTGGTGGTAAAATATATGTCGCTGGCATCGTTGGTTGCGTTGACGGTATTTGCAACTGTTTCAACTATACTGTTTTCCGAATGGCCTATTATTGTAATTATGTGGATTATTGCTGCACTGGGATTTTTTACGCATCGCAAAAATATTGTAAGATTGATAAAGGGCACGGAAAATAAGTTCACTATCAAAAGGCGTTCAAAATAGCAAAAATTGGAAATTAGGAATATAATTGGAAAATTCTGACTATATTTTATGTACAGACGTAAGATATAGGAGGGAAAGGTATGAGCGTACAAGCATATAACTACGTAGCAATAGAAAATCCCAAGAAGCGGCCAAAACCGCTAACAAAGAAAAAGAGAGAGTTAAGCGGCGAGGATATTATCATCCTAAGCACGTTGGAGCAATTGAAAAAGAATTTGGATGCCATACACAGCTCACTGGATTCTGTAACGGATCCCACGCTAATAGATAGCTTTATTTACGAGATGAATGCCGTAAATATGCGCTATAAGTTCTATTTGCAGCAGTGCAAGAGCAAGGGTATTGTAAGCAAAATCTTTTGATATTGTTGATTTATTGTAATCAACAATAAAGGCGGGCGGATATGGATGGATTTTTTGCAGAATATAGACAGCCAGCTGATAATTTGGCTGGCCATAGGCGTTTTGGTGGTAGTTGGCGTTTTGGTGGTTAACAATAAAATGCGCCGTGTAGCGGCCTTTGGCGGGCGGGCAGTTATTGGTGCCGCCTGCATAGCAGCCGTTAACTTTGTGCTGGGTAGCCTGGGAATGGCCGCTGCTGTGGGCGTTAATGTATTGACCATGGCTGTTGCGGCATTTTTGGGCATACCGGGCATTATGATGTTGTATGGGCTAACATTTATACTATAGACACAGGGGATATGAGATGTACAACGAATTTGAAAAAAATCTATCGGGAATATTAAAAGCGGCGGGATATGAGAAAATTGATATGCCCGCATACGAGCCATGGGGCCACGGATTTTGCTTTTGGGGCAAAATTTCTGGTGCCATGGCTTACTATTATGCGGTATATGAGGCGCAGCTGGGGGCCATGGCGGGATTTGCAGAGCTTAAAGGACTTGTAGATGAGCGCGTGGCCGCCGTTTCTGCGCGGTATAACATACGCAATACCGTGATATTTAATATATTTGCCGGCAACCTATCCGGCGATGTTCGTGAAATTGAGAAGATGATTGATGGTCAGGGCGATTTTACGATGATGGAGAAATACGATGTTTATTATGGCGTGGATATACCACGTATGCGCATATTGCGCAACACACAACAGCCACATAATATGGATGGTGCGCTGGCGAAGATAGAGATGGCTCTAAAGGGTCCGCGGGAAAGAGGGAGAAGCAAAAGCATAGTAAATTGGAAAGCTACACCAGGATTTGCACAGCCTGTAGCAAAATACCCCATATTATGCTATATCATCCTGGCCATCAATGCAGCAGTATTTTTGGCAATGGAGCTTAGCGGCGGCTCCGAAAGCATAGCGAACCTTATAACATTTGGGGCCGTGGCACAGCCTTTGGTTATTGACCACGGCGAATATTGGCGGCTGGTCACATCCAATTTCATACATATCGGCTTTATGCACATGCTATTTAATACAGCCTTCTTGATAATTTTTGCCACGCGCGCTGAGAGATATTTTGGCCATATGAAATTTGGGATAATATACTTGGTCAGCGGAATATTCAGCGGCGTGGCTTCCATGCTGGTAAACCCAATGAGCATTAGCGCAGGGGCTTCCGGCTCACTTTTTGGCGTGCTGGGCGGGCTTTTGGCCTTTATGCTGCTGCGCAAACAGCAAATTGAAAACTTCAATGTGCGCTCGCTGCTTATGCTGGTTGGCGTAAATGTTTTGATAGGCTTTACCGTAAACCAAATGCCCGGCGGCACTACCATCGGCAATGCGGCTCATATTGGTGGACTGATTGCGGGGCTGGGACTGGGATATATTTTGACCGGAAAGAAAAACAAAGGGGGTGCATCAGCATGATTAAAGCAATTGCAAACAGAAAAAGTACAAGAAAATACCTTGATACCCACGTGGAAGATGAAAAGATAATGCAACTGCTAGAAAGCGCACGAATGGCTCCTTCTGGCCACAATACTCAACCCTGGAATTTCATAATTGTTAGGAATGAAGAAACGAAGGACAAGATTGCAAGGGCCAACAACAACCAACAATGGATGAAAACGGCCCCGGTATTTATTGTATGTGTGGCGGATACTAGATGCCGCATAAAGGATGATAGAGATATTTATCTGGATGAAAACAGCGATATGCCGGAGCTAAAGCAGATAATACGCGATACTGCCGTGGCAATAGAGCATATTCTCTTGGAAGCAGAAGATATTGGGCTGGCCAGCTGCTGGACGGGATGGTATTCTCAAGCTGATATGAGGTCAATATTGGGTATTCCGGATGATAAATATGTTGTTGGGGTTGTCACAATAGGGTATTCTGATGGGACAGGAAAGCCCGCGCCGAAAAAGCCACTGGAAGACATGGTGCGGTATGAGAAATGGTGATTGCAGGAGCTTGAAGTGCTATGAAAAGACACAAAAACGTGGTGGATGAAAAAATTCTCAATAGCTTCTCCGAAATCAGAGGCGTAACATTGATGAATCATACTTCAAACACTTATAATATCGAGATGGCCATTGGGCTTGCAAGCCTCTATTGTCCGGAGGTTGTTGAGGTTGATGGCTGTATTTTTATTGCAGAATTTTACAACGGAAACATTGAGAGCTTGAGGGAATGGCTAAAAAACACGAGGGATATCGAAATGTTTGTAAATAGTTGGTCCTTGACTGAGCTATTAGCCTACGACGAAAAGTTAGATTATCACATTAATTACATCGACGAATTCGCAAGGGCAATCCAATATTTCTGGCAACTGCGCATGAACCATTTGTTTCCCGATAGAAATGTGGTGGTTGAGATTGGTGATAATATAATGGGTGAGGCCGGGGTGACTGTGGTGGTGTATCAAGGGTGATGATGAATACGATAAAAGAAATTTACGGTTTAAAGCACGATTTTTCATGGGACAGCGGCTTGGTTTGCTGGTATAATCGCATGATAGATAAGGCTGTAGATGAACTTGATGCAGCGGACGTTTCCAGAATGATTCGTCAAGGCATTTTGAAAGATGTAGCATTTCAAAGAGCAGTTGACATATTTATTAAAAATCATTATGATGGAGAGCTTTGGGATGGTACCCTATTGAACATTATGGTTTTAGAAGACTGTAGGGTTAGTGACGAAAAAGTTGCTGAGCTAAGAGAGTTGCTTTCTAGGCTAGAGTCGGAGTATTCGCAGTTTGATTGGATTAACAAAGAGGAGAAGAACGAATATCTTCAAAATGTAGTGAAATTCAAGGCAAAACTTGCCCAAGCATAAAATCCCGTGAATAACCCACACTATCCCTGATGGGAGTGTGGATGCCATATGGAAAAATTAGGACCTTTGGGGGCAATGGCCGTTGCACCAACATTGATATGTTTGGTGTACATGTATATCCGCGATAAATATGAAAGGGAACCGTGGCGTATGCTAGCCACGGGCATTGTGGTAGGCACCATCATCACCTTCCCCATAATGCAGGGCCAGGGTTTTGTGGCGCGGTTTATGCCCCTTGCCATTGGGCAGTTTGGCGAGGCTGTTTTTACATCCTTTGCCATTGCGGGCTTTGTAGAAGAGGCATTTAAGTTTATTGCACTGTATTTACTTGTGTGGCGCAGCCGGGAGCTTAATGAGCCTGTGGATGGCATTGTATATGCTGTTTTTATATCCCTGGGCTTTGCAGGTGTAGAAAATGTGCTATATGTTTTTAACCCACAGCTTGGCGGGTGGTCTACTGCACTCATGCGGGCGGTGGTATCTGTGCCCGCACACGGGCTTTTTGGCATAATTATGGGCTATCATTTCGCAATTGCCAGGTTTGAGCCACATAGCAAAAATTTGCGCATTTTTATGGCGTTTTTTGCGGCATGGGTGGCACATGGGGTTTATAACACCATATTGCTATCAGGCTATAGCTTTTACCTCGTGGTGTTTGTGCCGTTTTTGCTGATGCTGTGGCATGGAGGGCTTAAAAAAATTAGAATGCATTTAGAAGCATCGCCATTTAAATAATGGCAATTTTATACTTGAAATATTCACAAATAAAGAGTATACTTAGATATACACAATTGAATATTGCAAAACAGTTTATAGCAAAGGATTGACAAAAATGATAGAAACTACAAGCTGCGGGGGTGTTGTGATACACAAAGGCAAGGTATTGCTTTTGTACAAAAATCAAAACGGAAAGTATATCGGCTGGGTGCTGCCCAAGGGCACGGTAGAAGCTAAAGAAAGCTTTCGCCAAACAGCCCTACGCGAAGTGCGCGAAGAAACTAGGGCTTTTGCCAAAATTTTGAAATATTTGGGCAAAACGCAGTATACCTTTAGGGGGCACGAGGATATTGTCAACAAAACAGTGCATTGGTACCTAATGTCATCCGAATCCTTTCATTGCAAGCCTCAGCAAGAAGAATTTTTTGCCGATGCCGGCTTTTACAAAAAGCATGAGGCATTTCATCTGCTTAAATTTCATGACGAAAAGCAAATTGTGTTAAAAGCATATGAAGAATACGACCAAATTCGAGCTAAGGCCAGGCCCAAAACGTATCGCAGCAAAACAAAATAATACGAACGAAACATAATATCATAAAGTATCATACCATAAGATTATAGAAAAAGAGGTGTTGTTATGATGAAATATCTGCCGTATGGAGCAAAACCGGGCTATATTAGCCGCGCTAAAAAATGTTGCACAGACCATCCTGTTGTTACCGCGCTTGTCATCTTACTTGCTGTGGCAGCTATTGTCACCACAATTTTGCTTATTGTGAAGCTATCCAAAAAAGATGATGAACTCTTAGGTGACGAATGGAATCTCGAAGACGACGACGATTTGTATTTCTTGCCTAGTGATGGCGATTTTGAAGAAAGTGAGTAACACTAGTCTAGAAAATTAGTTAACAAAACCGTCTGGCAAATATAGTAATATAACTTCAAACAAGTAACACCTGCATTTTTGAATGAACTTAAAGCATTGTTCATTCAAAAATTTGTTGTTACTGTTTTCAGGTAATATTACTATATCAGGCGGTTTCTGTATTTATGCTCGTTCTAAGTTATAGTTATTTATTGCTATAAACGGTGATAAGCGACGATACTCCACAGGAGACATATACTATGAGAAAATTATCTTTGCCATTTTTGATATTTATATCTGTAACAATGCTTACATTAGCAGCCTGCGGCGATAGCCCGGTCGCCCAAAATGTTGCTACAGATACCGAAGAAAGACCCGGAAGTATATGGGCCACAATGCGCGGAGAATGGAACAACAGCGTATATACCAATGAACTTTTAGGCATTAGTTTCGCATTGCCACCCGGCTGGAGCGCACATACTGACGCAGAAATTGCTACTATTATGGATATTGGCGCAAGCACAATTGAAGATGTAGAATTTGCAGACGAATCCGATTGGTTTACCGACATGATGGTGAGTTGCCCCAGCACAGGTGCAAACGTACAGATTATGTTTGTGAGATTGCCGTATTATGTTACATCAATAGATGAATACATAGAGATGGAAGCAGTTGGCTTAGAGCTTGTTGGTGGCATAATAGACTTAAGCTTCACAGGCACCACACGCATAGGTGCATACGAATGGCGGTCGTTTGATGCCATGTTTGACTTTGGTAGAATGATGTATGGCCGCCAATTTATAACCCTGCAAGATGGCATAGCAAGGAGTATTCTTATAAGCTATTTTGATGATTCGGAAACACTCGAAGAAATTATGTCAATGTTTGAAAATTAATGCTCACCTTTACAACGCAAATCCCCGCAAGCATACGCTTGCGGGGATTGTTAGCTTATTTAATCTTGTGTATATGGCAACAGAGCCATATGACGTGACCTTTTGATGGCCACGGTCAACATTCTTTGTGCCTTTGCGCAGTTTCCAGAAATTCTTCTTGGCAAAATTTTGCCGCGCTCGGATATAAACTTGCGTAGGCGCGCTGTGTCTTTGTAATCAATATATGTTATTTTTTCGGCAGTAAACACACAGACCTTCTTTTTTCTGCGGCCGCGTCTTCTTTGTTGCATCATATATATTTCCTCCTGATTTTATGCGAAAATTTTAGAATGGTAAATCATCATCATCCAGCGGCGGTGTTGCGCCACCTGTATCAACCTCAAAAAAGCTGTCCGATGTGGGCTTTTGCTGTGGCGGTGCCGGCTGGGATGGTCTGTTGTCCGGCGGCATATAGTTGTTTGCGCCATAGTTGTCATGGTAATTTGGATTTTGACCACCGCCTTGGCCCCTTGATTCAAACGAAGCACGACTTTCTGCAAAATGGTGGTCATCGGTGATTACCTCGGTATACCATTGCCGCTGGCCATTATTGTCATCGAAGCTGCGTATTTGTAGGCGACCTGATACACAAACCATTTGACCTTTGCGGAAATATCTTTCCACAAATTCCGCCGCCCTACCAAAAGCAGTGCAGTTAATAAAATCCGCAGCCTGCTCGCCTGCATCGCGTCTTTGCTGGCTTATTTGGCGGTTTACAGCCAAGGTATAGCGCACAATAGCCAGCGGCTCTGCCGCATTGGAATATCTCATTTCGGGGTCTCGGGTTAATCTTCCCATCAAAACAACTTTGTTCATATCAGCACCCCCGACTATTTCTCCAGGTCATCCCTGCGTATGGTCAAGAAACGTAACACATTTTCTCTAATGCGCAGACGGTCCTCAATTTCTCTAGGCATGGTTGGTGGCCCATCAATATAATAAAACGTATAATGGCCTTCTGTTAGCTTTTGGATTTCATAGGCCAGCTTGCGCTTGCCCCATACATCCACCTTGTCTATCACGCCGCCAAAGCGGGTAATAAGCTCCAAAATGGCATCCGACTCGGCCTTTATGGCCTCTTCTTCCAGCTGAGGATGCAAAATAATCCCCAATTCGTATTTGTGCATAAAGCACACCTCCTCTTGGACTCTGGCCCCCTGTCATCGCAAGGAGCAAGGAATATAAGGTACAATCACAGATTATACCATACACCGGCAGCAATTGCAAGCATTTTTTACAATCAATGCCAATGTCATATGCATATATTGAACCATGTAGGGGCGACCTTCCTGGTCGCCTAGTCCAATGGAGGATTTCATATGCTGGAAGCAACTCAAATTCAAAAGGAGCAGGCTTGCTATGTACGCTTTTTTAATGGCGCATTGGGGCTGGATACAGCTAACATATTTGTAAACGGGGAGCTGATGGTTCAAAGCCTGCACCATGGAGCATTTTCCCCATTTAGCAAAGCTAAGCCGGGTGCGTATAAGTTGGATATTAGGCTTGGTGAGGCTGGCAGCGATATCGTCTTCACAGAGCTGATATCCTTTATGGAAGATGTGGCATACACTGTAGCTCTGGTAGGCGATGCTTCACATCTTTCACTTGCCGTGTTGCCCTTAGATTTGCAACAGGATGTTCGCTTGCCAAATATCCGCTTTGCAAATGTTATGCCTTATGACACCGTGATAGATATTAATATCAACGGCCACAGCGCCGCTGATGGACTAATGTTTAGGGAGCTGAGCGACAATATCGAAATAGCACCGCAAAATCACTATATCACCGTATACGATGCGGATAATCAGAGGATTCTAGAAGACGGTTTTACAATAGAGCCCGGCAAGAAGTATCTGGGCATTATCGCAGGCTCAATGGGCGAGCCGGAAAATCTGCCTGCTCTGTATGTAGAGACGGACATGCCGGTGATGTAGATTTTTATAACTAATCAACTTGTCATAAAACAATGTCTTTTCGGAATACTATTGTACAAGTATATTTAACGAAAAGGTGTTGATTGTTATTATGATGACGCGAATAAAGGACTTTTTTGCCCCAAAAGATGATGGCTTTGACGCCCTGCGCGCCACAAAACTAATAATGTTGGCTGCGCTAACGCTTCTGGCCATAATTTTTACTCTGCCATCGGTTCAAATTGTATTTGGTGCCGAAAAGAAAATGCCGATATATTCCGTGCAAACGGATGAAAAGGTGGTGGCGATAACCTTTGATGCGGCCTGGGGCGCAGATGATACCGACATCCTGCTGGAGATTCTGGACGAATACGATGCCCGCGCCACATTTTTCATATGCGGCTATTGGTTTGAAAAATATCCAAATGACGTGAAAAAATTTCATGCCGCAGGCCACGATATTGCAAACCACGGTGATACGCATGCCCATGTTGCCAGCCTAAACCTGGCGCAAAATATGGCCGAAATTATAGGTGCCCACAAAAAAGCCCAGGCGCTCCTGGGCATAGAAATGGACCTATATCGTCCGCCATATGGCGAATATAACAACGATGTGATAACCGCCGCTGAGCAAGCCGGATATTTCACGATACAATGGGATGTGGATAGCTTGGACTGGAAAAAGCTAGGCGCAGACCACATGACCAATACAGTGCTAAACCACAAAAATCTACAAAACGGCTCCATACTGCTCTTCCACAACGACATACCCGAAACTCCAATAGCCCTGCGCTGCATATTGGCCGAGCTAAAAAACCAAGGCTACGAATTTGTACCAGTATCCGAGCTGATTATGCGCGAGCATTTCAAGCTGGACCACACCGGGCGGCAGATACCGTTACAATGATTATTATATAAGGGCGACCCAAAGGGTCGCCCTTATATATGCAGTGCATCTCTATTTATATTTTGCAACTTCAGCCACAAACTTCCGCGCTTCTTCTTCCACCGCCGCATAATCACCTGTCTTCGCCCCGATTGTCAGGCTGCTTCCCGTGCCCACGGCATATGCCCCCGCCGCCAGCCAGTCCTTTACATTGCTAAGAGATACGCCGCCCGTAGGCATAAAGTTACCCTGCGGCAACGGACCCTTGAAACTTTTGATGATACTGGGACTAAATGCATCGCCTGGGAAAACTTTTATTACATCTGCACCCATTTCCAGGCTTTGCACTACTTCACGCACGGTTTGCGCACCGGGCATTATAGGCACGCGATAGCGGTTGCACATTTTCATTACTTCCGGGTCAAAGCACGGACTTACAATATATGCCGCGCCCGCCAATATGGCAATTCTGGCTGTCTCTGAATCCAGCACAGTGCCGGCGCCTATGTAAACGTCCTCATCTTTATATTTCTTCACCAGCTCACGGATAATATCCACCGCGCCCGGCACTGTCAATGTTACTTCCAGAAACTTTATGCCACCTTTTTTCACGGCATCCACAATTTTAAAGCCCTGTTCTTCACTTTCGGCACGTATAACGGCCACCAGCTTTTCTTCACCCAATTTCTTGAGGATGTTTAGTTTTTTGTCCATCGTATTTCCTCCTTTAATTTTACCTAGATGATTATCGAGGTCTGCCATGAACCACAGGCACATGCAGCACAGGCGACCAATCCGAAATTTGATTTCTTGTTATTTCTATGCCAAATGCTCCCAAATCAGGGCTGTCGCCCATATATAATAGCTCCAAATTGGTCAATCCCGCAAGGGCTGCGAGGCTTCTTATGTCGTTGTTAAACAGGTATAGCTCTGTAAGGTTTTCAAGCCATGCAAGGGGGCCTATGTCCCTTATCTCGTTATCCGGCAACCGCAAAATGCGTAAGTTCGCTAGGCCAGAAAGAGGGCCCAAATCGCTTATTTCATTACCCGATAGCGAAAGCTCTTCAAGGCTCGCAAGTCCTACAAGCGGGCGCAAGTCGGAGATTTGATTATCAGTCAACCACAGCAACTCCAAGTTTGTGAGATTTGAAAGAGGGCCAAGGTTGCTTATTCCGTTATTGTGTGCCCAAAATAGTCTCAAGCTATTAAGCCCTGCAAGTGGGCGCAAATCAGTGATTTGATTGCCGCTTAGCGTCAATCTGTATAATTTTGTGATGTCTGTAAGAGGTGATAGGTCGGTGATTTCATTGCTACTCAATCCCAGGTTCTCCAAGTTAGTAAGCCCGGCAAGAGGCTGCAAATCGGATATTTGGTTTCCATTTAATTGTAATGCCCTCAAATTTGTAAGACCAGAAATGGGCGCTAGGTCAGTGATTTCGTTGTCATTCAAAATAAGGGTCTCCAAATTCACAAAATACCGCAATGGATAAATATCTGCGGAGCTAAGCCCGTAATCTCTCAAATCAAGTCTTGTCACAGCTGTATTGTGTGGTATGGCTCGTATGAGCACATAGCGGCCCACAACACCTTCAGCGCTTGGCGTGGTTACAACCACCGTGCTTGTGCCGCCATCCCAGTCCACTTCATAACCCACGCTTTCCAGCACAGCGCGTATTGGTAGCAGTGTACGGCCACCAATAATCTGCGCGGGCACATCCAGCGGGATTTCTACACCATCAGCAATAAAAACGGTGTGGCCTATCCTGATGGTTATCCAGTGGATAATGGGACGCTCTATTTCATCAGGCGGTCCAAATTGCTGCAAATTGACGGTTTGTGTGTCTTGGTTCCAGCTCACCTCAAAGCCCAAATGCTCAAAAACCCCACGCACGGGTACCAGCGTACGGCCATCTATAAGTGTCGGTGGCTGACCTTCAAAGTCCACCGCAACGCCGTCAATTGTAACGCCGATTTCGCTTGCTTGCAGTGCGGTGGGCGCAAAAATACCAATAATCAATATTAACGACAGAACTGCTATTATCCGTTTTCTCATAAGTCCCCCTTATTGTTGAGATAGTGATTGAGGTCTGCCCATAACATCCGGCACATGTTGAACGGGCGACCAGTCTGTGATTCTATTGCCAAATAGCGATAGGTCAGTCAAGTTCGTAAGCCGAGCAAGGGGCGCTAGATTGCTAATTTGATTGGTATATAGCCCAAGGTTCTCAAGATTGGTCAGATTCTCCAGGCCGGATAGGTCGCTGATTTGGTTGATATGTAAGTCAAGAGTGTGTAGGCTAGTGAGCCGCGAAAGTGGCCTCAAGTTACTGATTTGGTTGCCGAATAGCCCAAGGTTCTCAAGATTTGTTAGGCCCGCAAGGGGAGTTAAGTCTGTAATCTGATTATTTCCCAGTTGCAGAGTAGTTAGGTTAGTTAAGCCCGCAAGGGGAGTTAGATCGATAATTTGGTTGTTGCTTAACCACAAGCTCTCCAGGCTGGTAAGGCTTGCAAACGGCGTTAGGCTGGTAATTTGATTGTTGGATAAAACCAAGAGCTCCAGGTTTGTAAAATAGCGCATGGGATAGTACAGGTCCCCGGTCGTAAGCCCTGCTACTTGCAGAACCAGCGTAGTGGAGGATGTATTGTGCCGTGTACCTCTAATATACACATATTGCACTGTTGGTTCGTCCGGCTCATTAGCCTCGGCAACTTCCTCGGCAGGCGGCGATGTTACAACCACTGTTTGCGTGCTGCCATCCCAGTCCACCTCATAGCCCACACTCTCCAGCACCGCGCGTATTGGCAGCAACGTTCGGCCTTCAATTATCTGCGCAGGCACATCAAGCGGAAATTCCTCGCCATTGGTAGAGAAAAAATCAAGCCCAATTGAGATGAAAATTTCATGATTTTCGTTAGTTATAGCCGCCGTTAATATGGCCTGCTCCCAGCGCACATCAAAGCCCAGTGCCTCAAACACACCGCGTACGGGTACTAGGGTGCGACCACCCACAATCGTGGGCGGCTGGCCCTCAAAGTCTACCGCCACGCCATCAATGGTTACGCTAATTTCGCTGGCTTGCAGCGCAGCAGGGGCAAATAAGGCACCAAAAATCAACATAAGCGTCAATGTTGCCATTATCATTTTTCTCATGGCTTCCTCCTTTGTCAAAGCGAAAATTTGTTTTTAATTATATGTGCTACATCATTGGGTTTTAGGTTGGAATTGTCGATTTTCATGTAATTATCGAATGGTATTTCGCCATCGTGGCTTACAAGACGGTAGTTGCTATCTTCTTGCAGCACATTTGCATTTGACCATTCGATATCGCGCTTTGTTACCTTGTTTGCCAAACGGTTTTCTGTGATATTGCGCGCCAGACGTATTTCTTGTGAGGCCACAAGCTCCACATAGTATATTTCGGCACCTTCCCGCCGGAAATATCCAACGAGATTGTCAATATAATCCCATTCGCTTGGTAGGTTGAAGGCCCACATATAAGTAAATATCATGCCATATAGGTCAGATTTTGCAAACTCTTCAAAGATTATTTCGCGTATGCGATGGCCTGCTCTGGTGCGCCTACCGAAGACCGCTACATCCAGCTCAATATCCATATGGCCGTGGTATAGGCGCAAATCTGTTATCTTCGCTAGTTCCTGGCCTACGGTCATTTTGCCTACGGCACCCGCGCCTATTAATATAACTAGCTTCATGCTCACTCCACCTCCTGCAACATCTCAGCCAACAGCGCAATAAAATCACTAGAAAAATCATCGCGGCGGTCACCTGCTTGCCTATACTCCCAAAGCTGTATTACAACATGCTCCATGCGTATGTAGCTAATAATTGTTCGCCTGTTATTGGGCGCATAGCAGCCGCTGGCACTGGTCATCATATATGGTGGGCGCAGGGTAACTTCTATACCATTGCCCATCATAGTTTCTGTGTAGTTGCGGCCAGTTGAATCATATCTCCTGCGGTGTGATTCTATACGCTCAATTGCGTATCTTTCTTGATAGAATACATAGACCTGTATGCCCAGGCTTCTGCCCGTAGGCCCACCTCCTCGACTGAGATTGTATCTGCGGTCTATTCTAGAGTTGAGTTCAAGTTCTTGCGGGTCACGAAAAGTCGTAATAAAGTCAGAAAATTCCATCCGCGCTATAACTTCCTCTATGCTGCTAATTTCTTCGGCAGTAAGCTGTTCAAGAGGCGAAACATCAACTCTCGACCGGCCCTGTGTGCTGTTGATTACGCAGCTGGTTATGGGAAGCGACACAAAAAAGGTAATAATAACCACAAAGATACCTAAAAATACCCACGCGACAGGGTATTTGCCGCCTGTGTGCTTGTAAAGCGCAGCAATGCCGACTATCGCAAAGGCAATAATTGAAAGCTGAATGATGCCCGACATACCGTATCACCTGCCTTAGGGAGCGGGTTTTGCTTAGCTAATTTCTCACTGCACTCTGACATATACCGCTGTATGAGGCGTAAGAACATCAACATCCTCAGCAGCTGCATTGTGAAAAAGCGTTACGCTATCAGCGTTTAAATCTATAATGGGATTGTACATTAATGGCTTCTCGGGGTCATCCAGGAAAGAAATAAGCAAATCCCTGTAAGCGTTTAGCATCCAAAATATCCGTTGTCTCTCTGCACCTATCACAACTTCTCCGTGTCCTCTAAGCATGTGTATATCGTCAGTGTACGCATCAAATGTAAAAGAGCTAAAGTGATGTCCTCCCGGCATATCGCTTTCCTGCACTATCCATGTGCCAATTAAGCTGTCAAATATTTCTTCGTGCGACATCCTGGCAATGGGCGACGGTGACTGAATAATTACCTGCCTAATCTCATTATGCCAATCTACACTAAAGCCAATTTGCTCCAGCAAATGTCGTATCGGAAGCATTGTACGGCCATTGATAATTTGAGCGGGCACATCAAGCTGAAAGCTTTGGCCATTTAGCTCAAAATAGGAACTTCCAATAGGAACACGAAACTCGTAATTACTGTATGGCGAGCCTTGTGAGCCGACCAAAATAGCCGTGCGCGTGTTGTTATCAAAATCTACTTCAAAGCCCAGTGCTTCAAATACGCCACGCACGGGCACAAGGGTGCGCCCATCTACAATTGTTGGCGGCTGGCCTTGAAAGTCAACGGCCATGCCATCAATTGTGACCAATATTTCTCTAGCTTGCATGGTCACCGGGGTTAGTAAGCCGACAAATATCAGCATAAACGCCAGCAGGGTTAGGATAGTTTTTCTCATTCTTTCACTCCTTAATGATTTAGCGGAATGGATGAATCCATTCCGCATCCCTTTCAGGTAACCACTACTCTTCCTGCAACATTTCCACAAGCGTTGCAATGAATATGCTGGAATAGTCGTTGTTGATATCGTGCCAGGGGCGTTGCTCTATAAGCATAATATACATACGCCCTATGCGCATAATACTCATAATACTTCTATTATTGCCGGGTATGAAAGAATGCGGTGTAAGCACAGACATATAGTACAGGAGAGCTTCGGTATTATTCTCATTTACGATGCTAACACTCCTCACATCCTGCGAATATCTTAGCACCGCTGCGCCTTCATCACGATAAGTTCTCGCCATTACATCCATATGTGCGTCATAAAAAATACTTGCATCTCTGAACACAATCCTAAACTCATATATGCTGTACAGAAAGGAGTGATTAGGCAGTTCTAATACACGTATATGCCCGTGGCTAACCAACCTCTCCCACACCTCATCAATCCGCCCCACCTGCTCCAATGTCAACCCCGCAAGCGGCGAAACATCTACCCTTGATGGCGACTGCCATCTGTTATTAGTCACCGTAAACCCAACATATGTTGCAATTACAGCAAGCAAAATCAACATCACTCCGGCGGCAGGATGCAGCTTAAAACGCCGGCAGGCAAATATGCCGGCGATAATTACTGCAATGATAATCAGGGCAAGCAGAAATATAATCATGCTACCTCACATATTCACGCAATATCAACGAATTGCGCTCAATAAACCTCTCCATGCGCTCCGGCGTTAGGTGCCCGTGGCTAAGGGATGCCATATCCCATATATGCTCGCAAATAACCTTTGTATCATCGCTGTCCAGGCTGCCATCTGCCAGCAGCTGCACCAGCTCATTTGTGCTGTTTAGTACCAGCTTTTCCTCGGCCTTGCCATCACCAATTTTCATGCCATATATGCGGCCCATCTCCTGCACGCGGCGGCTTTCCTCAGAAAGGAAAACCATAGCAGGTATAGCATCGCTCTTGAAAGTCTGCACTTCTACAGCAAGCTTTTTCTCTCCAATGGCCTCTTTAAACTTGCTTATCAGGCCCTTCTTTCTATCCTTTTCTTCTTTGGTCTCCTTTTTGCCTTCCTCTTCCTTCTCGCCCTTCATAACTTCCGAAAGCTCGGAATCTATGCGCGCAAATGACACACCTTCTTCCATGCCCTCAATATGCGTGGTGAAAGGCGCATCCAGGCGGGTGGTAAGCAGTACCACATCCACACCCTGCTCTTCAAACATGCGTATATATTGGCTTTGGCGCTTTGCGCTATTGGCATATATGATTTTTTTGCCGATTTTATCTTCGTTACGTTCTATATACTCACTCAAGGTGAGGAACGAACCTTGAGTGGTTTTATACAGCACGGCCTCGCGGCATTTCTCGTAGAAATCTGGCTCGCGTACGCAGCCGTATTTGATAAATTGGTTTATGTCATCCCAATACACATTGTATTGCTCACGGTTGTTTGTAGAAAGCGATACAAGCTTGTCCGCCACCTTGCGCACGATATATCCCGATAGTTTTTCCACATATCCATCGTTTTGCAAAAAGCTACGGGATACGTTAAGCGGTAAATCCGGGCAATCCATCACGCCTTTAAGTAGCAGTAAAAATTCCGGGATAACCTCTTTGATATTATCCGCCACAAATACCTGGTTGGAGAAAAGCTTTACCTGGCCCTCTATGGAATCCAGCTCATGCTTTAGGCGCGGGAAGTACAATATGCCTTTGAGCCTGAAAGGATAGTCCATATTCAAATGAATCCAGAAAAGCGGTTCGTTGAAGTCCATAAACACTTGGTGGTAGAACTTTTTGTATTCTTCGTCGGTTACTTCCGATGCTTTTTTGAGCCATAGTGGGTTTTTGTCGTTCATTGGCTCTTTGTCATGGGTTTTGGCTGCGGCGTTTTCAAAGTAAATTTCTACAGGTATAAAGCCGCAGTATTTCTTGACAATACGGCGCAGGGTGTAGTCATCCAAAAATTCTTCGCCTTCATCGCCTATATGCAGCGTTACTGTGGTGCCGCGCTCGGCGCGTGTTCCGGCAGAAATTTCAAATTCTATGCCACCTTCACATAGCCAGTGAGCAGCGGTTTCGCCTACACGATAGGACAGGCTGTCAATTTCCACCTTATCAGCCACCATAAAGGCAGAATAGAAACCCAACCCAAAATGGCCTATAATTTCACCTTCAGCATCCATTTTTTCTTTGTAACGGTTTACAAAGTCTGTGGCACCCGAAAAAGCAATCTGGTTGATGTACTTTTTGATTTCATCTGCCGTCATGCCAACGCCGTTGTCGATAAACTTGATGGTGCGGGCATCTTTATCCAGCACAATTTTGATTGCAAATGTCTCGTCTTCTGGCAAATAGGCTTCGCCCAGGCTATCTAGACGGTTAAGCTTCGTGATGGCATCCGCCGCATTGGAGACAAGCTCACGCACAAAAATGTCAGCATCCGAATACAGCCATTTTTTGATAATGGGCAAGATATTCTCGCTGTTAATAGACAGGTTGCCTTTTTCAAATTGATTTTCCATGTTCTTCTCCATTTCTCCTTCACCTCTGCATTTCGTTTATGTATGTAATTTCATTTCTATCCAAAAATTGTGTTACCTCAGCATCCCAGTTTTCTTCGTCAGTTTTATCCAACGAAAAACCTTTCTTGGATATACCTGTAGTCAAACTAATTTTGCCATCTTCAAAATGTATATTGATAAAAAGCGACGTCGGGTTTTCCGAGCCATTCAACTCCCGGCCAAAAATTATCTTAATGCTCTTGGGTGCCGCGCCACCTTTGATGATACCGAAAACATGCGGCCGCACCGCAGCCCACATTGCGCAACCATCCTCTCCGGCACCATATATCTCAAATCGCGCAAAGGCATTAACAACAGCATTTCTAATCTGAAAATCATCAAACATATCTTCTTTCAACAGTTTCACCATAAAGCCTCGTACATCCGGTATTGAATACGCTAACATAGCTATCCTGCTTTCTACTATAAATTTTTGTCTCGCTATACATGGCACGAGCGTTCACGCTCGTGTCCACAACACCGCCGTGAACGGCGGTGTCTTAGTCAACAACATATGTTATCATCATGGTTAGAATGGTCTTGGGCCTCTTTTTTTCAAATACTCTACCCTGGCATTGATTTGCTCCTCTTCACTACCACCTTTGTTGACTTCAACCAGCTTACCATAAGCCTGTCTGACTTCCAGACTGTGCCTTTTATTTTCAAGGACAGTCAAAACATCCTCTAGGTCACTATAGTATCCAAAATTTAGTTGATTTGCATCAATCACAAACTTCATTTCTTCACAAATTGCCAGCATTTGCTTAAATGTATGAAATGGTATTTTCACATTTTCTGGATTATCCAATAATTATCGCTCCTTCCATTAAGTTGTATATGTAATCCTGATTAGTAATCAATACTGCCAAATTATGTACAGCGGCGGATTATTAACATTATCCGCCATCAACCTTTCTGCCGCCCGCCATCCTTCTATCGGCACCACATTCCACCCGTCATTATACTGCCCAAAAAAGGCATTGCCTTGTTCGCTTACCGCATATGCAAACGATGCAGTTGCAGAGATAAATGCAAATACCTCATCTTCTATCTGTTCCGCTTGCTCCATCTCAATCATGTTAGCCAAAAAGGCTTGTGTGTCGCTTTGTGTCAAGCTTATGCTGCCTATATCATAATCTGGCATAAGTTCAAAATTAAAGCCCGGCGCTGCCTGGTTTATATTTGCCTTGGGATGCTGCGTACCTTCAAAGCCATGCGCCATCAAGCGCACACCGGCAAGCTGGTTGTTCTCATATTCCAGGCCCAGCACATAGTTAATTATGCTATGCCCATCTCCTGCCGTGGAAAAAGCTACAAAGCCATGGGCATTATCCACAGCAAGATATCGTATAAACACTTCTGTGCCCGGCAATGTATCCTGTATCATGCTTATCACAGCCTGATACACCATATCCTGCGCCGTTGGCCGAAAAATTGCGCCATTGTTAGGGTTATATTCATTCACAAGCAAATTATTTAGGTTCTCTCTAAAAATCATTTGCAAACCAAACTGAGAATACAGTCCTATGCCCGTTGGCTTTTCATACCCCAAAAACACCGTTAAGCTCACAGCCTGCCCAGCCGGCACTCCGTCAAAGTCAATTTCATCAAATTGCGCCAAATCCCTAGGCCGCAAATACAATATAAGCATGTCCTCTGCCAGATATTCCTCATCCAAATATCCCAGCCGCTCCAGCAGCTCTATAGTTACATATTCACCCGAGGAAACATTGTGCAAATAGCCCTTGCGCGAAATAATGGGATTAAATGAAAACTCCCGCATATATTGCTCCACTGCATCCAAAACAGATGTCAATATGGCCTGGCGCTCTTCTTCGCTTCTTCTTTCGGTAGCGGGCTCGCCTTGCTCACCGGTTGTCTCTTCCGGCTCCAGTCCTGCATGACCCGTGTCGGTTGTGGGCATCTCCTCGGTCACGGCCGAACGTCCAAGCATATTCCCAAAAAAGTCCTGGTCAATCACCCCAAAATTATATAGCAAGATATATGCGCCAAAGGCAGCAATAATCAAGGTTATCACAGATATTTTGGCAAATTTGGACCAATTTCTATTCAGTTTTTGCACAGGACTGCCACAGCTTTTGCACACATCATCCGCAGCATCCATGGCTGTATGGCATTTATCACACAACATTCGCAAAACCTCCTACGTAAAACTTGTCCTATGATTATACAATATTTTTTCACTCTTCGCAAGGGCGCAAATCTATGGTATAATAGCCATATATCTATGTCAAAACTTGTCCAAAAGGAGAATTTTATGAAATTTATATCATGGAATGTCAACGGCTTTCGCGCCTGCATGAAAAAGGGCTTTATGGACTTTTTCACAGAAATAGATGCCGATTTTTTTTGCATACAAGAAACCAAGATGCAGCAAAGTCAGCTAACATTTGAATTTCCCGGCTACACCTATTTCTTCAATGATGCCGAAAAGAAAGGTTATTCTGGCACTGCTATTTTCGCCAAACAGCCGCCTCTTTCAACGGCTCTGGGCATTGGCATTGAGGAGCATGACAAAGAAGGTCGCGTTGTAACCCTGGAATATGAGAATTTTTATCTGGTGAATGTCTACACACCAAACTCCAAAAACGAACTGCTGCGCCTGCCTTATCGCATGGAATGGGAAGACGCATTTCGTGAATATCTGCTGGCTTTGGACGCAAAAAAACCCATAATCCTTTGCGGCGACCTCAATGTGGCTCACAAAGAAATAGACTTGAAAAATCCCAAGACAAACCGCAAGTCTGCCGGCTTCACAGGCGATGAGCGTGGCAAATTCACCGCACTGCTGGATGCAGGCTTCACAGATACCTTCCGCCATCTTTACCCCGACCTAGAAGGGGCCTACACCTGGTGGTCCATGGTAAGCCGCGCCCGCGAAAGAAATGCGGGCTGGCGCATAGACTATTTTGTGGTGTCTTCGCGCTTGGCAGATAAAATTGTAGATGCTACAATCCATGCAGATATTCATGGTTCGGACCATTGCCCGGTAGGGTTGATGTTGGACTTGTAATGATACTAAAAGGAGTGATACCCCATGTATGCGCAACACCAAACCGCTGACCAAAAAATGATAAAAAATGACATAGCCAGAATGCATAGAATGCAAGCAAAAGCCATCGAAAACCCAAAATTTGCTAAAAAAATGATCAGGCAACAGGCTAAGATAGTCAAGCTCCGCGCCGCCTTTCGCAAAATAGACCAGTTTCTTGACTGGATTAGAGACAGTGGTCTCAGAATTTTCATAGCCCTATCCGTAGTGTTTGTGCTTAATATTGTAACTATATGGTATGTGATTTTCTATTTCTTTGGCTATATAGGTGGTTTTCGGGATTGGATTGTTGGTTCGTTCCTTTAGCCAATATGCGTAGTTAGGCTCGTAGGGGCCCCCGACGGGCTGCCAGCTTTAGCCAGTGAGGCGACCCCTCAGGCATGGTTTATTTTCCCTGTACAGGCAATATTCCCTACATTTCTCATAGGATTGTATATACCAATCGCTGTTTTAGTTTTCGTAAACCCTCTGCTTCGCCAGCACACCATTGAAGCGTTCGTTGCGTTGGCTCACAGATGGTTAACAAAAACTACAAACCGCTATATCCCAGGGAGGTACTATTCTATGAACAATCAAATGGCGGGCACTCATATGCCTTTTGGCGGCCATTCGCATGACAATGGCATGATGCTTTTACTAATACTAATGATGATGGGGCCAAACATGTTCGGCGACAATATGCTAATGATGATTCTGTTTTTCATGATGTTTTCCGGAGGAAAATTCTAAAATACCACACACCAAAAAACCGCCCATGCCCATTCGCATATGGCGGTTTTGTTTTATACTCAAATCATGGTCTCAAATCATGGTGTAGATTCAAACCTCAGCAACTCATTCGTATACGCATTGAAGATAAAATTAAACCGCATATTGCCACCTCTATACACCGCAAACACATATGCCGGCATACCCAAGCTATGCCCGCTCTCTTCCGTCAAAAAATAGGACAGCCGCATATCGTTAATAATAATGGCACCTTCTGTGCCCTCGCTGCGTATATGGTTCATTAGCGCCATCAATGCCTCATTCGGCGGAAATATATTGCGCGAATCTCCGATAAACCCATCATATTCCACCCGAGAATATTCAATTCTAAATATGCCATCCTCAGAAACATGCACGCGTATATGGTCATTTTGCAGCACAAAGCCCCTATACACCGTAAAAAAATCTATAATCCAATTACCATGATAGCTAATGCCGGTAGAATAATGTTGCATATTTGAAGGCATGCCTATAAAGCTCTCAATGTACTGTGTTGCCAAAAGCTCCGCTGCCCTGTCATTTAATATGGTTTCAAAGGCCTCGTTGCTTATACCTTGCGGCATCTCAAATGTTACAACATTCGTCCAGGACAAATATGTCATCGTCATACCTGCATAGTCTGCATGCGTAAAGCTATAAGCCGGATAATCCTCATGCCGAACAAATCCATCGTTTCCAAAAAAACGTGCGGCCAGGTTATTTAGGTCATAATAATATCTGCGCATCTCCATCTGTCTGGCAGGATGAAAATTCCGCGGCAGGCTCACATCTTCCCGCAGATATATTCCATCGCGCTCCAATATGCCTATTATGGCCGCTTCATGCCCCGCCGTAAGGCTATATCTACCTTCGGTTACAAAAATCAGCGCACCCAGCGTCAATGCCAGCACACTCAAAAGCGCAATCAGTACATTTTTTGCTCTCTCGGTATTCATAGCCCATCCTCCGCCGCACTTTCAAAGAAATTCAGCATTAACCGCCTATATTGCACAACGGTATTGTTTATTACGCGTATTTCCACCGCATGACTCAAAATACCGGCATCAATATCATCCAGAGCCATAGGTCTACCGCCCACTACATAGTCAAAGTAAAAATTCCATTGCCCCATTTCTGGTCCCGTGCTATATCCCACCAAAAACACATCATTCATCGGATTTTCCAGCACACTCATTGCGGCCGCATCCCTGTCCAACATATCCAGGGCAGCCAGCAGTGATGATGCAAGGCTAATAGCCCCAAGGGGCCGTGTATTTTCCAGCGCATTGTATTCCACCATATTGTTCGGATAAAATTTTACTACGCGCCCACTGTCCTTGTATGTATACACACCATTTATCGTAACCCCATCGCTAGCTACGGCTGGATTTGGAAAGAAAAACAGCACAAAAGGGCGCACCGTAGCATGTATCATATTATCTCCAATGGGATTGCGCCAAAAAATCTCAGAGACAACATCAACTACATATCCATATTCGTCAATCTGCGTCCTGCTCTCAAAGTATTCGCGAAATTCTTTGTAGATTTCAAAATCAGCTAAAGCAAAGGCATGGGATGTATTTCCATCCACATCGCTAACAAAGAAAAATTCTACAATTTCATTTTGCGGCATAATAACTAGGGTTTCAAAGCTACCAAATACCGAGGATAAAAACCCCGGCCGCTGCCCAAATTGCTCTCTAAAAAAACCTGTAGGCATCGCAAAATTGTATTCTATCACAATGCTATTGGTTGAGAGAATTGCTGCTGTGCCGGAGTTGTAAAAGCTCCCTTCGTCTATCAGCGCAGATATAGCGCGCATAGAAATATCCCACGCTTCATGGTGTAACAGGTTGCTATATACCACCTGGTAATTTTGCCCGTCATCATAGTTCACGGTCATGCGAGCAGATTCCACCATACCTCCCGCCATCCGCTGATGCGCAGGAGATGCCGCCACCAACGGCTCACCAGGAAAAAGACCATGGATTAAAAAATTACCAAACCATAGCCTGATAGTAAGCAGTGCACATGTAATAGACAGCGCACATATTATCAAATTTTTAATTATAGGTTTCTTCATAAGCCAATTATATCAAATTATCTCAAAACCAGCAAGCCCCGCTGCATATCCACAAAAAAATCTGCACCGGACACCCTGTTTACATCCGCTATAGTGAAAAACAGCTCGCCATCAATTTCTATTTCTCTGCCCTCCAGCAGCTCTAGGTATGCAAACCGCGCATCATACATCAGCCCGCGTACAGGAATATAAAAATACGAATTGCGCATAATAGCGCGAAATGGCGAATGTATGCGTATTGTAGCGACTTCAGGAAGCGAGGCATTGCCGGCCAGACGGTTAATAAAATGCGATGCGCCTGCGGCGTGAGCATAGGCCATGCTGATATCCTCAGCGCTATTAATTGCAAATTTTTGTCCCCTGCCTTGCAAATCATTGTAGCTGCGATATATCACGGCTCTAATACGCGGATATTCATACATCCGCCCGTATATATATTCAATTTTCGCTGCGGCTTCCCGCGTAAAATACCTGTTGCCATCCAACGTATAATGCGAAACCGCCGTACTAACCACCAGTGGCCCTTCCTGCTGAAACGCAAAATAAAACGCGTCTATATATGCAAAAAAATCCCTAAAATTCCCATTTTCATCAACATCATTGTAAATTATCAAATGCACCCAGTCCACCACATCCCTTCCGGGATAAAACTGCGTAGCAACTGCCATATTGGACGCATCAAGCCCCCACACCAGCGCAACATTTGGCGCATACTCCAAAAATATGCCGCGCGCTTGCCTAAAAAATGCAATATAATCCGATGGCACAAACCTATGACTGCTCACAACAGGAAACAGGTTAACAAACAGCGGCACATCAAAGCGCCCCGCTTCCCGTGCAAAGTCTGTTAGCATCTCAATATCATGTATCAGTCCATCTTCCGGTGGCATCACAATAATAAACGGTGCTTTTACGCCCGCAATATTCTCCAGTACCCAGCGAATGGGATAATTATCACCCAATGCCATTGTATACGCAAATATAGCATGGTTTACGCCCATCTCGGTCTCAAAATCCCTTATGCTATCTACAGCTGCATCCCGCTCAATATACGCACCAATAAATGCGCCTACGGCAGGTTCATATCTCCCCAGTTCATGATTTTCAATTTCAATCTGCAAATTGAACTGCATAATCTCATCGTGTCGTGCCGCTACAGCCGCATCCACCGCCACAACCTCACCCGATACCACCAGCGGCAACGGCTCATGCGCAACAGCTCGACCGCCACAAGCTGCAAGCATCGCCACAAAAAAAGGGACCGTTAGAACAAAGGCAAATCTCAACATACCTCATCCTCTTTCTCCCCCCTTAAACTATGTAATTCATCAATCGTAGGGGCGACTCATAGCCACCCGCCGGGTTTCAGCCGGCACTTTAGCCGGCATCCCCCACATTCTCCAAATACACATTAATCGCGTCCAAATACCGCAAATATCCCCCGCGATATTCCACCAAATATTTCCTATCAAAACTCTCATACGGCACCGACTTCCGCCCACCGTTCTGTGCCAAATCCCAATATCCTTTAAGCACCTCAAAGGGCAAAAAGAAATACTCATCATGCTGTGCAAAGTTAACCAGCATAAATGCAATGCCACCTTGCTTCACAAATTCTCCCATAAAATCAATCTGATGCCGGTGTATATTGCTGATAGGAAAGCTCTTTTGCCGTGTCTCTTTAGCATCAAAACATATCGCAATGCCCTGCACCAACCCAATATAATCCACCGTGCTCTTTTTCTCAAAATACGCCAATGTAATATGCCGGTTCTCCTTGTTTATCTCCACCGGCGTAATTGGTGTTGGCACCTTTTGCACAATAGCCAGCGAATTATTACGTAGCCGCTCGTTAGTAAAATTTATCATTTCTTCAAATACAGACCCCCGCAGCCCTCTGTTAGAATATCCCATAAATATTTTCACCTCTAAATATCCAAATTATACCTTTTCATATCCTCCGGCAGTTGCGCTTCAAACCGCCTTCCATCAAGCGCAATTTCCCGCGCATGCAGCATCTGCCGCGTGGCCCCATGTCCACCATACTTCGCATCACCCACCAAAGGGTGCCCAATGCCGGCCAAATGAGCCCTAATTTGATGGCTGCGCCCTGTTTCCAGCCCAATTTTCACCACGGTAACATCAGCTGATGTATCGTATTTCATAGGCACAACTTTCGTAACAACTTCTCGACCCGAAATTGTTCCACGTGGAACAATTTTCGCCAAATTTTTATCCGCATCTTTCACATGAACACCTTCAAGCCGCATTTCATCAGCAATCTCACCATGCACCATCGCAATATAATTTTTCTCTATCTGCCTGTCATGCACCAGTCGTGACATTTTTTGTGCCACCGCGAGATTCTTCGCGCACAGCACGATTCCTGTGGTATTGCGGTCAAGCCGATTTATGGCCACAGGTGCAAAATCTGCATTGGCATACATATACCTAAGACGACCCGTAACAGAATCTGCATCGACTTTATCTGGTTGGGTTAACAGATTTGCTGGTTTGTTTACGATTATAATATCCGTATCTTCAAATATAATATCCAGTGGCCCATCATGGGCCGTCTTCACTTTAGTAAATTTGGTGATGGTCTCGTCGGCCAGATACAATGTGACCACATCGCCAGCATTAAGTATCAGCGAACCATCGGCACGCTTGCCATTCACCACAATATTCTTTTTGCGCAGCATCTTGTGTATAAACACCCTGGTCGCAGCACCAAAATAACGCGCAAGGAATTTATCCAAACGCTGTCCGGCTATCTGTTCTGTAATCATTATTTCACGCATCTACACCATAAAATATCTTCTTGATAAAATCTTTGGCAGGATAATCAAAACTATCCATATCTTCCAGCGTTTTTATGACATCATATTTAACACGCACATTCTCAAAAGAAATGCCCTGCTCATCAATATGTAATATGCCTGCCCTGGCAATATCTCTATCTTCTGCAGGACAGCCAAGCGAACCGGGATTTATATATCGGCTTTTGCCTTGGATGTCGTACACCATGTGGTTATGACCGTGCAGGATTACATCCGCATCAATGCTCCCAAATATCTTTTGCATATCACCAATTTCACCAAATTTGGGTAATCTAACATAGTCATTGTTTTCTTTTATCCCAAAGTGTGTGACATGGATTTTGTAGCCCATAATTTCCAGGATTTGACTAAGAGGCAAGCTGGCAATGAAATCCAAAGATGATTTGCTTAAAAGCCTGCTTTCCCATTTGTGTTGCGCAAGCTCCCCGGAACTCATTGCATCAATGCCGTAGCCCTCTGTGTGGTATCGTTCGTGGTTGCCGCATACGCAGGCCAGCATATCAGGAATTTGCATTACAGCCTGCACAGTTTCTTCCGGATATACGCCAATACTAACTATATCGCCGCAGCAAATTATGCCGTCAAGCTGCTCTTTTTCAAAATGCTGCAATACAGCTTGCAAGGCATAAAAATTGTTGTGGATATCTGTAATTACACCAATTTTCATTAACCATCGCCCTTTAACGTGTTTTGGTCGCGAATCAAAATCCATTTCCCATCTATTTTCACAAATAGCATGCTTAGAAAATACTTCATTTCGTAGGGATTGCCGCCTTCGTCCAAGTCATGGTAAACAACATCCAGCAGGACATATCCTGTGGTATCAGTGATAAATATGTCTATAGTTTTGGTTTCCATGCGCCAATCTTGGTCTTCAAACCATTGTTTATGAAAATCCAGAATGTTGTCGTGGCCTTCAATCATACCACCATTTGGCAGGATGATTATGCAATTATAATCAGGATGCAAAAATTCTGCAAAAGCTTGGATATCTCTTTCTGCAATGGCCTTTAGATGTATTTCAACTGCATTTACAAAATCACTCATTGTGGTCAGCTCCTTTGTTTGTGCTTGTGGCCCACAGTAAGTACGCATTGATAAACATATCAATATTGCCATCCATCACGGCCCCGATATTGCCCATTTCCGCATTAGTGCGATGGTCTTTAACCATATTATACGGATGAAAAACATACGAGCGTATTTGGTTTGACCAGCCGATATCTTTCACCTCGCCACGCACGCCGGAAAGCATCTCAGTTTTTTCGGCATTTTTAAGCTCCAACAGTTTGGCGCGTAGCATTTTCATGGCTACATCGCGGTTTTTGTGCTGGCTTCGCTCGTTTTGGCATTGTACTATTATGCCTGATGGAATGTGGGTAATGCGTATGGCAGAATCTGTGGTATTTACGTGCTGGCCGCCTGCACCTGATGAGCGATAGGTATCTATACGCAGTTCGTCTGGATTGATTTCTACCGTGGCGTCATCTTCTATCTCTGGCATGATGTCGCAGGATGCAAATGAGGTATGCCGTTTGCCCGCCGTATCAAATGGCGATAGACGCACCAGGCGATGTATGCCTTTTTCGCTCTTGAGATAGCCGTATGCAGAATCACCTACGATTTCCATGGTCACAGATTTTGTGCCCGCCTCGTCTCCCGGCAAATAGTCCAGAATTTGCGTGGAATATCCGCGGGCATCGGCCCAGCGAGTATACATACGCAGCAGCATATTTGTCCAGTCGCAGGCTTCAGTGCCACCCGCGCCCGCGTGTAACGATAATATCGCATTGTTTTTATCATATTCGCCGGAAAGCAGCGTGGCGGTGCGCAAATTATCATATGCGGCTACAAAATCCGCTGTCGCTTTCTTGATATCCGGCAACAAGGAGCTATCGCCCTCTTCCTCTGCCAGCTCAATCAAAACAAGGGCTTCTTCATACGATTCCTCAAGCCCGCGAAAGTTTTCTGCTTTTTTCCTTAAATCCTTTTCTTCTTTTAGTATCTTTTGCGCAGCATCGGCATCGTTCCAAAAACCATCCACGCCGGATTGTTCCAGCAACTTATCTGCTCGCGTCTCTAATCCTGCAACGTCAAAGAGATCTCCCCATTTCGATTAGTTTATCGCGGTATGGGGCCAGTTCTGCCCTAATTTGCTCTAACATCTTCTCACATCCTTCTATGCGGTTTTGGTTTTTCTCTTAATTTTAAAATATGATTTAATTTGTGCCCAATGCTGTATTATATGAATGATTACAAGCCCTGCGCCTATTCTTGCGGTGACGCCGTGAATGGTGCCAACATCAAATATGATTGCAAGAAAGCCTGTGGTAATTGATATGCCCCAAACTGCTAGCAGCAGCATATTTACTATGTATTTCCATCGCACTGCCTTTTTAAGCTTGCCTGTCAAACAGGATTTTGTAACGGCTTTTATCCATTTGCGATGGATAAAAATATGTACCGCGAAGAATATGGTGCAGCCTATACCCACAGTGAAGTGGAAAGCAGGGTAATCATTGTCAAATCGGACAAAGGACAGGATAAGAAAAATAGTCATCAATATGTCAATAATTATTTTGTGCCACATATTATTATCTCCTTGGAATACCGTATTTGCGTGGGGCGCAGTTCTTCGCTATATCTTTTCGCGCCATTATGTGTATAGCCCAGCTCTGCGGCCTTGCTCTCGCAAAATGCAGTTGGTGTTAGTACGGCGCTATGCCTTGTCCTTAGAAAAACGGCCCCAAAGCTCGAAGGATGTTGTTTCGTCTTCGTCGCGGCATGGGCCGATTGCGCAAGAATCCTTTTACTATGCCATCATCGTATACATATGTGCTCGTTGCATCATCATACACTTCATTCGTAAAATACTCCATGCGCTTTGCCTTGCAAAAACGTGAATTTTTGCTACACGGGGCACATCGGATATTGCTATCGGCTTGATGAAGGCAGCATCCATATATCAAATCTCCTTAACATAACGCACTTCGGGCACACCAAAGTATTCAGAAATTCTAACTGCGCCATCTGCAACATAGCCTAGCTTTTCGTAAAACGCTTGCGCGTTTGTGTTGCCTTGCAATACCCATAGGCAGATATCATCATGGCCCTTCTTTTTAGCAACATCCTCAAAATGTGTGGCCAACTTGCCACCTATGCCTTGTCCGAACATAAAAGGGTCAACGAAGATGCGGTATAGTTCGAGCGTGTTAGGCTTATCATCATCTTTGCAGGGGCCAAGGGTTATAAAGCCCTTGATTATGCCATCGTCAAATATGTAGGCATCCGCCGTGCCCTCGGCAAAATACCCTATGCGTTTTTGAACGCTCATCTTATCGCCAAATAGAAACTCGTCGGAAACGAAGCCTCTGTAGGCTACGCGTTGGGCAAAAACATGAATTTCACCCATGCGAGATGCATCCGGTACTCTCATTGGTCTAATCATAGCCTTATCTACCCTTCTTAAACAGTTTTTCGTTGCCACGCTTGAAATTGCCTGTTACTTTTGCCATTATCAATTGGGCATCTTTGCCGTTGGTATTTGCTATGTCCGTAATAAATTTTTCTGCCTTGGTGCCGCTTAGAGCTGTTACTTGCTTGCCTTCGTAGGATATGAAAACTTTTTTGTCTTTAGTAATTTTGTATGTGAAGATTTCTTCGTCCAGTATGTTTCGTTTGTCTATTTGGGTATTCATATTGCTCTCCTTGCGCTTTATACGACCTCACCTGCTAAGGCAGGTTTCGGCTTGTGGGCTGAAAGTCCACCGGGTGGCCACAGGCCACCCTACAGCGTTACTTTCAACACCTCTCCCAGTTTCACAAAGCCCACCTTCTCCGCCAGCCTCAGCGAAGCAACATTCTCATGACCGCAAGACCACTCCGGAACCTTGCCTTGCTCCAAAATATTTTTCGCGGCGGCAATACAAGCCGTCTTGGCATATCCCCGCCCCCGGTAGGCCGGCAGTGTGTTTATGCCTGTATGTTGTATGCGCTCCTCCATATAGGGCATTGTTGGCCCATCAGTGCATGAAACAAGGATGCCATCCGCATAAACACCTGCGCAATATCCACCTTCTGCCATCTCACAAAAATAATCATAAAGCCAGCCAATGCCGCCATCTATATCGGTATTACAAGCTAGAAAAAAGGCTTCAAAATCAGCATAGCCCGCCGATGTTAGGGTCTTTGTTTCAATATTGGTCATTGGTGGCAGCTCTTCAAAAACATGTGCTATCTCGTGGAGCACATGGCAGCCGTAAACCTCAGTCAATGCCTCGGCAACACGCAATGTATCCCTGGTATCTCCTATGGCCTCTTTAAGCAGTAGCATTCTATCCGCCGCCCTATCACCATATGAAACCACCAACCTGCCTGTATCAAGCCACAGCCACATATCAAAACGCTGCGAGTATCCAGCTTGGCATGTGTTGCGCTCATCGGAGTATATAAACTGGATACTTTCGCCGCCTGAAATACAGCCTTCCTTGCCAAGCCAATGTTCATAATATGCAAGTGTGACCGCCATATAGTCCATATTAGCTGGCTGCCTGCTTATTAATACAGCAATTTTTGAATTTCTTTCCGCTTCCGCAATGGCAGGGATCGTTGCGCCCCACCTTTTCAGTTTTGCGCTGCGTGGGCTTTTTCACCGCATTGCCATCTTTATTGTACGCCAGCGGCTTGGCTACTTGCTCGCGCTGCTGCGGCTGCGTTGCTACCTGCACGTTAAACATTAGCTTTACGGTATCATCTTGTATATTCCGCCCAAGTTCGTCAAACATATCATAGCTCAAAAAGCGATACTCTGTTAGCGGGTCACGCTGGGCAAAGGCATGTAAGCTAATGCCCTGGCGCATTTGGTCCATAGAATCTATGTGGTCCATCCATTTTTGGTCTACCACACGCAACATAATTATGCGCTCTATTTCACGCACACGTTCCGATGTAAACTCCGCCTCGCGTTTGTCGTACAACTTCACGGCATCTTCGTATATTCTCGCCTTTAAGTCATCATTCTTCTCATCATCGGCCTTTTTATACGGGCGCAGACGCAAGGTTGGTTCCAGATACTTGTTCAACGCGTCAATGTCAAGAACTTCCGTCTCATCATCTGTATACAAGTCTACAGCACGACCAATAACTTCCTTTGTCATGGTAAGCACATTTTCTTTCATATCCTCGCCGGATAGTATCTTGTAACGCTCGCCATATATAATCTCGCGCTGCTCGTTCATTATGCGGTCATAGTCCAAAAGATGCTTACGTGTGGAGAAATGGTTGCCTTCCACCTTCTTTTGCGCACCTTCAATGGCCTTGGATAACATATTGCTTTCTATTGCCTCATCATCTGGCATCTTTAATGCGTTCATGGCCGTCATTATGCGGTCGGATGCAAACAGACGCATCAAATCATCTTCCAGCGAAATATAGAAGCGGGATTCGCCCGGGTCGCCTTGCCTTCCGGCACGGCCACGCAGCTGGTTATCAATACGGCGGGATTCGTGCCGCTCTGTGCCTATAATTTTTAGGCCACCAAGCTCTACAACACCTTCACCCAGCTTAATATCTGTACCACGGCCCGCCATGTTTGTGGCAATTGTAATGGCACCTTTTAGGCCTGCATCTGCTACAATTTCCGCCTCTTTGTCATGATATTTCGCATTAAGAACGCTGCATTTCACGCCCGCACGCTTTAGCAGTGCCGCAAGCACCTCGGATTTTTCTATGCTCACGGTACCCACTAGTACAGGCTGGCCGCGCTCGGCACATTCCTTGATATCGGTAATGATGGCCTTGTATTTTGCCGCCTCGGTTTTGTACACTAGGTCAGCCTGGTCTACGCGTGCCACGGGCCTATTTGTGGGTATTGCTACCACGTCCATCTTGTATATATCTCTAAATTCGCCTTCTTCCGTTAAGGCTGTACCCGTCATGCCTGATTTTTTCGCATATTTGTTGAAAAAGTTCTGGAATGTGATGGTTGCCAGCGTCTTAGATTCTCTGCGCACATCTACATTTTCCTTGGCTTCAATAGCTTGATGCAAGCCATCAGAATAGCGACGCCCGGGCATCATGCGGCCTGTAAACTCATCAACAATTACAATTTCGCCTTCCTTGACCACATAATCCTTGTCCAGATGCATATTGTAATTAGCTTTAAGCGCATTATTTACATGATGCTGTATCTCAAGGTTATCCGGGTCGGATAAATTGTCCACCGCAAAGAATCTCTCGGCTTTTTCTATGCCTTCTTGCGTCAATGTAACCGACTTGCGCTTTTCATCTACAACAAAATCGCCCTCTTCTTGAAGCTCTATCTTCAATAGCGGGTTTAATGCCTCATCCTCATTAAGCAGGCGGCCTTTTTTAAGCTGGCGCACAAATCTGTCCGCCACTTTGTAAAGGTCGGTAGATTTACCTGATGCGCCGGAGATTATCAGCGGGGTTCTGGCTTCATCAATCAAAATAGAGTCTATTTCGTCTATGATGGCATATGACAGTTCACGCTGTACCATATCCTTCTCATACACCACCATATTATCACGCAGATAATCAAAGCCCAGCTCGTTATTTGTTGCATATGTGATATCACAGCCATATGCTTCGCGCCGCTCCTCCGGCTTTAGCTCATGCACTATGCAGCCCACGGTAAGCCCTAGAAATCTATGAATTTGCCCCATCCATTCGCTATCACGGCTGGCTAGATATTCGTTAACCGTTACCACATGTACGCCATTACCGCTAAGTGCGTTCAAATATGCAGGCAGAAGGGATGTATGTGTCTTGCCCTCACCTGTGCGCATTTCCGCAATGCGCCCCTGATGTAGCACAATGCCGCCAATAAGCTGCACCCGATGATGCTCAAAGCCGTGGCAGCGCCACATAGCCTCGCGCACCACCGCATAAGCCTCAACCAATATATCATCCAGCGTCTCACCTTTTGCCAGCCGCTCTTTGAACTCCACCGTTTTTGCCGTCAGCGCCTCGTCGCTCATTTCCTTCATGGCAGGCCGCAGGGCCTCAATTTTGTCCACCGTGGATGTCAATCTCTTGATTTCCTTATCGCTATAGGACTTGAATATCTTGTTTAATACGCTCATAACTTTTTTGCACCTCTATCTTTCCATTTATGTGTAATTTTGTCCATCCCTTCTAGTTTAGCAGATTTCACTATGTGTATGCAAGTGTTTTTGCGAAAAATTGACTAACTGGACCAGCTATGCTATAATCCCAACATGACTAAATACGAGAAAATACAATATGCAAAACAAAATATGGCAGGTATAAATAGGCTGCCCCGCTGATGTTTTCGATCTGAAGGAGAATGTTTTCATTAAGAATTTTGCTCCACACTTCTGCAAGATATCATGGATGCTGAAAATTCATACAAAATCGATAACAAATTGCGCAACATCGACCACAGATTGTACCAGCAAGACATCCGATATTTGCATTTGATTTGATGGGCAGCAGACGGTGGCGGTTGCACATGAAGAAAACGACCGCGACCTTTGGAGTGTGTATGTTGATACTTTGCTGCAATATAGAAATCTAGGCCTGGGAAAACACATCGCGAAAGAGTTGACCCTTGAATTGGAGAAGGATGGCAAGGTAGTGTTTTACACAACCTAGGTGGCAAATATGCCATCAACGCGTCTGGCTCTTGGGTCCGGATTTTTGCCTGCTTGGATGGGTATGGCGGCCGGGAAAGTTTGGGTGCGCTTTGTACGACCTCACCTGTTAAAACAGGTAGTGGCCTGCGGGCTGAAAGCCCGCCGTCCGGATTCCATCGGTTACTCTAGCCGGCCCTTGGTTTTGGCATTATTCTTGCCGAAACTTTATGGCGGCGTCCCCCTTAATAAAACCTCAACGCCCCCACAAGCTCCTCAAACTCCACTCCCCCCGCACATTTCCCATAAAACCGATACACCGGCACCAGCACACTATTCTCAAAGCCATACACCATCTCATATCCCTTCAAATGCACCCTACGCCCCTCTTCTCTCGGCAGCTGCGCCAATGCCGCCCGCACCGTAATTACATCTGCCGTTCCCAATGCTTCATATTCAAAGAAGTAATGAGAAGCCCTCATAATATTTCCATAATCGTCCATCACAATCTCCGTAGGAAAAGCCCTATTCGCTAACCCCCCTAATTGCCCCACAAAACTAACTATCCATTCATCATTGCCGCTTTCACGCCACACTGCCACATCATATGGCTTTTTGTGCGGCAAGTATCTCTCAAAAAACTCCACGGCTGCATCTCGTGCCTCGCTCTCATCAATCATCATGCCGGTTCTACTGCGATTATCATTCTCATATTCCAGCAGGTCAATATATCTATATATCCGCAAAGTTTGTCCACCCATCGATGCTTCAAAAAACTCATCGTTATACACAATTGGCGCATACCCTATATCAAACGCTTCCATCATCTCTTGCATCTGCTTCACATCTCGCACAGAATACACCGGCAAATACACTGTACCTTGCCGCAAACTATTTCGTGGCATAGGAAAACCAATATGATAATAATCCTTGTATCCACTATCATACTGCACCTGCGCTATACTATTGACAATATTAACCGGCAAAATATTTGTATTCAGCAATATAGCAGCAGATGCTATAAGGCAAAAAATCCCAAGCCCATACGATAAACTTTTGCGCATATTATCAGCTCCTTTTTAATGAACTCTTATTATACGCAATTCTGGCTATTTAACTTAAAAAAATAATTATTGACCTTTACGGGGCGTTATGGTTTATGCTATTCTGTGAGGGGAGGTGCAGCACATTATGTTAAGAATCGGTGAGGCCGCAAAAAAGTTCGATATTTCCAACCGCACCCTGCGATATTGGGAAGAAATGGGTATATTGCAAAGTACAAGAACAGAAAACGGCTATAGGTATTACGACAGCGAAAACACAGCTCGAATACGTCAAATTACCCTGCTGCGCAAACTTAAAATGCCCATAGCGGACATAGAGCGCATTTTCGTTGCAGATGATTTTAGCGTGGCTATAGACACGTTAAATGACTACCTGGCCAGTCTGAGGCGAGATGCCCTGCTATACAGCTCTCTAATTGCAATGGTCGAGAAGCTTGTGGGCCTCATTGAAGGCGTTGGAAGTTCGCAGCAGATATTTTCTTTTCTCGAAGAGCAAGATGCAATTGCCGATTTTGAGCATAGAACTGTGCCAAAAACCCAAGCCGCCCCCTCCGAAAGGATGGTTCTAATGTCAAAAGAAAAGTTAACCAATGTGCGTATTTTAAGCCTGCCAGCTATGACCGTGGCGACGTACTGCGCCGTAAGCACAACACCGGAAGCAGACTGTTCCAAGATTTTCGACAAATTTGTGTTGGAAAACAACCTGCACAAGCGTGATGGCTTCCGCAGCTTCGGCTTCAACAATCCGGACCCTTCTGCTGATAGCCCGGTATATGGCTACGAAACGTGGGTAACAGTGCCTCAGGACTTTGATGTACCCGCACCGCTGGTCAAAAAGCAGTTTGATGGCGGTACGTTTGCCTCTATTTCAGCACAAATGAACGAAATTGGCGAACGTTGGGATGCACTATTCTACTGGAGTACACAAAATGCTAAATATGAAGGAGATTTTTCATTGCAATGGCTCGAAGAGCTGTGTATGGACTACGAAACCTTTATATCACCACAAGTACCCGACAGCGAAAAGCAAATGGACTTACTGCTGCCCATCAAACTGAAATAAAAAAATATGGAGCGACCTTCTTCTCGAAAGTCGCTCCATATTTTATAACCCTATCTCAAATTATCGCAAAATTCTTTCAGCCGCTGTTTTACATCATCTGGCAGACGGTTAAAGTCGGTATCAGAAATCGCACCTTCAATAGCATACATATGAACCAGACTCATGCCCTTCGCGTCCGGATAGCGCAGCTTTAGCCGCACGAAGGCCCCCTCGCTTCCAACTGCCATCAATTCCTCGGCAGTTGTAATTCCAACAGATATTAACTTCTTTTCCAGCGTCTTGCCAATATTACGCATAGATGATAGTCCATTCATTTGCGCTGCTCCCCATTCTATAGCAATCGCCATCGGCACCCGTCCATCAATCTGGATAATTTCGCAGCCCTCAAAACCCAGCTGTGCCAAAAAGCCACCATATTCATCCGCCGCAAGCTCCACCCGCGGCGCAAATCCAAGCAGCTTGTACAGGTTAAAGCTCAATTTTGATATACCGCGCAGATTTTTTGTAAAGCTCATTGGCAATATTATCATAGATTTTGCTATGCGCCTAAGCTCATTGGCCGCCTTTTGCGGTTCATCAACCAAATGCAGTACCTGCCCAGCAATAACTATATCAAAGGCATTATCTGCCTCGCCAAGGTCATAAATGCTGCGGCTGGCCACCTCTATATTGCCTATATCACGCTTTTTAATTTTTCTTCGCGCCACATTAAGCATCTTTTCACTTATGTCCGTGCATAATATGCTGCTGGCTTTGCCCGAAACAGCAATACTAATGGCGCCCGTGCCCGCCGCCGCCTCAAGCACCGTAGCACCTTTTGGCACAAGGCTTTCAGCCAATTTAAGCATCTCGCCGTATGATCTCCCATTCATCTTTTCCGCAATATCATAAAACGGCGCGCAAAAATCCCAAAAGTTTGAAGTCATTATGATGCCCCCTCATGTTAATATATGAATATATATTCATATATTAACATGAACCACTTCTTCTGTCAAGTCTTGGTTATCTAAAATATTTCACACCCGCCTCAAAAATCTTCTGGTCGTAGCTGCCAGGCACATTCTTATACAGGCCGTGCCCAATGCGCTCACTATGTGTCATTTTGCCCAAAATGCGCCCATCAGGGCTGGTCATACCCTCTATGCCAAGCAGCGAACCATTAGGGTTGTGTGGCATATCCCGCGCAATTTCACCAGCATCATCCACATACACTGTAGATATCTGGCCATTCTCAAAAAATTGTTTCGCCAGACTAATATCCGCTGCAAAGCGTCCCTGTCCGTGCGATGCTGCCACACGATGCACGTCGCCCACATTTACACCGGCAAACCACGGCGATTTATTGGATATCACCTTCGTTTGCACCAAGCTTGAAATATGTCGGCCAATAGCATTATATGTCAGCGTGGGGCTATCATCTCTCATCGGCCTAATTTCGCCATATTGCAGCAGGCCCAGTTTCAATAATGCCTGGAAGCCGTTGCAAATACCTATCATCAGCCCCTCGCGCTGCTGCATTAGCTCCGCCACAGCCGCAGATATCGCTTCGTTTCTAAATATAACGGAAATAAACTTCGCGCTGCCTTCGGGTTCATCCCCCGCGCTAAAACCTCCCGGAATGGCCACCATCTGCGATTGGCTGATTTTTTGCGCCATCAAAGCTACAGATTCATTAAGCCGCGCCGATGTTAGATTATTGATAACAAAAATCTCAGCATCCGCCCCAGCAATCTCAAAGCTACGTGCCACATCCCATTCGCAATTGCTGCCTGGAAACACAGGAATTAGCACCTTTGGCCGTGCAATTTTGTTTTTTGCTATAATTACATTTTTTGCCTCGTAAACTGGCGGTGTATATTTCTCTTCGTTAGATTTTGCTGCCGTTTTGGTAGGAAAAATACCTTCCAGCGACGCAGTCCAGGCTTGCAGACAGGCTTGCAGGCTCATTTCTTCGTTTCCTGCCCTTATAAATTCTTCGCTTATAGTCTTGCCGATAATTTCTACACCTTCTACTTCGCCGATCATTTCAAGGATAAAGCAACCCATGCGGCCCTCGAACAAATTGCAGTCATAATCAATTTGCGCACCAATCATGTTACCAAAAGTCATCTTTGATATGCCCGCCGCAATGCCGCCAAAACCCACGACATACGCAGAAATCACTTTCTTTTCTAAAATCAATCTGTGTAACAATTCATAATTACGGCACAGATTTTCAAAATTCGGTAGATTGTTTTCATCATATTCCGTCTTTAGCAGTGCAATATTATTCCCTGCCGCCTTAAACTCCGGCGATATTATATTTTCAACCTTTGTTGCCGCAATTGCAAACGAAACCAGCGTTGGTGGCACATGCATATCCCCAAAGGTGCCGCTCATAGAATCCTTGCCGCCAATAGCCGGTATGCCTAATGCCATCTGCGCCTTAAACGCCCCCAAAAGTGCCGCAAAGGGCTTGCCCCATGTCTCTGCATTACGCATACGCTCAAAATACTCCTGAAAGCTCATACGAGCTGCGCGATAATCCGCCCCGGCAGCCACAATGCGCGAAACAGATTCCACCACGGCATGCACAGCCCCATGATACGGGCTATCCGCAGATAAATACGGGTCAAAGCCATAGGACATTACGCTGGCGGTGTTTGTTTCGTCGCCCAACACAGGTATTTTTGCCGCCATAGCCTGCGTAGGCGTCATTTGATACTTTCCACCAAAAGGCGCAAGCACAGTGCCCGCCCCAACAGTAGAATCAAACATTTCTACCATGCCTTTGTTGGATGCCACATTGAGGTCTGCCAGGTTTTCCAGCCAGGTTTTTTGCGGCTTTTGCGAAAAGGTCGGCTGCATAACTTTGATTTTCGTCTGCTGCCGCACACCCGATGTATTTAAAAATTCCCGCGATACATTAACAATTTCCTTGCCGCGCCATTTCATTACCAGGCGGCCTGTATCTGTTATTTTTGCAACCTCATATGCTTCCAGGTTTTCATCCGCCGCAAAATCTATAAATTTTTGTACACCCGCGGGCGAAACTACTACGGCCATCCGCTCCTGCGATTCTGATATCGCAAGCTCTGTGCCGTCAAGCCCATCATATTTCTTGCGCACATTATCCAAATTAATTTCAATAGAATCTGCCAGCTCACCAATTGCCACACATACGCCGCCCGCGCCAAAGTCGTTGCAACGCAGGATTAGTTTTGCAGCATCAGGATTGCGAAACAGTCTTTGCAGTTTACGCTCCGTTACCGGGTTGCCTTTTTGCACCTCGGCCCCGCATGTGGCCAACGACTCTTCGCCATGTTCCTTAGATGAACCGGTTGCGCCGCCAATACCATCGCGCCCTGTCCTACCGCCCACAAGTATCACAATATCGCCGCTTCTTGGCCGCTCACGTATAACATACTCTTTTTTCGCCGCGCCAACTACCGCGCCAATCTCCATACGTTTAGCCACATATCCCTCATGATATACCTCACTAACAAGCCCTGTCGCTAGACCAATTTGATTACCGTAGGACGAATATCCATCCGCAGCACCTGTTGTGATAACGCGCTGCGGTAGCTTGCCGGGCAAGGTTTCGGCTATAGACTTTCTAGGGTCGCCGCTGCCTGTCACGCGCATTGCCTGATACACATAGCTACGCCCGGAAAGTGGGTCGCGAATAGCCCCGCCAAGGCATGTAGCTGCCCCGCCAAAAGGCTCCATTTCCGTGGGGTGGTTATGAGTCTCATTTTTAAACATCAGTAGCCATTCTTCGTCCTTGCCGTCTACATCAACTGTGATAACGATGCTGGCGGCATTTACTTCCTCGGATTCATCCAGGTCGTTAAGTAGGCCATCTTTGCGCAATGCCTTCATACCCAGCACCGCCATATCCATCAACGTAACAGGTCGTGTAGATTCTTTAACGCCATATACCTTCTTGCGTGTATCTAGGTATTGATTATAGGTATTCGCAAAAACATCACGATATTTTCCATCTTCAAATTCCACATCCACAATCTCTGTATGGAACGTGGTATGGCGGCAATGGTCGCTCCAATACGTATCTATAACAGCAATTTCTGTTGCCGTAGGTTCGCGCCCCTCATCATTTTTGAAATAATCCCGCACAAAAGCCAGGTCAGCCACATTCATAGCCAACCCCAGTTCTTTATGCGCTACGCTAATTTCATCATCATTTTTGCCGATTATGTTTACATCTTTAATATCCGCAGGTGCTGCCAATTCTAGCTCAAGTGTTGTGGGTATTTCCAGCCCCGCCTGCATAGAATCTATTGGATTAATGCAGTATTTCAACACGTCGGTCTTATCCGCTTCCGACAATGCCCCTGCCACAATATGTATCTTTGTATATTGCACCAACGGCATACGACCGGTCAAAATCTGTATGCACTGCACAGCAGAATCCGCACGCTGGTCATACTGCCCCGGCAAAAGCTGCTTTCCAAATACAAAATCATCGGCATCATACGCCAATTCATTTGCCATGCTATCCACAGCCATCTCCGCAAAAATAGCTTCGCTAGTCGCCGCAAACTCTGCTTCATCCAGCCCTTGCACATCGTAGCAATGCACTATGCGCACCCATTTGGCACCATCAATCATCAAATCTTTATTGATAGCACCCAGCAATTGCACGGCTTCGCTATCAAAGCCCGTCTTTTTCTCGATATACACTCGTCTAACCGCATTCACCATCGCTCTCACCTCGTAGGGAACTCATTTATGCGTTCCGGTATTTATACACTGCGTCAGAATGGATAAGTCCATTCCCTATAACACCATTTGCCAAGAGTGGAAATAACGTCAATAATGTTTATATTATGGATGTAACGATTTCGCTAAGATTTTTTATCGTATAGTGTTGACCCCATTTTCTTTCGTCAGGGCTTTTGTTGACAAGTGCGGAAATCATGCCAAAATTGTTTGCACCCACAATGTCTTTTTCTTCGTCACCCACAAACAAAATCTGAGATGGTGGTACACCGAACGCCTCAGATAGTATCCTGAATCCTTGTAGATTTGGCTTTCTAAAACCAACATCAACCGAAGTGAACCCTGTATCAAAATAGTGTCTAATTTCCTCTATATCCTTTAACAAGTATTCGTTATCCATTCCATATGCAGCATCACTCAAAAATCCAAGTAAAATGCTTTTTGACGATAATGCATCCAATGTGCTGACCGTATCATCAAAATATTCGACATCTGCTTGGAAAAAGCCATAGAACGCTTCTTTGGCAATGTGTAGCTTTTCGTAGCTTTGCCCCCACGCATCAAAAATCTCCTCAAATATGATACTTGACGAAACCTCATACTCCCGATAATTCTCTCTTGTGTTATATTTCGATAAGATTGTCGCTGCCAAGTCTAATCTGCTTGCATCTTCATCAATCCGACAGTCGTGCATAACTTTCCGCAGGGCTTCAGGGTAATGAATTTTCCAACTCAACGGAGATTTATGTTTTACTAATGTGTGTCCTATGTCAAAACCTACTGCTCTTATAATCATGTAATGACCCCTAAACATGAATTTTGCGCACGTACGACACTCGTTTGTGGTACATAAGTGCGCCCTTGTTTTAAAATTTCATGCATTGCTCTTGTTTCAGTCAATAACTCTCATAAAACCCTACAAGTGAGTTGCGTATGCTATCTCCGTGTTAGCGTTATTCAAACCCTTCACAGCACACATCCTACAATTTGTATGCTTTGTATATCTCACTTTTAGCCACACCACGGTCTTTTGCCGCCTTTTTCATAGCATCCATTTCGCTCATCCCCATTTCGACATAATGTTCCACGTGGAACATTATGTCCTCTGGCCAATTTTCCACAGCAGGCTCTGCACCTTCCACAATTAGCACAAGCTCACCCTTTGCGGCATTTTCACTATAATGTTCAATCGCCTCAGATAATCTTCTACGCTTAGCTTCTTCAAATTTTTTTGTAATTTCACGCACCACGGCAATCTCTCTATCACCAAGATGCTTGTGAAGCTCCTGCAGGGCAGTCAGCAGCCTGTGCGGAGCTTCATATATCACAATCGTACGCTGCTCTGTTACCAGGTTTGCCAATGACGCCCTGCGCTTTTTCTTATCGCGGGGCAAAAATCCCTCGAAGGCATATCGGCGGGAGTCAAAACCGGACAGCACCAAGGCAGAAATGCCCGCAGAAGCTCCGGGGCAAATATGCATGGGTATTTGCAGTTGATGGCAGCGGTTGATTAGTTCGCGGCCAGGGTCGGATATGCCCGGCATACCAGAATCGGATACCAGCGCGATATTTGTGCCGCACATCAGCTTTTCCACAAGGTTTTCGCTCTTTGTTTGCTCGTTATGCTCGTGATAGCTGGTCATCGGTGTTTTTATGTCATAGTGATTTAGCAGCTTTAAAGTATGGCGTGTATCCTCGGCAGCTATTAGGTCTACCTCGCGCAGAATTCGCAGCACACGTAAGGTTATGTCCTCCAGATTGCCGATGGGCGTGGCGCATATATATAGTTGTCCCGGTTTTTGTAGCACCATGCTCTCATTCATAGTATATCCTGTGGATTTCTTCAGTATATTGGCCATCATCACCGTAAACTATCAGCGGCGGCTTAATTTCCAGATGGGGTTTGCCACCTTTTGCGGCGGCAATTAAAAGTGTGTTAGGTGCGGTAGATGCCTTGGGTTGCACTAGGCGCAGTATCTTTGGTTCCAAGCCATATTTGCGAAGGGCCATCATAATATCTGCTAGACGACTAGGGCGATGCACCATATAATAGCGGCCGCCGTAACGCAGCAGCTTTGCGGCGGCACATGCCACATCTTCCAGATTACATAGTATTTCATGCCGGGCTATGGCCATGTCATAATTTTCATTTTGCGCGCCGGTGTCAGCTGCCATATATGGCGGGTTAACAGTAACAACATCAAGGTTAGGGCCAAAGCCATCCATAGCGCGTATATCTATATGATGTATGCGTATTTTATCCGCCAGGCCGTTATATGCAACCGAGCGCGTAGCCATGTCTACCAGGCTTTCATTGATTTCCGCGCCGGCATATGATATACCCTTGTTTTTGGCGGCAAGCAATATGGGTATTGCCCCATTACCACAGCATAGGTCAATATGTTTCTCGCTCCTATGCACAGTTGCAAAGTCCGATAATAGCACAGCATCCATGCCGAATGTGAAATATGCTGGATGCTGGATTAGTTTATAGCCATTGCGATGCAGGTCGTCCAGACGTTCGCCGTCTTTGAGCAAAAGGTCTTTCATCATGAGCGTGGGCGTCTATTGTTGTATCTTTCGCCATCATCAGATATCTCAGCCTTTTTTATTACAGTTACATCGTCGGCCTCGTAGGTATTGATGCTTGGCGGCTCATGCTGGTTTTTGCGTATTGCGGCCCGTACAGTGCGACGTAGTGTGCTAACGGACAATACATCACCCTGGCCATCCGCAGTTTTTATCGTATCGCCAACACCCGGCATACCTTTGTTAAGCTCTTCGTAGGTTTCTTCTTCATATTTTAGGCAGCACATCAAGCGGCCACATATGCCCGAGATTTTTGACGGGTTAAGCGACAGATTTTGGTCTTTGGCCATTTTCATTGATACGGGTTGAAATTCGGATAAAAATGTTGCGCAGCAAAGAGTGCGACCGCACATGCCAATACCGTTAAGAAATTTAGATTCGTCTCGCACGCCTATTTGACGCAGCTCTATACGCATACGGAAAACACCGGCCAGCTCTTTTACCAGCTCGCGAAAGTCTACGCGGCCTTCGGCGGTGAAGTAGAATATAATCTTGGTGGTATCAAAGGTCAATTCTACATCAATCAGCTTCATGCCTAGGTCGTGGCTCTTTATTTTTTCCAGACAAATGTCGAAAGCCTCTTTTTCACGCTCTTTGTTTTTTTCCAGCGTTTCTAGGTCGCGGTCGTTTGCTATGCGTATAATTTTGCGCACGGGCATGAAGGATGGGTCTTCTTCCACCATTTTGTTTTCAATTTCGCAAATGCCATATTCCATGCCGCGCACGGTATCCACGATGACGCCGGTGCCACGGCGTATTTTTCTGCCGTTGGGGTCGAAATAATATATTTTGCCCGCGGTTTTAAAGCGCAGGCCAATGATTTCTATCATGGTTCATGTTCTCCTTGGTATATTAGGCTTGTCTGATAACCTATGTTGAGCCAATTTTTCCGAGCGTAATTTTTACCATGCCTTTTTGGTAAAAATTTTGTGCGTAGCCTTTTTCGCATGATTTTTGCGAAAAATGACGAGAGCGCAAAGCGAAAGAAAAATTGTGCGAAACAGGTTAGTGGACATATCTATTTATATAAAGCCACCTATTTTTAGCAGCATTATTTCCATTGTTAGCAAGAAATTACAATTTTGGTTCAGTTTTTGCCTGGTGTCGTCTATAGTGCGTATTTTTCTGATTGTGTTTAGCTCGTTGTTGGTTTGACCGAATACCAGGATGTCCCGAAAATATATGCACAAAATATCCAGCGCTTCAATGATGCGTTCTTTGTGACTTTCCAAAGACTTTGCAGCCGCAAAAATTTCTATGATATCCTTGTTTTCTATGTCGCGGGCCACATCCAATATTTCATTGCGAAAAGGCATGAAGCTCTCATCCGTGGCAATTGCCAGCGCACGACCTATAGAGCCTGATGCACTTGATGCAGCTATTGCCGCGTGGTCTGCGGCTATGCCGTGGGATATCAGATACGCAATTACATCAGCATCACCCAGCGGCGCAATTTTATACATTGCACAGCGGGAGAGTACTGTAGGCAGAAATACTTTGTGGTTTTGTGATAACAAAAGGAAGACGGCATATTTTGGCCCATCTTCCAAGGTTTTTAGCAGGGCGTTTTGGGCGGGCACGGTTAATGTATGCGCTTTTTCGATGATATATATGCGCTTTTGGGATGAATATGGGAGTATGGATATACCTTCAACAATTTGCTCGCGCACATCATCTATACCAATAGATTTCTTTTGCATTCGCACAAAAACCACATCAGGATGATTACCCGATTGAAAAGTTATGCAGGATATACATGTACCGCAGGGCTCGGTGTCTTTGATGTTATCGCAAAGTATCGCCATGGCAAATGTATGTGCCAAAAGCCGCTTTCCGCTGCCTGCCACACCATCGATAATATAGGCATGCCCGATATGGCCATGCTCTATAGCAGCCTGCATAGAATTTATTATGATTTTATTTCCGACAATATCCCCAAAGCGCATATTGCTATACCACAATATCCAACAATAGGCCGCGTATTTGGTCTATTTTATCCAAAATAGCAATATGGTTTTTCTCGTTTTTGAGAAGTTCTTGCGCCAGCTCGTCCAGCTCCTGATTCACTAATCGCACGATGCCATATACCCTGTGGCGGCCGCGTCTGTCTAGAAAATTTTCGCGGGAAAATTCATGGGAGTTTGTTACGACCTCGTTGATGAATTCGCCTACAAGATGGCGATAATGTTTTAAATCTCTGATATCGGGATGTTCTGCAATTTTGTTGCCCCATTCCGTTATTTCGCCAATTAGGTTAGAAAGGCGGTCTGCAAGCCCTTCAGATGCTATGCGCCTAAGGGTAAAGTCAAATTCTCCCGAATCAATTTTTTCTTTTATGGTCTGTGTGGCCAACGCTTGCGGGGCGCCTATGTCGCTTACCTTGATGTCCATGGTTTCCTCCAACAAATAAATCCTGTGCAAACAGCGGGCGGGCGGCTACGAGCCGCCCCTACATAACGCTATCTTATCCAAAACATATTATACCCTTCTAAATTCCGACACATCCAACACAAATATGGTAGCACCGCCCACAGTAACTTCTACGGGATACGGCACATAGTTTTCTGCCGTAGAAAGGTGTGCAGAATTAACAGATGTGATTTGCTTTCTGGATTTACATTTCTTTTCGATAATGTGTACAAGTTCGTCTACGCGATTATCCTCTGCGCCGCAAATAAGCGTGGTATTGCCTGCACGCAAAAAGCCGCCAGTAGATGCTAGCTTGGTTACTTTGAAGCCTTCTTCGCTTAATACATCTATGATTTGGAAAGCGTCCTCGTCATGGATGATGGCCATAATAAGTTTCATAATTTGCTTCCTCCTTTAGTTTGCTCTGTTTTTTATATGGTTAATTATTATCTCATGAATTTCATCCTGCTGCAGTTCGCCATCTATGGCAAGTATGCGTTGTGGATACATTCGCAACAGGAATTCGTAGCCCTTTTTAACCGCCATGTGATACGAAAGGTCTTTTTGCTCTATGCGGTCGGGCGCGCCCTGGGTAAGCTTGCGGGCAAGTCCGGCCTTTACATCAATTGTAAGCAAAAACGTGATATCCGGCACAAGGCTTTCGCCTGCAAAATTGCTCATGCTTATCAGTTCGTCGATATTAAGCCCATTGCCAAAACCCTGATATGCTATGGTAGAGTCTGTAAATCTATCGGACAGCACAACGCCGCCTGAAGCCAGATGCGGCAAAATAACCTCATCTGCCAGCTGTGCGCGGGCGGCTATGTATAGCAGCGCCTCGGCTTTGTTAGACATTGCGGCATTATCAGTGTCTTTTAGGATATGGCGGATTTTTTCGGCTATCTCTGTGCCGCCAGGCTCTCTGGTCAAGATTACATTGGCACCTTCTGCCAATAAATAGTCATAAAGCAACTTTATTTGCGTAGACTTTCCTGCACCCTCTTGGCCTTCAAATGTAATAAACATCTTTGCTGCACTTCCTTTATCTTGTGTTAAATTTCATTATAGCACACCAAATATCTAATTTGCAAATAAAATCCTTAACTTTTGTTTTGATATGTGTTATACTATACCGTGGATAGATATATTTTGCTATGGAGGGCTATGATGGCTAAAAATAACGGCAATGATTCAGAAAATTTGAAAGAAATAGTCGATGATATAGAAAGTCTTGGCGTACTTGACAGGACAGATTTTGAAAATATGGAGATTATGCGTGAAGACGAGACCTTTGCCACAATGGTAGAGGAGCATATCTCTGCTGAAGAAATGGACGAGCTTTCACGGGCCTTTAAAGACCTAGAAGACCAGATTGCTGCGCCCGCTGTTGCCGAAGACTTTGCATCCATCGAACTTGGCGAAGGCGAATTCGGGGATATGAGCGAAGAGGACCTCGATGCCATGCTTAAATCTCTAATGGATAACGAAGAGGACAGCGATGAAGATTGGGTGCCTATAGAAAATATTGATGCTCAGCTAGAGCAGGAACCAGAGATATACGAAGGGGAAAACGCTGACAAAGAGATTGATTTGTCCGTGCTTGAGCCGGATAAAAAGCCTAAGCGCGCAAACAAAAGCCCGCGTAAATGGATGGCGCAGCAATATCGCTCGGGCGATAAAGGCTCAAAGGTACTTGTGCTTTCCATTGCGGCATTGTCGGTTCTTGCTGTGGCTTCGCTGCTATTTGTAGCCGGCATGCTTATTTTTGTAAATATGAATGATGGCGAGCAGGGAACATTCAATGTATCGCCACCACCATATGCTTTTAACAATGCCAGCCATTCACTGGTAAACCTTTCTGCGCCACTCGGTGACGACACCATTTTCCTCAGCAGGCTTTTACTAGATGAGATTGCTACCGTATTTTATTTTGGCGGAGCCCTTGACCCTGAACGCTATATTTTCGCGCTTGAGGATAATAATGGCAGGATATATGCAAGAAATCTCGTACTGTCAAATACATCCAGAGACCAGGGCATTAGTCAAACCGTAGTACGATTTGAAGCCATGGACCCCACGACAGAAGGCTTTACAATCTCGATAACAGATTTGCACACAAACCAAACCAGTGAAATTGAGCTTACATTTGATAGCGATGCCATAGCGCCCGGGCGGTATATTACCTCATCAATCACAGTTGATACCGGACTTTCTAATATTGACATAAATATAGACCACGGTAGTTTTTCTGCTGCCGCTTCGTCGCTTAATTTTAGTATTGTCCATGCAGACCCCCGTTTTAGCTTGGTTTTTAGTGAAGATACATTCATGCCGCCTGTGAGCTTGCGACATATGGGCGCAACAGTACCAGCAATGGGTGCATTGCAGCTCACCAACTTTCCGCAAGACAATATTATGCTTGCAGCCGTGGACTTTAATCCGCTGCGCACACTTACAGGGCGCGTAGAAGTTGTATTCGGACAGATATACAAGCGTTATGAAATGGGTATTACCATGTCAACAGATGGTATGTTCTCCAGAAACGCGGACAGGGCTAGGACAATACATCTTGCTAACCATACAATCCATATGCACGGCCTGATGCAGCAGGGCGATTTCTTTGTAATGCCGCTGTATGGTGTAACAGGAGTAGGCGCGAGCGAAAGTGACACGCGTGTCCCAACCACCATGGTAGTGCACTTGACCGGCACCATCCACTATCCCCAAACCAGGCATATTAGCATTCCTGGCACCGTGCAATATGATGGGCGCGGTACAGATGTAACATTTGATATCACAGGCAATGAGGCCATATTGGAAATACCTCGCAACAGTCTATATTTGGCGTTTGATAGTATATCGGTGCTTCTGCCTGAGTTTTCTGTTGCTATAGATTTGGACGAACTGGGGTTTGTACCATCGGAAGATATAAATGCCGTTAAATCAACAATAGAATCGGCCATCACACCTAATGACATTGCGCAAGGCACGGAATATGCATCACAGGTACGACAGGTGCACTTTGTTGGCAATACCGCATATGCAAGGGTTGTGGAAAGGTTTGCCGCGGCGCATGAGGGCAGTTTGCAAGAGGTGGTGCGCCATCATAGCGTAAGGGCTGTCATGACCGCTGGTGGAGCCCTAGATGCTTTCGAAAGCGTCATTGAATCAATAGAACAGAGGCCGTAAATATGGGCGAAATCGGAAAAGTAACAGAAATCGTAGGCGAAGATATCATGATAAGCCACAAGCGCACCGGTGCATGCGCCAGCTGCAAAATTTGCGCGCGCGGCCGCGATGATAACGAAATGGTCATGCGTGCCCGCAATGCCTGCGAAGCTGTCATCGGCGACTTTGTAGAGGTGGAACTGCAAGAGGGCGCACTTCTGGCGGCTGTGGCAATAGCATATGGTATACCACTGGCCGCAATGTTTGTAGGCTTTGCGCTGGGCCATTTGGTAGGCGGCGAGATTGTGGCTTTTATTGTCGGCGTTGTGCTAATGGGCGCAGCGTATGTGGTTATCAGAATTTTGGATAAAAGCGGTAGGCTGGCGAAGAAATATGTGCCGGTTGCTATACGAAAGGTTGAGGGGCATGCTAAAGCTGATTAATTTTGATGAATCTGTGATAGCCAGGGGTGCTTTCTACGGCGGCAATGCCGGCGCAAAAGACGCTATTAGATATGATAATGCGGTTTGGATGATAAAGTACCCTAAGACAACACGAGACCTGGTAAATCCACAAATCTCTTATACAACAAGTCCTCTAAGCGAATATCTTGGCTCTAAAATATACGAATCCTTGAACATTCCTGTCCACAAAACATTATTAGGCACACGCAAAAATAAAGTAGTTGTTGCTTGCAGGGACTTCACTCGCGATATGCATAATGATTTCACTCTAAAGTTTCATAATTCTTTGATTCCTTTTCATGACCTAAAGAACAGCTTTATGTCCAGCGACCTAGAGTCATATTCTGGCACTGGGTCTGAAACCCTGCTAAATGAAATGCTTGCCACCATTAATGGGCAGGACGATTTAAATTCCATTCCGGGTGTTTTGGAGCGTTTCTGGGATATGTTTGTGGTTGATGCCTTTATTGGCAACAACGACCGCAATAATGGCAACTGGGGCTTGCTTATTAGCCCTGATGGTGCATTATCTTTAGCCCCTGTATATGACAACGGCAACGCCTTTTTCAACAAGCGCAGCCTAGTGCAGATGGAAAAACGCTTGGGTGATGAAGTGGCTATGAGAGAAGATGCGTATATAACTCCACGATGTGTCTATAAATACACCGGCCTTGATAACGAAGGGCACCGCATAAACCCCTTCGACTTCATAAAGCGCGGCGAAAACGCAGATTGCAGCGCAGCTGCTGCGCGCTTCTTGGCCGCCGTTGATATGAGCGCAATTGAAAAGATTATTGATGATATTCCGGAAGTCACAGGGGCTTTAGCCGTCATGCCAAAGATTCAAAAGGAATTTTATATGGAGCTAATGCGAATTAGGCTAGATTTTTTGAAGGAGATTGAGTTTTGATGATGAAACCACAGAGGCTAGCAAAAGGCGATGCCGTCGCTATTGTATCACTTTCATCTGGATTGGGCGGCGAAGCCGCCTTTTTGCATCGCTACGAAACGGGCAAGAGGCGACTGGAAATAGAATTTGGCCTAAATGTTGTCACAATGCCCAATGCCCTCAAGGGCATCGAATATCTTGATAATCACCCCGAAGCCCGCGCCACAGATTTGATGGCTGCGTTTAATGATGATTCCATAAAAGCTATAATATGCATGATTGGCGGCGATGATACAATACGGCTACTGGAGCATATTGACTTTGACATCATCCGGGGTAACCCCAAGATATTTATGGGCTATTCCGATACCACCGCAAACCATTTTATGATGTACAAAGCTGGGCTGGTGTCTTTTTACGGCCCTTGCATACTTATGGAATTTGCCGAAAATGTCGCAATGCATGAATACACAAAGCATTACATACAAAGCGTGCTGTTTCAGCCATCCGCCGAGCTTGCAATAAAGCCAAGCCCAGTCTGGACTTCACAATTCCTGGAATGGTCTGATGAGGCCAACAACGATATAGCTCGAAACATGACAAAAGATGACAAAGGCTTTGAACTGCTGCAAGGTAATAGCATTGCACAAGGCAGGCTGCTAGGCGGCTGCATTGATGTATTTCCCATGATAATGGGCACAAAAATATGGCCCACCTTGCAAGAATGGGACAATGCCATCCTCTTTTTGGAAACATCCGAGGTATGCCCTTCGCCGGATGATGTTAAATACATCTTGCGCGGCTTGGCAGCCCAAGGTATAATCAACCGCATAAGCGGCATATTGTTTGGCAAGCCGCAAAATGAAAAGTATTACGATGAGTACAAGCTGGTGCTTGTCCAAGTTATCAGCAAAGAGTGCGGCCGCAGCGATATGCCCATCTTGTACAACATAAACTTCGGCCATACCTCGCCCATATGCATCCTGCCATACGGTATATTGGCAGAAATAAACTGCGACAAAAAATCTTTGCGGCTGCTTGAAGCAGCGGTTATATAAACAAAATGCTGACAGTTCAGTTGCTGTCAGCATTTTGTTTATATTGCAATTTATTTCACAAAGATTGAGCTATCATTTTCAGGACATATCTCGCCAGAATCTCTATAGCCCATTTTCGTCCAAAATCCCATAGCCTCATCTTCACTGGTCAAATACATGCCATTGATATTTTTGAGACCTAACTGGCTTTCGGCATGAGCCGCTAATGCTCTGCCATACCCGGCACGTCGCAAATCTGCTGTTATGTAAAGTTCACGGATAGTTCCATGCCCTTCTTTCACACACCAATCACTTTCCGTCGAATCTACCTGATACAGGATGAAACCTTTGGCAACATCATTTATGGTCAGTATATCTAAGAAAACAACTTCAGCAGCAGCTCGCCTTATCAATGCATTTTGCCATCTGTCCAACTGTTCTTCAGTAAGCTGCTCATTATAATCTTGATGAAAGCAAGTTGCCAGCATTTCTTTAAATGCAGCATAATCCGAATCTGAATAGCTGCGAATTTCAACTTCCATATTTCCTCCTTCATGTGTCGGAGGGTTTATGAGGATAATGCCCTCCGTAGGTTTTGTGTTTTGGATAGTTTCATTGTTTTATGTCTCCTTTTGATAGACTTGGTGTTTTGACAAATGAATTATAGCACATAAGGGCATCATTTTCAATAGAAACTAGGTTGCTTACTTGAAATATTTATAACCAACTACCCTTCTTGCAGGCCCTACCCTAGGAAGCTGTGTTTACGCTTCATTATCAAAAACTTGGTTCCGGTGTCCGAATGTGTTACTTCTTGCTCCACGCAAAAGCCTGCCCGTCTGTAAACTTTAATTGCCCTTTCATTGAAAGCCGCAACAGATAAGCGAAAACTGCATGTTCCATGGACATCACGCGCATATTCAAGGCCCGCAATAAAAAATGACAGTCCTAAATTTTTACCACATAAGCTGGGTCTTAACCCTAAGCCTATATCAAGAAAATCGCCATCGTATATATCGTCCTCAATTGTTGATATGCGGGCATCCTCGCCAAAACAGAAATATCCGATTAGCTCTCCGCGGGCATCTGTGCAGGCATAGTGCATACCATTCATGAGGCCATCAATATTCTCTTCGCTTTCGTTGTATAGCGAATATTCGCCGTCATATCTCCAAGTGGCGATTAATTCGGCGTATTCTCTTGTCATCTCAATAATTTGTAGCGTTTCTGCGCCCATTCAGACCGTCTCCTTGTTTTTGTTACAGCTTATATCTCGCAACCACTTCGCCATCTATAACACGGCCATCTTCTTCAAAGCCGTATGACGCAAATGTGGTTTTTGAGGCAATATTTGTAGGCTCGTAAGATACATAGCAATAGCTCGCCTCGCCGTGAGGCTTAGACTTTATTTCATCCATTACTTGCCGCACTATTTCGCGGCCAATGCCTCTGCCTTGGTGGTTTTTGTCAACCAGCAAACGCCAGAAATAGTAAATATGCTCTTTGGTGCAATATGCTTCATCGTCGTCTTCGTCCGGCGGAAAATAGCCATACATGGCAAAGGCTACCATTTTACCGTTTTCGTAAACAGCATAGGGCACGGCAATGCTACCTTCACCGTTTTCGGCAAAAGCTTTGTTTTCGTCATAAGCCTCTGCAAGGCTATAGGCATTGCTTGCTACAAAATTATCCTGCTCCGGCAAGACTTCAAGTGCAATACATTCTTTCATGTTATCATCCAAAATTGATATTTTTCTAAGTTCTATCATAAGATTTCCTCCAAAAAATAATATAAATTACAGGCTCATCCGCGTAATAACATCGTTATCATCCGGGTCCTCATCTTCCCAGCCCATGTCTGTTTTGATAAACCCGGCGGCCTCATAAAGCTTTGCCATATCATCTTCTTGCGGGTCATAGGTTGCAAAAATGGCTGTGGCCTCGCCATGAGGTTTTGTCTGTATTTCATCCAGCAATTTGCGAAGTGCCGCTTCTTCATAACCTTTGCCCAGGTGGTTTTTATCAACCATAAATGGGCGGATGCGGTAGCATGTTTCCTTAAAAACTGGGTCTCCGACATAATAGTTATAGGAAATTAGGCCCACCATTTTACCTTCGGCATAAATTGCACTACATTCCATAACCGTGCCTCTTGCATTATATTCATACGCCAAAGCCAGAAAAGTAGCATTGGAATATACAAAATCCTTTTTCTGTGGCGCAATATCAAGCGCAATACATTCTTTCATATTGTCGTCCAAAATTGTAATTTTTTTAAGCTCTATCATTGAGTTACCTCCAAAGTAAGTTTAATGTGCAAGACTGAATCACAATCTCATCTTCATAACCTCTTCGCCTTCTAAAATTCTTCCGTCTTTTTTGAAGCCAAGGCTTTCATACAACTTTCCGGCAACATCATTGCCAGGCTCTATTGATGTAAACACATATTCGGCATCGCCTTGAGGTTTGGTTTTCAGATAATTCAATATCTGCACAAGCGCCGCCCTGCCATAGCCTTTTCCTTGAAATCTCTTGTCAATCATAAATCTCCAGAAATAATAGCACGGGCTGTCATCTTCCGTATATTCATTACTGGTATTGCCGCCGGGCTTGCTTTTTGCAAGTTCGGTATTTTCGCCTACAAAGTATCCTGTCATAGAAAATCCAACCAGCTCATCATCATTATATATAGCAAATGTTGTGGCAGGATGAGGGTCTTGGTTTTGAGCTACATATGCATCTGCCAAGCTATCGCTATTGGTTGCAACGAAGTTTTTTTGTGTGTCCTCTACCTTTAGGTCAATAATGTATTCCATATTATCCCATGTAATAGGTTGTAGATTTATCATAATTCATTCATATCCCTTCATGAGGGCTATCTTATAGGAAAAGCCCTCCATAAGTTTTTGTTTTAGCTGTTTTCATTATCATTACCCCCTTTCAATAAGATTTGCTGTATATTATAGCATATATTCTTCCAGCCGTAATGAACATTTTTAATCAACTTTTGTCCAAAAATATTGCTTGAATTTGCTTTCAATATCTGGTATAATTTCATAATATTGGAAATAAGGAGGACAGATATGGATATAAAATGCATAGAACGCAACGGAAATTTAGTTGTAAAAATTATTGGCGAGATTGACCACCACAGCGCGCACGAGATACGCAGCGTGGCAGAGCGCGAATTTTACAGCAGTGGCGCAAAAAATATGATATTTGACTTTGCCCATGTAGGCTTTATGGATTCATCTGGCATTGGCATGATAATCGGACGATACAAGGAGCTTAAAAAGGTGGATGGGCGCGTGTTTGCCATCAATATCGGCCCGGAGATTAGCCGCATATTTGATATATCAGGCCTAAAGAAAATTATACCGTGCTATTCCAGTATAGATGAGGTTTCCGCCGCGAATGAAGTTAAGTTTTAACAAAAATGGGGGTCTATTATGAACGAGAACAAGATGGAGCTAAGTTTTCTTGCCATATCGCAAAACGAGGCTTTTGCGCGGGTGGCCGTTGCGTCCTTTGTGTCGCATCTTAACCCAACTGTGGCAGAAATTACTGATATAAAGACGGCGGTGTCCGAGGCAGTAACCAATGCCATCATCCACGGTTACGAGGGCATGGAAGCCGATAAATGCATGGTAAGCTTGAAATGCAATATCGTAGGCAAAGAAATTTATATAGAAATATCCGATAGTGGCATGGGCATTGCAAATATTGCACAGGCCCGCGAGCCGCTATACACATCCAAGCCCGAAATGGAGCGCAGCGGCATGGGCTTTACTGTGATGGAAGAATTTATGGATGGTATTGAAGTGGTTTCGCAAGTTGGTGCGGGCACAACTATTAAGCTGTGCAAAACTTTGAATTAGCAAACCAAGAAGGGGGGAATGAGGGGAGCAATACAAATGGAAAATACATTGCAATTAATACAGGCTTCACAGAGCGGAAATTCTGCCGCCCGCGACCAGCTCGTAGCCGAAAATACCGGCCTTGTGTGGTCCGTTGTAAAAAAATTCACCGGGCGGGGCTACGATTTGGAAGATCTCTTTCAAATAGGCTCTATCGGCCTGATGAAGTGCATAGATAAATTCGACATCAGCTATGGGGTGAAGTTTTCCACATATGCCGTGCCTATGATAATGGGTGAGATTAAGCGTTTTCTGCGTGACGACGGCATAATTAAGGTAAGCCGCCCTTTAAAAGAAATGGCCATGAAGGCCAAGTATATGCAAGAATCTCTGCAGCACGCCACAGGCAAGCCGCCCACGATAGGCGAGCTGGCTGCCGCGCTGGATACCAATGTGGAAGAGTTGGCATATGCCATGGATGCAGGGCATGAGGTGGAATCGCTATACACTGTGGTGCATCAGGGTGATGGCAGTCCAGTATATCTGCTTGACAAGCTGGATATAGCAGGTACAGACGACGGCGAGCGCATGATAGATAAGATTGCCCTGCGAGAAATTATCCGCAGCCTTGCTCCCAAGGAGCGGCAGGTTATTGTGATGAGGTATTTTCAGGACAAAACACAAAGTCAGATTGCCGCGGCTATTGGGGTATCGCAGGTGCAAGTTAGCCGGATTGAAAAGCGGGTACTTAATACGTTGCGGGTGAAGTTGGAAGCATGAGTGCTGCCCTTGATGCAGTATTGCGGATTGATATTGCAGGATTTCTGTGATACAATATCCTAAAAGACAGCATTTTATGCACAAAGGAGCGACTATCATGGAACAATTTACACGTATTAGCCACAATATTGACATAATGGGCGGCAAGGCCTGCATCGCCGGCACTCGTATCACAGTTGGCATGATTCTTATACAAATAAGCGAAGGCGCGACCACGCCCGATTTGTTACTGCAATACCCGGATTTGAAAGAGGAAGATATCACAGAGGCCCTGCGGTATGCCGCATGGTCTGTTGGGGCCAAAGAAGATATGGTGGTGCCTGCATGAAGCTTCTGCTTGACATGAATATACCGATAAAATTTGGACATTTATTAATAAGTAAAGGGATAGATATTGTGCGGTGGTCTGATATTGGCCCACCTAACGCAACCGATATAGAAATTATGCGCTACGCTTGTGCAAACAATCGCATTGTACTTACATGCGACCTGGATTTTAGTGCAATTTTATCTGTCACACACGAGTTGAAACCTAGCATTGTGCAGATACGGTCATCCATACTGCACGCAGAGCGAGCTGTGGATATAATAGCGGCCTCATTGCTCAAGTATTCCAATGAGCTGTATGATGGCGCAATTCTTTCAATTGACCTTAAAAATGCCAGGCTGCGTCTTTTGCCTATTTAATAGGCAGGTGGCAGGTACGCCGGATTGAAAAGCGGGTACTTAATACGTTGCAGGTGAAGCTAGGGGCATAGCCTATATAATTTGCGCAAGTTGGTATTGAAACTTTTACCTGACTTGCGTTTTTTTGTTACAATGGGCTATGAAGAATGGATTTATGCGTCCTCTAGCTTTTGTAGCTTGAACATTTTTTGAAAATATATAAACAGTTCTGGTCTCTCGTGCGTCTATTAAATAAGAGGTGTGCAGTGGCGATGATGTTGGAAGTGTTTTACGAGCAAAACAAAGAAAAGCTAGTGGCCGTTTTGTCACGCTATTGCGGTGATGATGAGGCCGCAAAAGATGCTGTTTCCGAGGCTTTTGTTCGTGCGCTCCAAAACCGCAAAACGCTCTCCTGTATGCAAGAAAGGTCGCTGTGGTCATGGCTATACACCACGGCAAAAAACGCGCTGGTAGATGAAAAGCGCAAAGCGTCGCGGGTTGTGACATATAGAAATTATGACTATGCAGACGGCGCAAATGATGTGGATTTTACCGATGCCATTTTGACAAAACAGCTGCTTGCCAGGCTGCCACAAAACCTGATGCACGTGGTCTCGCTAAAATACTTTGGCGGGCTTAGCTCCACAGAAATCGGACGTATAAAAGGCCTGCCACCTGCCACGGTTCGGTCGCAGCTTCGCGCCGCAATAAAAATCATGAGAAAATAAACTTGCCAGTTAGGAGGAATCAAAATGAAAAAAGCATCACTCAGATGCAGATTTTACCGATGTGGATTTTACCGATGCCATCTTGACAGAGCAGCTGCTTGCCGGGCTAACGCAAAGCCTGATTCATGCGGTCTCGCTGAAATGCTACTATGGACATGGACTTGAAAAATAAAATTGTTAATATACAAGGAGGAATCAAAATGAAAAAGGCATTATCAATTAACACGGGCACCGCCCTGTTGCTAAGCGACCATTCGGACGCATTTTCCGGCTACGATTCTATCTCCATCAACACTGGAACAGCCCTAATTTCCAAGGCTATCCACAAAAAGCTGGAGAGCTTGGGTGCAACCATCAATTCCGGAAGCACAAATGTAATTGAGATTAGCGGAGAGATTGTGGAATTGGGCGTTGGAACCATAATTACGGCAGATTCATCATACCCCAGCTGCTATCTTGTATGCACGGGCAAGCTGATAGTGGAAGATGCCGCGGGCTTGGATAGAATAACCGGCCTATATGCCGGCGCAATATATCATCCAGAATCTGTTGACCTGGGCGCAATAAAAAACATTACCGCCGAACGTAGGATTGCATACCGCGATGATGCAAAACTGCATCTAGGCAATATGGCGCTGGATGGCGATTCAGTGATAACCCTAGAAGCATCGCCATATCATGTAAGCGGCACAATTACCGCGCTGGATGGCGATGTGTTAGAAAAGTTAATGTCAAAGAAAATGTCCTTTGCTTGCAAAAAACTGATAATCTATGTGGGGCTGTACGAAAAATACAAAGATATGTTTGCGTCCGATGGCTTTACATTTATCCCTGATGGTCATGCCGTGGTGGATGATATCACGCTGGATGCTGCCACAGCCGCGCTATATGGCGATAAGCTTTACGCGCATGGAGATTTTACAGTACATCATGACCAAGTGCAGTATCTGGATGGATTTTCATCCATAGTAGTCAAAGGCAAAGCCATAATGCCCACATCTGTCGCTGCTGCTTTTAGAGCCTGCGGCGGAAAAGCCGATAACTTCAGCCTGTACAAGGGCACTTTAATGAAAATTGACGGCTCCGCCACAATTAGTCGCCAGCAATTGCAGACGGCAACGCAAAAGGGCATTAGCTATTGGATTGTTTTAAATGGCTCGTTGGATTTTGATACAGATGTGACCGCTGATGATATTGATGCCATCGCGGGCATACATTGCAACGGAAGTATAGAGGCACCGGGCAGTGCCCGCGCCGCGTTAATTGCGAAGATAAAAGAAATGAACGGTAGCATTGATGATATAGAATCGTCAAAGGATAAGGCGCAAAGTGATGAGATTGTCAATTCTATAAATACCGGCATATACAGGTTGTAATGGTTTACAAAGGGGCGCAGCGTTAAGCACTGCGCCCCTTTGCCCGGTTCAAGCCATCTGCGCATCAATCCACAGATATGCATCTTCGATTTCTCTCAAATAGTCCTCATTAATCTCAAAATATTTCGCACCATGTTCTGCGCAGACCTCTTTTTGCCTCATATTTGCCAAAATGAAGTCTTGTGAGGTGCAGGTATTTTCGTATTTCCTATCCTCGATGGCGCATCGGTTGCCGATAATGCCGGATTCAAAATACATTTCGATATACGATTGCGAGAACCCTAGATAAAGCAAGGTAACATTGCGCAGATATTCATACCCAAGCTCTTTCACACGTTGCGGCAGCAAATATACCCCTTCAATGATAAGGTTTTGGCTATTTTCTATTGCGGTCATTATGATGCCCTTCAAGATGGGCCACAATTTCTCGCTAACATGCTCTGCATCATCCAGCGGCGTAAAGCCGCAGCCGATGTCTGCCCTATACAACCCCATCTTCAGATGGTCAATGGACAAATACGGATATCCATATTTCTTTAGCAGCTTCTGTGCCATCAGCGTTTTGCCCGTATGGCTGGAGCCGCCAACAAGTATAATGTGACTTCTACTGTCCATAAGACCCTGGCCCTTGCGGCGGATAGCCGCTATGGTGCTGGTATGGTGCGGCCTCGTGGGCCTTTTTGTTCCTGGATGCCCCAATCATAAACAAAACCGGCAGTACAAGGCTAATAGGAATTGAAATCACATTTGAAAAGCCCATTACACCATCAAAGCCGCTTATAACAACGGTATACACTATGTTGTTAATCACTGATAGCACCATAAGGATAATAACAGTAGCAAACAGCATGCCGCCTTTTTCGATTTTATTGCACAGAGCCACACCCATTATGCCCACAGCTACTGCAAACAATGATAATAGAAGTGACATGCCATACAGCATGTTCCATGTGGTTCGCATGGCTTGGCCACCAAACATCCACAGCCATGTGTCAGTTGTAAGCACCACAGACACCGTCATAAAAAACCCAATGATATTGAAGATGATAAATAAGATTCCTGTCACCCTCAAAAAGTTCTTCCCCGGTGCATCAACCATGCCAGGCATTCCAGGGTAATTCATCATAAAATTTCCTCCTCATTCTTTTATTGTTTATATTTGAACCTGCATTCAATAATGGGTTATACGGATTTTCTAGCCTGATTTTCCACCAATCAAGAAAAGTGAATCCGGCGACGTGCCCAAAGGGCACGCAAGGATTTGTTCGACGTAGGGAGCGGTGGAAAATCAGCAGGAAAGACGTGCTACAGCTTATTGAATACAGGTTCTTAAGGCCCATGGGGTCCTTGTTGGCGCAAATATGGTACAGTTTCATGGGCCTTTTTGTTTTTTAGCGCTCCTACCACATACAGTGCTGGCAGCAATATGTCAGGAATAGAAATTGAAGTAGAAAAGCCCAGCCCAACATGAAAATTGACACTAAATCCACTGCCAAAACTGTTAATGATGATGGTGTAAATGATATTGAAAATCACGGTTGTAACTATAAGTATAATAGCAATAACAAACAATATGATTCCCTTTTCGATTTTATTGCACAGAGCCACGCCCATTATGCCCACAGCTACACCGGATAACGATAGCAGCAAGGATATACTATATATAAAATTCCACGTACCGCGCATGCCTTCGCCACCAAACATCCATAACCAAGTATCTGTGGTCGAAATTATGGAGAGGGTGCCAAAAATCCCAATCACATTAAAAATTATAAGCAAAATGCCCGTAACCTTCAACATGGTCTTGCCTGGAGCTTTTATCTTCCCAGGATAATTCATCATAATGTATCCTCCATAAATCTATTCATCGGGCCACCAAGAAACCGCTATGGTGTCCGCCTCATCCCCCGGCATAAATTCCATTAGCGAAAAGAATCCGTTTATCAGCTCGCCTGAGTGATTGTGCATAAACCCAAAATATCTCGTTTCGCCGCTTTCATCTACAAAAGACATGCCCCTATGCGCAGGTGCCCCCAGCCCTCGATATGTAAAAACAAATGGCATATCCGGTGTTAGTTCTTCCAGTGCAAATAATGTTGTTACCTTGGCGGCATGTTCGGGCTGTTCAAACCAATTTTCATATGCAACCCACCTAAAATCGCGAAGAGGTGTATCTGTTATAAGTGCAATCATATCAGAGACGAAGTGCTCGTCATAAAACGTAGCCAAATGATGTGGGCCAAGCTCTTCAAAAAACTCGTCATCGGCCCTAACAAACCATAGTCTGTCATTGCCATTTATCCACTCAACAGTAGGAAGGTCGCGCGGCGGATTAAATTCAAAAAGGAGAAACTGAATAACGCTTATATCATGGTCATCCTCAAAAAACCGAGCCGCATAAAATACAAATTGCCTCATCATACCATTTTCATCTTTAAACGATAGTCCATGGGTCGGATATACGTTTCGTTCGGTTATGTGCGTGGGCCTAAACTCATCGATGTGGTTCAGTGTGGTCGAAAATGGAGTTTGCGGAGAAAAGTCATCAGGCTGATGCAGCATTTCCTGCACATAAAATCTCGTGTGCCGCCAAGGTTCTTCTGCTTCATATTGTCCAATCTCAAACCATTCAAAGCCATGCAGTGCAATATTAGGCACAAATTCAATGTTGTATGCCTCTTCGCTGACGATAAGCTTCATGTCAATTTCAATATCCAGCGTCAACCTTTGCGTTCTGCGAACTATTTCTGTGGTCTCTGCGGTTTCTTCAGGCTCTAGGGCCTCTCCCGAAATATCCCGTGGCAATTCTGTTGCTTCTATCTCGGGAGCAGGGGTAATTTCTTCCGATACCTCTTCCGAGCCGCCGCATGAAGTTAGAAACAGTACGAGAATAGCAATTATTAATATATGGAGTCGGTATGTAGTCGGCCTATGCCTCAAACTGCGCTGTATACAGCTCATAATAAAACCCTCGCTTCTCCAATAATTCCTCATGCGTCCCCTGCTCCGCAATATCCCCGTTATCCATTACCAGTATCAAATCTGCATGGCGTATCGTGGATAGCCTATGCGCGATAATAAAGCTGGTACGCCCGCGCATCAAATTATCCATCGCTTTTTGTATCAACTGCTCTGTTCGTGTATCTACAGAGCTGGTCGCCTCATCCAATATCAATATCCGCGGGTCAGAAAGTATCGCTCGTGCAATGGTAAGCAGCTGTTTTTGCCCTTGGGATATATTGTTGGCTTCTTCGTTGATAACCAGGTCGTATCCACCCGGCTGCGTCATGATAAAGTGATGGGCATGAGCCGCTTTGGCCGCCTCTATCACCTCTTCATCCGTGGCATCCAGCCGCCCGTAGCGTATATTCTCCATAATGCTGCCGTTAAACAGCCAGGTATCTTGCAGCACCATTGCAAAGACCCCGCGCAAATCATCCCGTGCAAAATCTTTGGTGCTGTGCCCATCCAGCAATATTTGCCCGGCATCAATGTCATAGTAGCGCATTAGCAGCTTTACAATGGTGGTTTTTCCGGCACCCGTAGGCCCAACAATAGCTGTGCGCTGGCCCTTGCCGATATTTGCTGAAAAATCGTGGATTATAGGCGTATCTGCCGCATATCCAAATTTTACATTAATAAAACCAACCTCGCCGACTATGCCTGTGGCATCAATCGTATTTTGGGCATCCGGTGTTTCCTCGTCTTCGCTAAGAAATTCAAACACGCGCTCTGCCGCCGCCACGGTGCTTTGCAGCACATTAGATATTTGCGCCAGCATATTTATAGGGTCGGATATCCGCCGCGAATACTGCACAAAGGCCAATATGGCACCCACAGCCAGTGTTCCCTGTATAACCAAGTATGCCCCCAGCACAGAAACCGCCACATACCCCACATTGCCCACAAAAAACATCATCGGAAATATCAAGGCCGATACAAACTGTGCTTTCCATGCAGAATTATACAGCACATCATTATCCTTATGAAAATCCCGCGCAACGCGCCCTTCGGCATTATATGCTTTTACGATAAGGTGTCCGGAAAATACCTCTTCAATCTGCCCATTAACGGCTCCAAGATATTTCTGCTGTGCCCGGAAGAATTTTTGCGAATATTTTACCACCACAGCTACAATAACCAGTGAAAGCGGCAGTATTAACAGCGCAACACCTGTCATTGGCACGGAAATGGTCAGCATCATTATAATGGCGCCAACCAGTGTTATCACAGATGTGATAAGTTGTGTCATGCTTTGGCCAAGCGAATCCCCCATTAGGTCTATATCGTTGGTCATACGCGAAAGTATATCACCATGAGGTATATTGTCAAAATATTTCAGCGGCATACGGTTTATTTTTGCGTAGAATTTCTTGCGCAGATTATAGCTGACTTTCTGCGAAACGCCCGCAATGATCGTGCCTTGCAATGCCGCAAACACAAAGCTGGACGCATATAGCACGCCAAGTATGGTGATGATGGATATCAGCATATCAAAATCCACGCCGCCGGTGCCTGCCATACGCGCTGCTGAGCCGTCAAATGCCACTGTAACAGCATTGCCCAGCACAGCAGGCGCCATAATGCTCATTACAGCCCCCGCAATGGCAAATACCAGAGATACGGCAATTTGCACGCGAAATGGCTTTAGATAATTTACCAACTGCCGCAGTGTGCCACGAAAATCTTTGGCCTTTTCCACGGGGCCCATCATTGGTCCGCCGCGTCCGCGCCTAAAGCCGGGTTGCCTTTGGGGTTGGTTATGCCTCATATTACTCATGCCATCACCCCGCTTTCACCTAGGTCTTTTGTTAACTCTTTTTCTGAAAGCTGAGAAGACGCAATCTGCCTATACACATCACAGGTCTTTAGCAAATCACTGTGTAGGCCCACGCCCACAATCTTGCCTTGGTCAAGTACAATTATCTGGTCGGCATTTTTGATTGTGTTGATTCTTTGCGCCACAATCAGCATTGTGGCCGCACCTATTTCATCACCTAAGGCCGCACGTAGCTTTGCATCTGTTTTATAGTCCAGCGCACTGAAGCTGTCGTCAAATATGTATATTTTCGGTTTTTTTGCGATGGCCCGGGCAATAGACAGCCTTTGCCGCTGGCCGCCTGATACATTCGTGCCGCCCTGGGATATTTCATCGGCATATTTCTCGGTCCGCTCGGCAATAAAATCATCTGCCTGCGCTATTTTTGCGGCAGCTTCCATTTCTGCAGTATCAATATGTTCGCCTGCATATTTGATATTAGACTCGATTGTACCGGAAAACAGCACAGCCTTTTGCGGCACATAGCCAATTAATGCCCGCAGGTCTTCCTGCTTGGCATCGCGCACATTTACGCCGTTTACAAGCACTTCGCCTTCTGTCGCATCATAAAAGCGCGGTATCAGATTCACCAGCGCAGTTTTGCCGCTGCCGGTAGAGCCAACAAAAGCCGTAACCTTGCCATCCTGCGCCGTAAAGCTAATATCTTGCAACGCATATCCGCCCGCCCCAGGAAATTTGAAGCTTACATTGCGAAATTCGATGTAGCCGCGATTTTTGTCGGGTTGTATCGGGTTTTGCGGGTCTGTAACTATATTTTCGGTATCCAAAATTTCCATTATGCGGTTGGCTGCAACCTGCGCCCGCGGCAGCATAATCACTATCATCGCTAGCATCAGGAAAGACCACACGATAAACATAGTATAGTTTACAAATGCCATCATGCTGCCCACAGTCAAATACCCTGCATCAATCGAATTAGCACCAATCCATACGATAAGCACTGTTGTAAAGCTGGATATCAGTGTTATAACAGGCATTTGAAAGGCCCCAAGTCGCGCCAGGAAAAGTGCCGTATTGCGTAGATTGCTATTTGCTTCATCAAACCGCTTTGCCTCATGCTTTTGCGTAACAAAGGCTCGTATAACCATTATGCCCGTTAAAGCTTCGCGTGTCACCAGATTAACCTTGTCAATCAGCTTCTGCATCTTCTTGAAGCGCGGCGTGGCAATGATTATAAACAGCGTAATGAAAAATATCATTGCACCCACGGTTAGGGCTATTATCCACGCCATGGATGGGTCTGTGCCCACCACCATCAATACACCGCCAATGCCCATGATGGGTGAAAACACCACAATACGTATTGCCATTGCCATCAACTGCTGCACCTGGTTTACATCATTGGTACAGCGTGTTATAAGCGATGCGGTGGAGAAATTATTATATTCGGTATTTGTGAAGCTGACTACCTTGTCAAAAATATCCACGCGGATTTTTCGCGCTAGGCCCGTGGCAATACGTGCAGAGATAAAGCCCTGGGATACAGCGGCCAATATAGCCAGCAGCGTCACAATTATCATTGTGCCGCCTGTGGATAATACGTAGTTCATCTGGAATTCGTCCATATCTATGCCAAGGCGCGCCAGGTCGGCGCGTATAAACGCTTTGGCATGGTGATTTATTGCATTTTCATCGGGAAAATCCGTTATGCCGGTTTCAAGATACGCCATTGCAAAGGCCACGGCCTCTTCCAGCTCCGGACTTATATTTATCCGCCATATTTGCAAGTAATTTCCAGGGGCAGTAGGATGTGCATATAGCCACGAAAACTCTACTCGCAACTCTTCGGGCAGATTTTCGCGTATCATATGAATTGCTTCCGTGCTCATCCTGTCAGGTATGACAGAATGTACCCCGCCCTGAGCAATGCCGTAATCCACAATATCGGACATAAGCCCTGGCAGGGTAAGCTCCGCCGAGGCACGCCCAACCAGAAGCACCACGGCAATTAGGAACATAGGTATTATTGGTTTTCCGTATCGTCTTAGTAGTTTTAGCATGGTGTTTTGCCTTTCTAAGGTAATGCCGGCTAAAGTAACGGCTGGAAGCCATGGGGCGGGCTTCCAGCCCGCAAGCCGCTGTCGGCTTTAGCCGGCGAGGCACCTCAAGTTACACTAATGTACGTATCAATTCCTCACGTCCACCCGGCAGCAAATCAATCAACGGAAACTCCAGCATAGTATACGCCCCTGGAGCCTGCCTACATGCCGCCCGCGCACAAGCCACCATAACCTGGCTTGTAAGCGCAGGATTATCAATGGTCATCTTCCATTGGAAAAATTGATTTTGCGTCTTTCCGGCGGCACCGTGGCGCACCATATTAACGCCATGCCCCTTGTTAATCAACACATTCACATCATCTACTTTATACACATGTGTATCGCTTGTTGCAAAATACGGGTCGGCTTTCAAATCCGCTTTCACCTTATCAAAATCCGCACCGCTTTCAATCTCTATGTATACATCGCGCCTATGCACGCCATATCCCATCGGCATGGTCATCGAAAGTGCATTTTTCACACCATTTATAGCTTTTGCCGCCACAGTATGCCCCATAGACATCCCCGGTCCAAAATCTGTATGCGTAAGTCCATTGGGGGCACTAGCCAGCATAATAGCCCGCACAACAGAATCCGTTCCAGGGTCCCATCCCGCAGAAATTATCGCCGCAGCACTGCCATCTTTTGCCGCCTTGTCCAGGCTCATTTTCAACTCGTATATTGTCTCGTGTATATCATAACTATCTACAGTGCAAATACCCAATTTCAAGCATTTTATTGCATGTTCTTCCACACTTCTGGTTGGCGCAGTCAATAGCGCAACATCCGGTTTATCCGCCAGCTTCGCAATATCATCCACCACAGGCACCGTCACACCTTCCGGCACATCCGCCTGCCTGCGCACAATACCAACCAACTCCATATCCGGTGCACTCTTTACCGCTTCCACGGCATACTGCCCAATATTACCATACCCCACAACAGCAACCTTCAACTTTTTCATCACATTCTCCCCCTTCAAAAATTTCATGAAATTTTCACAATATCAATTTTACCACAATTGTATATAATTGCAAAGATGGATTTTTTTTGCTATACTGTAATGGACAAATATTCCCAAGGGAGGATACTATGAATAATACCAGAGAAAATGCTCAAAAGCTGCTTGATTATCTATACGAAAGCCCAACGCCATTCCACGCCACGGCCAATGCAGCAAACCAGCTTGCTGCCGCAGGCTTCACAGAGCTTTGCGAAAGCAATGCCTGGGAAATTGCGCCAGGTGGCAAATACTTTCTGCGCAAAAACTCATCATGTTTTGCCGCCTTCATCATGGGCACCGCAGATATCACCACCCGCGGTATACGTGCAATAGCTGCCCACACAGATTCCCCATTCTTCGCCATCAAGCCCAATCCGCAAATGTCCGAAAAAGGTCATATCAAGCTAAATACATCACCATACGGCGGTATTATCATGCATACTTGGTTTGACAGACCACTGGCAATTGCCGGTCGTGTCCTGCTTAAAACCGACAATTTCCTTGCGCCGCTCGAAAAACTGGTAAATATTAATAAGCCGCTGATGGTAATCCCTAGCCTTGCCATACATCTCAATCGTGATGTAAACAGCGGCTACAAAATCAACGCTCAAAAAGACACCTTGCCTTTCGCAGCTATGGTAAGCGAAGGGCTAGAAAAAGACGACTATCTTATGAATTTGTTGATTGCCGAGCTGGGTTGTAAGCCGGATGACATTCTGGACTTTGACCTATGTTTGTACGAATATCAAAAGGGTCAATTTGTAGGTGCAAACGAAGAGTTTATATCATCATCGCGCCTGGACGACCTATGGATGGTACATGCCGGCTTAGATGCTATATTGCACGCTACTCCATCCGAATACACAAAGCTGCTATACTGCCCAGACAACGAAGAAATAGGCAGTCTAACACCTCATGGTGCACAATCAAGATTCATCAAAACATTAATTGAGCGAATTGTTCCACGTGGAACATTTGGGCAGGTTATGGCGAATTCTTTCTTTATCTCTGCAGACCTGGGCCACGCTGCAAATCCAAATCACCCTGAAAAAGACGACCCCACGAACCCAACAATCCTTGGTGGCGGTGCCGTGTTAAAATATTCTGCCAACCAGAAATATGCCACCAATGGCTACACAGGAAGTATTTTCACAGCTCTGTGCCAAAAAGCTAATGTTCCTGTGCAAAAGTATATCACACGTTCAGATGTTGTGGGCGGTGGCACTATCGGGGCCATTATGGGCGCAAGCCTTGGTGTTAATGTGGTAGATATGGGCCTGGGCGTGCTGGGCATGCATGCAATACGCGAGCTGGGGGCCACAATTGATAATGATTATGTGCTAAAGGTATTTAGAACATTTTTTGATGCATAGAAACAACTCTTTCAACCGGAGGACGAAGAATGGACAGGGCAATTAAACCTTACGAGCAAGTCAAGGCAATGCTGGGAGAAGCAAGTTACGCATGGGAGAAGCTAACTGGACAAATTCGCTTTTACTACATAATGGACGAATTGTGGGCAGAAGGCAACCCTAATCATAAGCATTACAATAATTTGTATTTTCGGCATGGCGGCAAAACACTGGTCACACTTTGTATACGAGAGGGGTATTTTATAGCAAGCATTGTGCTGGGTAAGAACGAGCGAGAAAAGTTCGACGATCAGCGCGATGCTTTTGGTGAGGCAATATGCAAGGAATACGACGAAGCACAAACATATCATGACGGTAAATGGCTTGCCTTTGACATTTATGATAATTGCTTGCTGGTTGATGATATTATCCGCTTGCTCAATATTAAGCGCAAACCAAACCGCAAAATTTTGCCCGAAAGCTTAGAAAAGTGTGGTTGTCTTGATTTGGGTTTGTCTCATGAGGGTATTACGAATTGCATTATAGTTTAAATTATAGCAGACCTAAAGAGGTGTATATAAGTTGAAAGAGGCAAAGTATTTCAAAATTGAGCATATTGTTATTGTGGTGCTTAGTCTTATTATTGCAGCAGTAATTACACATTCCGCAATGTTTGTGCGACAAAATTATATGCTTAGACAAGAGCTTGATGAGGTACAGGAATCTTTTCATGATATGCTGCTTGTACAGGCATCCTTGGATGCGGAAATCCAAGAAGGAAAGATTCAAAAAGATGAACTTCAGGCAGAGCTTGAAGCAATGAAGCTTGTTGACCTCACGCATTATCGTGTGCTCCAGCATATTTCAGATGTAGCGCCGGAAATACTATGGTACTTTTTTGACGAAGATGTGGAGCTAAACGACCCTGATGAATTTGTAATGCTGCCAAACAACCGCATTTTGATAAGCGGGCAGTGGTTTTGTGAATATCATGAGATGATGCATGCAATAGAGGCAATTTTTTGGTATAGAATACGGAATGACGAAATATGGCTTGATTTACTCGTCTACTCTCCATTTGAATGGGCTTCCTGGAGAGACCCATGGGAATCTTACTTTCACCGCTACAGCTGGGTGCGTACTCATGAGCTGGAAACCGTGCCGGTTCGATTTCATTGGATAGATGGGGATGGGGTTACAACAGGGTACAACACAGAATATATAAGCGGAGAGAATTTTACAGAAGAGCTTGCCTATCATGCGCTACAGCACCTTAACAGGATAATCATCGATGCGTGGTTTGTAGGTCGTATATTATATGTAAATCTACATCACAGTGAGCCTATGAGAATGAGCAGTGGCACATTTGGTGAATATGTGATGTCTTCAACCCTTATATCAAGCATGTCCAGTGTGCCAGGTATTGATGCATTGGTGATTCTTGTAGATGGTCAGCGCGGAGCTACGTTTGGCGGACATGGGGCGGCTTTTATGGATATTTATCTTATAAGTGATTAGCAGCAAAAGGAGAATCTATGATAATGAATTTCATTAAAGGCATATTTATTGGCCTTGCTTTGGTAATACCCGGTCTTTCGGCATCCACTTTCGCAGTGGTTACTGGTCTTTACGATAAAATTATCTTTGCCGCAAACAATTTGCGCAAAGATTTCAAAAAGAGCTTTCTTTTCCTGTTGCCCATCGGCTTTGGTGCGGCAATAGGCATTTTAGCATCTGTTAGTGCTATAGTTGAAGTTATGTATAGATTTCCATTACAGAGCTATGCCTTTTTTATAGGGCTGGTATTGGGAAGTATCCCAACAATATATGGCAAGATTAAGGGCGACACAAAAACCAAGGCCAAGAACAACTATCTATTTGCTGTATTTGGTTTTGCGATTATCGTTGTTCTAAGCTTTATCGTTCCATCAGATGATGCTACTGCAATCAGCCAAATTGACAGTGCAGGCGATTTTATCGGCATATTTACGGCGGGCATTATTTCCTGTTTTCTACTGGCCGTGCCGGGTGTCAGCGGCGCACTCATTTTAGTACTGCTTGGGCAGTTTGCTACAGTGTATGGAGCTGTTGGAAATTTTGCGGATATGATATTTATGCTTATTCGTGGACAGGAAGGGGCATTGGAGCTGGGTTTATATTCCGGCGCAATTGTGCTTACTTTCTTTGTGGGCGCAATCATTGGCCTAATAGCTGCGGCAAAAATCATCGGCTATTTCATTGAGCGTTATGAAATAAAGGTATATTTTGCCGTGATGGGTCTTGTGCTAGGAGCTGTTGTCACGCTGTTTCATATTGATGGCATTGTTATTGGGCATTTCACAGAACTTAGCCCATATCTTTTCATAAATGCCGGCTTCTTGGCTGTTTTTGCGGCCGTGGGCTTTGTGTGTACCAAATTTATGTCGAGGTGGAAATCATGAGATGGTATGAGGGTAAAATTGAAGTTGCCAGCGAAAATGCAGATATTGTGGCAGCGCGTCTTTTGGATTTCGGCATTGAAGGCGTAGAAATTGTAGACGAATATGAGAATATGCTTTTCATTGAAGGGCATCCATCCAATTGGGATTATGTTGAGGATGCCTTGATGAATGCACAAAAAGGTACGGCTGTTGTGAAGTTTTATATCCCAGAAGATGCGCAGGAAAATATAGATATTGTGCGCGAAGGTTTGATGGATTACGGCCGGGCTGATTTTACACTAGTTGAGGATGACTGGAGTGAGGCATGGAAGGAGCATTATAAGCCGTTTAAGATTGGCGAGCGGGTTGTTGTTGTGCCTGCATGGGAAGATTATACGCCGGGTGATGATGATGAAATTGTGTTTCGGATAGAGCCGGGTCATGTTTTTGGCACAGGACAGCACCAGAGCACGGCTTTATGCGTGGCTGCACTTGAGAAATATGTGATTGCCGGCGATGCTGTGTTGGATATTGGCTGCGGTAGTGGCATACTTTCCATTATTAGCCTGCTATACAGCGCTCATTCTGCCACCGCAATTGATATTGACCCTTCGGCGGCTAAGGTTTGTTTGGAGAATGCACGACTAAACGATATTTCAGATGAAAAATTCAAAATTCACATAGGCAATATTTTGGCTGATGATGCACTCTTGCAGGAAGTTAGCCGGCGCAAATATGATGTGGTTGTGGCCAACATCATTGCAGATGTGATAATTCCACTTGCACCTATTGTCAAACAGTTATTGATAGGTGGTGGCACATTTATCACCGGTGGTATCATCAAAGATAGGCGTGATGATGTTCTTGGGGCGCTATCAGAAAATGGTTTTGATGTGAAAGAAGTGTGCGTTCAAGATGAGTGGGTAGCTGTGGTGGCAAAATATGAAGCATAGATTTTTTGTAGACTACACAGAATTTGAAAGCAATGACATTGTGCTTTCAGGCGAAAATGCTGCCCATGCGGCTGTGTTGCGGCTGGCTATTGGTGAGGAGATTGTGATTTATGATAACAACGGAATGGATTATCACTGCATTGTAACTTCCACCGGCAAATCTGAAACCAGAGCAAAATTCCTGCATAAATCTGTAAATATGGCAGAGCCACAAATCGCCATTACATTATTCCAAGCTCTTCCTAAAACCGGCAAGATGGAAGAAATTGTGGACAAATGCACACAGCTGGGAATTATGCGCATTGTGCCGGTTGTAACGGCGCGATGTGTTTCCAAAATATCCGATAAAGACGCAAAAAAGGTTGACAGATGGCAGAAAATAGCGCAGTCTGCCGCAAGTCAAAGCGGACGAGCCCGTATTCCTAAAGTAGATGGCGTTATGACATTTGACGCAGCCTTGGAAAAAACCAAGTGCAATGGCACTGCATTTGTGTGTTATGAAAACGAGGAAAGCCTCAGCTTGAAGGTATTTTTGAGCAGCATGATTCAAAAGCCACTCTCTATTTCCTATTTCATAGGGCCGGAAGGCGGCTTCACTGATGAAGAAATTACAAAATTCAATAAGATGAATATACCAACCGTTTCACTAGGGCATCGCATATTGCGCACAGAGTTGGCAGGTGCTGCTGTGCTGACCAATATATTATATGAGCTTGATTCTTAAATAGCCCGGAAATGCCGCCTAAAGGAGGCTAAAGATTCCGACTGAAAGTCGGGCATGCGGGTTCCCAATCGTCACAATCGGAGGGTACAATGAAAAACATATATCTAGATGCAGCATCAACATCTCCCATATCTGCCGCCGCAAGGGCTGCCGCCATATCCGCTATGGACAATTTCGGCAACCCTTCTTCCATGCATCAATTAGGACTGCTCGCCGAAAGGGAAGTGTCTGCCGCGAGGGAAACCATTGCCAAAGCTATAAATGCCAAGCCCACCGAAATCTATTTCACAGCCGGCGGCACGGAAGCCAATAATCTAGCCATATTAGGTGGTGCAAAGCTTCATATTGGCGCAGGCATTGTAACCACTCCCACCGAACATTCTTCGGTAAAGTACCCTTTTTTGGCATTGGAGCAACGAGGTTTCAAAATGTTCCACGTGGAACATTTTGGCGATGGCTCTGTTAATTTGGAGAACCTTAAATCAGTTCTGGCATGGGCTGCACCTGTCTCACTGGTATCTATACATCATGTTCATAACGAAACCGGTGTAATCCAAGATATTGCCGCGATAGCTAAAATTATCAAGGATACTTGCCCGGCGGCATTGTTTCATGTGGACGCGGTGCAGTCCCTTTGCAAGATTCCTGTGGACGCAAAGTACCTTGGCGTAGATTTAATGAGCATTTCGGCACATAAAATTGGTGGGCTAAAAGGCTGCGGTGCACTGTATGTTCGTGAAAAGGTGCATATTGCTCCTTTGATTTTGGGTGGCGGGCAGGAAAGCGGTTTTAGAAGTGGTACAGAGAATGTGCCGGGGATAATGGCTTTTGGAGCGGCTACAAAGGAGCGTTTTGAGAGGTTTAGAGAGAATTATGAATATATAGGGCAGCTAAAGGAATTGTTTATCAAGGCTTTGGATGATATTGGCGACATTGATGTAAATGGCGAAAATGCCAGCCCGTATATTTTGAACATAAGTGTTTCGGATGTACGTCCCGAGGTACTTTTGAATGCGCTTTCAGCGGAAGGGGTTTATATTTCTGCCGGTTCGGCGTGTTCTAGCAATAAGAAGCAAAAAAAGGAAGAGGTGGCAGTGCTTATGGCATATGGTCTTTCAGAAGAAAGGGCGCAAACGGCTGTGCGTGTAAGCTTTTCGCCGGAAAATACGATGGATGAAATTGCCGAAGCCGCCGTAATTTTTGAGCGGTGTGTGCTAAATTTACGCAAGATGAGAAAGTTGAGGTAGGGGCATATGGAGAATACGAAAGAAGTGCTGATAATAAAATATGGAGAAATTGCGCTACGCGGCAAAAACCGGTATATATACGAAAATATGCTGATGGATGCTGTGCGTAAAAATCTTGCAGGTTGCGGCGATTTTTGGGTACATAAAGAGCAGGGGCGGTTTGTGGTGGAATGGAATGATGATGCGGACTTTGCGCGGGTTATTCCGCTGGTTTCCTGTATTTTCGGAATAACATCTGTTTGTGTGGCGGTAAAATTGTCGGAGCAAAGTTTGGAAGCCATGCAAGAGGCCGCGCTTGCATATACGAAACAGCATTGTGTGCGGCCTTCGACATTCAAGGTAGCTACAAAGCGAGCAAACAAGCAGTTTCCACTGCGGTCTGATGAGACATCGGGGCGTATTGGGGAATATTTGTTGAATAACCTGGATGGGCTAAAAGTAAATCTTTCCGCGCCGGAATTCACACTAAAAGTAGAAATTCGCAATTTTAGCTATGTGTATTCGACCGATGCCGAGGTAAAAGGGCCGGGGGGGTTGCCGCCGGGGTCTGCCGGGCGCGGTGTGCTTTTGCTTTCGGGCGGAATTGATAGCCCGGTGGCGGGATATCTTGCAGCAAAGCGAGGTATTGGCCTTACAGCGGTGTATTTCCATTCGCCACCGTACACACCAGAGCGCGCCAAGGAAAAAGTGATTGATTTGGCACGGCGATTGGCGCACTATTCCGGCAAGATGCGGCTTGTTGTGGTTAATTTTACAGACATACAGCTGAAATTGGTAGATAGAACACCGCCGGAAAAAATTACAATTATGCTGAAGCGTAGCATGCTTCGAATTGCGGAGAAAATCGCAGAGAGAGAGAAGGCAATTGCGCTCGTTACCGGGGATTCGGTTGGGCAGGTGGCCAGTCAGACGCTGCATAGCCTTCATGCCATGATAGGCGCGGCAGATTTGCCAATAATACGGCCGCTGGCGTGTTTTGATAAGCATGAAATTGTGACTATTGCGCAGAAAATTGAGACTTTTGATATATCCATCCGACCTTTTGATGATTGTTGCACGCTGTTTTTACCTAAACATCCGGAGACGAAACCTAAGCTTTCTATTATACAGAGCATCGAAGGGAGTATAGTGGAATTGGATGGGTTAATGGATGAGGCTATTGCCGGGGCGGAGATTATTGATTTCTAAAAAATAAGGACGATGAACAACTATTATCGCTCCATAGAGTGGGTTCCAGCCACTACCTTAGCCACCTTTAGGCAGCATCTATTTTTCACATAGAATAGCCCGGCCACAGGGGGGTAGTGGTCCGGACTATTGAGGGGGGATATTATGAACTTACAATGCGGCTTGAGACAAGTCGCATTTAAACAAGATCACATAAATAATATTTTCCAGCTGGGGTATGTTTTATACATGCCTCAGCTAATTATTTATCATAAAAACTATTACAAGCCTATATACTTAATTAGTCATGATATAACTAATCGTAGGAGGGGTATAATGGAGCTTGTGAGAGAAAAGGTTAGGTTAAACAAGCATATAGGGCGGGAAAAGAGCCAGGTTTTGCTGGAAGGAGATATTATTGTACCGGATATTAAGCCGGATATTGCTTCTGTTTTGAAGACAGAGGCGACAATTATAATATCCAAGACAAATGCCATGGCCAATCGTATAAGCTATAGCGGCAAACTTGCTATCAAGATATTATATATGTCTAAAGATGGGGATGCTTCCGTACACAGCATTTCTACTTTTGCGCCTGTGGATGATTTTTTCAATATGGATGGTGTTACGCCTGATATGTGGATAAATCTTTCATCCAGCATTGCCAATATAGATTATCGCATTGTTAATGACCGAAAGCTTAATTATCGTGCTGTGGTGGATATTTCTGTGTCGGTTACAGAAAATACATCTATGGAAATGGTTAGGGCTATAGAGGAATTGCCGGTGGCGCAGCAGAAAACTACCACATTCATCATGAATAATATGATTGAAAAGGCCGCGGATGAATTTACGATAAAAGATGAAATTGTGCTGCCTGGCAACAAACCTGCCATTCGCGAACTTTTGAGCTGCGGCACGGTTATATCCGGTAAAGAAGTGCGGGTATTGGGCGGGCGCGTGGATATTTCGGGCGAACTGGTGGTTACACCACTGTATAAAGGCGTTGATGAAAGTTCCGTTATCGAATTTGCGGAATTTGAGCTGCCCTTTTCCGGCTCTATTGAAGTAGCCGGCGCCAGGGATGGTGATTTTGGTGATGTTGTACTTAATGTGCTGGATAGTTCTATCACTGTGAACCCTGATGGAGATGGCGATGACAGGGTGTTAGCGATGGAAGTTATTATCGGGGCAGATATACGTATTTCGCAAAATCAAGAGTTAGAGATTTTAGAAGACGCATATTGCATTGACCAAAGTTTGAGCATATCTAAGGAGAGTCTAGATTATCAACATCTTGTATGCCGCAACAAAAACCAATTCAATGTGAAGGAAATTGTGGTGCTGGATGATGCGCCGGAGATTTTGCAGATTCTTTCTGTGGATGGCGTAGTGCAGTTGGAAGATAAAAAGGTCGTTGATGACAAGGTCGTAGTGGAAGGTATTGTTTTGGCGGATATTCTTTATGTTGCCAATTCTGATGTTTCGCCTTTGTATAATTATAAGGCCGTGCTGCCTGTACGACAGGTTATTGAGACCAAGGGTGCCAGGCTGGGTATGGAAGCGGATGTGGAGCAGAGCATAGAGCATGTTGGTTTTAATATGCTTAGCGGAAATGAAGTAGAGGTGCGTTTTTTACTGGCTGCAGATACGCTGGTGCAGGAGAATGTGCGTACGGAATATGTTGCTGATATTGAATTTAGCCCATTAAACCGCGAAGAAATGGACTCTATGCCATCCATGGTGGTGCTTTGTGTGCAAAAGAGCGATTCGCTTTGGAGTATTGCGAAGAAATATAATGCATCGCTGGAAGAGTTGGCGGCTATTAATGATATGGAAAGCGGGGCAGAGTTGGTGGATGGACAGAGGCTTTTGGTGGTGAAGAAAGTTAATGCTGATGATGATTAAAACTAAACATATATACAAACCGCCCACAGCGGACATTTTCAAACTTTACGCAAGCCCAGTTATGCAGTAATAAGGTCAAGAGCCTTAACCACGAATAACACGAATAACACGAATAAAACCTTGCTTTTGAAATTATTCGTGGTTATTCGTGTTATTCGTGGTTAAAAAGGTTTTTGGATTGTCAACGGTCTGAGACCTCTCGCAGCGGGCGGTTTTTTTCTTGCGGAATTTGACCAGGCATGGTGAAATAATTATTATATGGGGTGATTTTTTATGAATTATATTGTAGCAGCGAAAGATGGGTTGCATTGTTTTTACTATAAGGATGGCGTGGTTTGGTTTTGTCAGCATGATGGGAATGTATGGTCGCAAGCATATGAACTAATATCAAAGGTGCGTGCGAACTTCACAGTGAATTTGGTTGATGATAAAAGGCCGTTTTTGATATGGCAAGATGATGTGGGAAATTTGAAGAAGGGCAGGTTTGGCAACGGCAAGGTTATTGATGAGCGAACTATGATTAAAAGCAAGGATGGGCTTGGGCAGTATCGCGCCATACCCGCGGATGGAGGCATGAATTTGGTGTATAGTCTACCATTTGCAGAAGGCGGCATTCATATGTTGATGTCGCAGTTTGTGGGGGAAAATGGAGCATGGGGAGCTGTGCGTCGTGTGGATAATATAATTGGTATGGTTGGTGGTCTTTTTAGGTTGATACCTGTAGCCGGCAAGCATTTTTTAGCGGTGTATCAAAATGGCGGATTTGAGAGCCGTATTGGATACAAGGAGATTTTTGGGGACGAGATTGGAGGATATAACCTTCTTCACTCGAGCATACATAGTTTTGGTGATTGCTCTTTTTTGGCTACCACACATGAATTACATGTTGCTTGTGTTGTAAAGGGCGTGTTTGGGTCGCGTCTAATTTATAAGAAAAAAGGGGCAGACGGCCTTTCGCCAGGGGTTGTTGTGGCAGAAGGGCAGGGTTTGCATAATATTGTTCTGTATGTTGTGAATGATAAACCACATATTTTGTTTATGAGAAATGATGTGCTGTATAATGTAGGAGCCGAGGATGATGGCTATAGATGGAATTTTTTGCCGTTGGATGAGCGCGAGAAATCTCAGAATAAGCAGTTTTCAAAGGCCATATTTTTAACCAGTGGCTGCAATGGTCAATTTTTAGCTAATGAGTTGCTGGTAGAGGTGGATAAACCATGGGAGATTCAAGAACATTCAAAATATATTCTCGCAGAACTTAAACGTAGTGCTCAAGCACAGGCATCGGAAAGCTTGGAAAATACCGAAGATGATTATAATATTTTTTTTGATGGTATGGAAAATGATTTTGGTGATTTTATCGGTTGAAAACGTGGATGGAATTTGTTATAATAAATGTGGAGAATATGCCTATTTCTTCACACTTTGTGGATAATTATGTGGATAAGTTTGTGATATTCTCCGGATTTTCTTTAAAACTCCTGTGGATTTTGTGGATAAGTTTTCATCAGGGTGTTGATAAGAATTGGGGGGAGAAAATGGAAGGTAGCGTCGAAAAGTTTTGGGAAGAGGTAGCTCAGAAAATGCATGACAGCGGCTTTAATCCTGCTGCTTTTTCTAGTTGGGTTGCGCCGCTGAGGCCGCATGAGGTTAATGAAAGAGAGTTTGTTTTGCTTGCCAAAGATGGCCATGTAATGAGCACATCAAATTCTCGATACAACGGCAAGATTTCGGCGGCGGCTAAGCAGGTTTCCGGCAGAGATTTGAAAGTAGTTATTCGGCTGGAAACTGATTTGGATAGTGATGAGGCCATAAAAGTACCTGATGAAGCCGTTGCCAGTAACGCAAATCTTAGGTCAAAATATCTTTTTGATAATTTTGTAAAGGGTAAGAGCAATGAATTTGCATATGCTGCTGCAATGGCAGTGGCAGAGGAACCCGGCACGCGATATAATCCGTTGTTTTTGTATGGAGATGTAGGGCTTGGCAAAACGCATTTGGTTCATTCTATTGGCAATTACGCGCTTTATAATAAACCAAACGCAAAAATCCTGTATACATCCTCGGAAGATTTGCTAAACGAATTTATATGGTCTATACGCAACAAAAAGAATGTTGAGTTTAGAGATAAATTTCGCAAGGTGGACATGCTTTTGGTGGACGACATACAGTTTTTGTCGGACAAAGACGGCATACAAGAAGAGTTTTTCCATGTATTTAATGCACTGCATGATAATAACAAACAAATCGTGCTTACAAGCGATAAGCCGCCGCATGAGCTTAAATCTCTTGAAGGCAGGCTGCGTTCGCGCTTCGGAGCAGGGCTTACCACCGATATGACAATGCCTGATTTAGAAACACGTATAGCTATTTTGCAAAAGAAGGTAGAGATGGAGAGAGCTGATGTAGATAACAAGGTTCTTTATTCTATTGCAAAGGCTGTTTCATCAAATATACGTGAACTAGAAGGGGTATTAAACACCGTTATTGCAAAGGCAAAACTGACTAACAACGAACTAACCGTAGATTTTGCCGAGCGCACATTGAAAGATATTGTTAACCAAAATGATAAGCGCGAATTGGATGTGGAATATATTATAGAAGTGGTTGCGGCTTATTACAATATAACACCAGAAGAAATATGCAGCAAAAAGCGCACAGCAACCATTACATATGCCAGGCATGTGGCTATGTATCTTTCTAGAATGATTTTGCAACGACCATTGAAAGATATTGGCGTACATTTTGGTGGCAGAGACCATTCTACAATAGTACATGCATGCGATAAGATTTCAGCAGAAGTGGAGAAGGATAGAAAGTTACAAAAAGAGGTTGAGGAGCTTGAGAAAAAAATAAAGGATTAAAAGATTTTAACCACGAATGACGCGAATAAAATCTTTTATTTTTAACAGTTGTTATAAATCTGTGGATTAGGTGTGGAAAGTTTGTGGATTAGGTGTAGATAAAATGTTAGCTGTGGAAAGTGTTGGTAAGTTATTGGTCATATTGTAGATTTCCACAGCCTTTTCAACTTTTCAACTTCCCCAAATTCTAAGCTCTTGATCACTTTTTCCACAAATCCACAACACCTACTACGACTACTACTTTTTTAATTATAGTATGTGGTGGTGGGTGTGTTGTTAATAATTTGGAGGTGTGTTGTGAGAATTGTTTGTTCTAGAAGTTTGCTGGTAGAGAATATTAACATTGTGTCCCGAGCTGTTACCGGACGAGCTAGCCAACCTATATTAGAATGTTGTTTGCTAACTGCCGGAAGTGATGGGTTTAGACTTACAGCTAATGATATGGAAATGGCTATTGAAACCAAAGCCATTGAAGCTGAAGTGTTGGAAAGTGGTGCCGTGGCCCTTGATGCCCGCGTGTTTTTTGATATTGTGCGGAGGTTGCCGGGAGATGATGTAGAAATATATGCAGATGACAAAAACCTTACGGTTATAAGTTCTGGGAAGTCTGAATTTAAGATATTGGGTATGGATGGCGGAGAGTTTCCTGTGCTTCCGGATGTGGAAAAAGAGCATACATACAACCTTCCATCACCCGAATTTAAAGACATGATAAGACAGACCATATTTTCTGTATCTACCGATATTTCCAAGCCTATACTTTGTGGCCAACTGCTTGAAATTGACGAAACCTGCGCAAAACTGGTATCTGTTGATGGTTTTCGTATATCCTTGCGAAAGTTTGATTTTAAAAACAGCGCCAAGAGTGCTAAGGTGGTTATTCCTGCTAAAGCACTAGGAGAAATTGGTAAAATACTGCCGGTGGAAGAGGATTCTACAGTATCTTTTTATATTACGGACAAGCATATTTTGTTTGATATGGCGAACTGTATAGTGGTTTCACGCCTACTTGAAGGCGAATTTATCAAATATGAGAATATGTTCACCAAAGAAACCGAAACCACAGTTAACATAGACCGACGCGATCTTTTGGATTGTATAGAGCGTGCTACGTTGATATCACGAGATTCCAAAAAAAGTCCGGTGAAGCTTAAAATATCCGAAGGGCGCATTGAAGCAACATCCAATACAGAGATGGGCACATCCTTTGAAGAGATTGGCGTGGAGCAAGACGGGCCGGATTTGGAAATTGCATTTAATCCGCGATATCTTACAGATGTGCTGAAAGTGCTGGACTACGAGAGAATATCTATGGAATTTAGCTCTGCACTTTCACCATGTGTTATTATGGTAGAAGGTAGTGATGACTACAAATATCTGGTGCTGCCACTGCGCTTGAGGAGCTAACCTATGAAAATATGTATTATTAATTTTAGTGGGCGACGTGATGGAAATTGTCATGATATTGCTGGGTTTATCAAGCAATCATTGGAACAAAATCATGATGTCACGCTATTTGAAATATGTGATTTGGATGTTTCGCCATGTGGTAAATGTGATTACGAATGTTTGTATAAGGATAAAATCTGCCCATACGCAGGCGACGATATCTCCGCAATATACGATGCTCTTTGTGCGTCAAATTTGACCTATTTTGTGCTTCCGAATTACATAGACTACCCAAATTCCTACTTCTTCATTTTTAACGAAAGAAAGCAGGGGTATTTTGCACAGAAGCCAGGGTTGTATCTGGATATACCAAAGAAGTTTGTGGTGGTTTCTAATACAGAGCAGGATAACTTCAAGCATATATTAGGGCGGCATAATGCAAATAGTAGTGATGCAGACTTTCTATTTCTGGCGGCCAAGGATTTTGACAAAGGCGGCGTTAAAGGTGGTATAATGGAATCCGAGCAAGCAAAACAGTTGGTTAGGGGATTTATTAGCTAATGCATATTCAAAGGGTAGTGCTGCGCAATTTCAGGAATATTGCCACCGCGGATTTAGAACTTGCACCCGGTGCTAATATACTATACGGCGAAAATGCACAGGGTAAAACGAACTTTCTGGAGTCTATATATTTTTGTGCCACGGGGAGGTCTCATCGCGCAAGCCGCTTTAGAGACCTTGTTATGTTGTCGGAAAAAGAGGCGGCTATCCGGGTTGAGGTGCTGCATCAAAGCGGTGCCACGGATGAAATACGCATGGAAATTCGGCCTGATGGAAAGTTTTCTTCGGTTAATGGGCTACCTATACGCAAACTTGGCGAACTTTATGGTCGGTTATCTGTGGTGGTATTTTCACCGGAGGACCTGTCGTTGGTAAAAGCCGGCCCTGCCGGGCGGCGTAGATTTCTTGATATGGAATTGTGCCAGCTGTATCCTGCATATTACCACGACCTACGTATGTACCACAAGGTGTTGCAGCAGCGCAACAACCTATTGCGGCAGGCGGCAGCGGATGGAAGCTTGCGCGACACATTGGAAATATGGGATGAGCAGTTGGTTGAATATGGAAAAAGAATTATGCAGCTGCGACGCAGTTTTGTAGATAGACTTGGGCGCATAGCGGCAAAAAACCAGCAAAATATCACCGGCGGGCGCGAGGAATTGGAAATTGTATATGATAATGACGCACAGCCGGAAGACTTCTTGGAAGGTCTGCGCAAAAGGCGCAATAATGATATATTGCGCGGCACAACATCGCTTGGCATACATCGTGATGATATAGAGTTTCGCATAAATGGTGAGGATGGCCGCAGTTTTGCATCGCAAGGGCAGCAGCGCACAGCGGTTTTGGCTGTGAAGATGGCGGAAATTGAGATTGTGCGGGAAGAAAAGGGGTATCCACCTGTGTTGTTGTTGGATGATGTGCTTTCGGAGCTGGATAAGGGGCGGCAAAACTATCTGTTGCACAGCATAGATGGTCTGCAAGCTATAATTACATCAACCGGCGCAGAAAATGTCAGCGGCGGCTATATGCGCAGGGAACTCGCGCGGGTATTTAATGTCGAAAATGGGGTGATAACAAATGAGCTTCATTGCTGAAATTAACAATTACATCCCAAAAAACGAACAAGAGGCACAAGATAAGAAAATAATAATAGACTGTATTCAAATGTTTCCTCACAATATTTTATTACGAGATAATGCGTTAGCTCATATCACCAGTTCGGGCTTTATATTAAATCAAACCTTAGACAAGGCATTGTTTGTTCATCATAATATAAGAAATACCTGGGCATGGACCGGTGGGCACGCCGATGGTAATCCTAATCTTTTAGAGGTTGCAACACAAGAAGCAACAGAAGAAACGGGAATTAGTGTAACACCTATATCAAAAAATATTGCTTCTATTGACATTTTGTCAGCACCAGGACATATTAAAAACGGAAAATATATAAACAGCCACTTACATCTTTCAATAGCATACTTGTTTGTGGCAAACGAAGATGAACCTGTAACCATTAAACATGACGAAAATAGCGGTGTTGAATGGTTGTCAATTAGCAAAATAGAATGCGGCTGCTTGTTTACAGATAGGGATGTTTATCTCTATAAAAAGCTCATAGAGCAAGCTAATATGTGGTTAGCTTAGCAAACCATACCTTACTATAATAAGGTATGGTTGATTAGGGTGGGAGAAGTTATGTTGTGTAAATTTGAGGTTTTTTGTGAAAACGATATTGCTGAATTAACACCTGTGATGAAGTCGGCTTTTGACCACGATACATATATACATACAGGTGAAAAAGAAGGTGGGCCAACCGGATATGATAATGGCAACCTCTTTCGAAAGTATTATTTGGATAAAGGGCATATATCATATAAAATATTTTGGGGAGATATGCCTGCTGGTGGATTGTGTGTGAAAATTAATGACAACAAAATCAATGTGCTTGAAAGTATATTCATTGACCCCAAGCTTCAAGGTAAAAATATAGGGAAGGCCGCATGGGATTTCATTGAGCAAACCTTCCCGGATACTGTGAAATGGCAGGTGTGTACGCCAGCATACTCCACTCGCAATATACACTTTTATGTGAGCAAATGCGGGTTTGAAATTGTGGAAAAGGATAAGTGCGGTGTATGTTTTATGGAGAAGATTCGTTTATCATCTCTAACACTGTCTGTAAAGCATCCATCCCTGGACGGTTAAAATAATGCGGCGTAGTTGGGAACTCTTCCAGGGCGCGGCCGTATTGGTCTGTGATATAATCTATATCCCAGCGAACCAATATGCCGGTATGCGGCAAGCGAAAATGTGTCATAGGTGTGGATGTGTAGCCGCCACTTGTGGTTTCGCCCACCAGTGTAGCAAATTCCATGTATTTTGCCTGGCGTGCAAACATAGCGGATGCGCCTACATTGCCCTCGCTGGTTAGCAACCATATTTGGCCGCCAAAGGGAATGTGAGCACGAGGTATCATCATTTGCTCCTGGGCAAAATGGAATTGGTTGCTGTCAAGGTAGTCCAGATTAGCGTTAAACCTGATGGCGTAATTTAGCCCTTGCATATCATCTGCATTAAGATGCGGCAGAGATATATCGCTTGCGCTAACCAGCTCTGTATCAGGCACAAAGCGCGCGGCAGCCCCTTCTGTGGCCAGATGCGATTCGGCAAGCTCCCGAGCTAGCTCGGTGCCACGATAGAAAGTGTAGAATGGCAAATCCGGGAGATTATCTCTGTCCGGCCAAATTACATGCATAACAAGCATACGCCAAAAATCCACACGGCCGTGGCCTGTGTCTCTGATGTCAAGAATTAGGTGGTCGTAATGCTGTATATCACGAAAGAAGCGGTCCATCATTGCGTTTTGCTGTCGGAAGTTGTCCACCAGGAAAGTTGATATATGCATATATCCTATGCGGCCTTCTTCCAAAATTTCTGTTGTGTAAACATGTCGTCTTGGTGTCTCAATTGTCACAGGGGCAGGAGTGTCGAAGAGTGCTGCCTGTTCCTCATAAAATCGCACAACATCGGGATATGTGAAAATAAGTGCGGCCCTTAAATGATAAGGTGGCGCTATTCTTAGAGCGGGGATTACATAGAAATTATGTAATTCCAGACGCTCTTGATAATTCAACACCTGCGCGTTGCCCAGTAATGAAATATGGTCAAAAAATTCGTGGCGCAATATGTCCCAAAAGGCGTGCGCATCCATATTGTCTATGTTGTTTTCGATGATAGTCCTGGTTTCATTTGCCAGTTCCCTGATATCTATACCCAAACGCCGCTCAGCCAAGCCAAAATATGGGAAAGTATCTTCCATTGCCTGCATCATGTAATCAAAATCTTCCAGAAATGCATCGCCCGCAGGCTCTGCATCGCCACATGCGGCGAATATTGTTAAACCAAGCGCAATTAGCGCAGTATAGCATAATTTTTTCATTTTCTACTCTCCTATTCTTCGCTTTGCCCTTTTATTCTACACGCATCAACTCAAGTCCGGTCGGCCAACCTTCTCTTGTTAGTACCAGCGTATCGTTATCCAAAAATTCAAATTGATACAGAAATACTTGGTTTTCATTGATAAGGGTTATTTCTAATGTATCGCCTGATATGTTCCATGTGGTAGGTCTTACGTGGTAATTCCATACGGTAACATAGCGTCCCAAATCTGTATCCCACACCAAGTCCGATGCGGCATTTCGGCCATCACCCCAGGTGCCTGTACCATCGCGGTTAAACTCGTATAGCCAGGCTGTGCCACCGGTTCTGCCGGTCCAGTTACCTACAAAACGCGAATCGTCGCTTCCGCAAGCAGAAAGAGCAAAAATAAAAATTGCAAATATTATGGCAAAGGCCATTTTCCTCTTCTTCATAATCATCATTACACCCCTCTACAATAGCAATATTAATCTATGCGCAATAACTGAAATCCTGTTGACCAACCCTCTCTTGTTAGCACCATTGTCTCATTATCCAAAAATTCAAAATGGTATATATTTATTTGATTGGTATCGGTAAGGGTTATTTCCAATACATCGTCTGATATGCTCCATGTGGTAGGCATCATCAAATAGGTCCATGTGGTAACATATCGCCCCAAATTTGCATCCCATACCGGGTCTGGCGTGGCATTTCGGCCATCGCCCCAAGCACCGGTGCCATTACGGTTAAACTCATATCTCCAAACCGTTTGACTGCCGATTCCGGTTGCTCCGGCCCACGTACCAACCAAACGAGAGCTTTCACTTCCGCAAGCGTATAACACAAGCGTTGCAATCAGAAAAATAGCGGCAAAAGCTAATTTTTTTCTCATAGCCTACCTACCCCCTATTCAACACGTGATAATTCAAATCCAGTTAACCAGCCTTCCCTTGTAAGCACAAGGGTATCGTCATCTAAAAATTCAAAGTTGTAGACATATACCTCACCGGATTGGGTGAAGTATATTTGTAATGTGTTATCTGTGATATTCCATGTGGTTGGCACCACATTAAAGTCGCTCCACGGCTCCACATAACGCCCCAAATCCCAATCCCATATTTGCTCTGCGGCTGCGGCGCGAGCATCGCCCCAAGAACCTGTGCCATCGCGGTTAAACTCGTATCGCCAAGCCATCATGCTTATTTCACCCACAAGACCGGTCCAGGTGCCTTCTATACGGCGTGAATCACTGTTACCGCAGGCAGAAAAAATGAAAAACAGGGATATGAAAAGCGCAGCTAAAATTATTTTTTTGCTCATGACATATACCTCCTTAAATTACATGCAATTTTCTATATACCACAGCGCGATATCAGGCAATGAACATTTTTAATCATCTTTTTAAAATAGCACGGCAAACAGGCGCATCAGGCTTTGTATACACTTTTGATGCCACGGCCTGTTCATCCATGTATCAAGCTCAATTTCTTCACACATTGCCAATGTCTCTTCGATATCGCGCTTGATTTCGCCTACCACCGGAGCATCGCATATCCACACGCCGTTTTCATAATGCAAATAAAAGCTACGAAAATCCATGTTTATAGTGCCTATAACGGCGTGCTCGTCATCTGATATTATGGTTTTGCAATGTATGAAGCCCGGCGTGTATTCATATATACGCACACCGGCTTCCAGCAATGTCTGATAGTTGGAGAGCGTAACCACATGAACCAGCCATTTATCCCACATCTTTGGAACTATTATGCGCACATCTGTGCCACCTTTTGCTGCCACACGCAGTGCTTCCAGCATGGTGGGGTCTACTATCAAGTATGGCGTTGTTATGTAAATATAATCTTTGGCGGTATAGAAAAATGACTTATATACATATTTTGATATGTAATCATCATCCCTTGGTTGGTCGGTAAAAGGCTGGAAGAAGCCCGGGGCGGTCATAGACACCGTGGGGCGGTATAGCTCGTAATTTGACTGCGTTCGGGTATCTCCATCCCACATTTGTAAAAAGGCCACGGTTAGGCTCCACACGGCATCGCCTTCCAAGCGTACGGCATTATCTTTCCAATGACCGTGTTTTTCGTAGGCATTGATATATTCGTCTGCAATATTTGTGCCGCCGGTATAGCCGATATTACCGTCAATTACAGTAATTTTTTGGTGGTTGCGGTGGTTAAAGTAATATCCTGTGAAAAAGCCATGCACATTATTAAAACGTTGTATTTGTATGCCACTTGCCTTTAGTTTCTTGAAAAGGCTGTTCGGAAAGGTCATTATGCTGCCTATGTCATCCATCAAAACGCGTACTTCAACGCCTTGTGCAACTTTGCGTATCAGTATGTCCTGTATTCTATCCCAAAGTTCACCCTTGCTAATTATGAAGTATTCAAGAAATATAAATCGCTCGGCGGCTTCCATATCGCTCAGCATGGCATCGAACTGGTGCTCGCCCAGCGGAAAGTATTTGCAATTTGTATTGTTGTAAAGAGGCTGGCCTTTGCGACCCAAATAGCCTGCTATGCGTTTTCTGGCAGGAAAAGATTGACCCAGATTGGCATAAACTGCCGGGTCTTTGGTGAGCAAAGATGCACCATGCGCCATTGATTTGCGGAAAACATCTTTTCTGCCTGTGAAAAAGTCCAACGATTGAAAAAATAGGTATGTAATCAAGCCAACAAAAGGAATCACCAGAACGATGATAACCCATTTTATTGAATATGGGTTGTTTCGCTTGATGATAATATGTGCTACAGCCACTAGTGATAGCCAATGAGAGACCTCAAAGACCAGTGAGGCATGGATTCTTAGTAATATGAAAATGGTCAGCCAAAAAAGTATGGTGACAATCCAAGTTAGTGCAAAAAGCGCAGTTCTAAACATTTGCTACGTCCCCATCTCCATACTTGCTTGCTTCTAACCTACATATTTTTAGGCCCTGCGATGCAAACTTCTCTTCATATTCGGTCATGATATTGCTGTCGCAGTAGCTGCTGTTATGCAGGTCATATGTAACATTTTGCAGCTGCCAGCCGGTTTCTTGAAATTCTATAAGGCTAAAGTCGAATAGCGGCACATTGTCTGTTTTAAAATGGATTTCTTTGGCGCTGCCTTTCATTATATCTTCGTATTTTGCCAAAAAGCCGCGATGGGTTAAGCGGCGCTTGCGCCATTTGCCGCGGTCGCGCCAGGGGTCGCTGAAATTCAGATATATACGGGTCAGCTCGCCGGGGCCAAAAAATTCAAGGATATCCTCGGCATCTTCGCGGAAAAAATACAGATTTGGCGGTGGGCTATCCGCTGATAGCCTAGCACGGCGCATAGCCACGCAAACAATTTTCTCAAATTTTTCCATTGCTATGAAGTTGATATTTGGGTGGCGCAAGGCGTGTTCTGTGATAAACTTTCCTTTGCCACAGCCTATTTCAAGATGTATTGGATTATCGTTGCCAAAAAGCTCCCGCCAGCGGGATTGCAGCTTGCGGGGGTTTGGTATGTACATTGGGTTTTCGGCAAGCTCTTTTTGTGACCAGGGCTTTGCTCTAAGTCTCATGCTCATAAGTGTTTATTCCTCTCTTGCTATATATCACTTTTTGTTTTTCCATAAGGGATTCCGGGTCAAGCCTGCAACACGTCAATCTAATTTATATGAAACTGCACAAATAATCGTAGAAGCGAGCGTCCTCGCTTGCCACAAATGATGTCATTCCGGCGAACGCCGGAATCCCCTGAGGGATAAGGGTCTTGGTTAGGATAAGGGGATCCCGGGTCAAGCCCGGGATGACAATTTCAGGGGTTTGATGACAATTCGGAGGTAACGGTCTGAGCCGAGCGAAGACGCTCGCCTCTACAATGACACTTTCCTGGGCTGTCATTCCGGGCTTGACCCGGAATCCCCTTGCTATAATGACTCAGGATTACACCGCCACATCCTGAATCTCCGCATAGGTTTCCGCAAACTTCTCAGGGTCCATCAAATCCTTTAGATACCTCTCTTCCATCACGCCCCTGGGCACGGGTGGTCCGAAATAGTAGCCTTGCAGCAGGTCTGCGCCCATATCCATTAAGATGCGGGCCTGGCTGGGGCGCTCTACGCCCTCTACGCACACAGTATAGTTCATGGCATGGCAAAGGTTGATGATAGCGGATATAAAGGCTCTGTTGGTGCTATTTGTCTCTATGTCTGCTACAAAAGTGCGGTCTATCTTCATCTCGCGCACGGGCATGTCGCGCAAATTGCCAAGGGAAGAATAGCCCGCGCCAAAATTGTTTATGGCCAGGCGTATGCCCTTGTCGTGCAGTTTTTTCAGGCTGCTAGTACGGGCCTGACTTTCTACGGTAATAGATTCTTCGTCAAGCTCTAGAGATATATTGGCCTTTGAAAGACCGGCAGATTCTATAGCTGCAATAGTTTCATCTGCCAGGCCGCTTTTGGCTGCGGCATTTTGCGACATATTTACGTTTATTACTAGGTCTTCGTAGCCTGTTAGCTTAATCCATTGGGCACATTGTTTTGCAGCGTTAACCAATATCCAGCCCTCCACCTCTGCAAACATGCCTATGCGCTGCAAGGCGGGTATGGCAATAGATGGCGGTACTATTTTGCCTTCTTTGTTGCGCCAGCGCAAAAGGGCCTCGCCGCCTATAAATTTGTGCAAGGATGTAGAGAACAGGGGTTGATAATAAATTTCGAAGCCGCGGAAGTTATCCAGCACACATTCCTTTATCTCGTCATCCAGTTTGATGCGTGCAAGACTTTGTTTTATGCCGGTTGCTTTTGGGTCTGGAATACCATCTGTTCCAGCCACAAGGCCTGATAGCTCTTCAAAATCTGTTACAACCCTGTTGCGCCCTGTTTGCTTAGCGGTGTATAGTGCAGCATCGGCTAACTCTATCAGAGAATATGGCTTGTCATTTTCTGTAGGTATACGGCTGGCCAGACCAATAGACATTGTTATATATGGATTGCTTTTGCTAAGAGGGTTGCTTATTTTTAGCTCCTCGACACTGCTGCGTATGCTTTCCGCAAACTTAGGGACATCATCGTCTGGTTCGTTGATGATGATTCCTACAAACTCTTCGCCGCCAAAGCGGGCAAACATATCGCCACGCCGCTGGAATTTTGCAGATATTGTATCTGCAATGCTGATGAGGCAACTATCGCCCACAATGTGGCCAAAATGGTCGTTGTAAAGCTTAAAGCGGTCCACATCCATCATCATAATGGACACATATTGACCCTTTTTGCCGGCATCCACCCATGCCCTTTCGATGTACTCGTCAAAGGCACGTCGATTGCTTACTTTTGTAAGAGCATCCGTGGTGGAGAGTTTCATCAAAATTTCTTTTTGCCCTGCAATTCTTTGTCGCTCCAAAAAATGTTTTATATGATTGGCTTTAAGCGCAAGAGACATAGCTATCACTGCTACGGCAAGCAGTGCAGAATACGCAGAGCTTATAAAATAGGCTTCCAATGGATAATTGAAAACAAATTTTGATATTATATTAGCTGCAAGATACAAAATTATCAAAAAGTTTGCAGTGCGCTTGCTGAAAATAGGCAATGCGCCAATGAGTATGGCGCCACCCAAAAAGCGTAGCGGATTAAATATGCCAAAGAAAAATTCTGTGGTTACAAAGTCGTCGATAATAAGAATTGCGAAGGCTAGAAAGTAGCTATATTTAAGAATTGTAGGGTTGGCAGCAAGGGCTGGTCGAAATTTTTTTGCGCCATAGCTTGCTAAACCAAGAAAAATAAAGTAAAATACAGAATATATAGTATAGGTGGTGGCTGAATGTCCTGCGTACATATTCAGCAGTACAGGATACAGCACAAAATATACTATCATGGAAGATATGCGATGTAGTATCATAAACAGATACAAATAAGGCAGACGCTGTGCGTTTTGCCCTGTGCAAAATCTGTCATATGCTGCGCGGTGCTTTTCTGGCACCTTCTGAAATAGCATACTTTTTGCGAAGACTTTGGTGTCCTGCGTTGTTATGTTATAATTATCATCCATGTAGTGTATCCTCCTATGCCCTATTATAGCAGTTTATCAATCATTTTTCAACAACTTATTTTTGGGGGTGTGTGTAAAATGGCAAGGAAAATTTTGGTGGTAGACGACGAAAAGAATATTGTGGATATTGTAGCCTTTAATTTGCACAAAGAAGGTTATGAGGTTATTGTGGCTCGCGATGGCGAAAAATGTCTGGAAGCCTTTGAAAAAGAAACACCCGACCTGGTGATATTGGATATTATGATGCCCAAAATGGACGGTTTTGAAGCCTGCCGCAAAATACGCGAAAAATCTCAGGTACCTATTATCATGCTAACAGCCCGCGCCGAAGAGGTGGACAAAGTGTTGGGCCTGGAGCTTGGTGCAGATGACTATGTGGTAAAACCATTTGGCGTGCGCGAGCTTTTGGCGCGTGTAAAGGCCAATTTGCGTCGTAAGCATCAACCAACGGACGATGGCACCGGTACCGTAATGCGTTTTGGCGATATTGAGATAGACACCGGGCGGTATGAAGTACGCCGGGGTGGCAACTCACTTGAATTGACACATAGGGAATATGAGCTGATAAAATTCCTGGCTACATCAAATTCGCAGGTATTTAGCCGAGAGCATCTGCTGGAGCGGGTTTGGGGATATGAGTATTTTGGCGATGTGCGAACGGTGGATGTAACTATACGCCGTTTACGGGCAAAAGTAGAAGAAAACCCCGAAAGTCCGAAATATATTTTGACCAAGCGCGGGGTTGGATATTATTTTAAGGCGGAAGAGTAAAGCGCTGTATCCTGCCAACGATAAAATTTATAGTCAAAAATCTGGAAATAAACCAGGAGCAAAATGAAATATGAGCATACGCTGGAAACTAACAATAATGTTTATAACTCTGGTATTTTTGGTGATGATGGTTACAGGTACCTTCATCATCATGTCTTTGCGCTTTGCGGAAGAAATTGAAAGGGCATCAGAACTTGGAACCTGGGCGCGAGATATACGCACCAATGTTATTGACGGCGCGTTCCAGTCGCCGTATTTTGACCCATCTGCCGGGCGCGCTCACCTAGAAGATTTATTGGCCAGCAGCTTTCCTGTAGAGGTAGCAGGGCGCATCCCATCCGATATGCAGGCTTTTTTGATAAGCGGCGAAACCCGTGCTACGTTGGGCTCTACCACAGGCAGCTTCAGTGCCCACATCGGCCAGGTGGTAATAACTGCGCTTAGCGGACAGGACATGTTTTTGCCGCCGTGGCAGGCAAATAATCTAATTGAGGACATGCTATGGTTTGAATACGCCATGCCGGTATTTCTGGAAGGCTCTACCATGCCCGACTTTGTGATATACGTGCGCTCCGATGCAGAAAGCTTCACGGATAATCTCACAAGCACAACATACACAATAGGCTTTGGTGCGCTAATTTCCATTGCTATTGCATCCGTGCTGGCTTTGGTATTTTCCAGCTCGCTAACACAAAACCTCCTGCGGCTTAACAGGCGCATAAAGGAATTTAAGGTGGGTGCAGGCGGAGAACCTATTTTGATGGGCTCTGTGAAGGATGAGATAGGCCAGCTTTCCAAAAGTTTTAGCACGATGGCCAACAACCTAAGTCAGACGATGGCGGCCGTTACCAATGAAAAAAATAAAATGGAAATCATAATGTACAGCATGACAGATGGTGTGCTGGCATATGACGAAAATGGCATGCTAATACATTCTAACTATGCCAGTGAAGAGCTTTTGAGCATAGATAACATAGGACGTATGGATATGTATGAGCTTTTTGCCGAGATTGGCATAGACTTTCCTGAGGGCAAGTCCATTGATGATATAGAAGACAGCATAATAAATGTGGGCGAAAAATACATCAACGTAAATTTCAACACGTACAAGGGCGATGAAGACCACATCCAGGGCGTTATTATCGTTTTTCAGGATATTACAAAGCATATGCTGCTGGACAATATGCGCAAAGATTTTGTGGCTAATGTGTCCCACGAAATACGCACGCCGCTTACCACGATAAAGAGCTATGCCGAAACCCTACTGGATGGCGCGGGCGATGATGCTAACTTGCGCGACGAATTTCTTAACGTAATCAACAATGAGGCCGACCGCATGGCATCCATTGTCAAAGACCTGCTGGAGCTTTCCCGCTTTGACAGCAGCCGCATGGAATTTGATTTTAAATCTACAGACCTGGTGGCACTTGTCTCTGCCAATGTGCGCCAGCACAAAATATCTGGCGAAAAGACCGGCAAGGAAATCACTTTCACTAACAGCCTGTCCGAAGCCTATGTATACATAGACCCGGAGCGCATAAACCAGGTGCTGGACAATATCATAACCAATGCCTTCCGCTACAGCGGCGAAGATGCCAAAACCGAGGTAAAAATACGCGAAAGCCAGTTGTTTTACATGGTATATATCACCGATAATGGCATAGGCATACCCAGAGAAGACCTGCGCATGGTGTTTGAGCGTTTCTACCGCGTGGACAAAGCCCGCAGCCGCGAACTGGGCGGCACCGGCCTGGGCCTTTCCATAGCCAAAGAAATTATGGAAGCCCACGGCGGCAGAATTAACGCATCCAGCGAGCTAGGCCGCGGCACCACGATGATGCTGCGCTTTCCGAAGGATTTTGTAACGGATAAAAATGAAATACCTACACAGGAATAGAGGTTTATGAACTGCCTGCTGCCATATACACACATCTAGCCACTTCGTAACCATGCCGCAATATCATACGAAAATCACCCGGCGTGGGCCTACGAAGGGTGGTTTTGTAGTTTCTTACATATGCGGCCTGGTGCTCTAGAAGACTATCCGTGATAATTTGTTTTGTCTCCAAGAGGCTAAGGGCAGAATTTCCAAGGATTCGCGAGGCGCTATCGCCTATTTGAAAATACAGGCCATTATTTTGCTGGCGTATATGGCTGGTTATGCTCCTAATGCGCAAAGCGCCAACTTGGTCCATAGCAATATTCAAAAGGCGTCTGGGGTCGGATGAAAACCCACGCCGCTTAAAGTTGCTGGGAACACCAGCATTACTAACGATAACATAATCAATTTTTTTTGACAAATGCCCGCCAGATGGAGCGTCTGAGATATGAAAGAGGGCTTCCAACCCCAGATTGTCATATACACCACCATCCCATAGATGAAAATGGCGGCCTGCCGGCAGGTGGCTGCTATTTATCAACGTTTTTGGCTCAAATCCAGAAGCGCTCCAACTATACCTATCTCTCTGCAAGGCATATGGGCCTATTAAAAAAGGAAATCCCGCCGAAGCCGCCATTGCATCTGATATCTTAAAATCATGACCTTCGACATATCCAACCACGATATCGCCCATCCTGTGTTGTGTAATGCCAAAACGTTTTCCTGTTTCGTATGTAGTACAATTGGCGTACCAGACGGGCACCTCATCCAAATCGGACATAATGCCGCTAACACCCCATTTTTTGTCGATAACCTTTGCAAGCAGATTTACTTTGCGATGCATCCAAAAAGGAAATACGCGCAATAGAGAGGAAACCTGAATGTCGCTTCCCATTATAACCTCTTCAATCCTGGGGAGCACCCGTTCAAGGTATTGCCGGCTACTTGGCCATTTTTTATCATTGTGAGCATATATCAGGCCAACGCACAAACTTCCGCCGGAAACCGAGGATATATGCACAATGCTTTCCATAAAGCCGTTTTCTGCCAGCCATTTAAGCACGCCCAGATGGTAGATGGTGGCGCGTATGCCGCCGCCGGAAAGGGCAATACCAATTTTACGCTCCTTTAAATTCATAGCAAACCCCTTCCATTGCATTTATACAATGTATGTGGGGCTGGTAGTTATTATAGTATCCGTTATTGCGAACAATCTAAAATAAAATATCAAAGGCTTTCCAGAAATCTGGAAAGCCTTTGATATCAAGGATGCCCGAGAAGGGACTTGAACCCCCACATCCAAAGGATATCAGATTTTGAGGCGATTTGCCTATGCAATATCTAGCATATTTTAAAAATAGTTAAGCCAACATAAACCTTATTATTTCAGCGTTTCTGCTAAATTCTATTTACAAATTATTCCATCAATTGTAATACCAAAATCGAATTGAAAACCGAAAGTGGTAGACAAAGTGGTAGACAAAATAACGTATCAGACTATTTTGTTGCAGACTTACCCGAAAATAACGTATCAGACTATTTGTTGTCAATCACTTTCCAACCAATTGCTCTGATTCTTTTTGAGATATGTCATACTCATCGGGAGCATTTATCAATTCGCTAATAATTGGTACCCTCAAATCGCTTTCTCGTATTTCGTCCCCTTTGATAAAGTCCTGCCAGACAATTTTGTTGCAAACCTATCCCGCAGGCTCAAAGTGGATTCCGTGAGACTTAAAATAGTCCACAATTTCATTAACGGCTTGCATGGCCTTATCAATTCCAACCTGCGAACCTTCTTCACCCATTAGCTCTCTTGGGTCGTATTCTAACGTATTTCTTTTCTCAAATAATTCATATGCAACTTGGGAAACAAAGCTGCTTATAGTGCCTAAGTGAACATAATTCTTGTTAAACATACCAAGTGACTGCCTGTGAGAACTAACGCTAATTTCATCAGCCAGCAAAACCGCTTCTATTGCATGAAAAACAGCATAATAACTACAGGCTATGGAATGGCTAAAGAAACCATTGACGTGCAGCAACTTTGCCGCATGTATATCTAAATGGGCTTTATTCATATGTGCTTTGACGCTATCTGTGTTTATCATAGTACAAAATGCCCTCTTTCTTAACATTTCGGTGCAATGATATAGCATCACTGTTGAAATCTGCCGTGGTGTAGGTCATTACAGAAATTAACTCGTCATATCTTGCTAAAATAGACATTGCCATATCATATCTTTCTGAATCAATATCAAGCCCTCTGTTAATAGGCGCATCTTCATCTACGATAACCATTATATCTGTGTCAGAACCTTCGGTATAATCCCCTCTAGCCTTTGAGCCATACAGCCATACTTGCACAAGTTGGTTTCCGTATTTTTGGCGGTAGAAGTTAACCGCTTCTGTTAGTATGGTGTTGATTGTGGTGTTTTCGGTGTGGGTTTTTGTCATGGCAGTTTCCTCCTTTTTCCATTGATTGAATTATTCCCATGATGCTACAATAATAGGATACCATGAAAAAATTGAAATTTCAAGGCTTACAATAGCAAAATATCCCTGTTTACTTTTCCTTGATTTTTGGTTTTCATTTAACTCCCCCAAAAAGAATCTTTTAATGGCTAAATATCCAAGGTCATACTTGCCTGCCTCACGTCCTCATGTGAGCAATGCAATGGTGCGATATTTGCTTTCTAGTATTTTTTCAAACGCATCTACGCCAGCACTCGGAAAATCGGAAAGTGCGCTTAATATATCTGTGTCGGTAATCGGAATAATAAGGCCGTTGCCATCCGAAAGTGTGTCTGAACAACGCTGCAAAAATAATTTATCGTTATCCAAACTTCGACAAACTATAATTCCTACTCTGCCTCGGTTTGTGCTAAACCTTCCCATCATTTGGTCTAACTCTGGATTTGCAATCTCTCCTGTATAATTTTTACACTCTACAAATACAAATGGGCATGGCAGCAGTGGATTCATATTGGGAAGCCTAGAGAAGAAACCGTCATCCGCAGAATTGTTGAACGTAATATCTATGCGTTTTCGTCCTTCATGTATAGGGACTTCCTTTTTCGGTGTTGATAGATTTGGGAATAATAATAATTCCAGTATTCCAATCATGATATTATGGTAATGAGAAGCTGTAGAAGCTCCTCTTTTGATCGAATTTAGTTTTGTGATAAGATACTTGCAGACATCATCAACGTTAGCATCATCCAAAACCCCGCCGTCAATCTTGCGATATTTTTTTAAAGTGGCTGATTTGAAGTCAGCAAAAACTTCTGGGTAGCGTTCAGTAAATTGCGCCAAATAAGCTTTATCAATATTTTCCTTTTCCCTGATACTATTTTTTGTTACATATGGAGTGCCATCTTTGCGGTTCAAAACCAGAGATGATTGCAACTTTAAATGTTCATTTTGCAAGTAACTTAGTACAAAATGCTCTCTGTACTCCGTAGGCGTGTATTTGTCAGAGAATGAGACTACTCGTTTCGGAACTAAGAGTATGGGCTTGCCGTTAACAACAAGACGTTCTGTATATTCATTCTCCCATGATTTTCTATTGGAATCCCAAAACATCCCAGATGGCACATTGGCAGTCAAAGGAATATCTAGTAGCTGACATTGTTCCTGTGTATAAGCAAGAAGGTGTTTCTTGACAATATTTGCTGTCATGTCAGAAACTTTGTCTTTGTCTACGTTAGGCACAAATATCCTAAAATCTTCAATATCCTCCATTACGCCTGATTTGATTGCCCTGCTATGTAGCAATTGCCCAAAAATCTTTTCAGCATCTTTTGGGCCCATACCTTTGCCCCTCGGCTTCCCTTGTGACATTCCGAGGCAAATATCGTTCGTTTCTCCCAAGTGCTTGAATATTTCTTTTGCTTGCTTTATTCTATCGCCTCGAAGAAGTGCAAGTAGATATTCAAAATAAGAGCGTAGAGTACCTTGTGCATCAGATGCAAACGGAAATTCACATTTTGAAATAAAATATGGGTCAAGGAATAATCTTGTATCAATATCTGGGTCAATATCTACGAAATCTAATTCATATTGCGATTTGCCTAAATCAAAGTATTTGCTGGTTTTCACACAATCTCTCCATTCATTAATGTTTGTTATTATTTGGAAAAGGACATCTCAACTAAAGTTGAAATGCCCCAAAGTGCTATTTGTGATTTTTCCATCGATGATTCGCCAAGATTTCCCCTGCTTTGCTTCTTTCTTTGGAGTTGCCTCCATTAAGCTTTATAGCAGCCCTTCTTACTTTCGGCGGCGGTTTACATTTACTGTTAGGCACAACATACCTCCTCAAAAATATTTGATTGATAACAGTTACCCCAGATTATTTCTCGTTGAACTATCTGGGTTTGACACAGGCGTGGCCTTCCCGTTTATTTCTCTGACGTGATAAGTTGGGTAGTTGCCTGCTTCAATCTCTCTAACAAATTGAGTGCGTGTCATGCTCGCTTCAGTACGGATATCTTGAAATCTTTCATTCCGACCAGTTTCGCTTTCTCTGATAACTCTGACCTTTTTTCTTACTGCCATATAATTCCTCCTTTCTGGCTAATTAAAAATCAATTGACAGCCAGAACGAAGTATGCTACACTAATTATCAGGTAATAATTATCATGCTAGTGCAGCATCCTTGCTCTAGCGTTTTACAGGCGGATGTTGGGGGCAACCAACGTCTGCCTTTTACTTAGTAAGCAGATACAATCTCCCTACACGCCATTATTATACCATATATTTTCAATCGTTGCAATACCAAACTTTCAAACAATCTCTCAAATTATCATCATACATGTTGCGATTATGCTTTGTTTGTATCGCTCTTTTCGTTCTCAAAATGACCCTTGACGTTTATAATTAATATTTCATTTATTGCATCATATGTTGCTATATACTTTTTTGCTGGCTTAAAACCCACTCCTGTTAAGACTTGTAAATATTTTACAAAATCACGACAGCCAATGCGAACCCATCCATTTTTAATTTTCTCAGCAAAAACAAAAGGCTTTGAAGAAGTAGAAGAGTTGTCATGTGGCTTAATACCTATAATGCAATTTTCTTCGTCAAACCCCACATCTACTTTTTCGGGATTTCCCAACTTCTCAATTGATACGCTATTGAAAGCAATAGACGTTTGAGAAATCGTTACATAAGGTGCGCCACCGCTTACAGCAGACCAATTAAAATTATATTTCATAAGAATCACCTCAATCTAAAATACCATCTCCATTATACGATAAATGAGCTATCATGTCAACACTATTTATGGCAAAAAATTGAAACTAAGAAGAAATCAAATAGATATTGAAGAGAACAAAATTGCAACACAAATAAAAATGGATAGCTACTCAATGCGGCTATCCAAATATATAATTATGTGTCAGATTTTGACGTATATCCATCAATGTTACTGCACAACGAGCTTTAAGATTCAGGGGTATGCCGTTATGGCAACATCACATTTCCCTTGACCTGTATCGGACTAAGCTGCTTTTCTTCCTTACCATCCCCAAGCCACCCAGTCCCCCAAGACAACAAAGACCCATCCGCTCTAACCGCTATAGTAATATCCCCAGCGAAACAGCACCACATCATCCATAATCCTAACAGGGCTAAGACGGCGTATAGCGGTACCATCACCAATGCCACCAGTCAAAATCAAAGCCCTATCACCAAAAGCACTACCGGCAATTGCAACTTGATACAAGTTAATTGATTATGACCCAAGCCCCACAGCGTATTATCACTAATAATTGCCATATCATGACTGATGCCAACCGAAACAGCAATTACATCATCCATTATCTTTACAGGACTAAGGCGGTATGTGGTTGTGTCGCTTCCAAGCAATCCGTCATAATTTCTGTTCTAAGGCACTATGGACATGGCAATTACAGAGCGGTATGCCACAGGTGCATCTAACCGCAATTGTGTAAAAAAGGGTGCGTGAAACACGCAGCCATCGACAGTCTCGACACGCATAATGGAAAACTCTATATAACGAAGAGAATCTGCATCGTCTTTCTTATGACAAAAAGCAACATACATACGCAAACGGTACTCTGATTTATAGGATAAAATGTGCCCCTTAACGCTCATGTGAAAGAAGTATCATCTCTACAAAAACAAATATCCGTGCTTATAATAAGTGCAAAAAGCGTTTGATGAGTGTAAGGAGGACTGCTATAACAAGAAATTTCTTGATGAGAATGAAGGGCAGATTATCAACAACATAGCTGCATAGAAAAAGTGTTTATGCGTACCAAAACCACCCAAATTGTACAGGCAAGCAGTGCATGTGGACACCCACGGTGTCACATGCTGCTTGTTGGAGCAAGCCCCAAGCCCCAAATTTTGTCGTTGCAAAATTTCTAAGCAAGTCTGTGACTTGCTGCTGCGTCCCTGCGGGGACTTAAAGTGATTTGCGAGCCTATTGGCAGGATATTTTTTATCTAGAGCTGTACAGTTCATTTGGAAACCAGAAAAATATTTCTCTAAATCTATTTGACCGCCACCTCTAACTTTCCTTATATATATTGAAAGGGTTCTTATGTCTTTAACGTAAACCGAGAAATGCGAGGTGATAATATGATTACTTTTCATCAAGACTATCCACAAAGTTCAGATATCTTATGCGGTTATGGTGATTTGTTATCTACCGATGAGTTGGCAAAGATTTTTAGGGTTTCTAAACAGACTATCTACAAGGAAATGAGAGCTGGTAAGTTTGGAGAGCCTATACAAATTGGGCGGGCGTACCTGATACCCAAAATACATATTTTGAGTAAATATTTTGAGGATGTAGGGTAGTTGTCAAATTTAGCTGGTGTCAGGGTTGCCCATGTGATATAATTAGCTTGCTAGATATATTGCATAGGTAAGCCCTCTGCTCTTGCAGAAAGGAGAGTTTACTTATGACTGGAAGTATATTGACCAAAAAAGGAAGGAAAAATTATTATGCCGTGCTGAATGTGTACGGCGAGGATGGAAAGCGTAAGCGCAAATGGATTGATACAGGGATTTTAGTAGAAGGGCATAACAAACGCAAAGCACAAGCAAGGTTGGTTGAGATTTTAGCAGAGTATGGCAAGAATGATGTTGACTTGACAAAGGATATGCTGTTTGTAGATTTTATAGCCCAATGGTTGGAGACATTAAAGCTCTCCGTGGCCACAACTACATACGACAGCTATGTGAAAAACAACATCAAGCCTCACATATTGCCATATTTTGAGCCAAAGAAGCTAAAGGTTGCGGATGTAACCCCTGCCATAGTCCAGAAGTTTATTAACGAAAAGCTAAACAGTGGGCTTTCGCCTAACTCTGTTAGAAAACTTCTGTTCAACCTATCAAAATGCTTTGATAGCGCAGTCATTGAAAATATGATTGCCTATAATCCAGTTAAGCGTATCAAGATGCCTACGCCTGTTAAATATACAGGCGCAAAACATTATAACGAAAAGCAGATTGAGCAGCTTTTGGAAGCATCCAAGGGAGACCCATTAGAAATGGTTATTCTGCTGACGTTGTTTTATGGCTTGCGTAGGTCGGAAGTGCTGGGGCTGAAATGGGATGCGGTGGACTTTGAAGAAAAGACCATAAGCATTAGGCATACTGTTGTTATGGTCGGAAACAAGATGCACAAAAAAGACCGCACCAAAAATGACAGTAGCAACGCCACATTTCCTATGTCGAACAAGATAGCTTTGCAATTGTTGAAGTGGAAGGAAAAGCAGCGAGAATATAAAGCCTTGCAGCCCAACAGCTACATAGACGAGGGCTATATTTGCACAAAGCCTACAGGCGAGCTAATCCATCCAAATTACATCACTCAACATTTCGGCGTTCTCTTGAAAAGAAACAACATGCCACGCATTAGATTCCATGACTTGCGCCATTCGTCAGCATCCTTCCTAAAAAGTCTTGGCTTTGACTTGAAAGATATTCAAGTCTGGCTGCGGCATAAGGATATACAAACCACTATGAATTTGTATACCCATCTTGACATGGAAGCTAAGGCTAACATTGCTAACACTCTCAACGCTAAATTCCAGTCTCTAAATGCGAATTGACAGCAAGCGTGACGCAGCTTGGCGGCAAATTGTAGGTGGTAGACAAAGTGGTAGACAAACGGGGTATTTTCCTAGAAATTGGCAAAAATAGAGACTTCCCAATCTCCTGGAAAGCCTGTATTTATCAAGGATGCCCGAGAAGGGACTTGAACCCCCACATCCAAAGGATATCAGATTTTGAGTCTGACGCGTCTGCCAGTTCCGCCACTCGGGCATTTGACTATGTGATT